>Ga0209369_1000024_pt1 | contig 414418 bp, 414 predicted proteins | sample EBPBio142010_DNA_FD_185865 | JGI IMG/M metagenome (GOLD analysis project Ga0209369, IMG submission 185865) | Wastewater treatment Type I Accumulibacter community from EBPR Bioreactor in Madison, WI, USA - Reactor 1_10/4/2010_ DNA (SPAdes)... | ecosystem: Engineered > Bioreactor > EBPR >...
TGGCGACCACCGGGTCGTCAAAGGTGCGGCCGATCAGGCGCTTGATGGCGAAAAAGGTGTTTTCGGGGTTGGTCACCGCCTGGCGCTTGGCCGGCTGGCCGACGACGCGTTCGCCGTCTTCCAGAATGCCGACCACGGACGGCGTCGTGCGGGCGCCCTCGGCGTTCTCGATGACCTTGGGGTTTTTGCCGTCCATGACCGCGACGCACGAGTTGGTGGTGCCGAGGTCAATGCCGATGATCTTGCTCATGGGCGTCTCTTAGTCTCCGTTTGCGGCGGATGGTATTGGCGGCCCGGCGTATCGGCGCCGCGCGTTCCCATCCCCAGATTTCTGTTTCGCTTCCGCACGCAGGGAATTCTGCGACGAAACGCTTGGGCGGCATATGGGAAAGCCCGCACCGGTCGCAAGGGCTTGGCCGCAAATCGGGCGGCAAGATTCCCCTCGTCAAGCTTAGCAATAAGGATCATACCATCGCGGCCCAATATCGGGCGCGGGTCCCAGGGCCCTTGAGGGGAAACTCACATGATGAAGTTCGCCAGACGCGCCGTTCTCGGCGCGATCGTCGCTGTGGTGGCCGCAGGCACGGCTGTCGCACAGGACTACGACCGCAATGTCCGCGTCCACAATGACACCGGCGTAACGCTTACCCATCTGTATTCCACCAACTCCGGCCAGAGCGACTGGGGCGGGGACATCCTCGGCTCGGACGTGATCGGCGCCGGCGATTCCATCATCGTCGACTTCGACGACGGCTCCGGCGCCTGTCTATTCGACGTCCGGGCCCGCTTCGCCGACGGCGACGTGCTTGAGCGCTACCGGATCAACGTTTGTCAGGTCTCGGACCTGACCTTCGAGTAGAATTCTGGTCCAAATTTCAATAAGAAGGGGCGATCCAAACGGGTCGCCCCTTTTCCTTTGGCCGCTGTGCGGGCAGGGTCGGGGCCGACACAGGAGGACGCCATGGCGCCGGACCATCTGCCGACCCCCGAAGGGCCGCAGGACCTGAAGCTGAGCCGCCGAACGCTAGGCGGGCTGCTGTTCACCGGCTACGCCGCCGCCGCCCTCGGGGCGGAGGCCCGGCCGATCGTCACAGGTGACCACGGGCTCATCGCCGGGCCGGTCAGTTTCGTCGGCTCGGGCGAAACCGACTATCCGCCGTCGCTGCCGGCCTATGTCGCCCGCCCGCAGGGGTCGGGACCCTATCCGGTGGTGATCGTGGTCAATGAGATCTTCGGCCTGCACGCCTATATTCAGGACGTCTGCCGCCGACTGGCCCGACAAGGCTATGTCGCCATGGCGCCGGGGTATTTCGCCCGCGCTGGCGATCCGGCGACCATGACCGACTTCCCCGAAATCATGGCGGTCGTGCGCGCGACGCCGCACGCCCAGGTCATGGCCGACACAGGCGCGGCGCTGACCTGGCTGGACAGCCAGCCGTGGGCCGATGTCGCGCGCGCCGGGATCACGGGTTTCTGCTGGGGCGGGACGGTGGTGTGGATGGCCTGCGCCGCCCACGACTTCAAGGCCGGCGCCGCCTTCTACGGGCGACTGGTTCCGCCGGCCCAGAACGCCGAGGACGGCCGCCGCTGGCCCGTCGACATCGCCGCTGAGCTTCGATGCCCGGTCGTGGGCCTGTACGGCGAAGCGGATCAGGGCATTCCTCGGGATAGCGTCGAACAGATGCGCGCCGCCCTGGCGACGGCGGGCCGGACCGAAAGCGAGATCATCGTCTATCCGGGCGCAGACCATGGATTTCACGCCGACTACCGGCCGATGTATGACGCGGCTGCGGCCACCGACGCCTGGATGCGGTTGTCGACCCTGTTTGTAGAACGGCTGGGCGGAGGTGCTTCATGAACGGTTGGGTCGCCTATGCCGCTATGGCGCTTGTAACTCTGGCCGGGGCGGCGACGGCCTTGCAGGCGCCGATCAACGCCAGGCTGGCCACGGCGGTTGGATCGGCCGTGAACGCGGCGCTGGTGTCGTTCCTGGTCGGCAGCGTGGCCCTGATCGGCCTGGCGCTGATCCTTCAAGTCAGGCCGGACATGGCCGCGACCCGGGCCCTGCCCTGGTACGCCTGGATCGGCGGCCTGTGCGGGGTGATCTTCGTCATCGCCGCGACCTGGGGCGTGCCGCGACTGGGCGTCGCCACCACTATCACCCTGATGGTGGCGGGCCAGCTGGTGCTGGGGCTGGTGCTGGACCATTTCGGCGCCTTCGGCGCGCCGCGTCAGCCGGTCAACCTGAGCCGGATGCTGGGCGTGGCCCTGGTTATCGGCGGGGTGCTGCTGGTCCGCCGCGGCTAAGCCGTCAGACCTGGTCCAGCGCCTGTTTGAGGTCAGCCCAGAGGTCCTCGACATTTTCGATTCCGACCGACAGTCGCACCAGATTGTCGCCAATGCCGCAGCGGGCCTTGGCCTCGGAGGAATAGTCCGAATGAGTCATGCTGGACGGGTGAGACGCCAGGCTTTCGGAGCCGCCCAGACTGACGGCCAGTTTGAACAGCATGAGGCTATCCAGCATCCGAAAGGCCTCGGCCTCCCCGCCTGACAGACGGATCGACAAGGTTGAGCCGGGCCCGGCGCACTGTTCGGCGAAGATGCGGCGCTGTTCCGCCGATGCCGAGGGTCCGCCAGCGGTCAGAACCTCGGAAACCTTGGTGTGACCGGCTAGCCGGTCGGCCAGGACGACGGCGTTGGCCTGGGACCGCTCCATACGCAGGTGCAGGGTTTCCAGGCTGCGGGTCAGCAGCCAGGCGGTGTGCGGATCGGTCATGGCGCCGCAGATGGTGCGCATCTCGGCGATACGGGCCATGGGTTCAGCCCGGCCCAGGCAGGCGCCGGCGATCAGGTCCGAATGGCCGCCGACATATTTGGTCAGCGAATAGAGCGACAGGTCCGCGCCCAGCTTCAGCGGGCTCTGCCACATCGGGCCCAGAAAGGTGTTGTCCACCGCCAACAGCGGCCGTTCGGCCTGGTTCAGCGCCGCCAGGTCACGCGCGGCGGCGGCGATATCAACCAGGTCGTTGGTCGGGTTGGCCGGTGTCTCGATGAATACGGCCGCCAGGCGGCCGCCACGCGCGGACGCCTCGGCGGCGGCCTCGATCATCGTCTGGCGCAGCGCTTCGACTCCGGCCCCTGCCGGCACGGCCCGAGCGTCGACGCCATAGCGCGGCAGGATGCGGTCAAACAGATATTCGGTGCCGCCATAGGCCGGGGCGGTATAGACGATGAAATCTCCGGGTCGGCTGATCGCCAGCATGGCCGAGGAGATCGCCGCCATGCCGCTGGAGAAGACCAGGCTGCGATCCGCGTCATCCCAGACGCTCAATCGGTCTTCCAGAATTTCCAGGTTTGGATTGTTGATCCGCGAATAGATCAGGCCCAGGGCCTCATCGGCGTCCTTTTCGCGCAGGCCGTAGGCGACCTCGAAGAACCGTTTGCCGTCCAGCGCGGACTTGAACACGAAGGTCGAGGCCTGAAAGATCGGCGCCTTGATTGCGCCCTCGGACAGGGCTGGATCATAGCCGTAGCCCATCATCAGGGTTTCCGGCGCCAGCGGGTGATCCCCCAGGCTGCGAAGCTTGTGTCTGGACATGATGGCCTCCGAGCGCGCTCCTAGCGGACGCGGCGTTCCGAAGCCAGCGAATGCTCCGTTCATTCCGTCGTCGCCAGGCCCTATATCGGGGTCATGGCCCAGGCCCCCGATTCACCACCGCTCAAAGCCGCCGACCTGATCCGCGACGAGGCGCGCCGCGCCCCGGACGGGCCAGGCGTGTACCGGATGTACGGCGAGGACGGGACCTGCCTCTATGTCGGCAAGGCGCGCAGCCTGAAGAAACGGGTCATGCAGTACGCCCAGGGGCGGTTCCACACCCAGCGCATCGGCCTGATGGTCAGCCTGACCCGCTCGATGGAATTCGTCTCGACCAAGACCGAGACCGAAGCCCTGCTGCTGGAATCCAACTTCATCAAGAAGCTGAAGCCGCGCTTCAACGTGGTGCTGCGCGACGACAAATCCTTCGCCGAGCTGATGATCCGGCGCGACCATGCGGCCCCGCAGGTCAGGAAGCATCGCGGGGCCCACACCATCAGGGGCGACTATTTCGGGCCGTTCGCCTCGACCTGGGCGGTCAACCGGACCCTGACGACGCTGCAGAAGGCGTTCCTGCTCAGGACCTGTTCGGACAGTGTTTATGAGGGCCGCACACGGCCCTGTATGCTGCATCAGATCAAGCGATGCTCGGCCCCATGCGTGGGTCTGATAGACCTGGAGGCCTACGGCGCTCTGGTCGATGAGGCCGAGGCGTTTCTGTCGGGCAAGTCGCGCGCCATCATCAACCGGCTGTCGGGCGAGATGCAGGCGGCTTCCGATGATCTGGATTTTGAAACGGCGGCGCGATTGCGCGACCGCGTTCGGGCGCTGTCTGCGATCTCCATGGAGAATTCGGTCTCCGCCGAAGGGCTGGCTGAGGCGGACGTCTTCGCCGTCCATGCCGAGGGCGGCCAGGCCTGCGTGCAGGTCTTCTTCTATCGCGGCGGCCAGAACTGGGGCGGGCGGGCCTATTTCCCGCGTGTGGACCGCTCCGACAATGAGGCGGCGATCCTGTCGGCCTTCCTGGGTCAGTTCTACGAGGACAAGCCGGTCCCGCGCCTGATCCTGGCCAATGTGACGCCGCTGGAAAAGGCCCTGCTGGAAGAGGCCTTCAGCCTGAAGGCCAAGCTGAATGACGCGCGCCGCGTGGTCTCGATCGAGCTGCCCCGGCGCGGCGACAAGAAGGCCCTGGTCGACCACGCCCAGACCAATGCGCGCGAGGCCCTGGGCCGGCGGCTGGCCGAAAGTTCGGCGCAAGGAAAAATCCTCGACGAGGTGGTCGAGGCCTTTGGCCTGGACAGCCGCCCCGAGCGGATCGAGGTCTATGACAACTCCCACGTCCAGGGGACCAATGCGGTCGGGGCCATGGTTGTGGCCGGGCCGGAGGGCTTTCAGAAGAGCCAGTATCGCAAATTCAATATCCGGGGCGAGGATCTGACGCCCGGCGACGACTTCGGCATGATGACCGAGGTGATGCGGCGGCGCTTCGGTCGGCTAGTCAAGGATGAGGAGGCCGGCGAGGAGGCTGTGCGGCCCGATCTGGTGCTGATCGACGGCGGCCTGGGCCAGTTGGGCGCGGTGCGCGAGGTCATGGCCGAGCTGGGGCTGGAGGACATCGCCCTGGTCGGGGTGGCCAAGGGCCCGGACCGGGACGCCGGCATGGAGCGGTTCTTCACTCCGGGCCGCGAGCCCTTCATGCTGCCGATGAAGTCGCCGGCGCTCTATTATCTCCAGCGGCTGCGGGACGAGGCCCACCGCTTCGCCATCGGCGCCCACCGCAAACGTCGCTCGATGGACATCAAGAAGAGCCCGCTGGACGAGATCGAGGGGATCGGACCAGGCCGCAAGAAGGCGCTGCTGCACGCCTTCGGTTCGGCCCGGGGCGTGTCGCGCGCCTCGGTGGCCGATCTGGTCAAGATCGACGGCGTCAGCCAAGCCCTGGCGGAGCGTATCCACGCCCATTTTCGGGCCGCCGGCTAGCACGAGATTTGCAGGGTGCGCCGCATGAGCCGAGTCTCGCCCAATTTGACACACCGGGTCCGTCCGCTGCGCGTTGACGATGCCGCCGATGTATCAGATCTGCTGGATTGGGCTTGGTTCCCCCAACGGAGCGAGGCCGGGTGGCGCTGGCTGTGTCGCACGCCGCGGTCCCGCGCAGCCCGCGCGGCGCCGATAGGTTACTGCATCGAGGATGGCGACGGGCGCGTGGCCGGGATTTTTGGGTTGTTCACCCAGGACTATGCATCGCGCGACGGGCCGGTCATCGGCGCCACGGGTCATACGCTGATCGTGCATCCTCGGATTAAGGGCGCCAGCCGACCGCTGATCGACGCGGTTCTGGATCAGCCGGAGATGTTCGGGGTCACGGTGCTGAACGCAAACGCTACCGCCGCGCCGCTCTATCAACGCCATGGCATGAAGCCCTGGCCGGATGCATCGTCCGACCTCAGCCTGGTCTGGGTTACCGACCCCGTCGCCCTTCTGGCCGAGCGCGCTTTGCGCGCTCGCAAGGCAAGGCTTGACCAGGACCACCGACCGACAATGGAGCGCTTCTTGCCGTCGCGGTTGTTCGAGATGGGCCTGATCTGTCCCAATCCGCGCATCGTCCAGCTCGGTGCGGGGGATCTGGATGCGCGCCTTGATGGCTTTTGGACGGAGCTGGCCGCCGAAGGGCGGTTGACTGCACGGCGTGACGCAGCCGCCTGGCGCTGGCGTTTTGAAGACCCGGACCGCACCCGCGACCCAATCCTGCTGGCCTGGATCGACGGCGGCGCCGTGGCCGGGCTTGTCCACGCCCAGATCAGCAAGGTCACCGCGCTCGACGCGCCGACGCTGGAGATTCTCGACCTGGTCGCGCTGAAGGCGCACGCGGATGCAGCCATGCCTGATCTCGTCGCTGTCCTGCTGCGAAACGCGTCTCGTCTGGGGGCGGCCAAAGTAAGATTGGCGGTGGCGGCGCCAGAAGTCGAGCAGCGCCTTTCAGGTCTGGGAGGACTGCTGAGGCGGCGCGGGCACCCCCACAACCATGTCCTGTTTCGTCCGGGCGGCGAGCGGCTGGCGAGCGATTGGCGGCTGACGCCGTTCGACGGCGAGCACGGCATCTGTCTTCGATCCCCCCCGCGGCCGACGTCTCGCCGGGCCGCCGCCTGACGAGGCGTGATCTGCGGCTTGCGGCGCCGAAGCGTCGCTGGCGCGAGCGACTTAGTGAAAGATCGCCGCGCGGCCTATTCGGGCCCTGCGTCGTTGAGCAGGTTGGCGCGCGCGGTTGATCCTTCAAGTTCGACGTCCCCGGGCCGCCAACCGTCGGGGCAGGCTCCAAGGTAGGAGCCGGAACTCACAAAGTTCTGCGATCCATTGAGCGTTGGAATGCGCGACCCCTGCGTTCTGACGATGCCGGTCAGGCTAAACGTTGAAGCGAGGTCGCCGGACGCTTCGCCGCTCACCGCGCGCTCACCATCGCCTTGCACCGGGCAGATGGCTTGCAAATGGATGATGTCGTCCGTTGTGCGCACGGCCTGCTGGTCGCAGTCTGCGCCGATGTGCCGGTTCACCGTCGCCAAGAGCAGATCGACGCGCGGATCGACGCAGACCCGCGCCAGAGTCCTGGCGCTGGTGGAGGAGCTGTAGGCGATCGACCAAAGCCCGTCCTGCAGCACCAGATCGACAGCGTCGCCCTGGGGGAGCTCATCCTGGGCCGGGCCGCCGCCCTCGCTGCACGCCCCGAGACCGGCAGCCAGAAACAGGGCGATCAGCGGTTGCGGGAGGCGGGTCATCGGGATGTATCCTCTGAAAAAGAGAGCCGTGGCGCATGACGATCTCGTCCGGGTTATAGACAAGCGATCTTTCGTCTCGGGCGCAACGGGGTCAGGCCGCTGGGATGAAGCCCGATCCGGATCGGGCCCGGCAAAACGGGTCGCTCCCGGCGCGGACGCCGCCCACCGTCAAACCCGTTACCTCCGCGAGATGATCTTGATCGTCCGATGACCAAAACATATGCTGCGGGCGATACGAAACGGGTGCGTTCAGCCTCATCCAGTCAACCTTAAAGCGTCCCGCTCTATAGATGACGATTCTTCCAGGGCGGGTTTTCGAGTGTATTTGAACCCGCATCTTCGTATCGCTTAGCCCGGTATTTAGAAGAAGGACAATGTCCGCACCTGGACGGCCTGATGATTGGTTCGGCGTCCGTCTGTTTCGTCTCGAACCTGTCGGCGTTTGACGGGCGTATTGGCCCGGTGGGGATAAGGGGAAGCATGAAGGGCATCATACTGGCGGGAGGGTCCGGGACGCGGCTCTATCCCCTCACCCTCGCGGTGAGCAAGCAACTGCTGCCCATCTACGATAAGCCTATGATCTATTACCCGTTGTCAGTCCTGATGACGGCTGGCGTGCGCGAGATTTTGATCATCTCCACGCCCCATGATCTGCCGCTGTTCCAGCGCTTGCTCGGTGACGGGAAGCGCTGGGGTCTGAGTTTCAGCTACGCTGAACAGGCCCATCCCAATGGGCTCGCCGAGGCCTTCCTGATTGGCGAAACGTTCTTGGACGGATCGTCCTGCGCCCTGGTGCTGGGCGACAACCTGTTCTTTGGCCACGGCCTGGATGAGATGCTGCAGCGCGCGCGGGGGGGCTCCGGAGCCACTATTTTCGCCTACCAGGTTCACGACCCCCAACGCTACGGGATCGTAGAGTTCAACGCCGAGGGTCAGGCGGTGTCCCTGGAGGAGAAGCCGCAGCGGCCCAAGTCCGATTGGGCCGTCACGGGCCTATATTTCTACGGCCCGGACGTTGTGGATGTTGCTCGCAATATAGTCCCGTCTGCACGAAACGAGCTGGAGATCACCGACGTCAACCGGGCGTATCTGGAGCGCGGTGTTCTGAACGTCGAACGGCTCGGGCAGGGCTACGCCTGGCTGGATACCGGGACCTATGATTCCCTGGTCGAGGCCTCCGAATTCATCCGGGCTGTCGAGAAGCGTCAGGGACTGCAGGTGGCCTGCCCGGAAGAGATCGCGTTTAAGCTGGGCTACATCAATCGCAACGACCTGGCGCGGCTAGGCAAGGCCCTGGAGGGTACGCACTACGGCGCCTACCTGCAGCGCCTCGCCCGGCATTAGGGAGGTTCGGCCGTGATCGGTGCCGACTTGATGGCGCGCGTGCGCACCTGGACGTTCGACGACGCCTTGCCGTTCTGGCTGGAACACAGTGTTGATCGCCGCCATGGCGGGTTCATTGAAACGCTGGATCCCCGGGGCCGCGATGCCGGTTCGCCCTTCAAGCGCGTCCGGGTCGCTTGCCGCCAGGTCTATGTCTACAGCCATGCGGCGCAGCTCGGCTGGGACAAGGGGCTGGAGGCGGCCGTGCAGGGCGGGCGCGATCTGCTGGACCAGGCCTGGCGGGATGACGACGCCGGATTCGTCCGGCGGCTGACGCCCCAGGGCGCTGTGCTGGACCCGACGGTGGATCTCTATGACAACGCCTTTGGCCTGTTCGCCCTGGCATGGCTTTACCGCGCCTCTGGCGAGACCTGGGCGCGCAGCGCCGCAAGCCGTGCGCTCGATTCGGTCCGCAGAACGCTCCATCATCCCGCAGGCGAGGGCTACTGGCATGATGAGGCCCGATCCGGCGCGCGCCTCCAGAATCCTCATATGCATCTGACCGAAGCCTGTATCGCGGCCTATGACGCCACCGCGGACGCGCAATATATCGAGGAGGCGCTGCGTATCGCGACCCTGTTCCGGCGGCGCTTTTTCGACGGCACGACCTTGGGCGAGGTCTTCACCGACGACTGGGCGCGTGCGCCGGGGCCGGCCGGCCGCATCACCGAGCCCGGCCATCAGATGGAGTGGGCCTGGATCCTGGCCGCTCTGCAGCAACGTACGGGCGAGGATATGTCGGCGACCATCGCCGCCCTGGTTACGCAATCGGAGGCGACCGGGGTGGACCCAGACAGCGGCGCGACCTTCAACGCCGTTCGGGACGACGGCGTCGTCCTGGACGCCGGCTCAAGGACCTGGCCCAACACGGAGCGGCTGAAGGCGGCTGTCGCGACGGCCGAGACGCTCGGACAGAAGGCTGACGCCGCCGCCGAGGCGGCCGTTCGCATTCTTCTGGACCGCTATCTGGCGGGGCCGGTTCCGGGGGGGTGGATCGACGCTTTCGACGCCCAGGGCCGACCGCTCTGCGACGTCATGCCGACCTCGACGCTGTACCATGTGTTCCTGGCGTTCGCCGAAGTGATGCGGATCGAGACGTCACCGCCCCAGGGCGGCGTCGGCCACCGTTTCGGCCAGTGACAGGGACGCGGTCAGGCCCGGCGATTCGATGCCGAACATGTGGACCATGCCTGGCAGGCCGTGCTCGGCCGGCGTCATGAGCGTGAAGTCCGTCGCCACGCCGGGCCCGCCAAGTTTGGGCCGGTAGCCGGAGTAGTCCGGGAGCAGGCTGTCGTCAGGCAGCCCAGGCCAGTACCTGCGAATGGCCGCATAGAAGGAATCTGCGCGGCGTGGATCCACGGCGTAGTCTATGTCGTCGCGCCATTCGACGTCCGGTCCGAAACGCATCGCGCCGCCCATGTCCAGGGTTATGTGCACACCTAGTCCGCCATCGACCGGGCAGGGATAGATCAGCCGAGTGAAGGGCGCCTGGCCGCCAGAGAACCTGAAATAGCTGCCCTTCGCCAGAACGCGCGGCGGGGCCAGCGCGGGATTGAAGGCCTCCACGCCCAGGGCGACCGACCAGGCGTCCAGGCCGCCGGCGTTGATGAAGAGGTCGCAGTCCAGGTCGTAGGGTTCCGTTCCGCCGACCCGGACGCTCCAGCCCGGACCCCGTCCCCGAACGCCGGTGACGGGCGTGTCCAGCACCACCCAGCCTCCTGCGTCTTCAATCTCGCCCTTCAGCGCCAGCATCAGGGCATGGGAATCGATGATGCCGGTTTCGGGGGACAACAGGGCCGCTTCGCACCGCAACTGAGGCTCCATCGCGGCCACGGCGTCGCGGCTGACCAGGCGAAGTCCTTCGACCTCGTTCGCAAAGCCCTTGTTCAAGATGGCTTGGAGGCCGGTGAGCTCACCCGCGCTGGTGGCTACGATGAGCTTGCCGCACTTTTTGTGGAGGATCCGATGTAAAGCGCAGTAGGCGTACAGCTTCCTGCGCCCGTTTACGCAGTGCGCCGCCTTCATTGATCCGGCCGGATAGTACATACCTGCGTGGATGACCTCGCTGTTGCGCGACGACGTCTCGGAGCCGATCAGTCCATGCCGTTCCAGCACATAGACTTCGCAGCCCCGGCGGGCGAGTTCGGCGCCGACGGCGAGCCCGACCACCCCAGCCCCGGCGACGGCGGCGACCGGCCTTGCCATATGCTCCTCCAAATCAGACAGCGGGCTGTCTAGCAGCCGCCCGACGCCGGGGAAACGCGATCCTTGTCGCGACTTGTATGTAAAGCGGCGGCGGGCTATTTCCGCGCCTCGTGACGAAGGTGCCGGGCCGCGAGTTCGGTAATCGCAGCGGCCGCAGTCCATCGCCGGCCGATGGATGAGGGCGTTGAATGCGGCTTGGAACCTACCGAAGCTATGAGGTCGGGGATTCGACTCCTTTGGGCCGGCTTCGAGAACTAGCGCAATACCGACATTTGCTAGCGAATTTCGTCGCTTCTGATCTGAGGTCGAGGTATCGCCGGTCCTATTTGGGTATTGTCTGGGCGGTGCTTTACCCGCTGGTGTTCAGCGCCATCATCGCGCTGGTCGCCATTCGCGTCTTCCAGCAGCCGGCCGAGACCTATGTGGTCTATCTGATTACCGGGTTCGTGGTCTGGGAGCTTATCGGCACCGCCATTTCAGCCGGCACGATGTCCTTCCTCGTGGGTGAGGGATATATGCGACAGTATCGGCTGCCGTATCTGATCTACCCCTTGCGGACCGTTTCTTCCCTGGCGGTCAATTCGGTTTTCTCGTCCATAGCAGCAGTCGGGGCGATCATTGTCCTGATGCCCCAGAACGTGTCGCTGTACTGGCTCTACTGGCCGCTTGTCATGTTCATGCTGTACCTGTTCGCGGTGCCGCTGGCGATTCTGGCGGGGCTGGCCAATGTGCGTTTCCGCGATTTCCAGCATGCCGCCGGCTTGGGCGTGTTCCTGCTCTGGTACCTCAGCCCAACCATCGTCATCCGGGAAGTCTACGATTCGCCGGGTCTGAAGACCTTCACAGATCTCAATCCATTCGCCTCCGCGCTGGATATTTTTCGGGCGGTCATGACCGAGCGTGCACACCCCACCTTGCACGACGTAGCCTTGCTGCTGGGGGCGACGCTTGTCATGTGGATTTTGGCGATGCTGGCCCTGAAAATCGAAGGCCGCAAGCTGATCTTCTATCTCTGAGGCAAGTATGATCTCCCCTACGCAGGACCGGGCCGCGTCGATCAACGCCACTGCGGTCCAGCTTGACTATCCGGTCGGTTCCTTGGTGCGCGGGAGCATCAAGGCGGAGCTGTTTTCCCTCTTTGGCGTGAAAGATCGCGCGCCGAAGGTCGACTTCGTGCGCGCCCTGAACACGATCAGCTTCAAGGTGACCTCTGGCGAACGCGTCGGCGTCATCGGCAGGAACGGGTCCGGCAAGTCCACGCTTTTGCGCGCCATCGCGGGCATCTATCCGATTACCGGGGGCGTGATCGAAGTCTATGGTCGAATCCAGGGCATGTTCGACATCACCCTGGGCTTCGAGCCGGAAGCGACGGGCCGCGAGAACATCCTGTATCGTGGGCTGGTCATGGGGCTGAGCCCGGCCGAGGTGCGCGAAAAGCAGGCGGAGATCATCGAGTTCGCCGCCATCGGCTCCTTTGTCGACCTGCCGGTTCGTACCTATTCAACGGGTATGGCGGTCCGTTTGGCCTTCGCGATCTCGACCTATATGCGCGGCGACATCCTCCTGCTCGACGAGATGTTGAGCGCGGGCGACGCCGGCTTTGTAGCGAAGGCTCAAGAGCGGATGAAGAGCCTTCTCAGTTCGGCCAAGATCGTCGTCCTGGTGAGCCACGACATGGGCACGATCAAAAATGTCTGCCCCAGAACCATTTGGCTGGACAGTGGGCGGATCATGATGGACGGTCCCACCGACGAGGTGGTGGACGCCTATCTCAGCAAGTCTATTCCGCCGGCTTGATCCCCATCGGGGATTTTCTCTGCGGGCCGCCAAGCGTTTGATCATAAAAAAGAAGGCTGAGGCCCATCCGTCAACGGGCGCGCGGTTGCGCCCGGCGCTGCCGGGGGGTGGATCATCGCGGGCTCAACTGGAGCCGCCTCATGGATGCCACCGAACGCCTCAAGCTGCCGTTTCTCGCCAGCGGCCAGGCGCAGAAGCATACGACCCTGAACGAATCCCTGCTGCGCCTGGATGGCGCTATCCAGCTCAGCGTCGACGGGCCGGCGGACTCGCCGCCTGAATCGCCATCGCCCGGAGCCTGCTATGTCGTTGGTCCATCTGCGACCGGCGCCTGGCACGTGGCGCTGTCGGGTGATGTGGCGATCTGGGATGTGTCGGGCTGGCGCTGGCTTCGGCCCGATGCCGGATGGGTCGCCTACTTTCGAGAGGAGGGTCGCCTGCGGATCCACGACGGGACGCAATGGGCGCCGCTAGAATCCGCCCTCGCTGATCTCGGTCTGGCGGCGGGTCGCAATGTCGGCGTCGCCCAGGCCGATGATCTTCCGGCGCGCGCCGACGCCGATGCTCGATACGGTCAGCTCGGTCAGGACAATACATGGGCCGGTGCACAGATTGCTTCGGCATGGCGGGCGACGGGCGCTGACGCCGCCCTCTGGTTCGACGCGCGCGAGGGCGAGCAGTCCTCGGCTTGGTACGCCTCGGGTGGGTTCTCGCGGCTGTGGATCAGCGGCCTTGGCGACGCCGTGACGGTGCGCGCAAGCGACGGGCGAATGCAGGTTCAGGGATCGGTCTGTCCGGCGGCGGACGATGTCACGTCCCTGGGCGCGCCGGGGCTGCGGTTCTCTACGGTCTATGCCGCAACGGGCACGATCAATACGTCAGACGCCCGCGAGAAGACACCGCTCCGGCCGGTTCCGGAGGCCGTCATGCGGGTCGCAGGCCGCCTGATCGAGCAGGTGGGATGCTACCAATGGCTCTGCGCCGTCGCCGAAAAGGGAGAGGCCGAGGCGCGGCTGCATATCGGGCTCACCGCCCAAAGCGTTGCGGCGGCGTTCGAACAAGAGGGGCTGGACGCCGAGCGTTGGGGCTTGTTTTGCCGTGACCAGACGCAAGCAGGCGAGCCGCGTCTGGGGCTGCGTCTGGATCAGGTCCTGCTGTTGATGATCGCAGCGCTCAGTCGCGCGCGGCCATCTCCCACAATTTCTTGACGTCCTGGGCCCGGTCCCGGGGCAGCACCAGCACCGCCTCGGGCGTGGCGACGACGATCAGATCGCTGAGTCCGGCGATGGCGACTTTCGGGCCTTCGCTACGGACGAGGCACCCCTGGGATTCGATCATGCTGACCGGCCCGGTGCTGGCGTTGCCGTCGAAATCCTTGTCGGACACGCGCCAGACCTCGGCCCATGACCCCAGGTCAAACCAGTCGATATCGCAGGGCGCCACGGCGGCGCGCCGGGTCTTTTCCATAATGGCGATGTCGATCGGCTCACTGGGCGCGGCGCTGAAGAGCGTGCGGTCGAGCCGGATGCTTGATCCATCGCGCTGGGCCTGACGCCAGGCGGTTTCCACGGCGGCGAGAATTTCGGGGGCCAGGGCGAACTCGGTGATCAGCCTGTCGGGGTGATAGAGGAAGATCCCCCCGTTCCAGTAGTAGCCGCCCTTGGCGATATACGCCTCGGCCACCGCCTTTTCCGGCTTTTCCCTGAAGGCGCTGACAGCCAGGACGCCATCCGCCAGCGGCTCGCCGGCCTCGATATAGCCGTAGCCCGTTTCAGGCGAGGTCGGCTCCATGCCGAAGGTGACGATGTGATCTCGCGCGAGCGGCGCCGCGCGTGCGATCGCCGAACGAAAGGCCGCCGGGTTCCCGATCAGGTGATCCGCAGGCAGCAGCAGAACAAGCGCATCTTCATCGGCAGCCTTGGCCGCCAGAGCGCTCAGGGCGGCGGTCGCAGCCGTGTTGCGGCCCACCGGCTCAAGGATGGTGGCAAGCGGCGTGACTCCGGCCTGTCGCAGCTGTTGTGCGACTAGCTGTTCGTGCTGGACGTTGCAGATGACCACCGGATCCAGGAAGCGAACACCCTCGTGTTCGCCGCTGACCCGAGCGGCCGTCTCGACGATCATCGGCCGCCCGGCGCCGATGGCGTGGAACTGCTTGGGGACCTCGCGCGTGGACAGGGGCCACAGACGCGTTCCGGAGCCTCCGGACATGATGGCTGGAATGATCTTCTGGATGCTCATGCGGGGGCTATCTTACGGGCTCAAGGCGCGCCGCGACCATGAAGGTCACGATCTGTTCGTTGGCGTGTTGGTCGGTCTCGACGTCTATCACGACTTGCTCGCCGGCCTGCAGGCTCTTCGTTTGGATCAGATGCTGAGGCGCCAGGCCGTCGACCGTCATTGAGGTTTCGTTGGCCCGGCCGCGGTCGAACGTCACCTTGGCTGTCGGCTCGTGCAAGGAGGTCAAGGCGGCGACGGCGTCGAGTTCCCAGCGGCCGGCGCTCGGCGCAACGAACCGCAACGCTGGGACGACATCCCCGCCAGCGTGCTTCATCCAATGATCGCCCAGGTAGGCGCCGGCCGACCTCCACTGATCGTTCTGCTCGATATAGGCCAGCGGTATCTGCTCAAAAGGATCCGAGAGTCTCAGAGCGGTCGGGCTCCATGGGCCGCCTGCCCCAAAGTAGTTTTCGTGGCTGTCAAAGTCAGCGGGCGGGGTCTGGTCCGGGCTTTGTGGGGCGGGCGTCTTGACGCTGGGCGCCCTGAAGCGGCTGGAGCCCAGCGCCAAAGTCATTTCCATTTCCTGATTGGCCATGTCGCGGGTGACGCGGGCCAGCCGCTTGGCGTGCGTGTCGTCCTTCGTCGGTTGCCCCAGCGCGGCGTCGATCTGGTCGAACCAGCGCGGCGAGGTTCGGATGTCCAGGATCTTGAAACCGGCGCGCTTGGCGATCTCCTCGAACGAGCGCGGCGAAAAATAGTGCAGATGCTGCGGGAAATAATACCAGGTGTCGAACATCATGCCGAAGCGGCGATTGGTGATGCTGTCCCCCTGGTTGGTGTTGAGGAACAGAACCGTGCCTTCGTCCATGACCTCGGCAAAGCCCCGCAAGGTCTCTATGGGGCGCGGGACGTGTTCGATGGCGTGCAGATTGAGCACCATGTCCAGCCGCTCGCCGGAGAAGGCGTCGCGCACGTTCATATCTTCGCGGAAGACGTGGGTGTTGCCCATCTCATGCGCGAAGGCGATAGCGGCCGGAGACCAGTCGCTGCCGGTGGCTTCGAAGCCCATGTCGCGCAGGTGTTTGACCGTCACGCCGGCGCCGCAGCCGAATTCATGAATACGGGCGTTGCCTGGCAGTCCCCATTCTCTGGCCAAGGCCTGAATCCGCCTGGCGAAATCGATATAGGGCGGCCTCTGCGACCCATATTGGAGGCGATAGTTCGCCTCCTCGTCCTCTGAGCGGAAATAGGGGTCCGCATAGATTTCGGCCAGGAGCGAAATATCCAGCTCAGGCTGGAACGCCTTATGCCCGCAGCCGGGGCAGCTGTAGAGTTGGGCCTGGACGCCGACCGCGCGCGCGAACAGGCGTCGGCCATGATCAGAGTGCGGCGTGAAGGCGGCGCTGGCGCAAGCAGGGCAACCTTCCGACAGGCGATTATCGAGCTGTCGGAACTGCGCCCTGATGTCAAAGGTCAACGCGTCCTCCTGCCTTTCGGGCCTAATTCTTCCCGAGCACTTGAAGGAAGATGTCGGCGATGGATTCCGCAACGCGCTCGTCGACGCGCGCGGAGGTTGGCAGATTAACGCCTGTACGCGACAGAAGATCACTGTTGGGGCACGGACGACCCCATTTGCGATAGGCGGGCATCACCGACAGGCCGTGGAAGAAGGGGCGAAGATCGATCGCCTTTTCCTTGCAGGCCTGGATCAGGGCGGCGCGCTTGTCCGCCGGAACCTGGGCGCAGACAAACCACGTCACAGGGCCGGCGCGCTTGTCCATGGCCTTAGGGAAGGCGAGGCCCGGGATGCCGTCCATCTTGGACCGGTAGAGACGAGCCAGTCCGTCGCGGTGCGCCAAAAGCTCGTCCAGCCGATCCAGCTGGGCGCAACCAATCGACGCCTGCGGATTGGTCATGCGGTAGTTGTAGCCGACCTCGTCATGCCAGTAGCGCCGCTCGGGCTTCATCCCGTGGTCGCGCAGCGTGCGCATCCGTTCGGCCAGCTCGGGCTCGCTGGTCAGCAGCATCCCACCTTCACCCGTGGTGATGTTCTTGTTGCCGAAGAAGGAGAAGCTGCCGGTTTGACCGAACGACCCGACGGGCTGCCCGTCGTAGGTGGCGCCATGGCTCTCGGCGGCGTCCTCCACCACGAAGACGCCGTGGCGATTGGCGATCTCCATGATCTCCGTCATCGGGCAAGGGCGACCGAAGACGTGAACCGGCATGACGGCGCGCGTGCGCGACGTGATCGCCTTCTCGAACGTTTCCGGGTTCAGCACCCAGGTGTCGGGATCGACATCCACGATCACCGGCGTCGCGCCGGCGTGAAGGATGGTGTTGATCGAGGCCGCGAACGTCAGGTCAGGGACGATGACCTCATCGCCCGGGCCGATGCCCAGGCCCACCATCGCCAGATGCAGGCTGACGGTGCCGTTCGATACGGCGACGCCGTGTTTGGCGCCCATTCGATCAGCGAAGCGCCGCTCAAAATTGCGGATGTACTCGCCCTGGCTCGAGATCCATGTCGACAGGAAGGCGTCAACGATGTTGCGGAACTCTTTGTGCGAAAGATAGGGTTCGGCCACGGGCAGAAACTGTCCCAACTGGTCGATGGCGATATCAATCAGACGGCCCTGGCCGTCGACCACAGGCGCCACGATGTCGCCGAAGCCTTCGCGCGCATCATCGGCGGTCAGCACCGTCGGAACAGGCCGGGCTGCGGCGCCGGCGGTCATCCCGGCCAGATAGTCGCCGGCGCGGATCGCTTCGCGGGCCGAGTCCAGGGTGATCTGGCCGGCCAGGGCGCCGTCAGCGCGGCGCACATAGACCCGCCCCAGACCTGTATCCAGCGCCCGCTCGATTGCTGTGAACAGAGTATCGTTCTCATCAATGCTGAGATCGGCGCACGAAGGTGAGGCCACGGAGAGCGACATTGGACAGCAAAACCATGATTAGGGTTGGAAGGGCGATCTCCTTAGCACGCCTCCCAACGACTTCAATGCGAGCGCGAAGGCGCTGCGATCGCGCGGTCGCGACCGCGCGTTGCGAAAGCGGGGCCTGATGGGTCGAGCATAAGGCTCAGCACACTTGAAAACGCCCTCTTCGCGTGCCAACGCTCCGGGTGCCCGTGGGGGCCGGGGGTGGGTGAAGCCTCGAACAGGGATGCGGAGCCCGACGAAATGACGAAGCGCAGTTCGAGCGAGGCCGCCGACCCACCGTCGACCTCTCGTGACGGCGAGGCGCTGGCCACGCCCCTGCGCGGCGTCGTCATCATGCCGATGGCGTGGCGCGGCGGCATGCTCAAGGTCGCCTCCCAGCTCTGCAACCTGTTGGCGAGACACACTTACCAGGGGCGCTCGATCCAGATGTGCCTTGCCGGCAATCAGCATACGGCGCGCGCGCATTTCGACCTCGACGCCGGCGTCAGTTTCGTCAATGTCGCTTTGGAGCCGGTCTTTTCGGCGGATCCGCGCCTGTCCCGCTATCTGGACCCGGCCGTCTATCCCTTCACGCCGACCGAGCCGAACCGCTTTGTTTCGCCCAACTCGGCCAATGTCGCCCTGTTCTCAGCCGATTTCTGGATCAGTCTGACGGGATTTTACAACGAGGGGCCGCTGGCCCCCTTCAAGCCCTATGCGGTTTTCGCGCCGGATTTCATCCAGCGCTATGTGCCTGAGATCCTCCCGGACGATATCAACAACTACGGCTGGTACCGCGAGGCCTGCCAGATCATGACCATGCAGGCGGCCAAGGTCGTGTTCGCCACGACGCCGAAGACGGTTAGCGACGTCACGGCCTACGCCGGCGTTCCGCGGGATCGGGTCCTGCTGTTCCCGTTGTTCAACAGCCATGAAGGCGGTCGGTTGAAGAAATCCGGCGTCGATCAGACGCCCAAGATCGCCAGCGCACCCGCGACGTCGGAGGCGGCCGACGCGGATTCCATGGATCATCAGTGGAAGCTGGATAGATTGCGTAAGTATAGATACGCCTTTAGTCCAGATTTCATAAAATCCCCATACTTTGTATGGGTTACAAACACCACGGAACACAAAAATCACCTGCGGGCGATCGAAATGCTCGCGAGCTATTATGAGCGGCATGATGGTGCGCTCAATTGTCTGATCGTCGGCCCGTCGACGGACAAATGGGCGGATAGCGATAGCGAGTTCGCCTATATCCGTGATGTCGCGGACGGGATTGCGGGTCTGGCCAGCCGGACCAACAAGGTTCATTTGCTCGGTGAGCTGCCGTCAAGCCTCTACGCAGATGTGCTGTCCGGCGCGCAGTTCCTTTGGCACAATGTGCTCTATGACAACGGCACCTTCACCGTCCTTGAGGCGGCTGAGCTGGGCGTTCCGTCGCTGTCGAGCGACTATCCGCAGATCCGCTATATCTGTGATCTGTATGGCGTCCGGGCGGATTTCTTTGACGCTCATGACGTCGCCGAGGGCGCGCGGGCGCTCAAGCAGATGCAAGAGCGTCAGAAAGCCGGTCCGAGCGACCCCGGATTCCAGGATCTGAAGCCGGATCTGCGCGAGGCGTTCGACAGCCTTCTTGACCGCATCCTCGCGCCCAGCGCGTTCCAGCCCGTGAAGGCCTGACTGTGCGCATCGGACTTTGGCTAGATATCCCCGGAGCGGCGATCAGGGAGGGCGAGGGTCTGCTCAGGCTCTTGTCCCTTATCTTCAAAGGCTTCGCTCAAACGGATCATGAAATCATCATCGTCGCGTCTGCGGACGCCCGACGTCCCAGCGAGGCGTGGTTCAAGGAATTCAGCGAAGGCGCACGATGCAAATTCAGCTTCGTGACGCCCCGCCCCGGCGAATACGACGCGCCGGGCGAACGTGATCTGCGCCTGGCCGTCGCGCGCAAGCTGGCAGTTGACGGTTGGCTCGCCTTTCGGGCGGAACGTCATGCCATGGATCAGGTGCCGGGACCCTGGGTCTCGATCTTCGCCGATTTCATCCTGGCTGAGTTTCCGATGCACTTCAGCGAAGCGACCTATCGCCAACTGGTGTCGCCCACTCGCGAGGGCGTGGCGAGGATGGACCGGCTCGTCTGCTTCTCCGAACACGTCAAGCAGGTTCACGGCGTAGAGTTTTTCGGCGCGCGTCCGGACCAGATCCGGGTCGTGCCGCACGCGCCGTTCGACTATTTCGAGTTCGCCCGCCTGGGCTTTGAACAGGCGTCGCAGGCGCTGTCTCTGGATGAGATCGCGACGGCCGACAGCCTGACCCGGACATTGGCGGCGGACATCGTGCGCCATCATATCCGCAATCAGACGGACGGGTATTTTTGCCGCATCGGGGCCAGCCATATTCGCCCGATCCTGGCGAGCATGGCCTATGAAGATATCGACTTCGTTCTGATTTCCAGCCGCAACCGGCCGCACAAGAATTTCCTGACGGCTGTTCAGGCCATCGAACATCTTGTTCGGGGTCGGTATTCTGCGATCAAGGGGCTGACCACCTCGCCGCTGGATCTCACCAGCGATGAGCCGGTGTCCCGCTATCTGGTTGACCGCAAGCTCCACCAGGAGGTGCTGTCTATCAACCACCTTCCTGCTCATGTGCACGCCTGCCTCTACAAGTTGGCGGCTGTGACAGTGCATCCGTCGCCCTTCGAAGGCGGCTTCCCGTTCACTTTCCCGGAATCTCTTTCAATGGGCACGCCGATCATCATGGCGCGCGGTCCGGCGGTCGAAGAGTTCCTGACGCCAGGGGAGTTGGCGGAATATTGCTTCGAGCCGTCGTCGGCGCGCGACCTGGCTCGCCGGATAGACGCAGCCGTGGCCGACAGGGAAGACCTTCTCGCCAAGCAGATGATGACGCTTGATCGGCTGAAGAAGCGCACCTGGCGCGATATCGCGGACGAGTATGTCGATGTCTTTCGCGAGGCCTCCCAGGTGTACTGGTCCAAGGGTGATCTCTGGGTTCGCACCCTGGCGGCGGACGATGCGGGCTCTGCGCCAGGGGGAGGATTCGTCGGCGCGGACTCCGGGCGGCTGAGCGGGCCAAACGCGATGCTGACCCGCTATCTTCCGGCGTCTGCGGTCGGTGTGTTTCATATCGACCTGGACTTCGAAGACGGAGATCCGTCCGACCTGGCGCGCAAGATCGAGCTCTCGCTCGGCGTCTGGAGCGAGGCGGGGCTGACCTTCTACGATCACAAGCATGTCCGTGTTTCCAGCGGCCTGGCCGATGGCCGCCCGCGGGTGTCGATCGCTCTGGATTTGCCGGAGAAGGATCTCGGCGCCGTCAAGGAACTGCGCGGCGGATGGATCGGTGAGGCCGGACCGGTTCTTGAACAGGTCTCTTGGCGACTAGCCGCGTGGTGAGCATGAACGGAGGCAAGGACATTCAGCCTGTGACGCCGCCGGATGCGGGACCGATCCTGAGGGCCAAGCTGGCGATCGTTCGCTCCCTGTCGCGGGCCCTGGCGGGCACGCAGTCCTACCAGAACCTCGTCCAGCAACTTGACGCCCTGGCCGCAAACGTCGAGCGCGAGTTCCGGGCCTCGGGGGACGACCGGAGCCGGGACGCCGAACAGTCCAAACGCGAGATCCAGGCGTTGGAAGCGGCTACCGCCGATACGGTTCGGCGCCTGGAACGCGACCATGCCCACCAGGGGGCGCAATTGCGCGACGCCGTCCGCGCTCTTGCGTCTGCGCTGGACCGTCAGCGCACCGACAGCCTGCGCGCGGAAGCCAGGGCGCTGCATGGGGCGAACGCGCTGGAAGCTATGGCCAAGGGTGTCGCCCATGACCGGGATCGTTTGAAGGCCATCGAAAGCCTGGCTGCAGATCAGTTGCGCCGGGCGGACGAATCCACCACCGCGGCGAAAGCGATAGTGTCGCGCGTCGAGCGCAGCGACGAAAAGCTGCAGGCGATCGCGTCTCAGCTCGCCGATTTGAAGGCGGATCTGGGCGATGAGCACGCGGAGATTCTCAAACAGGTCGAGGGCCGCCTCGGCCGGGCCTTCACGGACGACCGGCAGTGGAAGCAGGCGTCGGATCGCGACCTGAGGCATGAACTCAAAAGCCGCATCGAAGCCCTCGAGGCCCGCCTTGAACGCGACGCGGTCCGGGCGGCCGAAGAGCGCGGGGCCTTCAATCAACGCGCCTTGTCGATGGTCGAGGAGGGGCTGGCCGGTCTGCGCGCGCAGGCGGAAAGCCACTTCGTCCGAGTGCAAGATCTGTTCTCGCTTGTGGACACCCGCGTCGTGGAACAGTCGAGGCAGATCCGCGCCCTGCCCCGCGTCCTGTTCGCCGAGCAATCGAGCATCTGCGTCAAGACGGCGATTGGCTTCCTGCTTTTCCCCGACGCAGAACTGAATCATGCGCTTAGCTGGCTCGATCCTGATTTCGACCTCGCCATGGTTGGGGCGGTTGGACGTCTTTGCGAGCCGGGCGCGCATTTCATCGACATTGGCTCGAGCATAGGCGCCATGTCCGTGGTCGCCGCCGGCGTCATCGGCCCCGCCGGTTCGATCACTCTGGTCGACCCGATCGGAGAGGTGCTCGCCTTCGGCGTCCGCAATGTGAGATTGAACGCGCCGCTAACGTCGGTGCGGCAGTTTGAGGCCGCTGTTTCCGACACATCGGGCAGGCGCACCCTGCAAGTCTTTCCGTTGGACACCCGCGTCTCGACGATCCACCCCTATGACCAGGGCGTTCTGCCGAGTGAGAGCAGAGAGGTCAGTTTGATCGACGCGGCGACGCTGTTGCCCAGGGAGCCCGGCCTGGTGGTCATCAAGATTGATGCCGAGGCCGAGGATCTGACCATCGTTAAGAGGCTGCTGGGCGCGGGCAGAAGCGATGTTCGGATCATCTACGAACACTCGCCCGATCATTTTCAGCGTGCGGGCGTCAAGCCGACGGACATCGTTGCCTTGGCGAAGACGCACAATCTGGAAGCGCGCTTCATCGCCAGCGACGGCTCAGCCGGTGAGATTGTGACGGCGGAGCTGGCCAGAACGAAGTCCGGCAATGTGCAACTCGTGCGGCGCGCGGTTGACGTAGGCTAGAGACGCTCGAAGACGAGACATCGATAATATTCGCCCAGGTTCTCGCGATCCTGGGCGACGTCGTTGATGACGCGGAATCCTGTGGTTTCGCACAGGGCCGACACCGAGCCGCCCACGAAGAAATACAGATGCACCGGCGAACGTTCGAACAGATATTCGTAGCAGGGCGTGGAGTGGGCCATCCGCCCGCCGGGCTTCAGCAGGGCGTGGCAGGCTGACAAGAAGACTCGCGGGTCCTGTGGGTGCTCCAGGAAATTGTGGGAGAACAGGCCGTCGAACGGTCCTTCCGGGACGGTTGGCGAAATCCGCGGATGGAATTGCGTGATGTAGGGCTCGTAGCCCCAGACATCCCAACCGGCGTCCGTGAGCCGGCTTGCGCCCCGGGTCCATAGCCCGCAAGCATAGTTTAGATAGCGGCCGGCCCGGCTGGGGTTCAGGAGGTAGAAGGAGCGCTCCTGTGCGTGAACCGTGTCGCCCTCGGCATAGAAACGATAGATCAGCTCATACAGCCGGCCCAGCCGTTCCGGCGGCGCCGAAATGATAGCCAGCGGCCCCTGAATCAGCCCGCAGGAGGGGCAGGCTCGGCGCGGCAATCCTACGCCCGTAAACAGGCAGTCGGCGTCCAGTTGCGGCTGCTCGGCGGGAACAAACGGCCTGGAACACGCACGGCACTCGAAGACGTCCGGCTCGCCCGCTGACAAGACATCGATCAGTTCTCGCCGGAACCAGTCGAGCATGACTTCGCTGACCGCCTGGGGTGTTCCGACCAAGGCCTGCACGGCTTGCGTCACCATGAGCTTCCCCTAGATCGCCCGGTCCATGACCTGAAGATATTCGAGCGCCACAGCTTCCCAGCCGCGTTGGCTGTTGGTGGACTGCATCCAGGCGCGTTGGCGTTGAAGAACGGTCGACCGATCCATCAGGACGGCCTCGACCTTGTCGGCGAGGTCCTTGGCGGAGGACGGATCAAAGAGCAGGTCGGCGATCTCGGAATCGCCCATGCCCTCGACGTTCGCGGCGTTGCGGCTGAGCAGGCACGGCGTTCCCATCGAAACCGCCTCACCGAAGATGAATGACAGACCGCCTTCGAAGTAGGAGGGATGAATCGCAACATCCGCCGCGTGATACAGCGCTGCATGGACCTCGGCCGGAAGGCCGGGCGCCAGGGTCACGAACTCCCACGCCTGTGCGCGATCAATGGCGGCCACCAGAGGGTCCGTATCGACCTTGCTGTCGACGAAGGCGCTGAGGACGAGGTGGAAGGGGATGCCTCTGTGGCGGTTCAGCTCGACCGCCATTTCAACCAACCGCGGCAGGTTCTTGTAGGGACGCGCCTGCTGCGGGCAGAAGCCGAAGGTCATGTCCGAAAAGCGGGTCTTGTCGGTCAGGGCGCCCCACATGCGCGCATCGCGCAGGTCCTTTCGAGTGGACAGCAGGCCACGGCCATAGGCCTGGATGACCTCGTCGGCATAGGCCAGACTCTGCGCCGTCCGCAGAGATGGATCAGGCCCTTTCCAGACGTCCGATATGTCCATGAGGCAGTGTTTGATGACGGCCGTCTTCTCTGGCGGTGCGCCGAAAACGCCGACGACGTGGCGCGTGCGGACATCTTCGGTGAAGCTGATGATGCGGTCGGCCTTGGCGACCATTCGGGAGAACTGTTTCTCGAGGCGCGCCGTCTCCGCGGGCGCGAAACGTTCAGGGTAGTCGGCGATGACGAAGTCCGGAAAGATCAGCGTCAGCGGCTTCTTCAGCCGGGTCGCAGCGGTGAAGCCAGGATAGGGCACCAGCCAGGAATCGATGCCGCGCAGCGAATCTGCATACCGCGCATTCGCATCCGTCTCGGCCGCGATTACCGTCGAAAGAGATACGAATTCGGCCAGCGTAGAGCTTGTGACCCGGCTCTTGATGCGCTCGCGCACGCGGAATTTGCGCATGATTCCCTTGGCCCAATTCAGCGGGTTGAGCAGGGATCCGAGCTTGAACAGAGCCAGGAGAATGACGCCGAAGAAGAGCCCGATGTAGCTGGGTTGCTCAAGCACACCCATGAGCCAGCGCCGCAGGGCGCTCGGCTTGCGTTCGCGCCCACGCGCCTCGAGCCGTCCGGCCAGGGCGGCTTCCCAACGCAAGGCGGAAAAGGGGGACGTTCGGAACCGGGTGATCTCTCTGGCGGCCGCGGGCAGCTCGTCGATGAAGGCCTGGATCTCTTCCTTCATCCAGGGCGGCGCGACCAGATCATAGCGCACGCCCGCGTGGGCCGTGCCGGCGATGATGTAGCCGGTCAGCCGCCCAATCCCCTCCGTCCTCCATCTTGCGTACGGGGGGAGCTGGATCCAGATGCCGATCCGCTTGGGCGTCTTGGAGGGCCGGCTCATCGACCCGCCTCCAGCTGATTGATCGCCACCCGGGTGCGTTCGGCCAGCGACAGGGGAAGGGAGGTGAGATTGGGCCACTCGCCCAATCGGGTCTCGATATCGGAAGCGGGGATAACGACAAGCCGGCCTTCATCGACCCAGCGAGCCACCGCATAGGCCGATTCCGATACCGCGCCGTCGACGACGATCGCATCCGCGCGCTCCAACAGCGAGGCCGCTGCGTTGAAACCGTCCGGGATGACATAGGAGGTCCATTGCTTGCGGCGGCCTCCCGGTTTGACGTGGGTCACCTTCACGCCCGCCTGATCAAGGCTGGAATCGGAGGGGGTGGCGACGATCACCTCTGGCCCCCGTGCGGCGTCATCGTCTTTCCCGCTCAGCGCCGCGAGCAACGCCTTTTCGGCGTCCAGATCGCTCGGCACCACCAGGACCGTTCGTCCGCCAGGCTGCCGGCGCATCGTTCCGAGGTCATGTTCGACCAGCTTGTCCCGGGAGAGTCCGAACCGGCGGACCGCCAGGTCGGCCGAGCCGGGGGCGCAGATGACGCCCGCGGCTTCGAGATACTGCATACGTTTGGCGAACCCGGTTTCGGCGTCGATCGTCGAGCGCAACCTGTCCGCCAGAGGGTGAAAGGTGAGAACCACCGGACGCACCGGAAAGACCTGACGCAGACTGGTCCAGTCGGCTGTCAGCCAAAGGTCGGCGTCCTTGCAGTCAACCTCGCCGTCTCGCGGGATCGAGACGGGTGAGCTGACCCCGAGGTCCAGCGCCAGCGGATCCCGATCCACCCGGTGGTAACGCGTTTCGGCGACCCCTCTGGGCAGTTTGTCCATGACGACAGGCCGAGGGACATGGCCCAGGCCGCTGACGGCGCTTCCGAGCCGGGCACCGGCGTCGAGGCCCGGGAAAATGCCTTCCTTGAGCAGGGCGTTGATGTCCGGCGTCGACAGGCGTGAACTCATGTCTACGGTCGTGATCAGCTCCGTGCCCTGGAGCATCTCGGCCAGGGTCCGCGCGACCCGCGCCTGGGTGACGACGCGAAATGCATCTGATCGCCAGTTTAAGAAGATCGCGATGCGCAAGGACAACCTCGATACGACGGGTCGCCCCGTTCCGCCTAACCGCAAGACAGGCCCGGAGCCTTACGCGTTGACCTCGAAGGGTTCAACCGCGCATGAGTTCTTTCGGGGCCGGCCTATGGCTGTGGAGATTCGGCTATGCGGCGAATTTTGTTGGGCGCAGGCGGGCATGGCGTCGTCGCGGCGGCGCTGGCGAGCGCGTGCGGACGACCGGTCACGGACATCATTGACCCCGACCCTTCGACGGAGGCGCGGGTGCCGGGGGCGCGCTGGCTCGCGGCCGAGGACGACGAGGTGCTGGCCCTGGCGGCTGAAGAGGTCGAGCTGGTGAACGGCGTGGGCGCGAATGGCCCGGCCGGCGCCCGACGCCGCCTTTTCGAGCGCTTGTCCGAGGCCGGATATCATTTCCCCGCCCTGATCCATCCCTTCAGCTGGGTCGCGCCGACCGCCGTGATATCCGAGGGCGTCCAGATCATGGCCGGCGCCGTCGTCCAACCGGGGGCCGCCATAGGCCGAAATGTGATCGTCAATACGCGCGCCAGCGTCGATCATGACTGCCGCATCGCCGACCACGTGCATATCGCGCCGGGCTCGACGATTTGCGGAAGCGTGAGCATCGGCGAGGGCGCGATGATCGGGGCCGGCGCCGTCGTCATTCCAGGTCTGGCGATCGGGGCGGGTGCGATGATCGGCGCGGGCGCCGCCGTGTGCCGGGACGTGCCCGAAAAAGCCCTGGCGCGCGGCGTGCCGGCCCGCCAATCCGTCTAGCTGAACGAAAAAGGGCGACGCCGAAGCGCCGCCCTGATCGTCACTGCCGAATGCCGGCTAGATATTCCGCATCGGGCTGGATTCCTTGAGCAGCGGCATGATCCGCAGCAGCTCGTCGATCCCCTCGTCAAGCGAGACGCTGGCCCGGAAGCCGACGTTCTTGATGCGGTCGTAGGACACTTCGTAGTCGCGCTTGTCCTTGTCTTCGCCAAACTCGGCGCCGTGCAGGTAATAGTCCTGCTTGCCCTTGATGATCTCAGCGATCTCCAGCTTGGTGTAGTTCATGGTCTCGTCGCCGACGTTGAAGGGCAGGCCGCCCATCTGGTCGTAGTTGTCCAGGGAGAAGATCACGCTCTTGGCGGCGTCGGTCGAATGCAGGAAGGTCCGGCGCGCATGGCCTTCGAACATGACGAAGTTCCGATAGTGGACAACCTGATAGACGATGTCGTTGATCAGAAGGTCCAGACGGATGCGCGGAGAGTTGCCGAACACCGTGGCGAAACGCAGCGGTACGCCGCCGTTGTCGAGGATCGGCTTTTCGGCCTCAGCCTTGGTCTCGCCGTAGAGGCTGACGGGATTGATCGGGGTATCTTCCGTGCAGACGCCATCGACCTGGCCGTAGGTTGAGCCCGTGGAGGCCTGGATCAGCATCTGGCCCGGCGACGCCGTCTGGCCCAGGAAGCGAACGGCGTCGAGGTTGATCGTACGTGCGTCCAGCGGCTTTTCGGCGCAGGCGGGGAAGCCGACGATGGCCGCCAGATTGATGATCGCATCGTGCTTGGCGATCAGGGCGCCGTAACGGCCTTCATCACGGACATCGCCCTTGATGATGGTGAGTTTGGGGTTGGAGGCGACGTGCAGCAGCGGATGAATGCCCCACATGAGGCTGTCATAAACCGTGACCTCGTCACCGCGAGCCAGAAGCTGCGGCACGAGAATCGAGCCGAGATAACCGGCGCCGCCGGTAATCAGGATTTTCATGGGGGTTCGTCTTCCTAAAGAGTAGGCGGCCCAACTAGCATTGGGCCGCCATGCGGGCAATCGGCGTTCTGGCAAGGGGTTCCGCATCGCGCCGAGGCGCGATGCGGGCCCAATCTAGGAGAACATCAACCAACCATCGACGGCCGGAGTCGTGTGGTCGCCGTCAGTCGTCCAAACCCCGGACAACTGACGGCCGATGGATCCGGCGGGATCGAGATCAACGAGCTCCGGCGTCGGACCGACCGTCAGCGGCAGGACCAGAGCATCGTCCCACGGGCTTGCGATGTCGGCGCCCGGAAGGACGAGCGGGCCGCCCATCTTCGATCCACCCATGCTTTCCCAATCGAAGTTGATCAGGGGGTTGTCGGAGGGCGACTTGAGGGCCTCGTCCGCCAGGGCGGGCAGGACGAGCGGCTGCGTCAAGGCGTCGACCGACCCGGCGGGCAGAACGAGCGGCTCCAGAGACTTTCCGGACACCGAGAAGTCGTCCTCGGCCAGAGGCGAGACCCAAGGGGCGTCCAGCTTGCCTATCGCAGAGGCCAGGCCCGTCCAGGCGATGTCTGACTGGGTCAGGTTCGCCGAACCGCCAAGCGTCGCCAGGACGACCGCTGCGCCGGAGCCCGTTCCATCCGCATCGAACGAAAGCGTGCGGTTGGCGGCGTTCCAGATCAATTGCGCGTTGGCCGCCGTGGCTGCGGTCCCGGCTACGAACCAGTTCGACGGGAGCGTGTTGATGCTGAAGCCCGGCGCATAGAGTTCGATCTTGTCCTGGCCAGCGGTGAAGTCGGCGATGGAGTCCCCGCCTTCGGAGGCGCCCAGATAGACGAAGGCGTCAGCCCCGGCGCCCCCCGTCATGGAGTCCCCGCCCAGGCCGCCATGAATCCGGTCGTTGCCGGCGCCGGTGTCGATGACATCGTTGCCGCCGCGGCCTTCGACCGCATCGTCGCCGTCGCGCGTCAGGATGAAGTCCTGATTCTGGGTGCCCAGGATGTAGTCGGACTCGTTTGACGACACGACCCTTTCAACATTGAAGAAGCGATCACCGGCGGCCTGGCCCGTGCTGCGCTGATAGTCGATCATGTCGACGACCAGGAACACGCCCGGGCCCATCCCTTGCGAGTACCACACCGTATCGATGCCATCGCCGCCATCGAACCAGTCCGCTCCACCGCGTCCCTCCATGATGTCGTTGCCGCCGCGCCCGACGAAGTAGTCGACGCCGTTGGAGCCTCTCAGCACGTCGTCGCTGTTGGAGGACACGACCCGCTCGATCCCGTCGTAGCGGTCTCCCGCAGCGGCGCCCGTGTTGGTCTGCCAGTCAAGCAGATCGACGGTGGCGGCCTCATCATACCAGACCGTGTCGATGCCATCGCCGCCATCGAACCAGTCGCCGCCGCTGCGGCCCTGGAAGATGTCATCGCCGCCGCGACCAGTGAAGAAGTCGCCTCCCACCGTGCCGCGGATGATGTCGTTGAAGTTGGAGCCGACGACGCGTTCGATCGAGTCATAGCGGTCTCCCGCCGCCCCGCCCGAATTGGTCGCCCAGTCGCGCAGATCCGCCACGACGGCTTCGTCATACCAGACGGTGTCCAGGCCGGTCCCGCCATCAAACCAGTCGCCGCCTCCGCGACCCTGGAAGATGTCGTCGCCGCCACGGCCCTGGAACACTTCAGCCCCGCTCGACCCACGAATGATATCGTTCAGGTTGGAGGCCACGACCCGTTCGATCGAGTCATAGCGGTCGCCAGCGGCCGCGCCGGAGCTGGTCGCCCAGTCGCGCAGGTCGATCACGGCCTGGCCATCGTACCACACGGTATCCACGCCAGCGCCGCCGTCGAACCAGTCGCCGCCGCCGCGGCCTAGGAAGATGTCGTCGCCGCCGCGGCCCTGGAAGATTTCAGACGCTGCGGTGCCCCGGATAATGTCAGCTCCGGTTGAGCCCACCACGCGCTCGATCGAGGAATAGGTGTCCCCGGCGGCTTCGCCCGTGTTGTTGCTCGGCGCCGCCAGGTCGATGACGAGCTGGCCGCCGACAACGCCGTTTTCGTACCAGGCCGTATCGGTTCCCAGGCCGCCGTTCAGCGCATCGGCGCCGTCGCCGCCGTAGAGCAGATCGTCGCCGCCCATGCCGTTGAGGATGTCATTGCCGGCGAAACCCCGGATGATGTCCGTGCCCTCGCTTCCGTCGAGGGTTTCCCGATTGCCTGTGCCGTTGACCTCATTGACGGCCGGCCCGGCGAGCGTGACGACCTGGTCCGAAAACTGGATCCGTTCCACGCCGTTCAAGGTGTCCGTGCCGGTGCCGTCCGGCCCCGTCACCCGATACGAGCCACCGCCGAGATCGGTGATGGTGTAGAGCGCCCGCTGCCCGATAAAGACTGCGGTGTCCGTGCCGGCGCCGCCATTGAAGGTGTCGTCACCGGTGCCGCTATGCATCAGGTCGTCGCCGTTCCCGCCGTTCATTGTCGAGCCGGCGTTGTACTCCGCAACATAGGTGTGGCCGGGAATCGAGACGTTCAGGACGTATTGGCCGTTGGCCGGCGGCAGGCCGTTCACGGTGGCGGCCTGGGTCCAGGCGCCGACCGCGACATAGTAGGTGCCGGCCGTCGCGAAGGTGTAGTTGATCAGAGAGTTGGTGCCGCCAGCGGGGTCATCGTCATTGAACACCAGTTCAACGCCGGCGGCGTCGAAGATGCGCAAGGTGGTGTCGAAGGAGGCCGAGGCGATGTCGAACACGCACGCCGCGCCCGCGCTCACGGTGAAGGCGTAGTATTCGCGCCCGCCGCCGGTCGCAGTGCCGCGGATGACCGCATGGGGGACGGTTGTGGCGTTGGTCACGCCAGCGTCAGCCATTTGGTCGAAATTGCCATCGATATTGACAGCCGTGGCGATGGATTGGTTCGACTGCGCGCTCGCCTTGATCACATCAGCGGCGGCCGTGATCGTTCCGGCGCCTGCGATCAGGGTGTCGTTGCCGTCTTCGCCGTTCATGATGTCGGCCCCGCCGCCGCCGTCGATCACTTCGCCGGCGGCGTTGCCCGTAAGCGTGTCGGCGAAGCGAGAGCCGGTGATGCCCTCGAAGCCCCCCAATGTATCGGACCCGCCTCCGCCGGTCGCCGTGCCGTTGCTCAGGTTCACCGTCACGCCCGAAACGCTGCCGGTGTAGTCGACGATATCGACGCCGATGCCGCCGTGCAGATTATCGTTGCCCGCGCCGCCGTTGATCCGGTCGTTGCCATCGTCTCCATTGATGGTGTCGTCGCCGCCGCCGCCGTAGAGCCAGTCAGCGAACTGCGTGCCGTTGATGGTCTCCGCGGTCACGTCGCCTTCAAGGATGATGCCCGCCGCCACCGTCGGAGCGGGGATGGTGCCGTCGGAGAAGGCGATGAACTCGATATTGCGCAGGACATCGGTTCCATCGGGACCGCCGATGGTCACGATGCGGTAGGCCACGCCGTTGACGATCTCGGTCCCTGCCGTGATCGTGTACTGGGATTGGGGTCCGCTATAGACAGCGGTATCCGAGCCCGCCCCGCCATCAAGGGTGTCGTTTCCAGCGTTGCCGCGAAGCCGGTTGCTGGCGCTGTTGCCGACCAGGATGTCGGCGCCGCTGCCGCCGATCGCATTCTCGACGACCGCGCCCATGGCGATCGAGACGTTGCCGGTCAGTCCGCCGACGCTGGAGAAATGGCCCTGGCGCAGGTCGATCAGGCCGTTCTGGCTGTAGCCCGAGAAGTCGAGCGTATCGACGCCGCCGGCGTCCCAGACGGCGAAAATGACGGCCTGATTGGCGCCGCCCTGGGTCGCGTCATACCAGATCCGGCCGGCTGTCGAGTTGAACCCATAGACCGTATCGCCGGTCCGCGTTGTCATGTTGGCGCCGTAGAGCCGCTGAGCTGCAGCGATGTCGTCAAGCAGCGGCGCAGCAGCGTAGCGGCCGACAAAGGCCGCGCCCGTGTTGCCTTCGGCGAAGTAGCTCATCACCGTGTATTGCCGGGAATCTTCGTAGTATATGGCGCTCTCGCCGTAGGTGATGTTGCCGCCGCTGCCGGCGTTGTAGTCGGCCGGGTGGCTCAGGCCGATGGCGTGACCGATCTCATGCACCAGAACCTGATAGCCGTAGGCCAGATAGGCCGGGGCGGAATTGTAGGCCAGCGAGGAGTTCACCCAAACATCGCCCGAGTTGGAGCCGACCGTCGCGTTGCCGGGCAGGTAGGCGAAGGCGGCGGCGCCGCTGGATCCGGCCGAATAGTTGCCGAAGACCATTGTGGCGCTGTCCGAGTAGGCGGCCTCGCCGGAGGTGCCCGTTCCATTGCGCTGGAAGGTTATCTGCGCGACGTCCGACCAGGCCTGGAGCATCAGCTCGGTCGCTGCGATCTGGGTTGCCGAGAAGCGCGAGAAACCGGTCGTGTCGGAGGGCATCGTGGTCGGCGCGTTGGACCGATAGGAATAGGTCACCGTCGCGGGTTGACCCAAGGTGGCGCCCCAGCTCGCATTTGAGCGCGTGATCTGCGTCCCGGCGTCCCCGGGCAGCAGCGAGGCCTTGCCGTTAGGTCCGAAGCCGCCCCGCTCATCCAGATCGAGGAAGCCGAAAGGCGCATCGCTCCAGGCCCGCTGGCCGCCGACGCCCCGGTCCATCGCCGTGTCTTCAGGCAAAAACTCAGTTCTACGGAATTGGGCCGACATGTCGGCGCAGATGATGCACATTTCAGCAACTCCCAAGATGGTCCGCGCAGTCTATCTGGCGCTCCTATGGGGCTAGGTTAGGCTGCCTCCTTGACGGCGCCAAGCGATGCAGTGCGTATTGAGGAGGTTTGTACGTGAAACTTGCATTTCTCAGCGCCGTCCTGTTCGGCCCCGCCCTGTTCGGCGCCGGCTGCGACGCTGCTCCTGCGCCACCCCATGAGGACCCCGCGATGTCATCGGCCCCCGCCCTTTCGGAACCCGCCCAACTGGCCGGCTCCTGGACGCTGGAAGGCGCGGCCGGCCAGTGTTCGCTCAGGTTGCGGCTCGAAGATGTGGCCCCGTCCGAAGGCAGTCTGGCGGCGTCGATGCTGGCGGCGGACGTCGGGGACGGCTGCGCCGGCGCAGCGGACGTTCGCGGCTGGCGCCCGATCCCGCTGGGCCTGGAGTTGACCGATGCCGAGGGGCGAGCGGTGCTGATCTTTGAACAGACGGGCCCGGACGCCTTCACGTCCATCGATCAGGCCTGGCGGCTGACGCCGAGCCGCCGGGCGGGCGCCGGCTAGCCCAGCCTCCCGTCACCCCTGGGAGTTGCGCGTCCAGTTGGAGACGCAGGGAATTTTCTCCGGAACGGCGCGGTCGGCGTAGCGGGCGGCGATTTCGCGCACCTCGGCCATCAGCCCCTCCTCCAGCGTCACCGGATTGAGGCCCAGGCCCACGAAGCCCTGGTTGGTGACGAGCAGCTCATTCTCATCCGCCTCGCGGCGCGGGTTTGTCAGGTTGGCGATTTCGGCCCCGGTCGCCTTCGACACCATCTCGGCGAGGTCCCGCACGCGGTGGGTTTCGGTCATCTGGTTCAGGATCTGGACGCGCTCGCCCTTCGCTGGCGGGTTATCAAGGGCCAGCTGGACGCACCGCACCGTGTCCTGGATGTGGATGAAGGCGCGCGTCTGGCCGCCAGACCCGTGCACCGTCAGCGGGTAGCCGATCGCCGCCTGCATCAGAAACCGGTTGAGCACCGTGCCGTAGTCGCCGTCATAGTCGAAGCGGTTGATCAAACGCTCGTCCAGCTCGGTCTCGGACGTCTGGGTGCCCCAGACGATGCCCTGATGCAGGTCGGTGATCCGCAAGTCGTCGTTGCGATTGTAGAAGTAGAAGAGCAGGGCGTCCTGGGTCTTGGTCATGTGATAGATCGAGCCGGGCGCGGCCGGGTGCAGGATTTCCCGCTCCACCCAACCCTCGGGCGTCTCGATCTTCACCTTCAGATAGCCTTCCGGCAGGGCGGCGCCGGCGGTGCCGTAGCCATAGACCCCCATGGTGCCCAGGTGCGCCAGGTGGATGTCCAGGCCGCTTTCGACGATCGCCGCGAGCACATCATTGGTGGCGTTGATGTTGTTCGAGACGGTGTAGCGCTTGTGCTGGGCCGATTTCATCGAATAGGGCGCGGCGCGCTGCTCGGCGAAATGCACGATAGCCCCCGGCGTCTTCGTGCGGATCAGGTCCAGCAGCCGGTCATAGTCCTGGCCGACCGTCAGATTGACGAAATCGATCGTCTTTCCCGAGATCTCCTTCCAGACCGACAGCCGCTCCGAAATCGGCCGGATCGGGGTGAGGGACTGGACCTCCAGCTCCACGTCGATCTTCCGGCGCGACAGGTTGTCGACGATGGTTACGTCATGCCCCAGTTTCGATAGGTGCAGGGCCGTTGGCCAGCCACAGAATCCGTCACCGCCGAGAACCAGAATCTTCATTGTCGCCCCTCATTGTCGCCCTAGGCTCATAGCGGCCTGTGCGGCGCTTCGCTACGCTGATCCTGCGTCCGGGGCGTCGTCGTTCAGCGCGGGAGGCGCCAGGAGGCTGGAATGGTCAATGACGTCGTTCTCGTAACCGGTGGAGCCGGCTATGTCGGCGCTCATGCCTGCCTCAAGCTGGCGGAGGCCGGGTATCGGCCGGTTGTCTTCGACAACCTGTCCAATGGCCACGAGGCGTTTGTGCGCTGGGGGCCGCTTGAGGTCGGCGACATCCGCGACCGGGGCCGGCTGGCCGAGGTGTTCTCGGCGCACAGGCCGGCGGCGGTGATGCACTTCGCCGCCCTGATCGAGGTTGGCGAATCGGTCAGACATCCCGGTCGCTTCTATGAAACGAATGTCGGCGGCGCGACCCACGTCATCCAGGCGGCCCACGAGGCCGGGGTCGGCGCGTTCGTCTTCTCCTCGACCTGTGCGACCTATGGCGACCCGGTTCGTACGCCGATGGATGAAGGCCACCCCCAGGTTCCGGTCAATCCCTATGGGCGCACCAAGCTCATGGTCGAACAGGCGCTCGCCGACATGGACGCCTATCAGGGCCTGAGATTCACGGCCCTGCGCTATTTTAATGCTGCGGGGGCCGATCCGCAGGGGCGCATCGGAGAGCGTCACGATCCAGAGACCCACGCCATCCCGCTGTTGCTGCAGGCGGCCCAGGGGCGCCGCGCCGGCTTCTCCATCTTTGGCTCGGACTACGCCACCCGCGATGGCACAGCGGTGCGCGACTACGTCCATGTGCTGGACCTGGCTGACGCTCATGTCGCGGCCCTAGGCAGGCTGCTGAACGGCGGGGCCTCGGACGTCTTCAACCTGGGCACCGGCGCCGGCACGACCGTGCGCGAGCTGGTCGAGGCGGTGAAGCGCGTGACGGGTCGAGACTTCCCGGTTGTCGAAGCCGGCCGCCGGGCCGGCGACGCCGCCGCCCTGGTCGCCGACAACGCCAAGGCGCGATCCATGCTGGGCTGGACGCCGCAGCGTTCGCTCGACGACATCATCGCCGACGCCTGGGCCTGGCATGATCGGCACGAGGCCGGCGTCTTCGCCTGACGCCGCCTATCCGGTTCGGCGCCGTTCGATCAGGCCCTGCGACGCGCCGGCGACGTCGGCGCCGAAAAAGGGGCGCGGTCGCCCGCGCCCCTGATCCGTTTCAGTCCGTCGCCGGGTTTCAGGCCGAGGCCAGGTTCCGCAGCACATAGGGCATGACGCCGCCGGCCTTGAAGTAGTCCAGCTCGGTCTGGTTATCGATGCGGCAGCGCACCGGGAAGCGGGCCATCTTGCCGTCCGACGGGCGGAACAGCTCGACCCACAGCTCCTGGCGCGGCTTCAGCTTGCCGATGTTGGCGTCGGCCAGACCGCGGATGGTGACGATCTCCTCGCCGGTCAGGCCCAGCTTGGTCCAGCCGTCCTGTTTGAACTGCAGCGGCACCACGCCCATGCCGATCAGGTTGGAGCGGTGGATGCGCTCATAGCTCTCGGCGATGACGGCGCGCACGCCCAGAAGGCGCGTGCCCTTGGCGGCCCAGTCGCGCGACGAGCCGGTGCCGTATTCCTTGCCCGCGAACACGACCAGCGGCCGGCCCTCGGCCTGGTAGCGCATGGCCGCGTCGTAGATCGACATCTCGTCGCCGGACGGGAAGTGCTTGGTCACGCCGCCTTCGATGTCGGGCGTGATCTTGTTGCGGATGCGGATGTTGGCGAAGGTGCCGCGCATCATCACTTCGTGGTTGCCGCGCCGGGCGCCGTAGCTGTTGAAGTCGATCGGCTCGACGCCGTGGTCGATCAGGTATTTGCCGGCCGGGCTGACCGCCTTGATCGAACCGGCGGGCGAGATGTGGTCGGTGGTGATCGAGTCGCCGAAAATGCCCAGGATGCGCGCCTCGATGATGTCGGCGACCGGGGCTGGCTCCATCGACAGGCCGTCGAAATAGGGCGGGTTCTGCACATAGGTCGACTTGTCGTCCCAGGCGTAGGTCTGGCCGCCGGTGACCTTGATCGCCTGCCAGTGTTTGTCGCCCTTGAAGACGTCGGCATAGCGTTTGGCGAACATTTCCGGCGTGACCGACTTCTTCTGGATGTCGGCGATCTCCTTGGAGGTCGGCCAGATGTCCTTCAGGAAGACGTCCTTGCCCTTCTTGTCCTGGCCGATCGGCTGGGTCGTCAGGTCGATGCGCATCGAGCCGGCCAGAGCGTAGGCCACCACCAGCGGCGGCGAGGCCAGGTAGTTGGCCTGGACGTCGGGGTTCACCCGGCCCTCGAAGTTACGGTTGCCCGACAGGACCGAGGTGGCGACCACGCCGTTGTCGTTGATGGCCTGGGAGATCTCGGAATCCAGCGGACCCGAGTTGCCGATACAGGTGGTGCAGCCATAGCCGACCAGATTGAAGCCGAGCGCATCCAGATCTTCTTGCAGGCCAGAGGCGGTCAGATAGTCGGTGACGACCTGCGAGCCGGGGGCCAGCGAGGTCTTGACCCAGGGCTTGGGCTTGAGGCCCAGCTTGGCCGCCTTGCGCGCCACCAGGCCCGCCGCGATCAGGACTGAGGGGTTGGACGTATTGGTGCAGGAGGTGATGGCGGCGATCACCACATCGCCGTCGCCCAGGTCGAAGTCGCGGCCATCCACGGCATAGCGCGGGGCGTCGGACGGTCGGTTGAAGGTGCCGGTCAGGTGAGCCTCGAACTCAGGCGCGGCCGTGGTCAGAGCGACCTTGTCCTGCGGACGCTTGGGGCCGGCCAGAGACGGTACGACGGTGGACAGGTCCAACTCCAGAGTGTCGGTGAAGACCGGCTCTTCGGCGCCTGGCTCGATCCACAGGCCTTGGGCCTTGGCGTAGGCTTCGACCAGGGCGACGCGCGCCTTGTCCCGGCCGGTGGCGGTCAGATAGTCCAGCGTCGCCTGAGACACCGGGAAGAAGCCGCAGGTGGCGCCGTATTCGGGGGCCATGTTGGCGATGGTGGCCTGGTCCTCGATGGTCATGCCGGCGATGGCGTCGCCGAAGAATTCGACGAACTTGCCGACTACGCCGCGCTTGCGCAGCATCTGGGTGACGGTGAGCACCAGATCGGTGGCGGTGGCCCCTTCGGGCAGCTTGCCGGTCAGTCGGAAGCCGATGACCTCGGGGATCAGCATCGGGATCGGCTGGCCCAGCATGGCCGCCTCGGCCTCGATGCCGCCGACGCCCCAACCCAGCACGGCCAGGCCGTTGATCATGGTGGTGTGGCTATCGGTGCCGACCACGGTGTCGGGATAGGCGACGGTCTTCTTGCCCTCGTCGGCGGTCCAGACGGTCTGGGCCAGGTTCTCAAGGTTGACCTGGTGACAGATGCCGGTGCCTGGCGGCACCACGCGGAAGTTGTTGAAGGCCGACGAGCCCCAGCGCAGGAAATTATAGCGCTCGATATTGCGCTCATATTCGCGCTCGACGTTCTGGCCGAAGGCCTTGGCCGTGCCGAAGTGGTCGACCATGACCGAGTGGTCGATGACCAGATCCACCGGGTTCAGCGGATTGATCCTGGACGGGTCGGCGCCCAGGGCGCCCATGGCGTCGCGCATGGCGGCCAGGTCGACGACGGCGGGCACGCCGGTGAAGTCCTGCATCAGCACGCGGGCGGGACGGAAGGCAATCTCGTGCTCGACCGAGCCCTTGTTCTCGACCCAGGCGGCGACGGCTTTCAGATCGGCTTCGGTGACCGAAACGCCGTCTTCGTTACGCAGCAGGTTCTCAAGCAGCACCTTCATCGAGCGCGGCAGACGGGAAATTCCGTCCAGACCGGCTTTCTCAGCGGCGTCCAGGCTGTAATAGGCGTACTTCTTGCGCCCGACGGAAAGGTCCTGACGGGTCTTGAGGCTGTCGTTTGACGGCATGGGAGAGGTGTCCTCTGATCAAAGCCGCCCGACAATTCGGTTGCGCGGTCGCGCGCTGGACGCTGGGGCGCACAGGTCCCCGGCGCGCGCGGCGAACGCCTGCTGCGGCTGGCCGGGATATAGCCATGCCGAGGCCCCGCGTCCATGAATCCATGACGGCGTCGTGGGTATTGCGAGGGGTTCTCATCAAAGCGTCTCCTCCCCATGAGCCCGGACTTGTTCCGGGCGAAATGGGGAGGGGGACCCCGAAGGGGTGGAGGGGCCGGCGTCCGCAGGGCGCCGGTGCGGCGGCGACAGTCCCCTCCGGCTCGCCGCGCTGCGGCGCGCCACCTCCCCATCCGCTTCGCGCATGGAGAGGAGACGGGCGATGTTGACGCTCACCAGCCTCACCCTCGCCCGCGGCGACCGGGTGCTGGTGCGCGGCCTGTCGCTTGAGCTGAAGCCGGGTGAGGCGACGGTGGTGACCGGAGCCAATGGTGCGGGCAAGACGTCGCTGCTCAGGGCCGTGGCCGGGCTGCTGAGGCCGCTGGCGGGAGCCATTGAGTTCGAGGGCGAAGGCGAACGCCCGGACCGACTGCATCTGATCGGCCACCAGGACGGGCTGAAGGCGGGCCGCACCGCCGGCGAGGAGTTGCGCTTCTGGTGCGGTTGGTCGGGCGCGCCCTACGGTGTCGATGCGGCGATCGAGACGCTGGCGCTCAAACCCCTTCTTCCCCTTCCGGTGCGGGCCCTGTCGGCTGGCCAGAGGAAGCGGCTCGCCATGGGTCGTCTGATCGCAGCGGACCGGCCTCTGTGGCTGCTGGACGAACCGCTGGCGCCGCTGGACGCGCATTGGCGCGAGATGTTCGGAATTCTGGCCGAGGCCCATCTGGGGACCGGCGGCATGATCCTGGCCGCCGCCCACGATCCGATGCCGTTCCCGCACCGGACGCTGGATCTGGGGAATTTCCGATGAGCCCGGCGGCCCTGCTGTTCCAGCGAGAGTTCGGCCTGGCCTGGGGTCGGGGCGGGGGCGCGATCCTGGCCCTGGCTTTCTTCACCGCCATCACCGCCCTGACGCCGCTGACGGTCGGGTCCGAGCCCGAGCGGCTGGCGGCGCTGGCCGTCGGCTCGTCGTGGCTGGCCCTGGCCCTGGCTAGCCTGTTGTCGCTGGAGCGGATGTTCGAGCGCGACTACGAGGATGGCGCCTTGGACCTGCTGGCCATCGGGCCGGTCAGCCTGGTCGCGGTGGCGGCGATCAAGGCCCTGGCCCAGTGGATCGCCGTCGGCCTGCCGCTGGCTGTGGCGGCGCCGATTGCGGCGGCGGCGCTGGGCGCGCCGGACGCGATCCTGGGCCTGACCTTGATCACCGCGGCCATCGGGGGGCTGGGCTTCGCCTTTACCGGCATGATGGGCGCGGCTCTGGCCCTAGGGTCGCGGCGTGGCGGCCTGTTGATTGCGGCGGTGGTGCTGCCGCTGTTCGCGCCGCCGGCGATTTTTGGGGCTGGAACCCTGGCTGCGGCCTCTCAGGGCTTGCCCTGGGCGGGCGGACTGGCTTTGATCGCGGCCTGGTCGTTGTTCTCGGCGGTGGTCTCGCCGGTTGTGGCGGCCTTTTCGGTCCGAGACGCGCTCGGCTGAACTCAGACGCTCAGGAGGCGCGCTCATGCCCAGGATCCATCCGCTCATGGCGATCGCCGCCGCGACCCTGACCCTGGCGGCCTGCGCGACGGCGCCCAGCTATGGCCCGCCCTATGGCCCGAACCCGCCGCCGCCGCCCGCGCCGCCCTCTGACGGGCCTGGAGGCGGCGGCATCCTGCGCGACTGGCGCGGCATCATCACCTCCAGCGACCGCAGCCGGCTGGACCGGGTGGATGAGGCCTGGCGCCGCGCCCTGGATCAGGCCCGCCGCTCGGAAGGCTCGGGCGACCTGATGTCGGTCGGGGCCCTGGTCGACCCGGATGCGGCGTTGGAGAATCCCGCCCCGCCGCCGGGCCGCTATCGCTGCCGGACAGTCAAGCTGGGCCATCAGGGCCAGGACGGGCTGGGCTTCGTCGTCTATGGCTGGTTCGAATGCGAGATCGAGCGGACGGCCAATGGCCTGAGACTGGTCAAGACGACGGGATCGCAGCGACCGTCCGGCCTGCTGTTCCCCGAGGATGATCTGGGGATGGTGTTCCTGGGGTCCCTGGCCCTGGGCGACGAGCCGCGCGCCAACTCCTATGGCAACAACGACGAGCGCGACTTCGCCGCCCGCTTCGAGCGGTTCGGCCGTCAGCGCTGGCGGCTGGTGATCCCGTACCCAGAGTATGAATCGACACTGGACCTGATCGAGCTGATCCCGGCTTGAGGCGGGGATTCTGCACTCTGAGAACAGGGTGCAAAAGGTGCAAAAGGTGCAAAACCGGCAGGGCGAAGTTGCACCTGAAATTGGGTGCAACTGGTGCAACTGCAATGCTGATTTCGACACCGGCGGGACCCACTCCCAAGGACCATGCCAGCAGGATAGCCGCCCTCGGGCCGATGGGTGTCGGCGAGAGGCGGCCTGCCAGATGGTCCAACATTATCAGGCCGTTGGATCGGCGCGGCGTGGGGATGGGCGGGGTTGAAGCCGACGCCTAACCAACCCTGGTCAGCCTCAGGTCCTGATAGTCGTAGCTGAAGTCGATGTCGGGCGAGACGCCGGCGACGCGGGCGCGCACGGGCGCGCCGTCCTCGATCTCGAAGGCGACGAAGGCGTCCTCCTCGCGCGTGTCGGGGAAGCGGGTGCGGAATTTGTCGCCGTCATAGGGCTCCAGCGGGCCGTTCAGGGCGGGGGAGCGGGTGAAGGCCAGATTGAGGCCCTCGTGGTGTTCGGTGATTTCGATGTCGCCGTACCAGGGGTCGCGCCAGGTTCCGGCATAGGCGGACAGCGGCAGGGTCGGCGGCGCGCCCGCAGCTTGACCTGCATCGATGGCGGCGGCGGCTTCGAGCGAACGAGCGGTTCCCTCGGCCTGGAGCCGCTGGCCATTGGCGATCCAGTCGAAGGTGGCCTTGTCCATCAGGATGTCGGCGATGCCCTGACGAAGCGCGCGCAGGCAGAAGCCCTCCTCGGCGTTGGTGAAGACGCTGAAGCCGGCGTTCCGGCCCGGAACCAGGAAGGTCGAGGAGATGCCGCCGGGCGAGCCGCCGCCGTGGTTGACGATGCGCTCGCCGCGATAGTCCTGAACGGCCCAGCCCATGGCGTAGGTCGAAGCGATGGCGCGATTGGGCATATCGTCGGTCGGCCCCGGCGAGGAGCCGGAGATGATGTTGGGCCGCCACATCTCGCGCGCCTGACCCTCAGACCACAGGCGCGGGCCGTCCGGCGCCTGGCCGGAGGCCAACTGGGTCTTGATCCAGGCCGCCCAGTCATGAGGCGTGGCGGCCACGCCGCCGGCGGCGGCGGCCGAATCCCAGTTCCAGATGCCGGGGATGGTGTCGCTGAGCAGGGTCATCGGCCCCTGGTAGCGCAGCGGCGGGCCGATGCGACCGTGCGGCAGGGCGGATCGGGCGGTGTCGGCCATCGAGGTCATCGGCACGGTGTGGCCCATGCCCAGCGGCGTCAGGATGCGGCTCTGCAGACAGTGCTGGAACGGCGCGCCCATCAGCGCCGCCACCACCTCGCCGGCGACCACGAACATCAGGTTGCAGTAGTGGTACCCGGCCCGGAAGCCGTATTCGATCGGGACATGGGGGATGGCGGCCATGATCTCGGCGCGGGTGCGGTCCGCGTTGGGCCAGAACAACAGATCCCCGGCCCCCAGACCAAAGCCGGCCCGGTGCGAGACCAGATCGCGCACAGTGATCCGCTCGGTGATGAAGGGGTCCGACAGGCGAAAATCCGGCAGATAGGTGCGGACGGTTGCGTCCCATTCCAGCCGGTCTTCGTCGGCCAGCATGGCCAGAAGGGCGACGGTCATGGCCTTGGTGTTGGAGGCCACGGCGAACTGGGTGTGTTCGTCGGCGGGCTCATCCGAACCCAGACGTTTGACGCCATAGCCGCGGGTCATGACGGTGCGGCCGTCCCGGACCACGGCGACCCCAACGGCGGGCTGGTCGGGCCAGGCGGTCATGACCTGGCGGACATAGGCGTCGACGGCCTCGGCCAGGGCGGCGTCCTGGTCCTGGTCCTGGGCCAAGGCCTGGGCCGACCAGCCCAGGCCGCTCGCGGCGGCGCCGGCGAACAGGGCGCCGCGACGGGTCAGGCGGGGATGAAATCCGGACAAGGCGACGCCTCCTCTAACAAACGGCGGCCACGCTAGCCGAGCCGAGCCGGGCTGGCGACCCCGGCAGGACGGCCCCATATGACGGCCATGACCCAGACAGACGTCGCCCTTTCCCGCCCCTTGAAGATCGACTTCGTCTCGGACGTCGTGTGCCCGTGGTGCGCGGTGGGTCTGGGCGGACTGACCACCGCGCTGGAGCGGCTGAAGGCGGAGGGCGTCACCGCCGAGATCGCCTTTCGCCCGTTCGAGCTGAACCCGCAGATGGCGCCTGAGGGCGAGAACATCGTCGAACACATCGGCCGGAAATACGGCTCCACCCCCGAACAGTCGGCCCAGAACCGGGCCATGATCACCGAGCGCGCCGCCGGGGTCGGGTTCGAGATGAACATGGGCGAGGCCAGCCGCATCTGGAACACCTTTGACGCCCACCGGCTGATCCACTGGGCCGGCGCCGAACCCGGCGCGGGGGGACCTCAAGACGGCGGGTTGGAGAGGCAGGGCGCCATGAAGGCGGCGCTGCTCAAGGCCCATTTCACCGACAACCGGCCTCTGAACGACCCCGAGACGCTGATCGCGGCGGCCGGCGAGGCCGGGCTGGATGTCGATGAGGCGCGCGCGGTGCTGGCCGAGGGCCGCTTCGCCGATGAGGTCCGCGACGAAGAGCGGCTGTGGCAGGGCCGGGGGATCAGCTCGGTCCCCGCCGTGGTGGTCGAGAACAAATGGCTGATCTCGGGCGGCCAGCCGGCCGAGGCCTTTGAACAGGCGCTGCGCCAGATGGCGGCGGAGACGGCGGCGGCGGGCGCCTAGGCCGGATCGGCGGGCGGCGCCTGGAGCGGCTCCAAAACAGAGTCCGAAGAGTCCGATGAGTCCGGATCGGCGTCCAGGCCGAGGCGGGCGCGCATGAGCATCTCCTGGTCGATCGACCGCTGGAATTCGGCCTCGTCTTCATCGAGCGCCTGTCGCACGCGGCGCCAGCGCAGGGCCTCGGCGGCCTCGCCGCGCATGACCGCACGCATCATGCGGCGCTCGGCGACGAAGGACAGTTCGGTGAACCCGACGCGGTCCAGATCGCCCTCGACACGGACCTCCAGCTGAACCCCCTCATCGTCCGGGTCGAGCCGGTTGAGCGGCGTCCAGGGAAGATCGGCGCGCCGCCAGCCCTCCTTGGCCGCCCGCTCGCGCAGGGCGGTGATCCCCACGCCGTGCCGACGACAGCAATCGCGCCCCGAAACCCCCGACAGATAATCGGCCCGCACCCGCTCCCAGACCTCATCCGGCGCCTGGGCCCGACCGGTGGGTAAAGGCATGAGATCAGACATGGCGGGGCTCCTCCTGGATTGGCGGATCAAGGATGCGGGCGGGCGCCGGGGCGGGGACAAGTTGCGATGGGTTTATTGTAGAGCGTTGGATTGGTGGGGGTTTGGGTGGGGGATTGGGGGTGTTCGGGGCGCTGTGCTTTCCCTGGCCCGGCTGGGACACGCGGCCCGAAAGGGGTGGAGCGGACCGCCTCCAACGGCGGGAGGGTCAGCGCCGTGACGGCGACGCCGCCTTGGGCGGCGAGACTTGGACCTGGCCGAGAGCCTGTTTCCCCTCCACCGCTTCGCGGTCCCCCTCCCCACCGGCTTCGCCGTCAGGGAGGAGACGGGGTGGGCGGGTGGGCCGTGACGCTAGCTTGCGGCGCGCGCCGGCTTTTTTGACGGCGGCGCGATGAAGCGGCCCGCTTTTTCCTCGCGGGCGCCAGTCCGGGCAACGATCGCGGCGGCCTTCATGGCGCGGGCGACGGAAGCTGGGTCGATGGGGGGCGTCTTCATGGGCGGCTCCTGTCCGCCAATATAGTCCCATCGGGGCGGCTGTCCCAGACCTCCCAGGACTCGACCAGCGGCTTGTAGGCTTCGAGGTTGGCCAGGCTGCGCGGAAAGCGGCGGCGCAGGTCGGCCTCGGCGACGCCGTGACCGCCCATCGAAACGCGGTGCGCGACACGGGCGATGGAGGTCTCGACATTCGGCAGGCGCCTCTAGATCAGGGCCACGCGGTACCCCGCCGCCCGCCAGTCGGGGATGCGGCGGGCGTAGAGCCGGCGCGATAGGGTGGTTTCCAGGACCAGATCGGCGCTGTCGGCGATGAGCCGATCCAGCCGCGCCAGCATCAGTCGCCCGGCGCGCAGGTCGGGTTCAGCGACGGACAGGCCGGGCGGCAGTTCGCGCGCCACCTCGTCGGCGTTGACGAAGGCGAAGCCGGGCGCGCTGTCATTGATCCAGCGGGTCGCGAAGGTGGTCTTCCCCGCGCCGTTCGGTCCAGCGACGATCAGGATGGTGGGCATGGCGGGAGATTAGCGCGGGCGGGACGGGAGCGGGGAAAAGAGTGGGGGTGCCGGGATGGACCGGCTCTACACCGACGTAGACACCCACACCACCGAGGCGGCACCGCGGTCGGGCTGGTGGAGGCGCACTGGGACGTGGTGGTGGTGGGGGTGGAGTGGGGGGAAACGGGGCGCTCGCGTTTGAGCCCGGGCTGCCCAGCGGTCGAAAACAGCGACTGCACAATCACTCTCCCTACCGCGAGCATTGACCCGCGCCCACAACCATTGCTTGATCAAGGCAACGTGCTTTATCGGGAGGTAAGATTGTCAGACGAGAAGCTTGCGGCGTCGCTTGCAACCAAGATTGCAGATTACAGGCTAGGGGAAATTGAGCCTCCAGACGGAGATCACGTTCTTCGTTGGGTTCGGCAGTTTCCGGAAGCAGATCGTTCAGACGTATTGTCCGAGCTAGATCACGTGCTTGGCAAAACATACATAAGTAAAACCGGCGCAACCAGCTTTCTGGGCGGCTTACTCACGCTCAACTCGCTCGCCGGTGACGATCCCTCGTCGTTCTGGAGAGATGTAAATCTGCTAAACATACAGAAAAATGGAAATAGTCAAAATGATATGCTGGCAATTCTAGAAGAATTGAAACTTACTAAGTTCGGTAAGCAGAAGAAGGAAAAATCAGACACTTATATATACATAGACGATGTATTGTTTACTGGAAATCGGATTGGAAACGACTTAGAATTGTGGATCCAAGATTCCGCGCCAGACGCTGCAGATCTCCATATCATCGTCCTTGGCCTACACAAGTTAGGAAATTGGCAACTTGGTGAACGCTTAAAGAAAGCCGTCACTGCATCTGGCAAAGATATCAAGTTTAAAACTTGGCGCGGCGTAGAGCTAGAAAATCGAAAAGCCTATCGTGATAGATCGGAAATATTGTGGCCGGTGTCTCTGCCAGCGAGTGCGGCTGAATACGGACAGGGCAAATTCGCGTTCGAGCCTCGCAACCCCGGCCAGACTCATTTTCCATTTTCATCGGAAAACGGAAGGCAGCGTCTGGAGCTTGCGTTCGTCGAAGCTGGAATGAAAATTCGCTCGTTCAGTGAAAACTCAGCACCAATCATGCGCCCGCTCGGGTTCAGTCCGTTTGGCCTGGGCTTTGGGTCGACGATTGTGACATACCGCAACTGTCCAAATAATGCTCCGTTAGCGCTGTGGTGGGGCGACCCGAGCAAGGGGCGCCTCCATCCCCTAGGCAAGTGGCTCCCTCTGGTACCGCGCAAGACGTACGGATAGATCGATGAGCTTAGCGATAGAAACAAGTTTGCAGAAAAGGGTGTATGATCGCCGCGGATCGATCATCTTCTTGAAGACTAAAGAAAAATTTGGCGGCCTGTCCAATATGGCCGGTGGGTTTCCTATTAGAATAAATGGCACTCGCATTGCTACGGCCGAAGCATTTTATCAGGCTTGCCGCTTCCCCCATCATCCGGAAATTCAACGGGAAATCATTGCAGAGGCCAGCCCAATGACGGCCAAGATGCGAGGAAAACCGCACCGAGATTTGACCCGGTCCGATTGGGAGACCGCCAGAGTTCCGATCATGCGTTGGACGATCAGGGCTAAGCTGGCATTCAATTTCTATGACTTTTCTAGGCTTCTGCTGGAAACGGGCGAAAAGCCTATCGTTGAAGAATCAAGGAGAGATCCGTTCTGGGGAGCCGTACCAGAGGGGACGGAGCAACTCGTTGGTCAGAATGTTCTCGGCAGACTTTTGATGGAACTGAGGCAGGAGGTTAAGAACTTGCCGCAGGATCACTTCGCTTATTTGCCAGCCCTGACACTGCGTGATTTTCTCCTAGATGGCGAGGCGATAGAGCCAGTTGTCACGCGCAGAAGCAGACTGTTCTGATCTACACCTTCACCTCGATCTCCCCGCCCCCCTCGCGGAACTGCTTCGCCATCTCGCGCATCCCGGCCTCGGCCTCGGTGAGGGTGGCTCCCGTTCCGGCCCGAGCTTCAACCACCAAACTCCCCCCCGCGTCGTTCTGGGCCTTCGCCGCATCGCGGATGTCCTGGCTGATCTTCATGCTGCAGAATTTCGGCCCGCACATGGAGCAGAAGTGGGCGGTCTTGTGGGCTTCCTTGGGGAGGGTTTCGTCGTGGTATTGGCGGGCGGTTTCGGGGTCGAGGCCGAGGTTGAACTGGTCCTCCCAGCGGAACTCGAACCTCGCGCGGCTGAGCGCGTCGTCGTGTAGCTGCGCGGCGGGGTGGCCCTTGGCCAGGTCGGCGGCGTGGGCGGCGATCTTGTAGGTGATGACGCCGTCCTTGACGTCCTGACGGTCGGGCAGGCCCAGGTGCTCCTTGGGCGTGACGTAGCAGAGCATGGCGGTGCCGAACCAGCCGATCATGGCCGCGCCAATCGCGGATGTGATGTGGTCATAGCCGGGCGCAATGTCGGTGGTCAGCGGCCCCAGCGTATAGAAGGGCGCCTCGTGGCAGTGTTTGAGCTGCTCATCCATATTGGCCTTGATCTTGTGCATCGGCACATGGCCGGGGCCTTCGATCATCACCTGACAGCCGTGGTCCCAGGCGATCTTGGTCAGGTCGCCCAGGGTGCGCAGCTCGGCGAACTGGGCCTCATCATTGGCATCGGCGATGGAGCCGGGGCGCAGGCCGTCGCCGAGACTGAACGAGACGTCGTAGGCGCGCATGATCTCGCAGATCTCGTCGAAGCGTTCGTAGAGGAAGCTCTCCTTGTGGTGGGCCAGGCACCACTTGGCCATGATCGAGCCGCCGCGTGAGACGATGCCGGTGACGCGCCGGGCGGTCATCGGCACGAAGGGCAGGCGCACTCCGGCGTGGATGGTGAAATAGTCCACGCCCTGCTCGGCCTGTTCGATGAGGGTGTCGGCGAAGATGTCGAAGGTCAGGTCCTCGGCCACGCCGCCGACCTTCTCCAGCGCCTGATAGATGGGCACGGTGCCGATGGGCACCGATGAGTTGCGGATGATCCAGTCGCGGATGTTGTGGATGTTGCGGCCCGTCGACAGGTCCATGACGTTGTCGGCCCCCCAGCGGGTGGCCCAGACCAGCTTGTCGACCTCATCGTCCACCGAAGACAGCACGGCGGAGTTGCCGATGTTGGCGTTGATCTTCACCAGGAAGTTGCGGCCGATGATCATCGGCTCGACCTCGGGGTGATTGATGTTGTGCGGAATGATGGCGCGGCCGCGCGCGATCTCCTGACGCACGAACTCGGGCGTGACGAAATCGGGGATGCTGGCGCCGAAGCTCTCACCGTCCTGGACACAGGGAGCCGTCTGTTCGCGGCGCAGGGTCTCGCGGATGGCGACGTATTCCATCTCGGGCGTGATGACGCCGGCGCGGGCGTATTCCAGCTGGGTCACCGGGCGGCCGGAGACGCCCTTGAACACCTTGTGATTGGAGACGTCGAAGCGCGGGGCCAGGTGCTTGCCGGCGGCGTGGCCGTTGTCCTCGGGCTTGACCTCTCGGGGGGTGGCGGCGGGGGCGATGTCGCCGCGATCCAGCTGCCAGGACGACTTCACGGCGGGCAGGCCCTTGGTGATGTCGATAACCGCGTCGGGGTCGGTGTAGGGGCCGGAGGAATCATACATGGTCACCGGCGGCTCATTGGCGCTGGGATGCAGGGCGACCTCGCGGAACGGCACGCGGATGTCGGGGAACAGGTCGCCCGAGACATAGACCTTGCGACCGCCCTCACGCGGGCCGGTCGGGACCCGGCCATGCTTTTCGGCCACCGCCTTGCGGGCCTCGGCCAGGGGCAGGGTGGAGGATTCCGGCTCGGCGGGTGCGGCGGTCGGGACGTGGACGTTCATGGCGTGGCCTCTGCGGGTCAGAGGGCCGTGACGGGTCCGGTCGGATTGCGGGTGCTGTGACAACTGACGGCCCGCGTCTCTCCCTTCGCCGGCATGACCCGGATCAGGTTCGGCCGGTCAGAGGAAACACCTCAATCTCAGCGGCTCTGACACCTTCAGGCGAAGTGGGCACCGGTTCGCCGCCTGGAGGTGTCCACCTAGGTGGCGCGCCTGCTAGCCGCTTGCGATTCTCTTCAGCTGAAGGCGCGCTGCCGCCCCCGGGAGAACGGGGGGACACTAGGCTGAACCGAAGGGCGGCGAAAGAGGGATCAGCGGTGGGTCGGTCGCCCCGTCAGGACGTAGCCCCCGACCATCCATTTGACGAAGACCAGTACGCTGATCAGCGATGCGACTCCGACCGGGATGGCCAGGAGCCAGCTGGCGACGCCCGCAGTGTCCGCGAATTGAAATATGAACCAGGCGGCGGTCAGGCACAGGCCGATCCACCCCAGGATGAGCGCGCCCCTGACAAAATGTGCGCCGAGCATCTGGGGTCCCAGCCGGTGACAGGATGGACAGCGAACGGTCTCGCACCCCGGTTCGCGCGACAGGGTCGAGAGCTGTGCCGAGGCCGTCGTCCCGGCCGCCTCAAGATCGGCGTCTTCAACCTGGCGCTCGACCGCCACCGTGCGCGAAAAACTGTAGGACGTGCGGCAGTGGGGACAGTCCACCTGACGAAGCGAGCGTCGTGAAAACACACAGGTCCGGGTCGCCATGGCTCGTCCTCCCAAACGAACATCAGCTCCTGCATAGGACGCCCGAACGGGCCCTGCCGTCAAATTATCCCTCCGGCCGGCTTGTTTGCCGCCCCTGGGAGAACCGGGGGCTAGGCCGATGCGGAACCGGGTCATGCCACATCGCGGCGCGCCAACAGGATGATGGCCAGGCCCAGCACGGCCAGCCCCAGCCCCAGACCCAGGCCCAGTGCGGTCTGGACCCGCCAGGCCTCGGTCGCCAGGATGTTGACCGGCATCTGCCAGGGCAGGAAGACGCCGACCCGGGAGGCGGTTGCAACGACGCTGAAGAAGGTTCCAGCGATGCCCATAACCAGGCCTGGCACGAAGTTGGCGAAGCGGACGGCCATGAAGAACTGGATTGCAATCATCAGGACCGCCGCCAGGGTGATGCGAATCATCTGACCGACGCCGGCGGCGAGTTCGAGAGAGCCTGTCGGCGCATTCTCGGGCCGGATGAGGCCGACCAGACCGCCCGCCCCGATCGTCAAGATCAGGGTCAGGGCCGACATGAAAAAGACCACCGCCAGGACCATGACCGCCTTGGCCGCATAGATCCGCCAGCGCGGGATCGGCAAGGTGCGCAGATGGTCCCAGGCGCGCGGTGCGTGTTCGGCCTGGGCCGCCAGGGCGGTCAGGGCCGTGACGCTCATGGGCAGCATGAAGAAGGCCCAGATGCCGGACCCCGACGCCAGCCACATCTCCCACGGTGTCTGCCGGCCGTCACGCAGGCCGTTGAGCAGCAGGAAAAAGCCGACAAGCCCCGGCGCCGCCAGGGCGAGCAACAGGGCCAGGGAGCGATGCAGCTTGGTCAGTTCGGTTTGCAGGACGGGGAACATCAGGCGGCCTCGGGAAAACGGATCGCCGATCGGCGATAGAGGGCTTCCAGGCTGGGGCGGCGTGGGGCCAGCCGGTGTACGTCAAGGCCGGCGTCGACCATGGCGCGATTGAGGGTCGCCGCCTCGCGGCGGATGTCCTCGCAGCGCCTGAGACGGATCCGCAGATGGCCGGCTTCATCGGCGAGATCAAAGCCGGCCGCGAGCGCCAGGCTGCGCGCCCGCGCATCGTCACTGGTGGCCAGGTCGATCTCGCGGGTCTGATCCGCCAGCAGATCGCTCAGGCGGCCCTGAACGCTCAGCTGGCCCGCCTGCAGGATGGCGACGTGGGTCGCGATCTGTTCGACCTCGCTGAGCAGGTGGCTGGACACCAGAACCGTGGCGCCGGACCGCTCTGGCAGCTCTGACAGGAAGGCGCGCATCTCAGCGATCCCGTCTGGATCCAGACCATTGGTCGGCTCGTCCAGAATGAGCACCGGCGGCCTGCCCATCATCGCTCGCGCCAGGCCGAGGCGCTGGCGCATCCCCAGCGAATAGGTCCCGACGCGCCCATGCGCATGAGCGCGCATGTCGGTCAGGTCCAGCACCCGATCAATCTCAGCCGCATCGAGGCGGCGAAGACGCCGCGTCAGATCCAGATTTTCGCGGCCCGAGAGGTTCGGATAGAAGCCGTGCGCCTCAAGCAGGCAGCCGACCATGGCCGCCGCCCGGAGCCGGTCGCCTGCGACGTCGATCCCGCACAGCAGCGCCCGCCCGGCTGTGGGCCGAAGCAGGCCCAGCAGCATCCGGATCGTCGTGGTCTTGCCCGCGCCATTGGGGCCAAGAAACCCGAAGACGCAACGTTCCGGCACGTGGAGCGAGACGCCGTCAACGGCGGCGCGGCCGCTGAAGCGGCGCGACAGGGCCTGGGTCTCTATGGCTGGAGCGGTCATGATCGAGCCCGTTTCTTTAAGTAAGATTTAAATCTTGCGAAACGAGATCGTTTAAGTCAAGATTAAATTTCTGTCGTCCTTGAGGTCACCATGTCGTCGGATCAGCTCGCCGTATTTCGCCGCCGGTGCCGGCAGTTCCGGGCGCTGGCCTGGTTCATGGTGGGGACTGTGGGGCTGCTGCTCGCCCTCAATGTCATTCTGGCGATGGTGGCGGGCGATCCAGGTGAGGCGCCCTGGGGCCGGTGGCTGCTCCAGTCGGTTCCCGCCCTTTGCTACCTCTACGCCGTATGGGTGGTTGGACAGGCGATGGGCGCGCTTTCCAACGGCGCCCTGTTTCAGCCCGTGCTGGCCATGGCCCTGAGACGCGCGGGGGTGGCGCTGGGCGTCGGCGGTGTCTTCAGCGTCTTCCTCATGACCAATCTGATGCGCCTGTTCGGCTTCAGCTCGGGCGGCTGGCTTTACTTCGACATCCCGGGCATGACCCTCGGCATGTTGGGCGGCGTTCTGTTCCTTCTAGGGGCCCTGGTGGAGCGGGCCGGCCGCCTTCAAACCGAACTGGATGAGATGGTCTGATGCCGGTGCGTGTGACCCTGGACGCCGTCATCGTCAGGCGCGGCGTCAAGGCGAAGGATCTGGCCGCCGAGGTTGGCTTGAGCGAGACGCAGCTTTCCCTGTTTCGCTCCGGCAAGGTCAGAGGGGTCCGGTTTCGGACCCTGGCGCGCCTGTGCGCAGCGCTGGAATGTCGCCCCGCCGATCTGATCGACTATGAGTTCGACCCCGCCGATTTGGAGCCCGAACCGGACGAGGCATCCTAAACGCCGCCTTAACCGCGATGAGGCCAAGACTCCGGGTTGAAGGACTGGGAGTACGGCATGGCGTCGGCGGCGGCGATTGTTCGCGAACGGCTGGTGGAGAGTTTCCGCCTGTTCTGGGATGCGCCGATGGCGCTGCGCCTGCGCGGCGGCGTGGTGGCGGCGACGGGGCTGTTCCTGCTGATCGCCTTCGCGTCGTACGATCCGGCGGACCCGAGCTGGAACGCGGCCTCGGCCCTGCCGGCGACCAACTGGCTGGGCGGGGCCGGAGCGATCTGGGCCGATGTGTGGATGCAGTCGGTCGGGCTGGCGGCGTGGCCGGCGGCGCTGTTCATCCTGTACCAGGGCATTCGCCGGGCGCTGGACGCCGATCCGATGAAGGACCGGGCGGTCAATCATCGGCGCTCGCTGTATGCGCTGGGCGCGATCCTGATCCTGGCCGGCGCACTGTCGACGGCGCCGCCGCCGGCGGCCTGGCCGCTGGGCAAGGGGCTGGGTGGGTTCTGGGGGTCGGCCCTGGCTGATGGCCTCAGCGGCGTGTTCGGCTGGATGCGGCTGCCGGCGCCGGCGATCTGGGCGGGCGTGATCTATGCCGGCGGATTCCTGGCGCTGATGGTTCCGGCCCTGGGTCTGACCGGCCATGATCTGGACCGGGCGTCGGACTGGGCCCGCACCCGCGCCCGCAAGAGCGCGCCGCCGTCGCCGACCCGCGCTGCTCCGGTCAGAAAGCCGCGCGCCAAGGCGCCCGAGGCGGCGGACGTCGAGCCCGTCGTCGCCAGCCAGCCGATGGTGCAGCCGCGCGTGGCCGATTCCAAGCCGGCCAAGACATCGGGCCGCGAGACCCGCGAGAACCAGGGCGCCTTCGCCTTCGTCCAGCAGGCGGGCGGCTTCAAGCTGCCGGAGCTGAACATCCTGACCAAGGGTGAGCGGCGCGGCGCGGGCGTCGATGAACAGGCCCTGCTGCAGAACGCGCGGATGCTGGAGGGCGTGCTGGCCGAGTTCGGCGTGCGCGGCCAGATCGACCAGATCCGGCCCGGCCCGGTGGTGACCCTGTATGAGCTTCTGCCCGCGCCGGGTGTGAAACACGCGCGCGTGGTGGCCTTGTCGGACGATATTGCGCGCTCGATGTCGGCGCGGGCCTGCCGGGTGTCGGTGGTGCCGGGCAAGAACGCCATCGGCATCGAGCTGCCCAACGCCAAGCGCGAGACGGTGTGGCTGAGGGATCTGCTGGCCGGCAAGGCCTATGAGAAATCCGGGCCGATCCTGCCCCTCGCTCTGGGCGAAACGATCGGCGGCGAGCCCTATGTCGCCGACCTGGCGCGAATGCCGCACCTGTTGATCGCGGGCACCACCGGATCGGGCAAGTCGGTCGGGGTCAACGCCATGATCCTGTCGATCCTGTATCGGCTGAGCCCCGAGCAGTGCCGCTTCATCATGATCGACCCCAAGATGCTGGAGCTGTCGGTCTATGACGGCATTCCGCACCTGTTGGCGCCGGTGGTGACCGACCCGAAGAAGGCGGTGGTGGCCCTGAAATGGACCGTGCGCGAGATGGAGGACCGCTATCGGCGGATGTCCAAGATCGGCGTGCGCAACATCGCCAGCTATAACGAGCGCGCCCATGAGGCGCTCTCGAAGGGCGAGCATTTCGAGCGCACGGTCCAGACCGGCTTCGATGAGAACCGCCGGCCGATTTATGAGAGCGAGAAGATCCGGCCCGAGCCCATGCCCTATCTGGTCGTGGTGATGGACGAGATGGCCGATCTGATGCTGGTCGCCGGCAAGGATGTGGAACAGGCGGTCCAGCGCCTGGCCCAGATGGCCCGCGCCGCCGGCATCCATCTGATCATGGCGACCCAGCGCCCGTCGGTCGATGTCATCACCGGCACCATCAAGGCCAACTTCCCGACCCGGATCAGCTTCCAGGTCACCTCCAAGATCGACAGCCGCACCATCCTGGGCGAGCAGGGGGCCGAGCAGCTGCTGGGCCAGGGCGATATGCTCTATATGCCCGGCGGCGGCCGGGTGATGCGCCTGCACGGCCCGTTCGTGAAGGACGAGGAAGTCGAGGCTGTGGCCAGCTTCCTGCGCGAGCAGGGCGAGCCGGACTATCTGCCCGACGTCACCGAGGGTGATGACGAGGACGGCGGCGCCTTGGGCGAAGACGGCGGCGGCTCGGGCGATGACCTGTATGACCAGGCGGTGGCCATCGTCACCCGCGATCGCAAGGCCTCCACCAGCTACATCCAGCGGCGGCTGCAGATCGGCTACAACCGCGCCGCCACCCTGATCGAGCGGATGGAGCAGGAAGGCGTGGTCGGCCCGGCCAACCACGCTGGCAAGCGTGATATCCTGGCGGGACCGCCGCCGCGCTGAACCGGACAAGCTGAACAAAGCTTCATCCCGGCGCCGGACAATGGTCACGCCCAGGCCCTTGCGGCGCCCGGCCTTATCGCTAGAGACGGCGGTGAAAAGGAGATCAGACCATGAGCCTGACCCGTAGATCCCTGCTGGCCGGAGCCTCGGCCGCCACTGCGCTGGCCCTGGCGGGGCCGGCCCTGGCCCAGGCGGAGCTGAGCGCGTCCGAGCAGCGCCTTGTCGCGCGTGCGCAGGCCTATCTTCAGTCGATGACCTCGGTGCGCGGCAGATTCTCGGAAACCGGACCGCGCGGCCAGCGAGCCTCCGGCGCCTTCTATCTCAATCGGCCCGGGCGGATGCGGTTTGAGTACGACGCACCCTCGCGCCTCGTGGTGGTGGCGGATGGATCGAATATTCACCGCTGGGACCCGCGGCTGGAGGTCTATCAGCGTGTACCGACCTCGCAGACGCCGTTGAGCCTCTTGCTGGCGCAGACCGCCAGCTTCTCGAACCGGAATATCAGCATCCTGCGGGTGGTGCCTTCGCCGGATGGAGCCCAGATTCAATTGACCGATCGTCGCCGCCCTCGGGACGGGACCTTGACGCTCGAATTCGGCGGCAACCCCTACCGTTTGAGAAGCTGGGTCGTGATGGACGCCCAAGGAGCGGCCACGCGGGTTCAACTGGTGACGATCAATCCGGCGGCGAGCCTGCCGGACAGTCTGTTTCGCAACCCTCGAGGATCGTAGCAAGAACGCCACATGCGCAAACGATGCGATTGGCGATTGACTTTTTACTTGTAAGTGGCATTATCGCAACAGCGTTGGACGGCGGTCCGACGTTTCGCCATCGGCCAGTCCCCTCCCGATGGCGCGTGAGAGACGATCCCTCGGCGCCCGGTTCGAACCTCCCGAGCCGGGCGCTTTTTTCTGCTAGACGGGGACCATGCTGAGAATCGCGACCTGGAATATCAACTCCGTGCGGCTACGCGCCGATCAGGTGCAGCGCTTCGTCGCCGAACAGGCGCCGGATGTGCTGTGTCTGCAGGAGATCAAATGCCGGACCGAGGAGTTTCCCTCGGCGGCGTTGAAGGCGGCGGGTCTGCCGTATCTGCGAGTGCAGGGCCAGAAGGGTTGGCACGGGGTGGCCATCGCCTCGCGCTATCCGATCACCGACACGCCGGTGGTCAACGCCTGCCGCGAAGGCCATGCACGCTGCGTCTCGGCGCGGGTGCAGGGGGTGGAGATCCAGAATTTCTACATCCCAGCCGGCGGCGATGTGGCCGATCGGGCGCTGAACCCCAAGTTCGATCACAAGCTGGACTTCTATGAAGCCCTGACGCGCGAGATGGCGGCGCGGGACAAGTCGGCGCCGCTGGTGCTGGCGGGCGATTTCAACATTGCGCCGGGCGAGAACGACGTCTGGAACCACCGCTATATGTCCAAGATCGTCAGCCACACGCCGATCGAGGTCGAGACCCTGCGCCGGCTCCAGGCGGCGGGCGATTTCGCCGATGTGGTGCGCGACCAGATCCCCGAGCCGGCCAAGCTGGCCAGCTGGTGGAGCTATCGGGCGCAGGATTTCAGGAAGTCGAACCGGGGGCTTCGCCTTGACCATATCTGGACCTCGCCGGGCCTGACGCCGCGAGTCGTGGCCAGATCGGCCCGCATCCATGAAGATTGCCGCGCCTGGGAGCGCCCCAGCGACCATGCGCCGGTGACGGTGGATCTTGCCGACTGAGGCCCGCCCTCAAGGCGCGCTGGCGCGCATCGACGCCCTGACCGGCGCCGCGCTCATGCGGGCGGCGGTGAAGAGCCCGACGGTGCTGCTGGGCGCTGCGGGGCTCCTGGCCGTGCTCGGGTTTGGCCTGATGGATCGGTTGCGAACGAACGCTCTGGACACCTCGACGGCCTGGTGGGTCGCCCTGGGCGCCGGAGCCTTGATAAGCGCGATCTTCGCCTCGCAGATCAAGACAGAGCTGGAGGGGCCGTTCGGCTTCGTGCTGATCCGGCCGATGCAGCGGATGGCCTTGATCCTGCGCCGCGCCGGCGTCGCCGTGGCGCTGATCGCGGGCGCGCTCCTGGCGATGGTCGCGGTTGCGCAGCCGTTGTCGTGGATGCCGACAGCGCCGGCGGTACTTGTTGGGGCGGCGGTCGGCGCGCTGGCCGGGGCGGGCCTCGGCTGGTCGGCGCCGCGCGCCTCTATGCCGGGACTGGACGGCTCAGTCCTGGCGCGGATCCAGGTCCAGACCCGGCGGCTGGCGCCCCTTGTCGCGCTGATCGGCCTGGTCGCCCTGGCCTTGCAGGCCCGCTTCTATGGGGCCGAGACGACGGCCCGGATGCTGGCGCTGGCGGCGGCGGTGTCGGCAGTGATGGCGGCGCTGCCGGTTGATCCGGCGAAGCTGGCGATGCTGGCCGGCGCGCCTCAATCCATGCTGCGCTTGATCGGCCCCCTGACGATCCGACCGGCGGCGGCCGGCGTCGGGGTCGGAACGGCGGCGGGTTTGGCGGTCGGGATGCCGGTGGGGATGGTCGTGGCGTCCGCGTTCGCCCTGGGGGCGGTCGGGGCGTTGGCGCGGGTGTTTCTGGGCCTGGCGGCGCTGGGACGATCGGCAAGGACGGCGCGAACCGCCGGCGCGGTGGAGCTGATGTTAGCGCTGATCCTGCCCATCGCCGGGCCGCTGGCCATTGGCGCGGCGGCGCTGGGGTGGATCGGGGTGCGACTGGTCTGGCTGTGGCGGCGAGGCCGGCGGGTGCGATGGCTCGATCCGGAGGGGGAGCGATGAACGGGCTTGAGGTCCGCGGCCTGTCGGTGAAACGCGGCGGGCGGCGCGTGGTCGAGGCCGTCAGCTTCGCCGCGCCGGCGGGACAGTGGTGCGGCCTGATCGGGGTCAATGGCGCGGGCAAGACGACCTTGCTGCGCGCGCTCGCCGGGCGGCTGCCGTCAGAGGCCGGCGCGGTGCGGCTGAACGGCGAAGCGCTGGTTTCGGCCGAGGCGCGGGCCGGGCGTATCGCCATCTCCACCGCCCCGGAGCGCCTGCCGGGCGCCGTCTCGTTTCGGCGGCTGGCTGTTGAAGTGGCTCGCGCCCATGGGGCGCAGCCCTGGCCCGAGCGGTTGTCGCCTCTGAAACGGGCGCTGGCGTTGGATGAGATCGCCGATCCGCCGATCCACAGCCTGTCGGCCGGCCAGAAGCAGCGCGCCGCCGTCTATCTGAGCTTTCTGGGTGCGCCCGAGGTGGTCCTGCTGGACGAGCCGTTCAACGCCCTGGACCCGCTGATCGCCTTTGAGCTCAAGCGGGCTCTCAAGGGGTTGGCGGCGTCCGGTCTGATCCTGATCACGGCGCTGCACGACCTGCCGACGGTGGCGCTGCATTGTGACGGCGGGTTTCTGTTGTCGCAGGGTCGGCTGGCGGAGACCTACGACCCGACCGCCCTGGCGATGGCGCGGGCCGATCCGGGCCGCTTCGAGGCCGATGTGCTGGAACGTTGGCGCCTGGCGGAGCGTCGCCGCTAGAGCTTCCTCGCCTCGTCCGGCAGCATGATCGGCACGCCGTTGCGGATCGGATAGGCCAGCTTGGCGCCCTTGGAGATCAACTCCCCCTTGTCCCGGTCCCAGGTCAGCGGCCCCTTGGTGACCGGGCAGACCAGGATTTCGAGAAGACGCGGATCAACCGCAGGGGGCATGGAAAAGTCGTCGCTCATGGGTCTCTCATTGCATGGAAGGCGGCTCGCCGTCATCCGGATCGAGCGCCGTGTCGATTTCCAGAATGGCGATCAGGGCCTCAGCCCGAGCCGCCAGAGACGGCGTTTCAAGCAGAAGCTGCTTGGAGGCCGGCTCGAACGGCAGGGCGATCGACAGGCTGTTGATCAGCGGTTCGTGCGGCGCCTGCTCGGCGGTGTCCCAGTCAATCTCAAGCGAGCGCCGACGCAGATAGGTCGTCAGGGCCGCGATCAGCCGGGCGCGGTCGAAGCCCTCCAGGTCGTCGGGCGCGCCCGACAGGTCGTCCTGATAGGGCGTGTAGTCGAGCCGGCATTGGCGGTAGGGCGACTGCACCGGCAGCTCGGAGGCCAGCCGGGCGCGGCACACCCCGGTCAGGGTGATCAGGTAGCGGCCGTCCGCAGCCTCGGAAAAGCTGGTGATCCGACCGACGCAGCCGACTGAGGCCAGCTCTGGCTTGGCGGCCAGGCCGCCGGAGGCCTGGACCATGGCGATCAGCCGATCACCCGCCATGGCGTCGTCGATCATGTTCAAATAGCGCGGCTCGAAGATGTTCAGCGGCAGCTGGGCGCGCGGCAGCAGGATGACGCCGCTGAGCGGGAAGACCGCCACGATCTCCGACAGGTCCGAAATCCGGGTGGGGCCGCGCGCCATCTACGGTCTTGACCCTACGAAAACAGGATTGAGGACAGTTTGCGCCGTCCGTTCTTGGCGACATCGGAATTGACCCCGGCGGCCTCGAACACAGTCAGCAGCTGCTTGCGCGCGGCCTGATCGTTCCAGTCGCGATCGGCGGCGATGATGGTGAGCAGGTGATCCGCCGCCTGGTCCAGCCGGCCCGAGCCGGCCAGCGCCCCCGACAGATCGAACCGGGCCTGGTGATCACCGGGGTCGGCTCGCAACCTGGCCTCGAAAGCGGCGGTGTCGGCCGGGCTGTCGCTGGCCAGGTCGAGCGCGGCGCGCACGCTGACGACTTCCGGATCCCGCGAATCGGCCTTGGCCATGGCGATGGTCTGGCGGGCCTGGTCGGCATCGCCGCCGTTCAAATAGACCCGGGCCATGCCGGCGATGGCCTTGTCATTGTCAGGCTGGAGTTGAAGCACCTGGGCGTAGGCCTGGGCGGCGCCGCCCAGGTCATCGACCTTGAGCGACTCGGCGCCCATGGACAGCAGCTCGTCGATGTCGCTCTCACCGGAGCTGCCCCCCGTCAGCTTGTCGATGAACGCCTTGATCTGGCTTTCGGGCACGGCGCCCTGGAAGCCATCGACCGGCTGACCGTTGACGAAGGCATAGACGGTGGGGATCGACTGAACCCGCAGCTGTCCAGCGTAGGCCGGGTTCTTGTCGACGTCGATCTTGACCATCTTGACCGCCCCTTTGGCGGCGCGGACGGCCTGTTCCAGCATCGGCCCCAGCGTCCGGCACGGCCCGCACCAGGTGGCCCAGAAGTCGACGATGACCGGCTGGATCTTCGAGGCCTCGACCACATCGGCCATGAAGGTGGCGTCCGAACCCTCTTTGATCAGGTCGGCGGGCGGGGCGGCGGCGGTGTCGGAGAACATGGTCGATCCTGGTTGGCTTGGGCGAGATAGCGGTTCAACCCCAAGATGGTCGCGCGGACGCATCGCTGCAATGCGTCAAAGGCGATCGGCGGCCGGGGCCTGATGATTGCTGACGCGAGCTTGTCTGGCCGCTCGCCGAAACCAACTCCCAGCTTGGTCAGGACCAGGAGCGCGGCATGGGAATGTTGGTGGAATTTGAAGCGACCTGTCCGGTCGATGGGACGCGGTTCGTCCATGCCGGTACGCCGAGCTATTCGATCTTCGGCCGGGCGCTCGATGGTTTGCCGCATGGGTCATGGTTTTTTCCCATTGCATTGCCCGAATGCCCGGCCTGCCGATTTCCGGCGGTGTTTGGCGCGCTGGACGGAGGCGAGCGGCAGGCCGCGCAGCGCCTCGTCGCCAGCGAAACCTGGGGCGCGGCCGGGAGCGAGACGTCCTATTGGCGGCTGAACGCGGCCGAGACCGCGCTGGGGCGCTCGACGGCGATGCGCCGTATCGACCGGCTGCTCAGCGCGACCTGGCAGACCTATGGCGATCCGGGTCGCTATGGCCGCTATGCGCGTGAACTCGGTCAGGCGATGGACGTCGGCGGCGGCGAGATCCGGGCCGAGAGCCCCGAGACCTGGGCGGCGCTGGAAGTCTTCGTGGCCAATGTCGAGCGCCAGGCCGGTGACTTCAAACGGGCGCTCGGGCGGCTCGATCGGGTTGCGGGCTCGGGCGGGCTGGAGCCCGATCTGGCCGTGCGCGTGTCCCGAACCCGCCAGATGCTCGCTGACGGCTCCATGGCGCAGGGCTTTGCCGAGCGCTGAAGACGGCGCATCAGACCAACAGGGCGCGCAACACGCTGTCGAGCACCTTGCGGCCGCGGGGCGTCGCGGCGATCCGGTCGTCGGAGACAGTCAGGAAGCCGTCCTGGGCCAGCGATGCGACGCGCTCGGACAGGTCGAGGGGGGCCAGGGCGGACAGGGCCGCGCCCTCGCCAGTGCGAAGGGCCAACAGCAGACGTTCTTCTGCGGCTTCAACCGCGCTCAGCGCCTCGGGTGGGGTCCAGCCGACGCCGGTTTGCGTGACCGCGCTGACGTAGTCGGCGATCCGGCGGTGGGCCGCTGTGGCCGTGCGCGCCGCGCCCAGGATGAGCCGGCCGTGGGCGCCGGGGCCGACGCCGATATATTCGTGGCCCCGCCAGACGTGAAGGTTGTGGGTTGAGCGGGCGGCCTCGCCCCGGGCGTGGTTGGAGACCTCATAGGCGTCGTAGCCGGCGTCCAGAAGGACGTTCTGGGTCAGATCAAAGAGGTCTTCCTGCGTCTCCTCGGGGGGCGGAACCAGGGCGCCGCGCCGGGCCGCACGGCCAAAGGCGGTGTCGGCCTCGATAGTGAGTTGATAGGGCGAGATGTGCTCAGGCCCCAGGGCGATGGCTGTGCTCAGTTCGCTGCGCCAGGCGGCGGCGGACTGGCCGGGTCGGGCGTAGATCAGGTCAATGGAGACCCGACCGAATACGCTTTGCGCCGCCGCGATGGCGCGCCGGGCCTCGGCCGCGGAGTGGTCGCGGCCAAGAAAGCGCAGGGCGTCGTCCTCCAGCGACTGGACTCCGAGCGACAGGCGGTTGATCCCGGCCCGGGCGAAGGCCTGGTAGCGGGCGGTCTCGGCGTCGGTCGGATTGGCCTCCAGCGTCACTTCGAGCGGGTCGGCCGCCGCGAACAGGCCCCGCGCTGTTTGGATGAGCGCCGCCGCCGCATCGGGGTCCATGAGCGAAGGCGTTCCGCCGCCGAAGAAGATCGAGGCCAGCCGGCGCGGGCCGAGACGTTCGGCCTGGGTCGTAAGGTCGGCGACCATGGCCTCGACCAGGGTGGTCTTTTCGGCTTCGCGGCCCCGCTCGCGGACCACGTTGAAGTCGCAATAGGGACAGATCCGCGCGCAGTACGGCCAGTGCAGATAGACCGCGATGGGGGCCGCTTCAGTCAATCAGGGCGGCCCGGAGCTGGGCGAAGGCGCGGGTGCGGTGGCTGATCGCCTCCTTGGCCGCAGGATCCATCTCGCCGAAGGTCTGGTTTCGGCCCTGGGGAATGAAGATTGGATCGTAGCCGAAGCCTCGTTCGCCGCGCGGCGGAAAGGTCAGGGCGCCTTCGACGATGCCCTCGACCGCAAAGACCGACCCGTCCGGCCAGGCCAGGGCCAGGGCGCAGGTGAACCAGGCGGATCGGTCGCCCGCCTGGCCCAGCTCGCGCTCGACCCGGGCCATGGCCATGGCGAAGTCCTTGCCGGGTTCGGCCCAGCGCGCCGAATAGATGCCGGGCCGGCCGTCCAGCGCCCGCACCGACATCCCCGAATCGTCGGCCAGGGACGGCAGGCCGCTTGCGGCCGCGGCATGGCGCGCCTTGAGCACGGCGTTGCCCACGAAGGTGGATTCGGTCTCTTCCGGCTCGGCCACGCCGGCCTGATCGGCGGTCAGAACTTCGAAGTCGCCGTCCAAGAGGGCGGCGATCTCACGCGCCTTGCCGGCGTTGTGGGTCGCCACCACCAGGCGCGAGCCCTTGAGAAGTCTTGGTTTCATGCCGCCGCCTTACAGCCGATTCATTTATTGCGGAAGTTTAATATCGAAAAACAATAAATCTCTTGTCCGTTTTTCGATATGTCCATATTGATTATCGGCAAGAACGGAGCCGCGCCGTTCGCCGATGCAGACCCTGACATCGGGATTTTCATGCGGCGCAAAACAAGGCGAAGGCCTCAGGACTACGGAGAACGACAATGCAGACCATGAAGTTGTCCCTGTGGATGGAAAAGATCGGAATGACGGTGATCAACGCTGTCCTGCTGGCGGGAATTCCTCTTTCGATGATCGCCGTGCTGATCCAGAGCTTCTAAGAGGCGCGTGGATCAGTCATGACGTCAGGCGGCGTGAATATCAGATCTGCGTGCGGCGCCGTGACGGGCCGCACGTAGCCATTGCGCCGCAAGGAACAGAGGCGGAGAGACTCCTGATGATGCGCGCCCTGGGACCGGGATCGGTTTCGAGCCTTCTGAAGATCGCGCTGGATGTGGCCTATTGGACGATCTGGCTGGCCCTGGCTGTCGTCGTCGGCGTTTTCATCTTCAGCTTCTTCATTCCGCTGGATCAGTTCGACATCAGCCTGGACGGGGTTGATGGGCCGATCAATGCACCGCTGACCCGGTCCATGGTCGCGTTCGCACTCGGGTTCGTGGCGATCTATGCGGGCGTCATGATTTTTATCGTCAGCCGGATGCGGCTGGTGTTCAGGACCCTGGCGGCCGGCGAGCCGTTCGACAACGACAATGTTCGGCGCCTGCGCGACATCGCCTTCGCCCTGGCCGGGGTCGTCGCCATGCAGCTGATCTTTGACCCGCTGCTGGCTTTGATCTACCCGCAGGTCGCGGTGAAGCTGGACCTGAGCGACCTGATCGTGCCGGTCTTTTCGGTCATGACCGTCTTTGTGCTTTCCGAGGTGGTGCGTGAAGGCGTGCGTCTGCGCCATGAACAGGACCTGACGATCTGATGGCTATTCGCGTGAATCTGGACCGGATGCTGCTGGAGCGGCGAATGTCGCTGACCGAGCTGGCGGATCGGGTTGGCGTGACCCTGGCCAATCTGTCGATTCTGAAGACCGGCAAGGCCCGGGCGGTGCGCTTCACCACCCTGGACGCGCTTTGCCGTGAGCTGGACTGCCAGCCCGGTGACCTATTGTCCTATGAGCCGGGCCCGTCCCAGGTCGGCGAGGACGAGGTCAAGGACGCGGCCTGAGATGAGCCGGCGACCGCTGACCGGGGAAGACCGGCGGCTGTGGGACAAGGTCGGGCGCTCGCTCGACAAGCCCCGGACCCAGCCGGCCGAGCCTGACGCCGCCGACGACGCTCCGGCGCCGGCGACCCGGACGCCGCCGCGCTTCATCAAGCCGCCGAAGCCACTCGCCGCCGCAGCCGCCACGCCCGGACCCGCGCCGCAACCGACGACGGCGCATGCGGCGCCGCAGGCGCTGGAGCCTCGCCAGCAACGCCGGCTGGCGCGTGAGCGGGATCCCATCGACGCGCGCATCGACCTGCATGGGCTGTCGCGATTTCAGGCCCAGGATGCATTGACGGCTTTTCTTGTGACCGCACAGGCGCGCGGCTTTCGCGCTGTGCTGGTGGTCACCGGCAAGGGTTCGCGCGGGACGCCGGGTGTGATCCGCGCATCGCTTGCGGACTGGATCGCCCATCCGCCGCTGCGCGCTGTCGTGGCGGGCGTGGCCGGCGCGCATCGCCGACACGGTGGCGAAGGCGCGATCTACGTCACCCTGCGCCGGTTGAGGTGAGCCAGGAAAAAAGGGCCGCCGAAGCGACCCTTTCCTGAAGTCCTAGCTGGTCGGGAAGCCCCGGGTGTTGAGCAACGCCGTCACATCCGGATTGCGGCCGCGGAACTGGCGATAGGCCTCGGCCCGGTCGGTGGTGTTGCCCGGCGCCAGGATGATCTCCTTGAAACGCCGCGCCGTTTCCGGGTCGAACGGATCCCCCGCCTCCATGAAGGCCGCCCAGGTGTCGGCATCCATCACCTCAGACCACAGATAGCTGTAGTAGCCGGCCGAATAGGCGTCCGAGGTGAACAGGTGATTGAACTGCGGCAGGCGGTGCCGCATCACGATCTCACGCGGCATCCCGATGCGCTCCAGACTGTCGCGTTCGAAGGCGTTGGGATCGGTGATCGCCGTCGCGCGATTGTGCAGGTCCATATCGACCAGGGCCGACGAGAGATAGCTGACCGTGGCGTAGCCCTCGGCGAAGGTCGAAGAGGCCTCGATCTTGTCGAGCAGGGCCTGGGGCATGGCCTCGCCGGTGGCGTGGTGACGGGCGAACTGGTCCAGGATCGGCTGGGTCAGAACCCATTTTTCGTGGACCTGGGACGGATATTCCACGAAGTCGCGCGGCACCCCGCCCAGGCTCGGATAGGTGATGTTCGACAGCAGATAGTGGATGGCGTGGCCAAACTCGTGGAACAGGGTCTGGGTGTCGTCCAGCGAGATCAGCAGCGGCTCGCCGGCCGGGGCCTTGATGAAGTTGTTGTTGTTCGAGGCCAGGACGTTCTGGGTGTTGCCATCGATGTTGGACCGCGCGCGGTAGGTCGTCATCCAGGCGCCGGAGCGCTTGCCCGAGCGGGCGAAGTCGTCCGAATAGAAGACGCCGACGTGACGGCCGCTGTCGCGGTCGGTGACCTCGAAAGTCTTCACGTCCGGATTGAAGACCGGGATCGCGCCGTCCGCGAGCGGCGTGAAGACCAGGCCGTACAGGCGCTCGGCCATGTAGAACATGCCGCGTTTCATCGCGGTCAGCTCGAAGTAGGGCTTCAGGTCGTTCTGATCCAGGTCGTAGCGGGCTTTGCGGACTTTCTCGAGATAATACAGATAGTCCCACGGCTCGATGTCGTGGCCGGCAAGCTCTCGCATCTCCGCGACCTCTTCGCCGACACGGGCCACGGCCGGCGGCCAGACGCGCATCATCAGATCCATCGCCGCCTGAGGGCTGCCGGCCATGGTGTCCTGCATCCGCCAGTGGGCGTGGGTCTCATAGCCGAGCAGACGCGCGCGCTGGGCCCGCAGATCCAGGATCTCGGCGATGGTGGCGTTGGTGTCGTTGGCGTCGCCGTTGTCGCCGCGATTGACGAATTTGCGCCAGATCACCTCGCGCTTGGCGCGGTCGTCGGCGAAGGTCAGGAACGGGTCGACAGCCGAGCGGGTGTTGGCGATGACCCAGCCGTCCATCTCGCGGCTGCGCGCGGCGTCGGCGGCGGCGGACTTGTTGGAGTCCGGCAGACCCTCGACATCGGCCTCGGCGGTGAATTGGGTGAACAGCTGCTCGTCGGCCACGACCTTCTGCTGGAAGCTGGTGAAGGCGTTGGACAGGGCCTGGTTGATGCGGCCCAGCTCTTCCTTGCCGGCAGCGTCGAGCGCTGCGCCGTTGCGCACCAGACGCTGGTAGCTGCGCTCCGTCAGGCGGGCCTGGGGCGCGGTCAGCCCGGCGGCGGCGGCGGTTTCATGAACGTGGCGGATGCGCTGGAACAGGGCGTCATTGAAGGTGATCTCGTCGCTGGCCGCAGACAGGACCGGCGACATTTCGCGGGTCAGCGCCTGCCATTCGGGGGTGCCGATGTTGCCGCCCATGACGCCGAAGATCGAGCCGGCGCGGTCAAGGTGTTCGCCCGACAGCTCCAGCGCCTTCATGGTGTTGTCGAAGGTGGCGGGGTCGGGGTTGTCGACGATCGTCGCCACCTCCGCCCGCAGGGCGTCGATGCCCTTGTTGAGCGCGTCGCGCAGAAGGTCGACGGAGACCTGATCCCACGGCGGTACGCCCTGGTAGGGCCCCGACCAGGGATCGGCCAGCGGGTTGCCGACGAGAACCGGACCGGCGCTCGGACCCGGGCCGGCTGGCGCCGCCGTGCTGGCGCAACCGGTGGCGGTCACGGCGAGTACGCCGGCGCTGGTGATGATCATCTGACGTCTGTTCATCGCGTTTCCTCTATTCTGCTCGGGTGCGCATCGGGCGCGCACCGCTCTGGCATATGACGGCCACCTTAGCCCGCCGATCCGGGAGCGTCACCTGAATGCCCCGCAAGGTCGTGGCGTTCGCCTCGCAGGCGAGCTGGATTCGCTCAGGCGGGCGTGGTGTTCGCAAGGCGATAAGCCTAAATAACCGCAGACAAAGGCAAAGGTCGTGGATTTGGCCCAAACCCATCCGTTCTTCTCGCCGGCGAGCCATGGCTTCGTCCGTGTGGCGGCGGCGACGCCCGTGGTTCATCCGGCGGACCCCAAGGCCAACGCCGCAACGCACATCGGCCTGATCGCAGAGGCGGCGAAGCAAGGCTGCGATCTGGTCGTCTTCCCCGAGCTGAGCCTGACCGCCTATGCGATCGACGATCTGGTCATGCAGGACGCCCTGCTGGCTGAAGCTGAGCGGCAGGTTCTGATCGTGGCCGAGGCGACGGCCGGTCTGGGCCTGGCGGCGGTGTTCGGCGCACCGCTCAGGCTGGGCGAGGCGCTCTATAACTGCGCCGTCGTGGTCCAGGGCGGGATGGTGCTGGGTGTTACGCCCAAGACTTATCTGCCGAACTATCGCGAATATTACGAGAAACGCTGGTTCCAGCCGGGCGGCGACCTGGAGGCCGATCTCGAGGGCTTCGAGCTGGGCGGCGAGCCGGTTCCCTTCGGTGCGGACCTGTTGTTCGAGGCGGCGGATCGACCCGGCTTCGTCTTCGGGGTGGAGATCTGCGAGGACTATTGGGCGCCCCTACCGCCCTCGACGCGTCAGGCCCTGGCCGGCGCGCGCATCCTGGTCAATCTGTCGGCGTCCAACGTCCTGGTCGGCAAGTCGGACAACCGGGCCATGCTGTGTTCGGCCCAGTCGGCGCGGACCATGTCGGCCTATGTGTACAGCGCCTCGGGCTGGGGGGAATCGACCACCGACCTGGCCTGGGACGGCCAGTCGACCGTTCATGAGCTGGGCTTCAAACTGGCCGACAATGAGCGGTTCTCGATGCAGAGCCACCTGACCGTCGTGGACGTCGATGTGGCCAAGCTGGAGGCCGAACGACGGCGCACCGGCACCTTCGGCGACTGCGCCCGGCGCGAGCTGGAAGGCCTGAGCTATCAGACGGTGATGTTCGAGGCCGGCGTGCGCGATCAAGGCCAGCTGATCCGCCCGCTGGACCGCTTTCCCTTCGTGCCGGACGACCCGGCGCGGCTGGACCAGGACTGCTACGAAGCCTTCAACATCCAGGTCCAGGGCCTGATGCGGCGGCTGGAGGCGACGGGCCTTGAGCGGGTCGTGATCGGCGTCTCGGGCGGTCTGGATTCGACTCAGGCGCTCCTGGTGGCGTGCCGGGCGTTCGACCGCCTGGAGCGACCGCGATCTGACATTCTTGCATATACAATGCCGGGCTTCGCGACCTCCGACGAAACCCGGTCGAACGCCTGGGCGCTGATGACGGCGCTGGGCGTCTCGGCCGCCGAAATCGACATTCGGCCCAGTGCCGAAACCATGCTGAAGGAGATCGGCCACCCCTACGCCAACGGAGAGGCAGTCCATGACATTACGTTCGAAAACGTCCAGGCGGGCCTGAGGACCGACTATCTGTTCCGGTTGGCCAACCAGAATGGAGCGATGGTCGTGGGGACGGGCGATCTGTCCGAGACGGCGCTGGGCTGGGCCACCTATGGCGTCGGCGACCATATGAGCCACTACAACGTCAATGCGGGGGTGGCCAAGACCCTGATCCGGCACCTGATCCGCTGGGTCGCCGGGCGCGAGCATTCCGGCGAAACGGCCCAGGTGCTGAACGCCATTCTGGCCACCGAGATTTCTCCCGAGCTGGTGCCCTCGAAGGACGGCCAGATCCAGTCGACCGAGAGCACGGTCGGCCCCTATGCGTTGAACGACTTTTACCTGTTCCACATCACCCGCTTCGGCATGGCCCCGTCCAAGGTGGCCTATCTGGCCTATGAGGCCTGGCGCGACGCCGCGCGCGGCGACTGGCCCGCGGGAACACCGGATGACGAAAAGGTCGCCTATGATCTGGCGACCATCAAACACTGGCTGAGGAAGTTCCTGGTGCGCTTCTTCCAGACCAGCCAGTTCAAGCGTTCGGCCATGCCCAACGGGCCCAAGGTGGTCACCGGCGGTTCCTTGAGCCCGCGCGGCGACTGGCGCGCGCCGTCGGACGCCATAGCCCAGGTCTGGCTCGATGAGCTGGACGCCAACGTCCCGGATTGAAAGCGATGACCCTGATGAGCGACGACATCACCCGCGACAGCAACGGCAACACCCTGGCCGACGGCGACAGCGTCACCCTGATCAAGGACCTGAAGGTCAAGGGCTCCGGCGGCGTGACGCTGAAGCGCGGAACCCTGGTCAAGAATATCCGGCTGACGAACGACGCCGACGAGATCGAGGCCAATGTGGCCAAGGTGCGCGGCCTGGTGCTGCGCACCGAGTTTGTGAAGAAGGCCTAGGCCACCTCGCCCAGGAAGCTGAGGATCGCGGCCTCGGCCTCTGGCTCGTCGAGCATGGGGGCGTGGCCGACGTTCGGGACCTCGACATAACCCATGTGCGGGGCCTTCTTGCGCATCTTGGCGGCGATGGGCTCGTCCAGCAGATCGGAGATGGCGCCGCGGATCAGGAGCATCGGGCGCCGCCCCGCCAGCTTGCTGAAGAAGGGCCACAGGCTCGGGACCAGCGCCTCGGGGCCGGCCACAGTGATTGGAACCGAAATGTCCGGATCATAGTCCAGCACCGGTTCGCCGGCCTCGTTCTCGCGGAAGACGCGCCGGGCGAAGGCGTCCCAGTCGGCGGCCTTGTAGTGCGGCAGGGCGACGGCGTTGTGCTGCTTCACATAGGCGACGGCGTCGGCCCAGGTTTTGGTTTCGACCGGCCGACCGGCGTATTCGTTGATGCGCGCCAGCCCTGCCTCGGCGACTTCCGGGCCGATGTCGTTGAGGATGGCCGCCGCGATCAGCCCTGGCTTCAGAGCCGCCAGCGCCATGGTGATCAGCCCCCCCATGGAGGTACCGAGAAAGACCGCCTCCTTGATCCCCAGCTGTTCGAACAGGTCGACGACGTCCAGCGCATAGAACTGCGGCTGGTAGGTCATGGGATTGCACGCGCGCTCCGAACGACCCCGTCCGCGCACGTCCACGGAGATGACCCGCCGACCGGTCTGGGCGATCCGGGTCGCGATATGATCGAAGTCGGCCGAGTTGCGGGTCAGGCCGTGAATGCAGATCACCGGCAGCTGGGCCGGGCCGTGGGAGCCGGGGTAGTCGCGTGCATAGAGCGACAGGCCGTCGCGGGATGTGAACCAGCGGTGGGCATAGGCGGCGGCAGGCGAGTTTTTCATGGAGTGATGAATAGCGGCCCGGGACGCCGGCGTCACCCCATGCGTGGCGAGATGCCGTCGCGCGTTACCAAGCTGTAACGTTGCGCCCGAGCCGTCGCCCCCTATGGTGCCCGCCTTCGCTTGCCCAAGGACCGGACCCCGCCCATGTTTCGCACCCAGGCCGCTGCTGCGGCGCTTCTCGCCGCCCTCGCCATGACAACGCCGACCGCCGCCGCCGCCCAGGACGCTTCCCCGGCCGCCACGCCAGAGGCCGACGCCGAAGATCCCTATCTGTGGCTGGAAGAGGTGCATGGCGAGCAGGCCATGGCGTGGGTCGAGGCCCACAACGAACACTCCCTGAGCGTGCTGCAAGGCGATCCGCGCTATCAGGGCCTGTACGATCAGGCGCTTGAAATCCTTCAGGCCACCGACCGCATTCCGTCGCCGGGTTTTACGCCGGGCGGTCACATCGACAATTTCTGGCAGGACGCCGAGCACGTTCGCGGCATCTGGCGGCGCACGACGCTGGACAGCTACCAGTCCGGCGACACCCAGTGGGAGACGGTTCTGGACTTCGACGCCCTGGCCGAGGCCGAGGGTGAGAACTGGGTCTATAAGGGCGCCAACTGCCTGGCTCCCGAGGAGCGCTACTGCCTGATCAGCCTGTCGGACGGCGGCCGCGACGCGGTGACGGTGCGCGAATACGATTCCGTCGAGCGCCGCTTCGTCGAGGGCGGCATCGCCATCCCCGAGAACAAGTCCAACGTCGCCTGGATCGACCGCGACACCTTGTTCATCGGCACCGATTTCGGGGCCGAGGGCGACATGACCGACAGCGGCTATCCCAACACCGTGCGGGTGCTGCGCCGCGGCCAGAGCCTGGATCAGGCCCAGGAGATCTTCCGCGGCCAGACCAGTGACGTCTCCACCTCTGGCTACACCCTGCGGGATGCGGACGGCGCGGTTCAGGCCATGCTGATCAACCGCTCGATCACCTTTTATGAATCCGAGACCTTCCTGGTGAACCCGGACTGGTCGACCACGGCCCTGCCGTTGCCGCAGCGCTCGTCGATCCAGGCCCTGGTTGATGGTCAGCTGGTGTTTTCGACCGAGCAGGACTGGACCGCCCCGACCGGCGAAACCTTCTCGTCGGGCGACCTGATCGCCTGGAATCTGGATGAGCTGAAGGCCGATCCTACTGGTGCGCGGCCCCAGCTGGTGCTGCATCCGGGCGAGCGCGACTCCATCGAGAGCGTCACCGCCACCCGCAACGAGCTGGTGGTGGCGCTGTTCGAAAATGTGCGCGGCTCGGTCTATCGGCTGCGGCCCGAGGAGGGTGCGGCGCAATGGGCGCGCACGCGGCTGGACCTGCCTGAAAACGTCACGGTCGGCCTCGGCTCGGCCGACACCGAGAGCGACCAGCTGTTCATCAATGTCTCGGGCTATCTGAACCCGAACAGCCTGTGGCTGGCGGACGCCGCCACCGGCGAGGTCGAACAGGTCCGCAGCTTGCCGGCGCGCTTCAACGCCGAGGGCATGACGGTCGAACAGTTCGAGGCCCGCTCGGCTGACGGCACGATGATCCCCTATTTCGTCGTCCACGCCGAAGACATGGCGCTGGACGGTTCCAATCCGACGCTGCTGTACGGCTATGGCGGCTTCCAGAGCTCGCTCCTGCCCGGCTATTCGGGCACGGTCGGGCGGCTGTGGCTGGAGCGCGGCGGGGTCTATGTCATCGCCAATACGCGCGGCGGCGGCGAGTTCGGCCCGCGCTGGCACCAGGCGGCGCTGCAGCAAAACCGCCAGCGGGCGCACGAGGATTTCCAGGCCGTGGCGCTGGACCTGATTGCGCGCAACATCACCTCCCAGCCGCACCTGGGGATCATGGGCGGTTCGCAGGGCGGGCTGTTCATGGGGGCGATGCTGACCCAGCGCCCGGACCTGATCAACGGCGCGGTCATCCAGGTGCCTCTGTTCGATATGCTGCGCTTCCACCGGCTGCTGGCGGGCGCGTCATGGATCGCCGAATACGGCAATCCGGACATCCCCGAACAGCGCGCCTGGATCGAGGCCTATTCGCCCTATCAGAACCTGCGCGCCGGCCAGCCCTACCCCGAGGTGTTCATCCACACCTCGACGGCGGACGACCGGGTGCATCCGGGACACGCGAGGAAGGCGGCGGCGCGGCTTGAGGAACTCGGCTACCCGGTTTTGTATTTTGAAAATACCGACGGCGGCCACGCGGCCGGCGCCAACCTCCTGCACACCGCCCGCCGGATCGCGCTGGAGTACACCTATCTGAGCCGGCGGCTGATGGACACGCCGGCGCAGGAGTAGACGTCCTTCTCCCCTTGGGGGAGAAGGTGGGCGCCGAAGGTGCTCGGATGAGGGGTATGTCCGAGCCTGCAGGAGTGATTAGGACCAGGCGGAGAGAGCCCCCTCATCCGTCTTGCTCCGCAAGCCACCTTCTCCCCCGCGGGGAGAAGGCAGGAGGTTTCATATGCGCACCCTTGCCCTGGCTCTGTTGATGAGCACTGTCGCCCCCGCAGCCCTGGCCCAGGAGACGACCGCCGAGATCATGGATCGGCACGTCCATATGGCGACGCCGGCCTCGAGCGTGGCTCTGTCGGAGCTGCAGCCGGTTCAGATCTTGTCCCCGGCCATGCCCGCCGACCTGACGCCCGCAGGCGTCGCGGCGGCGGATCCCTACATCTGGCTGGAAGACGTCGATGGCGAACGGGCGATGGAACGGGTGCGCGCGTTCAATGCGGACGCGCAGGGCGCGCTCGACGCCGATCCGCGCTTCGAGCCGTTCCGACAGGCGGCCTATGAGATCCTGTCGGCGACGGACCGCATCGCCTACCCGCACATGCAGGACGGCATGGTCTTCAACTTCTGGCAGGACGACGACCACCCCAAGGGGATCTGGCGGCGAGCCACGCCGGACAGCTATCGCGCCGGCGAGCCGGTGTGGGAGACGGTGCTGGACGTCGGAGCCCTCGCCGAGGCCGAAGGCCGCGACTGGGTGTTCAAGGGTGCGAGCTGCTACGGGCCGGACGAACGCCTGTGCCTGATCGCCCTGTCGGACGGCGGCGGCGATGCGGTGGAAGTGCGTGAATACGACACCCACGCCATGGCCTTCGTCGAGGGCGGCTTCGCCCTGCCGATGGGCAAGCATCGCTACGACTGGCTGGACCAGGACACGCTTCTGGTCGCCACCGACTTTGGCGAGGTCGACGGTCGGCCTAGCCTGACCGAGAGCGGCTATCCCTACATCGTGCGGTCGCTGTCACGCGGCCAGACGCTGGACCAGGCCCGGACCGTCTTCTCCGGGGAACAAGGCGACGGCGGCTATGGCGTCAATCCCAACGTCACGCGCGGGCCGGACGGCCAGGTCGAGGCGGTGCTGATCAATCGACCACTGGACACCTTCCGCTCAGAGACCTGGGCGGTGATCGACGGCGAGCCGGTTCGGTTGAACCTGCCCGAGCGGGTTTCGGTCTGGGGCACCCAGGGCCGCTTCCTGATCTTCTCCATCGAGGAGCCGTGGGGCATCTGGTCGACCCTGACGCACCAGACCGGCGCGCTGCTCGGGATCGAGCTGGAGCGGCTGGCGGCGGGACCGGACGACGTCGTGATCTCCAACGCGGTGCAGCTCATCTTTCAGCCGAATGAGCGCCAGTCGATCGAACAGGTGGCCATCACCCGCAACCGGATCGTCGTGTCGATGTTCGACAATGTCGTCGGCCAGCTTCGCGTCTTCAACAATCGCGGCGAATTCGGATGGCCCGAAACGGTCGTCTCCGTGCCGGACAATTCAACCATCGGCCTGGTCGATGCGGGCCGTTCGTCCAATCAGATCTACTATTCGGTCGAGGGCTTTCTGACGCCCAACACCCTGATGACCGCTGATGTCGGCGCCGGCGAGCCGCAGCGCAGCGCCGATCAGAGCCGCACCCTGGACCTGGGCCAGGTCGTGGCCCAGATGCCGGCGCGCTTCGACGCCTCGAACGCGGTGGTCGAGCAATTCCAGGCGACGTCCACGGACGGAACCCAGATCCCCTATTTCGTCGTGCGCCCGCGCGACCTGACCATGGACGGGTCCGGGCCCACGATCCTGTACGGCTACGGCGGCTTCCTGATCTCCAAGCCGGCGGACTACATCCCCGAAATGGGCCGGCTGTGGCTGGAAAACGGGGGGATCTATGTCATCGCCAATATACGCGGCGGCGGCGAGTTCGGGCCGAACTGGCACCAGGCGGCGCTGCGCGAGAACCGCCAGCGTGCCTTCGATGATTTCGCGGCGGTGGCCGAAGATCTGATCGCGCGCGGCATCACCAGCCCGCAGCACCTGGGCATCTATGGCCGATCCAACGGCGGGGTGCTGACTTCGGTGTCGGTGACCCAGCGGCCGGATCTGTTCAATGCGGCGGTGATCGAGAGCCCGCTGATCGACATGCTGCGCTATCACGAGCTGCCGGCGGGGGCGTCGTGGATCGGCGAATACGGCGACCCGCGCGTGCCCGGCGACGCCGCCTTCATCGCCCGCTACTCGGCCTATCAGAACGTGCGGCCCGGCATCGAGAATTTCCCGCAAGTCTATATCACCACCAACACCCACGACGACCGGGTCCACCCCGGCCATGCGAGGAAGTTCGCCGCGCGGCTGGCCGAGTACGGCTATGATCCGATCTATTTCGAGGACACGGCGGGCGGCCATTCCTACGACGCCGACCCGGTCGCCAACGCCCGTCGCTGGGCCCGGCACTATGTCTATCTGGCCCAGCGGTTGATGGACGATTAGTCCCTTCTCCCCTTGCGGGAGAAGGTGGGCGTCCCGGACCTGATCCGGGGTGCCCGGATGAGGGGTTCGAGGCGAAGCCGAGAAGGCGATGTTTCAAACGCAAGGCGGATGAGAGGCCGGCGCGACCCCTCATCCGTCATGCTGCGCACGCCACCTTCTCCCGCAAGGGGAGAAGGGAATTTTAGCTCGGACGCACCATCGGGGTGCGAGCGCGCAGGGCTTGGCGCACGGCGGCCAGCTGGTCGGCTGGCAGCGGGATCAGGCCGCGGTCGGCCAGGTAGCCGTCCGGTCCGGCGGCTGCGTCCGAGAGGAACTCCTCGACGAACTCAGCCAGGCCCGGCGTGGTCTGCAGGTGGCTGATCTTCACATAGATGAAGAGCGAGCGGCTGAGCGGATAGGAGCCGTCTGCGATGGTCGTCGCATTGGGCTGGACGCCGTTGATCGAGGCGGCCTTCACCGAGGTCAGGTTCTCTTCCAGGAAGGAATAGCCGAACACGCCCAGCGCGCCCGGCGTGCGGGTCAGGGTCTGGACGATGGCGTTGTCGTTCTCGCCCGAGTCGATCCAGCGACCGTCTTCACGCAGGGTGTGGGCGATGGTCTCGAAGCGGTCTTCGTCGCTCTCGGCCAGGGCGGCCAGGGCCGGAATGGCCTCGGCGCCGGGCGTCATGGCCAGCTCAAGGAAGGCGTCGCGGGTGCCCGATGTCGGCGGCGGGCCATAGACGGTGATGGCCTGGCCCGGCAGGGCGGCGCGCACCTGGTTCCAGGCGGTGTTCGGATTGGCATGGAAGTCAGCACCGCCAGGGGTCTGGGCGGCCAGGGCCAGGTAGAGGTCCTGGGCCTGGAAGTCGAAGTCGGCGCCGTCGCGGGCCGTGGCGATGACGATGCCGTCCGAGCCGATGCGGATTTCCAGGATCTGGTCCACGCCGTTGGCGACGCACGCGTCGAACTCTGAGGCCTTCATCGGGCGCGAGGCGTTGGCGATGTCCGGGGTGCCGGCGCCGACGCCTTCACAGAAGGCCGCAATGCCGCCGCCGGTGCCGGTCGATTCGACGCGCGGGGCCGCGCCGCCCTGACGTTGGGCGAAGGTCTCGGCCACGCGGGTGGCGAAAGGGAAGACGGTCGAGGAGCCGGTCGCCCAGATCCCTTGCGCGCCCGCTCCGGCGCCGCCGCCCGTGGGGCCGCACGCCGCCACCATGATCAGCGCGATCGCGCTGGCCGCCAGCTTCTTCATCGGTCTATTCCTCTAAGGCGCACCCTGCGCCGTCGAGGCGGTCGATACGGCGCCTGGATGACACCGTTCCGAAGACGCCGCGACAGTGATCAGACGACGGAATGACGGTTTGATGACGCAGACTGTCTCCTCCCCATGAGCGCAGCGAAATGGGGAGGGGGACCGCGAAGCGGTGGAGGGGGCGCCTCGGGCATTTCCGGAGACGTCAGCGTCGCCCCCTCCGTCTCGTCGCCTTGCGTCGAGCCACCTCCCCATCGCAGATGGGGAGGAGACGAGAGACTACAGCAGGCGCTTGCGCATCACCTGGCTGAGCATGTCGATCAGGGTCACGGTGACGACGACGATGATCGCGATGGCCGAGACCTCGCGATAGTTATAGCTGTTGAAGGCGTCGATCAGGGTCGAGCCGATGCCGCCGGCCCCGATCAGGCCCAGCACCGTGGCGGCACGCGCGTTGGATTCGAAGCGGTAAAGGGCGAACGACGTCCATAGCGGTGCGACCTGGGGCAGAATCCCCCAGCGGATCTCATGCAGCGGCTGGGCGCCGGTGGCGCGCACGCCCTCGACCGGGCCCTTGTCGATCGACTCCACCGCCTCGGAGAACAGTTTGGCCAGCACCCCGCCGGTGTTCAGCGCCAGGGCCAGTACGCCCGGCAGCGGGCCCAAACCCACGATGATGACGAAGATCAGGCCGATCACCAGGTCCGGCACCGAGCGCATCAAATCCATGACCCGGCGCACCGGCCAGACCAGCCAGGCCGGGGCTACGTTGCGCGCCGACATGAAGGCCAGCGGGACAGCCAGAAATAGCGCAAGGAACGTGCCCCACAGCGCGATCATCACTGTCTCGAGCATCTTCTTGATGAAGAAGTCGACGCGGGTGAAGTCCGGGTTGGACAGGGCGCCGGCCATCTCTCCGGCGGTCGACGAGCTGTTGAAGAGGCGCGGCAGGTGGTCGATATCGACCTGCTTGAACGACAACGCCAGGGCGACGATCAGGCCGCCCCACAGCGCGATGTCGAAGAGCATCGCGCCAAGCGGTCGGCTGGGCGGCGCGGGAACAGTGGAGGGGTCGACAGGCTGGGCCGTCACGGCTGAACTTCCTGGGCGGCCGCCACGCGGGCGTGGATTTCATTGTAGGCCGTCTGGGCGGCGGCGATGCGGGCCTGATCGCCTGAGCGGCGGGCCTCCATCAGGGCCACTGAGGCCTCCATCTCGCGTACCGGGTCCAGATAGCTGTCGTCCGCCGCCTGGAAGCCGCCGTACTCCAACCCGTCCAGAACCTGACGCTCTTCGGGCGTATCGCCATAGGTGAGGAAGAAGCTGCGAATTCGCTCGGTCACGGCCGGATCGACGTCGCCGCGCACGACGATGGCGCTTTCGGGGATCGGTGGGCTCTGCCAGATGACCCGAATGTTCTGGAACGCCCGGGGATTCTGGCGCTCAGTGAAGAGCAGGCCCACGTCATTGTTGGTGGCGACATCGACCTGGCCGTTGGCGACGGCCAGGGCGTTGGCCTGGTGGTTGGCTGGGCGCACTTCACGGAAGCATTCGGACGGCTCGATCTGGGCCGGGCCAAACAGGAAGGCCAGCGGGGCCAGGGTGCCCGACGTCGAGCGCGCATCGCCCATGCCGAAGGACAGACGGCCGCCGCAAGCCATGACGTCGTCAAGCGTGATGCCGGAATTGGCCTGGGTGATCAGCACTGAGCGATAGTGAGTCTCGCCCTCGCGGTTCATGATCCGGCCGATGATATGGCCATTGGACCGGCGCGTGGCGTCCAGCGCCGGCAGCGCTGACATCCAGGCGACCTGGATCTGGCCCGCGCGCATGGTTTCGACCAGCACCGTATAGTTCGGCACGAAGCGCAGCTCGATATCCAGGCCGGTCTCGGCCTCAAGATCTTCGATCAGGGGCGCCCACAGCGGCTCCGACGCCGCCTGGCTTTCCGCAGGCAGAACCGCGAAGACGATGTGGTTGGGATTGTCCGCCTCGCCTCCGCCACAGGCGGCGAGCAAGGCGGTGAGCCCTAGGGCCCCAACGAGGACGGCGCGGCGTGCGAGGTTGACGATCATGTGGGATCTCCTTCCCAGAAGGCGTCTTCGATCTCGGGACCGTAGATTTCGATGAGGGTGTCCTTGTCCAGGCCGGTCGACGGACCGTCATAGGCGACCCGGCCGGCCTTGAGCGCGATGACGCGCTGGCAGTAGCGGATGGCGTAGTCGACCTGGTGCAGGGTGACGATGACGCCCATGTTGTCGCGCTGATTCAGCTCGACCAGGATTTCCATGACCTTGCGGGCGGACACCGGATCGAGCGAGGCGACCGGTTCGTCGGCCAGAATGGCCTGGGCGCCCTGAACGATGGCGCGGGCGATGGCGCCGCGCTGCTGCTGGCCGCCCGAGAGGGTATTGGCCCTCTGGCCGGCGTAGTCCGAGACGCCCACGCGGTGCAGGGCCGCCATGGCGCGCTCTCGGTCCGGGCGCGGCCACGAGCCCATCAGGCCGGTGACGAAGGGCAGCCGGCCCAGCGCGCCAAGCATGACATTGGAGAACAGCGACAGCCGCCCGACCAGGTTGAACTGCTGGAAAATCATACCCAGGCGGGCGCGCGTTTTGCGCACGTCGCCGGCGATGCGACCGTTCTTCTGCACCGGGCGGCCGAAAACCTCGATCACGCCCTTGCCGGAATCGATCGTCTGGAGGCCCGAGATTGAGCGCAGCAGCGTCGACTTGCCCGAACCGGACGGGCCGATCAGGGCCACCATCTCGCCGGGGCCGACCTCGACGGAAACGCCGTTCAGCGCCTTGCGCTGGCCGAAGGTCTTGGAAATGTCGCGCACGGAGGCGACGGGAGCGGAAGAAGCGGTCATGCGGTCGCTGTCCGACGCCTTTAGCTGGTTGCCGTGAACGCGCTCCTTAACGGACCGCCTACGACAGGTTCATGACACGCGAAGGGCCGGCGCGGCAAGCGCCGGCCCTCGCCGGTTTCAAATGGCTGTCGCCTATTGGGCGTCCATGGCCCGCACTTCGATGGGCAGACCCAGCGATTCCAGCTGGGGACGAACGACCGCGGCGTCGCCGACGACCACCCAGATGAACTGGGACGGGTCCACCGCGCCGCGCACGGCCTGGTTCAGGGCGTCGGCGGTCAGGCTTTGATAACGGGCGCCGGCGTCCTCCCAGTAGGTGTCGGGACGGTCGAACAGTTCGTTGGACTGAAGCGTGCCCAGGACCGCCGAAGACACCTCGAACATGCCGGCCAGGCGACGGGTCGAGGAATCACGCACCCGGGCCAGTTCGTCGCCGGTGACACCGCCCTCGCCGAGGAAGTCGGCGTGGATCGCCATCAGCGAGGCGATCGATTCGCCGGTGCGGTTAGCCTGGACCGGGGCCGAGATGACGTAGGGCGAACGGCCCTCCAGGCCCGAGATGCTGCTGCGCGATCCGTAGGACCAGGCGCGCGTCTCGCGCAGCTCGGTGTTGATGCGCGACCAGAAGGCGGTGCCCAGGATCTCGACGCCAGAGCCGACGACCAGCCGGTCGTCTGCGCCGGCCAGATCCAGCACCTGACCGCCGAGAATCAGCGATTGCGGCGACTGGGGGCGGTCGATCAGGATGATGCGCGGCTGAACCGGCTGGACCGTGACCGCGGCCTTGGTTCCGCGCGGCGTGGCCGGCGCGGCCCAGTCGCCGAAGCGGGCTTCGAGCTCGGGCAGGATCTCGCTGAGTGGACGGTCCGACACGACGTAGATGCGCGCGTTGTCCGGACGGACCCAAGCCTGGTGGAAGGTGATCAGATCGTTGCGGTCGGCACCTGTCACGACGTCAATTTCGCCCAGGCCGCTGGGTCCGCGACCATAGGCGCCGCCGTAGAGCGTTGCGTACAGCGCGTTGTTGCCCAGTCCGTTCGGTGAGCTCCGCTCGGCCTCGATGGCTGAAACCTGTTGAGCGCGGACGCGGTCGATCACCACCGGCCCGAAGTCCGGACGGCGCACGACGTCGGCCAGCAGATCGAGCGATGGCCCGATATTGGCCGACACGGCGGTCAGGCCGTAGGTGGTGCGGTCCATGCTGGCCGTGGCGCTCAGGCTGGCGCCGAGGCTCTCGCGCACCTGGGCCAGTTGATTGGCGTCCATGCCGTCGGCGCCCTCGGTCGAAGCGCGCAGCATCAGGGCCTCGAGGCCCAGGGCGTCAGCGCTGTCGGCGGCCCAGCCGGCGTCGAACTCGACGGCCACGCGCGTGGTCGGCACGCGGGCCGACTGGGTGGCGACGACCTCAATGCCGTTGGACAGGCGGGCCCGGCTGACATCCGGGAAGTCCAGACCGGCGATATCGCCGATCTCGGGCATCGGCGGACGCGCCATCGGCTGGTAGTCGCTGGCCGGCGCCGATGGCCGCGCGCCAGACGGGGCGGCGGCGTCGACATAGGCTTCGCGCTCGCCCGGCTCGACGGTGAGGGTGTAGGCAGGGCGGCTGAGCCAACGCTGCATCACCTCGCGCACGGCGGCGGGCGTGACGGCGGCCAGATCCTCCAGTTCGGTGCGGTAGTGGCTGGCGTCACCCGCGTAGAGGGCGCCCTCAGCCAGGGCCGAGGCCCGTCCGTTCAGCTGTTCCAGCCCGTAGATGCGCTGGGCGACCGTCTGGGTGATCACGCGCTGGACCTCTTCGTCGGTCGGGCCGTTGGCGATGAAGTCGGCGATGATGGCGTCCATGCGGGCGCGCACGGCGTCGGCGTCCTCGCCCGGCTTGATGTTCACGGTCACATCGAACCAGCCCACGCGGTGGAAGGCGGCGTAGCTGGTGGAGACCGACACCGCCGTCTGATCGCCGCGGACCAGCTCATTGTCGAGCCGCGAGGAGGCCAGGCCGCCCAGGACGCTGGCGGCGACCTCCAGCTCGGCCGCGTCGCCGTCGAGCATCCCCGGAACCGGCCAGTAGCGCTGGATCGAGGTGTAGGGCACCCGATCATGCATGGTCTGGTCGATGGCGGCGTCCAGCTGCGGCACCGGGGCTTCGGCCGGGGTGTTGATCGGGCCGCGCGGGATCGGTCCGAAATAGCGGTCCATCAGGGTGCGGGCGGTGGCCGCGTCGATGTCGCCAGCCAGCACGACCACGGCGTTGTTGGGCCCGTAGTTCTCGGTGAACCACTGGCGCACGTCGTCCATGGAGGCGGCGTCCAGGTCAGCCATCGAGCCGATCGTCGAGTGGCGGTACGGGTGTCCCTCGGGGAACAGGTTCTCCAGAAGGGCGTATTCCGTCAGGCCGAAGGGCTGGTTGTCGCCCTGGCGCTTTTCGTTCTGGACGACGCCGCGCTGCAGATCGAGCGTCTCCTGGGTGATGGCGCCCAGCATATGGCCCATGCGGTCGCTTTCGAGGAACAGGGCCTGCTCCAGCGCCGGGGTCGAGACGGTCTCGAAATAGTTGGTGCGGTCAAACCAGGTGGTGCCGTTCAGCGTGGTCGCGCCGATGCCGTTCATCCGGGTGATGTAGCTGCCGGGCGCATTCTCAGAGCCGCCGAACATCAGGTGTTCGAACAGGTGCGCAAAGCCGGTGCGGCCGGTCGGCTCGTCCTTGGATCCGACATTGTACCAGACCGAAACCGTGACGATCGGATTGGCCCGGTCCTCATGGACGATGACGGTCAGCCCGTTGTCCAGGGTGAAGGTCTCATAGGGAATCTGGACGCCGGCCAGCAGGTCCGAGATCGGCGCCGCCTGGACCGAGAGATCGCCGGCGCCCTGGGCCCAGACGGGAGATGGCTGGGAAGCCAGAATAAGGGCCGCCGCCGCGCCCCCGACGACACCACTGAACAGACGCATGCTTGGGATCCCTACAACGCCCGGCCTTCTAGCGGGCGGCGGCACCCTACGGGCCACTGGGTAAGGGTTCAAGTGACCGGCGCGCCACGAAATTACCCCTTTACATGAACGGCTGTTTTCCCCATATGCACCCCCTTCCGGCGGACCCCGTAGGTCTGATCTTGCGCCGCTAACGCCGGGTCTGGGTTAACTATCAGCAGGGGGCTACGTGAATTGCGCACGTACCACACTCCCCTGGACCTGGTCCGTGAGCGGTCTCCGGAGCGACCTGTCGCCCTTGTGCGTCGTCGTTCCGTTTCCGTAGCGGCGCGCTGGTTCCAGGACAATCTGAACGCCGACGTCTTCTATGCGGTGAAGGCGAACCCGTCGCGCTGGGTCATCGAGACCCTGGTGGAAGCGGGCGTCACATCCTTTGACGTCGCGTCGCTGGCCGAAATCGAGCTGGTGCGCTCGGTCACGCCGGACGCCCGGCTGGCCTTCATGCATCCGGTCAAGAGCCGCCAGTCGATCAGCAAGGCCTATTTCGAGCACGGGGTGCGGACCTTCTCGCTGGATTGCCAGGACGAGCTGGACAAGATCCTCGACTCCACCGGCCAGGCTTCGGACCTGAACCTGGTGGTGCGCATGGCCGTCTCGGCCGATGGTGCGGCCTATACGCTGTCGGGCAAGTTCGGCGTTGCGCCGGATCAATCCTCAGACCTGCTCCTGGCCGTGCGCCGCGCGGTCAAGGACGGGTTGATGGGCGTCAGCTTCCATGTCGGCAGCCAGTGCATGCGCCCGACCGCCTATCAGGCGGCCATGGCCCAGGTCGGCCGCGCGCTCAGCCGCGCGGGCGTCATCGTCGATATCGTCGACATCGGCGGCGGCTTCCCCTCGGTCTATCCGGGCATGGTGCCGCCGGACATGAGCGAATACGCCGACGCCATCCACCGGGGCTTCAACGAGATGCCGGTGGCCGAAACCACGGAGCTGTGGTGCGAGCCGGGCCGGGCGCTGGTGGCGGAATCGTCGTCGGTGCTGGCGCGGGTCGAGCTGCGCAAGGGCGATGCGCTGTATCTGAACGACGGGTCCTATGGCTCGCTGTTCGATGCGACGCACAGCCGTTGGCCTTTCCCGACCAAGCTGGTTTCGGACCGGGAGGTCTCGGGCGAGCTGAAGCCGTTCCGCTTCTACGGCCCGACCTGCGATTCCATCGACCATATGCCGGGCCCGTTCTGGCTGCCAGCCGATGTCCAGGAAGGCGATTTCATCGAAATCGGGATGCTGGGCGCCTATGGCGTGGCCATGACCACCGGCTTCAACGGCTATGGCGAGCATGAGCTGGCCTTCGTCGAGGACGCCCCGATGGCGTCGCTGTACGGTCTGGCCCCGCGCTCGATCCCGACGGTGCGCACCACCGCCGAAGAGACAGCCCGCAAGGTCGTTCGCCTGTCGCGCCCCAAGGGCAAGGCCGGCCAGCGCACCAAGAAGCGGCGGTAAGCCAATCCACTCTCGTCATCCCCGGGCTCGCCTCGGGGATGCGCCGATCCGCGCCTCAACCGGCGGCCGCTGAGCGGCGGATCGTCCGACCCACGGATCAAGTCCGAGGGTGACGATTTTGGAGATAAGTCCTATTGGGCCTGCGCCGGTCGCTCCGTCCCGGTCAGGTTTCTTCAAAGACGGGCGCTCACCTGTAAGGGAAACCAAACCGATGAACGCACCGACCAACCAGAAAGCCGAACTGCTTCAGAACACCGTCGAGCACGTCGACATCGCCAGTTTTGACGCGCGCCCGATCATCGATTCGATGCGCAAGATGTCGTTCTCGTCGCGTGATACCGCCCGCGCCGCCGACATCTTCAACATGGCGCTGGAGGACAAGTCCTGCTCGCCGTGGCTGATCCTGGCCGGTTCGACCTCGGCGGGCGGCTGCATGCATGTCTATCGCGACATGGTGAAGATGGGGATGATCGACGCGGTCGTGGCCACCGGCGCCTCGATCGTCGACATGGATTTCTTTGAGGCCCTGGGCTTCAAACATTATCAGGCCGCCGGTCCTGTCGACGACAATGTGCTGCGCGACAACTACATCGACCGTATCTACGACACCTACATCGACGAGGAAGAGCTTCAGGCCTGTGATCACACCATCCTTGAGATCGCCAACCGGCTGGAGCCGCGCGGCTATTCCAGCCGGGAGTTCATCTGGGAGATGGGCAAGTGGCTGTCGGAGGGCAACGCCAAGAAGCCCGGCTCGCTGATCCAGACGGCCTATGAAGAGGGCGTGCCGATCTTCTGCCCGGCCTTTGTCGACAGCTCCGCCGGCTTCGGCCTGGTCAAGCACCAGAAGGAGCGCGCGGCCGCCGGTCAGCCCTATATGATGCTGGACGCCATCGCCGACTTCCGCGAACTGACCGACATCAAGATTGCGGCGGGCACGACCGGCCTGTTCATGGTCGGCGGCGGGGTGCCCAAGAACTTCGCCCAGGACACCGTCGTCTGCGCCGAAATCCTCGGCGTCGAGGCCGATATGCACAAATATGCGGTCCAGATCACCGTCGCCGACGTGCGCGACGGGGCCTGTTCCTCCTCGACGCTCAAGGAAGCCGCATCGTGGGGCAAGGTCTCAACCACCTATGAGCAGATGGTCTTCGCCGAAGCGACCACCGTGGTGCCGTTGATCGGCTCGGACGCCTATCACCGCGGGGCCTGGAAGAGCCGCGAAAAGCCGCGCTGGGCCAAGCTGTTCGGAAAATAGGCTACAGGATGCGGGAAGGGCCGGAGCGATCCGGCCCTTCTTCGCATCCGGCGGACGTTTGGCGCGTTAGGCCCGTACAAGGAGACACCGATGACAGATCCAGCTCCCGAGGCGCCCGAAGAAGATGCCGCCGCCGCCAAGCGCGCCCTGGACGGCACGGACGTCGGATCGGACACGCGCGCGGGTTCGCTCCAGGGCGGCTCGGCCACCGGCTCGGAGCGTGACGAGGCCCAGGCGGCCTCTGACCGGCACTTGGCCGACCTCGGCCCGGGTCTGAAGGACGCGGAGAAACCAAAAGGCGATTGAGCCTTGCTGGCGTCTAGCAGCCGGCTCCGTCACGACAGCGGCTCGCAGACCTGGCGTTCGGCCCGCGCGCCTGGACGGCGCCTTGTCGCACGCCCTCAGGCTGAGAACGCCCGAAGGAAGCGACGCGCGGCGTCGCGGGCGCGAGCCTGAATATCGAAGGCCGGCGGCGGCAGGCCGAGAACCGCGCGCAGGTGGCCGTGCCCGAGGGTCATGCCGGAAAACATCTCGGCGGCGGCGTCCGGGTCGGGGATGACGAGCATGCCGGCCCGGTCCTGTTCGGCCAGCCAGGCCGACAGGCGACGCAGACCTGCCGCAGGGCCAGCCTGATAGACGGCGTCCGCCAGCTCGGGCGTTTCCGCCGACAACAGCGCGACGCTGCGGATCGCGGTGGCGGTGTGCTCAACGACGAGCTTTTCCAGCAAGCCGGCGGCGTAGACTGTCAGAACCGTCTCGATCTCGCCGTCTGAGGTGAGCGGCTGGGTCAACAGATCGGCCCGGCGCGCCGCCACGGCGCGAGCAACTTCGACGCGCGAGGAGAAGCGATTGTAGAGCGTCTGTTTGGAGACGCCGGCGCGCTTGGCGATCGCCTCCATCGACACCTTGGCGCCCAATTCGGCGGTCAGGTCCGTGGCGGCCTTGAGGATGGCCTCGGTCTTGGCTTCGTCAATCTGGCCAACGGCGCGGGGCATCAGTGAATCTCCGACGTATCGGCCAGCAAGCCGCTGCGGTTGGGCTTGGCCAACAGTACGACGAAGGCGGCCAGCGCGCACCCGAACGCCAGGGTTGCGAAAGCGTCGCCGAAGGCCAGGTCGGTGGCTTGAAGCTGGATCATGCGATGAAAAGCGGAATAGGCGGCCCCTTGCGGGTCCGCCAGACCCAGATCCTGAAAGCGGGAGATCAGGCCGGCCAGCATCTCATTGGCCTGGGGCGAGGCGACCGAGATACGCGCGGTCATCTCGCCCATGTGGACCGCCGTACGCTCGGTCAAAAGCGTGTTGAGCACGGCCAGACCAAAGGCGCCGCCGACGTTGCGCGACAGGTTCACCAGCCCGGAGGCGTTCTTGACCATCTCAGGCTGAAGCGTGGACATGGTCACGTTCTGGGAGGCGATCATGGCCAGCATGACGCCGACGCCGCGGAAGGCCTGAACCGAGGCGAACTCCCAAAAGCCCCATTCGGGCGTGACGGCGTGGGCCTCCCACATCCCCCAGGCGGCCATCAGGAAGCCGATGAACATGGGGATGCGCGGATCAACCTTGCGGGCGATGCGGCCGGCGATGGGAGCGGTCAGGAACATGGCCAGGCCCGACACCACCATGATGGTGCCGACCTCTGCGGCGGAAAAGCCGCCGACCCGGCCCAGGAACAGCGGCAATAGGAAGGTGCCGCCGAACAGGGCCGCGCCGGTGATGAAGGTCATCACCACCCCGACGGTGAAGTTGCGGTCCCGGAAGGCGCGCAATTCCACGATCGGATTGCGGTAGGTCAGGGTGCGCCAGATGAAAGCCGGGCCGGCGATGGCCGCCACGACGCTAAGCAAGAGGATGTGGTCGTCGGCGAACCAGTCGTTCTTGGCGCCTTCCTCCAGCACGAACTGAAGACCCATCAGGAAGGCGGCCATCAGGCCAAGACCCCACCAGTCGAAGCCGCGCGAGAGGTTGGGGTCGCCTTCGTCGAACCTGCCGTACTGGCCGACCAGGAACAGCACCAGGACGCCGGGGATGACGTTGATGAAGAACAGCCAACGCCAGCTGAGCAGCTCGGTCAGGTGTCCGCCCAGCGTCGGACCCACCGTCGGGGCCAGGGTTACGATCAGGCCCATGATGACGCTGGCGGTGACGCGGTGTTTGGGCGGGAAGGCGGTGAAGGCGACGGCGAAGACGGTCGGGATCATGGCCCCGCCGACGAAGCCTTGCAGGGCGCGGAACACGATCAGCATATCGATCGAGGTCGACAGGCCGGCCAGGACGCTCATGATGACGAAGCCCGTGGCCGAGATCATGAACACCCGCTGGGTGCCCCACCACCGGGCCAGATAGCCGGACAGGGGGATCATCACGACTTCGGGGATCAGATAGGCGGTCTGAACCCAGCTGATCTCATCGTTGGAGGCGCCGACGCCGGCCTGGATCTGGGGCAGTGAGGCGGCGACGATCTGGATGTCGAGGATGGCCATGAACTGGCCCACCACCATGCCGGCGAAGCCGAGCAGCAGGACGAACCAGTCGACTTCAAGCTGGGCCTTTTCAGGCGCCGAACCGGCCGGGATGTCGGCGGCGCTCATGCCGCGCCCGGCGCTCCGGCCTCGGCGAAGGTGGCCCCGCCGCCGCTGTGCAAGTCGACCCGAACCTCAATGGACAGACCGGGGCGCAGCGCCGCCGATTCCGAGCCGGTCTCGACGATGATGCGCACCGGCACGCGCTGGGTGATCTTGGTGAAATTGCCCGAGGCGTTCTCGATCGGGATCAGGGCGAACTCCGAGCCGGTGGCGGGCGAGAAGCTGTCGATGCGGCCGGTCAGGGTCTGGCCGGGAAAGGCGTCGGCGGTGATCTCGACGGTCTGGCCCAGACGCAGGCGGCCCACCTGGGTCTCCTTGAAGTTAGCCACGACATAGGTTTCGCCCAGCGGCACCAGGGACATCATCTGACCGCCGGGGCGGACGAACTGGCCGACGCGAACCTGGCGGGCGCCGACGACGCCGGCGGAGGGGGCGCGGATGACCGTGCGCTCCAAATCGATGCGAGCCTCTTCGACGGCGGCGCGGGCCAGCTCGACCTGGGCCTCGGCCTGGGCGCGGGTGGAGACTAGGGTGTCGGCGGTGCGGCGCTCGGCCTCAAGTCCGGCTTGGGCCTCGGCGACGCCGGCGCGGGCCTGGGCGGCGCCGGCGCGTTCGGTCTGGACCCGCTGATCCGAGACCCAGCCGTCATCGGCCAGGCGGCCGTAGCGATCAGCCTGGGCGCGGGCGAGGTCGGCCTGGGCCTGGGCCTGGGCGACCCCGGCGACGCGGGCCTGGATCTGGGCGCCCTCTTGGGCCGAGCGGGCGTCGACGTTGTCGACGGCGGCGACAGCGGCGGACAGTTGGGCCTCAGCCTGGGACAGGCGGGCGCGGGCATCGGAATCATCCAGCCGAACGAGAACCTCGCCGGCCTGGACCCGCTGATTGTCGGCGACCAGAACCTCGACGATGCGACCGTCGACCTGGCTGGAGACCAGTACGGTGTCGGCCTCGACGAAGGCGTTGTCGGTCGCCTCCCAGCGCTGCTTGCCCTGCCACCAGACGACGCCGCCGATGATCAGAAAGACGCCGACGACGCCGGCGACGATGAGGGGGAGACGTTTGCGAAGTGCGGGGGAGAGGGCCATGACGTCCAGCCTAAGCGATCAATCTGCGGGTAAAATGGACATGATCGTCTAGAAAACAAGAGGCCTTGAAATGCAACTCGAACACGGTTGGTTTCGAGGCGTGAGGAGCCTGTGATGAAGCGCCGCTGGCCGCCGGACGAAGCCTATGTCGATGAGGTGTTCACGCGCCTGGCGCGCGCGATGCCCGAGCCCAAGACCGAGCTGAACTGGACGACGCCGTTCGAGCTGGTCTCGGCGGTGGCTCTGTCGGCCCAGGCGACCGATGTGGGGGTCAATAAGGCGACGGCCAAACTGTTCGCGGCGGCCAATACGCCGGAGGCCATTGTGGCGCTGGGCGAGGCGGGGGTGACGCCGTTCATCGCCTCGATCGGGCTGTATCGAAACAAGGCCAGGAATCTGGTGGCGATGAGCCGCATCCTGGTCGAGCAGCACGGCGGCGAGGCGCCGCTGACCCGGGACGCGCTTCAGGCCCTGCCGGGGGTGGGGCGAAAGACGGCGTCCGTGGTGCTGAACGAGCTGGGGATCGAGGCGGCCATTGCGGTGGACACCCACGTCTTTCGCGTCTCGCACCGGCTGGGCCTGGCTAATGCCAAGACGCCGGACAAGGTCGAGGATCAGCTGCACCGCGTCGTGCCGGTCGAATGGCTGGCCAAGGCGCACCACTGGCTGATCCTGCATGGGCGGTATGTGTGCACGGCCCGAAAGCCGAACTGCGCCGGGTGCGTGCTCAACGACATCTGCCCGTCGCGGGCGGGGATCGAAGCCGATCAGGCCGAGCCCAAGCGCGCCAGCACGGCGCGGACGAAACGGTCCTGAGCCCCGGGTTCCTGGCCGAGGTAGAGGTCGGGTTCGAGCAGTTCGAGCTCCATGACGACGGGGCTGTCGTTCCGGTCGCGGACCAGGTCGATGCGGGCGTAGAGCAGGGGGCCTTCCTCGATGGCGGCCAGCGCCGCTTCGGCGGCGGCGTGTTCGTCGGCGTCGGGCTTGGCGGCGGTGACCCGGCCACCCCAGTCGGGCTGGACGCGGAAATCGCCGCCCTGGGCGACCTTGCGCACGGCGTGGCTGAAGACGCCGTTGAAATAGATCAGGGACGTCTCGCCGGTGGTGGTCACTGACGGCAGGAAGGGTTGGAGCATGGCCGGGCCGGCGAACCGCTCGAAGGCAGCGGGCTGACCGGGACGCAGGCGCTCGGTCCGGTAGGAACCGCCCGAGCGGCGCGGCTTGACCACCGCCTCGTCCCAGCCGTGGGCCTGGCGCGCGGCTTGGGCCAACTCCGGGTCCCCGGCATCGAGCCAGGCGGTCGGGGCGATCGGCGCGCCACGTTCGGCCAGGCGCTGCAGATAGATCTTGTCGACGTTCCAGCGCAGGACCGAGGCCGGATTGTGCAGCGGCAGGCCCTGAGCCTCCCAGGCGCCCACGGCCTCAAGCCAGCGCTCGACCGCCCGGTAGTTGCCCCAGACCATCAGGGCCAGGACCAGATCGAAGCCGGTCAGGTCGCCGGTGTCGGTCCAGGGGCGGGGCTCGACGCCGGCGCCAGCTGCCTGGAGCGGCGCGGCCATGCGCGCGAACACTTCGGTCCAGCGCCCGCCGGCGGCATCGTCGTTCGGGTCAGGTGTGAGAATGCACAGGCGTACGGTCATGTGAGTGCTGATACGCCGGGGCGCGATACAAAGTGAAGTCAAACGCCGGCTCGGGCTTCCCCTTTGCAGCTTGGCGCTTTACCTCCCATCCTTCCGCCCACCCCGGCCTTCGCCCGGGCGAGTGATCGTTGGAAGGTGCATGACCGATACCCGTTTCGACCTCTGCGCTGTCGGCAACGCCATCGTCGATGTGCTGGCTCCGTGCGACGACGCCTTTCTGGCGCGCGAGGGCCTGGTCAAGGGCGGCATGATGCTGATCGACGAGACGCGGGCCGTCAGCCTGTATGATGCGATGGCGGCGGGCCTGGAGGCGTCCGGCGGGTCGGCCGGAAACACGATTGCGGGCGCGGCCTCGTTCGGCGGGCGCGCGGCCTATATCGGCAAGGTCGCCGAGGACACGCTGGGTCAGGTCTATCGCCACGATATGCAGGCCATCGGCGCGGTTTTCGACACCGCCTATCTGGCGGACGGTCCGGCCACCGGGCGCTCGCTGATCAATGTCACCGACGACGGCCAGCGGACCATGTCGACCTTCCTGGGTGCGGCCAATCAGCTGGATCCGGGCGATATCGACGTCGAGCTCGTGGGCGCATCGGAGATCCTGTATCTGGAAGGCTATCTGTTCGACCCGGCAGACGCGCGTGCGGCCTTCGTGCGCGCCGCCGAGGTGGCCCATGCGGCCGGACGCCGGGTTGCGGTGACTTTGTCGGACACCTTCGTGGTTGATCGCTGGCGCGAGGAGCTGCGCAGTTTCATCGAGACGTCCTGCGACATCGTGCTGGCCAATGAGGCCGAGCTGCTGAGCCTGTTTGAAGAGACCGACTTCGAGGCGGCGCTGGCCAAACTCAGGCCGCTGGTCGAGACGGCGGCGGTGACGCGGTCTGAAAAGGGCTCGGTGGTCGTGCGCGGCGACGAGCGGGTCGAGGTTGCGGCCTATCCGGTCGGCAAGGTGATCGACACCACCGGGGCCGGCGACCAGTACGCTGCCGGTCTCTTGCTGGGATTGGCGCGCGGACTGCCGCTGGAGATTTGCGGAAAGCTGGGCTCTCTGGCGGCGGCGGAGGTGATCGCCCACTGGGGGCCGCGTCCGCTGGTGTCGCTGAAAGACCTGGCCCAGGCTGAAGGCCTGATCTGACCATGAGCGGCGGCGAGAAGAAGGGCGGCTGGTTTTCACGCCTCACCGAGGGGCTGACCAAGTCGTCCAAGCAGATGACCGAACAGGTCGTCCAGGTGTTCGCCACCAAGGAGCCCCTGACCCGCGCCCAGCTGGAGGCGCTGGAGGAGGAGCTGATCGAGGCCGATCTGGGTCCGGCGGCGGCGGCGCGGATCGCCGAACGCTTCGGCGAGCTGCGCTTCGGCCAGGCGTCGAACGAGACCGAAGTGCGCACGGCCCTGGCCGAAGCGGTGGCGGCGGAACTGCTGCCGCGCGAGGCGGTGTTCGATCCGATGTCGGGCCCCAAGCCCTATGTGGTGCTGTTCGTGGGCGTCAACGGCTCGGGCAAGACCACGACACTGGGCAAGATCGCCGCCTCGCTGACGCGCGAGGGGGCCAAGGTGATGGTGGTGGCCGGCGACACCTATCGCGCGGCCGCCGTCGAACAGCTGAAGGTCTGGGCCGAGCGGGCCGGGGCCCATTTCGAGAGCCGCCGTCAGGGCGCCGATGCGGCGGGCTTGGCCTTCGACGCCTACACCAAGGCGCGGGCCGAAGGGTATGACGTGGTGCTGGTCGACACAGCCGGGCGCCTCCAGAACAAACAGGCCCTGATGGACGAACTGCTCAAGGTGGTGCGTGTGCTCAAGAAGATCGATCCGGACGCGCCGCACGAGACGCTGCTGGTGCTGGACGCCACGGTCGGGCGCAATGCGCTGGAGCAGGAGAAGATCTTTGGGCGCACCGCCTACGTATCTGGCATCGTGATGACGAAACTGGACGGAACCGCGCGCGGCGGGGTGCTGGTGCCGGTGGCCCAGGCCTCGGACGCGCCGATCAAGCTGATCGGCGTGGGCGAAGGCATTGATGATCTGCAGCCGTTTGACGCCCGTGCTTTCGCTCGCTCGCTCGTGGGCCTGAACGAGGAGGCGGCATGAGCGCGCAAGAGACGACCGCGCCGCAAAGGTCCGGCTCGATCCGACACTGGGTCGATTTTGGCGGCCTGCTGCTGTTCGCCCTGACCTTCCTGTTCTTCCGCTTGCGCGGCTTGCCCGGCGATCAGGCTCTGGTCAACGCGACCTGGGCGCTGGTGGCGGGCTCGGCGATCGGGGTCGCTATCGGGTTGTTGGTTGAAAAGCGCCTGGCCTTGTTGCCGCTGATCGTCGGCGGTTTCGCCCTGGTGTTCGGCGTGCTGACGCTGGTGACCCAGGACGACCTTTGGGTGAAGCTGAAGGTGACCATCCTCAACACCAGCCTGGCGGTCGCCCTGATCGGCGGGCGGATGATGGGCAAACAGCCGCTCAAGGCCCTGCTGGGCGACATCATCCCGATCACCGACCGGGCGTGGAACATCCTGACGGTCCGCTATGGCGTGTTTTTCGCCTGCGTGGCGGTGGTCAATGAGCTGGTCCGGTCCGAGCCGCTGGTCGGCTGGGCCGTGGGACGACTGGGCTGGGGTCACCTGGACCCTGCGGATGTCTGGGTCAGTTTCCGCGGCGTGCTGTGGATCGCGTCGTCCGTGTTCGGCATCGCCAATCTGCCGCTGATCTTCCGCAACCTGGTGGAAGAGCCTCAGGTGGATCCGGTCGACGCCGAGCCGCCGAACACCAGCCTGTAGGCCATCGTCACATCCCTGACGCGGAGTTGTCGTCAGAACGCGGAACGGCTGTGTCACATCCTGGCTGATCAACAGCGTGCGGACGATTCTGATGGCGAAATCCGGCGATAAGAAAGCAGCCAAGGCGTTGTCGGAGCTGTCCAGCTCGCCCAGCCATCTGTTGCATCGGGCGCTGCAACGGGCGCTGGGCATCTACGGCGAGGAGATGGGTGACGATGCTCTGACCCAGCGCCAGTACGCGCTTCTGGTCGCCGTGGCGGCGGCGGACCTGCCGTCCCAGACCGATCTGGTCAGCCTGACCGGCATCGACCGGTCGACGCTGGCCGAGCTGGTGGCGCGGCTGATCGACAAGGGACTGCTGGTGCGCGAGCGATCCGAAAGCGACGGGCGCGCCAAGACCGTCAGCCTGACCGAAACGGGTCGGGCGGCGCTCGACCGGGCCCGTCCGCGCGTCAAGGCGGCGGACAAGCGCATCCTGGCCCTGGTGTCCAAGCCCAGGCGCGAGGCCTTGCTCAAGCTGGTCACGCGCGTCGGCGACGCCCCGGAGCCGCCGGCGAAGGCCAAGGGCCGAAAAAAGCAGAAATCGGGGCAAGCGTCCTCGGCGGACACCCGCTAGGGGCCGTAGGTTCGGCCAAGGCTTCCGACCGAGGCTCTACGAGCGGCTCGGATCAAAATGTGCATGAGGTGGCTGGGCGCTGACGGCGCCGCCGGGCCTGAGCGTCGGGTGGACCTAGACGCGGATGTCCAGATACCTGCCGGGACGCGGCAGGGGCTCGCTTGCGGCCTCTGGGGCGGTCGCAGTCGCGGCCGGAACAGGAGCCGGCGCGGCGGGCTTTGCGATGGGGCGGGGCGTCGCCGGCGCGCCGGCGCGATCCATAGCCGCCTGGAAGAAGGCGCGCTGAGCCGCCAACGCCTGGGCGCTGGGTTGTGGTGCGGCAGGCGGGAAGGGCGAAAAGCCCGGGCGGATCGGCGCGGTCATGCCGCCATGGTTAACAGTGCGGCGATAAAAAGGGTTAACGCGGGCCGGCCAGTTCGCGAATTTCTTCCAGTGCGGCCTCGCCGTCGGTCCCAACCAGGGGCCCCGAGTGGTGCTGCAACACCTCGCCGCTGGCCGAGACAACCAATGTCTGTGGGATTTCGGCGCCAATGCCGAGCGCCTGCATGCTGGCGCCTTCGCTATCCACCAGGACGCGGAAGAAGGGATTGCCCAGCTCGTCCAGGAACTGTTGGATTGCGTTCGGCTCGTCGCGCACGGCGACCCCGATCACGCGCACCCCCCCCGTCCGCAGCTCTAGAAGGGCGGGATTCTCGCTCCGGCAGGGCCGGCACCAACTGCCGAAATAGTTGATCACGGTGACGCCGACGATCTCATCGGACAAGGGATAGGCCTCGGCGCCGGCCAGAGGGGTGACCAAGGCCGAGGCGGGGAGTTGCTGTCCGACCACCAACGGAGGCGTGGCTCCTTGTTCGGCGGACTGGGCCGTCCAGACCCGAGAGCCGATCAAAACCACCAGGCCGGCCGCGACCAGCAGCAGGGTGAGCAGGAGGCCTCGGCCAAGCTGGCTCATCGAGCCGCTTCCAGGGCGGCCAGGCGGCGCGAAACGGCCCGTGCGCGCCCAGCGATGGCGGCGACCAGAGCGCCCAGCGCCAGCGCGCTGATGCCATAGGCGCTCCAGACGAACAGGCCGTAGGGGCTCATGTCGAGATCCGGCATCCTAGCTTCCTCTCGCATGGCGCAGCATCAGGGCGGTGATGCGACGTTCCCGGACCTCGGAGCGGATGGCGATGATCCACAGCGCGGCGAACAGCAGCGAGTAGCCCAACCCCATTAGGCCAAGCGGCCAGAGGTACTCCGCTGTCATCGTTGGTCCGTCGCCGCGGAACACCGAGGCCGGCTGGTGCAGGGTCGACCACCAGTCGACCGAGAATTTGACGATCGGCAGATTGATCAGTCCGACCAAGGCCAGGACCGCAGCCGCTCGGCCCGCTCGCCCCTCGTCGTCGATCGAGGCGCGCAGGGCCATGACCCCGAGATAGAACAGGAACAACACAACCACGGACGTCAGGCGTGCGTCCCAGACCCACCAGGCGCCCCACATCGGCTTGCCCCAGAGCGATCCGGTGATCAGGGCCAGGGCGGTGAACACCGCGCCGATGGGCGCACAGACCTTGGCCGCTGCGTCGGCCAGCGGATGGCGCCAGACCAGGGCCGCAAAGCTGGCGCCGCCAAGCGCCAGATAGGCCGCCAGCGAGACCCAGGCCGCCGGCACGTGGATGAACATGATGCGGACGGTGTCGCCTTGCTGGTAGTCCTCAGGCGCGGTGAAGCCCAGCCACAGGCCGGCGAGGATCAAGACGGCCGCGCCGCCGCCGAGCGCCACGCCCCAGCCGCGGGTCAGGCGCATGAAGCGATCCGGATTGGCCAGACCCCACACCGTGCGTACTCCTCAAGGGCGGGCGGTCAGCCCTCGCCGTCCGCTGTCTCGGTCGCCTTGGGGCGGCGCGTCCGCGGCTTGCGGGCCGGGGGGGCGGGTTCTGCGTCGGCGTCGCCGGCCTCGGCGGCGACGGCGGGGGTCGGGCGGGTCAGGAAGCTGGGCATGTGGCTGTCGTCAGCCGCCGGCTCGCGTCTGGGCTCGATCACGGCCAGCGGGTCCTCGTCGGTCGGGGCCGCGTCGTCGGTCAGGCCGGACGGATCGTCGGATTTGCGCTCCTGGCGGCGACGCTCATAGCGCTCGCGGCGCGATTCACGACGGCTTTGCTGGCCATCGCCTTCAGGGCGGCGTTCGTCGTTGGCGCCAGCCTCGGCGGGTTGAGCCTGGCCGCCGTTCTGGTTCTGGCTGTCGTCGCGGGTTTCGGCCTGGGCCGCCGGCTGCTGGGCGAACTGGGTGCCGGACTCGTCTTCAAAATCGATGTCAAAGCCCTGGGTCATGCCATCGCGCGCGGCGATCTCGGCCACCGGCCGGTTCGGCTGCATGATGCGCAACAGGCGGAAATAGTGTTCGGCGTGCTGAAGGTAGTTCTCGGCCAGGATACGGTCGCCTGACGAGGTCGCGTCGCGGGCCAACTGCTGATAGCGCTCATAGACGGTCTGGGCGTTGCCGCGGACCTTGATTCCCTCGGGGCCGGTCGAATCGAGCGAACGGTTGGGGTTGTTGTTCTGCCCCCCCTGACCACCGCCGCCTGAGCGCCGGTTGCGGCTGCGTTGCCGCTTCATGCCCTTGAAGTCTCTCATGTCAGATACCGTATCCGTCGCCGGGCGGTCGTCCCGCTTGCGGCCTGGTTCCTGGGGCGTTCGGGAGCCCGTCCCCCGAGAGCGCTGGCCATGGTTCTAGAAATCCCCGCCGCGCTGGCGGCCCCGTCGAAATCCATCGGCCGAACAGCCGCAGACGTCATCTCTGGGAGGGGACACCGGGCTGTTTAGCCTTTTTCCCGCGCCCCTCCAAGGGGTTTTCGTCAGGCAGGGCGGGTTCCGGTGACGACGCGATCACGGGCGCCCAGATCCTGGATGATCGCCAGTCTCTCGAAGCCGGCCTCGCTGAACAGGGCCTTGACCTGTTCGGCCTGGTCCCAGCCGGTCTCGACCACGAAGATGCCGAGCGGCTTCAGAATCCGCAGGGTTTCGGGAACCAGAGCGCGGTAGGCGTCCAGGCCGTCCGTCCCGCCGTCCAACGCCAGATGCGGGTCGTGCAGATGCACCTCGGGGTCCAGCCCGGTGATTTCCTCAGAGCGGATATAGGGCGGGTTTGAGGTGACCAGATCAAAACTGGCGTCCGCAAGGCCGTCCGCCCAGCCGGTGCGCAGGAAGGCGGCGCGGTCGGACAGACCCAGGTTGGCGGCGTTGTCACGCGCCACGGCCAGGGCTTCTTCGGAGATGTCCGTGCCCAAGCCCCTGGCGCCGGGCCGCTCGGCCAGCACCGACAACAGGATGGCCCCGGAGCCGACGCCCATATCGACCATGTTGAAGCTCATGCCTTCGGGAAAGGCGGCCAGGGCGGTTTCGACCACCGTTTCGGTGTCGGGGCGCGGGATCAGCACGTCCGGCGTCAGATTGAGCAGGATTTTCCAGAAAGCCTTACGGCCCAGGATGCGCGCGACTGGCTCGCGGTTCAGCCGGCGCTGGATCCAGCCGTCGTAGCGTTCAAGCTGTTCGGGGGTCAGTTCGCGGTAGGGGTCGTTGAGGATGTCGAGGCGGTTGATGTCGGCGGCGGCCTCAAGCAGCAGACGCGCATCGATGGCCGGGCTGTCGATGCCGGCGGTCTTGAGGCGCTCTTGCGCCGCCTTCCAAGTCTTCACAAGCGTGGTCATGCGCGCCACATGGCGGTTCTGCGGTCCGCTGGCAACCATCGGGCGTCGCGGTCGTTTCGAGGCGGTATGGCCCAGCTTGAAAAGAAATCCGGCGTCGGGGTGATCTGGGCGCTGATCGGTACGGCGGCGGCGGGACTGGCGGCCGGAGCGGCCGCCTCGCACTATGCGGGGCGCAAGACCCGCGCCATCGCCCGCGCCGCCCATGCCCCGCCGCCGCCGGCCAAGACGCCCGAGGACTATGACGCCGAAGAGCCGGGCCGGGGACGCGCCGCCGACCGACCCGAGCGCATTCCCCGAAAGGGATGGACCGACATCTTCTGGCGGCTGGGCGCGTCCTATTTCGGAGACCGGATCGGGTTCCTGGCCGGCGGCGTGACCTTCTTTGTGGCCCTGTCGCTGTTTCCGACTCTCGGCGCCCTGGTGACGGTCTATGGGCTGTTCGCCGATCCGTCGCAGGCGGCGGAGCGACTGCAACTGCTATATTCGGTCTTGCCCGCGGGTGTGGCCGACTTCCTGGCCGAGGAGATGCAGCGGCTGGCCGAGAACTCGGCGACGGAATTGACCGTCACCCTGGTCTGGACCCTGATCCTGTCGCTGTGGACGGCCAACGGCGCAGTCAAGATGCTCTTCTACGGGCTGAACGTCGCCTACCATGAGGTCGAGCGGCGCAATATCGTCCGCTACAACCTTGTCTGTATGGGCTTCACCGGCTCGGGCTTCCTGGCGGTGCTGGCGTCGTCGGCCCTGGTGGTGGGCGTGCCGATCATCCTTGAGGTGATGGGGCTGGCCGATGAATGGCGCCACCTGACGCCGCTGCGCTGGCCCGTGCTGCTGGTGGTCTACATCGCGGCCTTGACCCTGGCCTACCGTATTGGACCGAGCCGAGCGCGGGCGCGTTGGCGTTGGCTGACGCCGGGTGCGATCTTTGCGGGACTGCTCAGCCTGGGCTTGTCGTTCGGCTTCTCCTGGTATGTCCAGACCTTCGTGCGCACGGCCTCCTACGGACCGCTGGCGGCGATGATGGGCTTTCTGCTGTGGACCTGGCTGACCGTCCAGATCGTGCTGATGGGGGCCGAGCTGAACGCCGAGATCGAACACCAGACGGCGGTGGACACCACCACAGGCGAACCCAGGCCGATCGGCGAGCGCGGCGCCGTGGTGGCGGATTCCGTCGGACCTCGGCGCGGCAATCCGGCGGCCCTGGCCTTTACGATGCGCCACGCCGAAGCCCTGTCGGACCGACTGTTGAGGCGGCGGATCCGGCGTGAGGCAGAGAAGGACTAGTCAGCCGAACTCGGCTTCCAGGCTGGCCAGACGGGCGGCCTGGTCCTCGGCGATCAGGGCGTCCAGCACGGGGTCGATGTCGCCCTCCAGGATCTGCGGCAGGGAATGCAGGGTCAGGCCGATGCGGTGGTCGGTCACGCGCCCCTGCGGGAAGTTGTAGGTGCGGATGCGCTCGGAACGGTCGCCCGAGCCGACCTGGCTCTTGCGATCGTCGGCGCGGGCCTTGTCCTTTTCCTGGCGCTGCAGGTCATAGAGCCGGGCCTTCAGATTCTTCATCGCCTTGTCGCGGTTGACGTGCTGGCTCTTCTCGGAGCTGGTCGCGACGATACCGGTCGGCAGGTGGGTGATGCGCACCGCCGAATCGGTCTTGTTGACGTGCTGACCGCCTGAACCCGAGGCGCGATAGGTGTCGATGCGGATGTCCTTGTCCTGGATGTCGATCTCGACATCCTCGGCCTCGGGCAGGACGGCGACGGTGGCGGCCGAGGTGTGGATGCGCCCGCCGGCTTCGGTCTCGGGCACGCGCTGGACTCGGTGCACGCCGCTTTCGAACTTGAGCCGGCCGAAGACGCCGTCGCCGGTGATGGTGGCCACGATCTCCTTATAGCCGCCGACCTCGCCGTCCGAGACGCTGTCGATTTCGACGCGCCAGCCTCTCCCTTGCGCATATCGCTGATACATCCGGAAAAGATCGCCGGCGAACAGGGCCGCCTCGTCGCCGCCGGTGCCGGCGCGGACCTCCAGAATGGCCGAGGCGTTCTCATCGGCGTCGCGTGGGGCCAGCAGCAGGGCGACCTCGCGCTCCAGCTCGGGCAGGCGGTCCTCCAGCGCCTCAAGCTCCTCGGCGGCCATGGCGGCCATCTCGGGGTCGGCGGCCAGGGCCTCCAGATCATCGATCTCAGCGCGGACTTTCTGCAGGTTCAGAACCGCGTCGGCGACGGGTTTGATCTCGGCGTGCTCCTTGGACAGGCGCACGATCTCCTGGCCGTCAGTGGCCGCGCCCATGCGCGCCTCGACCTCGTGAAAGCGGTCGAGCACCTGATCGAGACGGGCCTGGGGAAGTTGCAAGGGGGCGGGCCTTTCGTGCGGACGCCGTTCCTACTCGAAGCGGGCCCGACCTGTCGATGCACGGGGCCACGGCGGCCCCGCGATAACATTGTCGTCAGCCGGTATCCTGCGGCGAGCCAGCGCGTCTAGCCTACACGCCGTCGCCGCTTGGCGGTCTCGAATCTGAGGCGTCGCATGGACGATTTCCTGCTGTTTCTGGTGGTCGGGTTTCTGGCCCAGATCGTCGATGGGTCGCTGGGCATGGCCTATGGGGTGATCTCCTCAACGGTACTGCTGTCGTTCGGAGTGCCGCCGGCGACCGCGTCAGCCAGCGTCCACGCCGCAGAGGTCTTCACCACCGCCGCCTCGGCCGGATCGCACGCGGTCAACAAGAACGTGAATTGGAAGCTGTTCGGGCCGCTGGCGCTGGGCGGGGTGTTCGGCGGCATGGCCGGCGCCTTTCTACTGACCTCGATCGACGGGGCGCTGATCAAGCCGTGGATCACCGCCTATCTGGGGGTGATGGGGCTGGTCATCCTGTGGCGGGCCTGGCGGGGGATCCGGGCCCGGCCGTTCCCGGTGAAGCTGTCGCCGCCGCTGGGGCTGATCGGCGGCTTCTTCGATGCGGTCGGCGGGGGCGGCTGGGGTCCAACGGTGACCACGACGCTGGTGGGGGCCGGAGACGAGCCGCGCCGCTCGATCGGCACAGCCAATGCAGCGGAGTTCTTCGTCACCTCGGCGATCTCGGCGACCTTCCTGGCGGCGCTTCTGACCGGGCATTGGGAGACGGCGGATGGACTGGGCGATCACGCCGCCGCAGTGGCCGGCCTGATCCTGGGCGGCCTGATTGCGGCGCCCTTCGCCGGCTTCGTCGTGCGGATCGCACCGGTGCGGGGGCTGACCTTCGCGGTCGGCGTTCTGGTCACGGCGGTGGCTGTCTACCAGAGCGCGCGGCTGGCCGGCTGGATCTAACCTAGCGCGGCGTTGTCTGGGCGAAGCTCGGGCGGATCTCCAGATCGGCCTGGAGGATCTCCAGGCTCGGCCGCCCGTTCTTCCAGTCGTATTCTGGGTGGCGGAAATCCAGCCAGCTCAGAAGCACGCCCGTCGTGACAACGCCCAGGTCCAACGGCTCGGCCTTCAGGTGCAGGGCTTCGAGCTGGTCCAGCACCCGCCCAAGGCCGATCTGCCAGCGCGCGATCCAGGTCGGCGACTGCTCGGCCTCTGGCCGGCGCTTTTCCAGCACCCATTTGACGCCCATCTCCAGCCCCGCATCAGCCAGGGCCTCCAGCCGGCGCACCGGCCACTGAGCTTCACCCGCCGGGATCAGCGGGCGGCCCGAGACGCCGCGCGAATCCAGCCAGGCGCAGATCAGCGGGCTGTCATTGATGACGGCGCCCTCGTCGGTGACCAGCGACGGCACCTGGGCCACCGGATTGGCCGCAACCAGATCGGGGTCCGAGGCGTAGGGATCGACGCGGGTTTCTTCACAGCCCCCCGACAGGCCGCGCTCACGCAGGGCGATGCGGCACTTGCGGGCGTAGGGCGAGGGGTCGGTGATGTAGAGTTTCACGCCGCCTGCTCCTTGGCCTTTTCAGCTTCGCGTTCGGCCTCCAACTCGGCGGCCTTCTGTTCGACCAGCTCGACGATGTGGTCGACCATGCCGGCGTTGTCCTGTTTATGGGCGATCTTGCCGGCCAGATAGACCATGCCGGCGCCCTTGCCGCCGCCGGTGAAGCCGACATCGGTGAACAGGGCCTCGCCCGGTCCGTTCACGACGCAGCCGATGATCGACAGGCTCATGGGCGTGGAGATGTGGGCCAGCCGCTGCTCCAGCTCGGCCACCGTCTCGATGACGTTGAAGCCCTGACGCGCGCAGGACGGGCAGGCGATGATGTTGACGCCCCGGTGACGAAGGCCCAGCGACTTGAGAATGTCGAAGCCGACGTGAATTTCCTCCACCGGATCGGCCGCCAGCGAGACGCGGATGGTGTCGCCAATCCCGGCCCACAGCAGGTTGCCCAGGCCGATGGCCGACTTGATGGTTCCGGTTCTGAGCGGGCCGGCCTCGGTCACGCCCAGATGCAGCGGACAGTCGATGGCCTCGGCCAACTGTTGATAGGCGGCCACGGTCAGGAACGGATCGGACGCCTTCACCGAAATTTTGAACTCGTGGAAGTCCAGATCCTGGAGGATGCGTGCGTGGTCCAGCGCGCTTTCGACCATGGCTTCGGGGCAAGGCTCCCCGTACTTTTCCAAGAGGTGTTTCTCCAACGAGCCAGCGTTGACGCCGATCCGCATCGAGCAGCCGTGGTCGCGCGCCGCCTGGACCACTTCCCTGACCCGGTCGATGGAGCCGATATTGCCGGGATTGATCCTGAGGCAGGCGGCGCCCGCCTCGGCCGCCTCGATGCCGCGCCGATAGTGGAAATGGATGTCGGCCACCAACGGCACGCGCACCGCCTTGGCGATGGTCTTGAAGGCCCGTGTCGAATCCTCGTCAGGGCACGACACCCGCACAATGTCCGCGCCGGCCTCCTCCAGCTGACGGATCTGGTCGATGGTGGCCCCGGCATCGGACGTCAGGGTGTTGGTCATCGATTGGACGGAGATCGGGGCGCCGCCGCCCACGAGCACGTCGCCGACGCGAATCTGGCGGCTCTGGCGGCGCTCGATGTGTCGCCACGGGCGAACGTGGCCGATATCGGCAGGGGAGGTCATGAGCCTGAGGATAGGCGCTTCGCGCGTCGGGCGCTATTGGGTTGGGGTCGGCCCAGGCGCTGGCGTCGGGACCGGCGGCGGAACGTCGAGCGGCGTCTCGGCCTCAGCGGTCGCGCGCGCGGCGGCGGCGGCCTCGGCGACCCGCAGGCGTTGCTCGGCCGCCTGTTGAGCGGCGCGGGTTCGGGTCTCGGCCTCGGCAGCGGCCTGGCGGGCCAGACCCTCGGCGCGGCTATTGAGTTGGGACAGCGGGGTCAGCGCCTGTTCGAGCCGACCGGCGCGCTCGCCGTTCAGGAAAAGATCGAAGGCGTTCGGATCGGACACGTCCAGCACCAGGCCGGGGGTGCGCGGAGCCCGATAGGATTCTCCGGCCGCCAGCTGGCGGGCGAAATGGATGACGCCGTCGGCGGCGCGGACCACAATGGTCGAGGCTCGCCGGGCCTGCAGGACCACGCCTGAGCTGCCGGCGGCGGCGCCATAGACGGCGCCTCTGGGGTTGAACGCGGCGCCGACGGGGCCGCCCATGTCCGGGGCGGCGGCGGCGGCCTGGGCGCCGGCCAGGGCCGGGGCGAGAACCTCTTCCAGGCCTGGCGTGATGTAGAGCACCGGCGTGGTCTGGTCTGGCGGCGCCGGGCGCGGCGCGTCGAGCTCGATCTCGCCAAACGTTGAGCCGACGCGCCAGCTCTCTGGAATGGAAGCCAGGTCGGCCGCCTGGGGCGCATCGATCAGATTGACGCGCTGGAAGACGTTCCAGCCGACCACCGCGAGAACCAGAACCACGCCCGAGACCGCCCAGGCTGGCGACCGGCCACGCGGCTCATCGAAGGCCAGGCCGACCGGCGGCTCAAGCTTCTGGGTCGGAAGGTCATATTCGCGGCGCAGGCGTTCGGAGGCGGCGGTTTCATCCAGGCCCAGAGCCTGGGCGTAGGACCGGGCGTGACCCAAGGCGAACGGCCGCGACGGCAGATCGGCCTGGCGGCTCTCCTCGAGCGCCTCAAGGTAGCGGACCGGCACGCGGGTCGTATTTGAAAGCTCTGACAGGGACCGGCCGCTGGCCAGGCGCGCCGCCTTGAAGGCCTGGCCAAGCGATTCAGCGTCTTCCAGAGTGACGGCGACCGTCGACCGCCGGGGTTCGGCGGTTTCATAGGAGCCGTCGAGAGGCCCCTGATTTACTGGCTCGGATTCCTCAGCCACGCCCAACTCACTTCGATCCGCAGCCAACGGCGGCTGTTGATCCGCCCCCAACCAAAGAGGCGCCCCTGACGGGTTGGTGGAATAGAGCATGGTGACCTGAAAATCAAGGTTTTCCTAAGCAATCCGGCGGGGTGCGACGACGTGTTTCGCACCGGGACGCCTCAGGTCGCGAGATTCAATTTCCGGGCCAGAGATTCCACCTCGCCGCGGACCGAGCCGGTGGATCGGCTCAGCAGGGGCAGAAACAGTTTCCGGGCCCGCTCCAGATCCAGCGACAGGATCATGCGCTTGACCAGGCCGACGCCGGCCGCCGGGGCCGAAAGGCGCTGGTAGCCCAGCGCAATCAGGGCGAAAGCCTCAAGCGGTCGACCGGCCATCTCTCCGCAGACCGACACGGGGGTGCCGGATGCAGCGCAGGCCTGCTGGATCTGGGCCAGGGCGTTGAGGAATGGCGGTGACAACGAATCGTAGCGGTCGGCCACCGTCGGATTGGTCCGGTCAGCGGCGAACATGTATTGCATCAGGTCGTTGGTCCCGACCGAGACGAAGTCGGTCTGGTGCAGCAGGGCGTCGAGATGCCAGAGCAGGGCTGGCGCCTCGATCATCGCCCCGATCCGCAGCACCGACGGCAGGGCCCCGCCGCGCCGGCGGGCCCAGTCGCATTCGATGTCGACCAGGGCGCGGGCCTGGGTGAACTCATCGACGCTGGCGATCAGGGGGAACATCACCCGTAGTTCGCGCCCGTGCGCCGCCCGCAGCAGGGCGCGCAGCTGCAGCCGCAGCAGGGGCGGGCGATCCAGCCCGAGCCGGATCGAACGGCGGCCCAGCGCCGGGTTTTCCTCGCGGCCCTCCTGGAGGAAGGACACCACCTTGTCGCCCCCGATATCGAGCGTGCGGAACGTGACCGGCCGCTCTCCGGCGGCGTCCAGAATTTGACCATAGAGGGCCGTCTGGGCTTCGAGGCCGGGAAGCCGATCCTGGACCATGAACTGAAATTCGGTGCGGAACAGCCCGACGCCGTCGGCGCCGGTCGCGTCCAGGGCGGCGAGGTCCGATTCCAGCCCGGCGTTGGTGAGCAGGACGATGCGGGCGCCGTCGCGGGTGACGGCGGGCTTGTCCCTCAGACCGGCGATGTCGGCGCGCCGGGCTTCGCGCACCATCAGGCGGGATCGCGCCGTCTCGATGATGTCGGCGCGCGGTCGCAGGTGAGCCTCGGCGGACTCGCCGTCGACGATGACAAGGTCCCCCTCCGACAACTGGTCGCGCACCCCGGACAACCGCCCGACGCACGGAATCTCCAGCGCGCGCGCAACCAGGGCGGCATGGCTGGCCGCAGATCCTTCTTCGAGCAACAGCCCCTTCAGGCTGCCGGCGGGGTACTCCAGCAGGTCCGCCGGTCCGAGATTGCGCGCCACCAGGATGGCGTTGTCGGGCAGGGCGCGGTGGGTGGTCTGCTCGCCCGCCAGGATTCGCAGCAGCCGATTGGCCAGGTCCTCCAGGTCGTGCAGCCGCTCGCGAATGTAGGGGTCCTTGGCCGCCGCGAAGCGGGCGCGATGCTGGGTGCGGGCCCGATCGACCGCCGCCTCGGCCGATAGGCCGCCACGCACGGCCTCTTCCAGCGAGCGGACCCAGCCCCGGTCGTCGGCGAACATCCGGTAGGTTTCCAGCACCTCGATGGAGGGGCCGGACAGGTGGCTGACCGACAGCAGGTCGTCGATCTGGCTGCGCAACCGGATCAGGCCCTCCTGAAGCCGGGCCTCCTCGGCGACGGGATCATCGGCGACGATGCGAGCCGATGCGATCGGCGGGTCGTGCAGCACCGCCTGGCCGATCGCCAGGCCGTCGGAAAAGCGTTGGCCCTTGAGCCGTTCGGGCCGATGCGGGGAAACCTCGACATCGCCCAGGGCGTCGATGGCGTCCTCAACCCCGGCCACGACCTCGGCCAGGACCATGGCGATGGTCTGAAGGTCCTCGATCTCGTCTTCGCCATAGACCCGCGAGGTCTGGTTCTGAACGACCAGCACGCCGACCACGCGTCCGCCGCGCAGCAGGGGCACGCCAAGAAAGGCGTTGTAGGGGTCCTCCCCCGTCTCGGGCCGGTATGAGAACTGCGGATGCGCCGGGGCGTCCGACAGGGCCACGGGCTCGGCCGTGCGGACCACCTCCCCGACCAGACCCTCGCCGGACTTGAGACGGGTGGTGTGGACCGCATCCGGGTTCAGGCCCTGGGTGGCGAACAACTCCATCTCGCCGGAACCCCGGCGCAGATAGACCGAACAAACCTCCGTCACCATCAGCCGGGCGATGGATTTGACGACCTGATCCAGCCGCGCCTGAGCCGGGGCGTCGGAGGCCATCACCTCGCGGATCTGCCGAAGCAGAATGCGGGGGCCGGACGAGGTCAGTCCGAGTTGCGGCATAGGCTGGAGAGGTCTCCGAAGCGAAGCGTCACCCCGGTACCTAGTGCGCTCCGCGCCGCGCGTCCAATGCCGTGGTCAGACCTTGTCCAGACCAAACGCCGCATGCAGGGCGCGCACGGCGTCCTCGCCGCGCGCGGCGTCGATCAGGACGCTGATCTTGACCTCGGAGGTGGAGATGGCGCGGGCCTCGATGCCGGCCTCGGCCAGGGCCGAAAACACCGTGCCGGCCACGCCGGCGTGGCTACGCATGCCGACGCCGACGACCGAGACCTTGGCGACGCCCTCGTCAGACCGGACGGCGTCAAAGCCGATAGCATCGCGGTGCGCCTCCATCAGGGCGACGGCGCGGGTCGCATCACGCCGCGGCAGGGTGAAGGTCAGGGCTCCGCGCTCACCGTCGCCAGGCCGGGCCTGGACGATCATGTCGATGTTCAGATTGGCCTCGGCCAGGGCAGCGAACACCCGCGCCTGAGCCTGGGCGCCGGCGGGCATGCCCATCAGCGTCACCCGCGCCTCGTCGCCCGCCAGGGCCACGCCCGAGACGATCCGCTTTTCCATGATCAGGTCCTCATTGCAGATCAGCGTGCCCTGGCCATCCTGTGTGCCGGGAATCAGCGCGCTGGAGAGCACGCGCAGAGGCGTGCCATAGGCCATGGCCAGTTCGACCGAGCGGGTCTGGAGCACCTTGGCGCCCATTGAGGCCAGCTCGAGCATTTCCTCGTAGGAGACCCGGTCCAGCATGGAGGCTTTCGGCTCGATGCGGGGGTCGGTCGTATAGACGCCGGGCACGTCGGTGTAGATGTCGCACGGACAGCCGAGCGCGGCCGCCACGGCGACCGCCGAGGTGTCCGAGCCGCCGCGTCCCAGCGCCGTCAGACGCCGGTCCGGCGTCATGCCCTGAAAGCCGGGAATGACGGCGACGACGCCGGAGTCCATCGAGGCGGCGAGCGCCGCCGCCTCGATATCGGCGATGCGGGCCTTGCCGTGCGCCGCGTCGGTCCGGATCGGCAACTGCCACGACAGCCACGAGCGCGCATTGACCCCCATGGAGCGCAGCATCATGGCCATCAGGCCGGTGGTGATCTGTTCGCCGGCGGTGACGACGACATCGTATTCATCGTCGGACGAGGGCAAGCCGTGCGCCGCCGGCCCGATCTGGTCGGCCCAGGCGACCATCTGGTTGGTGATGCCGGCCATGGCCGAGACGACGACGGCCACCGATTTTCCGGCGCGCACCTCCGAGGCCACCAGTTCGGCGGCGGGACGGATTCGCTCGAGAAACGTCATCGACGTTCCGCCGAACTTCATCACCAGCCGCGACATGGGCGCCTTTCCATCCTTGCCGGTCAAACCGCTTGCCATGGGGCGATAGGGCGTCCATCACCCGCGCGCAATGGTCCAGCCGCATTCGAGCATCGATCCGGACGAAGTCGCCCGCTTTTCGGCTCTGGCCGACCGCTGGTGGGACGCGACCGGGCCGTTCGCGCCGCTGCACCGGTTCAATCCGGTTCGGCTCGGCTTCATCCGCGACCGGACGGCGGCGCATTTCGGACGCGACGCCCGCGCTACGCGCCCGTTCAAGGGGTTGAAGCTGCTCGACATCGGCTGCGGCGGGGGGCTGTTGTCCGAGCCGATGACCCGGCTGGGCTTTGAGGTCACCGGCGTCGACGCCTCCGAACGGAACATCGGCGCCGCCAGCGCCCACGCCGAGGCGCAAGGCCTGCACATCGACTATCGGGCTTCGACCGCCGAGGCGCTGCTCGAACAGGACCGCCGGTTCGACGTGGTGCTGAACATGGAGGTGATCGAGCACGTCGCAGATCCCCGCGCCTTCCTGATCGACACGGCGCGGCTGACAGCGCCGGGCGGCCTGATGATCGTCGCCACCTTGAACCGGACCCTTAAGTCGCTGGCGCTGGCCAAGGTCGGAGCCGAGTATGTGTTGCGCTGGGTTCCGACCGGAACCCATGACTGGTCCAAATTCCTGACGCCTGAGGAGATCCGTGGTTTCGCCCAGGGCGAGCCGCTGCTGGTCGAGGGTCCGTTCGGGGTCGAATACAATCCGCTCAGGGGCGAATGGCGCGAGAGCGCCGACGCTGCGGTCAACTATATGATGATCGTCAAACCGACCTGAGCGGGCCAGTTGCAGCACAACGCTGATCGGCTAGTCTCTGGCTCCGAACAGGAGCGCGCCATGAGCATTCGTCCGACCGGCTATCTGGGTCAGGTCCTCGGCGACGAGGAAGAGGTTCTGCTGGTGGCCCGGCCGCACTGGCTGGTCTTGTTGTCCAAAACGATCATCTGGATACTGCTGTTCGCTGCCATCGTGATCGGCGCGATCTGGCTGAGGGTCGTCGGTTCTCCCTACTGGGGCTGGCTGACGCCGCTGGCGCTGATTCCGCTGGGCTTCTGGATCTGGGAGCATCTGGCCTGGTCCAACCAGATGAGCGTCATCACCGACCGCCGCGTGATCCAGATGGACGGGGTGCTGAACAAGCAGGTCTCGGATTCCATCCTCGACAAGCTGAACGACGTGAAGACTGAACAGTCCCTGCTCGGCCGCTTCTTCGGATATGGCGAGATCGAGATCCTGACCGCGTCGGACCAGGGCGTGAACCGGCTGCACATGATCAACGACCCGCTGGGCTTCAAACGCGCCATGCTGAACGCCAAGGAGGCGCTGGAGGACGAGCGCCACAGCCCCGCAGGCTAGGTCGGCGGGGCGCCCAGACGCCCTCGCAGCGCCCGCGTCGGCCGCTTGCGGCCTTCGGGCATCGAGGCCTGGAAGATTTTGCGGAAGTCCTCGCGCTTCTGGTGGATCGAGGCCAGCACCAGCCCCATCGGCACGCCCAGGTCGACCAGGGCGTTCTCGGCCAACTGAAGACTCGCTTCGGTGGTTTCAGGCACGGCGTCGGTGACGCCAAGCCGATACAACCGCGCCGCATGTTTTTCGTCGCGCGCGCGCGCGACCAGCACCACATCGCTGCGGAGCTGGCGCACACAGCGCGCCACCTCATCGACCTTGCCCGGTGCGTCCATGGTCACGATGACCGCCTTGGCCCCGGGCAGGCCAAGCTTCTCCAGCAAGTCCGCACGGGTGGCGTCGCCATACCAGACGGGCACGCCCTGGCGACGGGCCGCCGAGACCTGAGACGGATCGGAATCCACCGCCAGGAAGCCGACGTCGTGTTCGCTGAGAAGCTCGCCGATCAACTGGCCGACCCGGCCATAGCCGACGATGATGACCGAGGGCGCGTCATGGGCGTCCTCCTCCTGCTCGGGCGCGTCCGAGATGTCGGCCTTGGGCAGGATTCGCTTGTCGATGCGCGGCGCCAGCGCCGCCAGGATCGGCACGGCGAACAGGCTGATCGTGGCCGACAGCAGCACCCCCTGGGCGAAGTCGCGGCCCACCACGCCATAGCCGATCGCCTCATTGAGGATGACGAAGGCGAATTCCCCCGCCGGCCCCAGAACCAGGGCGGTTTCAAGCGCTGCGCTGCGTGGCACCTTGAAGGCCCGCGCCACCGCGAAAATCGCCCCCGCCTTGATGACGATCAGCAGGGCGGCGATGGAGAAGATCGTCACCGGCGCGACCGCAACCGCGTCCAGGTCCAGCCCAACGCCGACCGAGACGAAGAAGACGCCCAACAACAGCCCCTTGAACGGCTCGATCGTGACCTCGACCTCACGCCGGAACTCGGTTTCGGCGATCAGCAGGCCGGCCACCAGTGCGCCCACCGCCGGCGACAGGCCGGTGAACTGGGCCAGGAACACCGTCCCCAGCACCACGAACAGGCAGGTGGCCAGGAACATCTCGGTATTCTTGGCCTTGGCGACGGAGCGGAACATGGGGCGAAGGCCGATGCGGCCAAGCAGCACCAGCAGGCCGACCCCGATCACCGACGGCAGCAGGCTGGCCAGCGCCTGACCGATGGCGGCGGGGCTCAAGCCGTCGTCGCCGACGCCCGATCCCAGCACCGCCACCATGATCAGGATCGGCGCGACCGCGAGGTCCTGAGCCAGCAGAACCGAAAATGTCGAGCGTCCCGCCGTCGTCGACAGCCGACCACGTTCGGCCATCACCGGCATGACCACCGCCGTCGAGGACAAGGCCAGGGCAAAGCCCAACACCATCGCTCCGCCGACATTGCGGCCCATGATGTAGAACAGCACGGCGAGCAGAGCCGCGCAGACCAGGATCTGGGCCATACCCATGCCGAAAACGAGCCGGCGCATGGCCTTGAGACGCTCCCAGCTCAGCTCCAGCCCGATGGTGAACATCAGGAACACCACGCCCAGCTCGGCCAGGACCTCGATCTGGGTTCGATCCGAGATCGTCAGGATGGCGATCCAGTCGAAGGCGCCGGCCAGCCGCCCCAGCCCATCGGGACCCAACAGCACGCCGGCGGCCAGAAAGCCCAGCACGGGGCTGATCTTGATCCGGTTGAACAACGGGACCAGTACGCCGGCCGCCGCCAGGAAAACGAAGATGTCCTTGTATTCGGTCGGCGCCGGTCCGTGAGTCATAACGCCTATCTAGGCGACGGATGGCCCCCCATGAACATAAATTAAGGGGCGACCGTCGCCGACCTTCCGCTAGAACGACCAAATCTGGATTATGCGCGCCCGTCGCGACCGTCCCTCACAAGGATCACCCGATGTCCAAGCCTCTTCTTCTCACCGCCGGCGCCCTCGCCGCCGTCCTGGCCAGCCCGGCCTACGCCCAGGTGGACGACCGCGTCTGTCTGGACCAGATCTGCCAGACGGTTTCGATCCTTGGGCTGGATGGCTCTGCCGAGGCCCAGGCCACCGGCCTTATCCAGGGCACCGAAGCGCCGAGCTTTGGGACCTGGGGCTTCGACATGGCTGGTCGTGACACCTCGGTTGCGCCTGGAGACGACTTCTACCGCTTCGCCAACGGCCTGTTCCTGGACGCGCTGGAGATTCCGGCGGACCGCACCCGCTACGGCGCGTTCGACATGCTGCGTGAGTTATCGGACAACCGAATGCGGGCCCTGGTTGAGGAATTCGCCGCCACCGAGGGTCTGGACCCGACCTCTGACGAGGCCCGGGTCGCGGTTTTGTACAACAGCTTCATGGACCAGGCCCACGTCGATCATCTCGATGCTCAGCCGCTGCAGCCGCTGCTGGTCGAGATCCGGGCGGCCGACGATCATTCTGAAATCGCGGGCCTGATGGGACGCACCAACGGCGATTTCGGCCGGGCGCTGTTCGGGGCGGCCGTCTTTGACGACTCCATGCACCCGGAATCCTATGCGGCTTTCCTGTTCCAGGGCGGCATCGGCCTGCCGGACCGCGACTACTATCTGCGCGAGCAGTATGCGCCCAAGCTTGCGGCGTACCAGGCCTATGTCGAACAGATGTTGACCCTGGCCGGTTGGGAGAACGCTGCGGTCAATGCGGAGGCCATCGTCGCCTTCGAGCGTCGCCTGGCGGAAGCTCACTGGACGCGAGTTGATAGCCGCAACGACGACTTGACCTACAACCCGATGACGGTGGCCGAGTTGGAGAGCGCCGCGCCGGGCTTTGACTGGCGCGCCTATTTCGCCGGTTCGGGCTTTGGCGACCACGACCGCTTCATCGCCACGCAGAACACCGCGTTCCCGGCGATGGCCCGCGCGTTCGCCGAGACGTCTGTCGAAACGCTCCAGGCCTGGCAGGCTTTCCACACGGTCGATCAGGCGGCGCCGTATCTGTCGCAGCGCTTCTCGGACGCCCAGTGGTCGTTCCGGTCCCGCGAACTCCAGGGCCAGCCGGAACAGCGCAGCCGCGAGCGCCGGGCCGTGAGCTTTGCGGAGGGGACGATGGGCGAGGCCCTCGGCCGCGCCTATGTCGCCCGCTGGTTCCCGCCCGAGAGTCGCGCCCAGATGGAGGAGTTGGTTCAGAATCTGCGCGAAGCCCTGGCGCTGCGTCTGCAGACCCTGGAATGGATGACGCCCGAGACCCGGCAGGCCGCGCTCGACAAGCTCGAGATGTTCAACGTCAAGATCGGCTATCCGGACCAATGGCGCGATTACGCAGGCCTTGACGTTCGGGCGGGCGATCTGTTCGGCAACCGCGAACGGTCCATGACCTTCGAGTGGGCCTACGCCCTGGCGCGGCTGGATCGCCCGGTGGACGACGCCGAATGGGGCATGACGCCCCAGACGGTGAACGCCTACTACAGCCAGACCAAGAACGAGATCGTCTTCCCGGCCGCCATCCTGCAGCCGCCCTTCTTCGATCCCGACGCCGATCCGGCGGTCAACTACGGTGGTATCGGCGGCGTCATCGGCCACGAGATCGGTCACGGTTTTGACGATCAGGGCTCCAAGTCCGATGGTCATGGCGTGTTGCGCGACTGGTGGAGCGCGGCGGACCGCACTGCTTTTGAGGCACGCACCGGCCGTCTGGGAGCCCAGTACGATCAGTATGAGCCGCTTCCTGGCTTCCACGTTCAAGGCGGCCTGACGATGGGCGAGAACATCGGCGATCTGGCCGGCGTGACCCTCGCCCTGGCGGCCTATCGTATCTCGCTGAATGGCCAGGAGGCCCCCGTTCTGGACGGCGCCACCGGCGACCAGCGGGTCTTCTACGGCTGGGCCCAGGTCTGGCGGTCCGCCTACCGGGAGGCCGCGATGCAGCAGATGGTCGCCACCGATTCGCACAGCCCGCCGCAATTCCGGGTTATCGGCCCGCTGCGGAACATCGACGCCTGGTATGAGGCCTTCGGCGTGACGCCGGACAACGCCTATTATCTGGCGCCGGAAGACCGGGTCCGTCTCTGGTAAGGGGTCAGCGGCCGCCCGCGCGGACCCAGGCCTCGCGCGCGGCGGCCAGCCTCTGGGGAACCAGGCCGCGCAGGTCGGTCTCTTCGCCTCGCCGACCGCCGGCCTCGTGACCTTTGGTCCAGCGCACATCGACCTCGACGACGAGGGCGGCGGTGATCTCAATGACGAGGATCTGGCGCGGCAGCTCGCCGCGCCGGTCCAGTTTCAGCTTCAGTCCGCCGCGCGACTCGTCGGTGATGCGACAGGGCAGCTCTAGCCCGCTGGCCAGCACCACCGCCCGGCGGTCGGCTGGCCTGCGGATTTCGCTCCTGCGGTCCTCGCCGGATTTTCCGAACACGCCTGGATCCTACAATCCGTCCCGGGACAGGATGAGCGTGGCGTTGGTTCCGCCGAAACCGAAAGAGTTCGACATTACCGTGGTCAGTTCCCCGTCGTGTCGGCGCCGCAAAATCGGCATCCCCTCGAACTCGGGGTCGAGGGTTTCGATGTGGGCGCTCTCGGCCGCGAAGCCGTGCTTGAGCATCAAGAGGCAATAGATCGCCTCCTGCACGCCCGCGGCGCCCAGCGAGTGGCCCGACAGGCTCTTGGTCGAGGAGATCATCGGCAGGGCGCCGGCGAAGACATTACGCACCGCCGCCATCTCGCGCTGGTCTCCAACCGGGGTCGAGGTGCCGTGCGGGTTCAGATAGTCGATCTTGCGTCCGCCGGCCTCGGCCAGGGCCATCTTCATGCAACGCTCGGCGCCTTCGCCGGAGGGGGCGACCATGTCGTAGCCGTCAGAGTTGGCGCCGTAACCCACGACCTCAGCGTAGATGGTGGCGCCGCGTGCCTTGGCCCGTTCGTATTCTTCCAGCACCACGATGCCGGCCCCGCCGGCGATGACGAAGCCGTCGCGATTGACGTCATAGGCGCGGCTGGCCGTAGCCGGGGTGTCGTTGAAGTTGGACGACATGGCGCCCATGGCGTCGAACAGGTTCGACATCGACCAGGCGAGATCCTCACAGCCGCCGGCGAAGACCACGTCCTGCTTGCCCCACTGGATCTGTTCGGCGGCCGCGCCGATGCAGTGGGCGCTGGTCGCGCAAGCCGAGGAGATCGAATAGTTGATCCCTTTCAGCTCGAACCAGGTGGCCAGCACCGCCGACGGCCCCGAAGCCATGGCCTTGGGCACGGCGAACGGCCCAATGCGCTTGGGCGAACCCTTCTCGATCGTGGTCTGGGCCGCCTCGATGATCACCTGGGTCGAGGGACCGCCCTCGCCGACGATCAGGCCGATGCGCTCGTCCTTGATCTCGTCGGCGGTCAAGCCGCTGTCCTTCAAAGCCTCTTCAAAGGCGATGTGGGCCCAGGCCGTGCCGCTGGCCAGAAAGCGCGAGGCGCGCCGGTCGACTCGCTCGGTCCAGTCGCCGATGGCTGGCGGAGCCCAGACCTGGGAGCGGAATCCGTGCGCGATGAACTCGGGCGAGGCGACGATGCCCGAACGGGCGGATTTCAACGATTGGGCCACCGCATCGGCGCCGTCGCCGATCGAGGAAACAATACCCACACCTGTGACGACGACACGGCGCATGACGCCTCCTCTAATCCTAGTCAGCCTGGGGGGCGGCGGCGCCAAACAGGCCCACGCGCATATCCTGGCAGGTGTAGATCACCTGGCCGTCCGCCTCGAGCACGCCGTCGGCGATGCCCATGACCAGACGTCGGTTGATGACCCGCTTGAGGTCGATCTTATACACCACCTTCTTGACGTCCGGGGTGACCTGGCCAGTGAACTTGACCTCGCCGACGCCCAGCGCCCGGCCCTTGCCCTGACCACCGGACCAACCAAGAAAGAAGCCGACCAGTTGCCACATGGCGTCCAGGCCCAGGCAGCCCGGCATCACCGGATCGCCGATGAAGTGGCATTGGAAGAACCAGAGGTCCGGATTGATATCCAGCTCAGCTTCGACATAGCCCTTACCGTGAGCGCCGGCGCCCTCGCCTTCGATCCGGACGATGCGGTCCAGCATCAGCATCGGCGGGGCCGGAAGTTGGGGATTGCCTGGCCCGAACAGCTCGCCGCGGCCCGAAGCCAGCAGGGCGTCGTAGTCGAATGCGTTGGGGTGTTGGCTCATGAAGACTCCAATCAGCCGGGCTGGGCGCCGACCGCTTGGCCCCGGTTACACGACCGGAGAGGCGGCCTCAACCAGCAGCGTCGAGCGCCAGGCCGCCGCGCGTGGCCGGCTGGCGCGGATCGCATAGCGGTTGAGCGGCGGTTCCAAACAGGGCGGCTTCGGGCGCCCAGCCGCGAATGTCGCCCGAGCGCAGCTCGCACCAGCCGTTTTCGCAGGCTTCCAGACTGACCATCGCGCCTTGAGTGAGACGGGCGCGTACGCCTGACCCAGCCTCGGCGCGGGCCAGCACAGCGGTCGCTTCCAGAGCGATGACGCGGCGTCGGCCGGTGGTCAGGCTGCGATGGATCCAGGCCATGGACCCATCGGGGCCACAGACCTTTCGCCACTCCTCGGTCTCGGTGACGACCTGCAACGGGGCGCCGGACCGCTCGAACTGCCAGAGGATGGGATAGTCCAGTCCTGGTCCGGTCCGCATCGAAGCCGGGGCGCCCCGCACCGAGACCCAGCGCGGCACTGGATAGCCGGACGGGGTGTCGGCCTTCTCTTCCGATACGGCGCCGCAGCCGGCGCTCAGCAGCAGAAGGGTGCACGCGGCGGCTTTGACGCCCGTCGCCGCCATGGGATAGGGGAGCGCCCGCTCTTTCGGAATCGTCATGCCCGGTCGCCTCAAGGTCATCCTCACCCGCCGCCTGCCCGACACCGTGGAGACACGGCTGCGCGAACTGTTCGACGCCGAGCTTAACCTCGATGATCACCCGATGGGTAAAGACGAGTTGAAGGCCGCCGCCGCCCGCGCCCAGGTGCTGGTGCCGACCATCACCGACGTCATCGACGCCGAGGTGATCGACGCCGCCGGACCGGACCTGAAGCTGATCGCCAATTTCGGGGCCGGGGTCGATCACATCGACATCGCCGCCGCCGCGGCGCGCAAGATCATCGTCTCCAACACCCCCGGCGTCCTGGCCGAGGACACCGCCGACATGGCGATGGCCTTGATCCTGGCGGTGCGCCGGCGGCTGGTCGAGGGGGCGGCGATGATGGACGAGGGCCGCTTCGAGGGCTGGACCCCGACGGCGATGCTGGGACGGCGGCTATGGGGATCGCGCCTGGGGATCGTCGGGCTGGGCCGCATCGGCCAGGCCCTGGCTCGGCGCGCCCGCGCTTTCGGGATGCAGGTCCACTATCACAATCGTAACCGGCTCAATCCCGGCCTCGAGGAAGAGCTGGGTGCGACCTATTGGGACAGTCTGGAGGCCATGCTGCCGCGCGTGGACGTGCTGTCGCTGAACGCCCCGGCCACGGACCAGACCCACCATCTGATCTCGGCCGAACGGCTGGCGCTGATGAAGCCGGACGCGGTGCTGATCAACACCGCCCGCGGCGAGATCGTCGATGAGGCGGCCCTGGTGGCGGCCCTGGACCGCCGGGCGCTGGCCGGGGCCGGGCTGGATGTATTCGAGCGCGAACCGGCGGTGCATCCGGGCCTGGTCAACCGGCCCGAGGTGGTGCTGACCCCCCACATCGCCTCCGCCACCCTGGAAAGCCGCGAGGACATGGGCGAGCGGGTGATCCTCAACATCAAGACCCTGGAAAACGGCCACCGCCCCCCCGACCGCCTGCTGCCGCCGATGGGGTGAGGACGCGCGAACTTAAAGGCGCGGCCGCCGAGGGAACGGCTTACGCAAACGCCCAGCCTTCGGGATCATCGCTGGATGCGTCCCCTGGCGGGCGAACGCGTCGCGCACGCTCAGCCCGGCTTCTACGCCGCATCAGAGGCGTCACCATGGAGCGGACGCGCTGGGCCAGATCGTTCCGCAGGGGGCGGAGGCGAAGCTGGGTGCTGACAAGTGCGAGGGCGGCGACGACCTCGAGGTAGGCGATGATGTCGGCTGCCGCGAACAGGGCCAGCTCCAGCGGCAGAAACTGGATGAACATTGCGCCAGCGGTCACGATGACAAGACCCCGGAAGAAGCCATAGCTGAACAGACCGAGTGAGAGGTTCTCGACCTGGCGTCGCGTTGGGAGGTGAGCGGTGGCGGCCAGGGCCAAGCCCAGGAGAGACACGGGAAGCAGGGCCCCGCCGCTCAGGCCGACCCAGAGCGTCAGCATCGCCGAAACGATCAGCCAGCGTGCGGTGTCGCGATCCATTGCGCCCTCCATGTTTCACCTAGCTGGGATGTGGACGCAGGCGTGACAAGGGGCGTAAGTTCTGAACCGCCCTAGACCGGCAGCGCCCCGCGCTTGACCACGGTGCGCATGGCCACGCTGGAGGAGACGCGGGTGACGCCGGGGATGCGCGTCAGCTCCTTGGAATGCACGCGCTCCAGATCATCGACGTCGCGGCAGACCATCCTGAGCAGATAGTCCGACGAGCCGGTCATCAGATAGCATTCCACCACCTCCGGCACCGTGGCGATGGCGGTCTCGAAGGCGGTCAGGGCGCTCTCGGCCTGGGACGACAGGGTGACGGTGACGAAGACGGCGATGGGAAAGCCGACCGCGCGCTCATTGATCAGGGCGGCGTAGCGGCTGATCACCCCTTCGGTCTCCAGCGCCCGCAGCCGGCGCAGACAGGCGCTTTCGGACAGGTTCACCACCCGCGCCAGATCGGCGTTGGTCATGCGCCCGTCCCTCTGTAGCGCACGCAGCATCTTGCGGTCGGTGTCGTCCAGGGTTGTCGCAGAAACCGTCTTCATGGGAGCATCCTGATGCAGCTTCTGCGAGTTTACGGCGTTCAGATGATGAAATGAACAGGAACCTGCGACGGACTCATCGCTAATTTCCGCCGCGTCAAACAGCGGGAGAGACCCCCATGCGCGTCGGCGTGCCCAAGGAAATCAAGAAGAACGAACACCGTATCGGACTGACGCCGACGGCGGTGCGCGAATACGTCGCCCACGGCCATACCGTCGCCATCCAGAAGGGTGCGGGCGAGGGCGCCGGCTTCACCGACGCGGACTATACCGCCGCCGGGGCCTCCATCCTGCCGGACGCCAAGTCGGTGTTCGACGCCAGCGACATGATCGTCAAGGTCAAGGAGCCCCAGAAGGTCGAGTGGGAGATGCTGCGCCCCGACCAGATCCTGTTCACCTATCTGCACCTGGCCCCCGATCCCGACCAGACCCACGGCCTGATCAACTCCGGCTGCGCCGCCGTGGCCTATGAGACGGTGACCGACGCCAAGGGCGGGCTGCCGCTGCTGGCCCCGATGTCCGAGGTGGCCGGCCGGATCGCCGTCTTCTCGGCGGCCGAGACGCTGCTCAAGCACAACGGCGGCATGGGCCTGTTGTTCTGCGGCGTGCCCGGCGTGGCCCCGGCGCGGGTCGTGGTTCTGGGCGGCGGCGTCGTCGGCCTGAACGCGGCGCGCATGGCCATGGGCCTGGGCGCCGAGGTCGTCGTCATGGAACGCTCGATCCCGCGCATGGCCTATATCGACGAGGTCACCGGCGGGCGCGTCATCACCCGCTATTCCTCGATCAACGCCATCGAGGAAGAGATCATCAAGGCCGATGTCGTCATCGGCGCGGTCCTGGTGCCCGGCGCCTCGGCCCCCAAGCTGGTCAGCCGCGACGATCTCAAGAAGATGAAGAACGGCTCGGTGCTGGTCGACGTCGCCATTGACCAGGGCGGCTGTTTCGAAACCAGCCATCCGACCACCCACGAAGACCCGACCTATGTGGTCGACGGCGTGGTCCACTATTGCGTGGCCAATATGCCCGGCGCGGCGCCGCGCACCTCGTCCGAGGCGCTGAACAACGCCACCTTGCCGTTCGGCCTGGCCCTGGCTGACAAGGGTCTGGACGCGCTCAAGACCAATCCGCACCTGGCGCGCGGCCTGAACGTGCTGGGCGGCAAGCTGACCAACCCGGCGGTCGCCGAGGCCCTGGAGATGGAATGGGTCGATCCGTATGGGGCTTGGAAGTAGAGACCGACTAGGCCGCCGCTTCGGAAACTATGACGTCGGTTATGCCGACGTCATAGCCCAATGGCTTCAGGATGGTCTGAACGAGGCGCTTTTGGCTGGCATGGAGTCGGTCGCCTGGACCTTTGACCTCTCTGAATATTAGTTGATCGCCTCGCCACAGCGTGAGGTCAGGCCAACCTGCCCGGAGGTCGTAGGGCGCCTGAGCAAAAATCGTTGCGATGGCTTCGAGTCTTTCAGCGCCCAAGACGGAGAAAAGTCCCAGCACCTTTGTGAGTGTGACGCTCGGATAGTACTCGGGCCCGCCGTTGCGAACGGCGATCACGGCATAGGTCCGACGAATATCTTCGGCGGTGACGCTTTTGACGTTCGCCAGCATTTCGGACGGTGTCGGCAGCCCCTCGGCTGCAGGGTGATAGTACAGCCCTTCGACGAATGCTGAGGCGTACGATTTGGGCAGACGTCGGATTGAGGCTGCCTTGATCAGCGTGAGGAACAAACCGCCTTCGCCGTGATCACCCCGCCATCCGTCAGCTTCGTAGCGTTCCAAGGCGGCGCGCTCGAGTGACGTCTCGCCGTGGTCCGGCGTGGCCCGCCATAGCTTTGGGCCTGCCGATACCATTGCGAGTCTATCGTGAGACCATCCTAGGCGCTCGCAAGTTCGCGCGTTGGGCACCGCCTCAATAGATCTCGAACAGACCCGCCGCGCCCATACCCCCGCCGACGCACATGGTGACGACGCCGTATTTGGCGCCGCGGCGTTTGCCTTCGATCAGGACGTGGCCGGTCATGCGCGCGCCCGACATGCCATACGGGTGGCCGATGGAGATGGCGCCGCCCGAGACGTTCAGACGGTCATTGGGAATGCCCAGGGTGTCGCGGCAGTAGATGACCTGGACCGCAAAGGCCTCGTTCAGCTCCCAGATGCCGATGTCGTCCACGGTCAGGCCGTGCTGTTTCAGCAGCTTGGGAACGGCGAAGACCGGACCGATGCCCATCTCGTCCGGCTCGCAGCCGGCGACGGCCATGCCGCGATAGGCGCCCAGCGGGGTCAGGCCGCGCTTCTCGACCTCCTTGGCCTCCATCAGAACGCTGGCCGAGGCCCCGTCCGACAGCTGTGAGGCGTTGCCGGCGGTGATGAATTCGCCGCCGTTGATCTCCAGGCCCGAACCGAACACCGGCTTGAGCGACTTCAGGCCCTCCAGGGTGGTGTCCGCCCGGTTGCCTTCATCCTGGCTCAGGGTGACTTCGCGGGCCGAGGTTTCGCCGGTGGCCTTGTCGAGCACCTGCATGGTGGTGGTCATAGGCGCGATCTCGGCGTCGAAGCGGCCCGCGGCCTGGGCCGCAGCGGTGCGCTGCTGGCTCTGCAGGGCGTATTCGTCCTGGGCGTCGCGTGAGATGCCGTAGCGGCGCGAGACGACCTCGGCGGTCTCCAGCATGGTCATATAGACCGCCGGGACCATGGCGATCAGGCCGGGATCCTGGAATCGGTACAGGTTCATGTGCTGGTTCTGGACCAGCGAGATCGATTCCAGTCCGCCGCCGACGGTGGTGGTCATGCCGTCGCAGACGATCTGTTTGGCCGCCGTGGCCACGCCCATCAGGCCGGACGCGCACTGGCGGTCCATCGACTGGCCCGCCACCGTCACCGGCAGTCCGGCGCGCAGCAAGGACTGGCGTGCGATGTTGGTGCCGGTCGAGCCTTGCTGGAGCGCCGCGCCCATGACGACATCGTCGATCTCGGCCGGGTCGACGCCCGAACGCGCCACTGCATGCTGGATGGCGTGTCCGCCCAGGGCCTGGGCCTGGGTATCGTTATAGGCGCCGCGATAGGCCTTGCCGATGGCGGTGCGGGCGGTTGAGACGATGACGGCTTCACGCATGGCTAGTTTGCTCCCTTGGCCCGGGCGGCCTTTGTCATTTCCAGAATGCCCTGGGCGGCGCCGCCGTCCGGGACGATTTCACCTTCGCGGTCGATCACCTCGGCCCAGCGGGCGGCGATCTGTTCGGCGGCGTCCGCGCCAGATTCGTGGATGCCCTGGGTCAAGGTGATGTTGGCGACCTCGAAACCGCCGGCGCCGGCGGTCAGAATGGCGCGGGTCGGCGCGTTTTCGCTGCACAAATGGATCAGCCCGGGCGTCACCAGCTCGGGGCGCAGGGCGTCCAGGTCCAGTCCGCCCAGATCCTCGGTCATGCGGGTGGCGGCGGTCGGGGCCAGACAGTTGACCCGGATGTCGTACTTGGCGCCCTCGATGGCCAGGGTCTGCATCAGTCCGACCAGACCCATCTTGGCGGCGCCGTAGTTGGCCTGGCCGAAGTTGCCGTACAGACCCGACGACGAGGTGGTCATGACGATGCGGCCATAGGCCTGTTCGCGCATCGTCTCCCACACCGCCTTGGAGCAGATGGCCGCGCCCATCAGATGCACGTCCAGAACGAAGCGGAAGTCGTCCAGTGTCATTTTGGCGAAGGTCTTGTCGCGCAGCACCCCGGCGTTGTTGACGAGGATGTCGATACGGTCCCAGTGGGCCTTGGCGGCCTCGACCATGGCCTGGACGCCATCGACGTCGGTGACAGAACAGGCGGCGGCCATGGCCTCGCCACCGGCGGCGATGATTTCAGCGGCGACCTGTTCGGCGGGGGTGGCCGACCCGCCTGATCCGTCTCGCGCGCCGCCGAAGTCGTTGACCACCACCTTGGCTCCGCGCCGGCCCAGGGCCAAGGCGTGCTGGCGGCCGAGGCCCCCACCGGCGCCGGTGACGATGGCGACCCGGTCGTCGAAGCGGATGGTCATGGGCGGTTTCCTCCAGGGCTTCAGATCAGGCTTTAGGCGCGCGCCCTTTGGTCAAGCAAGCCCTTCCCGAAAGCGCCGTCGCGTGGTTTGAGGCGATATGCAGGTAACCGACCTTGAGATTCCAGGCTGCAAGCTGGTCGGACCGGCGACGCGCCACCGCGATGCGCGCGGCTGGTTTTCAGAGCACTGGAGCCGCCGCACCCTCGAGGCGGCGGGCATCGCCCACGACTTTGTCCAGGACAACCTGGCCTGGTCCGAGCGGGCCGGGACCGTGCGCGGCCTTCACTTTCAATCGCCGCCCGCCGCCCAAACCAAGCTGGTCTCGGTGCTGCGTGGAGCGGTGCTGGATGTGGTGGTGGATATCCGAAGCGGCTCGCCCACCTATGGCCAGCATGTGAAGGTTGAGCTGACGAGCGAAAATGGGCTGATGATGCTGGCCCCGCATGGCACGGCCCATGGCTTGGTGACGCTCAGTGACGACACTCTGGTGCTGTACAAGGTCGACGCCTTTTTCGACCTGCCGAACGACCGGACGCTGCGCTGGGACGACCCGGCGCTAGGCATCGCCTGGCCCGAGCTGGCTGGAGCCCATGTCTCCGACAAGGACGCGACGGCGCCGCTGCTGGCTGACCTTGCGGACTATTTCCAGTGGGACAGCGTATGAGGGTGCTGGTCACCGGCGGGGCGGGGTTCATCGGCTCGGCCGTGGTGCGAGCGCTGCTCGACCGCGGCGGCGAGACGGTAGCGGTGCTGGATTCCCTGACCTATGCCGCCAATCCCGCCACCCTGGCTCCGTTCGATGGACGGGCTGACTATCGTTTCTTCAAGGCCGACATCCGCGACCGCCAGGCCGTACGGGACGTCTTCGCCGCCGTCCGGCCCGAGGCCGTGCTGCATCTGGCGGCTGAGACCCACGTGGATCGGTCGATCGATGGGCCTGGCGTCTTTGTCCAGACCAATGTGGCCGGGACCCAGGTCATGCTCGAGGCCGCCGAGCAGCACCGGCGCGGGCTTTCGGACGCCGAGGCCGCCGATTTTCGCTTCATCCATGTTTCGACGGACGAGGTGTTTGGATCGCTGGAACCGGGTGATCCGCCGTTCACCGAAGCCAGTCCCTATCGCCCGCGCTCGCCCTATGCGGCGTCCAAGGCGGGGGCCGATCATCTGGCGCGGGCCTGGTTCGAGACCTACGGCCTGCCGGTGATCCTGACGAACTGTTCCAACAACTACGGGCCGTTCCAGAACCCGGAAAAGCTGATCCCGCTGATGGCGCTCAAGGGGATCGCGGGCGAGGATCTGCCGGTCTATGGCGACGGCAAGCAGGTGCGCGACTGGCTGCACGTGGATGACCATGCCGAGGCCCTGATCGCGGTGCTCGAGCGCGGGCGCGTCGGCGCGACCTATCTGGTCGGGGCCCGGGCCGAGCGGACCAATCTGGAACTAGTTCAGAACGTCTGCGCGGCGCTGGACGTTCTGCGTCCCGATGCGGCGCCGCACGCGCATCGAATTCGCCATGTCGAGGATCGGCCGGGCCATGATCGCCGCTACGCGATCAGCCCAGCCCGGCTGGAGACGGAGCTGGGCTGGCGACCGACCACGCCGCTGGACGCCGGGCTGGAGGCGACGGTCGGCTGGTACGCCGACAATGCCGCGTGGTGGCGACCGATGTTGGCGGGCGGGACGCTCAATCGCCGGGGTCGGGGCGCGTGACGCGGGTTCTGGTGCTCGGCCGCAACGGTCAGTTGGCGCGAGCGCTGGCGCAGGCTGCATGGCCCGACGGCTGGCGCCTTGAGTTCGCGGGCCGAGATCGGCTGGATATGCGTCGGCTCGAGCAGATCGCGCCGTTTCTAGCGGAACGCGACGCTGACGTGGTGATCAACACAGCCGCCTACACGGCGGTGGATCTGGCGGAAACGGAGCGAGACGCGGCTTTCCAGTTGAACGCCGAGGCGCCGGGAGCCGTGGCGCAGTTCTGTCACATGAAGGGTGCTTTGCTCATTCATATCTCGACGGACTACGTATTCGGCGGCGCCGGAACGGGGCCGTACGACGAGGACGCGCCCGTCTCGCCGCTCAGTGTCTACGGGTCTTCCAAGGCCGCCGGCGAGGTGCGGGCGCTATCGGCGGCTGCGGATGCGACCGTGGCCAGAACCTCCTGGCTGATGTCGCCGGACGCCGGTTTCCTGGCCGCCATCTTGCGCCGCGCGGCGCACGGAGAGCCTCTTCGGGTCGTCCGGGATCAGCGGGGAAACCCCACGTTGGCCAGTGATCTGGCGCGAACGCTGGTCCAGGTGACCCGCGACCGGCTGCGAGGAATTGGACAGGCCGGCGTTCTTCACATGGCTGGAGGCGCCGAGGCTTCTTGGTTCGATTTGGCCAAATTCGCGATCGAAGCGGCGGGGTTGTCCACAGATGTCAGCCCGGCTCTGTCGATCGACTATGTGCTTCCCGCGCAACGGCCAGAAGATTCAAGACTCTCGACCCTCCGACTTCGGCAAAACCATGGTATAGATATGCTTCCTTGGCCCAATTGGGTTCCCGACACCGCGCGCATCGGCCTTCGTTTGGCCGCAAGTCGTGTTGAAACGGGGCAACAGTCGGGCAGCTGATTTCAGATTGTGCTGGAACCAGCGTGAAGGTAAGTGGTTGGGCGATGGAAGCCGTACGCCGAAGGGGCTGCGGTGAGTGATTAAACAAGGGATCGTTGATATGAACAGACGTTTGCTGGCGGGTGCCGCTGGCGCCGCCATTCTCGGCATCGCTGGACCCGCCATGGCGGATCCTGATGGCTGGTACGGCGCCGTTGACCTCGGCTATCACTGGATGGGCGATTGGGGCACGGATTCCACGAACAACGCCCCCGATGGCGCTCCGTATAACTTTGAGTGGTCGACCGACCCCAGCTGGGCCGGCTTCGCCCGCCTCGGCTACCGGTTCAATCCGAACTGGCGCGTCGAACTCGAGGGCGGCTACCGTCCGGGCGACATTACGGCGGCCCGCGGGTTCCCGCGCGCTGTGCCGACCAGCCAGGCGCTCTGCACGCCCGGCGTGATCCGCGCCCCGGGTGCCCCGTGCGGCAGCCCGGATGGTTCGATCGATCAGTGGACGCTGATGGGCAACCTCATCTACGACTTCGGCTCGGAAGACTGGACGATCCGTCCGTTCGTCGGCGCTGGTATCGGCATGAGCCGTGTGAGCATCGACGCGCTGGGTCAGTTCTCGACCTCGCCGGGCGTGCCGCCGTCCAACCTGCTGGCTGACGATTCTGATTCGGCCTTCGCCTGGCAGTTCCTCGCGGGCTTCGCCTGGGCGCTGTCCGATCGGCTTTCGATGGACCTGACGGCCCGCTATCTGGAAACCGTCGATCACACCTTCGAAACGACGTCGACGTCGGCGAACCCGGCTTGGATGCCGGGCGACTTCTCTGGCCGCATGAGCGACTCGTCGGTCAGCGTTGGCCTGCGCTACTCGTTCGGCGCGATCGCGGCTCCGCCGCCGCCGCCGCCGCCGCCCCCGCCCCCGCCGCCGCCGCCTCCCCCGCCGCCTCCGCCGCCTCCGCCGGCCTGGAACGCGCGTGAGTTCACGGTGCTGTTCGACTGGGATCGCTTCGACCTGACCCCGCAGGCCACGGAAATCGTTCGCCAGGCTGCGGCTCACGCCCGTGCCGGCGGCGCCACCCGCGTCCACGTCGTGGGTCACGCCGACACCTCCGGTTCGGCCGCCTACAACGTGCGTCTGTCGCAGCGCCGCGCCGCGACCGTCCGTGACGCCCTGATCGCTCAGGGTGTGACCGGCGGCGCCATCACCACCGAAGGCCGTGGTGAAACCGACCTGGCCCGCGCCACCGCCGACGGTGTCCGCGAGCCGCTCAACCGCCGCGCCACGATCAACATCAACCGCTAAGCGGTCCGTTGATCAAAGCGTTGGCCTAGAGCCAAAGCCTAAAGCGAACCCCCGGAAGGAAACTTCCGGGGGTTTTGCTTTGGGGACGCCGAGCTCAGCTCGTCCGGGGTGAGCGTTGGTAGAGGTCCAGGCCGTCCGTGGCCCCGGCCAATGTGAATCCGAGCCCGCGAAAGAGCGCGCCTGCAGCGAGGTCCGCCTGCGGCAGGCGCGCGATGAAGGCAGCGTTGTCGAAGTGGTCCAGCCCGGCCTGCAACAGCTTGCGCGACCAGCCGCGGCCACGATATTCCGGCGCGACGATGATCGCGACTGACCACAGAGCAGGGCCGACGGCGTCGAAGCGAATCGAACCGATGGCCTGGTCGGTGCGCACCGCCTCTCCGATGAACAGCAACTGGTCGGTCGGTCCCAGGGCGAGGCTGAGCCAGTGGAGATGGTCCTCCCAGATCGGCAGGCCCCACGGCGTGGGCGCCTCGGGCGACAGGGCCAGTGACCAGTCGTACAGGTGCTTTGCGTCATCCAGACTGGCGACCCGCAGTCTCAACGTTTGCATGGCCAACCGGGGCTCCCTGCGGGACGCGGCCGGGCACGCCAAGGCCGCTTGCTCAGAGACACAGCCATACAGCCAGATCGGTAAAGAGCACCTTGAGCCGTCGGATCAGCGTCACCGGGGGTGACGCTCGCCGGGCCGGGCGGTATAGCCAGCGCGAACAGAATAGAGAGCTCTGCCCATGCGCGTCGCCATGATCGGAACCGGCTATGTCGGCCTGGTGTCCGGAGCCTGTTTCGCCGACTTCGGCCATGTCGTGACCTGTATCGACAAGGATGCGTCCAAGATCGAGCGCCTGGAGCAGGGCATCATGCCGATCTACGAGCCGGGCCTGGATGACCTGGTCGCCGACAACGTTCGCGACGGGCGGCTGTTCTTCGCCATCGACGGAGCCGAAGCGATCCGCCAGGCCGATGCGGTCTTCATCGCGGTCGGGACGCCGTCCCGGCGCGGCGACGGCTATGCCGACCTCAGCTATGTCTATGACGCGGCGAAAGAGATCGCCGGCCTGATCGAGGGCTTCACCGTCATTGTGACCAAGTCGACCGTGCCGGTCGGCACCGGCGACGAGATCGAACGGATCATCCGCGAGACCCGTCCGGACGCCGATTTTGCGGTGGTCTCGAATCCGGAGTTCCTGCGCGAAGGGGCCGCGATCAACGACTTCAAGCGGCCTGATCGCGTCGTCGTCGGCATCGAGGACGAGCGCGCGCGCGCACCGATGACCGAACTGTATCGCCCGCTGAATCTGAACGAGACGCCGATCCTGTTCACCGGCCGGCGCACTTCGGAACTGACGAAATATGCGGCCAACGCCTTCCTGGCGATGAAGATCACCTTCATCAACGAGGTCGCGGACCTGTGTGAAAAGGTCGGTGCGGACGTGCAGCAGGTGGCCAAGGGCATCGGCCTGGACAACCGGATCGGCTCCAAATTCCTGCATGCCGGGCCGGGCTACGGCGGATCGTGCTTCCCCAAGGATACGCTGGCGCTGGTGCACACCGCCGAGGACGCCGGCGCCCCCTTGCGGCTGGTCGAGACCACCGTCGAGGTCAATGCGGCGCGCAAGAAGGCCATGGCCGAGCGGGTCATCGCGGCGCTGGGCGGGGACGTGGCGGGCAAGACCGTGTGTTTGCTTGGCGTGGCGTTCAAGCCCAACACGGACGATATGCGCGACGCACCGTCCCTGGATGTGGCCCCGGCCCTGATTGCGGCGGGCGCGACGGTTCAGGCTTTCGATCCCGAGGCCATGGAAGAGGCCAGGAAGCTGCTGCCAGACGTGGTGTTCAAGGCCGGTCCCTATGACGCGGTGGAGGGCGCCGATGTGGTGGTGATCCTGACCGAATGGGATCAGTTCCGCGCCCTGGATCTGAAACGGGTCAAGGCGCTGGCCAAACAGGCGATCATGGTCGATCTGAGAAACGTCTATCGCGCCGATGACGTGCGCGCGATGGGCTTCGCCTACACGTCGATTGGTCGGGCCTAGGACCTGTGGCCCTTCGCTGGCGGGTCAGGCAAGGGGCCAGCGCCCGGTCCGAGGATGCGCTGACAGGGGATTAGCCGGCGCGCCGGTCCATGGCTTTCAGGGGTTTGGCGGCTATGGCCACGTCAGTGACGGATGCTCGGCGGTTGGGCGCTGCGGCGGCTAGTCGGCGGCGACCCTGACCAGATCGCCATAGTAGGGATTGCCTTCGTCGCGACCGCGGCCGCCCAGGCCGATAACGAGGCTGGCGGCGATGACAGCAGCGATCAGGGCGATGAAGCCCAGGCGCAGGCCGCGCAGCAAGGCGGCGACCTCGTCGGCCTCATGTCCCTGCGGTGACTCGCGGTGGTCCAAGCGAACTCCCCAAGCTCGGATGGGCAGGGAACACGGCTTTGCCGGTCATTTCAAGACGCGCCGAGAGATCGGTCTGCGACGTCAACGTCTCGGGTTGTGCTCGGCCCATTGCGGCTCCGGCGCGCCGGATCGCCCGGTAACGATCACGAATGCGTCATATGATTGCAGAGTCATATAGTACACGGAAAACTATAAGTCGAGACAACAGGTCTCCGTGGAGGAATAGATGATCCGCAAACTCGTCTCAGTATCTGCGTTTCTCGTCGCTTCGCTGGCCATGACTACGTCGGCCAGCGCCAACCCAGGAGCCTGCTGGGCTCAGTTCGATCAGGCTATGGCCGCCTGCAACGGCAACGAAGCCTGCGAGCAGCAGGCCAATATCGACCTGGGAGTCTGTCTTGAGAGTCTAAGTCCCTGGCTCGACCCGGGCGGCTGAAGCCGAGCCCCGGGAACAGCCGGTCGTCGAAATGGGAGCGGCCCCCCGAGTTCGGGGGGCCGCTCTTGCTTTCCGGGATCGGTCTTTCTTTGCTGCGACCGGATCCAACAAATCCGTGGGCTGTCGGGGCGCGCCTTCGGGCAACCCACCCAGCCGTCGGACCTGACCGGGATCAGCGGCCAGTGAAGGGCCGGATCACGATCTCGACGCGGCGGTTCTGGGCCCGTCCGGCGTCGGTGTCGTTGGAGGCGAACGGCGACCGCTCGCCCATGCCGGCGACGTACAGGCGCTCACGAATGACGCCGCGGTTGATCAGATAGCCGGCGACCGAAGAGGCCCGGCGCTCGGACAGGCCCTGATTGTACTCATCCGAGCCGCGGGAATCGGCGTGACCAACGACGTCGACGATCGACTGATCATAGGTGTTCAGCACATTGGCCACGTCATCCAGCACGGCATAGAAGCGGTTGTCGATGTCGGCGCTGTCGTAGCCGAAGGTGACATCGGACGGCATCCGCAGGATCAGGGTGTCGCCTTCGCGGGCCACGCCCACACCGGTGCCGGACAGTTCCTGCTCCAGCTGGCGCTGCTGCTGGTCCATGTAGCGACCGATGCCGGCGCCGGCCAGGGCGCCCACACCCGCGCCGATCATGGCGTTGGTGCGGCCCTCTTCGGAATCGGAGGTGTTGGTCAGATAGCCCAGGAGGCCGCCCGCGACGGCGCCGATGATGGCGCCGGTGCCGGTGTTGTTGCGAACCGGCCCCGAACGATAGGGGTCGGTGGTGGTGCAGCCGGCGACGAGAAGGGCGGTCGCCGAAGCGCCGACGGCGAGAAGCTTGAGGGTCATGGACATCTCCTTGGGTGCGGCCCGTTAACGCAGCGGATCACGGTGGGTTCCTGTCAAGCTTGAGGATTAAGGCCAAGCTCGCCTCGGCGCCACACCTGTTTCTCCGCCACGGCTTTCGGGCTAGAGGAACGCAGTTGAATGAGAGCTGAACCCGTGTCCCAGGCCCAATCCGCCATCAAACCCGTTTCCATGAGCCGCTTTGACGCCGACTTCGACGGCTTTGCTCAGGATCTGGGTCAATCTTTCGCCCGTTACGGTTTCGCCGTGATCGAGGGTCATGGACTGGACCAGGCGGTGATCGACCGCGCCTTGAGAGACGCCAAAGCCTTCTTCGCCCAACCGACCGAGGCCAAGCAGGCCTGGCATGAGCCGGGTACGGGCGGCGCGCGCGGCTATACGCCGTTCGGCACCGAGGCGGCCAAGGACGCCGACGTCGTGGATCTCAAAGAGTTCTGGCACACCGGCCGCGAGCTGCCGGCCGGGCACCCGTATCGGGCCTTCATGCGCGACAACGTCAAGCCGGACAGCCCCGATGGCTTTCATGACAGCGCCTATGGCCTGTTTACAGCCCTCGACGAGATGGGCGCCAAGCTGCTGACCGCCATCGCCCGCTATCTGGGCCTGGCCGACGACTGGTTCGACGACAAGGTTCAGATGGGCAATTCGGTGCTGCGGCTGCTGCACTATCCGCCGATCCCCGCCGATGCGCCCGGTGTGCGGGCCGGGGCGCATGAGGACATCAATGTCATCACGCTTCTGCTGGGGGCCGAGGAGGGCGGGCTTCAGGTCATCGACCGGCGCAGCGGCGAGTGGTTGCCGATCAATCCGCCGCCGGGCGCTCTGGTGGTCAACATCGGCGACATGCTGCAGCGGCTGACGAACCATGTCCTGCCGTCCACGAGCCACCGGGTGGTGAATCCGCCGCCTGAGCGGCGTGGCTTTGCGCGTTATTCGACGCCGTTCTTTTTGCACTTCAATCCGGACTATCTGATCGAGACGCTGCCCTCGACCGTGACGCCGGACAATCCGGACCACTATCCAGAGCCGATCACCGCCCAGGACTATTTGCTGCAGCGATTGCGCGAAATCCGGTTGCTGTAGATGAGCGCGGGGGGCGTTCCATCAGGGCCGCCGAAGCGGCGTCTGGGCTGTTTCGCGGTGCTGATCGCGCTGGTGCTGGCGCCCGTCGGCGCGGTGCTGGTTCACGCCGTCGTGCCGCCTCCGATCACCGTTCTTATGGTCCAGCGCCTGTTCGAGGGCGAGGGGTTGCATGTCCGCTGGCGCGGATTGAACGATATCTCGCCGGACCTGGTCGATGCGGTCATCGCCGCTGAGGATGCGCGCTTTTGCGAACACGACGGCTTTGATTTCGAAGCCATCGAAGACGCCATGGAAGACAATGCTCGCGGCCGGCGGGTGCGCGGAGGCTCGACCATCAGCCAGCAGACCGCCAAGAACGTCTTCCTGTGGCCGGGCCGCAGCTGGATCCGCAAGGGTCTGGAGGCCGGCTATACCGTGCTGATCGAGACCGTCTGGTCCAAGCGCCGGATCATGGAGGTCTATCTGAATGTCGCCGAGATGGGGCCGGGCGTGTACGGGGCTGAGGCAGCGGCGCGCCACTGGTTCGGCAAGAGCGCCTCTGAGCTGACCCGCGCCGAGGCGGCGCGGTTGGCGACGATCCTGCCCAGCCCGCGTGAGTACCGGGCCGCCGACCCCGGGCCCTATGTCCGCCGCCGGGCCCGGGCGATCCAGGCCAATATGGGCGAGGTCCGCGCCCAGGGACTTTCCGACTGCACGTCTTGACGTAGCGGCGCTGGAATAGTCCCTTGCGCGCCGATGTGGATGGCCCGGGACGGGGTGAACGCATCCGCTGGAGGAGAGACTGATGAACAAGTTGCTTTTGACCGCCGTGGCGACCTGCGCCCTGACGGGGTGCGCCAGCATGGTCCCGGGACCCCAGGCGCAGGCTCCGGCCTCTGCCGCCGCCGAACAATTCCCGGCCACGCCTGAGGGCGCGCGCGCCTTCGTGCTGGACGCCGAGCGCCGGCTGATGGCGCTTTCGGAATACGTCGGCCGGGTCTCGTGGGTCAGAAACACCCACATCACCTTCGACACCATGTGGCTGGAGGCCCGCGCCAACGCCGAATACACCGAGCTGGGCGTCGAGCTGGCCAATGAGGCGGCGCGCTTCAACGATGTCGACGCCGATCCGGACACCCGCCGCAAGCTGAACCTGCTGCGCCAGGGTCTGGTCGCCCCGGCTCCGAACCGGCCCGGCGCCGCCGCCGAGCTGGCTGAGATCGGCACCCGGATGGATTCGACCTACGCCACCGGCCGCTTCCAGCTGAACGGCGAGGAGATGAACCTGGACGACGCCTCGGCCCTGATCGCCGAGTCGCGCGACCCGGCGGTCACGGCGGCCGTGTACAACGGCTGGCGCACCATTTCGGCCCAGGGCATGGCGACGGACTACGCCCGCATGGTCGACATCATCAATGAGGGCGCGCGTGAGCTGGGCTACGCCGACGCCGGGGCGATGTGGCGCTCGGGCTATGACATGCCCGCCGATGATTTCGCCGCCGAGACCGACCGGCTGTGGAACCAGGTGCGGCCCTTCTATGAGAACCTGCACTGCTATGTCCGGGCGCGCCTGAATGCGCGCTACGGCGATGACGTCCAGCCGGCGACCGGCCCGATCCGCGCCGACCTACTGGGCAATATGTGGTCCCAGCAGTGGGGCAACATCTATGACGTGGTCGCCCCGACCAATATGCCGGAATCCAGCGTCGATCTGACGGCCATCCTTGAGGCGCACGACTATACGCCCGAACAGGTGATCCGCACCTCGGAGCAGTTCTACACCTCGGTCGGCATGGACCCGCTGCCGCAGACTTTCTGGGAGCGGTCCCAGATCACCCGGCCCGAGGGTCGTGAGGTGGTCTGCCACGCTTCGGCCTGGGACATCGACAATGAGAACGACCTGCGCGTGAAGATGTGCACGCGGGTCAATGCCGAAGACTTCCAGACCGCGCATCACGAGCTGGGCCACAACTATTATCAGCGGGCTTACAACCAGCAGCCGTTCCTGTTCCGCAACGGGGCCAATGACGGCTTCCACGAGGCCATCGGCGACTTTGCCGCCCTGTCGGCGGCGACCCCGGAATATCTGAACCAGATCGGTCTTCTGGACACGGTGCCGGGCACGGACGAGGACATCCCGTTCCTGCTGCGCATGGCCCTGGACAAGATCGCCTTCATGCCGTTCGGCCTGATGGTGGATCGCTGGCGCTGGGATGTGTTGTCGGGCGAGACGACGCCGGCGGAATACAACGACGCCTGGACCGCCAATATGCTGCGCTATCAGGGTTTGACGCCGCCGGGCGGTGATCGCCCCGACAACGCCTTCGACCCCGGCGCCAAGTATCACGTGCCGGCCAATGTGCCCTACACCCGCTACTTCCTGGCCCACATCTACCAGTTCCAGTTCCACCGGGCGGCCTGTGAGATGGCCGGCTGGACCGGCCCGCTGCACCGCTGTTCGGTGTACGGCAACGAGGAGGTGGGCCGCCGCTTCAACGCCATGATGGAGATGGGCCAGTCGCGCCCGTGGCCCGAGGCGCTGGAGGCCTTCACGGGCGAGCGCCGCACCGATGCTTCCGCCGTAGCGGAATATTTCGCGCCGCTGAACGCCTGGCTGACCGAGCAGAACCGGGGCCAGGACTGCGGCTGGGACTAGACCTTAAGCGGAAATAACCATTTTCGGCGCCGGTTCCTTTACGCCGGCGCCTCATCCTTCAGGCTGGTTGGGTCTCTCAAGGCCCACATCCGCGCACCCACCTAGCGGGGCAGCCTGGAGGACTAGACATGGCGAAAGATGCAGGACCGCCCCTCGGGGCGGCGCGATCTTTTAAGCGCCTGCTCGGGGCCCGGGACGGGGGGGTGGCGCTGGTTTTCGCCCTGGCCATGCCGCCGATTACGCTGCTGGGGGTTTGCGGCCTGGATATCTATCGGGCCCAGTCGGTGCGGCAGTCACTGCAGGATGCACTGGACGCGGCGACCCTGGCCGCGGCCCGGTCCGGCGAGATGACGGACGCCGGCGTCCGCCGGGTGGGTCTGCAGGCGCTGCGCGCCAACATGGCTCAATTTCCCGATGTCGTTGTCGATCAGACGGCTTCCCGCACCAATTTCGACCTGAACGCCGACGGCTCGGTCGAATCCTACGCGAGCGCCGACGTCGACACCCTGGCGGCCGGCGCCTTTCTCGGCGACCGCCTGGACGTCACGGCCAGCGCCCTGGTTCACCGGTCGACAGGACGGGTGGAGATCGCGCTGGTCATCGACAACACCGGGTCCATGAGCTCGCGCGGGAAACTCCGGGCTGCCCAGGATGCGGCCAATGACCTGGTGGATCGTCTGGAGGATGCTTCGGACCGCAGCACCACGACCGACCCCGTGCGCGTATCGCTGGTGCCGTTCTCGATGACGGTGCGCGTTCATGGAGGTTTTTCCTCGCAGGCCAACCGCACCGGCGCCTCGACGATGAACTGGCTCAGCCAGTCGCCCAACCATACGGGCTCGACCGGATCGACCGGGCTGTTCTCCACGGGGGCCAATCGTTTCGCCCTGCTGGACAACATGCGAATTGGCTGGGGCGGATGCATCGAGAGCCGACCGTACCCCTATGACGTGCAGGACACCGCGCCATCCTCGGGGAACCAGGCGACGATGTTCGTGCCCTATTTCTCTCCGGACACGCCCGATGAGGACACCTTCCCCAACGACAATCGGTGGGAGAGTTACGCGCGCGAGAATGACTATATCGACGAATCAACCTCGGTCCTGAACGGTCTCGTCAGCAATCTCCTGGGATCGATCTCCAATCCGGTCAGGCTCGAATCCTGGAGCCGCTTGCTGAGGGACTCGTCCAAATACACGGCCTCAAGGGTTCGTTCGGGTATTGGCGTCAATCGCGGTCCCAACCAGGGTTGCGGCCTGAGACCTCTGGTGCGGCTGACGGACGACTTCGATGAGATCCGGGCCGGCATCGACGGCATGGTCGCCACCGGCAACACCAATGTTCCGATGGGCCTGATGTGGGGCTGGCATACGGTGTCCCCGCAGGCTCCGTTTGCCGACGGAGCGGACTATGCAGACGGGCGGGTGCGCAAGGTCGTCATCCTGCTGACGGACGGGGACAATGTGAACTCGACCGAAAGCAATCCGGACAACTCGTCCTATTCCGGCGTTGGCCTGATATGGCAGGGCCGTCTCGGGTCAGACATGGATGTCGCCTCGTCGAGCCAGCGCCGCGCGGATCGCATGGACGAACGGTTGCTGGAGCTCTGCCGGAACATGCGCAATCAAGACATCACGCTGTTCACGGTCGGCGTACAGGTCAGCAACAACAGCCAAAGACTGTTGCGCAACTGCGCCGATTCGGATGACCGGTTCTTCAACGTCACCAACACCAGCGGCATCGGCGATGCGTTCGATCAGATTGCAGGTCAGATCGAGTCCTTGAGAATCGCGCGCTAGGCGTCTGCGGCGGGACCGACCGTCTTGGCGGGGCGGTAGAGAGGTCCTATCACAGGCCATGGTCTCGGCAGCGCTTCGCGCCATCCTTGAGCAACTGGTATCGGTTCCGCCTCACCCGGCGGCGCTTGGCTTCCGGCTTGATCTTGTCGACGACGAGGGTGTCACCCTGGCGATCCCCTGGCGTGCGGACCTGGTCGGAGATCCCGAGACCGGCGTGCTCGCCGGCGGGGTGGTCTCCAGCCTGCTGGATCACACCTGCGGCATGGCCGTGTGGACGGCGCTGGACGCCTTTCAGCCGATCGCAACGCTCGATATGCGGATCGACTATCTGAGGGCGGCCGAGCCGGGGCGGGACGTCTATGCGCGCGCCAAGACCTTTCGCTTAACCCGATCCATCGCCTTCGTGCGCGGCGTCGCCCACGATGGAGATCCCGATGACCCTGTGGCGGCCGTACAGGCGGCCTTCATGCTGAACTCCGACGGCGCCCGGCGCCCGGGCGCAAATCTCAAGGGCGGCGACTCATGAGCGCTGCGGCGTTCAGGGCGGCGCTGGCTTCGACGCCCTACGCCGGTTTTCTCGGCGTAGAGGCGCTCGAGGGCGTGCAGGATCGGGCCACGATGCGGTTCTCGGATCGGCTTGTCGGCAACCCCCTGCTGCCGGCGCTGCATGGCGGCTCGGTGGCCGGGTTCATGGAGCTGACGGCGATGGCGGCGTTGACCGCGTCGTCCGAGCGACCGCACCGACCAAAGCCGGTCGACGTTTCGGTAGCCTACCTTCGTTCGGCTCGCCCGATCGACACCCACGCGCGCGCGCTGGTTCGCAAGGCGGGGCGCCGGATCGCCTACGTCCACGTGTTGGCCTGGCAGGACGACGAGGCGTCGCCCATCGCCGAGATGACGGCCCATTTCCTTCTCTCGGAGACGGCCTGACCGATGATCTAAATCATAGGTTGCAATTGCACGTTAAAGTGGTAATTCCTCATTCGCCAAGTTGAGGAGGAATATCATGACGAAAACTCTTGTGGGACGACAGGTGGCGGTGGCTCTGGACAAGGCCGAGGCGGCGATTGACGCTGCTGTCGGCGAGATCGCGAGCTTCGCGGCCCTGCTGCCGGAAGCGCGCCAGCGCGCGCAGCTGTCGGCGGTTTCCGGTCAGAAGGTGTTCGAGGGCGCCAGCGAAACCCTTTCGCTGCTGTCCCAGGCGCGTGGCCGGCTGGTCGAGACCCATCGCCGGCTGGAGGCGTTGAGCCGGGCGATGAACCTGTCGGTTCAGGCGACTGGGCCGGTCGACAAGCCTGACGAGGACGGCCCGCGCGATGGCGGCGGGATTCACGCCGAGCGCCTGAGCGCCTGAGTTGCGACAAGCGGGGGGAGCGAAAAACCAGCCTTTCGCTCCCCCCAGACGCGTGTTAGGGTTTTGTTTACCAATTTGGTAATGGGGAGCCCAATGGATAAGCTTGAAGTGATGCGTACCATCGTTGACGATTTGTACGCGACCGAACGCGCGGTTGATGACGCCATCGCGCAATCGACCGACTTTGTCGCCACCATGATTCAGGGGCGCCGCGATGCGAACCTTTCGGCGGTGGTCGGCGCGGAAGCCCAAGCCAAGATGATCGAGGCGATCGCCGCCCTCGGTGAGGCTCGCAGCGCCGTCGTGGCCGCCCACGCAGACCTCTCCAAGGTGCAGCGTCTCGTCGGACTTGGACATGTGGCCACGGGCCCCGTCGACAAGCCGGAAGAAGACGTCCCGATGCACCCCCAGGGCCCCCGGGCCGAAGCCCGTCGACTCCGCGTCGCTGGTTCCTGAAGCAACTAACAACGTACGGTATCTTATCTGAAGCCGTGCAGTCTGACATAGTCGCCCCCGCGATTCCTGATCGCGGGGGCGATTTTTTTGCTGGACTCCCTGTTTAGCCAGATTGGCGCCGTGCTCTGGCTCGGGGTTTGCGCCTTTGCCCTGCTCAAGGGCGACAAGCCTGAACGTTTTGCCGCCAGTTCGATGGTGGTTGCATGGTTGGCGACGTTGGCCGTGCATCGCGACACCCTGTTGACGGGCGTGACCATTCCGGTGCTCGTCATAGACGCGGCCCTGTTTCTCGTGATGCTGGGCTTGAGCTGGCGCACGGATCGGAACTGGCCGGTATGGGCGGCTGCGTTTCAGGCGATCGTCGTCCTCGTCCATGTGGTTACGATGATCGACCTTCGGATCCGGGCCATCGCCTATCTCAGCGCTCAGACGGTGGGGACCTATGGGGTCCTGATATGTCTGGCGATCGGCACCTTCTGGGCCTGGCAGACCCGCGAGGCGATTCGTCCTCCCGAGAATGACGGCATCTAGCGGCTTGTCGGCGCCGATTTAGGCAGATATTCCTATCCGACGAATCGGATACCGCCCTTGTCGCTCACACACGGCCAGATCTGGAACGGCCTGGACCGCCTGGCGCGGCGCGCTGGACTGTCCGCGTCAGGGTTGGCGCGGCGAGCGAATCTGGACCCGACCAGTTTCAATCCATCCAAGCGGATGTCCGGCGACCGGCTACGCTGGCCCTCGACCGAGAGCCTGGCCCGGGTTTTGAGCGTGTGCGGGGTCAGCCTAGCCGAGTTCGCCGAACTGGCCGGCGACGGGGCTATCGAGGCTCCGGTCCCGTTGCTCGGTTTTGCCCAGGCCGGTGACGACGGTTTCTTCGACGATCAGGGCCTGCCGGCCGGCGAAGGTTGGGACCAGATGGCGTTCCCCGGCCGCGCGCGCGAGGGGCTGTTCGCGCTAGAAGTGTCGGGGGACTCAATGCTGCCGGCCTATCGGGCTGGCGACCGGCTGGTCGTGGATCGGGCGGTGACGCAATATCGCCGCGGCGACCGGGTCGTGGTGCGCACGGCTGCCGGCGAGGTCCTGGCTAAGGAACTGAAGCGGCGGACCGCCACCCGGCTGGAGCTGATGTCGCTGAACCCGGCGTTCAGGGATCGGGTTCTGGAGCTCAAGGACGTCTCGTGGATGGGACGCATCCTGTGGGCCAGCCAGTAGGCGCCGGCCCACGTACGCAGACCGGCCCGATCTTGGGGTCAGGCGACCCGCTTAGTAGCCGCCGACGTAGCTGCTATGGACGTAGCCGACGATCTGGCCGTTCTCGACCACGGCGACCCAACTGCCCAGGCGTTCGCCGGCCTGGAAGCTCTGACCGTTCGAGAGCGAGCCGACGCGGCCGTACTCGGTGCCGGGGCCGGCGCGGACATTGACGTTGGCGGTGGCGTAGGCGTTGCCGTAGCCCTCGACATAGCCCCGGTAGCCGTTGCGTTCAGCTTCGCGGCGCTGTTGTTCACAGCCGATGTAGGATCCGGCGCCGGCGCCGACCGCCGCCCCGGCCACGGCGCCGAGTGCGCGCTCATTGTCGGAAATCTGGCTGCCGACCAGGGCGCCGATGACGCCGCCGATGGCCGCGTTGCGCTCCTGCTGATTGCCCGGCGCATCGCACCGGATGACGCCCACCGGTCGATCCTGGGCCGCCGCAACGCCCGGAACGGCCACGACCGAAAGGGCCAAGGCTGACAGACCAAGGGTGAAGTTACGCGTGAAAGACATCCCGTTCTCCTTTGCGCATTGAAACGATGCCAATGAAATGTGCGAGCGACGTCTCAGGTTCCCCTAAATCCTTTGTTCATAACGGGTTCATCCGGGCGCCAGGTTGCCGCGCGCGCCGTTTTCGAGAAGTTCAATCGTGCGTTCAAGGCCGTAGATGGCCGCGAACGAGCCGAACCGTGGCCCCTGGCTGGATCCCAGCAGCACTTCGTACAGCGCCGCAAACCAGGCGCGCAGCGGCTCGAACCCGTGTTCCTTGCCCACCGCATAGACCTCGTTCTGGATGATCTCGCCGTCAGTGGTGTCGGCCGGCAGGGCGCGCAGGCGCTGGGCCAGGTCGCGGAAAGCCGCCGATTCCTGGGCCGTCGGCGCGCGGAAGATCTTGGTCGCCCGGACCCGGTCCTCATAGTAGTTCAGCGCATAGCCGGCCAGGTCGTCCAGCGTCGGCTCGGTCTCAGGCGTTGCGTCGGGCAGATAACGGCTGATGTAGGCCCACAGGGCCTCCTTGTCGGTCGCATTGGCCACCGAAGCCAGGTTCAGCAGCAGGCTGAACGGCACCGGCGAGGCCGAAGCCGGCGGGGCGCCCTGATGAACGTGCCAGACTGGGTTCTCGATCCGCTTGTCCGGCTCCTGATCGCGATAGGCGTCGATCTGGCCCAGATAGTCGTCCACCGCGCGCGGGATGACGTCGAAGTGCAGCTTCTTGGCCGACTTGGGCGAGGCGTAGATGTAGAAGGCCAGGCTGTCCGGCGGGCCGTAGCGCAGCCACTCCTCGATCGACAGGCCGTTGCCCAGCGACTTGGAGATCTTGCGACCTTCGCCGTCCAGGAACAGCTCGAAGTTAAAGCCTTCTGGCGGCGTGCCGCCCAGCACCCGGCAGATGCGCGAGGAGACCTTGACGGACTCGATCAGATCCTTGCCGGCCATCTCATAGTCGACGCCGAAGGCGGCCCAGCGCATGGCCCAGTCCGGCTTCCACTGCATCTTCACATGGCCGCCGGTGACGGGCGTTTCGACGCGCGTACCGTCTTCGTCCTCAAAGACGATGGTTCCTTTTTCGACATTGCGCTCCAGGGTCGGGACCTGGAGCACGCGGCCGGTCGTCGGGCTGATCGGCAGGAAGGGCGAATAGGTCGCGCGCCGGTCCGGCCCCAGCGTCGGCAGCATGATCGCCTGGATGTCATCGAACCGGTCCAGCGCCGTCAGCAGCGTCGGATCGAACCGGCCCGAGCGATAGCAGTCGGTCGCCGACAGGAACTCATAGTCAAAGCCGTACTGGTCCAGAAAGGCGCGCAGGCGCGCATTGTTGGCCCGCCCGAAACTCTCGCCAGCGTCGAAGGGATCGCGCACATCGGTCAGGGGCTTGCCCAGGTCCTCGGCCATCTGCTCGCGGTTGGGGACGTTCTCGGGGACTTTGCGAAAGCCGTCCATATCGTCCGAGAAACAGAACAGACGCGTCGGCCAGTGGTCGCCGGTCAGGGCGCGAAAGGCGTTCCTGACCATGGTGGTGCGCAGCACCTCGTTGAAGGTGCCGATATGCGGCAGGCCGGACGGACCATAGCCGGTCTGGAAGATCACTTCGCGGGCCAGGCCGGGCAGGGCGGCGCGGGCCTCGTCGGTCTTGCCGGCGTGAATCAGGGTGGCGGCCAGGTCGCGTTCAGCGTCGGTTTCCAGGCGGCTTTTGAGTAGGCGCGCCAGCAGGTTTCGGGCCTGTTCAAAGGGCCAAGCGCGGGCGTTCAGGGCCTCGGTCGACAGACCGGCGAAGGGGGAGGCGGCGGACATAGGGCCGATTAGGGCCGATGGGGCGTGCGGGTCAATGTTGCGGCGGCTTTGGCGCGCGCGGGAGTGCCGCTATAGGCCGGGGATGACCGCCTATCTCTATGGCCGCCCGCCGGCAGTGTTCGATCCACCGACCGATGCGATCCAGACCTCGCCCCTGATCCCCGGATCGGCGCGGCTGGAGGACGCTCAGCCGGGCTCGGCCGAGGCGGTGACGATGCTGGCGCCCCCGGGGGCGTTGGAGCGGCTCTATGTGCTGGCCCTGGTGCTTAGGGTGCTGACGCCCGGCGGGCGGCTCGACGTCATGGCGCCCAAGGACAAGGGCGGAGCGCGGCTGGCCAAGGAGTTGGCGGGACTGGGCGTCGTCGGCGAAGCGACCTCCAAGGCCCACCACAAGCGGATCGAGGCGGTCCGCCCCGACGGGCTGGAGGGTCTGGACGCGGTGATCCAGACGAACGGCCTGCGGTTCAGTCCCGATGCGCGCTTCCAGACCCAGCCGGGGATCTTCGCCTGGGACCGGATCGATGCGGGCACGGCCATGCTGATCGAACGCCTGCCGGCGATGCAGGGCGCGGGCGCTGATCTGGGCTGCGGCTGGGGCGCCCTGGCCGGTCATGTGTTGGCGTCCAGCGGCGTGACCTCGCTCAGGCTGATCGACCTGGACCGGCGCGCTGTCGAGGCGGCGCGGGCCAATGTGCAGGACCCGCGCGCCAGCTTTGAATGGGCCGATCTGCGCGCCTTGTCGGCCGACGGGACGCTGGATTTCGTCGTCTCCAATCCGCCCTTCCATCTGGCCGGCGAGGAAAGCCGGGGTCTGGGTCAGGGCTTCGTGCGCAAGGCGGCGGCGATGCTGAGACCCGGCGGCGTGGCCTGGATCGTGGCCAACCGGCATCTGCCCTATGAGGCCGAGTTGAAGACGGCCTTCAAGCGGGTGCGCTTGGTTGATGAGGGCGGCGGCTACAAGATCTTCGAGGCGGTGAGATGAAGACGCCGACGATGCGATTGGACCGCCTCCTGGGGTCGATGGGCTATGGCTCGCGGCGCGACATCGCTCAGCTCGCCCGGTTGGGTGCGATCACCCTGGACGGGCGCGACCTGACCGACGCATCGGCCCGGATCGCGGTGACGCCGGACCTGCCCGAGCGCATGACGGTCGACGGGGCGCCGGTCGATCCGGCGCCGGGCCTGCTGATCCTGCTGCACAAGCCGCTGGGCGTCACCTGTTCGCACAAGGAGGCCGGGCCGCTGGTCTATGATCTGTTGCCGACGCGCTGGCGGGCGCGCGATCCGTCCATCTCGACGGTCGGCCGGCTGGACAAGGAGACCTCGGGCCTGCTGCTGATGACCGATGACGGCGACCTGCTGCACCGGATCATTTCGCCCAAGCGTCACGTCGCCAAGGTCTACCGGGCGACCCTGGCCCGGCCGCTGAACGGAACCGAAGGCGCGCTGTTCGCCTCGGGCCAGTTGATGCTGGAGGGAGACGACAAGCCGCTGAAACCCGCCGAACTGGAGGTGCTCGCGCCCACCGAGGCCCGCCTGACCGTCACCGAAGGCCGCTATCATATGGTGCGCCGGATGTTCGCCGCCGCCGGCAACCACGTAGAGGCGCTGCACCGCGAGCGGCTGGGCGGGCTGGAATTGCCAGCGGATCTGGCGCCGGGTGAATGGCGGCTGGCCGGGGCGGGCGGGATCGAGGCGATCTTTGCGGAGACGACGCCATGACCCAGGCCAAGATCTGCGGCGTGACGACGCGAGAGGCCTTTGTGGCGGCGGCTGAGGGCGGGGCCGGTTTCGTCGGGCTGGTGTCGTTTGAACGCAGTCCACGGCATCTGTCGCTGGGCGCCATGGAGGCGCTGCTGGCCCAGACCGGGCGCGATGTTCCGGTCGTGGTGCTGACCGTCGACGCCGATGACAGCCATCTGGAGGCGATAGCCCGACGCATCCGGCCCGATTTCATTCAGCTACATGGGGCTGAAACGCCCGAGCAGGCGCGGCAGGTTCGCGCCCTGACCGGGGCGGGTATCATCAAGGCGCTGGCGGTGTCTAAGCGGGCCGATCTGGATGGCCTGAACGCCTGGGCGGGCGTGGCGGACCATCTGTTGTTCGACGCCCAGCCGCCCCAGGGATCCGAGAGGCCCGGCGGCCTGGGCCACAGCTTCGACTGGAGTCTGTTGGTCGGGCTGACGCTGAGCCGGCCCTGGTTCCTGGCGGGAGGCCTGACGCCCGAGACAGTGGCAGAGGCGATCCGGGCGACCGGGGCGCCTCTGGTGGATGTCTCGTCTGGCGTGGAGAGCGCCCCCGGTGTTAAGGAACCCCGGCTGATCCGCGCCTTTCTGGATCAGGTCAGAGACGCCTCCCCGCGCCCGTGAGACCTGTTGTGACCCTTTCCAACGCCTATGCCTGGCCCGACGACCAGGGGCGCTTCGGCCCCTATGGCGGGCGGTTCGTGGCCGAGACCTTGATGCCGGCCATCCATGAGCTGGGCGCCGCCTGGGCCGAAGCCAAGGCCGATCCAGCCTTTCAGGCCGAGCTGGACGGGTTCCTGGAACACTATGTCGGGCGCGCCAGCCCGCTCTATTTCGCCGAGCGCCTGACCGAACAGTTCGGCGGCGCCCGCGTCTGGCTCAAGCGCGAGGACTTGAACCACACCGGCGCGCACAAGATCAACAACTGCATGGGCCAGATTCTCCTGGCCCGGCGCATGGGCAAGACCCGCATCATCGCCGAGACGGGCGCCGGCCAGCACGGCGTGGCCACCGCCACGGTGGCGGCGCGTTTCGGCCTGCCGTGCGTGGTCTATATGGGCGCAGTCGATGTCGAGCGGCAGCAGCCGAACGTCTTTCGCATGAAGCTGCTCGGGGCCGAGGTGTTCCCGGTGACGGCGGGCGCCGCGACCCTCAAGGACGCCATGAACGAGGCCATGCGCGACTGGGTCACCAACGTTGGCGACACCTATTACATCATCGGCACGGCGGCGGGTCCGGCCCCCTATCCGGCCATGGTGCGCGACTTCCAGTCGGTGATAGGGCGCGAAATCAAGGCCCAGTCCGAACGCCAGATCGGCAAGCTGCCTAATGCGGTGGTGGCCTGTATCGGCGGCGGGTCGAACGCCATCGGGGCCTTCCATCCCTTCATCGAAGACGAGGGCGTGCGCCTGATCGGGGTCGAGGCCGCCGGCTATGGCCTGGATACCCCCGACCACGCCGCCAGCCTGAAGGGCGGACGCCCCGGCGTGCTGCACGGCAACCGCACCTATCTGCTGCAAGACGACGATGGCCAGATCATCGAGGGCCATTCGATCTCGGCCGGTCTGGACTATCCGGGCATCGGGCCTGAGCACGCCTGGCTGCACGACATCGGCCGGGCCGAATACCGCGCCGCTACCGACCAGGAAGCCCTGGACGCCTTCCAGCAGTGTTCGCGGCTGGAGGGCATCATCCCGGCCTTGGAGCCATCGCACGCCCTGGCCCGCGCCGCCGAAATCGCCCGCGAGGTTGGCCCGGACGGCGACATCGTCGTCCTGATGAGCGGCCGCGGTGACAAGGACATCTTCACCGTCGCCAAGCATCTGGGGGTGGAGCTGTGAGGGGCCTTCTCGTGATTTGTGCTGCGGGGCTGCTGCTGGGCGGTTGCTCTGTCCGTACACTCGCCTACGAGGCTCTGACGCCAAGCCGCGCAAATGCCGCCGCGGCGTTGGCGGCCACGGCATCGTCCGACTATCTGCGCGCGACAGTCGGGCGTGAAACGCTTCACCGCACGGTCGAAGACATGGTCGCCAGCGAAGGTCTGACGGGCTGTCTGTCGAACGGATCGAGCTTCCGGCTGACCGGCGTGGTCGTCGACGAGGCGGGAATTTCCGGGTCTGATGACCAGTCTGGCTCCGCCCGGCGTCTGACATGGGCTGAAATGTCCGCCCTTGGACGCCCCGTCGATCACCAGGTCATGGGCTACTTCCCCGTACGCGAAGATGCTTTGGAGTGCCCGGCGTCGTGACCACCGCCCGTATCGACGCCCGCTTCGCCAGGCTGAAGGCCGAGGGCCGGGCCGGCTTCGTCGCCTATGTCATGGCCGGCGATCCTTCGCGCGACCAGGCGCTGGAGATTCTGCGCGGCCTGCCGGGCGCGGGGGCCGACATCATCGAGCTGGGCTTTCCCTTCTCGGACCCGATGGCCGAAGGACCGCCGATCCAGAAGGCGGCGCAGCGTGGGTTAAACGCCGGATTGACGCTCAAGGGTACGCTTGCGTTGGCGCGGGATTTCCGGGCGGATGATGCGGACACTCCCCTGATTCTGATGGGCTATCTGAATCCGATCGAGACCCTGGGCTACGAAGCCTTTGCCGCGCTGGCGGCTGAGTCGGGCGTTGACGGCCTGATCGTGGTGGATTGCCCGCCCGAAGAGGCCGGCCCGCTGACCGACGCCCTGGACGCTCATCACATTGCCTTGATCCGGCTGGCCACCCCGACCACGGACGATCAGCGTCTCAGGGTTGTGGCAGAACGCACAAGCGGCTTTGTCTATTACGTTTCCGTCGCCGGGGTGACAGGCGTGAAGGAGGCCGACGCCGCCTCGGTCGCCCCCGCGGTGGCCCGCGTTAAGGACGCTTGCGGCTTGCCTGTGGCGGTCGGCTTCGGCATCAAAACCCCTGAACGGGCCGCCCAGGTCGCGCGCGTCGCCGACGCCGTCGTGGTTGGATCGGCCCTGGTGGAAGAGATCGATCGGGCCTTGTCCGAGAACCGACCGGCGGTTCCGGCCGTTCTGGACAGGGCAGGTGAGCTGGCTGGCGCGGTGCGCCGCGCCCGGCTCGCCTCGGAAGGTGAAGAGCGTTAGATCATGGCCATGGCCGGAAAACCCGACGATCCAACCGGGCCGCAGCGTCCGCCCGCCGAGCGCCGCCAGCGCGGTGGCGGCTGGCTGGCGCGCATCGCGCCGGGCGTGCGCAAGATCGTCGGCCGTCGCGACACGCCCGAGAACCTGTGGGTCAAGGATCCAGATTCCGGTGAGATGATATACCGCCCCGAACTGGAGGCCGCCCTGTGGGTGACCCCGTCGGGCAAACATATGCGGATCAACGCCGAGCAGCGGTTGTCCGTCACCTTCGATGACGGCCGGTACGAGGCTCTGCCGACGCCCGATGCGCCAGAAGATCCGCTGAAATTCTCCGATGGTCGGCCCTACCGCGAACGTCTGGCCTCGGCCCGCAAGGCCCACGGCACGCGCGATGTCATGTCGATCGGCTATGGCCAGATCGAGGGCGTCGAGACGGTCGTTCTGGTCCAGAATTTCGCCTTCATGGGCGGATCGCTCGGCATGGCCGCCGGCGAGGGCTTCATCGCCGCCGCTCGCGCCGCCATTGAGCGCAACTGTCCGATGGTCTGTTTCACCGCCGCCGGCGGCGCGCGGATGCAGGAGGGGGCCCTGTCGCTGATGCAGATGGCCCGCACCACCTTGGCCATCAATGAGATGAAACAGGCGGGCCTGCCCTATGTCGTGGTCCTGACCGACCCAACCACCGGCGGGGTCACGGCCTCCTACGCCATGCTGGGCGACGTGCATCTGGCCGAGCCGGGGGCCCTGATCTGTTTCGCCGGGCCGCGCGTGATCGAACAGACTATCCGCGAGAAACTGCCGCCGGGCTTCCAGCGCGCCGAGTTCCTTCAGGAAAAGGGCATGGTCGACAAGGTCGTCGCCCGCGCCGATCTGCCGACCGTGCTGGGCCAGATCCTGTCCATGCTGATGGACGGACGCCGGGCGGCGGCCTAGAATCTCGACCGCGCGGTATGGATCCCATCTCCGCGCGGCTGATGGCGCGCCATCCCCAAAAGATCGATCTGTCGCTGGACCGGATCCGGGCGCTGCTGGCCGCCGTCGGCGATCCGCAGAATCGCTTGGCGCCGGTCGTCCATGTCGCCGGCACCAACGGCAAGGGCTCGACCGTGGCCTTGTTGCGCGCCATGGCCGAGGCCGAGGGGCTGTCGGTTCATGTCTATACCTCGCCGCATCTGGTCCGGTTCAATGAGCGCATTCGCCTGGCTGGACGGCTGATCGAAGACCGGGCCCTAACGGACATTCTGGACCGCCTCGAAGCGGTGGATGGCGATATCACCGCTACCGTTTTCGAAATGACGACTGCCGCCGCCTTCGTCGCCATGGCCGAGACTCCAGCCGATCTGGCCCTGGTCGAAGTCGGTCTGGGTGGGGTTCTGGATGCGACTAATGTAATTACAACGCCGCGCCTGTCGGTGATCGCCCCTGTCGATCTGGACCATGCCGAATTCCTCGGAACCGAGCTGGTCGGCATAGCGCGCGAGAAGGCCGGTATTCTGAAATCGCGTCGCCCCGCCGTCATCGCCCGCCAACCGGACGAGGTCCTTGCCGAGATCGAGGCTGTCGCGGAAAGGGTCCGCGCGCCGCTCCAGGTCATGGGCCGTGATTTCGACGCCTGGGCCGAGCGCGGCGGCCTGACCTTTCAGGGCGAGGACCGGCTCCTGGACCTGCCGCAGCCGACCCTGGCCGGACCGCACCAGATCGCCAATGCGGGCCTGGCGGTCGCAGCCGCCCTGGAGCTGGGCTTCAGCGACAAGGCCATCGCCCAGGGCCTCAAGACCGCGCGCTGGCCGGCGCGGATGCAGCCTCTGACGACCGGTCCCTATGCCGAGCAGGTCCGGCGGGTCGGGGCCGAGCTGTGGCTGGACGGCGGGCATAACCCCCATGCCGCGCGGGCCGTGGCCGATGCGGTGATGCAGCTTGACCTGCGCAGCCCGCGTCCGCTGGCCTTGATTGTAGGGATGCTGGCCAACAAGGACGCGGCGGGCTTCCTTGAGGCCTTCCGGCTGACCGGCGCGCCGGTCTTCACCGTCGCCTTCGAGGGAGCCTGTCAGGATCCGGCCACGCTGGTCCGCGCCGCGCAACAGGCCGGGCTGCGCGCTCAGCCGGCGCTCAGCGTTGGGGCGGCGCTGGACGCCGCCCTCAGGGAGGGGGCCGGGCGCGTGCTGATCTGCGGCTCGCTCTATCTGGCGGGAGAAGTTCTGGCGGCAGACCCGGCGACCTGGCCGACCTAGTCGCCGGTCGGCGTATCGGCTTGTGACGCCGCATCAGCTGAAGCGACCTGAAGCGGGCGGCGCTCCAGCAAGTGCAGGTCGCCGCCGACGCGCAGCAGGTCCAGGGCGCGCTGGAGCTGGTAGTCGCCGTCCGTCGGGAAGTCCTCCGGCGGCGCCTCCTCGGGCGAATGCGGGCCGCGGCGCTCCGAGCCGACCGATGCGTCCAAGGCGTTGGTGTAGGCGGCCTCTGAATAGATGAAGGACGATCTGGCCACGATCTCGGCCTCGCGGCGGGTGCGCGCCACCTCCAGATCCGGCGCGATGCCGATGCGCTGGATTGATTGGCCAGACGGGGTGAAATAGCGCGCCGTGGTGATCGACAGCGCACCGTCCTGGCCGTTTCTGAGCGGCATGACCGTCTGCACCGAGCCCTTGCCGAAGCTGGTCAGGCCCACCATCGTCGCGCGCTGGTGATCGCGAAGGGCGCCGGCCACGATCTCAGAGGCGGAGGCCGATCCGTAGTTGATGAGGACCGCAACGGGCAGGCCGCCGGTGAGATCCCCCGCCGTAGCGTTGTAGCGGTGGATGTCGGCAGGGCGCCGGCCGCGCTGGCTGACGATTTCGCCGCGCTCAAGGAAGGCGTCCGATACCGCCACCGCCGCATCGAGCAAGCCGCCACCGTTGTTGCGCAGGTCGAGCACGATCCCGCGCAGATTGGGGTTGGCGCCGCGCAGTTCGGCGATCTCTTCGGCCAGCTCTCGGCCGGTGTTCGTGTTGAAGGTCGAAATTCGGATGTAGCCGAACTCTCCTTCCATCCGCGATGTCACCGAGAAGGTGCGAATGACCTCCCGCACGATGGTGACGTCGCGCGGCTCCTGGCCATCGCGCAGGAAGGTGACCACCACCGGTTCGCCGGCGGGGCCGCGAAGCTGTTCGGAAACCTCAGCCACGGACAGCCCCGCTGCGGACTGGCCGTCAATGGAGGTGATCACGTCGCCGGCCTCGACGCCGGCGCGCAGGGCCGGCCCGCCATCCATCGGGGTGATGACGCGCACCAGGCCGTTCTCGGAGGTGATCTCCAGGCCGACGCCCGAATACGCGCCCTGGCTGCGCTCGTTCAGCCGCGCCAGGTCTTCGACATTCAGATAGTTGGAATGCGGATCGAGCGACTGGAGCATCCCGTCCAGGGCCGCTTCGATCAGCTCCTTGGGATCGGTCTCGACGACATAGGCGCGTTCGACCACGCTGACGACATCGCCGAATAGTTCGAGCATCCGGTAGGTCTCGGCTGCCTGGGCGCCCATGCGGGTCTGGCTCACCGCAGCCGCGCTCGCGCCGATAGCCAGAACGGAGACGCCGATCAACGCCAGTTTGCGCATTCGATTGCCTTTGAAATCCATGGGGAGGCTGTCTGTCGAGATAGAGGAACGACGCCGAGGCGACAAATCTGTGGCGCCATACAATCAGGCCCCGGCGCGCGCGTCGAGCCAGGGCGCAGGATCGACAGGCCGATCATCCCGGCGCAGCTCGAAATAGAGCTCCGGCGCCTCGCCCTGGGGCAGGCGGCCCAGAGGCTCGCCGGCGGAAATCCGCGCGCCGATCTGAACCGAAGCCCGGCCAAGCCCCGCCAGCACCAGCCGCCAGCCGGGGCCGAGCCGAAGCACAACCACCTCGCTCCAGCCCTCCAGCGGTCCGGCGTATTCGACCACGCCATCGGCAGGCGCGCGCACCAGGCCCTGATCGCTCCCGGAGAAGGTCAGGCCGTGAGCGCCGCCGCCGAACTCCGACACCAGGGGACCGTCGACGGGTCGCAGCAGCCGCTCGCGACCGCCGGGCAGGGGCGTGGCGCGGACCGCCTCGCGCTCGGCCGGCGTCAGTTCACGCAGCAAGCCCCCTAGATCGCGCACCCGCCGGCCCGCGGCCAGGGCCTCGGCCTCGGCGGTGGCGGCGTCGGCCAAAAGCAGGGTTTCGAGCGCCCGCTTCTCGGCGATCAGCCGGTCAATGTCCGCCCGCCGGTCGGCCAGCGAACTTTCCGACGTCAGCAGGTCGCCAGCGGCGATCACGGCCTGGCGGCGCAGGCGCGACAGTGCGGCCTGGTCGGCGGCGAGGCGGCGCGCGCGCGCCTCCAGCACCGGCGTCACCGACCGCATCAGGATCTGAGCGCGAATGGCGTCATTGGCGCGTTCCGGCGACACCAGCAGCGCCGGCGGCGGATTTCGGCCGTAGAGCTGAAGCGCCGCCAGCAACCGGGTCTGGCGGCCGCGTTCGCGGCCCAGTCTAACCCGCAGCACGATCTCGCGATCATTGATGTCGGCCAGCCGCGCTCGCTGCGCCGAGACCTGCGTTAGATCGCCGGATTCCTCCTGCCCGAGACGGCGCAGCTCCACCCTCAGACGTTCGACCTCCAGAGCGACGGCGTTGGCGTCGCTGCGTAGGCGACGGGCGCGCAGGGTTTCGTCCTGGTGCCGGGCCTGGGCGCGCGCCAGGTCGTCGCCTTGGCCCTGGCTGACGGCGGGGCTGGCGAGAAGGGCGGCGATCAGGCTGGCGACGAGGGCGCGTTTCATTCAGTCGCGATGATAGGGTGATCCGCCCAGAATCGTCACCGCCCGGTAGATCTGTTCGGCCAGCATGGCGCGGACAAGAGCGTGCGGCCAGGTCTGAGGCCCGAAGGCAAGGGATTCATGGGCCTGTTCGACGAAGGCGGGGTCCAGGCCATCGGCCCCGCCGATGACGAAAACGAGCCGCCGCTCGCCGCGATCCCTGAGGTCGGCGATCCTTTGCGCCAGCTGGCGCGATTTCAGCGGCTTGCCACGCTCATCACAGGCGATGACCCAGGCCCCGTCGCCAATGGCGCCGCTCAGGGCCTCAGCCTCGGCCGGCTTTCCGGATTTTTTGGCTTCGACCTCGATCAAATCAACCGGCGTCAGGGCCAGGGCGCGACCAGAGGCGTCGGCCCGGCGCAGATAGTCCGCCACAAGGTCGGTTTCAGGCGAACGGGACAGCCGGCCGACAGCGGCGATGCTGACCCGCATGGAAGCCTAACCCGCCGCGCCCGCGCGGTGACCCGAGGCGTCGACCGCCCAGATCTTTTCGATGTTGTAGAAGGCCCGGACTTCTGGGCGGAACAGGTGGATGATCAGGTCGCCGGCGTCGATCAGCACCCAGTCGCAGTGCGGCAGACCCTCAACCCGCGCGCGGCCTTCGCCGGCCTCCTTGATGGCGCGCAGGACATGGTCGGCGATGGCGCCGACGTGACGATGGCTGCGACCCGAGGCGACGATCATGGTATCGGCCATCGAGCTTTTGCCCTTCAGGTCGATGACCACGATGTCCTGGGCCTTGTCGTCTTCGAGCTTCTTGAGAACGATTTCATCCAGCGGGCCGTCCGACTTGCGGACAGCGGCGGTGAGCTGGGTCTCCGACGCGGTCAAATCGGCGTCGGCGTGCGCATCGTGCGCGGAAGGGGAAGTCAGCGGAGTGCTCCAGGCGGCCTACTAAGCCCGGAACCTAGCACGGAAGAGGCGGAGGGTCATCCCTCGCGCGCCTTGCGGATCGCTGTGGACGATTGCGGGTTCAGGGGCGCGGTCAGATAGACCCAGGCCGGAGCCTCCATCGTCGCCAGAACCGGCGCCCGCGAGGCTGGGACGCGGCGGTCGGCGAAAAAGGTCGAGGTCGGGGCGAAGCGGCTGCCCAGGATCGAGCCGGGGCGCGCCACCACCGCCATCGGCATCAGCCGGGCGATATCGGTCCAGCCCTTCCAGTGGTGGAAGCCCATCAGGTTGTCCGACCCCATGATCCAGACGAACTTGACCTGCGGATGCCGGCTCTTGAGCAAACGTAAGGTGTCCACCGTCCACCACAGACCGGCGCGGCTTTCGAGATCCGAAACAATCATGTCCGGCCCAGCGGCCAGCGCCCGGGTCCAGGCCATGCGCTGTTCCAGAGGGGCGGTGTCGCGCGCCGACTTCAGCGGGTTCTGCGGCGAAACCAGCCACACAACCCGGTCCAGCCCCAGCCGAATTCGGGCAGTCTCGGCGACATGTAGATGCCCGGAGTGCGGCGGATTGAACGAGCCGCCAAACAGGCCCACGCGCATGCCTGGCGAAAGGTCCAGCCCATCCCTTAGCGCGCCATGTACGACCGCAGGTTTGAACGGCGCCGGGCCGGCCTGGAACATCGAAGAGACCTTATGCTCTCAAGCGCCCTATCACGGCGTCCAGCCTGTGTCGCCTTCGTCTTCCGCGTCATCGTGGGCGAGTTCGCCCCGGCTCAGGCGAACCGCGCGCCAGGCGGCGCGCAGCAGTTGGCGCACCCCTTCTCCGGAGACGCCGGACACGCGCATGGGCTGGACGCCGGCCGCCTCGGCCAGTTCTGCGGCCTTGGCGTCGCGCTCTTCCTCGGACAGGGCGTCGATCTTGTTCAAGGCCAGGATTTCGGCTTTGTCGGCAAGACCCCCGCCGTAGGCGGCCAACTCTTCGCGAATGGTCCGCCAGGCGCCGACCACATCGTCCTGGGTCGCATCGACCAGATGAACCAGCCCGCCCGAACGCTCGACATGACCAAGGAACCGCGTGCCCAGGCCCGCGCCCTCGCTGGCGCCCTCGATCAGGCCGGGGATGTCGGCGATGACGAACCGCTCGTTGGGACTGAGATCGACCACGCCAAGGTTGGGGGCCAAGGTGGTGAACGGATAGTCGGCGATCTTGGGCCGGGCCGCCGAGGCCGCCGCCAGGAAGGTCGACTTGCCGGCGTTGGGCAGGCCGACCAGGCCGACGTCGGCGATTAGCTTCAGCCTGAGCCAGATCCAGGCCTCATGGCCTTCCTGGCCGGGGTTGGCGTGCTTGGGCGCGCGGTTGACCGGCCCCTTGAACCGGTCGTTGCCCCAGCCGCCGTTGCCGCCCTCGGCCAGGCGTACGCGCTTGCCGGCGTAGTCCATGTCGGCGATCAGGGTTTCCTTGTCCTCGGCCAGCACCTGGGTGCCGACCGGCACTTTCAGGACCACATCCTTGCCGCCCCCGCCATGCATGTTGCGGCCGCGCCCGTGTTCACCCGTTCCGGCCTTGAAATGCTGCTGGTAGCGGTAGTCGATCAAGGTGTTCAGCCCCTCGACGGCCTCAACCCAGACATCGCCGCCGCGTCCGCCGTCGCCGCCGTCCGGGCCGCCGTATTCGATGTATTTCTCGCGTCGGAACGATACCGCGCCGCCGCCGCCGTTGCCGGAGCGGATATAGATCTTGGCTTGGTCGAGGAACTTCATGGGCGGCTTATGGCCCAAGCGAGCCGCTCAGTCATCCATGCGGACGCGCCCCCGGCTCTTCTTGACGGTGGCGCGCACCGCTTTGCCCGTCAGCCGGCGCTCCTTGGAGGCCTTGGTGGGGCGGGTCGCCTTGCGCGGTTTGGGCCGTTCATGCGCGCGGTCGACCAGGTCGTTCAGACGCTCGATGGCGTCCTGGCGGTTGCGCTCCTGGGCGCGGAAGCGTTGGGCGGTGATGACGATCACGCCGTCCTTGGTCGCGCGTTGACCGGCCAGTCGGATCAGCCGGTCGCGGACATCGTCTTCAAAAAGCAACGATCCAGCCGCGTCGAAACGCAGCTGGACCGCTGTTTCCACCTTGTTGACGTTCTGCCCGCCGGGGCCGCCCGCGCGGAAGAAGCGGAACTCGAGCGCCTCTTCCGGGACCGTCCGGCGGGAGGCCGTCACCGGCCCTGCTGCACCACGCGCCCGGCGACGTAGCAGGGCTCCACCTCGCAATTGACCAGCTGGATACGGACGGTGAACCGCTCGTTGCGGCCGGGCGTCAGCGTGATCTGGGGATGGTCGTCCAGCGCTATATCCTGGCCGATCTGCTGGCCGCGCGAATCCATCACGAAGAGGTCGACGTCCGTGCAGTCCTGATCACAGGCCCCGAGGATCATGTAGGTTTGGCCGCCCTGCAGGGAGCCGAGATCCCACGTGTAGGAGTTGCCGGCCTGGAGGCCGGTAATCACGTCCCGCACGCCCGATGCGCCAAAGCCCGCCGCCAGGTTCTGCTGATAGTTGTCCAGATAGCCGTCAAGCTGGCCCGAGAAGCCCTCGATGACGTCACCGACCTCCTGCATGCCAGCGCCGCCCGATCCGCCGGACTGGCCACCGGCTTGGCCGCCACCCTGGCCGCGGTCGCCGCCGGAGGACCCGCCGTCCTGACCGCCGCTGGATGATCCGCCGCCCGCCCCTTCATCGCTGGGTTTGGCGCCGCTGGCAGCCGATCCGGAGCCGCCGCTACCGCTGCTATCGCCGCCGTTGTCGCTCGCCTGGCTGTCGCCGCCGCTGTTGTCGCCCTTTTCCTCGTTTCCGCCGCCCATTCCGCAGGCGCTCAGCGCCAGGGCGCTGAGAATGGCCACGCTGGCCACCATCGTGGTGTTCTTACGCATCGACCTCATCTCCCAATCAAATGGCTGAACCTTGTTCACTGGCCAAACTAGACAGGACTTTCGCTGGCTGTCGATCCTCAATTCCGATAGGCCGGCGGCATCGCGGTGCGGACCCGATACCGATCCCGCAATTCAAGCGCTCGCGACTCCAGCGGTTGGCGTTCGCCGTTGATGAAGATCGCTGTTGGCTGACTCAAGGGCTCCAGCGGATCGCCGGTCCAGACCACGACATCGGCGGCGACACCAGGGCGCAGCCCGCCGAACCGGTCTTGAAGGCCGAAGATGCGAGCCGGGTTGACGGTGATGGCGGCGATCGCCGCCTCGTAGGGCAGGCCATGGGCGACGGCGTTGCCGGCGTTGTAGCGGGTCTCGCGCGCCCTGTGGACCGAGCCCTCGTTGCCCTTGATGGCGATGACGACGCCGGCTGCGTGCAGCCGCGCGGCATTCTCCATGGTCGCGCCGCGCACCTCGAAGGACTGCGGCAAATTCGACAGAGGATTGAGCAGGACGGGAACTCCCGCAGCGGCGATCTCGTCAGCCACGCGCCAGCCTTCCTCGGCGCCGTCCAGGATGATGTCGAGCCCCTCGTCGCGGGCCAGCCGGAGCACGTTGCGGATGTCGGCGGCGCGGTGGACGGTGATGATCAGCGGCATCCGCCTCTGAGCCACCGGGATCAGCGCCTCAAGGTCGGCCCGAGACAGCATCAGGTCGCGCAGGCCGCCCCGGTCGTAGGCCGAACGGTTGGCGGCGTAGAGCCGGACCTCGCGCAGCAACTCGCGGAACAGGGTGAACTCGGCTCCGCGGGCGCCGCCTGCGACGCCGGCGCCGGCGTCGCCAAAGGGAGCGACCATGGCCACGCGCGCCTGAACTAGAATGTCGGTTCCCTCCGCCAGGTGGATCGCCGCCGCCTGACCGGCGAACAGGCCGGGCGAGTGCAGGCCGCCCTCGCCGACGCCGGCGGTGTCCTCCTCATGGACATGACCGCCGCTGGAGCCTGGGTGCTGGGGCACGACGATGGCGCGGGTGATTCCGCCCAGGCGGGCTACCGGTAGGGTGAAACTGTCGGGATCCAGGCCCCATGACAGGTCAAAGGCCGCGCTCAATGAGTTGGACGACTGACGCAGATCGTTGGTGTCGCTGAGAGCGGACACCTCGACACCGCCCAATCCGGAATCGACCGCCACGAAGCCGGGCGCGATCACCCCGCCCTGGGCGTCGATGACCTCGGCCCCGGCGGGCACGGCTACGCCGGCGCCGACGGCGGCGATACGGCCGGCGCGGATCACCACCGTGCCGCGCTCGATCTCGCCCGAACCAGTCAGGATGCGGCCGTTGGTGATGGCCACCGTCTGGGCCAGGGCCGCCGTAGCCGACAGGGCCAGGGCCGCCGCCGCGGCCCCAAGAATCTTGATCGCACGCATCAGCGGCCCTCCTGTCCAGGCTGGCCCAGTTCGAAGTCCGAGCGGGGTTGGTAGGCCGGGTCGAACCGGTCGTGGACCCGGGCCCCGTCGATGAAGACCTGATCGGCGCGGGCGTAGATCGAAAACGGATTGGAGCTCCAGATCACCACGTCGGCGCGCTTGCCGACCTCCAGGCTGCCGGTCTGATCTTCCACGCCGATGGCGCGCGCCGCGTTCAGCGTGATCCAGGACAGGGCATCCTCCTCCGAGATGTTCAATCCCGCTCGCCGTCCTGCCGACAGGGCCGCGGCCGCCTCCTGGTTCAGGCGCTGGGTCAGGGTGTCGTCGTCGGAGTGGATGACGGCGCAGGCCCCCGCCGCTTCAAGCATGGCGGCGTTCTCCTCGATGCCGTCCAGGCTCTCCATCTTGAAGCCCCACCAGCCGGCCCAGGTGGCCGAACAGATGCCTTCGGCGGCCAGAACGTCCGCGATCTTGTAGCTCTCGGAGGCGTGATGGAAGGTGGTGATGCGGTAGCCGAACTCCCGCGCCAGATCGATCATCAGCATCATCTCGTCGGCGCGGTAGCAGTGGTTCTGCACCAGAATGTCGCCCGACAGGACGCCAGCCAGGGTCTCAAGCCGGAGGTCGCGGGTCGGCGGATCGGGGTCCTCACCGGCCGCGATCTGGCGGTCGTACTCGTCCCAGCGGCGGCGATAGTTTTGCGCCTCGATCCAGCCGGCGCGGAAGCCCGCCATATTGCCCATGCCGGTGGCCGGGCTCTGGTTACGGCCGCCATAGACACGGCTGGGGTTCTCGCCGCAGGCCATCTTCAGGCCGTATGGCGCCTCGGGGAACTTCATGCCCTGCATCGAGACGGATGGCACATTCCTCAGCGTCACCGAACGGCCGCCGAACAGATTGGCCGACCCAGGCAGGATCTGGAGGGTCGTCACCCCGCCTTCGCGGGCGCGGTTGAAGCCGGGGTCCTGGGGCCAGACCGAATGTTCGGACCAGACCTGGCCGGTGTTGGGATTGGTCGCCTCATTGCCGTCCGAGGTCGCCTGGACCGACGGCGACGGATAGACGCCCAGGTGGCTGTGGGCGTCGATGATGCCGGGCGTGACGAACCGGCCCGCCGCATCGATGCGGCGCACCCCTGCGGGGATCGGGGTGTCCGGGCCGCCGACAGCAGCGATTCGCCCCGCGACCAGAACGACCACGCCATTGTCGATTCGCTGGCCGGCCCCCGTCATCACGGTGGCGCCGATGATGGCGATGTCCTCGGCGGGCAGCGGCCGATAGGTCGACGGATAGGGGTCCTGGAGCCCCCGCAGGCCCGGCGGCAGATCGGCCCTCGCGGGTCCAGCCGCCGGCGATTCCGGCGGCCCAGATCCACCGGTGGCCGCGCACCCGCCCAAGGCCAGCATGGCCGCGGTCGCGGCGATCATCAGGCTTCGCATTCGCCCCCTCCCAGAAAGCTGAGCGGCGAATAAAGCGGTCCCTGCCTTCCAGGCCAAGTGAAAACGGGGTTAGGCGATCAGCCGGCCCAGGGCCTCAACCTCATCCAGACCGTCGATGGCCAGGGTCTTGATCCGCGCGCTCTGACCCGCAATCAGCGCCAGCCGCGACTTTGGGAGGCCCAGGGCCTGCGCCAGGGTGACGATGACTGCGGCATTGGCCTCGCCGTCCGTCGGGGCGGCCCGAACGCGCATGCGGACCAGGGATTGCCCAGCCGCGTCGGTTTCAACCGCATCGATTCGATTCGCCCCGCCGCGGGGCGTCACGCGCACCCGGATCCGGCAGCCCGTCATCTAGAAGCCTAGCAGGACGGGCGCGGCCATGTTGTTGAACAGCATCCGCACGAACTGCAGCAACAGCAGCACCACAAGCGGGCTGATATCGACGCCGCCCATCGGCGGAATGATGCGCCGGAACGGCTCCATCAGCGGCCGGGTGATCGCATCCAGGAACGACAGGACCGAATAGACCAGCCGGTTGCGCGGATTGATCACGTCGAACGCGACCAGCCAGCTCAGGATCGCCGAGATGACGATGAACAGAATCATCAGCCCGATGATCGAGTTGACCAGCCAGATGATCGCTTCGCCCATGGCGTTTCCTTTCGGTCGGCGCGCGGGCCGGCGGCCTACGCGGACGCCGCTTCTAGCGGCTCATTGAATGAAGGCAAAGGCCGCGCTTGACTTCACCGCCTCGTGGCAGCATTAGCCCCGCTCCGAATGGGGCCGTAGCTCAGTTGGTAGAGCGCGTCGTTCGCAATGACGAGGTCAGGGGTTCGACTCCCCTCGGCTCCACCATTCCTTTCAAAGCACCTCTCGAACGCGATCCTGCGGCCGGGCCAGGACGACGCCCTTGGGTGTGGCCACGATAGGGCGTTCGACCAGGATCGGGTGTTTGATCATCGCTTTCAGCAGAGTGTCTTCGGAGACGTCGGGGTCGTGCAGGCCCAACTCAGCGGCCAGCGGTTCCTTGGCCCGGAGGAAGGCGGCGACGGGAACTCCAGCGCGCTGGGCCAGGCCCTTGAGGGCCTCGGCGGTCCAGCCAATGTCCTTGTAGAGCACGATTTCAGGCTCGACCCCGGCCTCGCGAATGATCTCCAGTGTCTTGCGCGAGGTGGAGCATTGCGGATTGTGGAAGATGGTGACGTCGCTCACGGCGGAGCTCCTTGCTGGCCCTGGGGGAGCGTCTGATCTGTTGATCGCAGGCCGGCGCCGCAAGCGCAGGCGGTCAACAATCTTCGTCGAAGCGCGCTTCAATCAGGGCGATAATGGCCTCCAGCGCCGCCGGCGCATCTTCGCCCTCGGCCTGGATTTCGACCTGGGAGCCGATGCCTGCGCCGAGCATGAGCAACCCCATGATCGAGCGGGCGTCGACCGCCTGCCCGTCCTTGATCAATCGAATTTCCGCCTCGAAATTGGCGGCGGCCTTGACCAGCTTGGCCGAGGCCCGCGCGTGCAGGCCCCGTGTGTTGCAGATCTGTACGGTGCGCGAGACGGAGCTCACTTCTCTCCCGCCAGGACGTAGGATGCTACTGAAATGTACTTGCGGCCGGCGTCCTGGGCGTGGGCGACGCAGGCCTCCAGGCTTTCGCGCTTGCGCAGACCGTCCAGCTTGATCAGCATGGGCAGGTTCAGGCCGGCGATCACTTCCGCCCCCGTCTGTTCCATGACCGAAATCGCCAAATTCGACGGCGTGCCCCCGAACATGTCCGTCAGGATGATGACGCCATCTCCGTCCTGCACGTTCTGGACGGCGCGAAGGATGTCGTGACGGCGCCGCTCCATGTCATCATCGGCGCCGATGCAGATGGCTTCGATGCCGCGTTGGGGGCCGACAACGTGCTCCATCGCCGAAAGGAACTCCGTCGCCAGCCCGCCGTGGGTGACGATGACCAGACCGATCATGACCTAAAGCAATCCCTCATGGCCCCCGGCGGAGGTTCGTTGCGCTCCAGCCGAAAGGACGCTGCATAAAGGAAGCCGCTCAGGGTTCCAACCGCGACAGCACGTCGCGGCCTGTGAGCGCCCACCTCAACTTAGCCGGTGCTGACGATTCGAGAGCCGACAGGGCCAGAAGAGGCAACGCCACGCCCAAGATTGTGTCATGCCCCGGGTCGGGCAGGCGCTCTGGCGTCTGGCCGCAGTCGGCGATCAGGGAAACCCGGGCCAGGCCGAGGCAGGGCGTCGCCATCAAACCCAGTCCGCGCACCTCGATGGCGCCCGCAAGGCGCGGCGCCGGCGCGGCGTAGAGGTGTCCGCCCGAGCGCCAGACGTCGATTTGGTCATCGCCGATCAGCCGCCATCCGCCATATTCCAGCAGTCTCAGCGCGAGGTCGCTCTTGCCAGAGCCGGAAGGACCGCGAAGCAGGACAGCTCGCCAGCCGGCTGCTGTCATTGCGGCGACTGCGGTGGCGTGCAGGCTCATGTCGCGGCCGGGAAGCGGATGATGAATCGCGCGCCGACGGTGTCTCCGCCAGGGTAACGGCGGTTCTCGGCTGTGATCACCCCGTGGTGGGCTTCGACGATCTGCCGGGCGATCGACAGGCCCAGTCCTGAATTCGACCCAAAGGCGGCGCCCTTGGGCCGCGAGGTGTAGAAGCGCCGAAACACGGTTTCCAGGTTCTCGTCAGGAATGCCCGGACCGTCATCCTCGATCGTCACCACGACAGAAGGATCGGCCCCCTGGATCTCGCGGGCGAGCGTGACGCGGACCTGGCCATCCTTCGGGCTGAATGACCGGGCGTTGTCGATCAAGTTGCGGAAGACCTGTCCGAAGGGCCCTTCGCGGCCAACGACGGCGAAGCTGTCGTCGGCGCCGACCGTCAGGGTGACCTTCGCGCCGCGGTCATCGTCATAGATGCTGACCACATCCGCCAAAAGTCGCTCCATCGGCACCGCGCGCGGGGCGTCTCGAGCCAGTTCGGCGTCGAGGCGCGACGCATTGGAGATGTCTGTGATGAGGCGGTCCGCCCTCCACACGTCGCGCTCCAGCACGTCCAGCAAGCGTTTGCGGTCCTGATCCGTCTTGACCAGCCCAAGGGTTTCCACCGCAGAGCGGATCGAGGTCAGAGGGTTCTTGATTTCATGAGAGACATCGGCGGCGAAGCGTTCGATAGCCACCATCCGGTCATTGAGCGCGGCGGTCATGGTCTCAAGGGCCCGGGCCAGGTCGCCAATTTCATCCTTGCGGCCTTCAAGATCCGGCAATGAGATCGCGCGAGCGCGCTGCAGCCGCACCCGGTCCGCAGCCCGCGCCAGCCGCAGGAGCGGCCGCACGACCCAGAAATAGAGCAGGCCGGCGGTCAACAGCGAAACGGCGAAGGCCGCCAGGGCGAAGGGGATCAGAGCGCGTCGCTGCGCCGCGACGACTTCGGAGAAGTCATCGGCCTCCAGGGTCAGCACGCCGACGACGGTGGCGACATGGCGGATCGGCACCGAGACCGAAACGACCTGGGCCCCGACTTCATTGTAGCGGACGCCGGCCTGCGGGGCGCCGGTCAGGGCTGCCTCGACCTCGGCGGCCAGGGCGTTGCGGGCGCGAGTCAGGCGGGTCTCTTCCTGCTGGGGATCCGGCTCGGGCGGCGGCGGCGCCTCGGCAGGTCGGGCCGGCGGGAGCTCCTCGATCTGAACGGCGTCGGTCACCAGATAGGAGTCCGCGATCAGGAAGCCGTCGATATCATACAGCCGGGCGCGCTGACCGGCGGGGATCAGGTCAGCGCGCAGGAACTGGGCCGACGCGATCGGATCGATGGCCGGAAAGGGCTCGCCCTGGGTCGCGCCAAACTCATACAGCACCGTGGCGACGAGCTGGGCCTGGGCGTTCAAATACTGAATTCGGGCGTCGACCAGGCCTCGACGCCACTCGTTCAGCCCAAACATGCCGATCAGCAAGACGGCCAGGGTGATCAGATTAAGCGCCAAGATCAGCCGGGCGAGGCCCGATTTGAGCAGGGACTTGATCCGCCGGGGAGGGCCTCGGCCCGGGAGGTCGCCGCTGTCACTCACGGTAGCGGTAGCCCACTCCGTAGAGGGTTTCGATGGCGTCGAACTCGGGGTCGACGACGCGGAACTTCTTGCGCATCCGCTTGATATGGCTGTCGATGGTCCGATCATCGACATAGACCTGATCGTCGTAGGCGGCGTCCATCAGGCTGTCGCGGCTCTTCACGAAGCCGGGCCGCTGCGCGAGCGCCTGGAGCAAAAGGAACTCGGTCACGGTCAAGCGCACGAGCTGGCCGTCCCAGGTGCTCTCGTGACGCGCCGGATCCATCGCCAGCTTGCCGCGCTTGAGCGCCTTTGAGGATGATTCCGCATCGGCGGCTTCGCTCTGATCAATGCCAGCCCGGCGCAGGATCGCCTTGATGCGCTCGAGCAGCAGGCGCTGGCTGAACGGCTTGGTCATATAGTCGTCGGCGCCCAGGTTGAAGCCGAGGATCTCGTCGATCTCCTCGTCCTTGGACGTCAGCATGATGATCGGCAGGTTCGAGGTCTGGCGGATGCGGCGCAGCACCTCCATGCCGTCCATACGCGGCATCTTGACGTCGAGAATGGCCAGGTCCGGCGGCTGGTCCTCAAGCGCCTCAAGTCCCGCGGCACCGTCGTGATAGGCGCGCACGGTGTGGCCGTGGCTTTCGAGCGCCAGCTTGACCGATTCGACGATGTTCTCGTCGTCGTCGACGAGGGTGATCACTGCCATGGCCTGAATAGCTCTCCGGTTTGCGTTCGGCGACGGTTCGCCAGCGCGCGCGACAAGATTAGGGCTGGACTGCGTTCAGGCCAAGGCGCGACCTGTCGGGTCAGAAATGATCAGCAGCCCGAAGACTTCCCAGGGCTCCCACTCGGTGACCGGCTTGTCTATGCTGCACCTCAGAACAGGGGTGTTGAAGATGATCGATCCGGCCGATCCCTACGCGGCGCTCAGTCGTATTTTCGAGGGGCGCAGCGCGCTGTTGCTTGAGGACGACGCCGCCCTGGCCGATCACGTCAGCGGCAAGCTCCAGCGTGCGGGATTCAGCGCGATTGATCGGGCCGTCACCGGCGAGGAGGCTTTGTCCTTGGCGGCCGCGCGCCCCTATGACGTGCTGATCCTGGACCGGATCACCCCGGGCATGGATGGCCTTTCGACCCTGACCGCCATCCGCGAGGGCTCTGGCCCCAGCCGCGAGGCGCCGGCCCTGTTTCTGACGGCGCTAGGCGGCGAGCGTCAGAAGGTCGAGGGCCTGATGGCTGGCGCCGATGACTATGTCGCCAAGCCGGTGGGCGATGAGGAGTTGCTTGCCCGGGTCGCGGCCCAGCTTCGGCGAGCCGTCTAAGGGCGATCTCATCAATGGGCCGTTTCAGCTCTCTCCGGGCGCCCGGACCCTGACCTACCATCCGCAGGGCGTATCGGCGCGGGTGTTGGACCTGTCTCCGCTGGAGTTCGCCATTGTCGCCGAGCTGATGGGCGCGCGCGGCCAGCCGGTCACAAAATCCATGCTGTGGGACCGGTGCTGGGTCGAATGGAAATTCCTGCCCGACAACTACGTCAACATCATCGACGCGCGGATATCGGCCCTGCGCCGGCGGCTCAAGGAACAGTGTGCTGAACTGTCCGACAGCCTGCACCCGCTGATTGTCTCGGCGCGCAGCCAGAGCCTCGTCTTCCGCGTCCTGGACGGCCAGGCGTGAGGCTGCCGCCGGTCAGTGCGGCCTGGCTGGCGGCGATGGTGACGGTGCTGGCGGCGGTCGCGCTGACGGCATCTCTGGCGGTCACCCACAATGCGGTGCGCTCCGAGCAGAGGCAGCGCGCCGCGCTCGCCGCGCTTAGCGATTTCAATGCCCTGCTGTCCAAGATGGACGCTCTGGGCGGCGGCGCCACGGCCATGCAGGAGGAGGCCGTCGTCAACTGGCTGAACGTCTTTCAGGGTCGTCCCGGGCTAGAATCGACGGTGGCGGACGCCTGTTCGGGGCGAATTCTCAACCTGGGCGTCCGCTGGCTGGAGGCTCCCGGACAACGGACCGCCGGGTTTCGCCCCCTGGCTGAGGCGCGGGCGCGCCCGCTCGAACGAATCGGACCCAACGTCTTCATCCTGTCCCTGCCTGCCGGCACCTTGTGTCCTGGACGGGCGGTCGAGGTCGTGGCGGTGCGGGATTCGGTTGGACCGATGCGCGTGGTGATCGGGCGCGTGGTTGAACGTACGGGGCGCGCCTGGGGCGTGGCCGCCGCCTCGGTCGCCGCCATGGGCGTCCTGCTGCTGGGCTTTGGCCTGGCCTCGGCGGGTTGGTCACGGGCGCGCATGGTTTCGGGCGTCAGCCGGATCAACGCCAATCTCGAACAGGCCGGCCGTGGCGACTTCACCGATCCGATCCCGTTGGAGGAGGTGACCGGCGACCTTCGGGATCTGACCCGGCAGGTCAATGTCACCCTGGGCCGGTTGCAGGAGTTGCTGGTTTGGCTGCGCGATACGTCTGACCAGGTGGCTCACGATTTCCGCACGCCGCTGGCGCGGGCGCGGGCTCGGCTGGATCGTTTCGGCGAGACTGGAGATCCGGCTCTGGTTGACGAGGCGCGGGGCGACCTCCGCTACCTGACCCAGGCGATGAACGAATCGCTGGCGCTCCGGGATGGAGAGACGTGGGCTTTCGAGAGCGTGCGTCTTGACCAGGTCTGTGATGCGGCTGTCGAGCTGTACGAACCGATCGCCGACGAACGCGACATTCGCTTTGAAACCGAGTTGACCCAGGCCGAGACGCTGGGCGTGGCCAGCCTCTTGCAACGGGCGGTGGCGAATCTGGTGGACAATGCGGTGAAGTACTCTCCCGATGGCGGCGTCGTCCGCATCAAGACCTGCACCGAAGGCGATACGGCGATTGTCGTCGTCGCCGACCAGGGACCCGGCATGGCCGCCACCGAAGCCGAGACGCCGACGGATGTTGAAAGCCACCGTATGGGCTTGGCTTTTGTGCGTGCAATTGTTCGCCGCCACGGCGGCGCACTGGATATCCAATCCGGGCCCGAAGGCTCGACAGTGACCATGAGGGTATGAGGATGAAGCGGCGTCTGCTTTGCGCGACGGTTTTGGCGGCGGGGCTGGTCGCTCCAGCGTTGGTCCAGGCGCAGCCAGCCTATCCGATCCCGTTCGACGCCGAACGCGGCGTGTTCAGTTTCGCGGCCCAGATCGAACGGTCGCTGCCGGCCGTCGTGCGGGTCACGACGCTGAACCGGGCCTCGAACGCCGGCGCCGTTCCGCGCGAGATCGCCGGCGGGTCTGGAGTCATCATCAACGCCGCCGACGGCATCGTCATCACCAACCAGCACGTCGTCGAGGGCGGGAACACCTTTCGGGTCGATCTGATCGATGGCCGCTCCTTCGACGCCGAATTGCTCGGCGCGGACGACGCGACCGACATCGCCGTCCTGAGGGTTCCAGCTTCGGGACTGTCCCAAGTCGATATTGTCGATTCCGACACCCTGCGAACCGGTGATCTGGTGTTTGCGGTCGGTCATCCGCTCGGTCTGGACCAGACCCTGACCATGGGGGTCATTTCCGGCCTGGGGCGGACGGGCATCGGCGACGCCATCGAGGACTATATCCAGACTGATGCTGCGGTGAACTCGGGCAATTCCGGCGGCCCGCTGCTTGACAGCGCCGGCCGGCTGATCGGGATCAATACGGCCATCCTGTCGGGCAGCACGGACGGCGGCAACGATGGACTGGCCTTCGCCGTGCCGAGCCGCATCCTGCTGGCGGTCGCCGATCAACTGCGCGAAACAGGACAGGTTCGGCGAGGCCGCATCGGCGTCACCCTGGGGTCGCTGACGGCGGAGCGGGCGCGTCTTTTAGGCACGCCGATCATCCGCGGCGCGGTCATTGAGGACGTGCTGCCAGGTTCGCCGGCGGATCAGGCGGGGCTGAGACGCAACGATGTCGTCATCCGTATAGACGGGCGCACCGTGGAGGGATCCGGTGCGGTGACCTCGACGGTCGGCCTCGCCGCGCCGGGCTCCAGGCTCGACCTGGTCTATCTGAGAGGCGGTCAGGAAATGCGCGCGACCGTCCTCGTGGAGGAACAGGCCCAGGCTGCGATTCTGGTCGCCGCGTCAGGTGATTCGGGGCAGGCCTTCGGCGCAGGGTTTCGCGATCTGCGGTCTTCGGATCGTGCCCCGGAAGGCGTCGCCGGCGGCGCCTTGATCACGTCGGTCGAGCCAGGCTCGGTCGCGGCGTCCTCGGGCCTTGTCGCCGGGGACGTGGTGTTGAGAGCCAACACCGCCGACATCGCCTCGGCCGACGATCTCGCCAAGGAGTTCCGAGACAATCCCGACGGCGTTCAGCTGGAGGTGGCGCGCGGGGCCGAACGACTGCCGATCAGCCTGCGGCCTGTCTGAGCCTCAGACGCAAAACGCCCGGGCGACCTTGGGAGGGGAGGGGTCGGTCGCCCGGGCGTCTCGCTTGGAGGAAGCGTCGGCTGGCCGAAGCCAGGAAACCCAGGGGGCTGGGGGGGCTGTTCAGGATCCGGATCTCTAGGCGAACCGGCCAGCCGACAGGTGTTGTTTCCTCCCGTCCGGTGGCCGCCAAAGGACCGAATTGAGACTTATTAGCGGCCTTTCTCTTAACGTTGTGCAATAAGGGATCGCGGCGAATTTCAACGGATCGCTTCCCCAATCAACGCTCTTGGGTCTAGGCTCCACGTCGATGAGCCTGGATGCGCCGTCAGATAGTCGCTCAAGCGGACCGGTTTTCTTCCACCGGCTCGAGCTGCACGCCATTCTCAGGCTGTATGGCCGCATGGTCGCCGCCGGCGAATGGCGCGACTATTCTGTCGGCGGCTCGGACGATAGCGCGGCCTTCGCTGTCTTCAAGCGCTCGGGGGATGCGCCGCTCTACACCATCGAGAAACGCCCGGAACTTCAGCGCCGTCAGGGCCAGTGGGCGGTCCTGGGTCAGGGTGGGTTGATCCTCAAGCGCGGTCGAGAGCTGGATCAAGTCCTGCGGTTCTTCGATCGCCGCCGCTTTTCCGTGATTGAATAAAAAAGGCCCCGGATTGCTCCGGGGCCTTTCTCGTTGGCGAAGCCTGGGGGCTCCTATTCGCGACCGCCGAAGATGCGCAGCAGGAACAGGAACAGGTTCACGAAGTTGATGAACAGGCTCAGCGCGCCGTAGCTGGTGGCCACGCTCATGGCCGCCTGGTCGCCGCCCAGCTGATAGTAGGTCAGCTTGAGCCGCTGAGTGTCGAAGGCGATCAAGCCGGAGAAGATCAGCACGCCCGCATAGGTGATGATCCAGTAGAGCATCGACGACTGCAGGAACATATTGACCACCGAGGCGATGATCAGGCCGATCACGGCCATGATCAGGAAGGTGCCGATGGCGCTGAGATCGCGCTTCGTCGTGTAGCCGAACAGGCTGAGGCCGGCGAAGGCCGCCGCCGTCACGAAGAAGGTCGTGGCCACGCTGGCCCCCGAATAGACCAGGAAGATCCAGCCCAGCGAGGCGCCCATTGTGGCCACCACCGCCCAATAGAGCAGATTGGTCGTGACCGGGTTTGGCCGCTTCATCAGGAACATTGAGCCGAAGATCAGCACCAGCGGCGCGAACTGGACGACCCAGCCCAGCGGCGACATCTGCAGAACGCCGCCCGGCCCCGTGGTGTAGAACAACTGCTGGACCGCCGGCACATTGCCGACCACCCAGGCCAGACCGCCGGCGACGACCAGTCCCAGCGCCAGCTTGTTATAAACGCCCAGCATGAAGCTGCGCAGGCCGGCGTCCGTCGCCATGTCGGCGCGGCCCTGAACGGCCGTGTCTTGTCTGAAGTCGCTCATCGCGAACCCTGTCTCCTGTAGGCGCCCCCGAAACGGGCGCGTCGCGTGTAAATATCGGGGTCGCCAGCCTCCGGTGCAAGGAAAACCGGATCAGAGCGGATCAAACCTCTGCTAGATGGGGCTATGATCCGCCTGTTCGCCGCCATCGAGGTTCCTGAGCTGATCGGTCATGACCTGGCCCGGCTCCAGACCGGCCTGCCGCGCGCGCGCTGGCGATCGCTCGAGGCGCTGCACATCACGCTGAGGTTCTTCGGCGAGGTTGACGAGCGCCAGGCCGATGACCTGGACGCCGAACTGGCCCGTATCACCTGTCCGGCCTTCGATGTCGTCATCAAGGGCGTTGGCGAGTTCGGCGAGGGCCATATGTCGGACGCGGTCTGGGCTGGTGTCGAGGCCAATGAGCGGCTGAATGTCCTGGCCGGGCGCTGCGAGACGGCGGCGCGCCGGGCCGGGTTGACGTCCTCGACCCGCACCTACCGGCCCCATGTCACCCTGGCCTATCTACGCGGCTCGCCGACCGACCGGGTGGCCGGGTGGATTCGCGCCCACAATCTCAAGACCTTCGAGCCGTTCCGGGTGAACCGCTTTGGCCTCTACTCCAGCCGCCTCGGGCACGGCGGCTCGACCTATAGGCTGGAACGCGAGTACCTGATCGGATGAAACTCGAGCCCCGTTCTGTCCTGTTCGTTCCGGCGACCAACGCCCGCGCTCTGGCCAAGGCCGCGTCGCTGGATTGCGACGCCGTGGTCATCGACCTGGAGGACGCGGTCGGCCCGGTCGACAAGGATGCGGCCCGCGCTGCTATGCGGGAGGCTCTGCCGGCCTTCGGCGGTCGGGCGGCGGTGCGGATCAACAGCCGCGATACGCCCTGGGGCGAGCAGGACTTGGCCGCTGCGACCGGCTCGGACGTCCTGGCGGTGGTCCTGCCCAAGACTGGATCGGCGGGCGAGGTTCGCTGGGCCGCTGCGGCAGGGCGTCCGGTCTGGGCCATGATCGAGACCCTGGCCGGCGTCCTGAACCTGGCCTTGATCGCGGCCGAGCCGGGCGTCGGCGCGCTGATCCTGGGCCAGAATGACCTGGCCGCTGAGATGAACGCCCGCCCTGGCGCGGACCGGACGCCGCTGCACCTGGCCATGAGCCTGATCGTCACCACCGCACGCTACAACGGTCAGCTGGCCCTGGACGGCGTCTTCAACGCCTATCGTGACGCGGACGGTTTCGCCGCCGAATGCGAGCAGGGCCGCGCCTTCGGCTTCCACGGCAAAACCCTGATCCATCCGTCACAGATCGAACCGAGCAACGCCATCTTCGGCCCGTCGTCGGACGAGATCGGCTGGGCTCGCGCGGTGGTCGCGGCCTATGCCGCTCCCGGCGCCGGAGACGCGGGCGTGCTGAGCGTCGAGGGGCGCATGGTCGAGCGCCTGCATCTGGACCAGGCGAAGCGCATCCTCGCGCGGGCCTAGGGGCCAATCGACATTTAAGTTGGCTGGTCATTCCCGGGCCTGTCCCAAGACGCCGCTGACCGCAGGGGTCCGGCATGGCGCTTCATTCGGAGCGACCGGGCGCAAGGGATGGCCGGGCAAGGCCGGCCATGACGGATTGAGGCGGCTCCCGCGTCGATGTCGACAGGGGGCGGGACCTAGCCTTCGCCCGGCCGCCCGTCTTCGCCGACCGAATGGATCCACTCGGTCGAGGCGGCGCAGCCGTTCAGGACCTCGCCGGAGATCTCCACCCGCGCCGTCAGCGGATAGGTGCGGTCGCTCATGCCGTCCGAACACTCGGTTTCGGTCAGGGTCACGACCAGCGGATTGCCGGCGTCTGTGGTGGTCGTCCAGGTCGCCACCGTCCCGGTGATCGCCGGCTCAGGCCGAGGTGCGCGTTGTTCGGGCCGGTCGAGGCCGGAATAGACCAACTCGGCGCCCTCGAAGGTGACGCCCCAGAACGGCTCGGTGCCCAGGGTGCTGATGTTTTCGCTCAGGTCGACGCCGCCCAGGCGGCTTCCGGGCTCGGGTGTGTCGGTCCCGGCGGCAGCGCCGGATTCGGGCGCGGCTGTGTTGGGTGGGCCGGCCTCGACGGTCGCCTGGGGTTCACACGCGGTGATCGTGAGGGCTGACAGGGCGGCTAGAGCCAGGGGCAGGCGCATGGAAATCTCCGTATTGAACCGCCACTGCGCGCTCAGATGGCTGTCGCGTCAAGGCGAGTCGGGTATCGTCAGCCTATGAACGCGGACAAGAGACCCACGGTTCTGGAGTTTTTCGCGGGTGCGGGCTTGGCCCGGCTGGGCCTGGATGGCTGGCGCACCGTCTTCGCCAACGATATCGACCCGATCAAGGCGATGGCCTACCAGGCGAACTTCGATGATGAGGGCTTTCGCCTCGATGACATCTGGAGTCTGTCGTCGGGCGATCTGCCGGGGGGACGCGCAGACTTGGCCTGGGCCTCGTCTCCCTGCCAGGATCTCAGCTTGGCTGGCTCGCGGCGCGGCCTATCGGCCCGACGTTCAGGCGCCTTCTGGGGGTTCTGGCGGCTGATCGAGGCGCTTGGTGCGCAGGGCCGCGCGCCCCGGCTGATCGTGATCGAGAACGTCACCGGCCTGCTGACCAGCAACGGGGGCGAGGATTTTCGTACGCTGGCTGATCTTCTGGCCGATCACGGCTGGTGGTTCGGCGCGCTGGAGATGGATGCGGCGCTGTGGCTGCCCCAGTCGCGGCCGCGCCTGTTCATTGTGGCGACCCGCGATGCCGCGCCCGGCGCTGGCGGTCCTGTCGCACCGTTTCATTCGCGCGGCGTGATCGCAGCCCATGCGGGCCTTTCGGACCGCGCGCGCGCCGCCTGGCGTTGGTGGGATGTGCCAGCGCCGCCAATGCGCAACGCCGACCTGGCCTCCGTCCTGGACCCGGATGATACGGCGGACTGGCTTGACCCTGCACGCACCCAGGCGCTGCTGAGCCAGTTGGGGTCGCTGCATCGTCATCGGCTCTCCGTCGCCGCGGCGAGCGGCGAGCGTCGTGTCGGCGCCGCCTTTCGGCGCGTGCGGCTTGAGCACGGCGCCAAGGTCCAGAGGGTTGAAGTCCGGTTCGACGGCCTGGCCGGCTGCCTGAGAACGCCTGCCGGCGGATCGTCGCGCCAGTATCTGATCGTGGCCGAGGCCGGTCGCGTCCGGGCGCGCTTCCTGACCCCGCGCGAAGCCATGCGGCTGATGGGGGCGGGCGACGACTATCGGCTGCCGGGCTCGGTGACGGCGGGGCTCAAGCTGGCTGGCGACGGCGTTGCGGTCCCCGTCGTGCGGGCGCTGTCGGAAGGCCTGCTGAAGCCCCTGCTGGCGGGCCGCCAGGCCCGCGCCGCCTAACCCTGTGCTGGGCGAAGGTCGCCGGCCTGGGCGGTCATCATCGGCTGTTCACCGGAGCGCTGCTGTTCGATCAGGGCGTCGATCCGGGCGCGCTGGGCCTGGAAGGCGGCCAGGTCGCGGCCTCCGAGGATGACGCCGCGCGGCATTTCGACACCACGCGGATTGATCCGCTGACCATTGCGCCAGATTTCATAGTGCAGGTGCGGGCCGGTCGAGGCGCCGGTTGACCCGACATAGGCGATCACCTGCCCCTGGCTGACCCGCTGGCCGGCGCGTAGGCCCGGCGCATAGCGCGACAGGTGCGCATAGCCGCTTTCCAGGCCGTTCGAATGACGAATGCGCACCCAGTTGCCGTAGCCGCCCCAGCGGCGGGCCTCGATGACCACGCCGTCCGCGGCGGCGACGACGGGCGTGCCGTAACCGACGGCGAAGTCGATTCCCTGGTGCATTCGGCGATAGCCGGCGATCGGATGACGCCGCATCCCGAAGTTGGACGAGATCCGCGCGCCGTCGACCGGGGTCGACATCATGCCGCTGCGGACATTGCGGCCGTCTTCATCAAAATACTGAGCCTCGTCGGCGCCCGCTGCTAGATAACGGTAGAAACGGACGCCGCGCACCTCCGCGTAGAGCAGGGCCCCGGTATCGACGGTGACGCCGCTCTCGGTCACGGAACGCTCGAACACCAGGGTCATCGGGTCGCCGGCGCGTAGATCGCGTGAGAAGTCCAGGCGGTGAGCGAAGACCTGGCCCATGCGCGCCACCAGCGCGCCGTTGGCGCCGAGAGCCAGCGCGGACTGATGAAGAGTTCCATGCACCTCGCCGGAGGCGACGACTGTTTCTTCGCGGATCTGTTCGGCCAACTCACGCACACGCAGCGCGCCGTCAAAGTTACGGGTCACCGTCAGCTGAGTGGCGGGACCGGTTCTGAGGGTCAGGCCGATCAGGCGCGCCGCGCCGCGGCCCGAGCGCGGCCGTGACACGGCGGTTTCGAAGCGCAGCCCGGCGCGGATGTTGACGGTGTCGAAATTCTGGTCGGCCAAGGTGCGGACCACCGCCGCCGCCTCATTGGCGTCGATGCCGGTGCGGGCCACGGCCTGGGTCAGGGTCTCGCCCGAGCGGACCTCGACCGGCACCAGTTCGGGCGTCTGCATTCCATCCAGAGCGGCCGCGTCGGTGAAGGCGCGCGATTCCAGGCTGGCGAGTTGAGCCGGGGTCAGGCCGGCGGGCGAGGCCGAAGCCTCCATGGGCTGATAGACCCGCCACGTCAGAGCGGCCACCGCGACGGCGGCGCAGACCGTGAACAGGTGCGGAGACACTCGCACCGGCTGGCGTCGCGGATCGAATTGAGCCATCGGCCCCCCACTCGTTTCGCGGCGTCGTCAAGCGACACCGGGCCACACTCGGCCCCAAAACTACCCAGGTCGCGCCTATACCGCGTGGCGCTCCCCATTGAAAGACTGGGCCCCTGAGACGAGAATCCCAATCCTGGCTTGGCTTTCCTGCCATCAGAGCCCGATTTTCGGCTCCATGGCAGAAAATGTCGCACCCTGCCCCGACTATTAGATTAACGTCTCATAGTGGTGCTTGGGACACGTTGTCGCGGTCTCCCTAGCAAGGGGGGCGCCGCTTGCGCCGTTCGTGCGTTAGGGGCTTGAAGTCGAGCACCAGCGACAGAAACGGGCCGAGTTGACCAAGGGCGAAGACATCCGACCGGCGCGCCGCCGCCCCGTGCGGTCACGGTTCAGCCGCGGCGCGACCCAGCTCACGGGCTTGCTGGCCACAGTCGGCGTCCTGTTCCTGGTCGTCTTGATCGCGGTGTTTCTGGCCTATGCGGCTCGGCGCGAGATCGCCCGGCAGGCCTTGATCGGCTGGCTTGAGGATCGCGGAATCCAGGCCGAGGTCCAGTTTGAACGGTTCGACCCCAACGGCTTGGTCGCGTCGATCCGCGCCGGCGATCCCGGCGATCCCGACCTTGTCGTGGAGCGGGCCGAAGTCGACTACCGGCTGGGCATGCCCTGGTCGGGCGGGTTTTCTGTCCGGCCAACCCGCATTCGCCTGGTCCGACCCGAGCTTCGCGCCACCCTTACCGAGGGCCAACTTGGTTTCGGCGCACTTGATCCTGTCATCGAAGAGTTCACCGGCCGCCCCCCATCACCAGATCAGACAAGCCCAAGCGTCATCGTGGAGGGCGGCCGCTTTCGGCTCGCCACCCGAGGCGGGGTGCTGGTCGCCATCGCTGACGCCCGACTTGAGGAGAATCGGCTCCTCACACTGGACGCCCGCCTGCCGTCCGCCCGCCTTCGCGATGACGCCCTGACGCTGGACCTGGATCGCGCCGGGGTGGCGGTCCGAACGGTCGGCGGGCGCACGGCTCTGGCGGCGACCGTCCACCTGGATCAGGTCGCCGGGGCGGGCCTGTCGATGAATGGCGGTCAAGTAAGGCTGCGGATCGAAGCGCCCTATCCCGAGACGGCGCGGCGCCGCGTTCACGGCCCGGTCGGGGCGCATCTGGGCGCGGCGTTTGACAGTCTGGGGTGGCAAGGCGGCGGCGCCCGAGATGTTGATGCTGACCTCACCTTCGATGGGCGCGGGACGGGCTGGATCGAGGCTTTCGCCCTGCTCGGCGGCCTGAACGGCCAGGTCACGGCCGACCGGCTTGACGCGGGCGGCGCCCGCCTGACCCACGCCGCCCTTGTGTTGGGGGGCGAACGTGTGCGTCTCAGTCGGCGAGATGAGGTTCGCTGGCGCTATGAGGGCGATGTCCGGTTGGGGACGGCCTCGGCCGTGCGGGACAGCCTGTCAGGCCAGGCCATTTCGATCCGGCTGACCGATCTGGTCGCGGGTGGCGCCGGTTCGGCGGCCGAAGCCCGCGGTCGTCTCAACCTGGATGCCGCCGCCCTGTCCCAGGATGCCCTGACCCTGACGGGCGTCAGGGGCGAATTCGGGCTGGATAGCCGCCTGTCCGGGGCGGGCCTGACCACTCTGAGCGGGGCCGCCCGTTCGGCAGGCGGGTCGTGGGGTGTGCTTGGCCCGGTCGGGCCGGGCGATGTGCCTGAACAGGCGGCGCTCAAGCGCGCCTTGCAGGCGTTCGCCTTCGAGGCTCCAGCCTTGACCCTCTCGACCGGGTCTGCGGGGACGGAGGTGTCGCTGGACCGTCCGGCCCGTATCCGCCCCGCGACCGGCGGCGAGGTGGTGATTGCGGCCCGTCGGAGCCAGTCGTTGTACGCCGCTGCGCCCGGACGGCCCGGCGGCGGCGCCTTGGTTTTGCAGGCCTCGGGTGGAGGATTGCCTCAGGCCCGGATCGACGTGCCGCGCTATGTCATGGCTCGGGGCGAAGTCGCCGCCACCCTCGATGGAGAGGCGGCGTTTGATTTCGGCCTTGCCCGCGGCGCCCGGCTGAATACGGCGGGAATGCTGAGGATCGGCGGCGGCCGCACGACCTTTTCGCCGGCGGGCTGCTTCCCGTTCAGCGCGGCCCTGCTGGAGCTGGGCGAAAATGATGTGGCCGAGGTCTCGGCCAGCCTGTGTCCGACGCAGGGGCCGATGCTGACCATCGCCGACGGTTGGCGCTTCGAGGCCCAAGCGCGACAGCTATCTGCTGCGGCGCCGTTCCTGGGCATGGCCGCCTCTGAGGTTTCGGCCCGCGTCACCGCTGGGGATCCTGGAGGCGCGCTGAGCATCGACACGGCGATCACGGATGCTCTGATTGCGGATACCGAGCCGGCTCCGCGCTTTCACCCGCTTGGCGGATCGGGCCATGTCAACCTGACGGATGAGGCCTGGTCGGGCGTCCTGCATCTGAGGGAGCGAACACAAGGGCTCAGGGTCGCTGATGTCACGATCCGCCACGCTGGCCGCACAGGCGCAGGCGGCGCCCAGTTTGATGCGACCGGCCTTCAGTTCGCGCCCGGAGGCTTGCAGCCCGCCCAGGTCAGTCCGCTCGCCGGCCATTTCATGGGAGACGGAGTCTCGGGTCGCGCCGATTTCACGGGTTCCTTCGACTGGACCGCAGAAGGGGCGACCAGCGGCGGGCGGTTCGCTACGCCGGGTCTGGACTTTGTCAGCCCGTTGGGCGCGGTGACCCAACTCAGTGGGGACGTCACCTTTGTCAGCCTGACGCCGCTGATCACCGCCCCGGATCAGCATCTGGCCATCGGCGGGATCGAGGCCTTCCTGCCCCTGACCAATGTGACGCTTGACCTGGGCCTTAGTGAAGCCAGCCTGCGCGTAGCCGGGGGGCGGGTCGCCGTCGCTGGCGGCTTCGCCGGGCTGGAGCCGGTCAATATTCCGTTTGATCCGGAACAGTCCTGGGAAGGCGTGCTGGTCCTCGAACAGGTTCAGCTCGGCGATGTATTCGCCGCCTCCAACTTCTCTGATGCGGTTCAACTCGACGCGGTCGTGTCGGGGCGTTTGCCATTTATCTACGGCCCCAATGGCGTCACTGTCGTCGAGGGTCAGGTCAGTGCGGTCCAGCCAGGCCGGCTGTCGATCGCCCGAGCTGCCCTGGCCGGCATGAGCGCAGGCGGCGGCGGTGAACAGGTTCCGCCCAACACGGTGCAGGACTTCGCCTATCAGGCGCTGGAAAATCTCTGGTTCGATCAGCTGGACGCCGAGCTGAACAGTCTGCCGCAAGGGCGCCTGGGCGTGCTCTTCACCATCCATGGCCGTCATGATCCGCCGGTGGATCAGGAGATCCGCCTGGGCCTGGTCGAGCTGCTGCGCCGTGATTTCCTGAACCGCGTCCTGCCGTTGCCGTCGCGCACGGAGATCAACCTGACTCTGGACTCTTCGTTCAACCTCGATCAACTGATTGCGGATCTGATGGAGATTCAGCGCGCTCGCAATGTGTCTGAGCGCAGCCAATGACGTTCAGACCGTGTTCAGCCGCCGCAGGCTTCAATCCGACTCGAAAGGAGACGTCAGGCATGACGAAAACCGAAGCCGCCGCGGCGGCCGCCATCGCTCTGGTGATGACCGGTGTCGCCTGTACGCCGACAGTCCGGGTCCAGGTGGACCCAATCACCATCTACGCCAAGCTGGATGCGGATGTCCGTATCCGGCTTGATCAAGAAGTGCGCGATCTCATCGCGCAGAACCCTGAGCTCTTCTAGGGAGGAGGAGCAGATCATGACCAAACGCATCCTCATCGCCATCGCCGCTGCGGGCCTCACCGCCGTCGCCGCTGTTCCTGCTATCGCCAACGCCGCCACTGCGGTTGTCTCGCGCCAGGATGCGCGCGCGATCGTCAATCAGGCCAAGGCTGACGGCATCGTCGGGGAAATGGCCGACGGTTACGTCGGCGCCCGCGTGGAGTCCCAGCTCACCGCCGCCATCCGCGCCGCCCTGGCCGAGATGAACGCCGGTCGGGCCGAGCTCTATCGCCAGGCCGCCCAGTCGACCGGCACGACCGCCGCCGCCGCCGGGGCCTCTTCGTTCCAGCAGCGTTTCAGCAGCATTCCCGCCGGCCAGTGGTACCGCGACACCAACGGAACCTGGCGCCAGAAGTAGGCGGACAGGCGCCTCTCCCCGGGTGGAGGGGCGTCACCGCACGTCGTCGACAACCCGGACTAGCCGTTCCAGATCAGCCGGCCGGGACAGGCGGTGGTCTCCGTCTTTGATGAGCGAGACCACGACGTCCGGGCTCTCAATCCGGTCAACCAGCGCCATGGCGTGCGCCCAGGGCACCGGCTCATCCAGCATTCCCTGCAGCACCCGGACCGGGCCGGTGATCGCCACCGGCGCGTCCAGCAAGCTCCAGTTGCGCGCGTCCTGGAAAAAGGTCCGCGTCAGGTCATAGGGGCCCTCGAAGTCGTCGGTCACCGTATGCACGCCCTCAACTTCGATTTCGCGCCGGGCGGCTTCTGAAAGTGCGGGCCACATCAGCCGATGGGCGAAGTCCGCCGCCGGGGCGATCAGCACCGTCGCCTGGATGCGCTCCGGCCGAGCGATAGCGGCCAGGCTGGCCACCCACGCGCCCATGGACGATCCGACCAGCACCACCGGGCCTTCGACCAGCTCATCAATCAGGGCGATGAGGTCGGCCCGCCATCGCCTGATCGTCGCGGTGCGCCAATCTCCGGAAGAGTCGCCGTGGGCGAAGTGGTCGTAGCGCAGATAATTCCAACCGTCAGTTCTGGCCGCATCCGCCAGGGCCTCGGCCTTGGTTCCGCCCATGTCCGAGCGCCAGCCGCCGACCCAGATCACCGTCGGTCCGTCGCCGTCGATCCTGCGCCAGGCCAGACGCTCGCCGTCGGGGCGTAAGAAGAAGCCGGAGGTTTCGGTCATGGGGCGTTTCCAGTAATCAGGCCGGGTGATCGTCCTGCCCCGAGATTTCGTCCTGCTGCAAGTGGTCCCGGAGCTGAACGCCGGGGGCGTCGAACGCACGGCCCTGGATATTTCGCGTGCGGTGGTCGAAGCCGGCGGCACCTCACTGATCGCCTCGGCGGGGGGGCGAATGGAAATGGAACTCACGGCCGGCGGCGGCGAGCTGATCCGGATGCCGGTCCAGTCCAAGAACCCGCTGACCATCGCCGCCAATCTGTTTCGCCTGAGCGATGTGATCCGCAAGCGCGGCGTCAGCCTGGTTCATGTCCGCTCGCGGGCACCCGCGTTCTCGGCCCTGCCGGCGGCGAAGCTGGCGGGCGCGCCGGTGATCAGCACCTATCATGGCGTCTATAACGCGCGTTCCGGCCTCAAGCGCTGGTACAACGGCGTGATGACGCGAGGTCGGCACGTCATCGCCAATTCCGACTTCACGCGCCGCCACGTCCTGGAGACCTACGGCCTTGACCCGCGCCTGGTCACGGCCGTGTCGAGAGGAACCGACCTGACCCGGTTCGACCCGGCTGCTGTCTCGCCGGAGCGGGTTGCAGCTGCGCGCGCCTTCTTCGGCATCGGGCCGAACGAGACGCGCACGGTGTTTCTGCTGGCCGGACGGCTGACCCGCTGGAAGGGCCAACTGCTGGCGGTCGAGGCCGCCCAGCGTCTCAAGGAGGCGGGTCACGACGACTTCATGCTGATCATGGTCGGAGACGACCAGGGCCGCATCGCCTATCGGGCCGAGATCGAGCGGGCCTTGACCCTGGCCGACCTGGATGACCAGGCGGCTGTCGCCGGGCATTTCACCGATATGCCGGCCGCCTGGCTGGCCGCTGATGTCGCGCTGGTCCCGTCACTCGATCCCGAAGCGTTCGGGCGCACCGCCGTCGAGCCCCAGCTTATGGGACGGCCGGTCGTGGTCGCCGCTCATGGGGCCCCGGTCGACACGGTCATCGATGACGAGACCGGCTGGCTATTCCGGCCTGGCGATCCGGACGATTTGGCCCGCCGCATGGAACAGGCGCTGGGCGCCGGTCCGATCCGTCGTGCGGCCATGGGCCAGGCGGGGCAGGCCCGGGCGCGCGAGCTCTACTCGATCCGGGCCATGGTCGATGGCACCTTTGGCGTCTACGCTCAGGTGCTGGAGGAGGACTGGGAGCGGGGGTAGGGCCAGGCCGGTCGGCGTTGGTTCAGCTTGCCAGATAGGGGTTTGAGGCCCATATAGGGCGGGCCCGAGCTTGCTCGACGTGCACGCCATCGCGCGCGTCCAGCGAATCGGGACTGATGTTCAACGACCAAAGGAGTCGACGCCTATTCGCCGCCCGATGCAGACGCCACCCGTCAAGGACGGACCGCGCACCAATCAAGACATTCGCGTCCCTCGCGTTCTTCTGATCGACCAGAACGGCGAGAAGCAGGGTGAAATGCCCACCTCCGCCGCGCTCGAAGCCGCCGAGGAGGCCGGACTTGATCTCGTTGAGATCGTCCCCAACGCCAATCCCCCGGTCTGCAAGATCATGGATTACGGCAAGTTCCGCTTCCAGGAGCAGAAGAAGAAGAACGAGGCCCGCAAACGGCAAAAGGTCGTCGAGCTCAAAGAGATCAAGCTGCGACCCAACATCGACACCCACGACTATGAGGTGAAGGCCAAGGCCATGCACCGCTTCTTCGGAGAAGGCGACAAGGTCAAGGTGACCCTGCGCTTTCGTGGTCGCGAGATGGCCCACCCTGAGCTGGGCATGAAGCTGCTGCTCAAGGTCAAGGAAGACTTCGATGAGGTCGCCAAGGTCGAGTACGAGCCCAAGATGGAAGGTCGCCAGATGATCATGATCCTGGCTCCGAGGTAGACCTCGCTCTTCAAGTTGAGTTGGAAACGCCGCGTGCCTGTTGGGACGCGGCGTTTTTCTTGCCCGTCCCCGCCTCTCATCGCGCCAGGTTCGGGGGTGGAGGGGGTGGCTGCAAACGTGGTTAATCCCTGTTAAGATACAATATCTTGTAGGGAACAGACCCCGAACCACGGCGTGTCAGTGATTCGGTCCTGATTCGTTTCACGCCTGTTCCGCACCGGACCGCGCCAGTGTTTACCTCTTTGGCCAAGGCGTCGGCCTGGGCGCTTGCCTGGGGCCGCGACGCTCGCCACCTTGATCCGCATGAGCGATCGCTCCGCAGGTCAGGGCCCATCCCGCATCACTGCGGTGTTGGGGCCCACCAACACCGGCAAGACCCATCTGGCGGTCGAGCGGATGTGCGGTCATGGCTCGGGCATGATCGGCCTGCCGCTTAGGCTTCTGGCGCGCGAGGTCTATGACCGGGTCGTCGCGCTGAAAGGCAAGGCCTCCGTCGCCCTGATCACCGGCGAGGAAAAGATTGTTCCGAGCCGGCCCAGCTATTTCGTCTGCACCGTCGAGGCCATGCCGCTGGAGCGGTCGGTGGATTTCCTGGCGGTGGATGAGATTCAGCTCGCCGCCGATCCGGCCCGCGGCCACATCTTCACTCATCGGCTGCTGAATGCGCGCGGGCGTTTTGAGACCATGTTCCTGGGAGCCGCAACCATGGCCCCGTTGATCCGGCGGCTGTTGCCCGACGCCCACATCGAGACGCGCGATCGTTTTTCCCAGCTGACCTATGGCGGTCCGAAAAAGCTGACTCGCCTGCCGCCGCGCAGCGCCGTGGTCGCCTTTTCGGCCGATGCGGTTTACGCCATCGCCGAACTGATCCGGCGCCAGCGGGGCGGGGCCGCCGTCGTCATGGGCAGCCTTAGCCCGCGCACCCGCAACGCCCAGGTGGCGCTGTATCAATCGGGCGAGGTCGATTTCCTGGTGGCCACCGACGCCATCGGCATGGGGCTGAACATGGATGTGAACCATGTCGCCTTCGCCGCTCTGAGGAAGTTTGACGGCAAGCGGACCCGCTGGTTGAGCCCGCCCGAGGTCGGCCAGATCGCCGGTCGGGCAGGGAGGTTCACCCGTGACGGGACCTTCGGCGTCACCGGCGAGTGCGAGGACATGGACCCGGATCTGGTCGAGGCCGTCGAAGGCCACGATTTCGAGCCGATCGCCGCCGCCGAATGGCGCTCGGGCCGGCTGGATCTGACCAGCCTGCCCAATCTGATGGGCTCGTTGGCCCGCCCGCCCGAGCGCCAGGGTCTGCGCCTGGCCGCAGAGGCGCTGGACGAGACGGCGCTGCGTCGTCTCGCCGCCGAGCCGGATATCGCCGCCGCCTGTCGAGACCGGTCCCGACTGATCAAGCTGTGGGACGCCTGCCAGATCCCGGACTTCCGCAAAACCCCTCTGGATGAGCATCTTCGCCTGGTGCGTGAGGTATTCGAGGCCGTCACCGGACCCGGCGCCCGTCTGAACGAAGACTGGATCGCGCCGCAGTTCGCGGCTCTGGATTCTGTCGCCGGCGAGATTGACGTGCTGGCCGGACGGCTCGCCCAGGTCCGCACCCTGGCCTATCTGGCCAACCGGCCTCAGTGGCTGAGGAACGCCGACCACTGGCGCGGCGAGACGCAGGCGCTCGAAGAACGCCTCTCAGACGCCCTGCACGAACGGCTCAAGGCCCGGTTCGTCGACCGCCGTACCTCGGTCCTGATGCGCGCGCTGAAGGACAGCTCGGTCTATGCCCAGGTCTCCGACGCTGGCGCCGTCACCATCGAGGGCGAGACGGTCGGCACGCTGACCGGCCTAGTCTTTACGGGCGAGGCCTCCGCCACCGATGTCGCGGCCCGGACGCTGCGCGCCGCCGCCCGCCGCGCGGTTGAGCCGGAGGTCGTGCGTCGCCTCGGCGCCCTGGCCGCCGAACAGGACAAGGCCTTTGACCTGTTGCCCGACGGCTCGATCACCTGGAACGGAACCCAGGTCGCTGCCCTGACCAAGGAGGCGCGACCGTTCCAGCCACGCGTGCGCCTGCACGGCGACCTGGGCCAGCCCGCCGCCCGCGAGCGCGCCACGCGCCGCATCGAGGCCTATCTTTCGGCCGAGGGCGCGCGCCGGCTGCAATCGCTGCATCGGCTGAACGCGGCCCTGAGCAACGGCAACCTCAAGGGCCTGGCGCGCGGCGTCGGCTGGCGGATGGTCGAGGCCTGGGGTCTGATCGACCGGGCCGAGGTCGAGGCTGATCTGACCGCCCTGTCCAAGGTCGAGCGCCGGTCTTTGCGCGAACTGGGCGTTCACATCGGCGCCCATTCCCTGTGGCTGCCGCAGCTCCAGACGAAGAAGCCGCGCGCCTTCCTCGCCGCCTTCGCCGTCCTCCAGCCAGCCGACAGCGCCATGGCCCTTGCCGCGAGGGGGCTGCGGCGGGTCGGCGATCAGACGCTGCCGGCTGATACGCTCGAACGCTGGGCCGAGGCCCGTCGTGAGGCCGGGGGTAAGCCGCTAAGCGAAGACGTTCTGGCCGCGCTCGGCTGGAGCGAGGATCAAGCCAAGCAGGTGGCGGCGGCGGTGAAAAAGGCGACGCCCAAGCCGGCCAAGCCCTTGGCGGTTGATCGGACTCTCCGCGACTCGCCCTTCGCCGCCCTGGCGAGCGTCCAGCCCTCAGCGCCAGGCAAGCCCAAACGGCGACCGCGTCGACGCCGGGTTCAGCCCCGGTAGCGCAGCGCCTCCACGATCAGTGAGAAGGCGGCGGTGTGCTGACGCCGGCTCGGATAGTAGAGGTGAAAGCCGGGATAGGGCGGGCACCAGTCGGCGAGCACGCGCTCCAGCCGCCCGGACCGGAAGGCGTCCTCGAAATAGACGTCGGGCAAACAGACCAGGCCGAGCCCGCGCTCTGCGGCGTCAACCGCAGTGCGTGGTCGATTCACAGTCAGCGGGCCTTCGACGCGCACCCTGAGCGGCCGACCGTTGCGCTCGAACTCCCAGGCATAGACCGGTCCTGCCCCCAGGCGGATGTTGATGCAGGCGTGGCGGGTCAGGTCGCGGGGCGTGGCGGGCGTCCCGGCGCGGGCCAGATAGTCGGGTGAACCGGCCACGGCGAGGCGCTGGTCCGGGCCGATCTGCACCGCGATCATGTCCTGGTCGATCGATTCCCCCAGCCGCACCCCTGCGTCGAAGCGCTCGGCCACGATGTCCGAAAAACCGTTCTCGGCGATCACCTCGATCGACAGTCTCGGGTGCGCGGCTAACAGAGGCGCCAGCCGCGGCCACAGGATCTGTTCGGCCGCCAGGTCGCTGGAGACGATCCGCACGCGGCCCGAGGGCTCCTCACCCAGGGATGAGATGTCCGATAGTCCGGCCTCGATCTCATCCAGCGCCGGGCGCAGGGTCTGCAGCAGGCGCGCGCCGGCCTGGGTCGGAGCCACCCGCCGGGTCGTGCGGGCCAGCAGCCGCACGCCCAGCCGGGCCTCCAGTCTCCGTACCGCCTGGCTCAGCGCCGACTGGCTCATCTCCAACCGCCGCGCCGCTCTGGTGAAGCTCTCCTCATCGGCCACGGCCGCGAACATCGCCAGTTCGCCGAGATTATCCCGGTTCATTATGTGTGTTCCTCGATAAGTCCTAGGCGCTTCTACCGGCTAATCACGGGCAATCCGAGCCGCTATCTTGCCACCAGAGATTCAGGAGACCCGCCTATGCAGACCCTCGGCTACGCCGCCCAATCGCCCGACGCACCACTGGCGCCGTTCCATTTTGAGCGCCGCGACCTGCGGCCCAACGATGTGGCGATGGAGATCCTCTATTGCGGCGTCTGCCATTCGGACCTGCACACGGCGCGCAACGACTGGGGTGGGACGGTCTATCCGTGCGTTCCGGGTCACGAAATCATCGGCCGCGTGACGGCCGTGGGGCCCCAGGTCACGCGTTTCAAGGAAGGTGATCTGGGGGCCGTGGGCTGTCTGGTTGACAGCTGTCGAACCTGCGACCAGTGCGAGCGCGGCGAGGAACAGTTCTGCCGCGAGGGGCTGTTCGGCACCTATGGCGGTCGTGACCGGATCACCGGCGACAACAATTACGGCGGCTATGCCAAGGACATCGTCGTGCGCGAGGAATTCGTGCTGACCCTGCCCGCCGGGCTGGACCCGGCCAAGGCTGCACCCCTGCTTTGCGCGGGGATCACCACCTATTCGCCGTTGAAGACCTGGGGCGTGAAGGCGGGCAGCCGCGTCGGCGTCGTCGGCCTGGGTGGTCTGGGCCATATGGCGGTCAAGCTGGCCGTGGCCATGGGCGCCGACGTCACGGTGATGAGCCGCTCGGCCGACAAGGAAGCCGACGCGCGCGAACTGGGCGCGCAGCATTTCCTGAACACCTCGGACAGCGGCACCATGCGCAAGGCCGCCAACAGCTTTGACCTGATCATCGACACGGTGCCGGTCCAGCACGATCTGATGCCCTATGTCCCCTTGCTGGATGTCGACGCCACCTTGTGCCTCGTCGGCCAGCTAGGCCCGGCGCCGGACCTGAACACCGCGCCCCTGGTGCTCAGCCGCAAGCGCATCGCCGGCTCGCTGATCGGCGGCATCCCCGAAACGCAGGAGATGCTCGATTTCTGCGCTGAGCACGGCGTGCTGCCCGAGGTCGAGATGATCCGCATGGACCAGATCAATGACGCCTTCGACCGGATGGAAAAATCCGACGTCCGCTATCGCTTCGTCATCGACATGGGTTCGCTGACCGCGGCCTGAGCCGGGGCCTCCCCAACCGTATCCCCCACCCTCGGGCGCCGCCGTCAGCCGGCGCCGGCGTCACCCCCTTGTCTGGAAGTTGTCATGCAAACCCGCACCCTTGGAACCTCTGGTCTTGAAGTCTCCGCCCTCGGCCTCGGCTGTATGGGTCTCAGTTTCGCCTATGGCCCGGCCACCGACACCGGCGAGGCCATCGCTCTGATCCGCGCCGCCGTGGAGCGCGGCGTCACCTTTTTCGACACCGCCGAAGTCTATGGCCCCTGGACCAATGAGGTTGTGGTCGGCGAGGCCCTGGCCCCCGTCCGCGATCAGGTCGTCATCGCCACCAAGTTCGGCTTTGACGTCAGCGACAGCGGCGCGCGCCTGGCCGGAGTGAACAGTCGCCCGGACCACATCCGCAAGGTCGTCGAGGCGTCGCTCAAGCGTCTCGGGACCGACCACATCGACCTGCTCTATCAGCACCGGGTCGATCCGACCGTACCGATGGAAGACGTGGCCGGGACGGTCAAGGACCTGATCGCCGAAGGCAAGGTGCGCCACTTCGGCCTGTCCGAAGCCGGTGTTGACGCCATCCGCCGCGCCCACGCCGTTCAGCCGGTCGCCGCCCTGCAAAGCGAATATTCGCTGTTCTGGCGCGAGCCGGAGCAAGAGATCCTGCCGCTGTTGGAGGAACTGGGCATCGGCTTTGTGCCCTTCAGCCCGCTGGGCAAAGGGTTCCTGACCGGGGCGATGACGCCGGAAACCGCCTTCGGCCCGGAAGACTTCCGCGCCAGCTCGCCGCGCTACAGCCCGCAGGCCCTGGCCGCCAACTTCGCCCTGGTCGAGCAAATCAGGCGGATCGCCGCCGACAAGGGGGTGACCCCGGCCCAGATCGCCCTGGCCTGGCTGTTGGCCCGCAAACCCTGGATCGTCCCGATCCCCGGCACGACGAAGCTGCACCGGCTGGAGGAGAACCTAGGAGCTGTCGCCCTGGTCCTGGATGCCGCCGACCTGGCGGCCATTGATGAGCGGACGGCTGATATCCCGCTGACCGGAGAACGCTATTCCCCGGCAGCCCAGGCCCTGATCAACCGCTAGAGGCCTTGATCGCCGCGCCCCCGGAGAGGCATTGGCTGGCCATGACGCTCTTTCACCAGATCCTGGCCAACAATCTCGTCGCCAACATCACCAACTACACGGTGTGGTTCGCGATCACCTTCTGGACCTTTCTGGAGACCCGGTCGGTGTTCGCCACCGGCATGATTGCGGGCTTCTATCTGGTGCTGATCGCCGGCACGGCGATCTGGTTCGGCAGCCTGGTCGATCATCACCGCAAGAAGCGGGTGATGCTGGCCTCCACGCTCGTCTCATTCACCTTTTATGCCCTGGCCTTCGCCTTTCTGTCGGCGACGCCCGCCGGGCGCATGGGCGACGTCGGCGGCATCGAACTGTGGGCCTTCATCGGGCTGGTGATGTTGGGCGTCCTGGCGGGCAATGTCCGCTCCATCGCCTTGCCGACCCTGGTCACCGCCCTGGTCGAGGAAGACAGGCGCGACCGCGCCAACGGTCTGGTCGGCATGGTCACGGGCATCGGTTTTCTGACCACCTCAATGATCTCGGGTCTGCTGGTCGCCTGGGGCGGCATGACCGCGACCTTGATCCTGGCCATGATCGTTTCAGTCCCGGTGTTCCTGCACCTGCGCTTCGTCACGGTCGACGAGCCTGAGCGCTCGCCCGAGGCGGCGGCCCTGCCGCGCCGGGTCGATCTGGCCGGCACACTCAAGGTCGTGGGCGCCGTGCCGGGCCTGTTCGCCCTGATCATCTTCGCCACCTTCAACAATCTGCTCGGCGGCGTCTTCATGGCCCTGATGGACGCCTATGGCCTGTCGATGATGGCGGTCCAGCACTGGGGCCTGTTGTGGGCGCTGGTCTCGACCGGGTTCATCCTGTCCGGCATCGTCATCGCTCGCACCGGCTTGGGCAGGAACCCGCTCAGAACCCTGATGGTCGTCAATCTCATCTCCTGGGCCATGGCGGCGATCTTCACGATCCAGCCGTGGATCTGGTTGTTGGCCCTGGGCTGTTTCACCTGGATGTTCCTGGGACCCGTCGCCGAGGCGGCCGAGCACACCACGTTGCAGAAGGTGGTGCCCTATGAGCGCCAGGGCAGGGTCTTCGGCTTCGCCCAGGCGGTCGAGCAGGCGGCTTCGCCCCTGACGGCGTTCCTGATTGGGCCGATCACCCAGTTCTGGGTCATTCCGTTCATGACCGACGGGGCAGGGGCGGATCTGATCGGAGGCTGGTTCGGAACCGGGCCGGCGCGGGGCATCGCCCTGGTCTTCTGCGTCGCCGGCCTATTCGGCATTGCCCTGACTTCCCTGGCTTTCAACTCACTCTACTATCGCAAGCTGTCGGCCGCCTATTTGAAGCCCGAACCGACATAGAAAACGGGGCGACCCTTTTCAGGGCCGCCCCGCCTCAAGGCGCTGACGAGAGGGAGGGCGTCAGCGCTTCAGGTCGTAGCGGTCGGCGTTCATCACCTTGGTCCAGGCCGCCACGAAGTCCTTGGCGAACTTGGCCTCGGCGCCCGCCGAAGCATAAACCTCGGACAGAGCCCGCAGTTGCGAGTTGGAGCCGAAGGCCAGATCGACACGCGACGCTGTCCAGCGCGGCTTGCCGGTGGCCCGGTCGGCGCCCTGGAAGGCCTCGTCGTGCGAACCGTCGACCGCCTTCCAGGCCGTGCCCATGTCGAGCAGGTTGACGAAGAAGTCGTTGGTCAACTGGCCGGGCCGGTCGGTGAAGACGCCGTCCGTGCCGCCTCCGTGGTTGGCGCCCAGCACGCGAAGGCCGCCGACCAGGGCCGTCATCTCCGGCGCCGTCAGGCCCAGCAGCTGCGCCCGGTCGACCAGCAGGTCTTCGGTGCGCACATTGAACCGCCGGGGCCGATAGTTGCGGAAGCCGTCGATCTTGGGCTCCAGCCACTCGAAGTTTTCGATATCGGTCTGTTCTGCCGAGGCGTCGGTACGGCCCGGCGTGAACGGCACTTCAATCGCCTGACCCGCCGCCTTAGCCGCCTGTTCGATCCCGACCGAGCCGCCCAGCACGATCAGATCGGCGATAGAAACAGCCTTGCCCGATGAGGCCTTGAGGCCCTCATAGACCTCTAGAACCTTGGCCAGATTGGCCGGTTCATTGGCGTCCCAGTCCTTCTGCGGGGCCAGGCGGATACGACCGCCGTTGGCGCCGCCCCGGTGGTCCGAGCCACGATAGGTCGAAGCCGAAGCCCATGCGGTTTTGACCAGATCGGCCACCGACAGGCCCGAGGCCGCAATCGCCGCCTTCAGGTCCTTGATATCCACCGCGCTCAACGCCGGTCCGGTCTGGGCCGGGATCGGATCTTGCCAGATAAGGTCTTCCGCCGGGACCTCAGGGCCCAGGTAGCGGGCCTTGGGTCCCATGTCGCGGTGGCACAGCTTGAACCAGGCGCGGGCGAAGGTGTCGCCGAAATAGGCCGGATCGGCGCGGAATTTCTCCATGATCGCCCGGAAGCCCGGATCGACCTTCAACGCCATGTCGGCGGTGGTCATCATGGTCGGCACGCGCTTGCCCGCCGTATGGGCGGCCGGGGCCAGGGTGTCGGCCGGGTCGCCGACCGGGTGCCATTGCTTGGCCCCGGCCGGGCTGCGGGTCAGCTCGTATTCGTGGTCCAAGAGCATATCGAAGAAGCTCATGTCCCAGGTCGTCGGCGTCGGCGTCCACGCGCCCTCGATGCCCGAGGTGATGCTGTCGTCGCCCTTGCCCGAGCCATGGGTCGAGATCCAGCCGAAGCCCTGCATGGCCAGATCACCGGCCTCGGGGCTGGGGCCGACCTTGGAAGCGTCGCCGCCGCCATGCGCCTTGCCAAAGGTATGGCCGCCTGCCGTCAGGGCCGCGGTCTCCTCGTCATTCATGCCCATCCGGCGGAAGGTCTCGCGGATGTCGCGGGCCGATTGCAGGGCGTCGGGAATGCCGCCGGGGCCTTCGGGGTTCACATAGATCAGGCCCATCTGGATGGCGGCCAGCGGCTCTTCCAGAGCCATGTCCTTGTCGGGCTGGATGCGGGTTTCATTGCCCTCGTCGCCGACCCACTGCGGCTCGGAACCCCAATAGACGTCCTTTTCCGGCTCCCAGACATCGGCCCGGCCACCGCCAAAGCCGAACACCGGCCCGCCCATTGATTCGATGGCGACATTGCCCGCCAGGATCATCAGGTCGGCCCAGCTGAGGCCTGGCCCATATTTCTGCTTGATCGGCCAGAGCAGGCGGCGCGCCTTGTCCAGATTGCCGTTGTCCGGCCAGGAATTCAGCGGCGCAAAGCGCTGCTGGCCGGCATTGGCGCCGCCGCGCCCGTCAGCCGAGCGGTAGGTCCCCGCCGAGTGCCAGGCCATGCGGATAAAGAACGGGCCGTAGTGGCCATAGTCGGCCGGCCACCACGACTGGCTGTCGGTCATCAGGGCGGTCAGGTCGCGCTTGACCGCCGCATAGTCCAGTTTCTTGAAGGCCTCGGCATAGTCGAAGCCGTCGTCCATCGGATCGCCGGACTTGCCCTGCTGGTGCAGGATGTCCATCGACATCTGCTGGGGCCACCAGTCGCTGTTGGTGCGGCCCAAGAGGGAGCGGAGCGAGCCGGGTTCCTTCCTGGGATCTTTCTTGGGGGCGCCGGCGTTTCCGTCCATGGTTGTTCCTATCTGCTGTAGGGTTGTCCGAAGACCGTCTTGTACCCCTCAACGGCGATCAGGCTAAGTCGATATTCTCGATGCTCGCGATAGATTGTTCTTATGAATGAGCCGGACTGCCGGATTGATGTGTGGCTGTGGCGGGCGCGGTTCTTCAAGACACGCGGGCTGGCCGCCCGGTTTGTCGAGGGCGGCAAGGTGCGCCGGCTGCGCCCTGGAGCGGGAGAGCTTCGTCTCGACAAGGCCAGCCGGACGGCCCGCTCCGGCGATCGACTGGTTTTCATCCTGGGCTTGCGGCTGGTTGATCTGACCGTCCTGGCGCTCGGCGAGCGGCGAGGACCGGCCGATGAGGCCCGTGGTCTTTACCGCAGCGAAGGGGGTGCGAGTTGACTTCCCCGCCTGAGCGGCCCACATCCGGCGCCGCCTCCCGAACCGCCGAACGTTCCGCCCGACCATGACCTACATCGTCACCGACGCCTGCGTCCGCTGCAAGTTCATGGATTGCGTCGAGGTGTGCCCGGTCGACTGTTTCTATGAGGGCGAGAACTTCCTGGTCATCAGCCCGGACGAATGCATCGATTGCGGCGTCTGCGAGCCGGAATGCCCGGTCGACGCCATCAAGCCGGACACCGAAGATGAGCCGGACGGCAAGTGGCTCCAGGTCAATGCGACCTACGCCAAGGAATGGCCGAACATCACGGTCAAGGGCACGCCCCCGGCCGACGCCGAAGCGTTCGAGCGTGAGACCGGCAAGTTCGAAAAGTACTTCTCGGACAAACCCGGCAAGGGGTCCTGACGCCCGACCGCCCCCGATTGCGGCGTAAAGGTGACGTTTTGAATTTGCGACAATTTGTGCTATGGTCGGCCTACAGGTGGGGCGGCTGCGCGGATTTCGCGGGGCCGCCCGCCTTTTTGAAGACGCCGTCCAGTCTAGGTCGGCCAGATCAGAGGTCGGGTGTCTCTTCTCAGGTCTTGAGAACGGTTTAAGCGGCGGCTCTCACCGCCGTGGCCGGGGGTCCTTCGGGGCGCCGGGATGGTCCACTTCGCAGAAAAAGGTGCGCGCGAATGAGCAAGAACGGTCTGGATTTCAAGGTCGGCGACAACGTCGTCTATCCGGCTCACGGCGTCGGCAAGGTCGCCGCGGTCGAAACCCAGGAAATCGCCGGCATGGCCCTGGAAGTCTATGTCATCACCTTTGACCACGAGAAGATGACCCTGCGCGTCCCGACCAAGAAGGCCGTCTCGGCCGGCCTGCGTTCGCTGGCCGGTGAAACGGTCGTGACCAAGGCCCTGACCACCCTGAAGGGCCGCGCCCGCATCAAGCGCACCATGTGGTCGCGCCGGGCCCAGGAGTACGAAGCCAAGATCAACTCCGGCGACCTGATCTCGATCGCCGAGGTGGTGCGCGACCTGCACCGCGCCGACAATCAGCCGGAGCAATCCTACTCCGAGCGTCAGCTGTATGAATCGGCGCTGGACCGTATGGCCCGCGAAGTCGCCGCCATCGAGCGCATCGACCGCGAAGCCGCCGTGGCGCTGCTCAACAAGTCGCTGATCAAGCCGGCTGCGGCCGCCGCCTGATCGGTCTCAGCTGGGACTGAAATTGCGAACCCCCGGCCTTTCGGCCGGGGGTTTTGCTTTGTCCGAAACGGAGTGAGGCCGGCTCAGCCCCGCTTGGAAATCGCCACGTAATCGCGCTCGGTCGGTCCGGTGTAGAGCTGACGCGGACGACCGATCTTCTGGGACGGATCGGCCATCATCTCCTGCCACTGGGCGATCCAGCCGACGGTGCGGGCCAGGGCGAACAGCACGGTGAACATGGTGGTCGGGAAGCCCATCGCCGACAGGGTGATGCCCGAATAGAAGTCGACGTTCGGGAACAGCTTGCGCTCGATGAAATACTCGTCGCTGAGCGCGACCTTCTCCAGTTCCTTGGCGACCTGGAACAGCGGGTCGTTCGGATCGCCGACGGCGGCCAGCACCTCGTGGGCGCTCTCCTGCATGACCTTGGCGCGCGGATCGTAGTTCTTATAGACCCGGTGGCCGAAGCCCATCAGCTTGTACTTCTTGTCCTTCACCCCGGCGATGAACTCGGGGATCTTGTCCGGCGTGCCGATCTCTTTCAGCATATTGAGCGCCTCTTCGTTGGCGCCTCCGTGCGAGGGCCCCCACAGACAGGCGATGCCGGCGGCGATACAGGCGAACGGATTGGCCCCGGACGAGCCGGCCAGACGCACCGTCGAGGTCGAGGCGTTCTGTTCGTGGTCGGCGTGCAGGATGAAGATCCGGTCCATCGCCTTGGCCAGAACCGGATTGACCTCATAGTCCTCGGCCGGGACGGCGAAGCACATCCGCAGGAAATTCTCGGCGTAGCTCAGGTCGTTGCGCGGCGACACGAACGGCTGGCCGATGTGGTACTTGTAGGCCCGCGCGGCGATGGTGGGCATCTTGGCGATCAGGCGGATGGCCGAGATGTCCCGCTGGATCGGATCGTGGATGTCCAGGCTGTCGTGATAGAAGGCCGACAGGGCGCCGACGGTGCCGACCATGATCGCCATCGGATGGGCGTCGCGCCGGAAGCCCTCGAAGAAGCGGTCGAACTGCGAATGCAGCATGGTGTGCCGGGTGACGAGGTTCTCGAACCGCTCATATTCGCTGGCGCTCGGCAGCTCGCCGTTGAGCAGAAGGTAGCAGACCTCCACGAAGTTCGACTTGGAGGCCAGCTGGTCGATCGGATAGCCCCGATGCAGCAGAACGCCCTTGTCGCCGTCGATGAAGGTCAGGCCGGACTCGCAGGCTGCGGTCGAGGTGAAACCCGGATCGAAGGTGAAGGTGTCGGTGTCGCTGTAGAGCTTGCGGATGTCGAAGACGTCCGGGCCCATGGTGCCTTTCAGGACGGGGAACTCGACGGTCTTGTCGGCGATCGTCAGCTTGGCTTTGTCTGTCATATGCGTATCCCAAAGCGCCGGGGGAGCGGCGCGGTCAAGGTGTCATATAGCGTCTCGGTCCCGGGGGCAAAGAACGTCGTCCAGACGGCCGAGACTCTCGGCCTTGCCGAGCGCGGCCAGCGTCTTGGCGATGTCCGGCGATGCGACGCCCCCGGTCAGGGTGGCGCGCAGAGGCGGGCCGATCTTGCCCATGCCGACGGCCTCGGCCTCGGCGAAACTCTTGAGTTGGGCCTCCAGGATGGCGGCGTCCCAGGCCTCGACGGCGGATAGGTGCGCCGCCAGTCTCGAGAGACGATTGCGGGCCTCGTCGGTCAGCTGGCCGGCGGCCTTGTCCGAAATGGCGACAGGCCGCGACAGGAGGGCGAAGGCGGCCTGATCGGCCAGAGCCAACAGGGTGTCGGCCCGGTCCTTGATCATCGGCATGGCCTGGATCAGGCGCGGCAGATCGGCGTCGGAGGTTGGCTCCGCGCGATTTGAGCGAACCTTCTGGACCAGCGCCGCCAGCCGCTCGTCGTCGGCGTGGCGGATCCACCAGCCGTTGACGTGATTAAGCTTGTCAAAGTCCAGCCGGGCCGGGGCGCGGCCGATGTGCTCCAGGTCGAACCAACTTTCGGCCTGGGCGTCGGAGAACAGTTCGTCATCGCCATGGCTCCAGCCAAGCCGAGCCAGATAGTTGCGCATGGCCTCGGGCAGATAGCCCTGGTCGGCGTATTCGGCGACCGAGGTGGCCCCGTGGCGCTTGGACAGCTTCTTGCCGTCGGGGCCGTGGATCAGCGGGACATGGGCGAAGACCGGCCGCTCCCAACCCATGGCGTCATAGATCAGGGCCTGGCGCGGGGTATTGTTCAGATGGTCGTCGCCGCGGATGACGTGGCTGATGTCCATGTCGTGGTCGTCGACGACGACGGCCAGATTATAGGTCGGCTCGCCGGAAGACCGCAGCAGCACCAGATCGTCCAGATCCTTGGACGGGAAGATCACCTCGCCCTGGACGGCGTCGGTGATGACGATGGGCTCGTCATCGGGTGTGCGAAAGCGGATGACGTGCGGCTGGGACAGATCGCCGTCGGCTCGGTCTCGCCAGATCGAGCGCAGGGCGCGGCCCTCGACGCGGGCCTGCTCGCGAGCGGCCTCGGTCTCGTCGGCGGTCATGAAACAGGCGAAGGCTGAGCCGCGCTGGACCAGTTCGGCCACGACCTCACGGTGCCGGTCGGCGCGCTGGGCCTGATAGAGGGGTTCCTCATCTGAGGCCAGGCCGAGCCAGGCGAAGCCCTGGAACAGGATGTCGACGTTTTCCTGGGTCGACCGTTCGCGGTCGGTGTCCTCGACCCGGATCAGGAACTTGCCGCCATGGCGCCTCGCGTAAAGATGGTTGAATAACGCAGTTCGCGCGGTTCCAATGTGCATGGAGCCGGTCGGCGAAGGGGCGATGCGGGTGACGACGGGGCGGGACATATCGTCGGCGGTTATAGCGCCCGATGACGCGGGGCCTAGCCCCGGCTTGCGCCAATGGCTGAACGATCAGGTCCGAGCCCAGTCGGATCGCTGGCGGCTGTGGGCGCCGGTGGCCATGGGTTTGGGTTGTGCGGGCTATTTCGCGCTCAAGACCGAGCCGCCGCTTTGGCCGCTGCTGCTGGCGGCGGTCCTCAGCCTCGGCTGCGCCGTCATGGCCTGGAGCCGGGGGACGTGGCGGATCATACCGTTCACCCTGATCGCCTTTGCGTCGCTGGGACTGCTTGTGGCCAAGGCTCGCTCGGATGCGGTGGCGGCGTCCATCGCCGAGGCCTCTGGCGATCCGGTCGGCATCGAGGGCTGGGTCGTGGATGTGTCGTCGCCGGGCAGCCGGGGCGCCCGCGTTATGCTGGCCCCGACCTGGATCGAGGGCGTGCCGGCCGAGCGAATTCCGCATCGACTGAGCGTGTCTCTCAGAGGCGAGGCCGTGCGCCCTGGCACGCCGATGGCGATCCGGGCCATCGTCAATCCACCGCCGGGACCGGCCAGCCCCGGCGCCTTTGATTTCGGCCGAAACGCCTGGTTCCAATCGATTGGAGGCTCGGCCCTGGCCATCACTCAGCCGCGCCCGGTGATGCTGGATGCACCGCCCTGGTCTCTGCGGCTGAAGATGGCGATCAACGGGGCGCGGTTTGATCTGGGTCGGCGGATCGTCGAGCGGCTGGGCCCCGAGACGGGGGGCATCGCCACCGCGATGGTCACCGGCCATGAGGCCTGGATCGACCCCGTCGACGAGCAGGCGATGCGGGATTCAGGGCTGGCCCACATCCTGTCGATTTCGGGCCTGCACATGGCGATTGTAGGCGGTTTCGTCTTCTTCGTCGTGCGGCTGGCCGTGGCGGCCTGGCCGTGGCTGGTGCTGCGCGTCCCGGGCAAGAAGGTGGCGGCCTGGGCCGGGATCGGGGCGGTGGCGCTGTATCTGGTCGTCTCCGGCGCGCCGCCGCCGGCCGAGCGGGCGGCCATCGTCGCCTGGACGGCCTTCGCCGCCATCCTGCTGGACCGGCGCGCCATCAGCATGAACGCCCTGGCCCTGGCGGCGGTCATCGTTTTGCTACGGCGGCCGGAATCGGTGGTCCAGCCCGGCTTTCAGATGTCATTTGCGGCCACCGCCGCCCTGGTCGCCCTGGCCGAGGTCTGGCCGGCGCGATTAAAGGAGATCGAGGTTCCCTGGCCCATCGCCACGATCCAGCGCATCGGCGCCTGGCTGTTCGCCGCGGTGGCGGCGTCCTTTGTGGCGGGCCTGGCGACCGGGCCGTTCGCCATGCAGCACTTCAACCGCTCGGCGGTGTTCGGCCTGTTCGCCAATTTGGCGGTCGCCCCGATCTCCAGCTTTGTGATGATGCCGTCGCTGGCGGTCGGCGCCCTGATGGAGGCGCTGGGCTGGGGCGGGCCGGTGCTCTGGCTGGCCGGGGAATCGATCGGCTGGATGATGGCCATCGGCCGCTTCACCGCCGGACTGCCCGGCGCGGTTGCCCTGATACCGAGCGCCCCGGCCATCGCCTTGCCCGTGGCCTTCGTCGGCATTCTGTTGCTGTGTCTATGGCGAGGGAGGCTTCGGTGGCTGGGTCTGCCCTTCGCCTGTGCGGTCCTTCTGTGGCCGCGCGCCGACCCGCCGGACGTCTGGATCGGAGCGGAGGGAACCAATCTGGCGGTCCGGATCGGGGATGAAGCCTGGCTGGTGCGGCCACGCGTGCGGCTGTTTGCAGCCGACATCTGGTCGCGCCGGCGCGGGGTCACCCTGGCTGATGACGGGGCAGAGCGGGCCTGCCGTCGGTCCTGGTGCGTAATGACGGTCGCCGATCAGACCTGGGCCGTCTGGTTCGGGCGCGCGGCGCCGAGCGCCGAACAGGTGGCGGCGATGTGCCAGGGGGCGACGGGGCTGGTGGTGCGGCCGTCCCTGGCGGAGGTCCCGGGCGGTTGCAGGATGGCGCTGGTTCTGGACGGGCGGGATTTTCGGCGGGGATCGGTAGAGCTCTGGCGCGACGGCGATGGCTGGCGCGGCGTTTGGGCTGAAGACGTTCGGGGAAAGCGGCCCTGGAGCGCCGGCGGTTGAGGCCTGTTTTGCACCCTGAAACAGGGTGCAAAAGGTGCAAAAGGTACAAAATCCGACGCGGCGATCGGCCAAGGTTGCTCCCGAAGAGAGGGGACGACCGGTGCAGCTTCGCTGGACAATGAGAAAGACCGGGCGGGAGGATACGCGGGCCGTGCGGTGGCGGGGATGAAGGGGTGCGCGGAGGGTGTGAAGGCGCGTGACTTCAGGGGCTTGAGGCCGGTGAGAGCGGGATGAGCGGGGGATCTTTCTTCCGGCGAAGACCCTTGCCTGAGCCGCCCGCGCTCTTGTCCCTTCTCTTAGAGGGGAAGGGCGGGGGGTGGGCTGGAGGATATGCCCGGCCACGGCGTGAGAGGCGGCCGCTCCATGGCGCCAGCGCCTAATGGCGATCGCCTTCAGACAGCGTGCCTCCGCCGCCGCCCGACCCTCTCTCTCCGCGAAGGGGGGGGGTGATCCGGTGTCCTATGCCAAATTCTTCAGTGGCAGGGGGAGGTTGGCCTAGTGGTACCGCCGGATGAGGCCCACCAGCTTGCCCTGGACGGCGATTTGCTCGGGCGAATAGATGCGCGTCTCATAGGCGGCGTTGGCCGGCTCCAGAGCGATGGAGGCGCCCTTCCTGCGGAAGCGTTTGAGGGTGGCTTCCTCGCCCTCGACCAGGGCCACGACGATCTCGCCGGAGGTGGCGGTCTCGCCCTTCTTGATGACCACGAAATCGCCGTTGTGGATGCCGGCCTCGATCATCGAGTCGCCTTCGATCTCGAGCATATAGTGCTCGCCGGAGCCGACCATGGCCTCGGGGATGGAGAAGCGGTCACGCTCATGCTCGATGGCCGAAATCGGCGACCCGGCGGCGATCTTGCCCAGGAGCGGCAGTTCGCGAACCTCGCCCGATCCCAGCGGGGCGTCGGGGCGGCCGCCCTCGACCACCTGGGGCCGGAAGGGACCGCGCGGTCGGCCAGCCGAGGCCGATTCGGGCAGTTTGAGCACTTCAAGCGCGCGGGCCCGGTGGGCCAGGCGGCGGATGAAGCCGCGCTCTTCCAGCGCCGTGATCAGCCGGTGAATGCCCGACTTAGAGGCCAGGTCCAGCGCCTCCTTCATTTCGTCGAACGAGGGGGAGACGCCCGTTTCCTGGATGCGCTCGTGAATGAACATCAGGAGTTCGTGCTGCTTTTTGGTGAGCATGGACGGCCTCGCACCCGAATCTGTTTCGCTTGTGGACAGTAGCGGAACAAACCACAAACGTCCATGGTCTGTTCGTCAGGTGTTCCGGTTAAGGACTGGTTAGCGGAGGAGTGAAGGTGGTTTGCGCGGCGTTTGTCAGACGCTTCGTCGCGCGAGTTGTGGCGATCCTACTGACACAGCGTTGGCGGTAGGGGGAGTGATAGCGCTGGCCTGGTTCGGGAATGGTCCCGATGGAGTCAAAAGATGAAAACAATCGAGTTGGCGGTCTTTGAACTGAAGGCCGGCTGCGTGGAGCAGGAGTTCCAGCTTCTGATCGACGAGACCAATGATTGGCTTGCGCTTCAGCCGGGCTTTATCCGGCGTCAGCATGGGGTGAGCGAAGAAAAGCGCATGGACTGTGTCGAGTGGGAAAGCCTTCAAGCGGCCAGGGACGCGGGAGAGCGTTTTATGAGTGCGCCCGAAACCCGGGCCTTCATGAGCGCCATAAGGCCCGGTTCCGTAGTGGTTCAGCACTTTCAACTGATAGCCTGACGCTGATGCGCCGCGCCGACCGTCTCTTTGAGATTCTTCAACTCCTGAGGGGTGGTCGGCTGCGTACGGCTCGGGAGCTTGCCGCCCTGCTGGAGGTTTCGACCCGCACCATCTGGCGCGATGTGGCGGCGTTGCAAGCGCAAGGCGTTCCGATCGATGGCGAACGCGGCGTCGGCTATGTTTTGCGTGACGACTTCTTCCTGCCGCCGCTCGCGCTCAAGCGCGAGGAGTTCGAAGCCCTGGTGTGGGGAAGCAATCTGGTCGTGGCTTTCGGAGATAGCGGTCTGGCTCAGGCCGCAAGAGAACTTCAGATCAAGATCGCCGCGGTCTCATCCGGACGCCAGGCTCTTGCGCCGCATGGCCTTACCGCCATGGCCTCCGATACGGCTGTCGCCGCCCAGCCTTTCCTGATGACAGTTCGAAACGCCATTCGGGACCGGCGCAAGCTGGCCGTGATCTATTGCGACCTGGAGGGACGCGAGACGCACAGGGTTGTCCGGCCGCTCAATCTTGAGTTCTGGGGGCAGGTGTGGACCCTGACGACATGGTGCGAGGCGCGCGAGGATTTTCGCGTTTTCCGATGCGATCGGTTCAAAGAATGCCGGAACCATGACGAGCGGTTTCGCAATGAGCCCGGTCGGCGCTACGCCGACTTTCTGACCCAGATGCTGGAGGTTAAGTCTCGTGCAGAGTGAGCTTGAATCCCTGCACGGCCTGGGCCCCTATACCGTCCGCCGCTTGGCCGAGGTCGGTATTCATACGATCAGCGAGCTGCGCACGATAGGCGTGGTCGAGGCTTACGCCCGCCTGAAGTTTCACTTTGACGACGAGATGTCGCTGAACGCTCTGTGGGCCTTGGAGGGGGCGCTGACGGCAACGGATTGGCGACAGATCCCATTGGAACGCAAGCGTGATCTCAAGGGGATGCTGGCAAGGTTGGCCTCAGACCGATCCGGGCCCTAGTCAAGCAGCGTCGCTGTCGCCGCCTCGACATCGTCCTGACGCATCAGACTCTCGCCCACGAGGATGGCCTTGGCTCCGGCGGCCTGAACGCGGGCGACATCGGCGGGGGTGAACAGGCCGCTTTCGGCGACGAGCAGGGCGCCCTCGGGGCCGAGCGGAGCCAGGCGCTCTGTGGCGGCCAGATCGACCTCGAAGGTCCTCAAGGATCGATTATTGATCCCGACCAGGTCGGCGCCCAGGCGACTGGCGCGCGCCATTTCGACCTCGTCGTGGGTCTCGACCAGGGCGTCCATGCCGAAGCGGCGGGCCTCGGCCAGGAGGTCGGCGGCCAGGGTGTCGTCGACCATGGCCAGGATGATCAGGATGCAGTCGGCCCCGAGCGCGCGGCTCTCAGCCACCTGCCAGGGATTGACCAGAAAGTCCTTGCGGATGCAAGGCAGAGCCACGGCGTTGCGGGCGGCGCCCAGATAGGCGTCGTCGCCCTGGAAGCTGGGGCTGTCGGTCAGGACGGAGAGGCAGGCGGCGCCGCCGCGCTCGTAGGCCCTGGCCAGTTCCGGCGGGTTGAAGTCGGCGCGGATCAGACCTTTGGAGGGGCTGGCCTTCTTGATCTCGGCGATCAGGGCGGGGCGACCGGTCTGGGCCCAGGCCAGGTCCAGCATCCGGCGAAAGCCGCGCGGGGGGGAGGCGTCGAGGGCGCGGCGGTCGATGTCGTACTGGGAGGTTGCAGCCTTGCGGGCGGCGACCTCGTCACGCTTGTAGGCGGCGATGCGGTCGAGGATGTCGGTCACGCGGCCTCCGGCTCGGGGTCCGGGCTGTTGGACGCGCGCACCAGCTCCGCCAGCGCCCGGGCAGCGCGGCCATCGTCGATGACAGTGGCGGCGAGCGTGGCCCCTTCCATGAGGTCGGCGGCCTGGCCGGCCACGATCAGGGCGGCCCCGGCATTCAAGAGCACGATGTCGCGATACGGCCCCGGCGCGCTGTCGAGCAGGGCGGTCAGGGCGCGGGCATTGTCTTCAGGCTCGCCGCCGCGCAGGTCGTCGAGGGTGGTGCGGGGCAGGCCGGCGTCTTCAGGGCGGATGGTGAGGCGGCGCAACGCGCCGTCCTTCCATTCGGCCACCTCGGTTTCACCCGTGGTGGTCAGCTCATCCAGACCCTGGCCGTGGACGACCCAGGCATGGACGGCCCCGAGACGACCCAGGGCCTCGGCCAGAGGTTCAACCAGGCGGGGATCATAGACGCCCATCAGCTGACGCCGGGCGCCGGCCGGATTGCTGAGGGGCCCGATCAGGTTGAAGACGGTGCGAAAACCCAGCTCGGCCCGGATCGGCGTGACATGGCGCATGGCCGAATGGTGAGCCGGGGCGAACAGGAAGGCGATGTTGGCCTGATCCAGCGAGCGGCGCTGCTGGCCGGGCGTGGCGGCCAGATTGACGCCCAGCGCCGACAGGACGTCGGAGGTTCCGGATTTGGAGCTGAGCGCGCGGTTGCCGTGCTTGGCGACCTTGACCCCAGCCCCTGCCAGAACGAGGGCTGCGGCGGTCGAGATATTGAAGGTGTGCTGGCCGTCGCCGCCAGTGCCGCAGGTGTCCACGACATCATAGGGGTGGTCGAGTGTGTGGGCGGCCTCGCGCATGGCCTTGGCGAAGGCGGAGATTTCCTCGACCGTCTCGCCGCGCATTTTCAGGGCAGTCAGGGCGGCGGCGACCTGGGCCGGGGTCGGCTCGCCGCGCAGACAGGCGGCCAGGAAGGCGCGGGCCTGATCGCCGCTGAGCGGCCGGCCGTCGGCGAGAATGCTGAGCAGCGATTTGAACTCAGCGGACATGGGCGCCGCGCTTGACCCCAGCCAGGTCCAGGAAGTTGGCCAGCATCTGGTGGCCGTGTTCGGTGGCGATGGACTCGGGATGGAACTGGACGCCGTGGATCGGGCGGGTCTTGTGGGCCAGGCCCATGATCTCGCCGTCCTCGGTCCAGGCAGTGACCTCCAGGTCATCGGGCAGGGTTTCGCGGCGCACGGCCAGAGAGTGATAGCGGGTGGCGGTGAAGGGACTGGGCAGACCCTTGAAGACCGAGCCGCCGTCATGGTGGATCGGGCTGGTCTTGCCGTGCATCAGCTGTTTGGCCCGCACCACCTCGCCGCCGAAGGCCTGGCCCATGGCCTGATGGCCCAAACAGACCCCGAAGATCGGCAGATTGTCCGGCGCCGCTGTGATCACGTCCAGGCAGATGCCGGCCTCATTGGGCGTGCACGGCCCCGGCGACAGCAGGATGGCGTCGGGCGTCAGGGCGAAGGCCTCGGCGGCGCTGAGGTCGTCGTTGCGCACCACGTGCGTCGCCGCGCCCAACTCCGCGAGGTAGTGGACGAGGTTGTAGGTGAAGCTGTCGTAGTTATCGACGACGAGGATCATGGGCCGCTTCTAGGCGGGGCCGCGCTTGTCGTCGAGACGGCAAGACCTTGTTAACCATGATCAGGCCTGATCAGCCCATGAGCCCGATTGATCAAGCGCGCGAACACCTGGCCGAACCCAAGCCGACCGGCGGGTTGTGGAGGACGCTGTTCGCCGCCGGATTCTGCGCGATGTCTGCGACCATGCTGGCGGGCGCGATGATCTTTGGCCAACTGACCTAGCTGGCGGCGAACTCGGACAGGGCGTCGAGCAGAGCGCGGTTTTCGTCGTCGGTTCCCACCGTCATCCGCAGGCAATCGGTCAGGCCGTAGCCGCCAACCGGCCGCACAATGATCCCGCGCGAATGCAGGAAGGCGTCGGCGGCCTGGGCGTTGCGCTTGGCGTCCGGGAACCGGACCAGCACGAAATTGCCCGCCGACGGGAAGACGTCGAAGCCGAAGCCCTTGATCGCTTGGGCCAAACGCGGTCGCCATTGCAGCACCAGGGCGCGCGACCTCTCGACATGTTCGTCATCGAACAGGGCGGCCAGCGCCGCTTCCTGGGCCGGGATGTTGTTGTTGAACGGCAGGCGTACGCGGTCGACCGCCTCTGCCACCGGCAGCGGGCAATAGCCCCAACCGACCCTGAGGGCGGCTAGGCCGTGGATCTTGGAGAAGGTGCGCGTGACAATGACATTGGTGGCCGTGCGGGCCAGGTCGAGCGCGCTTTGCCAGTCCGGCTCGACCACGAACTCGGCGTAGGCTTCGTCGATGACCAGAAGCACATTGTCCGGCAGGGCGCCGTGCAGGCGGCGGATTTCCTCGGCGGTGTTCCAGCTGCCGGTCGGATTGGCCGGGTTGGACAGATAGACCAGCCTGGTCCGCTCATCGACCAGCTCGATCAGGGCGTCGACGTCGCATTTGAAATTCGGCTCGGGCGCCAGACGGACCTCGGCCTGATTGGCCTTGGCCGAGATGCGATAGGCCAGAAAGCCGTACTGGCCGGTGACGATGTTGTCGCCCGGCGTCAGATAGACCTGGTTGAGCAGGGTGAAGATCTCGTCCGAGCCGTTGCCGAAAACCAGGCGCTCAGGCTCCAGAGCATGTTTCTCGGCCACCGCCTGGCGCAGGCGTGAGGCGCGGCCTTCCGGATAGAGATTGAGCCGGTCGATGGCGCCCAGATAGGCGTCGCGGGCCTTCTCGCCGGCGCCCAGCGGGTTTTCATTGGACGACAGTTTAATCGGTTCGGCGACACCCTCGATCTTGGACTTGCCGCCGACGTAGGGCGCGATGTCGAGAATGCCGGGCTTGGGATTGGGCGTGCGGGTCATGCCGGGGTCTTTAGCGGACCGCGGCGATTGCGCAAAGCAACGGTCTTGTCATCATCGCTAACGCGGGACGACGGGCACACAGCCGATGACGCCCGCGAGGCGGCCCGGCGCCTGGGCCAGGCGGGCGTCGTCGCGCTGGACGTAGCCGTCGATCTGGAACAGACCGACGCCGCCGACCGACAGGGCGTGACGGGCGCTCAGCCCCAGCTGAAGCAGGCTCTCTTCGACGCCGGAGGGCTTGCCCGGTGCGTCGGTCAACCACCAGGTCCGGTCCTGGCCCGAGGGCTCGCACCACTGGCGCGCCACCACCAGCAGGCCGGGTTTGAGGGCGTCACCGGCCAGGTCGTCGTCGATCACCGACAGGGTCGGCTCGGCCAGCAGGCGCGCCCACCAGGGATCGCGCGCGTCAATGGCGACGACGGCGCGGGCCCCGGCGCGGACCGAGGCGACGGCTGCGCGGGCGTCGGCGACCTGGGCGGTGCGAGCGCGGAATCCGAAGCGGCCGCGCGCATAGGCTTCGGTTCCTGGGCCGTGGGCTGAGACCATGACGGGCCGGGCGGCTGATTCCAGCTCGCGAACGGCCGCCGAGATCAGGCCTGGCGGCAGGTCGGCGTGAACCCGGGCGGTCTCGCGGATCAGCCGGGCGGACGCATCCGGCGCCAGCGGCATGGGTCCGAGGTCTTCCAGGGCGTCGCGCAGACGCCCGGCGAGCGCGGTCAGGTCGGACGCTTCCATGCTCAGAACAGCTTGGGCGCCGGGCCAAGGCTGACCGGGCCAATGACGGTGCGGCCGTTGGTGAAGGTCAGGGTCAGGTTGGTCTCGCCCCGCAGCCCCGAGGTGAGCTGGGCCCCCAGGGTCACGGCTGCGGCGGCGCGCGGATCGACGCCCGGCGCGCGGGCAAGACCCGCCAGCGGCGCGGTTCCGCCTTTGAGATGTGCGGCCAAGGCGCCCTGCAGACGGCCATTGGCGTCCACGGTCAGGCGATCAGATGCGCCCCGGGCGAAGTCCTCGCCAGCGGTGGCTTCGAGGCGGACGGCGCTCAGGGAGCCGCCGCCCTGGCTCCAGGCGGTCAGGGCCTCGCGCCAGGTCGCGCCAGACAGGGTCCGGGCGTTGTTGACCACGGCCTCGGCCGACAGGTCGAACGGGCGGCGCTCGGACATCTCGGCCAGCACGCCGCCGGGGCGCGGCGTAGCCTGGGCGAGGTCGAACAACAAACCGGCCTGGCCCTCGTCGCCGGCGCGCGGGATCAGATTGATCACCAGTCGTTCGGCCTGTGTGATCGGAAAGGGTTCGGAGCCTGCTGTCGGCGTGAAGCGCGGCTGGCTGAACTCGACCACCACGCGCGGCGGGGTGCGGCGCAGGCCGGATATGGAGGCGCGCAGGGCCTGGGCCTCGACCGCGACCCAACCCTTGGAACCCCGGCCCAGCTCCAGGCCTTGAGGAGCGACGATGACCCAGTGTTCGAGCTGATAGGCGTTGGCTTCGGCCCGTAGACTGCCGGAACGCAAGCCGTGGCCGGACGGGCCGGTGATAGCGACCTCATCCAGGCTGACCTGGACCCGGAAGGGCCAGCCGTCGATGCGGGGCTCGGCGTGTTCGATCGTCCAGCCGGCGGCCTCCAGTCGAGTCTCGGTCTGGGCCAAGCCTGAGCGAATCTGGGAGGACAGATACCACCAGTAGCCGCTCCACCCGCTGACCACGAGCAGGATCAGAAAGAACAGGGCGGGGATGCCGCATCCGGAACGTCTAGCCATGGCCGCCTTGTAGCGGCTGAGCTCGGCATTCCCAAAGCAAAACCCCCAAAGGGCCTGTCGACGCCGGCCCTAGCCGGGGAGGCGCCCCTCGGCGTAGTCGACCACCCATTGCGGCGTGTCTGGCTCGGGTTGGAGCGGACGACCCTCGGTCCGGGCCCAGCGGTGAAGCCAGGACACGCCGCCGGTGCGAACCCAGGCGTCCGGGCGCAGATAGATCGGATCGCGCATCGCGTCCTCGAGGGGTACGAAGGCGTAGCCGCGCTGGACAAACAGGGCGTGGATAGCTGGATACCAAGCCTGGTTCAGGCTGTTGGCGTGCAGCAGCAGCACCTGTGGCGGCTCTCGACCGTCGCCGGCCAGCTCGGCCGAATAGGGCTCGACCACGTCCAGCACCGCCGCCATGTGCTCGACATAGGCTGCGCCGATGCGCGCCATCAGCGCCCGGTCGCCGGCGGCCTCGGCCCGGCGATAGGCCTGGCCGAAGCGCCAGTCCTCGTTGTCGATGGTGACCGGCGCAATGCGGTAGCCGCGCGCGGCGATGCCGGCGTCCAGCGCTGCCCGCTTTTCTGGGGTCTCGCCGGTGAACAGGAACGGATGCCGGAACCAGACCAGTTCGCGCCCCCGCGCCTGCAAGAGCGGTCGGGTGATATCATCGCCCCGATCCAGATCCTCCAGATAGGCCTCTGGCGTGGTCTGGTGGATGTTGATGTGGCTGAAGGTGTGGTTGCCCAGCTCATAGCCGTCGTCGAGCCAGGCGTTCAGGATCTGAGGCAGCGTCTCGGCGCGGATCTGATCGCACATCCGCCCCTCATTGACGAAGGCGGTGGCGCGGGTGTTCAGCGGCGCCAGCATATCCAGGAAGTCCTCGGTCAGGGTCTGGACCTGGGTTGAATCGCACAGGGCCTCGGGCGTCGTCTGGAACGGCAGGTCGTCAAAGGTGACCGCGACGGTCCGGTGCTGCGCCATGGCCGGCGCCGCCAAAAGGCAGACCGCGACCGTCGCCATCAAAACGCTATGCACAGGCCTCTCCCCGATGTTTCAGACAGACCCTAGCGCAGCGCGCAAACGAAAGCCGCCCGCCCCGGCGGCCGGGACGGGCGGTTCGTTGTCGCAGGGCGTGATCGCCTACTTGAGGGCGGCGGCGGCCTTGTCGGCGATGGCCTTGAAGGCGGCGCTGTCGGCGGCGACGGTGGCCAGAACCTTGCGGTCCATCTCGATGCCGGCCTTGTTCAGGCCGTTGATGAACTGCGAATAGGTCATGCCGTGCTCACGGGCGGCGGCGTTGATGCGCTGAATCCACAGGGCGCGGAAGGTGCGCTTCTTGTTGCGGCGGTCGCGGTAGGCGTACTGGCCAGCGCGGTCGACGGCGGCCTTGGCGGCGCGGATGGTGTTCTTGCGGCGGCCGTAGAAGCCTTTGGCCTGCTCCAGAACTTTCTTGTGACGGGCGTGGGACGTAACGCCCCGGGTGACGCGAGCCATTTTTCTCTATTCCTTCAAACTGATGTCAGATCCGAATGCCGCGCTCACGCGTACGGCATATAGGACTTGATCTTCTTGGTATCGGCGTCAGCCATCACTTCCGTGCCGCGGTTCTGGCGGATGTACTTGGAATTGTGGCTGATCAGACGGTGACGCTTACCGGCGACGCCGGCCTTCACCTTGCCCGAGGCGGTCAGTTTGAAGCGCTTCTTGGCGCCCGACTTGGTCTTCAGTTTATACCCAGACATTTCCCTATGCAGGCCGATGGCCTGTCCTTTTTGGAGACAAGAGCCGCCCAGGCATGTCTAGGGCCCGGCGGCTCGGAAGCCGGCGCTGATACGCCAACGGATCGGCAAAGGCAAGCGAAGTCTAGGTTTTGGCGCCGGCCAGGCGCGCCTGTTCGCGGCGAAAGGCCCGGCCGGCGTTGATGGCCATGATCGCGGCCGGAATGGCGAACAGGGCGCCGATCAGGAACGGCCAGTCCGGCCCCAGCGACGAATAGATCACGCCGGCGACGATCGGCCCCAGAATGCGGGCGATGGAGCCGGACGCCATGTTCAGGCCCAGCATCTGCCCCTGGCGGTCCGGATCGACCGAACGCGAGATCAGGGCCGAGACGTTGGGCATGGTCAGCGACATCCCAAAGGCTGTGACGGCGGTGATCGCCGGGACAAGCCAGGGGTGGCCGGGAAACAGGTGAACCGCCGCGATCTGGGCGACCAGCGACACGCCGAAGATCATCGCCCCGAAGGCCAGAACGCGCGCCTCGCCGAAGCGCCGGGCCAGCCGGCCGGTCAACAGCGCCTGGCTGAGCACCGAGACCACGCCCACGGCCATGAAATTCAGCCCGACCTCGCGCGCGTGCCAGTTCCAGCCCTGTTCGGCCCATAAGGCGAAGGTCGATTCCATGCCGGCGAACCCGGCCATGAAGATCAGGGTGACCAGCAACACCCGGCTGACCACCGGATTGGTTTGCGCTACTTTCAGGCCGGACAGGAACCGCTCTCGCGGGGCGGCCGGATCGGCCTTGGCCCGGCTCTCCTTGAGGAACAGGACGACCCCGACGGCGGCCACCGCCGCCATGATCGCGGCCAGATAGATCGGGGCCATGAAGCCCTGACGGCCCGCCGCCTCATCAACCAGCAGGCCGCCGACGCCCGGCCCGACGATGAAGCCCAGGCCGAAGGCCGCGCCCATCAGGCCCATGCGGCCGGCCCGCTGTTCGGGCGGAGTGACGTCAGCGACATAGCCCTGGACCGTCGAGATGTTGCCGGCGCCCAGGCCGGTGAACAGGCGCACCGCGATGGCCGTCCAGATGTCGGGCACGAAGGCCAGCATGAGATAGCCGGCGGCGTTGGCGATCAGGGTGATCAAGAGGACCGGCTTGCGCCCGATCCGGTCGGACAGTCGGCCCCAGAAGGGCTCGGCGAAGAATTGACCCAGCGAATAGGCGGCGAACAGCAGGGTGATCTGCCAGGGCTCCGCCCCCAGGCTGGTCCCGAAGAAGGGCAGCAGCGGCACGATCAGGCCGAAGCCCACCAGGTTGATGAAGACGATGGTGAACAGCACCACCAGGGCCGAAAAACTGGACGGCGGCGCGGCGGCGGGAGTGACCATCGGCGCTCCATAGACCGGCGCGCGCGCTGGAGCGAGCCCCCTTGCGTTGCGCGTAAACGGCAGGCCGGTCTAGGCTCTCGCTGGAAGTGCGGGAGGGGCAATGCCGCAGGCGACGCCGACCAGTCTGAGACATTGGGTGTTCGAGCGGCTGGACCCGTCCGCCCGGCCAGACGGCCTGTCGCTGGCCAACAAGGTTCTGACCGTGGCCATCATCGTTTCGGTGGCCTCGGCCATTCTGGAGACCGAGGCCTCGCTGGCCCGGCGATTCGCCGGCGCCTTCGCGATCTCGGAGGTGGTCTTCACCGTCCTGTTCCTGGCCGAATATGTCCTGCGCATCTGGATCGCGCCGGAGGACCCGCGCTACGCCCAGCCGATCCGGGGCCGCCTTAAATGGATGGTGACGCCGACCGCGATCATCGACATCGTCGCCCTGATCCCGGCTCTGATCTTCGTGGGGGCTGGACCGGTCTATATCCTGAGGCTGTTCCGGCTGGCCCGGATTCTCAGGATCGCCAAGCTGGGCCGGATGTCCTCAGCCATCTCGCTGATGGGCGACGCCATCGCTGAGCGACGCTTCGAACTGCTGCTCAGCCTGGCGGTGGCCATGGTGCTTTTGGTGCTGTCCTCGACGGCCATGTATCTGATCGAAGGACCGATCAACCCGGAGGCCTTCGGCTCGATCCCGCGGGCGATGTGGTGGTCGATCGTGACCCTGACCACGATCGGCTACGGCGACGTCTTTCCGGTGACGCTCGGCGGGCGGATGGTGGCGGCGGTGACGGCCTTGTGCGGCATTGGCCTGATCGCTGCGCCGACGGGGATTCTGTCCGCCGCCTTCTCGGACGCCCTGGCTCGCCGCCGGGCGCTGCGTCAGGATAACTGTGACGATTGACCTAGCTGCACAGCGGCGTGCGCGAGCCGTCCAGGTGCAGATGGTCGCGGTGGGCGGTGTTGTACTCCGGGCTCAGCACGGTGCCGAACACGTCGCAGGCCTCGGTCCGGATCCGGCGCAGGAAGCGAGCCTCGGGCGTATTGGCCGGCGCCAGCGGCGGACCGAAAAGCGGCGGCAGGCCGCCGGCGGCTTCGCGTTCGAGCCGGGCGGCGCGGGAATCGGCGCGGATTGGGCCCCAACCTTCGGCCACGGTGATGCGGCGACCGTCCTCCAGCCGGATTGCTGGGATGTCCAGCGCGTTGCCGCTGGCGTGTTCGCTGGGCCGGTCCGCCGATTCGGTCGAGCCGTAGATCCGGCGGCAGGCGTAGCCGGCGGCCTCGACTCCAGCGACTGGCGATCCAAGAATTTCCTCGGCCGCGGGGCGCAAGGTCTGACGTTCCCAGATGACATAGCGCACCGCTAGCGGACACCGCATGACCAGACCCTCCGGCCTTAGGGGTGTGACAGCGCCGCCGGTGATGCGAACCGCGCCCTGGATCACGCAGAAACCGCCGTCGTCGATGTCCTGGGCCCGCTCGACCTCGACGCCCGCCTCTCGCAAGGTCTCCATGCAGCGCTCGGTGTCGCTGTCGATCCGGTTCTGGTCGTCGCTGCGATAGGGCAGTTCCAGGTCGGCGATCTTGGCGGCGGTCGTCGCGCCGACCGGCCGGCCCAGATCGAGCCGCGTCCAGGGCAGGTGCTCGGGCGGCGCCCAGCCATCAAGGACCGCCAGTGCGAAGGCCCCGACAATGACGGCCTGCCAGAGCTGAACCCAAAGGTCGGCCAGGATATGCCGCTTGCCTGGGTCTTTGGGGGCGTTGCTCATCAATGTCCCTAACGCCCCGGCTCCAGATTGGAGCCATCAGATATCGGCAGGGAACCGCCCAATCAGAGCCTGCGTCAATGCGTTGATGGCGCTCTGGGCCGGGTCTGCGGCGTTTGCGACACAGATGGCGGCCGCGCCCCGGGCCGGGGCGACGACGCCGCGCGCCAGCCACATGGTGTTGGAGCCGTCGTGAACCAGGGCGGCGCCGGGGCCGGTCCAGGGTGGGCCTGACACCACCCCCCAGCCCAGGGCGTAGGACTGTCCCTCGCCCGTGAGCGGTTGGCTCAGGCGGGCCAGGCTGTCAGGCGACAACCACCCGCCGCCGCCGGTCAGAAAGACCCGCAGGAATCGGGCGTAGTCGGCCATCGTGGCGTGAACCGTGCCGGCCGGTCCGAGCGCCGGCGGGTTGTCCGACCCCATGACTGACGGATCCTTGGGCGTCATCGCGGCGCCGTGATGCCCCCAGGCGTTGGCTCCGAGCGGCGCACCGAAGCCGGCGGAGGCCATGCCAAGAGGCTCGAACACTTCGCGGCGTATCGACGTCTCCCAGGGATCGCCGGTGATCCGCTCGATCGCGGCGCCGGCGATGACGAAGCCAACATTGGAGTAGGCGAAGGCGCCGACGGGGCCAGGCGGCGGAGCGCCCAGAACCGTTTGAGCCAGGCCCGTTCTGAGGGGCGAGACCTCGGCTCCGGCCCAGGCCTGGATCATCCAGACCGGCATGACCTGCGCATCCACAATGCCGGCTCGATGGCCAAACAGGTGTTCGACAGTGATCTCGCTCCAGGCTGGATCGACGGAGAGATCGGGGAATAGGTCGGCGAGTCGCACGCCCCAGCTGGCGCGGCCCTGTTCGACCAGACGCGCATAGAGGGCTGCGGTCATGGCCTTGGTGTTGGAGCCCAGGTGCCAGCGGTCTTGCGTTGTGACGGCGTCTTCGCCGCCGGCGCGCCGGATGCCGGAGGTCCCGATCCAGGCCAGGCCGTCGGCGGTGACAAGGGCGCCGCCCAGGGCGGGGATCCCGGCGTCGGACCTCAACTGGTCCAGGCGTCCTTGCAGGGGATCCACAACGGGCGCGGCGGCCGGCGGACCCGCCGCAGCGCACCCGGCAACGGTGCAGCCGATCAGTCCGGCGCCGGCGATGAATAGGGTTCTACGGTTCATGCCGCAGCCTGGGGCCCGGCGAGTGAACGCGCAAATGAATAGCGGGTAAGAAAAAGGCCGGCGTCGCCGCCGGCCTTTGCCCCAGTAGCCCCTGATGCGAGATCAGGCGGCTTCGGTCTGCTTGGCCTTGATCTGACGCTTCAGCTTCTGGGCGCGCGGCGACAGATTGTCGTCGGCGGCCTTGACGATGAAGGCATCCAGCCCGCCCCTGAAGTCCAGGGTGCGCAGCGCCGCATTCGAAATCCGCAGGCGGTACGACTGGCCCAGGGCCTCGGAATGCAGGGCGATCGACTTCAGCGACGGCAAGAACCGGCGCTTGGTCTTGACGTTCGAGTGGCTCACGTTGTGGCCCGTCATGGGGCCGATGCCGGTCAGTTCGCAGCGGCGCGACATGTCCGAAATCCTTATTAAAGTTGGCGTCCCGACCGAAACCGGAGCGCGGAAAAGGGAACGCGCGGGCAATCGACCCGCGCGAGAGGCGGGCATATAGACGGGATGGCCCCGAGGCGTCAAGGCGGCCAAGTCAGCTTCTGACCCATTCAGGCCGCATTCACGAGGCGCTATATAGCGATTGAGTTCCTCCCAACCGATTGCCGAACATGAACCGACGCCTTCTCATCGCCGCCGCTGTCGCCGCCCCCTTGCTGGGCCTGTCGGCGGCGGCGCCCCATGCCCAGAGCACCGAGACCATCCTGCCCGGCTACTGGGAGTACACCAGCCAGATCCGGTTCGGCGTGTCGTCGACCGACACGGAGAACCGCTGCGTGCGCGAAAGCGAGATCAACCGCTTCTTCAATGGGCCGTCGAACCGGCACTACACCTGCGACTATCCAACACGCGTCGTCGGCAACGGGCGGATGCGATTTGAGGGCACCTGCCGGGACCGCCGCGGTCGTCAGGTCGGGGTCGTCGCCTCGGGCACCTATTCGCCGACGGCGTTTGAGATGCGCGCCGAGCTGGACACGCGGGTGCTCGGCATCACCGTGCGTCCGACGGGAAACATCCGGGCGCGCCGGCTGTCGGCGACCTGTCCCGGCTAGGAGCGCTTGGCCTCGATCACGTCCCAGAGCAGGGCGGCGGAATCGGCGCCGCCGAACCGCTTCAGCTGTTGGGCGCCGGTGGGCGAGGTCACATTGATCTCGGTCAGATAGCCGCCGATCACATCGATGCCGACGAACAGCAGACCGCGGCGGCGCAGCTCTGGCCCCAGAATCGTGCAGATTTCGCGGTCCCGCTCTGACAGCTCGACCGGCTCGGCGGTGCCCCCGACCCGCAGGTTGGAGCGGACCTGACCCTTGGGCGGCACCCGGTTGATCGCGCCAGCGACCTCGCCGTCGACCAGGATTATGCGTTTGTCGCCCTCGGACACCGCCGGGATGAAGGCCTGCATGACGAGAGGGTCGCGATTGATCGCGCCGAAGGTCTCGACCATCGAATCGAGGTTCCGGTCATCGGCCGTCAGCCGCATGACCCCGGCCCCGGCCGCGCCGTGCAGGGGCTTGAGCACCACATCGCCATGACGCTGATGGAAATCGGCCAGGATCTCCGCGTCCCCCGAAATCACCGTCGGCGGTTGCAGGCCCTTGAAGGTTGTGGCGAACAGCTTCTCGGGCGCATTCCTGACCTCGGCCGGGTCATTGACCACGAGCACCCCGGGGTGGACCGTTTCGAGCAGATAGGTCGCGGTCACATAGGCCATGTCGAACGGCGGATCCTGGCGCATCAGAACCACATCGAAATGGTCGGCGACCTTGAAGGTGGCGGCTTCGCCCAAGGTGTAGTGGTCGCCCCGGACCTCGCGGAAATCCAGCGGCCGGGCGCGCACGAACAGCTCGCCATCCTCCAGCGCCAGGTGCTGAGGGCCGTGGAACCACAGTTTATGGCCGCGCTTCTGCGCCTCCAGCCCGAGCATGAAGGTGGTGTCCGCCTCGATATTGACGGCTTCGACGGGGTCCATCTGGACGGCGACATTGAGCATGGCTGCTATCTGGGCCGGGATGGGTTCAGGCGCAACAGCGGACGGATCAGATGGCGTCGTCGGTCATCAGGCCGCGAAAGTGCCGGGGCAGGCGACCGGGGGCGAAGGCCACGACGTCAAGCCGAAGATCGAGGCCGGCGAAGGCCCGGCGTTTGCCGATCAGATCCTGGCCGGCGCGGATCAGCCGGCGCCGTTGATCGGGCCCCAGCGCCTCCAGCGCTGCTTCGGGTGTAGCGCGGCGCTTGACCTCGACCAGGGCCAGGATGCGGCCTTTACAAGCCAGAATGTCGATCTCGGCCCCGGCGGTCTTCAGGCGAAAGCCGACGATCTGATAGCCTTTGAGCATCAGCCAGGCCGCCGCCGTCCACTCCGCAGCCCGGCCGGCGCGGCGGGACCGGGCGCCCAGATCGCGCCGCCAGGGGCGCCGGCTCATCCGCCCCCTTTCAAGGCGACGGCGCGGCGGTACAGATCGCGCCGGTTCAGGCCGAGCTGCCGCGCCACCTCGGCCGCAGCCTCGGAGGGACCGGCGCTCTGAAGCGCGAGACGAAGCGCGTCTTCGGCCTCATCGTCGCTGGCGGGCTCGGCCCGGCCTGGGCCGATGACCACGACGATCTCGCCCTTGGGGGTCTCCAGGCGTGGATCGGCGGCCAGGTCGCCCAGCGGCCCGCGTACGCTTTGTTCGTGCAGCTTGGTCAGCTCGCGGCAGACGGCGGCGGGGCGCTCGGAGCCGAAGACCTCAGCCATGTCCGACAAGGAGGCGCGCAGGCGCGGTCCGGTCTCGAACAGCACCAGGGTCGCCGGCGTCTGGGCCAGCTCGCCCAGCCTGGAGCGCCGCGCGCCGGCCTTGGGCGGCAAAAAACCGGCGAACAGGAACCGATCAGTCGGCAGACCGGCGATGGACAGGGCCGCCAGCACGCTGGAGGGGCCCGGAATCGGATGCACCGGATGGCCGGCCTGGGCGGCGGCGCGCGCCAACGACTGGCCCGGATCGGAGATCAGGGGCGTGCCGGCGTCCGAGACCTGGGCGATGACCTGGCCCTGGTCGAGGGCGTCCAACACACGGGCCTCGACTTCGGCGGCGACGTGCTCGTCATAGCGTGTCAGCTTCTTGGACAGGCCATAGGCGGACAGGAGCTTGGCGGTGACGCGGGTGTCCTCCGCCAGCACCAAATCGGCCGCGCCCAGCACGTCGAGCGCCCTGAGGGTGATGTCGCGCAGATTCCCGATCGGGGTGGCGACCAGATAGAGCCCGGCGGACACGGGCTTGGGCGGCGGCGCGGTGAAGGCCATGGCGACCGTATAGCTTTCGCCCGGCCAGGGGACATAGGGCGAATTGAACGGAACGGCCGAAACTGGCCGCTCCCCAATTCCTCATTTGCCAGCTAGAAGGCCGGCCCATGGCGATTGGCGTTTTCGATTCCGGGGTGGGCGGGCTGACCGTGCACCGCAAGTTGGTGGACAGGTTCCCCGAGGCTGACATCATCTATCTGGCCGATCAGGCCCATGCGCCGTACGGCGGCCTGGGCGGCGAGGAGATCGTCGAGCTGACGCGCGCCGGATGCCGACGCTTGTTTGAGGCGGGCGCCGACATTGTGGTGTTGGCGTGCAACACGGCCTCCGCCATCGCGCTGAGGCGTCTGCAGCAGGTCTGGTTGCCCGAGTATCGTCAGGAAACCGGCCGCAAGCTGAATATTCTGGGCATCATCGTGCCGACCATTGAGGCCGCGACGGGCCGACCGTGGGAGCACCAGGCCGCGCCTGGCGACAGCAAGATCGAAAAACTGGAGATCCTGGGCGTTTTCTGTACGGCCGCCACGGCCATGAGTCAGGTCTATGAGATCGAGATCCAGAAGCGTCGGGAGGATCTGGCGGCCTTTTCGGAACCGTGTCCGGGGCTGGCAGGCCTGATCGAGCTGGGGGCGCCGGAAGAGGAACTGAGGCTGGTCATCGGCGATCATATCGACGCCCTGCGCCGGCGCATCGGCCGGCATCCGGACAAGGCGGTGCTGGGCTGCACCCACTATGAGATCGTGGCGCCGCTGTTTGCGCAGGCGCTGCCGGAGGGGACGCCGCTGATCCATCAGCCGTCGGCGACGGCAGACGCTCTGAGCCGCTATTTCGAGCGTCACCCGGAATATGATCTGGGCTCCGGCGGTCGTCGCACCTTCTTGACGACGGGGGCGCCGGGTCAGCAATCGGAGCTGGTGTCGCGGTTCTGGGGGGCCCCGGTTCGCTTCGAGGCGGCTTGAGCCGGAGCTGGAAATAGAGGCATCGTCCGCTCCGGTCCGGAGGAGTCCCATGAAGATCGTAGCCCTGTTGGCCGGCCTGATGATCGCCGGCGCCGCCACCACCGCCTCGGCCGAGGTGGTCCAGACCAGCGCGACCGGATTCCAGCTGAGATCGATGGCGGTGCTGGAAGAGGCCGAGGCGCATGAGGCCTGGAGCGCGCTGAGCCGTTGGGGCGAATGGTGGAGCTCGGATCACACCTATTCGGGCGACGCGGCGCATCTGACCCTGTCGATGGAGGCGGGCGGGTGCCTGTGCGAGATCTGGCCAGGCGGCCGGATTGAGCATGGGCGCGTTTTGTTGTCTTGGCCCGCCCAGGGCATGTTGAGGCTGAACGCGCCGTTCGGTCCGCTGCAGGCCCAGCCGGTCACCGCCATCCTGACCTATACGATCCGGGCCCGCGAAGCGGGAGGCGTGGAGGTGATCCAGACCCTGGCCGTGGGCGGCGGCGACGAGACCACCGCGGCCATGGCCGAGGGGGTGGATTTCGTGATGAGCGAGGGGTTGGCGCGCTACGAACGCTTTGTCGAAACCGGCGCGGCGGATTGACCTGATCGCTCAGGCGCCTATGTGTCACGCGCCTCTCCAAGCTCAGGATAATCGACCATGGCCGACGCCGCCCCCGCCTATGACGTGATCATCATCGGAGGCGGGCCCGGCGGCTACAACGCCGCCATTCGCGCCGGGCAGTTGGGCTTGAAGGTCGCCTGCGTCGAGATGCGCGAAACCTTGGGCGGCACCTGTCTCAATGTCGGCTGTATGCCGTCCAAGGCCTTGCTGCACGCGTCGGAGCTGTACGAGCAGGCCGGCGGCGAGTTCGCCAAGATCGGCATCGATGTGGCCCCCAAGCTGAACCTGGGGCAGATGCACGCGGCCAAGGACGACAGCGTCGACCAACTGACCAAGGGCATCGAATTCCTGTTCAAGAAAAACAAGGTCGACTGGATCAAGGGCCGGGGCCGGATCACCAGCAAGGGCCAGGTCGAGGTCACGGCCGCTGACGGCGCCAAGACCATCTATGCGGCCAAGGACATCGTCATTGCGACGGGCTCTGAGCCCACGCCGCTGCCGGGCGTGGCGTTTGAGGACGGCAAGGTGATCGATTCCACCGGGGCGCTGTTCCTGCCCAGGGTTCCCAAGCATTTGATCGTGGTCGGGGCCGGAGTGATCGGGCTGGAGCTGGGCTCGGTCTGGCGCCGGCTGGGGGCCGAGGTGACGGTGGTGGAATTCCTGGACGCGGTCGGCGCCGGCATGGACGTCGAGGTCGCCACCGCCTTCCAGCGCGCCTTGGCCAAACAGGGCATGACCTTCAAGATGGGAACCAAGGTGACCGCCGCGAAGTCGGGCCCGGACGGGGTCGAGCTGACGATCGAGCCGGCCAAGGGCGGCGCGGCCGAGACCCTCAAAGGCGACGTCGTGCTGGTCGCCATCGGACGTCGTCCGTACACGGAGGGTCTGGGTCTGGAGACGGTTGGGGTCACGCCCGATCCGCGCGGCTTTATCGCCAATGACCATCTGAAGGTCGCCGACGGCGTCTGGGTGATCGGCGACGTCACGCATGGACCGATGCTGGCGCACAAGGCCGAGGAGGATGCGGTGGCCTGTATCGAGCTGATCGCGGGTCTGCCGGGGCACGTCGACTACGCCCTGGTGCCCAGCGTCATCTACACCACCCCCGAGGTGGCCTGGGTGGGCAAGACCGAGGCCCAGCTGAAGGAGGCCGGGGTGGACTACAAGAAGGGCAAGTTCCCCTTCTCCGCCAATAGCCGCGCCAAGATCAATCACGAGACCGAGGGCTTTGCGAAGGTGCTGGCCGACGCCACGACCGACCGGGTGCTGGGCGTGCACATCTTCGGGCCGCAGGCGGGCGAGCTGATCGGCGAGGCCTGTGTGCTGATGGCGTTTGGCGGGGCTTCGGAGGACCTGGCGCGGATCTGTCACGCCCACCCGACCCGCTCGGAGGCCGTGCGTCAGGCGGCCATGGGCGTCGAAGGCTGGACGATGCAGGCCTGAGGCGTTCTACGCAATCAGGTGCGCGGGCGGGCCTTGTCGTAGGCGTCGAGCAGGCGCGCCGCATCGACCGCCGTATATTTCTGGGTCGTCGATAGCGAGGCGTGGCCGAGCAGTTCCTGAATCGAGCGCAGGTCAGCGCCTGCGCCCAAAAGATGGGTCGCAAAACTGTGACGCAGGGCGTGGGGCGTGGCCGAGGCCGGCAGGCCCAGCCGCGCGCGCAGCTTCTGGACGGCGGCCTGGACATGGCGCGGCGTCAGCGGCCCGCCGCGTTTGGCGCGGAACAGGGGGTCAGGGCCGGTTGAGGGCCAGGGCGCAGCGCGCTGATAGGCCTGAACCGCCTCGGCGACGGCGGGCAGGACCGGCACGATCCGGGTCTTGGCGCCCTTGCCCGTAATGCGAAGCGACGGGCCAAGCGGGGCGTCGGCCCCGGTCAGGGACAGAGCTTCAGAAATCCGCAGTCCGCAGCCGTAGAGCAGGGCCAGCACAGCCTGGTCGCGGGCGGCTTCCCAGGGGTCGAGGTCGGTATCGGTCTCAGGCTCGGCCAACAAGCCCAAAGCCTGGTCCTGCGTGACCGGGCGCGGCAGCGAAGGCTTGATGCGCGGGCCGCGCACCAGGGCGATCTGGGGTGCAGGCTTGCCGAGCCGCCGATCGAGGAATCGGTGAAAGGACCGGATCGCTGACAGGGTCTGGGACAGGGAGCGGGCCTGCAGCCCGCCCTCGCCGGCCCGGCGTTCGGCCAGATGGGCGCGGACCTCGGCGGCGCGCACGGCGGCCAGGCCGTCAAGATCGACGGGTTCGCCGCGATGACCTTGCAGAAAGGCGAGGTAGCCCCGGGCGATCCGCCCATAGGCTTCGACGGTGCGCGGCGAGGCGCGGCGCTCGTGGACCAGCCAGTCCAGCCAGGCCTGGACCGCCTGGTCGCCGGTCATGGAGCCGGGTCCAGCACCGGCCAGCGGTCGGCGACGCGCTCGACCACGCGAGTGACGAAGGCGATCAGCTCGGCTCCCATGTCCGGGGTGAAGCCTTCGGGCTCTGACGACCCGAAGGCGACGATGGCGGCGCGCTCGCCATTCCACAGGGCCATGCGGACCAGGGCCATGCTGTTCACCTCGCAACCGCGGGCGCCGAACAGAGCGCCTTGATGATCGGCCGGGCCAAGTCGCTGCAGGCCGTGCTCGCCCAGCATCCGGGCGACCGAATCAGGCTCCAGCAGACGCCATCCGAAGGGCGCGGCGCCGGGGCGTTCCAGACAGATGTTGGCGGCGGCCAGGCCGAAGCGGGCCTGGCAAGCATGGTCCAGCCGCGTAGCCAGGTCGGTGTGGTTGCGGGATTCCAGAAGGTCCAGAACCGTCACATGGGTCTGGGCCTGGGCCGAGAAATTGGCGCGCGCGACGTGTTCGATGGCGCGCCGAGCCCCGGATTCGCGTTGAATCGCCGCCTCCAGTCGCGACAGGGCGACGGCGCCGAAGGAGACGACATTCTCGGCCGGACGCAGACCCAGCTCGCTGAGCAGTTCGTGGTCGGCAGTCAGGTGCTCGGGATGAGCCCGAAGCCAGGCGCGCAGGTCGGGCCAGACTCCAGGGGCCTCGTCGCCCTTTTTGGTGTCGCGTTCGGCCCCGCCCAATGGCTCGTTCCCCTAGATCGACTGGCCGGTCGCGGCCCAGTCCTTGAGGAAGGCATCAAGCCCTTTGTCGGTTAAGGGGTGTTTGACGAGCTCTGCAAAAGTCGCGGGTGGAATGGTGGCGGCGTCGGCGCCGGCCAGGGCGGCGCCGGTGACGTGCCCCACGTTCCTGAGCGATGCGGCCAGGATCGACGTATCGTAGCCGTACTGGTCGTAGACGCTGCGGATTTCGTGCAGCAGGAGCAGGCCATCCTCGCCAATGTCGTCCAGACGCCCGACGAAGGGCGAGACGAAGGTGGCGCCGACCTTGGCGGCCAGCAGGGCCTGGGCGGCGGAGAAACACAGGGTGACGTTGGTGGAGATGCCCTCGGCGGTGAAGGCGGCGGTGGCGCGCAAGCCGTCCATGGTCAGCGGCACCTTGACCACGACATTGTCGGCGATGGCGGCCAGCTTGCGGCCCTCGGACAGCATGGTCGCGGTGTCGGTGGCGGCGACCTCGGCGGAGATCGGCCCCTCGACGGCGGCGCAAATCTCGGCAATGACCTCCTTGATGGGCCGACCAGATTTGGCGATCAGCGAAGGGTTGGTGGTGACCCCGTCCACGAGCCCCGTGGCGGCCAGGTCCTTGATGAGCGCGACTTCGGCGCTGTCGATGAAGAGTTTCATGGGATCAGGTTGTAGCGACGATTGCGGGTTGGCGCGAGGGGAGCTGCGTCTCCTCCCCAAGAGCCCGGATCTCATCCGGGCGAAATGGGGAGGGGGACCCCGAAGGGGTGGAGGGGCCGGCGGACGAAGGACGCCGGTGCGGCGGCGCCAGTCCCCCCCGGCGCTCCTGCGGCGCGCCTGCCCCCCCATCGCAGGGCGATGGAGGGGAGACAGATGAAAGTCGCCTCTGTCCTTCTTCCGCTGCCGCTGCCGGAGGCGTTCGACTATGGCGTGCCCGAGGGGGTGGAGCTGGCGGTCGGCGATCATGTGGTCGTGCCGCTGGGGCCGCGGCGGGTGCGCGGCCTGGTGCAGGAGGTGCGCGAGGTCACCGGCTCAAATCGGCGTTTGAGAGAGATCGAGGGGCGCATTGATGAGGATCCGTCGGTGCCGGAAAGCGTCATGCGGTTTCTGGACTGGGCCGCTCGCTGGACCCTGACGCCGCCGGGCGAGATGGCGTTTCTGGCGACGCGCGGCTTGCGCAGCCCGCCGCCGCGGCCCGAGCGGCGCTTGCGGCGCGTCGCGGGCCGCGAGCCGGACCGGGCGACTCCGGCCAGAGATCGGGTGCTGGCGGCGCTGGGCGACGACGAAGCGGCCTCGATGGCCGATCTGGCGCGCGCGGCGGAGGTCTCGGGCGGGGTGGTCAAGGCCCTGGTCGAGGAGGGGGTGCTGGAGATCGTCGAGCTCGGGGTCGAGCCACCGTTCGGCGCGCCCAACCCGGATCACCGCCCCGCCGACCTGAGCCCGGATCAGGCGGCGGCGGCGCGGCGGCTGGACGACGCTCTGGAGCGCCGGACCTTCGCTCCGATCCTGCTGGACGGGGTGACCGGATCGGGCAAAACCGAGGTCTATCTGGAGGCGGCGGCCGGTCTGCTGCGGCGCGAGCCCGAGGCGCAGGTTCTGATTCTGTTGCCCGAGATCGCCCTGACCCAGGCGGTGATCGCCCGCATCGCCGAACGCTTTGGGGTCGAGCCGGCGGAGTGGCACTCGGCCGTGCCGCCGCCGCTGAGACGCCAGGTCTGGGAGGGGGTGCGCTCGGGCCAGGCGCGGATCGTGGTCGGCGCCCGCTCGGCATTGTTCCTGCCCTTCGTCGCCTTGAGGATGATCGTGGTCGACGAGGAGCACGACGGCTCGTTCAAACAGGAGCAGGGCATCGTCTATCACGCCCGCGACCTAGCGGTGGCGCGGGCCAATCAGGATCAGGCGGTGGTCGTTCTGGCCTCGGCCACGCCGTCTCTGGAGACGCTGAGCAACGCCGAACAGGGCCGCTATGACTGGGTCCGGCTTTCGGCGCGGCATGGGGCGGCGGTGCTGCCCGAGATCGACCTGATCGACCTGAGGGCGACGCCGCCGGACAAGGGGCGCTGGCTGTCGCCGCCGCTGGTCGAGGCCATGGTCGAGACGCTGGCGCGCGGTGAACAGACGCTGCTGTTTCTCAATCGGCGAGGCTATGCGCCGGTGGTGCTGTGCCGGGCCTGCGGCGAGCGGATGACGGCGCCGGACAGCGATTCCTGGCTGGTCGAGCATCGCTATACCGGGCGGCTGGTCTGTCATCTGACGGGCTTCTCCATGCCCAAGCCGAGCCACTGTCCGCACTGCGGGGCCGAGGACAGTCTGGTCTCGATCGGGCCGGGCGTGGAGCGGATCGCCGAAGAAGCCGCCGAGCGGTTTCCCGAGGCGCGGATCGCCATCTTCTCGTCGGACACCGTGCCGGACGCGGCCTCGGCGCGGGCGCTGGTTGAACGCATGGCCAATGGCGAGATCGACATTCTGGTGGCCACCCAGGCGGCGGCCAAGGGCCATAACTTTCCTAATTTGACCCTGGTGGGCGTGGTCGACGCCGATCTGGGGCTGAAGGGTGGTGACCTGAGGGCCGCAGAGCGAACGTTTCAGTTGTTGATCCAGGCGGCGGGCAGGGCCGGGCGCGCCGACCGACCGGGGCGGGCGCTGCTCCAGACCTGGCTGCCGGAGCATCCGGTGATGCAGGCGCTGAAAGCGATGGACCGGGACGCCTTTACCCAGGCCGAGAGCGAGGGACGCCAGACCATGGGCCTGCCGCCCTATGGACGGCTGGCGGCGCTGATCGTGTCGAGCGAGGACGCCCAGGCCCTGGACCGGTTCGCGCTGGACCTGGCCCAGCGTATTCCGTTGGCCGAGCGGGTCGAGGTCTATGGTCCGGCCGATGCGCCTCTGGCCCTGGTGCGCGGACGGCGGCGCAAGCGGTTCCTGGTCCGGGCCGACCGCGATGTGGATATCCAGGCCTATCTGAGGGCTTGGCTGTTCGAGCTGAAGGTCCCGGGCAATGTCCGCCTGAGGGTCGATGTGGACCCGTATTCGTTCCTCTAGCGCCCGCGCGTCTGCTTCTTCCACAGGGCGGCGTATTCGCCACCCTTGGCCACCAGGGCCTCGTGGCGTCCGCGCTCGACGATGCGACCGGCCTTGAGCACCAGGATTTCGTCAGCGTCGGCGATGGTCGACAGCCGATGAGCCACCACCAGGGTGGTTCGGCCCTGGCGCGCGCGGCGCAAGGTGGCCTGGATGGCGGCCTCGGTCCGGCTGTCCAGCGCCGAGGTGGCTTCGTCCAGGATCAGCATCTGGGGCTCGGCTAGCAGGGCGCGGGCCAGGCCGACGCGCTGGCGCTCGCCGCCCGACAGCTTGAGACCGCGTTCGCCGACGCGGGTGTCCAGCCCGTCGGGCAGGGCGCGGATGAAGTCGCCCAGCTCCGCCGCCTCGGCGGCGGCCCAGATCGCCGCCTCATCGGCCTGGGGCCGGGCAAAGCCGATATTGGCCGCCAGGGTGTCGTTGAACAGGGCGACGTCCTGAGGGACCAGGGCCACGGCCTGGCGCAGAGACGCCTGGGTCACCGAGCGGGCGTCATGACCGTCGATCAGAACGCGCCCGGCCTGGGGATCGAGCAGGCGCAGCGCCAGCTTGACCACGGTGGACTTGCCCGAGCCGGAAGGACCGACCAGGGCGGTGGTGCGGCCCGGCGCGACGGTGAAACGGATGTCCTCCAGCCCGGTGCTGCGCGCGGTGTGACGGAAGGACACGTCCTCGAAGACGACCTGGGCGCCGCCCGCGTGGGTGCAGGCCGGCAGATCGACGGCGCCTTGCGCGTCGGCGATCTCGGGCGCCTGGCGGGTCAGGTCGAGCATGGCCTCCATGTCGATCAGCGACTGGCGAATCTCACGATAGGCGAAGCCCAGGACATTGAGCGGCTGATACAGCGAAATCAGGATCAGGACGCACGCGGTGACGTCGCCGGGGCCCATGCGCCCGGCCATGGCCTCCATCCCCGCCAGCAGGGCCATGACCCCCAGGCCCAGGTTCATCACCAGGGTCTGGCCGGCGTTGAGGATGGCCAGGGAGTTGTTGGCCTTCACCGCCGCGTCGGCATAGGCGGACAGCGACCCCTCATAGCGCCGGGCGGCGCGGTCCTCGGCCCCGAACGACTTGACCGTCTCGTAGTTGATCAGGGAATCGACGACGAGGCCGGCAGCCTCGGCCTCGGCCGCGTTCAGCTCACGGCGGTGGCGGATGCGCCAGTCAGAGACCAGCAGGGTGAAGGCGACATAGACGGCGATGGTCGCCACCGCGATCAGGGCGAACCGCCAGTCATAGGCGCCGGCCAGAACCAGGGCGGCAAGGATCAGCTCCAGGATCGTCGGGCCGATATTGAAGGCCAGTATCCTGAGCAGGAACTCCGAGGATCGGGCGCCGCGCTCAACAATGCGGGACAGAGCGCCGGACTTCTTGGTCTGGTGGAAATCCAGCGACAGGCTGAGCGCATGGGCGAAGGCTTCGGTGGCGGCGGTGCGCTTGGTCGCCTCCGAAACCGCTGTGAACAGGGCGTCACGGGCCTGGGGCATGATCGAGGACAGGAACCGGATCCCGGCCCAGCCAATGGCGAAGGCGGCGAAGCCCAGGCTGATCCCCAGAACGGGCCGGCTCTCGCCAGCCAGCGCGTTGACGGCGGCCCCGAGCGCCAGCGGAGCGAGGACCCCCAGGGCCTTGCTCGCCACCGTTAGGATCAGCGCCAGAACCAATCGCAGACGCAGCTGCGGCGCGCGTGACCGGGCGACCAACCGAATCAGGTCGGCGAGGGCGTCCAGGGTACGCGGGGGCTGCGGCTGGGCCGTGACGAGACTGGCGTCGATGGCCTGTACGTCGGGATCGCCCCCTCCACGCTCGACGGCGCGCGCCATCAGCGTCGGCTCCGGGACAGGATGAGATCAGGCGCGGGCGTCATGCACCGCCATAGATAGGGCGAATCGTCGCCAGGGCGAGGCCGAAGGCTCAGCGCGCGTCCCCCAGATCGGCCATGTCCTGGATCAGGGCCAGGACTGCCTCCTGATCGGTGGCCCAGGAACAGACGAAGCGGACCGAGCCGTCGTCGAAGCGGTAGCAGGCCCAACCCTTGTCATTCAGGCGCCGGTGATGTGCGGCCGGCATTCGCACAAACACGGTGTTGGCGTCGACAGGATGGGCCAGGACATAGCGGGTTCGCGCCAGGACGCCGTCAGCCAGGGCGCGGGCGGCGGCGTTGGCATGGGCGGCGTGGCCTTCCCAGGCGCCAGACTCCATCAAGCCCAGGATCGGCGCGGCCAGGAAGCGGGCCTTTGAGGCGGTCTGGCCGGCCTGTTTCAGCCGGTTGTCGAGGCGGCGGGTCAGAGATTTGTCGAAGATGACCAGGGCTTCGGCGCAAGGAGCGCCGGCCTTGGCGGCGCCGAGCACCAGAATGTCGACGCCTAGGCGCGGAATGTCGGCCAGGTCGAAGCCGGCGGCGACGGCGTTGGCCAGCCGCGCGCCGTCCAGATGCACGCCATAGCCGAGCGCCTTGACCGGCTCGATCAGCTTGCGCAACTCCTCGGCGGTGTAGAGCGCGCCGTATTCGGTGGCCTGGGTCAGGCTGAGGGCGGCTGGCGGCTGGCGATGGCCGACCTCGGGCTCGGACAGGATGGCCTTGAGCGCGGCGGGATCGATCTTGCCGGACGGACCGGGCAGGCCGATCAGGCCAAGGCCCTGGCCGAAGAAGCCCGGAGCCCCCGTCTCATCCGTGCAGACGTGGGCGGCCTGGTGGGCGATGACCGCCTCGAACGGCCGGGCCAGCATCGACAGGGCGATGGCGTTGGCGGCGGTGCCGGAAAAGACGAAGCGGATCTCCGCGTCGGCCTGCACCCGCTCGCGGATCAGCTCGGCGCAACGCGCGGTGACGTCGTCTGCGCCATAGGCGCGGGCATAGCCTTCGTTGGCCTGGGCCAGGGCGGCCATGGCTTCCGGCGCGATGCCGGCGGTGTTGTCCGAGCCGAAGTCGTAACGCATGGCTCAGCTGTCGCCGCCGGCGGCCTGGGCCTTGCCGGCGGGTCCCTGCTGACGGGCACGAGCCTCGCGCGTGGTCTTGCGGGTGTCCGGGGCCTTGGTCTTTTTCGGTTTGGGCGCGGCCAGCGAGCGATTGAGATCGACCTGGTGCGGATAGGGGATGACGATGCCGGCCTTGTCGAAGGCCGCCTTCATGGCCAGGTGCAGATCAGCCTTGGTCTGCCAGAAGTCTGGAGACTTGACCCAGGCGTGCAGCATGATCTCGACCGAACTGTCGAGGAAGTTGATCACCCCGGCCCAGACCGGCGGGTCCTTGAGCACGGCGGCATGGTCGGCGGCGACCTGCTTCATCACCTCCATGACCTCGTTCAGGTCGCTGTCGTAGTCGACGCCCATCGGCAGTTCGATGCGGCGCGTCTTCTGGCCCGAGATATTGACGATGGCGTCGCCCAGGACCTGACTGTTGGGCACGGTGATGCGCATATTGTTCGGGTCGATCAGGCGGGTGGTGAACAGGTCCAGCTTCTGGACCGTGCCGGTCTTGTCGCCGACCTGGACCACGTCGCCGACGCGGTAGGGCCGCAGGATCAACAGCATGACGCCGGCTGCGACATTGGACAGGGTGCCTTGCAGCGCCAGGCCGATGGCCAGGGAGGCGGCGCCCAGGACCGCGATGATTGAGGTGGTCTGAACGCCCAGTCGCTGGAGCACCGCGACCAGACCGACGGCGATGACGATGACCCGGACCATCTGGACCAGAAAACCTTCCAGCATCGGGTCCGGGGCGCGGCGCTTGGCGCGGGCAAGCATCCGGCTGACGGCGCGGCTGGCCCAGTGCGCCACGACCAGGGTGGCGATCAGGATCAGGGCGGCGACGACCAGATTGACCGCCAGGTCTCCGGCCATGCGGGTGACTCGGTCGATCACGGCGGCGTTCAGGGTGAGGGCTTCGCGGCCTTGGTCGATGACGTGGGTGAGATCGGTCATGGGCGGTCAATAGCGTCCGCGCGCGGGATTTTTAACCCCTGGCGCCGAATCCGCCGCCGCCGGGGGTTTCGATGACGAAGACGTCACCGGGGGCCATTTCGGCCTGGTCGGTCGAGTCGAGGGTTTCAGCTCGGCCGTCGGCGCGCACGATGCGGTTCTCACCGGAGCAGCCGGGTTCGCCGCCAGCCGCGCCGAAGGGCCGGGTGCGACGGCGATTGGACAGGATGGCGGCGGTCATGGGTTCGAGGAAACGGATGTGACGAATGACGCCGTCGCCGCCGGTGTTGAGGCCCTGTCCACCCGAGCCCCGGCGGATCGAAAACTGGTCGACGCGGACGGGAAAGCGTTCCTCCAGCACCTCCACGTCGGTCAGGCGGCTGTTGGTCATGTGGGTCTGGACCGCGCCGGCGCCGTCGAAGCCCGGTCCGGCGCCCGAGCCGCCGGCGATGGTCTCATAATATTGGCGGCGCTCGTCGCCGAAGGTGAAGTTGTTCATCGTGCCCTGGCTGGCGGCCAGGACGCCGAGCGCGCCATAGAGGGCGTCGACCACCGCCTGGCTGGTCTCGACGTTGCCGGCGACGACGGCGGCGGGATAGCGCGGGCTCAGCATCGAGCCCTCGGGCAGGATCAGGGTCAGGGGCTTGAGGCAACCCTCGTTCAGCGGAATGGCGTCGTCGACCAGGGTGCGGAAGACGTACAGGCACGCCGCCCGGGCGATCGAGGACGGGGCGTTGAAATTGGTGTCGAGCTGGGCGCTGGTCCCGGTGAAATCGAGCGTGGCCGCGCGGGCCCGGCGATCAACGGTGACGGCCACCTGGATGACGGCCCCGTCGTCCATCTCAAGCGCGAACGCGCCGTCGCGGAGCACCTCAATGGCGCGGCGCACGGCCGCCTCGGCATTGTCCTGGACGTGGCCCATATAGGCCTGGACGACGTCGCGGCCGAAGGCCTGGACCAGCGACGTCAGCTCCTCGGCGCCCTGGACGCAAGCGGCGACCTGGGCCTTGAGATCGGCGATGTTTTGGTCGGGATTGCGAGCCGGCCAGGGGCCCGAGGCAAGCAGGGCGCGCATCTCGGTTTCAAGGAAACGGCCCGCATCGACCATCAGGGCATCGTCGATCAGGACCCCTTCTTCATCGACCGTGCGGCTGGTCGGCGGCATTGAGCCGGGGGTGATCCCGCCGATGTCGGCGTGATGACCCCTGGCCGCGACGAAGAAGGCCGGTTCGGCTTCGTCGCCCAGGAACACCGGCTGGATCACGGTGATGTCGGGCAGGTGCGTGCCGCCGTTATAGGGCGCGTTCAGCACATAGGCGTCGCCCGGCTTCATGCCTCGACCGTCGCGGCCGCCGCCGCGCTGGCGGATGACGGTGCGGATGCTCTCGCCCATCGAGCCGAGGTGGACCGGTATGTGCGGCGCATTGGCGATCAGGCCGCCGCCCGCGTCGAACAGGGCGCAGGAGAAGTCGAGCCGCTCCTTGATGTTGACCGAGCGGGCGGTGGATTGCAGCGCGAGACCCATGCGTTCAGCCACGGCCATGAACCGGCTGTTGAACAGCTCTAGCCGGATCGGATCGGCGTCGGTCCCCTCGGCGCGGCGCTGATCGCGCGGGGCGGTGCGCTCCAGCACGAGATTGTGCAGCCCGTCGACGCGGGCGCGCCAGCCGGGCTCGACCACGGTGGTGGCGGTGGCCTCGCCGATGACGGCCGGGCCGTCCATCCAGGCTCCGGGCTTGAGCGCGACGCGGTCGAACAGAGGGGCCTGATCAATGTCGCCGAAGACCGCCTTCAGGGTGCGGCTGGCGGCGGCGGGGTGCGGGTCAGCCGGCGTGGGCGCGGCCTGCGCCTCGGCGCTCATGTGACCGACGACCTCGGCGCTGACGGAATCGACCACCAGCGGCGATTCGCGCGCATCGAAGCCGAACCGCCGAGCATGGGCCTTATGGAAGGCTTCGGTCATGTCGGCGATCGGTCCGAGCGGGACCGGCAGGCTGGAGTCCGCGCCGATGTATTTCAGGCGCACTTCGCGGGCGGCCTCGACGGCGGCCAGGGCCATCTGTTGAGCTGTGATCTCGGCACGGCCTTCGGCCTCTAGCCGGTCGATCAGGGCGTTCAGGTCGGCAGCGGTGTCTTCAAGCGGGCGCTCGACGCTGACCCGGCGCAGCGAGCGCAGGGCGGCCAGGCCCATGCCGTAGGCCGACAGCACCCCGGCCATCGGATGGATGAAGACTGTATCCAGGCCCAGCGCATCGGCGACGCGGCAGGCGTGCTGGCCGCCGGCCCCGCCGAAACAGGCCAGGGCATAGCCGGTCAGGTCATGGCCGCGCTGGATCGATATCTGGCGGATGGCCCGGCTCATGTGTTCGACGGCGATGTCGAGAAAGCCCTCGGCCAGCGCTTCAGGGGTCTGGCCGGTTTCATCCGACAAGGCGGCGAAGGCGGCGGCGGTGGCGGCGACGTCGAGCGGCTGGTCACCCTCGGGGCCGAAGACGTGGGGGAAGGCGTCCGGCTGAATCCGGCCCAGCATCAGATTGCAGTCGGTCACGGTCAGCGGTCCGCCGCGGCCGTAACAGGCCGGACCGGGCACGGCGCCGGCGGATTCGGGCCCGACCCGGAGACGCTCGCCGTCGAACCGGCAGATCGAGCCGCCACCCGCCGCGACGGTGTGGATATCGAGCATGGGCGCGGTCAGACGCACGCCCGCCACCGTCCGTTCGGTCGAGCGCTCGAAGGTTCCGGCGTAGTGGCACACGTCGGTGGAGGTGCCGCCCATGTCGAAGCCGATGACCCGGCCAAAGCCTGCGGCTTTGGCGGTCGCGGCCATGCCGATGACGCCGCCGGCCGGGCCGGACAGCACCGCATCCTTGCCGCGAAACAGGCCTGTGTCGATCAGGCCGCCGCTGGATTGCATGAACAGCAGGCGTGCGGCCGATCCCATCTCGCGCGCCGCCTGGTCGACGTAGCGGCGCAGCACCGGCGACAGATAGGCGTCCAGGGTGGTGGTGTCGCCGCGCCCGACCATGCGGATCAGGGGCGCGACCTCATGGCTGGCGGAAACCTGTTCGAAGCCGATGTCGCGGGCGAGGGCGGCGACGCGGGCCTCATGGTCGGTGAACTTCCAGCCGTGGGCGAAGACGATGGCGACCGAGCGCAGGCCCTGATCATAGGCGTCCTGCAAGGCCCGGCGCGCGGCGTCCAGATCCAGCGGCGTGACGATCTGGCCGCCGGCGCCGACGCGCTCGGGGATTTCGGCGACCTGGTCATAGAGGGCGTCCGGCAGGACGATGTGGCGCGCGAAGATGTCCGGGCGGCTCTGCCAGCCGATGCGCAATACGTCGCCCAGGCCCTCGGTAGTGACCAGCAGCAGCGGCTCGCCCTTGCGTTCCAGCAGGGCGTTGGTGGCCACCGTGGTGCCCATCTTGACCAGGACAGGCGCGTTCGGTTCACCCGCATCGGCCAGGGTGCGGCGCACGGCCTCCGCGGCGGCGTCGGCGTAGCGGCCCGGGTCTTCGCTGAGCAGTTTGGAGACGATCAGGCGTCCGTCGGGGCTGCGGGCGACGACGTCGGTGAAGGTGCCGCCGCGGTCGATCCAGAATTCCCACTCCCCCGTCACGCGAGTTCCTCGATCTCCTCGTCGGAGAGGTCGCCGGGGACGACGGTGACGGGTAGTTTGCGGCCCCAGAAGCCGGCGCCTTCCTTGGCCAGGGCGGCGACCAGCGGGCCGGGGCCGCGTCCGCCGACGGCGGCGGCCAGGACCAGGATCTTGATGTCAGGATCCGCAGCGACCACGCGCTTGAGCGCCTCGCGGGTGTCGCCAACCTCGATCAGGAACTCGGGCTTGGCTCCGGAACGCTCCTCGGCGTCAGCGCCAAGCCGGTTGAGCAAGGCCTCGCCGTCGCGGCGCAGCTCGGCCTCGATCTCTTCGCGCACGCCGGCGAAATAGTCGTTGGTCGAGGGCTCCAGCACCTTGAGCAGGGCCACGCGCCCGCCGGTCGAGCGGGCGCGGCGGGCGGCGTAGCTGAGCGCCGCGCGGAACTCAGAGCTGTCATCGGCGACGACGAGGAATTTTCTCGGCATCCTCGCCCCCCCCGATCCCGCCCCTAAGCCGACGCCGCCAGGTCGCGCAGGGCGACATTGGCGATGGTCAGTTTGGCGAAGCTCCAGCCCTGGCCGCCCTGGTCGATCTCGTCGATGGTGCGGCGAACCTGATCGACGACCCCCGAGCGCGGCCCGATCCATTCGCGCACGGCTGCGGCCGCACGCGTCTCGTCGGCGCCGTCGGCGGCCTCGGACTTGCGGGCCACGGCCCCGGCGAGGGCTGACTGCTCGGCCATCAGGTCCTCAATCAGACGACGAACGGCCAAGCGCTCGAAATGGTCGTTGGTGACCAGAGAACCGGCCGCCTGGCGCAGGCGATCAAAGCCGAAGGCCAGCCCGACCTGGTGATAGAGCCGGGCCATGGACGGGGCGTCCCAGCCCGCGGCGTTGGCCAGGTCACCGATGTCGCTGGTCGCGGTCAGCGGCCGCAGCATGGCGACGGCGCGGGCCAGGTCTTCCGGAGCGCCGGCCTCGATGAAGGCCAGGGCCCGTTCCTCGTACCGGTCTTTGCCGAAGCTGGACAGGACCGTGGCTCCCTGGGTGCGCAAGGCGTCGGCGGCGGGCCGATAGGCGTCGATCAGGGCCTGGACCCCGCCGAGCGCATTGCGCGCGCGCCGGGCCAGCCAGAAGGTCTGGCGACGCAGGACGGTCTGGATCTCGCCATAGAGGGCCAGTTGGGCCGCCGCCGGGATCTTGAGATCAAGCGCCGAGACCTGGTCCCAGGCCTCGTCCAGGCGGAAGACGCGCCGGGCCGCCTCGAAGGCGGTGACCAGAGCGTCGGTGTCGCATTCGGCCGACTGTTTCAGGCGGGCGCCGAAGGTGGCGCCGCACAGATTGACGATCTCATTGGACAGGATGGTCGAGATGATCTCGCGCCGCAGCCGGTGGCGGTTCATCTCGTCCCCATAGACCGCGAGCGGTCTAGGGAAGTAGCGGACCAGCGTCTCTTCGAAGAAGGGGTCGTCCGGAGCCTTGCCGGCGACGATCTCGGCGTCAAGTTCCAGCTTGCCGTAGGCCGTCAGCACGGCCAGCTCGGGTCGGGTGAGGCCCAGGCGCGCGGCCGCCAGTTCGGTCATCTGCAGCTGGGTCGGCAGCCCCTCGACCTTGCGGTCCAGTTTTCCTTCGCTCTCAAGGCGGTTCATGAACCGGGTGTGGGCGTCGACATCGTAGCCGGCGGTCGATTCCTGCAGCGACACCGCCAGGGTCTGGTCGTAGTTATGCACCAGCACCTTGGCCCCAACCTCATCGGTCATGGAGGCGAGCAGTTCGTTGCGCGCTTCTCGCGTCAGCTTGCCGGCGGCCTCGACGGCGCCGCACAGGATCTTGATATTGACCTCGTGGTCCGAGGAATCGACGCCTGCGGAGTTGTCGATGGCGTCGGTGTTGATCCGACCGCCGCCCCGGGCGAAGGCGATGCGTCCGGCCTGGGTCAAGCCCAGGTTGGCGCCTTCGCCGACGACCTTGACGCGCAACTCATCGGCATTGACCCGCACCGCGTCATTGGCCTTGTCGCCGACCTGAAGGTCGGTCTCGCTGGTCGCCTTCACATAGGTGCCGATGCCGCCCAGATAGAGCAACTCGGACTCCGACTTGAGGACCGCGCGGACCAGCTCGGCCGGGGGCAGGGCGTCATCCTCAATGCCCAGCACGGCCTTGATTTCTGCCGAAAGGGGGATCGACTTTTCGTCGCGCGAGAAGACGCCGCCGCCCTTGGAAATCTTGGACGCATCGTAGTCGGCCCAGGTCGAGCGCGGCAGTTTGAACATCCGGTCCCGCTCTTCCCAGCTCGCAGCCGGGTCGGGATCGGGGTCGATGAAGATGTGCAGGTGATTGAAGGCCGCCACCAGCTTGATCTGCTTGGACAGCAGCATGCCGTTGCCGAAGACGTCGCCGGACATGTCGCCGACCCCGACCACGGTAAAGGGTTCAGACTGGATGTCCTTGCCCATCTCCATGAAGTGACGCTTGACCGCCTCCCAGGCGCCGCGGGCCGTGATGCCCATGACCTTATGGTCGTAGCCGACCGAACCGCCCGAAGCGAAGGCGTCGCCCAGCCAGAAGCCGTAGGATTCCGAAATGCCGTTGGCGATGTCCGAGAAGGTGGCGGTGCCCTTGTCGGCGGCGACAACGAGATAGGGGTCGTCGCCTTCCCAGGCGATGACACGGATCGGACGCTGGACCGAGCCGTCAGCCAGGATGTTGTCGGTGATGTCCAGCAGGCCAGACAGGAAAGTCCGGTAAGCGCGAATGCCCTCTTGCTGGATGGCTTCGCGGTCATTGCCTGAGGCTTTGGCGACCCGGGCCTGATGCTTGGCGAAGAAGCCGCCTTTGGAGCCGACCGGCACGATGACGGCGTTCTTGACCTGTTGGGCCTTGACCAGGCCCAGCACCTCGGTGCGGAAGTCGTCGCGCCGGTCCGACCAGCGCAGGCCGCCGCGCGCGACCGGGCCAAAGCGCAGGTGCACCCCCTCGATGTGCGGGGCCCAGACGAAGATCTCGCGGTAGGGCTTGGGCGCCGGCAGGTCGGTCAGTTCGCGCGAGGCGACCTTGAAGGAGATATAGCCCTTGAACGGTCGATCCGCATCGTCGCTGCGCTGATAGAAGTTGGTCCTCTTGATCGCCATGACCAGCAGCATCAGGCGGCGCAGGACCCGGTCGTGGTCCAGGCTCTTGACCGCCTGCAAGCCGGCTTCAGCCTGAGAGAACAGGCGCTGAACGATCTTCTCGCGAGCGGCGGCGTCACCGTCGCGGTCCGGATCGAACTTGGCGCGGAACAGCTCCAGGATCTTGCGCGAGACCTCGGGATATTCACGCAGCGCCTCTTCCTGCGTCGCCTGAGACGGATCCAGGCCGGACTGCTGGCGGTATTTGGCCAGGGCCCGCACCAGGGCGGCGTCACGCCAGCCGACGCCCAGTTCCAGCACCAGTCGGTTGAAACCGTCGGATTCAGTTTCCTCGGCCCAGACGGCCGAGAAGGCTTCTTCGAAGGGATCCTTGATGTCGGAAAACTGCAGGTCGCCGCCGCGCGGGTCCTCCAGCAGAAACTCATGGATGTGGATGGTGTCGCCTTCCACCGGCTGAATCCGGTGGCCGTATTCCTCAAGCGCCTTGAGGCCCATGTCGGACAGGATTGGCAGGACATCCGCCAGCGGTGCAGGTCGCCCCCGCCGATAGAGTTTGAAGTGGAACTGCAGGTTGCTGTCGACGGGCAGGCGGAAGGCGCGCACGACGACGTCGTTGTCGCCGAGACGGTCCACCTCGGCCAGATCGATCAGGGCCTCGCGCGCGTCATAGCGGTCGCGATAGCTGGCCGGGAAGGCCTCGGCCCAGTTGCGGGTCAGGGCGCCGATGCCGGCGTCGGCGAGACCAAGGCTGCGGGCGGCTTGCTCGAACTGGTCAGACCAGCCGCGCGAGGCCTCGACGACCCGAGCTTCCAGCTCCGCCGGATCGGGGGTCAGGTGTGCGCCGGGCGTGACGCCGATGATGTAATGGACGCGCACCAGCGGTGCGTCGCTGAGCTGAGGATACCAGGCCGATAGCCTCCCCCCCCAGGCTTCGGCCAGGAGCAGGCCGATCCGCTCGCGTACGCCGGCGTCGAACCGTTCCCGCGGGATGTAGGCCAGCACGGAGATGAACCGGTCGAACGGGTCCATCCGGGTGAACAGCCTGACCCGGGGACGATCATTCAGATGCAGGATGCCGAGCGTTGTCGTCAGCAGTTCGTCCTCGCCCACTTGGAACAGTTCGTCGCGCGGGAAGGCTTCGAGGATGTTCTTGAGGCGCTTGTGGTTGTGACTGCCCTCGGCCTTGCCGCCGCGGGCCAGCACGTTGCGGGCCTTGGCTCGCACCAGCGGCACATCGAAGGCGGCCTGGTCATAGGCTTCCGACGTGAACAGGCCGACAAAGCGGGTCTCGCCGGACGGACGGCCATCCTCGCCGTAACGCAGGACCGAAACGTAATCCATGTGGACCCGGCGATGAACGCGCGAGCGCATATTGGCCTTGGCCACCACCACGGGTTCACCACGTTCGGCGCGGCGTCGCAGGGCGTCGGACAGTGAAGCGGTCTCGTGCGTCTGGCGCAAGATCGGGCGTTCAGGGTCACGCAGCACGCCCAAGCCGTCGATACGCTGGCGCAGCGGCTCGTGGGTGGCGTAGCCGCCCGTCGCGTCGCGCGGATAGTCGATGTCGCGGGCGCCGAGATAGACGAAATGCTCGTTCTGAAGCCAGCGAAGGAAGTCGGCGCTCTCGTGCTGGACGTCTGCGGCGACGCCGGGGGCGCCGGCCTCCAGGCGGCCAACGGCCTCGGCCATGAGCGCGGCCATGGCGCCGTGGTCCTGGACTGCGAGTCGGACGTCAGCCAAGGTCTCGGTCAGGCTCTGGCGCACAGCCTCCCGGCGCTCGTGAGTCATCGGATCGACGATCACAAGGATCATGGATTCCTTGTGGTCTTCATTGGCGGTGCGCGCGCCGGTCGTGTCGCGGTTGCACTCCAGCAACGGATGGAACATGGCTCGAACAGAGACCCCGGCCTCGGCCAGGTCGCCCATGGTGCTGTCGACCAGGAACGGCCCGTCGTCCTGAACCACCTCGATCAAGTCGTAGGGGGCGTCGACACCAGCCTCACGGGCCGGGCGGATGCGGATGGAAGGCGCCGCGCCGGACTGGCGCTGTTCGGCGAAGGCCCAGAAATGGGCCAGAACCTTGGCGAAATTGTCCGCGTCTAGTTCGGGTGTCTCGTCGGCGACGTAGTCGTCGTGAACCTGCGCGGCGAAGGCGCGCTCGAAGGCGTCCAGATGCTTGGCCGACTTGCGACCGATCTGCCCCGCGAAGGCATCTTCGAGGGCTTGCTGGCTAAGTGCGGTTTGGCCGCCGTCCATGGTTGTGCTTTCCTGAACCTGGGCCGTCTTTGCCGCGTGGCCCGTCTTCTCCCATGGGCGACCGATAGGCTTTGGCGGCGATCCGGCCAAGCCCCAAAACGCGAATCCGGACAATCCTGTCCCATCAGGCGACGGCCGCCCCGCGGCGCCCGCCTTGATCGCGACGCGGTGACATGAAACGGAAGGCGATTGGAATCCCGGAGTTCACCCCATGTTTGACCGTTTCGTCCCGATCTTGGTCGCCGCCATCGCCCTGACCGCCGCCCAGCCAGCCGCCGCCCAGGCCCTGCCGCAGGGCGGGCCGAATGCGACGGAGATCGCCGGTTGGCTTGGGGCGCAGGGGCTGGATACAGACATCCGCGATGGAACAACCGTCGCCTCCGGCGCCAACGGCGTCTCCTGGGATGTGGTCGGCTTCGACTGTACGGGCGACCGCTGCCAGTCGTGGCAGTTCTCCGCCGGGTTCCTGATCCCCCAGATGCCCGAAGGCGCCGTCGCGCGTTGGAACCAGCAGCGACGCTACTTAAAGGCGTTCGAGCTGGAACAGCCTGGCGGCACGGCGGCGGTGGCTCAGTACGACGTCCTGATCACGCCGGGCATGACCTGGGAGGCGATGACGGAACATATGCGGTTGTTCGCCTCGGTAGCGCCGCTGTTCGCGCTGGAGATGGGCGCCATTCGCGAGGAATAGGGCGTCAGACGCCCGGCATGACCTCGTCGGAAAAGGCCTTCACGTCCTCGAACAGGGCCTTGACCGAGGCGTCGATGATGGTCTGGCCCTTCTCTGGCGTGGCCTGGAGAGGGTCCGAGCCGATGCGGCCGTCGGGGAAGCGGGCCCGGTAGTCCAGAGCGTCGCGAATCGGGCCCATGGGGGCGATCTTGGGATCGAGCACCGCGGTCTTGATGCGGTCGGGATAGGCGGCCTGGGTGACGGCGATCTCGGACGGGGTGGCGTGTGAGCCGTGGCCGACCGGGAAGATCTGAGAGCACAGGCTGTGGACGCCCGGCAGGTCCCACCAGTTCCTCAGCTTGAGGATGAAGGGGCAGCGCTCCTCGGCGAAGGACCATTCGGCGTAGATCTCGGCGAAGGCGGCCTCGATGGTCGAGACGTTGCCGCCGTGGCCGTTGAGGAAATAGATCCGCTCGAAGCCGTGCCGGGTCAGGGACGAGACCCAGTCCGAAATCGCCGCCATGAAGGTCGAGGGGCGAAGGGTGATGGTGCCGGGAAAGCCCAGGTGATGCTGGGCCATGCCGATGTTGAAGGTCGGGGCCACGACCAGGGCTTCGTCCTGGCGCTCGGCGGCGTGGGCGATGATCTCCGGGCAGAGCCAGTCGGTGCCAAGCAAGCCGGTCGGGCCATGCTGCTCATTGGAGCCGATCGGAATGACGACCGTTTTCGTCTGGTTCAGGCGGGCTTCGATCTCGGGCCAGGACGACAGGTGGATCAACATTTCGGCAACTCCGTGCGCCAGAAGGCGGCTCGGCTTGGATTTCGGATCAGGCCCTCATACTGAGAACCGGAGCGATCCGCGACAACAACAGATGCAACGCCGATCGAATGAGGAAACGACCATGAGCCAGGACGACGTCTTCGCCGTCACGCCCGCGCAGGCGCAAGCGGCCAGCCTGGGCGCCGCCGGCCTGGAGGCGGAGCGCCGCCGCGCGGCCGAGGACCCGGACGGCTTCTGGCGCGCGGTCGGCGAGCGGCTGGACTGGATCAAGCCCTTCACCAAGATCAAGGACGTCTCGTTCGACCGCGCCGACTTTCGTATCCGCTGGTTCGAGGACGGGGTGCTCAATGTCTCAGCCAACTGTCTGGACCGGCATCTGGAGACGCGCGGCGATCAGACGGCGATCCTCTGGGAAGGCGATGATCCGTCCCAGAGCCGGGCCTTCACCTATCGGGAGGCGCACGAGGCGGTGTGCCGGATGGCCAACGTCTTCAAGGCCCACGGGGTCAGGAAGGGCGACCGGATCACTATCTATCTGCCGATGATCCCGGAGGCGGCCTGGGCCATGCTGGCCTCGGCCCGGATCGGGGCGGTGCATTCGGTGGTGTTCGGCGGCTTTTCACCCGACAGCCTGGCCGGGCGGATCGAGGACTGCGGCTCGACCTTCGTGATCACCGCCGACGAGGGGCTGCGCGGGGCGCGCAAGGTTCCCTTGAAAGCCAATGTCGATGCGGCCCTGAACAAGGTCAGCGGGGTCAAGACCGTGCTGATGGTGCGCCATACCGGGGGCGAGGTGGCGATGACCGACGGTCGCGACGTCGTCTATGACCCGGCCTCGGTCTCGGCCGACTGTTCGCCCGAACCGATGGGGGCGGAGGACCCCTTGTTCATCCTCTACACCTCAGGCTCGACGGGAAAACCCAAGGGGGTGCTGCACACGACCGGCGGCTATCTGGCCTGGGCCAGCTACACCCACGCCCGCGTGTTCGATTGCCGCGAGGGCGAGATCTACTGGTGCACCGCCGACGTCGGCTGGGTCACCGGCCACAGCTATATCGTCTATGGGCCGCTGGCCAATGGGGCGACCAGCCTGATGTTCGAAGGCGTGCCGACCTGGCCCGATGCGGGCCGGTTCTGGCAGGTGATCGACAAGCATCAGGTCGGGGTCTTCTATACGGCGCCGACGGCGATCCGGGCCTTGATGCGCGAGGGCGACGGGCCGGTGAAGGCGGCGAGCCGCCAATCGCTGAGGCTGCTGGGCTCGGTCGGGGAGCCGATCAATCCGGAAGCCTGGCTGTGGTATCACCGCGTGGTCGGCGAGGGCCGCTGTCAGATCGTCGACACCTGGTGGCAGACCGAGACGGGCGGGGTGCTGATCTCGCCGGTGTCCGGGGCCACGGACCTGAAGCCGGGCTCGGCCACCCAGCCGTTGCCGGGGGTGTTTCCGGCCATCGTGACGAACGCGGGCGAGGCCCTGGCGGGGGCGGCGGAAGGACCCCTGACCCTGACCGACAGCTGGCCGGGTCAGATGCGCACGGTCTACGGCGACCATGAGCGGTTCCTGGACACCTATTTCTCGACCTTCCCGGGCCAGTATTTCACCGGCGACGGGGCGCGGCGGGACGCGGACGGCTATTACTGGATCACCGGCCGGATCGACGATGTGCTGAACGTCTCGGGGCACCGGCTGGGGACGGCGGAGGTGGAATCGGCCCTGGTCGAGCATCCGGCGGTCGCGGAGGCGGCGGTGGTCGGCTATCCGCACGACATCAAGGGCCAGGGGGTCTGGGCCTATGTGACGCTGAAGCTGGGCCAGACGCCCAGCGACGAACTGAAGAAGGAACTGGCCCAGACGGTGCGGCGCGAGATCGGGCCGATCGCCTCACCTGATGTGATCCAGTGGGCGCCGGGCCTGCCCAAGACCCGCTCGGGCAAGATCATGCGCCGGATCCTGAGGAAGATCGCCGAGGGGGATATGTCCAACCTGGGCGACACCTCGACCCTGGCCGATCCGGCGGTGGTTGAGGATCTGGTGAAGAACCGGGCGACGTAGCTTCGTCGCCAGCTTGTCTTGCGCCGCGTCTAGCCGAAGCGGCGGCGGCCGCCGGTTTGCTGGATCAGGGTGTTGCGCACGAACTCTGACGGCGGCTCGGCCTCGGCCAGCACCTGCTCCTTGATGGCGCGCGGCTCGCCGAACAGATGGCCCTGGCCCAGGGCGATGTCGAGTTCGAGAATGTCGACAATCTGGCGCTCGGCCTCGACCTTTTCGGCGATGACCTCCAGCCCGTAGCGACGGGCCAGTTCGGCGAAATCGCCGGGGTGAATGTCGCGCAGTCGCGGATTGGCCGGGGCGCTGTCCAGGTCGAGCAGCTGCTCCAGAAGCAGCTCGGCCGAGACCTTGACGAACTTGACGTCGGAGCGTTGCAGGTCAGCGAAGTCCAGATCCAGGGTCTGGACCTTGTCGATCGAGAAACGGAAGCCCAGGTCGGCCAGCTTGGCCATGTTGCGGGCCTCGACCGCGCCGCGCACGTCGAAATTGGCCTGGCCCAGCTCGAAGATCAGCGAATCCTTCAGGTCGCGATTCTCGGAGAGGAACTCCAGAAACTGAGGGAAGAATATCTCGTCGGCCAGCGAAGTCAGGGCGATATTGCAGAACACCCCGACCTTCCGATCCTGGCGGGCCAGCCGCCGCACGATCTGGGCGCAGCGGAACAGCAAAAGGTTGTCGATAGCGGCGGTCAGGCCTTCGTCCTCGGCCACCGACAGATATTCGGCGGGCATCATCACCCGACCGGTCTCGTCCCGCAGGCGAGTGAAGCTCTCGTAATAGGAGGTCTTGCGCTGGGGCAGGGTCACGACCGGCTGGAGGTACAGGTCCACCCGGTTCTCGGTCAGGGCTTCGCGGACGTTGGAGACCATGGCGGCAGTCTGGTGGCGGCGCCGGCCCTCGGCCGCATCCATGGCTGGGGCGGCGCGCTCGATGGCGGTCAGCTTGTAGTCCAGATTGTCGGACAGGCGCTGGACCAGGACTTCCAGCATCCGAACTTCGCCGGTCAGAACCTCGGTCTGCTCGGAAGGGCCGCCGGCCTGAACGGCCTCAGCCAGATCCGACAGCGCGCCCTGGGTGCTCTCCAGCGCGTCGGCCAGCAGGCGATGGGCTTCGCGCACCGCAGCGACTTGACGGTTGGTCTCAGCCCGCGCCATGGCCCCGGCGATCATGGCGTGGCCGCCGGCGCCCAGTCCCAGTGATCCGAACAGCGCAGCCATCGCCGTGCCGACGCCCATGCCGCTGCGCCAGAACAGCGCGGCGATGGTGAGCGCCAGGCAGGTCCAGGCGGCGATCAGAAAGGCCGTGGTCAGCTTCGACATACGCGCGAGCCTCGAAGGAATCGGTTGATTATCGGGCGTTTCGCCGCCATCGGCTAGACGTTGAATTTCGAAGAGGGGCGCGGCCATGCAGCTTTTTGACCTGACCGGCAAGTCAGCGATCATCACGGGCTCGTCTCGAGGCATCGGCCGGGCCATCGCTGAGCGGCTGGCCGAGCACGGCGCCAACGTCGTGATCTCGTCGCGCAAGGCCGGCCCATGCGACGAAGTCGCCGCCGAGATCAACGGCCGCTACGGCGAGGGCCGGGCCGTCGCCATTCCCGCCAACATCGCCTCGCGCGAGGATCTGCAACGGCTGGTCGACGAAACCGCCGCGGCCTTTGGCAAGATCGACATCGTTGTCTGCAATGCCGCGACCAACCCCTACGCCGGGCCGATGGCGGGTATTTCGGACGAGCAGTTCGAGAAAATCCTCCAGAACAACGTTGTCTCCAACCACTGGCTGATCCAGATGGCGGCGCCCCAGATGCTGGCCCGCCGCGACGGGTCGATCATCATCGTTTCGTCGATCGGCGGCCTCAGAGGCAACGCCCTGATCGGCGCCTACAACATCTCCAAGGCCGCTGACATGCAGCTGGCGCGCAACCTGGCGGTGGAATGGGGGCCGTCAAACGTTCGGGTCAACTGCATCGCGCCCGGACTGGTCCAGACCGACTTCGCCAAATACCTGTGGGAGAACCCGGCCCTGCTCAAGCAGGTGACCGACCCCGCTCCGCTCAAGCGCATCGGCCAGCCGGACGAGATCGCCGGCGCCGCAGTCTATCTGGCCTCTCCGGCGTCCAGCTACATGACCGGCCAGACCCTGGTGGTGGATGGCGGCATCACCATCGCGTGGTGATCAGGCGGGCGTGATCAGGCCGCGCTTTCCGACGCCTTGGCGTCCGTCGACCGGCGCCACGGGCCGGCGTAGGTCTTGTTGGTGACGCGCCGGCGGCACGGCCCGAAGTAGCCTTCGGACTTCACGAAAGGCCGGGGCTTGTAGATCACCGCGTGTATGCGATCGAGCACCGCCTTGGCGGTGACCGGCTTGACGATGAATTCGGTGACGCCCGCGTCGCGCGCCTCGAACACGCGGCTCTTTTCTGAATGGCCGGTCATCATGATCACCGGCAGATAGGGATTGGGGCTGTCGGCGCTGTTGCGGATCAGCCGAGTGAACTCCACCCCGTCCAGCGGCGCCATGTTGAAATCGACAATGGCCAGATCAGCCGGCCAGTCCCGCAGGGCGTCCATCGCCTCGGCGCCGTCACGCACCTCGCGAATTCGGCGGAAGCCGGCGGAATTGAGGATGGTCGCGGTGATGGCCCGCATGTGCTGGTTATCGTCCGCCAGCAGAATTTGAAGGGCTCCAAACGCCGACATACGAGCTTTCAGGCCTTGCCGTTAACCAATCCGCCTATCCAGGCAGCCTTATGCGTGATTCGTCACCAACTGGTTTCAAAAAAGCGCGGTGGGCGAGTCAGATCGTCAGGGACCCGACCAGGGTCGATGGATCAAAGTTGCGGTCGCGCCAGCGCGCGCGCCAGCAGAGATGCGGCCCCGTCGCCCGTCCACTGGAGCCGACCCGACCGATGACGTCGCCGCGGGCAACGCGCTGGCCCGTTTCGACGAGCAGGCGCGACTGGTGCAGATAGACGGTGATGAGGCCCTGGCCGTGGTCCAGGAAGGAGATTCCGCCCTCATAGTGCATGTCGGGATAGGCCAGGGTGACCAGGCCGGCTGCGGGGGCGTGGATTTCGGTCCCGGCCGGCGCGGCCATGTCGATGCCGTAGTGCGGTCGCGCCGGTGTGCCGTTGAGCACCCGCTGGGAGCCCCAGCGGCTGGAGATGCGGAACTGGGCCAGCGGCCAGTCGAAACCCTCGGCGAAATCCTCGGTGGACGCACGGCTGGCGTAGGCCTCGGCCTTGAGCGCCCCTTCGCGGCGAATGCGGGCGAGCACTTCGGGCGCCGTGGGGTCGACCGTCGCCGGCGGCAGACCATTGACGGTCTGGCTGGGGAACTCGCCACGGGCGACGGCGACCGTTTCGGCCGCCCGCCACTCGCCCAGGCGCGCCTCGATCCGGGTCGACGGACCGCAGTCGCGATCAAGGCCAATGAAGAACCGGCCGCCGGACCCCGCCGCCGTCAGGGCCTCGCCATCGACAAAAATCAGGGCGGTCGGTCGTGCGCGACCCATGATGAAGCCGCCCTGGATGAAACGTCCGTTGAGCGGCAGGCGCTCAAACGCCGTCTGAGCCAAGGCGGGGCCGGCGAGCCCGGCCAACGCCAGTCCTGCGGTGAACCCGCGCCGGTTCACGGCTTGCGGCTCCCCAAGGCTCGGGTCGCCTCGGCAGCCCCCGCGTAGGCCTCCTGGCGCTCGCTCGACCAGTAACGCAGCATGTCCAGCGCGACGCGTTGGCCGCTTACCGCACAGGTGACGTAGTTGCCGGGGCGCTGGACGGCGAATTCTCCTTGGCCGTAGTGAAGCTGGGCCAACTGGCCGATGGCGGTGTCCTTGGCGCTCATACCCGCGACGATAGAACGCCGGTCGCTATTGCGCCAGCCGCTTCAGGCGGCGGCCCGACCGGCCTCGGCCTCGATCTGCGTGCGGAAGGCGGCGCGGGCCTGGGCGACCCAGCCGGCGAAGGTGTCTATGCTTTCGGCCAGCCGCTGCGCATCGCGGATACCGGCCAGATCAGACGGCCCGGCCAGGGCCAGCCGCATGGCGTTCGCGTTGCGAGCCCCGTCGAGGAACGGACGGTATCGTTCGCCGACGCGCGCAAGGCCGGCACGGTCCTGGGCCAGCGAATAGCCGATCCCGGTCCGGATCACCCGCGTCTCCTCATCGGTGGACAGGCGTGTCTCGGCGGCCTCCCAGCGATTACCCAGGCTGGTCTCATACAGGCCAGCGGCGTCGCCCCAGCGCTGCTGCTTCCAGAAGACGTCGGCGCGCACGGCGTTGGCCTCTGGCGAGGTGTCGGCGCCCAGCACCTCCAGCGCATGATCCAGCCGCCCCAGCATCATCAGGGCGCGGGCTTCGATCGCACGGCGCTCAGCCTGCAAGGCGGTCGGCAGCAAGGTCGTGCGCGAGGCCCAGATATCCTCCAGCGCGCGCTGGGGTTCTCGGTTCATCAACCGAATGGCGGCGGCGTCGGTGGCGACCGAGGCGGCGGCGACGCCATCCAGTCGGTGCTCGACCTGATATTCGAGCAGTGCGGCGGCCCGGTCGAGCAGATCCAGGTCGACCAGCCGGCGCGACAGCCGGCGGACCATGTCGTCGCCCTCGGCGCCGGGCGGCGTCAGGTCGCGGAAGTCCTCGAACAGGGCTACGGCCTGGATCGGCTGAAGGCCGTCGGCGGCCCCGTCCAGGAACAGCGAGCGGAAGGCGTTGGACAGATCGGCCTGAAGATCGGCCGACTGGGGAAGGTTGGGCAGGCGATTGCCCGCGCCGCGCAGCACCTCCAGCGCCTCGCGGTAGAGGCCCTGGTCTAGATAGACGCCGCCCAGGGTGCGAATGACCTCCAGTTCGGCCGCGTCACCGCGCCAGCGCCAGCGCAGCGGCTCCATTCGCTGGATCGCCTGGATGGGGGTGATCGACCCTGCGGCCAGTTCGAGCCGGGCCGCGTTGAGCGCCGCCGGCACCGCTAGGTCTTCGAACGGCGCGCGGCCCACGGCCTGATAGATGCGCCCGGCGCGCGCCGCGTCGCCCTGGGCCTCGACCAGCCGCGCCTGAACCAGGCGGACGGCGAGCTGGTCGCGGGAGCCGATCTCCTGACTGAGGGCGTACTCGATCAGGGCGCGGGCGCCCTCTGGATCCTCAAGCCTCAGCGCCGCCTCGGCATGAGCGGTCGCGAAGCGGGCGCGCCAGTCGGCCGGGAAGCCATCGACGGCGGCGCGGCCTTCGGCGAAGGCGACACGAGCCTCGGTCCACTGACCTTGGCGGGCGGCGATATAGCCGCGCCAGACGGCGGCGGAGGCATCCCCGACCAGCGGTCCGGACGCGAAGTCGGCCTGAGCCTCGGCCAGTCGACCGATTGCCGCGCGGGCCGCGCCGCGCAGTCCGCGCAACTCGGCGGACCCGCTCATGGCTCCATTCGTCTGGACCAGGGCGTTGAGCACGCCAATGGCCTCATAGTGCAGACCCGTTCCGACCAGGAACCGGGCAAGCGCCATGCGGGCTTCGACGGGGGCGTCGTCGCCGGCCTCGGCCTCGTGGGCCGCAGCGCCCTGGAGCTGGCGATAGCGAGTCGAAAAGTCCGCCTCGCCCAGCGCCGCCCAATCGGACAGGATCAGCGCCGGCATAAGGGCGGCGCGGGGGCCTTCCTGGGCGTGAGCGGCCTGCAGTCCGTCGGTGGGGGCTGACAGCATCAGGCCGCCCGGGCGCCCGATCCGCACGAGATCGCCTGCGATGGCGACGGTCAGATCGGCGGCTGCCGGAGTCAGGGCTAGGCCCTGCGCGGTCGGCAGCAACGCCAGATCGACCAGCCGGCGTTCGCTGGTCAGACCCTTGGACGGCCCGGCTGCGGTGACCACGCCTATGCGGTCGCCGACGGTTGGATCCTGGATCCATAGCACCCGCGTTGCGCCGGGAACGGCGGCGGCCATGGCGGTCGGGCCGGAATCGTCGTCCCGACTGAGTATGATCGGCGATTCCGGCGGCTGGACCGGACCGCCCAGGGTGATGATCCAGCGCCCGCCCTCAGCCCGGGCCGAGGGTTGCGCCGAGGACGGCGCCTCGATGCGAACGGCGGTGAAATCCGCGCCCCGCACCCAGCGGATTGAGCGGGCCGGCCCCAGATCACGGGTCGCCTGATCGAGATCGAGCCGAGCCGAGCCATCGAACACGACCCAGACTGCATCGCCGCGCCGGAACACCGCAGCCGGCGTCGGTCGACCCCAGTCGAAGGCAAGGGTCAGGGCGTCGCCCTCAAGGCTCAATGCGACCGGCACGACCTCGGCGGGCGGGGCCTGGCTGGCGGCTGCGCCGGCGCTGTCCGGCGGCAGGATGTTGAGGAAGGCCGCGCCGTCCGCGTGACCGGTGCGGATAGAGGCGCCGGGCGCCAGGGTCAGGATGATCTCGGTCGCGCCGGCGATGGCGCGGGTCTCCACCGCCTCGACGCCGGGGAGCGGGTTGACCCGGATCAGCGACAGGTCGGGGGCTGCTGTTGAACCGACCCGGATGATGACGTTCTGCCCGTCCTGTCGAATGCGGGCGCGCGACCCGACGGGTCCGGCGAATTCAAGGCGGGTGAAGGCGTCCGTGGCGCCGCGCCGAATATCGATCGGGTCGCCGGGCGCCGCCCAGGCCAAAGGCGTCAGGGGGGCGACGACGACCGCGCCGGCGGCGGCGGCGGCGGCGGTGGCGCGCACAAGGCGCCGTCTAGCTGTGGATCGGACCCCGGCCATCGTCGGCAAGGTGAATGGACGCGGTTAGGGGCGCGTTAACACGCGGACTATTGCACCGAGACGCGCGGGGCGGCCGGCTGCTCAGCCTGGGGGGATGGCCGAGCTGCGGTTTCGGCGGCTCGCGCCGGCGGCTCGGCCTGAGGCTGCGGGCGCGGCGTCGGTCGGGGCCGGGGACGCGGCGGCGGGGTCCGGGCTGGCGGGCTCGCAGCGGCTGCGGCGCCGGCAGCCGGCGTCGGCTGGACCGGCGGCGGCGGCGGCGGGGTCGAGGCAGGGGCCGCCTCGTCGGCGGCGGCGCGGGCGGCCAGGTCGCTCGAACCGTAGCGATCCGCCAACCGCTGGGTCAGGATGCGAGCGGCTTCAGGGTCCATCTCGGCCATGATCGCGGCCAGGGCGCGCGGGCGCATGGCGGCGGCCACCGGCAGGCGGACGTCATCGCTGAGCCGGGCGAAGACGGGCGCGGCGTCGCGCGGTCGCATGGCCTGATAGACCTGAACAAGGCGGTTGGTCTCTTCCTGCTCGCGCTCGGAGACCTGGCCGAGCAGGCCCTGGATCTCGGCGCGCAGAGCGGTCAGTTCGTCGATGCGTTCCTGGGCCTTGGCCTCGGCGGAGATCAGCAGCGGCAGTTGGGTCTCGAAATCGACGTCGCGGGCGTCCAGCTCACCCCGGCGCTCGGACAGGTTCTGCAGAATGCGCAGCTCGGCTGGCGACAGGCCGGCCTGGCGGGCCAGCTCCTCGACCGAGACCGCACAGGCAGCCGGCGGGGGCGTGGTCGCCGCAGTGGCGGTCTCAGCTTCCACCGCAGAGGCGGCGTCTTCGGCCACACCTTCGGCCCAGGCTTGCGCGCCCTGAAACAAGCCGGGCCCCGCGCCAATCAGACGAACGGCCGCCACGCCGACCAGAGCGACGGCGACCAGAGGCAGGATGCGGGGAATGCGGCTCACTATCGGTCTCCTAGGCCTGCCGGCGCGCCGGGGCCTCGAACAGGTCGTCTTCGGGCAGGGAGCGGCGCACGGGCGCCGGGCGCGGAGTCTCGGCCAGGGGCAGGTCTTCGAACCGGCGCTCGGTCAACGCCTTGAGCAGCCGCTCGGTCGAGACCGGAGGCTGGATCGATGCGACCCGGCTTTCGGGCGGGGGTGCGGGTGCGGGCGTCGACTGTGCGGCGCGGCCGCGCGTAACCAGACTCTCCAGCTCAGCCTTCAGGGTGCGGGCCGCGACGATCCGCTCGTGCAGCAGATCGGTCTCTTCGCCGGCGGCGCGCAGCTCGGCCAGCGCTGCTTCGGCCCGGCCCGCCGCCGTGTTGAGCTCGGCCACAGCCTTGACGAAGCCGTCCTGGCCTTCACGCAGGGCGCGCAGCTTCTTCTCGAGCCGGAGCCCGTAGGCGAGCGCCGTGAGGATCAGGGCGATCAGCAACAGGTCCAGGATGACGCCGACGACGCTCATGACTTGCCTCCTGACAGGGCTCGTGCGGCCGCTGGGGTCAGCGGCGAGGTGACCTGGACGGCGATATTGGCTCCGCGCCGCCCCATACGGCCACGCGTCAGCGGGATCGAGCCGCAGCGGATGTGGACATCGCTGTCTGGGCTGGCGTTCAACATCAGGGTCTGGCCGACCTCCAGGCCCAGGACGGTCGACAGCGGGACGTGCTGCTCGTCGAGGACGGCGCGAACCTCGACCTGGGTGCTCCACAGCTCTGTCGCCAGGTGGCCTTCCCAGATGTTGTCGCGGCCGAACTTCTCGCCCATGAACTGCTGGAGCAGCAGCTTGCGGATCGGTTCCAGTGTCGCATAGGGCAGGAGCAGTTCGACCCGCCCGCCGCGGTCCTCCATGTCGATCCGCAGCTTGACCAGGATGGCGGCGTTGGCGGGCCGGGCGATGGCGGCGAAGCGTGGATTGGTCTCCAGCCGGTCCAGGTTGAAGTGCACGGGCGTCAGCGGCTCGAACGCCTGGCGCGCGTCGTTGAGGATGACCTCAACCATCCGCTGGACCAGGACCCGCTCGATCGTGGTGTAAGGTCGACCCTCGATGCGCAGCGCGGCTGTGCCGCGCCGTCCGCCCAGCAGGACGTCAACGATTGAATAGATCAGGTTGGAATCGACCGTCAGCAGGCCGAAGTTGTCCAGTTCCTCAGCCCGGAACACCGCCAGGATCGCCGGCAACGGGATCGAGTTCAGATAGTCGCCGAAACGGATCGACGAGATGTTGTCCAGGCTGACCTCGACGTTGTCCGAGGTGAAGTTGCGCAGCGAGGTGGTCATCAGCCGGACCAGCCGGTCAAAGACGATCTCGAGCATCGGCAGGCGCTCATAGGAGACCAGGGCCGAATCGATGATGGCGCGAATGCCGGTCCGGTTGGCGTCATCGTCTCCCGAGATGTCGAAGCCAAGAAGGCTGTCGATCTCGTCCTGATTCAGGATCCGCTCACCGGTCGGCGCAATGCCGGCTTCGTGCGCAGCCGAATGGGTCTCGGCCGACGCCGCCAGACCGGCCTGGGCCAGGGCTTCGGCGTCTTCGGTCACTGGATCAGCATCTCTTCAATGAGGACGGCGTCGACCTCTTCGGGGGCCGCCACCAGATTGACGCGGCGCAGGATTTCCTGGCGCAGCTGATAGCTTCCTGCGGAGCCGGCCAGGTCTTCCGGCCGCAGCTCGCGCAGGAACGTCTGGAGCATGTCGTTCACCCGCGGGCTCTCGGCCTGGAGGTGATGGGCCAGCTCCGGGTCATGCATTTCAAGCGTCAGGGTCAGCTTGAGAAAGGTCGGCCGTCCATCCGCCGCCTGGATGTTCACAATGATGTCCGGAAGGGTCAGGAAGGTGACGCCGTCGGGCCCTTCGCGGATCGTTCCGAGTTCGGCGGCGTCTTCTCCGCCTTCACCGCCGCCGTGACCGCCACCTTCCTTCTTCTTGGCCGGGGCGTGATCCGCGGGCGCAGCCTCGGCGCCGGCGGGTTTCATGAACAGGAAGAACGCCGCCGCGCCGCCGCCGCCGACCACCAGCAAGGCGACCGCGCCGATCAGTACAAAGAGCGGCAGCTTCTTCTTCTTTGGCGCGGCCTCGCCCTCGCCTTCGGCGCCCTCGGCGGCGACTGCGACCTCCGAGCCAGCCTCGGCCGCCTCCTCGTCCTTCTTTTTCTTTCCGAATTTGAACATGGCGCGCCGACCCGATCCTGACCCGGCGACTTCGACCTAGTTTGGTTAACGATCAGTCAAGACCCCGGCAAAACCTGCCCGGTGACGCGGTTAACGGGCCCACCCTCGATCATCGCCAATCCCTTGCCGCCAAGGCGTTAACCATACTGGCGCGGGCCTTGCTTGGTGCTTCGCCAGCAAGTTCCGTGGAGCCCGTGCGTGGAGAACGCCGCCCTTATCGCCCTGAGCCGCCAGATGACGCTTCGGCGTGAGCTGGACATCGTGGCCAACAATATCGCCAACGCGGACACCTCAGGCTTCAAGGTCGAGGGGCTGATCGTCGAGGAGGAGACGGTGAGCCATGCCCGCAACTTCGGCGTCTATGGCGCGCCGTCGTTCGTGCTGGACCAGGGCGTCGGTCGTGACTTCAGCCCAGGCGCCATCCGCCAGACCGGCCGGCCGCTGGATGTGGCCCTGGAAGACGAGGGGGTGTTCTTCCGCATCGGCGACCCGAACGGCGGTCCGGAACGCTATACCCGTGACGGCGGCTTCACCTCAGACGGCGAAGGCCGGCTGGTGACGCGCGACGGCCGGCCGGTGCTGGACAACGGCGGCGCCGAGATCGTCCTTGACCCCTCCCAGGGTGAGCCGACCATCGCCCAGGACGGCACGATCAGCCAGGGCGGTGAGGCCGTGGGCCAGCTCGGCGTCGTCCGCTTTGACGTGCTGTCAGTCCTGTCGAAGGACGGCGATGGCCTGTACCGCAACACCTCTAATGAGACGCCGGCCGATGCGACCGACGCCCAGGTTCGCCAGGGGATGCTCGAAGGATCGAATGTCGACACCTTGGTCGAAATCACCAACCTCATTCAGATTCAGCGCGCCTATGAATCGACCGCACGCCTGATTGAAAACCTCAATGACCTGTCCCGCCGCTCGGTCGAGCGGTTGGGCCGGGTCGGATAAGGGAGACGCCGGATGCGCGCTCTGAGAACCGCCGCCACGGGCATGGCCGCCCAGCAGCTGAACGTCGAGGTCATCTCGAACAACATCGCCAACATGAACACGGTCGGCTTCAAGCGCCAACGGGCCGAGTTCCAGGATCTGCTCTATCAGAACGTTCAGCGCATGGGGGCCCAGTCCTCAAGCGCTGGAACCGTGGTGCCCACCGGCATCCAGATCGGTGTCGGCGTGCGCGCCGGCAGCGTGTACCGGATCACCGAGCAAGGTACGCCCATGCATTCGGGCAACCGTTACGATCTGGCCATCGACGGGCGCGGCTATTTTCAGGTGCTGCTGCCGTCAGGCGAGACGGCCTACACCCGCGCCGGCAACTTCTCGGTCAATGGCGAGGGCCAATTGGTCACCGAGGATGGATTTCAGGTCCAGCCCGCCATCTCCATCCCGCAAGAGGCGCGCGATGTCGTCATATCGCCGACCGGCCAGGTCCAGGTGATCCTCGACGGCGACCCCAATCCACAGATCGTCGGCGAACTGCAGCTGTCCAGCTTCTTCAATGAGGCCGGCCTGGAGGCCATCGGCGACAATCTGTTGCTCGAGACCGCCGCGTCCGGCCCGGCCGTGACCGCCGCCCCCGGCGAGCCGGGTCTGGGCACCCTTCTGCAGGGCTACACGGAGAGTTCCAACGTCGATGCGGTGGCCGAGATTACGGCCCTGATCGTGGCTCAGCGGGCCTATGAAATGAACTCCAAGGTCATCACCACCGCCGATGAAATGCTCCAGGCCGCCAACCAGGTGAAGTCGTAATGCGCGCCCTGGCCCTGGCTGTGGTTCTGAGTTTGGTGGCGACGCCGGCTCTGGCCACGCCGGTCGGGCTGGTGGCTCAGCCGACCGACGACGACGGCGTGGTGACCCTGGGAGACCTGTTCGACGGCGCGGGCCAGGCGGCGGGGGTGCGGGTCGCGCTCAGAACCTCGCCAACGGTCGTGCTCGATGCAGCCCAGGTGCAGACCATCGCCCGACGCAACGGCCTGACATGGGCCAATGAGACTGGCATTCGGCGGATCATCGTGCGCGCCGGCGGTGCAGGCAGCGCCGCCGCCGCAAGCCCCGCCGCCGCTCGCAGTGCAGCCAGCGTCGAGGTGCTGACCTACGTTCGCAGCATCGCAACCGGCGAAACCATCCAGCCCGAGGACGTGGCCTGGACCACGGTTCAGGCCCACCAGGCTCCGTCCGACAGCCCCGATGACGTCGAGGCGGTGATCGGCCTGTCGGCGCGCCGGCCCCTGCGCGCCGGCGCCACGGTTCGTTCTGCGGACCTGACCCGGCCACAGGTGATCGCGCGCGGGGACATGGTCGACGTCACCTATGAACTCGGCGGTATCAGCCTGACCCTGCGAGGGCGCGCCATGGAGGCCGCTACCGTGGGCGAGCCCTTCCGCGTCCAGAACATCGAATCAGGGCGAACCATCGAGGTGGTCGCCGTCGAACCCGGTCGGGCCCTGGCCGGTCCTGCGGCCTTGTCCGCCCGCACCCGCTAGAGGACGTTGTAGATGCGTAAGTCGATCGCCCTGATCCCGGTTCTGCTGCTCGGCGCCTGTTCAACCGTCGAGGAGGCGGTGATGGGGCCGGACCTGTCCAACATGGGCTATCCCGCCGCCCTGATGCCGCTGGAGCAACCGATGGCGCCGCCGCCCCAGGCGGCGTCGGCGGGATCGCTGTGGCGCGTGGGGTCGCGCAGCTTCTTCCGTGACCAACGTGCTCGCAATGTCGGTGATATCCTCACCGTCAACATCAACATCGATGACCGGGCCAGCCTGCAGAACTCGACCCAGCGCGATCGCTCCAGCGAGACCAATGCGGGGGTCGGCTCGTTCTTCGGGCTGGAGGAGGCGCTGGGAGCCCTGTTCCCTTCGGGCTTTGATTCCGAAAACATGGTCGAGCTGCAAAGCGGCTCGACTTCGGCGGGTTCGGGTACGATCCAGCGGGCGGAGCGGGTCAGCCTGACTATCGCGGCGGTCGTCACGGCGGTTCTGCCGAACGGCAATCTGGTGATCCAGGGACGTCAGGAGGTTCGGACCAACCGCGAACTGAGAGAGCTTCTGGTGTCGGGCATCGTCCGGCCCGTCGATATTTCGTCTGAAAACACGATCGATCACACCCAGATCGCCGAAGCGCGCATTTCCTACGGCGGCCGCGGCGACGTCAGCCGCGTGCAAAGTCCCCCGGCCGGCCAGTCGGTCGTTGAACGCTTTAGCCCCTTCTGACGGCCATCGCCGGTCCGCCGCCCCGCAGAGGCCAATCTGGCCTGCGTGAACCGAACGCCTGAGTTCGCGTTTTCTCCCGCGAAGGGAGAGCGTCATGCTTGATCGATCCGCCTTTTTCACCCCCGCGCTCGCCGGCGTCGGCCTGATGCCGGCGGCGACGGATAGCCGGGAGATCGCGGCCTACGCCACGCCGACTGAGCCAGCCCAGGTTCCAGTCTTCTTTGATCTTTGCGATCAGCGTAACATCTAGGCTGCGCTGAGCCTGCGGGGTGCCGACATGATCGCCAATCTGACCGCCGCCTTGTCGTTCGCCCTGGCGGCCCAGGCGGGAGACGGCTGGGTGTGGACCTTCTATGATGGGGACGGCATGGCCGTGCTGGCCCGCGAAGTGCCGGACACGGACCGCCTGAGCGCGGTCTTTGAATGTACGCCGGGTTCGGGCGTCGCCCGCTTGACCGTCTATGGTCCGAGAGAGCGCCCCGAGTTCGTCAATGTCTCCGCTGGCGACGTTTCGGCCGATGCAGAGCGGGTCGAAAGTGATGGTCTGGCCATGCGTCTGAGGCTGGATCACCCGCTTTTTCTCGCCTTTGCTGACGGTGAGCCCCTGACGCTGACCGCAGGTGAGGAGATGGTCTCAACCCCGGCCCCACGACCGGCCGTCCTCGCGCGCTTTCGCGACGCCTGCGGAGGTGCGGCATGAGGCTCCTAATCACCTTGGTCGGCCTGGGCCTGATCCTGGGCGGGTGCGCAGCGGGCGGCGCGGACGATGCGCCGACGCTCCTGCGGCCCATCGACACGCGGGTCGCGTCGCCGAATCCGATACCTGGACGTGATTGGCACCTGGTGCAGCACCGTGGGCAATCGAGCCTGGTCTTCGGCGTCGCCGAAAGCGATGATCTCGATCTGGGCCTGACCTGCCACGACGGATCGGGCCGCGTGACCTTGTTCCGTGATTCGGCTCCGGGCGAACCGGCTGGTTTCCAACTGGACGCGGGCGGCGAGGCGCAGCACTTCGACGCCGAGGGTGAACCGTCACCCCTGACGGACGGCCTGTCGCTGCACACCGAGGCGGATGTGGCCTCGCCGGTGTTCCGACGGTTCCGCGACCTGGGCTGGGTGACATTGCAGGTCGCCGATCACCGACATAGCCTTCCCGCCCATCCAGGTTCCGAAGAACGGATCGATCGTTTCTTCGCGGCCTGCGGCTGAGGGAGCCCATGACATGAATCGAACCGGGATCGTTTTGATATTGGCATCCGCGCTCGTGGCCTGCGGCGGGGACGAGGAGGTGGCCGAGGCCGCCGCCGCGGCGCCGCCTGCGGTCGCCGCCCCGACCGCGCCCGAGGCCCCGGCAGGCCCGGCGCCGGTAGAAGGCTATGACTGGTCGATGCATGGCCCCAGCGTCGAGGAGCCGGATCTCGCCTTCCTGTCCTACTCAGTGCCCGAGACCGACGATGTGCCGCTGTCGCTGAACTGTCAGCGGGGGTCCGGGACGATGGGAGTCAGCACGGACTCCGGGATCGCTGGAGTCGGCGCCATAATCCTGCGCTCGGGCGAGGCCCAGGCGATGTACCCGGTGACGTCGCGGACTCCGTCCGAGCTGAGCGGCGGCGAGTTCCTCACCGTCGATATCCCGATGACCGACGCCACGCTCCAGGCTTTTCGGACGGGCGGCTGGATCAATCTGTCGGTAGCCGGAGAAGCGCGCGACCTGGCCGCCCACCCCGGTCCGGCGCACGAAGCGATTGAGCGGTTTTTCAGCTTTTGCGCGCCGGCGCCCGCTTCAGAGGCAGCACCCGGTTGACGTGAGCCATCTTGCGGCCCGGCTTGGCCTCGCGCTTGCCGTAAAAATGCATCCGCACGGCGGGGTCGGCGGCCCAGGTCTTCCAGGCTTTGATCTCTGATCCAAGCAGGTTGGTCATTTCGATTCGGGCATGAGCCGCCGTCGGACCCAACGGCCAGCCGGCGACAGCGCGCACGTGCTGTTCGAACTGATCGCAAACGCAGCCGTCCTGGGTCCAATGGCCCGAGTTGTGGACCCGCGGTGCGATCTCATTGACCAGCAGCCGCCCGCCCGCCATCTCGAACAACTCGACCCCCATGACCCCGATATAGTCCAGACCCTCCAGGATCTTTCTGGCGATGCGGGTCGCCTGAGCCTTGGTCTGAGACGATACGACAGCCGGGGCCAAGGTCGTCTTGAGGACGCCGCCGGCGTGGACGTTCTCGCCCAGGGGATAGACCGCCACGGCTCCATCGCGACCGCGCGCGCAGATCACCGAAAGCTCGCGCACGAATTCGGCCTTGGCTTCCAGGATCGCCGGCTGGCTGCCGATGGCGGTCCAGGCACGTGCGGCGCCGGCATTGGACTTGATCCAGACCTGTCCCTTGCCGTCATAGCCTTGGCGCCGCGTCTTGAGCAGGGCCGGCCCCCCCAATGAGGCGACGGCGGCCCGCAGCGTGTCCAGATTGTCGATCGCGGCGAAGGCCGTGGTCGGAACCTTGATGCTGTTCAGGAAGGTCTTTTCATCGACCCTGTCCTGGGCCACGGCCAGCGCGCGCGGGCCAGGCGCGACTTCGCAGCCGGCTTCGGTCAGGATCTCGACCGACCGGGCCGGGACATTCTCGAACTCGAAGGTGACCGCCTGGCAGGTCGCCGCCAACACGCGAAGCGCGGTCGGATTGTCGTAGGCGGCGACGATCTGGCCCTGGGACACGCGGCAAGCCGGGCTGTTCTCCTCCGGATCGAGGATGACGACATTCAGCCCCAGCCGACTGGCGGCCTGGCTGAGCATGCGACCGAGCTGGCCGCCGCCGATAATGCCGAGGGTGTCGCCGGGCGCGAGGGGCAGCGTCACTCAATCCTCGACGGTCTCAGGGATCGACGCAGTCTGGGCCGCGCGCCAATCCGTCAGACGGGCGGCGAGGGCGGTGTCGGCCAGGGCCAGGATCTGGGCCGCCAGAATGCCCGCATTCTTGGCCCCTGCGGCTCCGACCGCCAGAGTGCCGACCGGGATGCCGCCGGGCATCTGGACGATCGACAGCAAGGAATCCAGGCCGTTCTGGAGTTTGGATTCGACCGGCACGCCCAGCACCGGCAAGGTCGTCATCGAGGCGGTCATGCCGGGCAGGTGCGCTGCGCCGCCGGCGCCGGCGATGATCACCTTGAAACCTGCCTTACGCGCGCCGCGCGCGAAATCGAACAGGCGCTCCGGCGTGCGGTGGGCGGACACCACCTTGGCTTCATAGGCGACGCCCAGGGCGTCCAACATGTCGGCGGCGCCCTTGAGCGTGGGCCAGTCGGAGCGACTGCCCATGATGATCGCCACCGGCGGCGTCTGAGACGTCATGCGAGGTTTCCGGATCGGGAAAGGCCGGGACCATAGTTTCCGCGCGTTGCGCCCGCAACCGAGTGAGGGCAGCATCGGCGCAATTCAGTGGCGGGCGATTCCGTCCGGGGATGCCATGGCGACTGCAGCCGACAACCTCACAGGCGAGATCGAGCGCCTGAAAGCCGAGGCGGCCCATTGGCGCGCCCGGGCCGAGGCCGCTGAAGCGCTGGCTGAGCGTGATGTGCTGACTCCGGTCCTGAACCGTCGCGGGTTCGTGCGCGAACTAAGCCGGGTCATGGCCTTCAGCCGCCGCCACGGGACCGAGGCGGTGCTGCTGTATCTGGACCTCGACGGGTTCAAGGGGATCAATGACCGGCTGGGCCATCAGGCCGGCGACCGAGCGCTGATCGCCTGCGCCGAGCTGCTGATCCAGAACCTGCGTGAATCCGATGCGGTCGGTCGCCTCGGCGGCGACGAGTTCGCCGTTCTCTTGTTGGGCACCGACCTGCGGGGCGGGAAGGTCAAGGCGGCCTCTCTGGCCGAGGCGCTCAAGACGGGCGGTTTTGGCTGGGAGGATGAGGTTCACCCCATCGTCGCCTCGGTCGGTGTGCGCGCCTTCGCCGCCCAGACGAATCCTGAGGACTGGCTGGCCGAAGCCGACGCCGCGATGTGGGTCAGGAAGAGAGGGCGCTAGGCCCCCTCGGCGGCGGCTCGGCAACGGGCGATCAGGCGATGATATCCGGCAGAATCCGCGCCTCGATGCGCAGGATCTCGTCCTTGAGGGCCAGCTTCTTGCGTTTGAGCCGTGCGATCAGCAACTGATCAGGCTGGGGCGAGGCGGTCAGGGCGTCGATGGAGGCCGACAGGTCGGCGTGTTCCTGACGCAGCAAGGCCGCCTGTTTCCGCAGCCGGGCCTCGGAGACCTCGCTGTCGTCGTCGTTGATCGGGCCGCTGGAGTCCGGCATCGCCACCCCGTTTCAGAATCGCCTGACGATCATACATCGGTCTGGCCCGGCTCTGGTAGTCGTCCAGCCAGGGTCTTCAGCGCCTCGCGCGGGACACGGTCCGACCAGGCCCTGCTGGCTGAGGCCAACGCCGCCACGACGTCGAAGCGCGCGCCTGTCGGCGGCCCCGAGATCGACGCTAGTTCCTCCAGCAACCCCCTCTCGGCCGACAGCTCGACGCCCTTGATCTGTTCGCGCAGAGCCAGCCGACGCGCGTCGGCCATATCCGATACGGGCTTTCCCAAGGCCCGGCGCACGGCGCGAAGCGAATCAATGGTGGCCAGGTGCCAGCTGTGGGCGGCGTCCGCTGCGGCCTCGACCGTTTCGGTATCGACCGGCCCGCGCCAGGCGGCCCACAACAGCAGACACACCGACTGGCCATCGTCGTCCTGAAGCGAAAGGCAGCTGTCCTGGACCCCTTCGCGGCCATAGGCGCCCACGGCCCAATCCCAAAGGCTCATTCGCCACCCTCTTGGGCGGACGTCAGCCCCGCCCAGCGCCGGGTTCGTCCCCAATCCAGGCCGAACAGGTCGAGCGCGCGACCGACCGATTGGTCGACGATGTCGTCCACTGTCTGCGGTCCGGCGTAGAGCGCCGGCAACGGCGGGGCGATCGTCGCCCCCATTTCAGCCAGGGCGGTCATGGTCCTGAGGTGCCCCAGATGCAGCGGCGTCTCGCGCACCATCAGCACCAGCGGTCGGCGCTCCTTGAGCGTCACATCGGCCGCCCGGGTCAACAGCGACGACGTCACGCCGGTGGCGATCTCGCTCATGGTCCGCACCGAACAGGGCGCGATCAGCATCCCCATCGTCTTGAACGACCCGGAGGCGATAGCGGCGCCCACATCCTGCACGCGATAGGTCTGGGTCGCGCGTTCAGCCAGGTGGGCCGGGGTCAGGCCCAGCTCGGACGACAGGGTCAGGGCGGCGGCCCGGCTGATCACCAGATGGGTTTCAATCCCTAGCGCGCCAAGGGCGTCGAGCGCCCGCACCCCATAGGTTGCACCCGACGCCCCCGACAGGCCGACGACGATCCTGGGCGGTGCGGCGTTGGCGCGCATGAGACCTCCTGACACACCCGGCTCTCGATTTCGTGATTCCACTTATCGGGCCTTTGGGTGTGGAATTGATGGTCCCTTCAATGAGGAGGCGCAAGCCATGGCGATTGACGCGCGGATCCGCGAACTTGGTAACCGGCACCGTTCCCTGGATGATCGGATCCAGGAAGAGATGGCCCACCCGAGTACGGATTCCCTGAAACTCAGGGAGCTCAAGCGTCGCAAGCTGCGTATCAAGGAAGAGATCCGGGAGCTGTCGGCTCAGGCCTGACCCCTTCCTTGACCTTTGCCGGTCAGTCGTCCGACCGGCCGAATACGTCCTCGACCGTCGGTTCGGCCCGATGGCCCCGGTCGGGCTCGTCCGCCTTCCAGTCCTCTTGCGCCGGGGCCACATCCGCTGCGGCCTCAGCCTCGCCGACGGGCTGAAGCGTGGCGCCGCCGGCCTTGGCCAGCTCCTTGGACTTCTTCTCGGCGGCCTTTTTGACGACGGCGTCCAGCTCCAGCTGGCCCACCAGGCCCAGGGTCACCGGGTCGACCGGCTTGATGTTGGCCGTGTTCCAGTGCGAGCGATTGCGGACACTCTCGATGGTGGTCTTGGTCGTGCCCAGGAGCTTGGAGATCTGGGCGTCGGTAACCTCGGGGTGATTGCGCACGAACCAGGCGATGGCGTCCGGGCGGTCCTGGCGACGCGACACCGGCGTGTAGCGCGGAGCCTTCTTGGTGGTCTTGAGCAGCTCAGCGTGGCGGCTGATCTCGGCCTGGAGCCGATAGGTCGAATCCGCCTCGGCCTTGGCCAGTTCTTCGCGGGTCAGCTGGCCGTTGCCAATGGGGTCGGCGCCGCGGATGTCGCGGGCGACCTCGCCGTCGGCGATGCCCTTCACTTCCAACGGGTGCAGGCCGCAGAAGGCGGCGATCTGCTCGAAGGTCAGCGAGGTGTTGTCGACCAGCCAGACCGCAGTGGCCTTGGGATAGAGAATGTCGGTCATCGACGGAGATCCTGAACGGTTGGAAGCCCAATGCCTTGGGCCGGAAACGGCGGCGCCCGGCCTTTCGGCCGGGCGCTGGAGGGCCTCTGTATAGCGGGTTCCCAAAAAAAAGGAACGGAAACCGTATGAAACCGAATGCGATCTTCGGTGTCTCGCAAGCGTCGCCGTCGCCGGATACAATGGGGCGGATGAAAAACAAGACAATGACCGCACAAGAGGCCGTCGCGCGCCTCTCCGAACTGTTCGACACCTCCATTTCCAATCTGAAGTCCGACCTGGCGGCCTTCGTAATGGACGGCTCCCGGCCGGACGCCGAGGCTCGCGCCGATGGCCGCTACGCCTATCCAGAGCTGAGGATCCGCTGGAGAGGTGAAATCCGTCCGGCCTCGACCAACCGGGCCTATGGCCGCATCTCCCAGCCGGGCGTCTATGTGACGACGATCACCCGGCCGCGTCTGTTCGCACCCTATCTGCTCGAGCAACTGACCTATCTTAGCGAAGACTACGGCGCCGAGTTCGAGGTCGAGGTGTCGCGCCAGGAGATCCCGTACCCCTATGTGCTGGATGGCCTGGATCAGGCCCCGGACCCCTCGGTCGCCCAGGCGCTGGCCCGATATTTCCCGATCACCGAACTGGCCTCTATCGGCGACGAGACTGCTGACGGCTTTTCGCTCGGCCTTCAACCCGAGCGCCCACTCAGCCTGTTTGACGGGCTCAGAACCGACTATTCGCTGGCTCGCCTACGCCACTACACCGGCACGCCGGTGGAATCGTGTCAGTCGTGGATCCTGTTCACCAACTATCATCGCTACGTTGATGAGTTCGTGCGCTGGGCCTGCGCCCAGCTGGCTGATCCGGACACCCCCTATGAGACCCTGGTGTGCGCGGGCGGCGTAACCATCACCCGCGACAACCCGGACCCTGAGCTGGCCATCGCCGACAGCGCCTGGCGCCGGCATCAGATGCCCGCCTATCACCTGACGGCGCCGGGTTGGAACGGGGTGACCCTGGTCAATATCGGGGTCGGGCCTTCCAACGCCAAGACCATCTGCGATCACCTGGCGGTGCTGCGCCCCCATGCCTGGCTGATGATCGGTCACTGCGGCGGCCTGCGCGACAGCCAGAAGATGGGCGACTACGTCCTGGCGCACGCCTATCTGCGCGACGACCATGTGATGGACGCCGTCCTGCCGCCTGACATCCCGATCCCCTCCATCGCGGAGGTCCAGCGGGCGCTGTACGACGCCACCAAGGCGATCTCGGGAATGCCGGGCGACGAGGTCAAGATGCGCCTGCGCACCGGAACGGTGGCCACCACCGACGACCGGAACTGGGAGCTGCGCTACTCCAAGTCGGCGCTACGCTTCAACCAGAGCCGGGCCGTGGCGGTCGACATGGAATCGGCCACCATCGCGGCGCAAGGTTATCGCTTCCGGGTGCCCTACGGGACGCTGTTATGCGTGTCGGACAAGCCGCTGCACGGCGAAATCAAGATGCCGGGCCAGGCCAACCGCTTTTATGAGGGCTCGATCTCCGAACACCTGACCATCGGCATCGCGGCGGTGGACCTGCTGCGGGCCGAGGGGGCGGGGCTGCATTCCAGAAAGCTGCGGGCGTTCGACGAGCCGCCGTTCCGGTAGGTGGCGAAGCTCCGCTTCGAAATCTGGAGCAATGGCAAGTGCTCGGCGCCCCGGCGAAAGCTGGGACCGGTTGCGCGAACAAGACGCCGTTCTGCTGGACAGCTTCGAGGCCGAGACGACCGATGAGGCTATGCGGCGCCGCAATGTGCTCCTCGGCTGGGGGGCTATCTCGGCCTTCCCGGGTCTACGAATCAGCCGTTCACTGAAGAGCAGGTGCGCGAGCGGCAGGCCTATCTAGCCGTGCGGCCTGAGCGGTGGCGGTCCGGGAAATGAAAAAGGCCGGCGGGATCGCTCCCGCCGGCCTGTGTCTTTCTGGATGGCCGGTGCTCTACCCCAGCGCCTTCATCAGCTCCGGCACGGCGGTCTTGTAGTCCGTCACCCAGCCGAAATCTGCGACCTGGAAGATCGGGGCTTCGGCGTCCTTGTTGATGGCGACGATCACCTTGGAGTCCTTCATCCCGGCCAGGTGCTGGATGGCGCCCGAAATGCCGATGGCGATGTAGAGCTGTGGGGCGACGACCTTGCCGGTCTGGCCGACCTGATAGTCGTTGGGCGCATAGCCGGCGTCCACCGCCGCCCGCGAGGCGCCGACGGCGGCGCCCAGCTTGTCGGCCAGCGGGTCCATGACGGCGGCGAACTCTTCGGCCGAACCCATGGCGCGACCGCCCGAGACCACGATCTTGGCCGCAGCCAGCTCAGGCCGGTCCGACTTGACCATTTCCTCAGACACGAAGTCGGTCTTGGGGGCGTCGGCGCCCTTGATCGTCTCGACCGAGGCCGAGCCGCCGTCTCCAGCCGCCTCGAAGGCGGTCGGGCGCACCGTGATGATCTTCTTGGCGTCGGACGACTGGATCGTCTCCAGCGCGTTGCCGGCGTAGATCGGGCGCACGAAGGTGTCGGGGCTGACGACCTCGATGATGTCCGAGATCGGGGCCACATCCAGCTTGGCGGCGATGCGCGGCGAATAGTTCTTCCCGTCGGTATTGGCCGGCGACAGGATGGCGTCATAGCCCCCCGCCAGCGGCAGCACGGTGGCCTCGACGGCCTCGGCCAGGGTCTTGCCCAGCTCGGCGCTTTCAGCCAGCAAGACCTTGCGCACGCCCTTGATCTTGGCGGCGGCGTCGGCCGCGGCCTTGGCGCCCTGGCCCACGACCAGGATGTCGATGTCGCCCCCAATCTTGGCGGCCGCGGTCACGGTCTTGGCGGTGGCTTCACGCACCGTGTTTCCGTCGTGATCGGCGATGACGAGAACGGCCATTACAGCACCCCCTTGGACTTGAGCTTGGCGACCAGTTCCTCGGCGCCGGAGACCTTTTCACCCGCCGAACGCTTGGGCGGCTCGGAGACCTTGAGCACCTTCAGCCGCGGCGCGGCATCGACGCCGTAGTCGGCCACGGTCTTGGTCGCGATCTCTTTCTTCTTGGCTTTCATGATGTTGGGCAAGGAGGCGTAGCGCGGCGTATTCAGGCGCAGGTCCACGGTGACCACCGCCGGCAGCTGGGCCGCCACGGTCTGAAGGCCGCCATCGACTTCGCGGGTGACGGTGGCCTTGCCGCCGCCGATCTCGATCTTGCCGGCGAAGGTGGCCTGGGGCCAGTCGAGCAGGGCGGCCAGCATCTGACCGGCGGCGTTGTTGTCGCCGTCGATGGACTGTTTGCCCATCAGCACCAGGTCGGGCTTTTCTTCCTCGACCACGGCTTTCAGCACCTTGGCCACGGCCAGCGGGTCCAGGTCGGCGTCGGACTGGACCAGGATGCCCCGGTCCGCACCGATGGCCAGCGCCGTGCGGATCGTCTCGGAAGCCTGGGCCGGACCGATGGAAACCACGACGATCTCGGTCGCCGTTCCGGCGGCGTGGCCCTTGCCTTCCTTCATGCGCACGGCCTCTTCGACGGCGATCTCGTCAAAGGGGTTCATGCTCATCTTGACGTTGGCCAGATCGACGCCGGAGCCGTCAGCCTTGACCCGCGCCTTGACGTTGGAATCGATGGCCCGCTTGACCGGGACGAGAACCTTCATGCCTGTGCTCGCGTGCTGGGAGAGATGTGCGGTGACGCATGGCGCGCGCGTTCGCGCCTGTCAACGTGACGCGAGGGCAGGCGACGCTTGCGAAGGTGGCGCCGCGGCGCCAAACAGCTGGGCATGAACCTGACGATCAATCGCCTGAAGTGGATTTTCCTGGGCCTGTTCGCGGTCGCCTGCGCCGGCATCTGGATCTATCATTTGCTGTGGGTCTGGCCTGGGGATCGCTGCGAGGCCGCTGAGCGTTGGTGGGATGGCTCGACCCGCACCTGCGCCCAGCCGATCTATATTCCCGACATTACGGGCCGCCAGCCGGGCGAGAGCCGGGAGGCGGCGTCAATGAGGGCGGCGGCCGAGCGCGCCGCACAAGATCGCCAGGCGCGCGGGGAGCCGCCTGCAATCTTGCCGCCCCAGCCGGATCAGCCTGCCGGCGCCGAATAGCGCATGGCCACGTCGCAGCGGGCGTAGCGCGCGCCGAACTGACGCATGACGTCCGCATCGTGTCGGAAGCCCGCCGCCTCATACAGCCTGATGGCGGTTTCGCACTTGCTGCTGGTCAGAAGGTAGAGCAGGCCCGCGTCCAACGCCTTGGCCCGAGCGATCATGGCCAGGAGCAGAAATCGGCCGGCCCCGCGTCCGCGGGCGCTGTCCAGCACGCCCATCTTGGTCAATTCGAACTGACCGGGACCGGTTTTCTGCAGGGCGCAGGTCCCGACTATTCCGAGCCCCTCGGCCTCGACGAAAAGGATAGCACCGCCTGGGTCAATGATATGCGCCCGCGGGTTCTCCAGGACATCGCGATCAGTCTGTTCCAACACGAACATCGACTGAATCCACTGCGCGTTGATGTCGTGGAAAGCGCCAGCGCGGTCCTCATTGAAGTCGACAATCCGAAGATCGGGCTGGAAATCCAACGCGATCAGTCTTGGCGTGTCGCGCCGGGGCGCCACAGGACGTCGCCGCCGGCCGCCGCATTGGCTCGGCGTGAGGCTACGAACAGGTGGTCGGACAACCGGTTCAGGTATTTCAGACTCTCGCGCGAGATGGCCTGGGCGTCGTCAACCGCCAGGTCGGCCACCCGGCGTTCGGCGCGGCGGCAGACCGTGCGCGCCAGGTGCAGGTAGGTCGCCAGCGGCGTACCGCCTGGCAGGACGAAAGAGGTCAGGGCCGCCAGGTCGGCGTTCATGGAGTCGATTTCAGTTTCCAGCCGCGCGACCTGATCGGCGGTAACGCGTAGCACCTCCCAGTCAGGCTTGGGCTCGGGCGGTGTGGCCAGATCCGCGCCCAGATCGAACAGCTCGTTCTGGATCCGCGCCAGCATGGCGTCCATCGGCGCATCGCCCGCCGTATGCAGCCGGCACAGGCCTATGCAGGCGTTGGTTTCGTCCACGTCGCCATAGGCCTGCACCCGAGGGCTCGCTTTTGGAACCGGCGCGCCTGTCGCCAGGCGCGTGAACCCCTTGTCGCCCGTGCGCGTATATATCTTGTTCAGAACAACCATCTATCCGGTCCGGGAGGCGATGAAGGCGCCCAACGCCAGCAGAGCCAGTGCGGTCGCCTGAAGCGCCACACGCAACCGCATCAGCCGGTTGGAATAGGACCGGCCAAAGTCTCCGCCCTTGAACAGGGCGAACAAGCCAAAGCCCAGGGTGATCGTGACCGCTGCGATCGCCGCGAGAATGAGGAAGTTGACAGTATCGGCCATGACTGGACCCTATTGCAAAGCTTCGCCCCGGTGTCGCCTCAATGACGCCGCGAAATGTGCATTTCTCAATGCGATTTCGCGACACAATGCTATCCCAGCCTAGGCTGGGAGATAGTGCCCTCTGATAACCAGACCAACAAGAAGGCCCGCCAAGAGCGGGACTTGAATTCATGAACCACTCCGAAGTCCGCGGCCCGTTTGAGGCCGTTGAAGTCGCCCCGGCCAAGCTCAACCGCCGCCAACAGGCCAAGGCGCGCACCCGCGTCAAGGTGATGCAGGCCGCCCGCGAACTGTTTGGTGAGCTCGGCTATGACGGCGCCACCATCCGCGATATCGCCAAGCGCGCCGGCATGTCGACCGGCGCCGTTTTCGCCAACTTCACCGACAAGACCGATCTGTTCGAGGCGATCTACACCGAAGACGCCGAGACCATGATGGACGTCATGCGCGATGCGGCCGGCTCCGACGCCTCGGTCGCGGTTTCAAAGCGGCTGTCGGCGCTGTTCGCTGCCGGTTATCGGCAGTCGTTCGGCAATCTGCCGATGGTGCGCGCGGTCGTTGTCCGCTCCTGGCTGCAAGGCGACGACGCCGAAGGCCGGATGCGGGTTCAGGACCGGGGCCTGGCCAATCTGATCGCCGAGGTCCTGCGCGACGGCGTCAAGACCAAGGAGCTCAGGAGCGACATCGACGCCCGATTGGCGGCTGAGATGCTGCAGAGCGCCTACACCCGCAACTATCGGCACGCCCTGTTCGACCAGGGTTCGCTGGAACAGCTGTCGGCCCGCATCGACACGCAGGTTCAGATGTTGCTGAATGGTCTGAAGGCCTGACGCAGATCGACGTGGAAAGGGCGGCCTTGGGCCGCCTTTTCTTTGTGATTATTGACAGCATCCTGTCGAATCGCGAATCTGGGGCATGACAGCGCCCGACCCGACCCGGCTTCTGATCGAAGCGTCGCATCTCAATGACCGTCTGACGGCGGCGGGCGACGTTTTGGTGGCGGATCTGGGCCTGACCAGCGCTCGCTGGCAGGTGATGGGCGCTGTCGCCACCGCGCCGGGCGCCTGCACCGTTTCGGACGTCGCGCGGGCCATGGGGCTGACGCGGCAAAGCGTTCAGCGCGTCGTCAATGACCTTGCTGCGTCCGGTCTGATGCGGCTGGTCGACAACCCCCATCACGCACGCGCCATGCTGGTTGAGCTGACCCAGGAGGGCGAGGCGGCCTTCGTCGACGCGTCGGCGCGACGTCAGCCCTGGTCGCTGGCCCTGGCCGAGGGGCTCGCCGAAGATGAAGTCAGAACGGCGCTCAAGGTGGTCAAGGCCCTGAACCGCGCCCTGCTCAGCTTCGCCAGCGCAGGGTCGTCGGCTCGATCGGATTGACGAAGGCCCGGCCCTCGGATCGGCTCCTGATCCATTCGCGCTTGAGTTGCTGGTACCATTTGGCCTGTTTGTCGGCGTCGTCGATCCAGATCAGGGCCGGGTCGTAGCGCAGGCCCTCGTTCTGCAGATTCACCATGTCGCCGTCCTGTTTCAGGAAGGCTTTCGACCCGGCGCGCAGGAACGGTTTGACCAGACCAAACACCCAGTGGTCCGACCAGAAGATCTGGGTGATCCGCGTCTGTTTTTCGGTGATCGGGGTCAGGCAGGTCAGGGCCAGAACCTGCTTGTCGCCGACCTCGATATGCTCCCAGCGGAACCCCGGCAGGCGGAAGGTGATCTCGGTCGCCGGCGCCCCGCCCAGAATCCGATAGGCCCGGCTGTTGGACGAGGGTGCGTGGCGCACCATGGCCCAGCCGAGCTCGCGCGGTTCGAAGGCCTTGGCCTTCTCGTGCATCGAATGCTCGGTGCGCCACCACCATTGTTTGTGGACATAGGGGCCATGCGCCGGGTCCATCAGGCCGACGACGGCGTGGTCCATATGGGCGTCGAAGACCATCCGCTCGACCAGCTTGGGTCCGCCGCCGACGACGCCAGGAAACACGGGCGGCTCATGGTCCGGCTCAGGCGCAAGGCGCGGATCTGAACTGATCCAAACGAAGACCAGGCCCTGGCTCTCGCGCACCGGATAGGCGCGCACCCGAATGCGGTCGGCCGCGAGATCCTGATCGGCGGTCAAAGAGGGAATCGCGGCGCACTGACCGTCCGGTCGGAACCGCCAGCCGTGGTAGGGGCATTCGACGGTCTCGCCTTCTCCAGCCTCGTTGACGACGCGCCCGGCCGACAGCGGCGCGGCCCGGTGCGGGCAGATATCGCGCATGGCGAACACCTGGCCCGCCTGGGTGCGGCCGATCAAGACCGGCTCGCCGAGGAGCTCATGGCGTTTCAGCGCCCCGGCGCCGACCTCGCTCGACAAGGCGGCGAACCACCAGCAGTCTTTCAGCAGCCCCTGGCCGAACGGCGGGGTTCTTGCGGGAGCGGATGCATCTTCGGCCATGGCGGCGTCTCTATCGCGGATGACGGGCCTTCGCCTATCCCCTCAGACCCTCTCGGGCCTTGGCGAAGTACTCCCAGCCGGTCCAGATCGTGATCAGGGCCGCAAACCAGACCAGGGTGTCGGCGAGCCAGGCGTAGGTCGGCATCCACGGCGCCTCCACAAAGGTTTCGCCGAAGGCCAGGATCAGCAGTTGCGCGCCGATGGCCAGCATCTGCAGCAAGGTCTTCCACTTGGCCAGCACCGTCACCTTCAGATCGATCCGACCGGCGGTCGTCTCACGCAGGGCCGAGACCGCAAACTCGCGAAACAGGATCAGGCCGAACGGAATGACCAGATTGCCGGTCGTGCCCGAGGCCAGCAGGCCGGCGATGGCGCCCGCAACCAGAATCTTGTCTGCGATCGGATCAAGAATGGCGCCCCAGCGGCTTTCAGCGTGCCAGCGCCGGGCCAGCCATCCGTCGAAAAAGTCGGTCACCGCCGCCAGGACGAAACAGACGAAGGCGGCCTTGTAGAGGTTGAACTGATCCTGCGGGTCCAGATAGGCCGACATGATCGCCCCGGCCAGAAGCAGGAACATGATCATCCCGGCCACCAGGCGGAAGCCGGTCAGCATGTTGGGGATGGGGTTGGGCGTGTGCGGGGCGTCGGTCATGGCCGGACATTATTGTGCGCCGCGCCATTCGTCACGCACGTTGGCGGCGTCGCATCACTTCAGCTAAGCCTGTCGAAGCACTTGGAGCCGCCGATGAAACGCCTCGCCCTCGCCTTGACCGCCGTAGTCGCCCTGAGCCTTCCTGTCGGTGATGCCGGCGCCTGGGGTTCGACCGGCCATCGCCTGGTCGGCGTGGCGGCGATGCGGGCCCTGCCGGACGACCTGCCGGCCTTCCTGCGCACGGCTGAGGCCGCAGCGGAGATCGGCGAGCTGTCGCGTGAACCCGACCGCTGGAAGGGGGGCGGTCGCACCCATGACCGGGATCGCGACACGGCTCACTTCATCGACCTGGACGACGAGGGGCGCGCCATGAGCGCCGCCGGACCGCACATCACAGCCTTGCCTGAACTTCGCTCGGAATATGAGCGGGCGCTGGCCGAGGCGGGACTGGATGTCGACGACGCCGGCTATCTGCCCTACGCCCTGATCGACGGCTATCAGCAACTGGTGCGCGATTTCGGCTACTGGCGTGTGCTGGCGGCCGTCGAGGCGCGTGAGACAGATCCGGCTCGCCGCGCCTGGTACCGCGAGGACCGCGAGCGGCGCGAGGCGCTGCTGCTGCGCGATATCGGGGTGTTGTCGCACTATGTCGGCGATGCGGCCCAGCCGCTGCATCTGACCATCCACTACAACGGCTGGGGCGACTATCCGAACCCGGAAGGCTTCACCACCTCGCGCCAGTTCCACGGCCAGGTCGACAGCTGGCCCTATGGCCGGATCAATCTCGCCTCGCTGGAAGCGACGATGTCGGCGCCCTCTGAATGCGCCAGCCCCTGCGCTATTCGCGAGCGGGTTCCAGCCTATATCCAGGCTGGCCTCACCCAGGTCGCGCCGCTCTACCGGCTGGAGCAATCCGGCTCGATCGCAGAGGCGGATGAGGCGTCCGGCGCCTTCATGCTGGCGCGGCTGGCGGCCGGGGCGTCGGAGTTGCGTGACCTGATCACCGCCGCCTGGCGCGACGCGGGCGATGCGCGGGTCGGCTGGCCGGCGATCCGGGTGTCCGAGGTCGAAGCCGGCACGGTCGATCCGTGGGACCCGATGGTCGGCGTTGACTGATGGATGCAACGGTCCTGGCCTTCGGTCGCCCTGAGCCGGGCGTGACCTATCGGGACCGGCCCTGCGCCTTCGGCATCGCCGAGAGGGCCGGCTTGATCGCCTGCGTGCGTGTCGACAGGGGCGCCCGTTCCTATTTCGACCTGCCCGGCGGCGCGGTCGATGGCGATGAGACCGAGGCGCAGGCCCTGGCCCGCGAGTTCATGGAGGAAACCGGGCTGATCGTGCGCGGGGTCGAACGGATTGGCCGGACGGCTCAGGTGTTTCGTCGCTCGACGGGCGAGCCCTTGCGCAACCTATCGGGAGTCTGGACCGCCGAAGTGTTGGGCCAGGACGCCGACGGCAAGGTCGAGGACGATCACGAGCTGGTCTGGCTGTCACCGCTGGAGGCTCTGGCCGGGGTTCGTCATGAAGCCCACGCCTGGGCCGTCGCCCTGTGGTTGCGAATACGCGAAACCGGACTTGCCTGACGGCGTTATCGGGGGTGAGATGGGTTTGCCGCATCGGGCGGCCCGACAGCGGGAGAGATGACAATGGACAAGGGCAAGATGGGTGGAAAGCCGGGCGGCGGCGGCAAGCAGGACGCCGGAGGCAAGTCGGCGGGCGCGCCACCTCCGGGCATGAAGGTCGGCGGCGGGAGCGACGCCAAGCCGGTCGGTAAGAAGGTCGACGGCAAGGGCTGAACCTCGGAGCCGCGACCGGGCGGCGGGGGTTTCCTGTCAGGGCCAGCAAGGCCCGGCAACCCAGGAGACCTCCCCATGCCTGACAAGGATCGCATCAAGGGCGCCGCCAAGGATATCGGCGGAAAGTTCAAGGAAGCCGCCGGCAAGGCGACCGGCGACCGACGCCTCGAAACCGAAGGCAAGATCGACCAGGCCGCCGGCAAGGTTCAGAACGCCTTTGGCAAGGCCAAGGACGCGCTCAAGGGCAAGGGCTGACGCGGCTTGCGGGTGTCGGCGAGGTGGGTGGCCTGGCGACGGGCCGCCTTTGTCTTGGGGTCAAACGCTTTGAGACCTTTTCCAGAGTGGCAAAGGCCCAGCTGAACCCGCAGGCCTTCGCCAGGGAGAGGGTACGTAGCGGGCCTGCGGTCGTCGGCCCTGGGTCATTCGTCGGACATCAGTCGCTCACGGACGCGCCGAAGATTCTCGCGGGAAGCCTCATCATCGCTGCCGAAGGTGCAGGTGAAGCTGGCGCTGGAGGACGACGAGCCGCTATCGGTGTCCTGACGCGCGCTGGAGGACTGTTCGCAGTTGTCTCCAATCCGGCGCTGAGACTCGCTAAAGGCCAGACCTTGCGGCTCGGCCACACCTGAAGCCGGGGGCGGCGGCGGCGACAAAGCCTCGGCACTAACACCGCTGGCCTCACCGGCATGGAGCGCCTGCATGGCTCTCTCGGCCCGCCGGTACAGTGCTCTCTGCTCACGGCGGCAGTCCGGCCGGCTCTGGCCGGCCGGGACCTGCCCCTCGGCACAGGCCTGATCTGCCCAGGCCATGGAATCGCCGACCGTAAAGGCGGTGGATGGCACCAGCGCGGACTCGGCCTGCAACAAGGGGGTACAGGCCGGATCCCGGCTCAAGGCAGGTGTAAACAGGCAGACATCTAGCGCCGCCTGCGCCTCTGTCCTTTGCGCCGGTGCGACCGTCACATCGGCAGGCGGCTCCTGAATGCCCAGCCCGACCAAGACAGCCAGCAAAGATGCGGCGATCATCGATCGTCTCCCATGGGGTTTTGCAGACTACGTCGCACGCGTTCCAGCTCTTCGCGGGTGCGCGGGTGCGCGGGTCGTCGGAGCCGCCGGTGCAGGAAATGCCAATCGAGCGCTCGATCGCCCCGGTCGCCGGATCGCGGCGCTCGGATTGGGTCCAGTCGCAGCCGCTGCGGGCCGAAGGCGTTTCCTCGGCGTCGACCGTCTGGGATGTGTCCGGTACGGCGTCTTCGGCCTCCTCGGCTGGGCATAGCTCCCCGCCGCTCGCCGCGTAGGCGTCGCCGAACCAACAGGTGGGCGCGTCCCCAGGGTCAGACGCCGGCGTCTCCGGCTGGCCGACCAGGACACCGGCCAAGAGCAGGGTCGCAACAAGCATTTCGGCCTCGTCCGATCTATCGACGGTCGCTCAACCTAACCGATTGGGCGAACGTCGTCACTGACGCGGCCTGACGGCCCAGTCAGAGGGCCTAATCAGCGGGCCAGGTCGCGCATGGCGGCTTCCAGGCCCTGGAGGGTCATCGGATGCATCCGGTGGCCGATGACCTCGTCGATGAGGCCGATGGAGGGGGTGTAGCCCCAGTATTTCTCAGGTGTCGGATTGATCCAGGCGATGCGGTCCCAGGTCTCGGTGACGCGCTTGAGCCAGACCGCCCCAGCCTCTTCGTTCCAGTGCTCGACCGAGCCGCCGGGCATGGTGACCTCATAGGGGCTCATGGTCGCATCGCCGACGAAGACCACGCGCCAGTCGCGGCCGAAGCGGTGCAGCAGGTCCCAGGTCGGGGTCTTTTCGGTGTGGCGACGCCGATTGTCCTTCCATACGCCCTCATAGAGGCAGTTGTGGAAATAGAAGTGCTCCAGGTGTTTGAACTCGGAGCGCGCGGCCGAGAACAGCTCCTCGGCGACCTTGATATGGCCGTCCATCGAGCCGCCGACATCCAGCAAGAGCAGCACCTTGACCGTATTGCGCCGCTCGGGCCGCAGCTGGACGTCGAGATAGCCGTGCCGGGCCGTCGCATCGATGGTGCCGTCCAGATCCAGTTCGTCCTCGGCCCCCTGGCGGGCGAAGCGGCGCAGGCGTCGGAGCGCCACCTTGATGTTGCGCACGCCCAGCTCGACCGAGTCGTCCAGGTTCCGGTATTCGCGCTTCTCCCAGACCTTGACCGCGCGGCCCTGCTTGCCCGGCCCGCCGATGCGAACGCCCTCGGGGTTATAGCCGCCGTGGCCGAACGGGCTGGTCCCGCCGGTCCCGATCCATTTGGAGCCGCCCTGATGGCGCTCCTTCTGTTCTTCCAGCCGCTTGCGCAGCTCGTCCATCAGCTTGTCGAAACCGCCGAGCGCCTGAATCTGGGCCAGTTCCTCAGGGCTGAAATGCCGCTCGGTCAGGGACCGCAGCCAGTCCTCGGGGATGTCGGCGGGGGCCAGCTCGTCCGGCCCGACGGTCTCCAAGCCCCTGAACACCTTGCCGAACACCTGATCGAAGCGGTCGTAGTGTTTCTCGTCCTTCACCAGGATGGCGCGCGACAGGTGGTAAAAGTCCTCGACCCGGCGCTCGGTGACGCCGGCGTCCATCGCCTGCATCAGATGCAGCCACTCCTTGAGCGTGACCGGCACCCTGGCCTGGCGCAGTTCGGTGAACAGGGGCAGGAGCATTCAGTCTTCCCGGGCCTCGACCACGTCCCGGAGCGTGCGGACCCACATCAGGCTGTTAAACAGCTGTTCCTGCGATGTGGGCGGTTCGGGCCAGGTCAAGCGCTCCTTGATTGACCAGTCGCCGACATGGGCGACCTGAACATGGGTATAGGAGCTTCCGACGAGAAAGGCCCGGATCTGGGTCGGTGTGGCGCCTTCGGTCGAGGCCGTCGCAATCCGTTGACCGTAGGGTCGAGCGTCGGCGAATCGCTGGACGATCCCGGCAACGCCAATCTCCATCGCCTGCTCCGGCGAAATGTTGAACTGGCCAAAGCGCGTGGCGTAGATGGTTCGGTAGTGGTCGCCCGATCCGACGTTGCAGCCGACGTCATCTCCTGGCGGCAGCGGCGATGGGAACACGACAATCTGGTTGTCTGCGTCGCCGGCCACAAACTCGCATATCAAGCCGCTAAGCTGGTGTCGCACGCGCGGCTCGGCTCCTTCACTGACATTGACGAAGAAGGCGCCGGCGTCGCCCTCAGCGATGAGGCGATCCGCCTCGGCGCGGGCTGCGGCGATCTGCGCGGGTGTGGCGGGTTCGGCTTGCCTCATTGTGACCTGCGCTGCGACGGGCGCTGCTAAGGCTGTCAGGACGGCGGTGAGAGCTATCAAGCGCATGGTCTGTCTCCGATCATGCCGGCTAGCGTGAGCCAAAATCAGACCTTGCACCAGCGGCGCCTCACACCCAGGCCGCGATCAGGTCCAGCGGCTTCTTGTCGAGCGCAGCAACCGGGACGGTGGCGTCCTCGGCCGGGTGACCCGCGACCAGCAAGAGGAACGGCTTTTCATCGTCGGGGCGACCGCAGATCTCGGCCAGAAAGCCCATGGGCGCGGGCGTATGGGTCAAGGTCGCCAGGCCGGCGTCATGCAAGGCCGCGATCAACAGGCCAGTGGCGATGCCGACGCTCTCGGTGACGTAGTAGTTTTTCTTGCGGTCGCCGGGCCGGGGGCCGCCGCGGCGCTGGGCGAAGACGGCGATCAGGATCGGGGCGGTTTCCAGAAACGACTTGTCCGGGTCGGTACCGAGCGGGGCCAGGGCGTCGAGCCATTCCTGCGGGGCCTTGGTCTCGTAGAAGTCGCGCTCCTCGGCCTCGGCCGCTTCGCGGACGCGGCGGCGGGTCTCGGGGCTTTCGATCACGGCGAAGAACCAGGGCTGGTGATTGGCCCCGGAGGGCGCTCCGCCCGCGGTCAGGATCGCCGCCTCGACGACCGCGCGCGGGACCGGTCGGTCCGAGTAGTCGCGCACCGTGCGGCGGCTGGCCATATGGTCGCGAAAGGCCTCGGCGCGGGCCACCCGTTCAGCGTCGTCGTAGGCGGGCAGGGGCGGATGCGCCGTCGCCGGATGGTCCTTCATGGTCGTGCCTATCCTCTTCGGAAGATGAACTCGTGATCGCGCCAGCGGCCGACCGGGAATTCGTATTCACCGGCCTTGTCGAAGCCGTAGCGGCGATAGAGGCGCTGGGCCTTGTCGTTGCCCGACCAGACGCTGAGCCACTGGGGGCCTGGGCGACGATCCATGCGGGCCAGGGCGCTTTCCAGCAAGGCTCGGCCAAGGCCCAGGCCTTGCGCCTCCGAGGCGATGTAGAGGCGCTTGAGCTCGGCGTGCTCGGCGCTCAGGTCCGGGTGCGGCATGGAGGCCGGCCCAACCTCGGAGAAGCCGACGATCCGACCGTCCAGCTCGGCTAATTCCCAGTCGTGGTCCGGCGCCGCCAACCGCTCGCGGGTCGCCTCCAACGAAAAGACGTCGGCCTTGAAGGTCGCCAGGTCGTCGGCCGGATAGGGGATTTTGAAGCCGTCGATGAAGGTCTCGACGAAGGTGCGCTCGGCCAGGGCGGCCAGCGCCTCGGCGTCGGCGGGCGTGGCGGGTCGCAGGCGGGGCTGATAGGCTGAATCCATGGTCGCCCTCTACACCCATCCGGACATGCTGGGCCACAACCCCGGCGCGGGCCATCCCGAGCATCCGGGCCGGTTGAAAGCTGTACTCGACGCCCTGGCCGATGCGGGGCTGGACGGCGAGACCGTCGCCGCGAGCGAAGCTGAGACGACCGATCTGGAGCGGGTCCATCCGGCGGATCATGTGCGGCGTATTCTGGAGGCTTCGCCGGCGGCGGGCCTGAACCACCTGGACCCGGATACAGCCCTGTCCCCCGGCAGCGTGCGGGCGACGCGGCTGGCGGCGGGGGCGGCGCTGGATGCGGTGCGGTCGGTGGCGCGCGGCGAGCGCAAGCGAGCCTTCTGCGCGGTCCGGCCGCCGGGCCATCACGCCGAGCCGGGCCGGGCCATGGGCTTTTGCCTGTTTTCCAACCTGGCGGTGGCGGCCCGCGCGGCCCAGTCCGAGGGTCTTGAGCGGGTGGCGGTGATCGACTTTGACGTTCACCACGGCAACGGCACCCAGGCGGCCTTCGAGGCTGACCCGACCCTGTTCCTGGGATCGATCCACCAGTCGCCGCTCTATCCGGGGACGGGGGAGGCCGACGAGGTCGGCGTCGGCAACATCGTCAATGCGCCGGTGGCGCCCCATACCGACCCGGGGGCCTGGCGCCGCGCCTTCGAGGGGCGGTTGATGCCGGCGCTGGACGCCTTCGCGCCGGATCTGATCCTGATCTCAGCCGGGTTCGACGCCCACCGGCGCGACCCGTTGGCGCATCAGTCACTGGAGGCCGAGGATTTCGCCTGGGCGACGCGGGCGGTGCTGACCGTCTCGCGCCGACATGCTCAAGGCCGGGTTGTGTCGTCGCTAGAGGGCGGCTACGACCTTGAGGGGCTGGGGCGATCAGCGGTCGCCCATGTTCAGGCGCTAGCGGAGGAGTAGGGGCCCGCCCCCAGCATGACCGACCAGGCCCCCACCCGCGCCGAGGCCATGCCCCCCGCGCCCGTTCGCGCGGGCGCGATCATTCTGACGCGCCATGGCGAGCCGGCCCTGTCGCGCCGGGTCAAGCTGACTGCAGCCGGCTACCGGGACTGGTGGGGTCGCTATGAGATCGGCGGACTGTTGGGCGGACAGACCCCGCCGCCTTGCCTGATTGAGCAGGCGGGTCGGTCGGTGATTTTCCACTCGCCGCGACTGCGGGCGATCGAGACGGCGCGGGCCGTCGCCGCCGGTCAGCCGATGATGCAGGAGCCGCTGTTCCTTGAAGCCCCCTTGCCGCCGCCGAACTTCCCCGACTGGTTCAAGGTCGGACCGCGCGCCTGGGGCGTGATCGCGCGGGTCTGGTGGTGGGCTTTCGACCACCACGATCCTGGCGAAGAGAGCCGTGATCAGGCCAAGGTTCGGGCCAAACAGGCCGCCGACCTGCTGGAAAACCACGCGGTGACCGGCCAGGACGTGCTGGTGCTGGCCCACGGCTTCTTCAACGGCATGGTCGGGATGGAGCTGACCCGGCGCGGCTGGCGCTGCACCCGCGACCGGGGCTTCCAGTACTGGTGCGCGCGGCGCTTCGAGAAGCGTTAGGGCGCTGTCGGTCGAGAAATCACGGACAGACTGACAGGCGGTTTGTTTGAAAACAGTCGCTTAGCCTGTCAGTGGCTCTGTATTATGCGAAATCGTCGGTGGATGTCGGGCGGCTCGCTCAGGTATCGGATGGACGTTGTCAAAGACCGGCCCCCAGTCTGACCCAAGTCGGACGGACGGGGATGCCGGCAACGATTTTCGATGATGGCGTCCGAGATTTCAGCGGCTTGGCCATCGCGGTGATGGGGATGTAGGCTGGCTCGAACCTCGGAGAGTCCGTATGCACCGCCGCGTTTTCATCGCCCTGTTGTCGAGCCTGATCCTGGCGGCGCCGATGGCCCTGGCCCAGGAGGCCCCGGCGGTCGAGGCGCCGGCCGAGGCGACGTCGGAGCTGCCGCGCGTGGCCATCCAGACCTCGGCGGGAATTTTTACCGTGGAGATCGACACGGCGCACGCGCCGATCACCGGGGCCAATTTCCTGCGCTATGTCGATGAGGGCCGCTTCGAGGGCATGACCTTCTATCGGGCCATGCCGGGCTATAATGGATCAGGCCTGATCCAGGGCGGGACCAATCAGGACCGCGAGCGGACGCTGGCGCCCATCGCCCACGAGCCGACCACCGAGACGGGGCTGAGCCACACCGACGGCGCCCTGTCGATGCCCCGGTTCGAGCCGGGCACGGCGGCCGGTGATTTCACCGTCATGGTCGGCGACATGACCTATCTGGACGCCCGCCCGGCGGCGGGCGGCGACAATCTGGGCTACGCCGTCTTCGGGCGGGTGGTCGAGGGTATGGGGGTGGTGCGCGCCATCCTGGCCGCCCCGGTCTCGGCCACCGAAGGCGAGGGCGTGATGCGGGGTCAGATGCTGGAGCCGCGCATCGAGATCCAGCGGGTCTGGCGGGTGGAGGATTAAGGTCCGCACTCATTTGGGACCGCCCAAGGTCGATGGCTTGCAAGACCACCGCTCATCCCCGCGAAAGCGGGGACCCAGTTCCGTCCAGACCGTCGGGCCCTGGAGAGGCGTTGTGGTCCGCTGGATTGAGGTGATCACCCAAAACACTGGATCCCCGCTTTCGCGGGGACGAGCGGCATTTTGCCCAGACCCTGGACAGAGCGTCCCCTTGTCCAGCGGCTTTGCCGCCAGGGAGGAGACAGCGATTAGGCCCCCGCCTTCTCGGCGAAATGCCAGGCGCCGGCCGACAGCGGCTTGACGCGGGCGGCCATGGCGGCGGCGTGGGGGCTGGCGGCGGTGCCGTCGCGCACGCGCCCGCCGATGCCCTGACAGATGGCGGCCAGGCGGAACAGATTGTAGCTGAGCAGCCAATCCAGCTGGGGCAGGCCGTCGCGGCCGGTGCGGGCGCAATAGCGGGCGATGACGTCCTCCATCGACGGGATGCCCAGCGTCTCCAGATCCAGCCCGGCCAGGCCGTTGCGCTCGGTCGAGGGGATGACCCAGGCGATCAGGAAATAGCTGATGTCGGCCAAGGGATCGCCCAGCGTCGACAGCTCCCAGTCCAGCACGGCGCGAACCTCGGCGCGGTCGGGGGCGAGGATCAGATTGTCGAGCCGGAAGTCGCCATGGACGATGCGGGCCGGGCCGTCTTCGGGCAGGCCTTGCGGCAGCCAGTCGATCAGCCGGTCCATGGCCGCGATGCTCTCGGTCTCGGAGGCCCGGTACTGTTTGGTCCAGCGCCCGACCTGACGGGCGAAATAGTTGCCCGCCTTGCCGTAGTCGCCCAGGCCGATGGCCTCGGGGTCCAGCTTGTGCAGATCGGCCAGGGCGTCGACCTGGGCCTCATAGACGGCGCGGCGTTCGTCGGGCGTCAGATCGGGCAGGCCCAGGTTCCACAGGATGCGGCCCTGGACCCGGTCCATGACGTAGAAGGCCGTGCCGATGACCTCGGGGTCCTCGCACAGGCCCCAGGGCCGGGCCACCGGATAGCCGGCGGCGTGAAGCGCCGAGATCACCTTGAACTCGCGATCCACCGCATGGGCCGAGGGCAGCAGCACGCCGGGGGGTTTGCGCCGCAGCACATAGTCGCGCCCCGGCGTGGTGATCAGATAGGTCGGATTGGACTGGCCGCCCTTAAACTGGCTGACCGTCATCGGCCCGGCGAAGCCCGGGATGGTCGCAGCCATCCACCGTTCGAGGGCCGTCTCATCGAAGCGGAGGCGCGCATCGACGGGCTTGGATCCGGTGAAGGCGTCGGGAGCGGGGTCGGTCATGTGTCTGAGCCCGTATCGTCTCTCCTCCCCGCTTGCGGGGAGGGGGACCGCGAAGCGGTGGAGGGGGCGGCGCTGGCGTCGGCAATGCGTGACATGATTTCTTGGTGCAATTGATCGAGAACCGCGTCCAGTTCATCGCGAATGTGGATCGCGGGAATCCTCAGGACCTCCACGCCGTGTTTCGTCAACCAGGCGTCCCGCTGGCGATCGCGCGCCTGCACATCCGGGTGATCGTGGATCACGCCGTCCACCTCGATCGCAAGCCGAGCAACTGGACAGTAGAAGTCGAGAATATAGGGCCCGATCGGATGTTGGCGCCGAACCGGCGCGCCAAGATTGCGACGCCTGACATGAACCCACAGACGGGCCTCCGGCGGCGTCATGGCGCGCCGCATCGCCTTGGCTTGACCGTCGGTGCTGGAGTCCGACAGCGCCGCCCCCTCCGTCTCGTCGCGTATCCGCGCCGAGCCACCTCCCCATGAATGGGGAGGAGAATCAAGCTCGCGTCCGCGCATGGGCCAGGCAGCCGGCGACGGCGGCGTCCCAGCCGGCGAGGAGGCGGGCGCGGTCGGACGCGCTCATGGCGGGGGACCAGAGGGCGGGTTCGCCTGACGGCGGCTGGTCCAGGGCGTCGATGACGCCGGCGCCCAGGGCGGCGAGACGGGCGGCGCCCAGGGCCGTCATCTCCTGGTAGGCGGGACGTTCGACCTCGCATCCGGTGATGTCGGCCAGAAACTGCATGACCCAGCCGTTGGCCGTGACCCCGCCGTCGACCCGGAGGCGGCGCGGCGGCGGCGCGCCGTCGGCCTTCAGCGCCTCGAGCAGGTCGCGCGTCTGATAGGCCATGGCCTCAAGACCGGCCCGAACGATGTGGGCTGGTCCGGCCCCGCGGGTCAGGCCGAACACGGCGCCGCGCGCCTCGGCCTCCCAGAATGGCGCGCCCAGGCCGGTGAAGCCGGGCACCAGATAGACTCCGCCGTTGTCGGGCAGGGCTTGCGCGACCGCCTCGGTTTCGCGGCTGTGGCCGACCGCGCCCATGGCGTCGCGCAGCCACTGGACCGTCGAACCGGCCGAGAAGATCGACCCCTCCAGCGCATAGGCCGTCTGGCCGCCGACCTGATAGGCGACGGTGGACAGCAGCCGGTTGGTCGAGGCGACGGGCTGATCGCCGGTATGGGCCACCAGAAAGGCGCCGGTGCCATAGGTGATCTTGGTCGCGCCGGGCCTGAGCGCGCCGTGGCCGACCAGGGCCGCCTGCTGGTCGCCGGCGCAGCCGGTGATCGGGATGGCCCGCCCGAACAGGGCCGGATCGGTCTCGCCGAACAGACCGGCTGAGGGCAGAACCCGGGGCAAGACCGCCCTGGGAACGCCGAACAGCTCGAGCAGATCGTCCCGCCAGGCCAGCTCGCCCAGGCCGAACAGGGCGGTGCGACTGGCGTTGGTGACGTCTGTGACGAAGTGGTCGCCGCCCGTCAGGTTGAACATCAGCCAGGCGTCGATGGTGCCGGCGCTGAGCTCGCCCCGCTCGGCGCGCGCGCGCGCGCCGTCGACGTGATCGAGCAGCCAGGCGATCTTGGAGGCCGAGAAATAGGGATCGAGCACCAGGCCGGTGGCGGCCTGGACGGCGGCTTCATGCCCTCGGGCCTGCAGCGCCTCGGTGACGGTGGCGGTGCGACGGTCCTGCCAGACGATGGCCCGGTGCAGGGGCCGACCGGTGGAGCGGTCCCACAGCACCGTGGTCTCGCGCTGGTTGGTCAGGCCGATGGCGGCGATGCGCTCGGGCCCGCCGGCCTGATGGATGGCCTCGCGGCAGACCTGGACGGCGGCGCGCCAGATCCCGGTCGCATCATGCTCGACCCAGCCCGGATGCGGAAAATGCTGCTCCAGCGGGATCTGGGCCACAGCCACGGGCCGCCAGCGGTCCGGGTCGAAGGCCACGGCCCGCGTCGAGGTCGTGCCCTGGTCCAGGGCGAGGATCAGATCGGCCATTGGCGCAGACTACGTCCAGAACTGGCGTAGCGGTAGGCGACAATCGTGCGGCGCGCTTCCAAGCGCGCAGAGCCCGGGCCTCCAGGGCCTGATGTACTGGTTGGAGAACTGAATAGATGTCGAATTCTGAAGACCCCATTCGAGTCGTTGAGGGAAGTTTGGCGTTGGCCTTGCTGGGCCAGCTCGTGCGGATGCTCAGCGAGAAGCGGGTGCTCACGATCGAGGATATTTCGCAGGTGCTTTCGGCGACGGTCGATGGAGCAGGCTTTCCCGCCGCCCAGCAGGCCGCGAAGCGCAGCCTTCGCCAAATGTTTCCGGAGGTCCCTTTCTAGGGGTTACGCCTCGGGAGCCTGTCGGTCTATCTGTACAGCATGACCAAGCTCCCGACCTTCGACGATGTTCTGGACGCCGCCCGCGTCATCAAAGGTGTGGCGGTGCGCACGCCGCTGATCGAAAGTCCGGTGCTGAATGAGCGCCTGGGCGGACGGGTGTTGATGAAGGCCGAAAACCTTCAGGTCATGGGCGCCTTCAAGTTTCGCGGGGCCTATAACCGCATCGCTCGGCTGAACGAGGCCGAGAAGGCGCGAGGCGTCGTGGCCTATTCGTCCGGCAACCACGCCCAGGCGGTGGCGGCGGCGGCGCGGCGGGTCGGGACCTCGGCCCTGATCGTCATGCCGGCCGACAGCCCGGCCATCAAGGTCGCCGGCGTGCACGCCAACGGCGGCGAGGTCAGGCTGTACGACCGCTATACCGAAAGCCGCGAAGCCATCGGCCGGGAGGTCGCGCGCGAGCGCGGCTCGGTGCTGGTGCCGCCGTTCGACGATCCGTTCGTCATCGCCGGCCAGGGCACGGCCGGGCTGGAAATCCTTGAGGACGCCGACGGGCCGATCGATCAGCTGCTCAGCGGCTGCTCGGGCGGGGGCCTGATCGCCGGGCTGAACCTGGCGTTCGAGGCGAAGAGCGCCGACACGCGCGTGATCGGGGTCGAGCCGGAAATCTATGACGACACGGCCCGTTCCCTGGCGGCGGGCGAGCGCATCGGGGTGGATCCGACCGGCAAGTCCATCTGCGACGCCCTGATGACGCCGATTCCGGGCGAGCTGACTTTTCCGATTAACCAAAGACGTCTGGATCGGGCGATCAGCGTCACCGACGAAGAGGCCGCCGCCGCCGTGGCCTATGCCTTCCAGACCCTCAAGCTGGTGGTCGAGCCGGGCGGGGCGGTGTCGCTGGCGGCGCTCCTGGCCGGCAAGGTGGAGACGCAAGGTCTGACCACGGCCATCCTGTTGTCGGGCGGCAATGTCGATCCGGCCCTGTTTTCCCAGATCACCGAAGGACGCTTCCCATGATGGACGGTCCGAGCATCACGCCCGCCGACCTGATCGCTCGCATCGGCCAGGAGGTCGGGGTCTCGGACTGGATCCTGATCGACCAGGCGCGGATCGACGCCTTCGCGGCCTGCACCGAGGATCATCAGTTCATCCACGTCGATCCGGTCCAGGCCGCCCAGACGCCGTTCGGCGGGACTATTGCGCATGGGTTCCTGACGCTGAGCCTGATGTCGCAGATGAGCTATCAGGCCGCGCCGGTGCTGCGGGGTGTGGCCATGGGGGTGAACTACGGCTTCGACAAGCTGCGCTTTCTTCAGCCGGTCCGGGCCGGCTCTCGCGTGCGCGGGCGCTTCAAGCTGCTCAGCGCCGACGAAAAGGGGTCGGGGCGCTGGTTGATCAAGAATGAGGTCACCGTCGAGATCGAGGGCCAGGACAAGCCGGCCTTGGTCGCCGAATGGCTGGGGATGCAGATCCTGGGCTAGAGCGTCGATGAATTTTGCCGCCGTCACCCTCGGGCTTGTCCCGAGGGGCCATCGGCAAGCTTTCAGGGGCTTGTGACGCCTGGAGCGCTCTCGTCCGTTCGCGGATTGGCGGCTAACCACACGCCTGGTCGTTCCATGGGCCCTCGGGACGAGCCCGAGGGTGACGGATTCACATAGCTGCCGCGACAGAACCGTCGACTTTAGGGGCCTGGCCTAGACCGAAACCTGCGTCCCCATCTCGACCACGCGCCCGGGCGGGATGTGGAAGAAGTCGGTCGGATTAGCCGCGTTGCGCATCAGGAAGATGTACAGCTTGTCCTGCCACAGCGGCATCCCGTGGTGGGCCGAGGGCACCACCGAACGGCGGCCCAGGAAGAAGCTGGTCGACATGATGTCGAACTTCAGACCCATGCGCCGACAGACGCTGAGGGCGCGCGGGATGTGTGGACTCTCCATGAAGCCGTAGTTCAGGATCACGCGCTTGAAGTCGGGGCTGATCACCTCGATCTCGACGCGGTCTTCCTCGCGCACGCGCGGGCGGTCGGCGGTGCGCACGGTCAGGATGACGTTCTTCTCGTGCAGGACCTTGTTGTGCTTGAGATTGTGCATCAGGGCCACCGGCGCGACGTCGGGGTCTGAGGTAAGGAAGATGGCCGTTCCGGCGGCGCGGTGCGGCGGCCGGGTCTGAAGCATGGCGATCAGATCGTTCAGCGGCAGCGAGTCCTTGCGGCTCTTCTCAGTCAGAATGCTGGTGCCGCGGGTCCAGGTCCACATCAGCACCACCAGGCCGGCGCCCAGAACGATGGGCATCCAGGCCCCTTGCGGGATCTTCAGCGCATTGGAGCTGAGGAAGATCAGATCCAGCAACGCCAGCGGGACCAGCACCAGCGCCGACAGCCCCCAGGACCATTTCCACAACCTCCTGACGATGAACCAGGCCAGCAGGGTGTCCACGAACATCGCGCCGGTGACGGCGATGCCGTAGGCGGCGGCCAGGTTCGAGGAGGTCTGGAAGAAGACCAGCAGGATCAGAACCCCGACCAGCAGCAGCGAATTGACCGATGGCACGAAGATCTGGCCGGCCTGGGTCTCGGAGGTGCGGCGGATGGTGATGCGCGGCAGAAGACCCAGCTGGACCGCCTGCTGGGTCAGGGAGAAGGCGCCGGTGATCACCGCCTGGCTAGCGATGATGGTGGCCACCGTCGCCAGCAGCAGGACCGGCCAGTAGGCGACCTCGGGGATCATGGCGAAGAAGGGGTTCTCGCGGGCTTCGCGGTGAGCGAGCACCAGGGCGCCCTGGCCGAGATAGTTCAGGGTCAGGCAGGGCAGGACAAAGACCAGCCAGCCGGCCCGGATTGGGGCGCGTCCGAAGTGGCCCATGTCGGCGTACAGCGCCTCCGCTCCGGTCACCGCCAGGAAGACGCTGCCCAGGATGACGAAGCCGAGAAAACCGTTGTCGATCAGGAACAAGACGCCGTAGTGCGGCGACAGGGCCCTGAGGATCGAGACGTCGTCGAAGATGTGATAGAGGCCCAGCCCCGCCAGGGTCAGGAACCAGACGGCGGTGATCGGACCGAACCACTTGGCCACGCTGGCGGTGCCACGCGACTGGATCATGAACAGGCCGATCAGAATGCCCGCCGCGATCGGCAGCACGAACGGATCGAGCCGCCCGTTCAGGCCCGGCGCATCCCTCAGACCCTCGACTGCCGATAAGACCGACACCGCCGGGGTGATGATCCCGTCGCCGTAGAACAGGGCCGCCCCGGCCATGCCGAGGAAAAAGATGACGGCGCTTCGCTTGCCGACGGCGCGCTGCGCCAGGGCGGTCAGGGCCAGGGTGCCGCCCTCGCCCTTGTTGTCGGCGCGCATCAGAAAGACAACGTATTTGAGCGTGACCACCAGGATCAGGGCCCAGAACACCAGCGAAACCACGCCCAGCACCGCCAGGTCGGCCGCGCCGCCCGAGCGGGAGTGATGCAGAGCCTCGCGCATGGCGTACAGCGGACTGGTGCCGATGTCGCCGAAGACGACACCGATAGCGCCGACGGCCAGGGCCAGGAATCCCGCCTTGCCGTGTCCGTGCCCGTCCTCGATGGCGGGATGGACCGGATTAGCATTGGCGGATGTCGGGCCGGCGTCCGGTGCGGACGGCGTCTTGCCCTCGGGCTCCGGTGAAGGAGCCTTGGAGTCCGGGGTGTCCCCAGCCATTCAGTGCCTCCGGGCCGCCTGAAAAGCGTGGCCCACGCGAATGAAGGCGCGGGGCATACGCCCATTTCATGCCGCATTCAACATATTGCAGCGCACAACGCTGTGAGCGGGCAATTGTATCGGAGGCCCTGCATGCTTACCTTCATCGCTGAAACCATGTCCGACAGCCAGCAGTTCCCCGTCGCCGCCCACGCCCTGGCCTATCTGGCCCACAAGGGTGCGGACGCGGCCGAGCGCGCGGTGTCCAGTGCTGTTCTGGCCGCCTCGATGCCGACCAATCCGGTTGTGGTGCGTCGGGTCACGGCCCAGCTGGCGCGCGCCGGCCTGATTGCGACCCGGCCTGGAGCCGGCGGCGGAGCCTGGCTGCTCAGGCCGGCCACCGAAATACATCTGGACGAAGTGCTCAGGGCCGTGGACGGCTGCGCGCACCTGGGCAGGCCGCCGCCAGGCGCGCGCGGCTGTCCGATCAGCGAGAAGATCCCGCGCCAGGTCGCCAAGGCCCTGACCGCCGCCGATCAGGCCGCCGCCGAACGGCTCAGCCGGATCAGCGTCGCCGATCTGTTGGAAGACGCCGCTTGAACCAGACCGCGCCGCGTGGTCGAAATCAGCCATGAGTGACGCAGATCCCGCCGACCGACGCCTGGCGCTGATCACCGGCGCCTCGGCCGGCATCGGTCAGGCCCTGGCCCGGGTCTATGCCGAGCACGGCTGGGACCTGGTGCTGACCGCGCGACGCGCCGACCGGCTTGAGGCCCTGGCCGACGAGTTGAAGCTGCGCGCCGGCATAGAAACGATCGTGATTCCCGAGGACCTGGCCGACCCCGCCGCGCCGGAGCGCCTGGTCGCGGCCATCGAAGGGCGCGGCCGCACGGTCGACGCCCTGATCAACAACGCCGGCTTTTCGCGCACTGAGGGCTTTCAATCGGTGCCGTGGGAGCAGCACCACGCGATGTTGCAGGTCATGCTGACCGCGCCGGTCGAGCTGGCGCACCGGCTGAGCCCCGGCATGGTCGACCGTCATTTCGGCCGGATTCTGAATGTCGCCTCCCTGGCCGGCTATTCACCCGCGACCGGCGGGGACACGCTGTACGGACCGATCAAGAGCTTTCTGATCAAGGCCTCTGCCGGGCTGCACCTGGAGCTGCGTGACAAGGAGGTCCACGTCACCGCCCTGTGTCCCGGCTACACCTGGAGCGAGTTTCACGACGTCAACGGCCAGCGTCAGCAGATCGCCCACGCCACGCCGGAATGGGTCTGGATGGGGGCCGATGAGGTCGCGCGCGCCGGCTACGAGGCGTCGGAGGCCAATCGCGCCATCTGCGTGCCCGGCGCACCGAACAAGCTGGCCTCGGCCATCATGAAGGTGCTGCCGGACGACTGGACCCTGGCCCTGGCCGCGCGCCATGGCGAACGTCTGGGACGGCTTTAGGCCGCCCCGGGTCAGTGCCCGGTGGGCTGGACCACTGAGCTGGCGAACATGCCTGGGAGGGCCTCGCCCAGACCGCCCAGGATGAACTGGATGCCCAGCGCCACCAGGATCAGCCCCAGCACCCGCACGATGATCGACATGCCGACATCGCCGAGCAGCCGGTTGATCGGGCCGGCCAGGGCGAAACAGGCGAAGGTCGCCAGGCTGGCGGCGGCGATGGCGGCCAGGCCCGCCACGGTTCCGGCCGGGCCGACCGTTTCGGCCCGCGCCGCCTGGATGATGATGGCGGAAATCGCGCCCGGTCCGATGATCAAGGGCATGGCGAAGGGCACCACAAGTCGCTGAAACCGGCGCCGGGCGTAGCCGCGCACGTCCTTGGCGTCATTCAGGGCGTCGGGGTCCTTGAAGCTGGCCAGGAAGTCCTCATTGACCATCTGCAGACCCAGCATGAACAGCAGGATGCCGCCGCCGATGCGGAAGGCGGCCAGCGAGATGCCGAAGAAATCGAGCAGCGCCAGGCCGGTGAAAAAAAAGAAGGCCAGGAACGCCGCCACGAAGGCGCACAGCATGGCGTTGACGCTGAGCCGCTGGGAGAAGGTCGCCCCGGCCGTCGCCGCCGCAAAGATCGGAATGTTGCCGATGGGGTCCAGCAAGGCGAACAGGGCCACGAAGACATTGACCCCGAACTCGATCGCGTCCATGTCGCCCCCTTAGCCATCATGATGACCTGACCGACCGCGCCGCCCGTTCGCGTGCGCGTCTTCGGCTGGCCGTAACCCGGAGACCCGCCCATGTCCACCACAGCCGACCCCCGCCTGATCGTCGGGCTCGACCTGCCCACCGTCGATGCCGCCAAGGCCATGGTGGAGCGGTTGGGTGAGGCGGTCAGCTTCTACAAGGTCGGGCTGACCCTGTTGGCGACGCCCGGCGGCGTGGCGTTCGCGCAAGGCCTGCGCCGGTCCGGCAAACAGGTTTTCCAGGACTGGAAGCTGCACGACATCGGCGCCCAGGTGGAGGGCGCGGCGCGCTCGGTGGCGGAAGGCGGTTGTGATCTGCTCACGGTCCACGCCGAGCCACAGGTCATGACGGCGGCGGTCAAGGGGCGCGGCGGGGCCGACACCAGGATTTTGGCGGTCACCGTCCTGACCAGCCTGTCAGACGCCGATCTGATCGCCATCGGCTATGGCGAGACCGCTGCGTCGCTGGTCGAGCGCCGGGTGCGTCAGGCGCTGGACTGCGGCGTCGACGGCGTGGTCTCCAGCCCGCATGAGGCGGCGCTCGCCCGCGAACTGGCGACGGCGGCGGGCCGGCCCGCGTTTCTGGTGGTGACGCCGGGGGTTCGACCGGTCGGGGCCGACGCCGGCGACCAGCAGCGCATCGCCACCCCGGCCGAGGCCTTGGCGGCGGGAGCCAGCCATCTGGTCGTCGCCCGCCCGGTCGTGGCCGCTGCCGACCCCGCCGCCGCCGCCGCCGCCATCGTTGCGGATATGCGTCTGATCTAGGGTTCCCCGAGAATTGGATCGGGCCCCGCGTCGGTTTTCGTCAGTTTGCCCCACATATATGGCGGCTAGTCTGGTTTGTCGGACAGGGAGTCTGGGATGCGCCGCTTGGCCGCGTTCGCCGTATTGTTGAGCTTGTCAGCCTGTCAGCCTGACAAGGCCGAGCAGGAGCGCGCTTTGGAGGCGGGCGCGAGTCTGACCTCCGGCGGGCCGATCAATTGCACCGACGCCTTGACCGAGGCGACCCGCATCGTCTGCGCCGATGCCGATCTGCGTGTGATGGACCGGCAGGTGGCTGAGCTATGGGCCCAGGTCGAACCCGTTACCGGGCGACCCAACACCCTGCGATACCGCCACGCTGAGTGGCTGGCCGCGCGAGAGGCCGGCGAGTTGGATTGGGACACAGGCGGGCGCCGGACTCGGACGGCCTCGGAACTGCGAGAGTTCCATCAGGCCTACATACGCACCCTGACTGAGGAGCTTCGGCTGGCTGAAGCCCTGCCGGAAACAAGTCCGATCACCGCCCTGGCTGGCGGTTGCATCGGAACGGCTCTGAACGGCTGCACCGCCCCATCCGGAGGCTATGTCAACGGTCCCAACGGCCAACGGCTGGCCTGGCAGATCCAGCAAGGATCAACCGATGAGGCCGGGGTGACAGCGGGCCTGATCCTGTTCGCTCTCGACGGTGAACTGCTGCGACCTGTGGGTTGGAGTTTCGAGGCCGTGCGCTTCGAGGCGCCGACGATGTTTGTCGAAAACGGCGGCGTCTATGTCGCGGCCCGGGGCGGTCAGGCCGGCACCGGCTCGGCCAACGCTGATGTTCTGTTCCGCCTGGACGGCGAGCACTGGACCGAGATCGAGATCGAAAGTTGGAAGACCGCGCTCGACGAGCGGTTGCCCGAAGGCCTCGGCGTCTGGAAGGGCGTCGACTACGCCTGGTCCGAGATGACGGCCTTTTCGTCCCTCTGGCGCGACGATGACGCCAACTGCTGCCCGACCGGCGGCCAAGCGATCATCGACCTGGCGGTCGAAGGCTCATCCCTGCGCCTCGTCGGGGTCGATGTGCAATCGAGGGTCGATTAGATTTCACTGTCCGGGTCGCGCCCACCCAGGCGATCCAGGCCGGGAATGATCGGCATTCCGACATGGGCGCGGCCGACGGCCCAGCCGACGGCGAACACCAGCACGGCGGTTAACAGCAAGCTCCAGATCGGCTGGGACATCCCCAACAGGATCACCGCCGTCAGGGCGCAGACCATGACGACGATCGGCCCGGTCCAGGTCGCATGGGGTTCGTCCGAAATCCGCACCGCAACCGAGGATCCGAGCCAGGCCGAGACCACGCGAAGCACCACCAGAATGACGATTCCCCAGGCCGACATGTCCGTGAAGAAGGCCGGATCGCCATAGGGCGCCAGGGCCGGGCCATAGACGTAACGGTGCACCACGCCGAGCAGGAGCATCGACGCCAGACAGGCGAGGCCGCCTGCGATCACGCCGACGATCACTGGTCGCATTTGCAGGACGCTCCCCAAGAACCTCAAGCTTCCTTGGAACGCTGAGCCGAATTGGTCAACCGCGCTTCCGGTCGCGGCTCCCGAAGGCTAGGGAGGGGCATGAGCGTCATCCTCTCCCTCAATCACGTTTCGAAACGCTACAGCGACTTCGAGGCGGTCAAGGATCTCAGCTTCTCGGTCGAGAAGGGATCGATCACCGGCTTTCTGGGCCCCAACGGCGCCGGCAAGACCTCAAGCATCCGCATGATCCTTGGGTTGGCGGCGCCGACCTCGGGTCGGATCGAGGTGCTGGGCGCCGACGATGGCCGCAAGGTCCGCGACCGGATTGGGTTCCTGCCCGAGGAACGCGGCCTGTATCGCAAGATGAACCCGGTCGACGCGGTCGCCTACATGGCCGGGCTCAAGGGCGTGCCGAACGCCGAAGGCAAGCGACGGGCGCGCGAGCTGCTGGAGGCGCAAGGGCTGGGCGAGGCGCTGAAGCGCCCGATGAAAGCCTTGTCCAAGGGCATGGCGCAGAAGGTCCAGCTGGTCTCGGCCATCGCTCACCGGCCCGAGCTGGTGATCCTGGACGAGCCGTTCTCGGGTCTGGATCCGGTCAATCAACAGGGGCTGGAACGGATGATCCGCGATCTGGCCGACCAGGGCGCCACGGTGCTGTTCTCCACCCACGTCATGCAGCACGCCGAGCGGCTGTGCGAAAAGGTGGTGCTGATGGCGCGCGGCCAGAAGGTGTTCGAAGGGCCGGTGGCCAAGGCGCGCGCGGCCGCGCCGCGCTATCTGGTGCTCGAAGGCGGACTGGACGCGGCGGCGGTGCAGGCCCTGCCGGGCGTGGCGGAGGTTGAGCCGGCCGGCGAGGGATTCCGGGCCAGGCTGGCGCCCGGCGCCCAGCCGCAGGCGGCGCTCAAGGCCGCCTTCGAGCGAGGGCTGGACGTCACCCGTTTCGAAGCCCCCGAGCCCAGCCTGCACGACGCCTTTATCGTCCTGACGGGAGACGACCGATGAGACGCCTTCTGCTGATCGCCCGCCGGGAATACCTGGCCTATGTCCGCACCGTCGGTTTCTGGCTGTCGCTGATCGCCCTGCCGCTGGTGGCGGTCGGGTCAGGCTTCTTCGTGGCCATGATGGAGAATTCGTCCGAGGCCCGCCAGATGGCGGTGCTGGACCTGACCGGCGCTGACGTCGGCGCGGCTTTCGCCCGAAGCCTGGACGAGCCCGACGCGATCCGGGTGGCGCCGCCGCCGCAAGCGCTGGCGAGCCTGACGGACCTTGGCGCCGCGGATGCCGAGGCCCGCATTCTGGTGGGCGAGGACGGGGCGCTGGACGCGGTGGTCATCCTGACACCGTCCGATGAAGCGATTTCGGCCCGCTATTGGTCGTCGCGAGCCAATGACGAAGCGGGAGAGGAGGCGGTCACCCAGGCCCTCACCGAGCTGAACCGGACGCGCGCACTGGTGGCGCTTGGCGTCGATCCGACCGCGGTCGACCGCATTGATGCGGCCGAGCCGGATGTGACGGTGCTGTCGCCGGCCTCGGCCTCGGGCGGCGAAGTCAGCCTTCAGGACCGGCTGCCGGGCTTGATCGGCTTCATCGTGGCCATGACCCTGTGGTCGCTGATCCTGACCGGGGCGTCGATCCTGCTCAACAGCGTGATGGAGGAGAAGGCCAACCGGGTGCTGGAGGTGCTCTTGTCCTCGGCCTCGGCGACCGAGCTTCTGGCTGGGAAGATTCTGGGCGTGGCGTTGGTCACCCTGACGGTGCTGGCGGTATGGGGCGGGTTTGGTGCGGTCGCCCTCAGTTTTGCGGCCCAACAGGGCGGTGACCTCGCTCCGGCCCTGTCCGGCGCCCTGGCAGGGCTGGCGCGTGATGGGTTGTGGCTGTGGCTGGCGGCGTATTTTGTCGGCGGCTATCTGATGTACGCCACGGTGTTCGCCGCCATCGGCTCGTTCTGCGAGACCCCGCGCGAGGCCCAGACCTTGATCGGGCCAATCATGATGGTCCTGGTGGTTCCGGTCTTCGTGCTGCAGATGGCCATGCGTGATCCCGATCTGGCGATCGTGCGCAGCCTGTCGTGGGTGCCGTTCTTCACGCCCTTCCTGATGAGCGCGCGCGCGCCTTCGGGGCCGCCGCTGTTCGAGCTGGCCGGGACGCTGGCGGTGATGGTGGGTTTCACTGGGCTGATCGTGTGGCTGGCGGCCAAGGCGTTTCGGGCGGGCGCCTTGTCGACCGGCAAGATCGACTGGAAGGGAGTCATTGGGCTGGTGCGCGGCGACCGATAACCCCGTCTTCTGTGGCCTGGCAACCAGCTGGGGCTTCAGCATCCCGGTTCCGCACAGATCCGAAACCAGAATGGGCAACGAAAAAGGGCCGCTCCATCGGAGCGGCCCTCAATCTGTCTATCGACCGGTCGGCTTAACGGCCGCGCGGCTTCGGCGCGGGCAGCAGGCCTTCACGCTGGGCGCGCTTGCGGGCCAGCTTGCGGGCGCGGCGCACGGCTTCCGCCTGCTGGCGAGCGCGCTTTTCCGAGGGCTTCTCGTAGTGAACGTGACGCTTCATTTCGCGGAAGTTGCCTTCGCGCTGCATCTTCTTCTTCAGGGCCTTCAGGGCCTGATCGACGTTGTTGTCACGTACAAAAATCTGAACCAGGGTCGTCTCTCCATAGTCGCGTCCGCCGCGCCCATCCGGCCGTTAGAGGGCGGGGCAGGCAGGACATGAAAACCAACGCCCGGAAGCGGACCTCCGGGCGACAAGGGCGCGCTGATACACCCTCCTCGCGCGTGAGTCCAGCGTGGCGGACGACGATTTCACCCTGTATCCTAGGGACAATGACCGCTTCCGCGACCAGACCGGACTGGGCCGATCAGGCTGAGCAGAGCCTGCTTGATGCAGCGATTCCGCTGGTCCCCGATCTTGGCTTTTCGCCGACCCTGCTCAAGGCGGCGGGGGCGGCCTGCGGCCTCGGCGGGGGCGATGTCGGCCTCTTGCTGCCGAATGGGCCGCCGGACCTGGTTGCGCTGTTCTCGCGGCGTCATGATGCGGTGGCGTTGAGGACCCTTGCCGAGTTGAACGCCGCCGGGCTGAAGATCCGAGAAAAGATCGCCCAGGGCGTTTCGGCCCGACTGGAGGCGGCCGCCGCCGATCTGGAGGCGTCCAAACGCGCGGTCGGATTTCTGAGCCTGCCGCAGAACTTGACCCTGGCCGCCCGGCTGACCTGGGAGAGCGCCGATCATATCTGGCGCTGGGCCGGCGACGTCGCGACCAACGAGAACCACTATTCCAAGCGCGCCATCCTGTCGGGCATTCTGGTTCCGGCCCTGACGATGCGGCTGTTCGACGGGCGCGAGGCGGCGGAGGCCTTCGTGGCCGCCCGCATCGAAAACGTCATGGCCTTCGAAAAATGGAAGGCCGGCAAGGACCCTCACGCCCCCTTCAAGGCGGCGGCCGAAGCCCTGGCCAAGATGCGCTACCGCTAGCGCGCGGGGCCTGGCGCGCCTAAATCCCCGCCATGACCGCTCAGACCTCCGACAAGATCCCCGTCACCGTCCTCACCGGCTATCTCGGCGCCGGCAAGACCACCTTGCTGAACCGCATCCTCTCGGAGGATCACGGCAAAAAATACGCCGTCATCGTCAATGAGTTCGGCGAGATCGGCATCGACAACGACCTCGTGGTCGGCGCCGACGAAGAAGTGTTCGAGATGAACAACGGTTGCGTCTGCTGCACGGTGCGCGGCGACCTGATCCGGGTGCTGTCGGGCCTGATGAAGCGCAAGGGCGGCTTTGACGCCATCATCGTGGAGACCACGGGCCTGGCCGATCCTGGGCCGGTGGCCCAGACCTTCTTCATGGACGAGGACGTCGCGGCCCGCACCCGGCTGGATTCGGTCACCGCCCTGGTCGACGCCAAACACGTCATGCAGAGGCTGGACGATTCCAAAGAGGCGCGAGAACAGGTCGCCTTCGCCGACCAGATCCTGCTCAACAAGACCGATCTGGTGTCCGAGCCGGACCTCCTGGCGGTCGAGGCGCGCCTGCGCGGCCTCAATCCGCTGGCCCCGATCCGGCGCACCGAGCGCGCCCGCATCGCCCTGGACCAGATCCTGGATCAGAACGGTTTCGACCTGGAGCGGATCACCGACATACGGCCCGCCTTCGTCAATCCGGGGCATGGCGAGGACGGTCACGTCCACGACGAACACTGCGGCCACGATCACGGTCACGGTCACGGCCACCACGACCATGACCACGAGCACCACGACCACGGCCCGCGCGGCCACGCCCATCAGGACGACATCAAGGGCGTGTCGTTGTCGCTCGACCGGCCCATCGACGGCCAGGCCTTCACCCGCTGGCTCGACAAGCTGCTGGCTGAACAAGGGCCGGACATCCTGCGCGCCAAGGGCATCCTCGACGTTCAGGGCGAGGACCGAAAGCTGGTCTTCCAGGCCGTCCACATGATCCTGGAGGGTGATCTCCAGGCCGAATGGGGCCCGACCGAACGTCGCTGGAGCCGGGCGGTCTTCATCGGCCGCAACCTGGATGAGGCGGCGCTCAAGGCCGGCTTTGAGGCCTGCGCCGCCTAGAATCCGCTTGAGCGGTCCGAGATTCTCGATAACCCTCTGATTTCAATCTGGAGGGGATTTCCATGCTCGATTACGCCCTGACGCCGCTGCGCAAATACGCCGACTTCAACGGGCGCGCCCGCCGCGCCGAATTCTGGTGGTACACCCTGGCGGTGATGATCGTCAGCGCGATCGTCCAGTCGGTCGATTCGGTGGCCTTCGGTCAGCCGGGCCTGCTGACGGGCATTCTGTCGCTCGCCCTGCTTATTCCGGGTCTGGCTGTTGGCGCCCGCCGTCTGCATGACACGGACCGCAGCGGCTGGTGGCTCTTGATCGGCCTGATCCCGCTTGTCGGTTTCATCGTGCTTCTGGTCTTCTGGATTTCGGACGGCACGCCGGGACCGAACAAGTTCGGGCCTTCGCCGAAGGGCCTGGGTTAGGCGTCAAGGCCTTCGAGCGTCTCTCGACTCTTGGCGAGGACGGCGCGAGGTGACTAAAGGAGGCGCATGAGCGCCCTGTCCTTCGACGCCCCTGTCACCGCCGCCCTGTTCGACGCCTCCGGCCAGGCGTCTTTTGCGCTGGGCGACGGTTCAGTGCGGTTCGAGGATGGGTCGGTCGCCGAGGTCCATGACGGGGCGATCCTGTGCGCGTGCGTGCATCCGTCCGGGGTCGGGGTGATCACCGGCGGCGACGACGGCCGCGTGGTCTGGTCGCGCCCCGATCAGGCCCAGGAGCTGGCCGACGCCCACGGCAAGTGGATCGATGCGGTGGCGGCCTCGCCGGCCTCCGGCCTGATCGCCTTCGCCGCCGGGCGTACCGCCACGGTGCTGGATCAGACCGACCCGCATTTCCGCCGCGACTTCGTCCATGAGCGCTCGGTCGCGGACCTCGCCTTTGAGCCCAAGGGCAGGAAGCTGGCCTGCGCCACCTATAATGGGGCTGCGACCTGGTTCGCCCGCATCGAGACCCAAAAACCGACCGTGCTGAAATGGGCCGGATCGCACACCCGGGTGCTCTATTCGCCCGACGGCGCCTTTCTGGTTTCGGCCATGCAGGAAAATCAGCTGCACGGGTGGCGGCTCAAGGATTCCAAGGACCTGCGCATGGGCGGCTATCCGTCCAAGATCCGCGACATGGTTTTCTTCGACCAGGGTAGGCTGCTGGCCACGTCAGGCGCTCACGGCGCGGTGGTCTGGCCTTTCGCCGGTTCGAACGGACCGATGGGCAAGGAGGCGGCGGAAATCAGCCATGAGGAGGCCGCCATCGTCGTGCGCGTGGCCGCCGGGCGCGGATCGGCGCTGGCCGGGGGGCTGAATGACGGGAGGGTCTGGGCCACGGATGTCCGCACCGGCCCGCATCGTTGGGTCCGGGCCGACAAGGGCGCCGGCATCACCGCCCTGGCCATGAGCGCCGACGGCAAGCGCCTCGTCTGGGGCGACGAGGCCGGCCAGGCCGGAATCGCCGACCTCTGATCTCGGCAAAAGAACGCCGCTCGCGCTAATCTTTTTGCAGTGCGTTGTATTTCATGCTGCGATGCATAATTCGGCAGTGGGCGGCCTTAAAGGGATCCATGCTCTATTCGTTGCACGAGTACGCGTATCATTCGGCGCTTCCGTGGCGCCTCGGCGCCCAGATGGCGCGGGATTTCTGGAACAATCCGGCCAATCCGCTGGGCGACACCGCCATCGGCCGGACGCTCTACGCCTCGTCGGAAGTCGTGGCGGGTCTGACTCGGCGCTACGGCAAGCCGGCCTGGAACATCGATTCGGTTCAGATCGAGGGCAAGGACGTCCGCGTCGTCGAGGACGTGGCCTGGTCTTCGCCCTGGTGCCGGCTGATCCATTTCGCCCGCCATCCCGCCGATATGCGCAAGGCCGGGCGCCGGGGCGGCGAGCCCGCGGTGCTGATCGTGGCCCCGCTGTCGGGCCACTACGCCACCTTGCTGCGCGGGACCGTCAAGGCCTTCCTGCAGGACCATGAGGTCTTCGTCACCGACTGGGCCAACGCCCGCCAGGTGCCGATGCTGGAGGGCCGGTTCGACTTCTTCGACTACATCGACCACATCCAGGAGATGCTGCGCGCCCTGGGGCCGGACGTGCACGTCGTGGCCGTGTGCCAGCCGGGTCCGCCGGTGCTGGCCGCCGCCGCCCTGATGGCCGAGGATTCCGATCCGTGCCGCCCGGCCTCCATGACCTTCATGGGCTCGCCGATCGACGCGCGCCTGTCGCCGACCCAGACCAACCAGCTGGCCGAGGAAAAGCCCTTCGCCTGGTTCAAGTCGACCATGGTGCACACGGTGCCGCCGCCCTATCCGGGCATGGGCCGGCGGGTCTATCCGGGCTTTGTCCAGCTCTACAGCTTCATGTCCATGAACGAGGAGCAGCACGTCGACGCCCACCGCCGCTATTTCGAACATCTGGTCGAGGGCGACGGCGACGCGGCCGAGAAGCACGAGAGCTTCTATGACGAATATCTGTCGGTGCTGGACCTGACCGAGGAATTCTACCTCCAGACCATCGACATCGTCTTCCAGCAGCACCTGTTGCCCAAGGGCGAGCTGGAGCACCGGGGCCGCAAGGTCGACCCGGCCAGGATCACCGACATCGGCCTGATGACGGTCGAAGGCGCTGAGGACGACATCTCCGGCGTCGGCCAGACCCAGGCGGCGCACAAGCTGACGCCCAATATTCCGGACGATAAGCGCGAGCTGCTGGTTCAGCCCAAGGTCGGCCACTACGGCGTCTTCAACGGCAGCCGCTTCAGAAATGAGATCTACCCCCGGATCCGGGATTTCATCCGCCGCAATGAAAAATAGCGATCAGATCCTTCTCCCCGCGGGGGAGAAGGTGGCCGCCAGAGGCGGTCGGTTGAGGGGGCTCTATCCGCGCCCTCGACCCTTGGGTCGCACCCCGGACAACCAACCCCCTCAACCGTCATGCTACGCCTGACACCTTCTCCCCCGAGGGGAGAAGGGTTCGGGAATGGCTCCCTGGTCGACCTCGACGGCCTGCCCCTCAGGCTCAGCGTCAATCGACGCGCGCGGCGGGTGTCGATCCGTATCGATCTGGCGCGCGGCGAGGCGGTGGCGGTGGCCCCGTCTGAGCGACGCCTGCCTGACGCGGTCGCTTTCGCCCGCTCCAAGTCTGATTGGATCGCCGAACGGCTGGCCGCGCGCCCGGCCGGGGGCGGCTATGCGCCCGGCTCGACCGTGCCGCTGGAAGGCGCGCCCGTTCGTCTCGAACAGACCCCTGGCGCGGCGGCGGCCCGCCTGGTCGATACGCCGTCCGGCCTGGCTATCCGCTCGGGCGGCGAGGGGGAGGCCTACGCCCGCCGCATCGAGAACCTGCTCAAGCGCATGGCGAGAGAACGCCTGGCCCACCATACCGGCGTCCATGCGGCGACCCTGAACCTGAAGGCGCCGCGCGTCGGCATCGGCGATCCCAAGAGCCGCTGGGGCTCGTGCACGCCGGGACGGGGCTCGATCCGCTATTCGTGGCGGCTGATCCTGGCCCCGCCCGAGATCCTCGACTACGTCGCCGCTCACGAGGTGGCCCATCTGGTCCACGCCGATCATTCCCCCGCGTTCTGGGGCGTGGTCGAGCGTCTGATCGGCGACCACAGGCCTTACCGCGCCTGGCTGCGCGCGCACGGGGCCTCGCTGCACGCGGTCGGCAGGGCTTAGTTTATCCCCGCCCTTTCCCGGGGCCTGATGATGGTCTCGCTGAACGGCGGGGAAGGTCTGATACGGCCAATCCGGACTCATCGGACTCTTCGGACACTGTTTTCACAGACCGGATCGTCCAACTGGACCCCGCCGCCACGGGAGACTAGATCAAGGCCCATGACCGACACCTATTCCACGCTCCTGATCGAACGCCATGCCGACGGCTACGCCGTGGTGACGTTGAACCGGCCCGAGGCGCTGAATGCGCTGAACTCGACCTTGCTGGGCGAGCTGGCCGCCTTTCTCGATACGGTCGAGACCGACGACAGCGTGCGCTGTCTGATCCTGACCGGCTCCGGCGAGAAGGCTTTCGCCGCCGGCGCCGACATCAAGGAGATGGCGTCCCAGTCCTATGCCGAGATGTACCGGTCCAACTTCTTCTCCGAGGGCGCCGACCGGCTGGCTCGCTTCAGGAAGCCGGTGATCGCCGCGGTCAACGGCTTTGCGCTGGGCGGCGGCTGTGAGCTGGCCATGCTGTGCGACATCATCATCGCGTCCGAGAAGGCGAAGTTCGGCCAGCCCGAGATCAATCTGGGCGTCGCGCCCGGCATCGGCGGCTCCCAGCGGCTGACGCGTCTGGTCGGCAAGTCCAAGGCCATGGATCTGATCCTGACCGGCCGCATGATGGACGCCCAGGAGGCTCTGGCCTCCAACCTGGCCGCCCGCGTCTATCCGGCCGAGACCCTGATGGACGAGTGCCGGGCCATGGCCTCGAAAATGGCGTCCCAATCCCTCTTGGCCCTGATGGCCAACAAGGAGATGGTCAACGCCGCGCTGGAGACGACCCTGACGCAAGGGGTCCAGTTCGAACGGCGCCTGTTCCACTCCCTGTTCGCCTTCGACGACCAGAAGGAAGGCATGGCCGCCTTCGTCGAAAAGCGGAAGCCTGAGTTCAAGCATCGATAGGGTCGGACTCGCGTTGACCCTTAGCGCCTCATCCGCTATAGGCCCGCCCTCTTGAGATTTCTCCGCGCCGCCGGATCGCCGGCGGCGTCTTCGTTACAAGGTCCGATAGACACATGGCCAATAACCCCGGCGCCAAGAAAGCGATCCGCAAGATCGAGGCCCGTACCGAGGTCAACCGCAACCGCCGTTCGCGCGTGCGCACCTTCCTGCGCAAGTTCGAAGAGGCCGTCACCGGGGGCGACCAGAGCGCCGCCAAGACCGCCTTCAATGATGCGCAATCGGAAGTCATGCGCGCCGTTTCCAAGGGCGTGATCCACAAGAACACCGGCTCGCGCAAAGTGTCGCGCCTGGCTGCCCGTCTGAAGAAGATGGTCGCCGCCTAGGACTGGAACTTCTCCAAAAAGCTTTTTAGTTCAACGCCGTGCAAGCCTCCGCTCGCGCGGCGTTTTGCTGTGTGCGGATAAATCGCATGGGGCCCTCGCGGTCCTGTTACAATTTTTATGACGGCGATTTTGCAAGCCTCGGAGGGGGTTAGCGGAGTCAACAAAAGAATCCATCGACAGGCGAACGAATCAGCGTTGACGCTCGCCTTTCGGGGGCTAGTTTGAAACCCGTCTTCGCCCTTCAGCCCCTGTGGATGAGGTGTGGGATCGAGGGGTCTCCTTCGGGATCCGGCGAAGATTCAAATGAGCGCAAGGCGTACGGACTGCGGGAGAGGCTTCTCGCGGACGCGGGAAAACTTGCGCCGAATTTCGGGCGTCTTTGGGCGCGGGTTTTGGGGAGTTTGGGCACGATGCCGAATATGTCGCCGCAGGAAGTCTGGGGTCAGGTCATCCAGGCTCTGCGCCTTGAGATCGGCGAAGGCCCCTTCACTTCTTACCTCGAGCACGCCCGCGTGCGCGAAGGCGAGGCCGGCGACCTGTTCCTGGTGACTCCGACGGCCTATGCCCGAGACTGGGTCGACCGCAATGCGATGCGCCGCATCAATGAACTTTGGCTGGCCCTGGACGCGGAGCGCCGCAGCCTGAAGGCCCGCGCCCGCGCCGAGTACGAGGCCGAGAACCCGGGGGCCATTGAAACTGGCGTGACGCCGCTGGTGGCCCAGCCGACCGTCTCGGTGGTCGCTGCGGACAGCCCGCGCGCGGTTCGCGCCGCCGGCCTGCAGGAGCGGCTGACCTTCGAGACATTCGTGCCGGGTAAGGGCAACGAGTTCGCCTTCGCCATCGCGCGTCAGGTCGCGTCCTGGTCCGATGGGCATTTCAATCCGGTGTTCTTCTGCGGCCCCTACGGCTACGGCAAGACCCACCTGCTGAACGCCATCGCCTGGGAGGCCCAGCGCCTGCGACCGGACGCCAAGGTTGTCTATTTGACCGCCGAGCGGTTCCTGTCGGCCTTCCTGCGTGCGCTCAAGGACAAGTCGATCGTCGCCTTCAAGGACGAACTGCGCGGCGCCGATCTGCTGTTGCTGGACGATGTGCATTTCTTCGCCGGCAAGCAGTCGACCCAGGAAGAGTTGTTCCACACCCTGACGGCCCTGATCGAGGAAGGCCGCCGCGTCGTGCTGGCCGGCGACCGTCCGCCGTCGGCCCTGACGGATTTTGAGCCGCGCCTGCGCAGCCATCTGGCCGCCGGCCTGACCTGCCCGGTCGAGCCTGCTGACCGGGCCCTGCGGCTGGCCGTGGTTGAGAAGAAGCTGGAAGCGCTGGAGGGCCTGAATCTGGTCTCGGGCCGCGCCCGACCCGAGCTGCTCAGCCACCTGGTCGACCGCACGCCCGGTTCAATCCGCGAGCTGGAGGGCGGGCTGAACACGCTGGCCGCCGCTGCCGGCCAGCGGATGTCGAGCCTGACCGTGGAAGAGGCCCAGACCTATCTGTCGGCGGGCTATCGCCCGACCGAACGCCGGATCACCGTGGACGAAATCCAGAAGGTGACCGCCGACTACTACGGCCTGAAGCAGGCCGACCTGCTGTCCGCGCGCCGCACACGTCAGGTCGCCCGGCCGCGTCAGGTGGCTATGTATCTGTGCAAGCAGCTGACGACCCGGTCCTATCCAGACATCGGGCGCCGCATGGGGGGGCGCGACCACACCACGGTGCTGCACGGTGTGCGCAGGATCGAAGCCCTGATCGGCGAGGACGAACAGATCGCCCGCGACGTCGAGGCCCTGACCCGCAAGCTGCGCGGCTAAGCGCGCTCCGATAGGTGGGAACCACTTATCGGATCATACTGCGCGGTGTTCAGAGGCCGAGCTCTGCTATCAAGGCCGGGGCGGTCAGACCGGCCTCTCTCAGCGTTTTGAGGCCGGTCGATCCGTCGCGCTTGGCCAGCCGCTTGCCGGTCTCATCCAGCACCAGCGGGTGGTGCCGATAGATCGGCGTCGGCAGCTCAAGCAGGGCCTGAAGCACCCGCTGCATCGCGGTCAGTTCGGCCAGGTCGGCCCCGCGGATCACATGGCTGATCCCCTGGCGCGCGTCGTCGATGACCGAGGCGACGACATAGCCGGCCCCGATGTCCTTGCGCCCGACCACCATGTCGCCCAGCGTCTCGGGCCGCGCCGTCTTGCGACCCGGTTCGAGCCCTTCTTCGATCCAGGTCAGATGATCGAACCCACCCAGATGCTCGCGCGCCGCCGCCAACGATAGTCGCCAAGCGAAGGGCCGCCCTTCGGCCAGGAAGGCGGCTTCTTCCCGCGACGGATGCGGCCCGCCGCGAAAGGCCTGGAGGTCGGCGGCATCTGTCATCGCCGCCTGCTCCTTGCGGGTGCGAAAGCACCGGTAGAGCAACCCCATCTCGCCCAGCCGCTCGATCGCCGCTTCATAGTCGGACCGGTGCTCGGACTGACGCAGCACCGGCGTCTCCCAATCCAGCCCCAGCCAGGCCAGATCCTCAAAGATCATCGCATCGTATTCGGGTCTGCAGCGGGTGAAGTCGGTGTCCTCGATCCGCAGCACGAACCGTCCGCCGGCTTCCTTGGCGGCGCGCCAGGCGACCAGGGCCGAATAGGCGTGGCCCTTGTGCAGATAGCCGGTCGGAGAGGGGGCGAAACGGGTGGCGAACACGACTTAATCGGCCTCGTCGAGCAGCGCCAGCCAATCGCGCGCTCCGTGAACGATCCGGAGGACCTGCACCTCATCGCGAACCCGATAGAAGATCAGATACGGGCCCACAGGGCGTCTTCGCACCTCCGCAACCCCGGCAAGAGGATATCGGCGCGGAAATCGACCCAGAGTGAAGCACGCTCGTTGAAGTCTCCGGCTCCAGGTCAGGGCCGCTGATGAGCTCTCCCGTGAAAGCCAATCTTCAATTTCGGCCAGGTCAGCAATCGCAATCGGGGTAATCCGAACCTTCACGCGACCGAACGCTGTCGGCGTTCCGCAAGCATGGCCTCGACCTCTTCTATCGCAATGAGGTCGCCGCGATCCGCCTCATCAATCCCCACCTGCAGCATCGCCTTCAGCTCGGCCAGCCGCGTCTCATGCTCTTCGACCAGCCGCACGCCGGCGCGCAGCACCTCGCTCTTGGAGCCGTAGCGGCCCTCCTTGACCAACCGTTCGACCACAGCCTCCAGGCCGCCGAGTTCAACCGTCATCGTCATGGCAAGGTCTCCCGTTCCGGATCTAATAATAACTATTATCCCGCCGCCTTCCAAGTTCGACTTGGGGGCAGGGGTCGTCTTGGCTATGGCGGCTGAATGCGCGCCCCCCTCAACGACGCTGCCATGGCGCAAATCCGCGCCGCCCTGGCCCAGGCCGACCCGGCGCTGGCGCGCGCTCATGCCGAGGCCCCGGCTCTGGCCTGGCGGATCCGGCCGACCGGCTTCGAGGGCCTGCTGGGGATGATCGTCGGCCAACAGGTCTCCACCGCCTCGGCCGCCGCCATCTGGGCGCGGGTCCAGGCCGGACTGGGCCGGGTGACGCCGGACGTTGTCATTGCGCGGGGTGTCGAGGGGATGCGGGCTGTAGGCCTCAGCCTGCCCAAGGCGCGCTACGCCGTCGCCCTGGCCGAGGCCGCGCCGGATTGGTCCGAACTGTCCCGCCTGGATGATGACGCGGCCCTAGGGCGCTTGGTCGCGCTCAAGGGGATCGGGCGCTGGACCGCCGAGGTCTATCTGATGTTCTGCGACGCCCGGGCCGACATCTTTCCGTCTGGCGACATCGCGCTGCAGGAGGCGCTGCGCTGGGCCGACCGGCTTGAGCGCCGGCCAGACGCCGATGCGACCGCCCGCCGGGCCGAGGCCTGGGGGCCGCATCGATCCACGGCGGCGCATCTTCTGTGGGCGTGGTATGGGGCGGTTCGGCGCGGCGACGTCCCCCATCCCATGAGGCCCGACTGATGATCCCGGATCCGACGCCGCTGATCGGCCCGACCCTGGTGTTTCTGGATTTCGCCGGCATGGCGGTGTTCGCCGCCACCGGCGCCCTGGCCGGCGCCCGCCTGCGTCAGGATCTGGTGACCATCATTTTTTTCGCCGCGGTCACGGGCGTCGGCGGCGGCACCTTGCGCGATCTGCTGATCAATGCGCCGGTGTTCTGGGTGCATGACTGGCGCTATGTCGCTGTGGCGACGGCGGTGGCCATCGTGACCTGGTTTGTCGGTGGCAAGGGCTGGCGAATGACGGCGCTGCTATGGCTCGATGCGGCGGGCTTGGCCGCCTATGGGGTGATCGGCGCCGCCAAGGCTATGGCTTACGGCGTGCCGCCGCTGATCTGCATCGTCATGGGGGCGCTGACCGCCTGTTTCGGCGGCGTGGTGCGCGATCTCCTGGCCGGCCAGCCTTCGGTCCTGCTCCAGCGCGAGGTCACCATCACCGCGGCGCTGTTGGCCGCCTCGACGTTTGTCGGTCTTCGGATGCTGGACGTGAGCGTCATGTTGGCCTCAGCGGTTGCGGTGTTGCTTGGCTTCGGCCTTCGCGCCGGCGCCCTGGCCTGGGGTTGGAGCCTGCCGGGGTTTTCGACCGGCCACTCCGAAGCGCCGGAAAAGCCGTCATAGGCGCGTCGCCGATCTCAGCTTACACTGTGATTCGCGCGGGGCCGGCGTGTCCCGCAGGGGATCGTGCGTGACGGGGGCGTGTCTTCAGTCCTGACGGTGTGACCAGTTCGGAGCGGGGGCCATGCAGGTCCTGACCCAGCCGCCTTCGGGTTGGCCGGCGCTCGTGCTGAACGCCGACTTCCGCCCACTGTCCTACTATCCGCTGTCGCTGTGGTGTTGGCAGGACGTGATCAAGGCGGTCTGGCAGGAACGGGTCGAAGTGATTCAGACCTATGACCGGGTCGTGCGCTCGCCGTCGCTGGAATATCGCCTGCCCAGCGTCATCGCGCTGAAGGACTTCATCGCCCAGGACCGCACCCCGGCCTTCACCCGGTTCAACCTGTTCCTGAGAGACGAATTCACCTGCCAGTACTGCGGGATCGGCGGGCGCGACATGACCTTCGATCATGTCGTTCCGCGCTCCCAGGGCGGCCGCACGACCTGGGAAAACATCGTCACTGCCTGCGCGCCCTGCAATTTGAGGAAGGGCGGTCGCACGCCCGTTCAGGCCGGAATGCCGCCGCGGTCCAGGCCGGAACAGCCCAGCGCCTGGCGGCTGCAGGCGCACGGCCGCCGCTTCCCGCCGCACTATCTGCACGAGAGCTGGCTGGACTACCTCTACTGGGACATCGAGCTGGAGCCCTGAGGCGCTCAGTCGCGAGACCGGTCCACTTGTGACGGGGTGGTGGCGGACGGCGTCTCATAGCCCTGATAGCTGTAGCGGCCGTCGTTGGCGGGTCGAGCAGGGTGCGGGCGGCGCGGCGTCTCTGCAACCGGGCGCGCTTCGTTTTCCATCCGGACCTCGTAGGGTGGCGGCAGGTCAGCCGGCGCGCCGAGCGCCACCGGGCGCGAATCTCGCGGCGGTTCCGCCATGGCGTCGTCCCAGGCGTTGGCGAAGTCGGTCATCGGATCGCGCTCGGCGTCGGGGTACAGGGGCTCGGGCGCTCGGGCCGGATAGGCCGGCGCGCTATCGGTGAACACCTCTTGGGTGGGCACGACGACGCTACGGGTTTCGGCGTCCAGCCGGGGCGGTACGCGCAGCCTTGCGCCGACCACCATACCGATACCGACCGCCGCCAGTGCGCCGCAGGCGGCGATGATCACCAGGGTTGCGTTAGGCGCCTGCAGGCCGCCGGAACGCTCGGGTCGAGCCATGGCTTCACGCCGCCCCGACAGCGTCGGCAACACGCGCAAAACCGTCCGCCTTCAGCCGTATGGCCAGGTCCGTCTTGATCCGGGAGGCCAGGCCCGGCCCCTCAAAGATGAGGGCGGAATAGAGCTGAACCGCCGAGGCGCCGGCGCGAATTTTGGCATAGGCCTCTGCGCCCGAGGCGACGCCGCCGACGCCGATCAACGGCAGCCGTCCCGCGCTTGCCTGATGGCACCAGCCCAGCACATGTGTCGACGGCGTCATCAACGGCGCGCCTGACAGGCCGCCGGCCTCGCGGGCGTACGGCGAACGCAAGGTGTCGGGCCGCGCCAAGGTGGTGTTGGAGACGATCAGTCCGTCGATCCGGTGGCGGATGCAGGCCTCGACCATCCGGCCGGCCTCGGTCTCGCTAATATCCGGCGCAACCTTCAGAAAGACAGGCGCACGCGGCGCCGGCAGGCCGGCTCTCGCCTTGGCGATGCGGCCGAGCAAATCCTCCAGCGCATCCTCCGACTGGAGGTTTCGCAGGCCAGGCGTGTTGGGCGACGAGACATTGACCGCGAAATAGTCGGCTAGCCCCGACAGCCGGGTCAGGCCGGTGACATAGTCCTCCGTCCGGTCCCCGGTGTCCTTGTTCGCCCCGAGATTGACGCCGACCACGCCGGTTTGGCGCCGACGCAGCAAGTTATGAGCAAAGGCGTCCAGCCCCCGATTGTTGAAGCCCATGCGGTTGATCACCGCCCGGTCCTCGCTCAGCCGGAACAGGCGTGGGCGCGGGTTGCCCGGCTGGGGTTTGGGTGTCACCCCGCCCAGCTCGATCATGCCGAACCCGCAGGCGAGCAGAGCATCCGGGACGCGCGCATCCTTGTCGAAACCGGCGGCGAGACCGATGGGGTTCGGCAATTTCAGCCCGGCGATCTCGATGGCCAGGACGGGATCATCCGGGGTGCGGTCGCGCGGCCCCAGGCCCATGGCCAGGCCGCGCAGGGCCAGGCTGTGGGCCGTTTCCGGGTCGAGCGTTCGCAAAAGCCCGGTGACGGCGTCCTGCACACTCATCGACCAAACTCCAAAAGGGCGCTGGCCTCGGCGTCGACGATCAGCGCCCGCGCTTCTACAGCGGCTGACACCGGCATGGGCCCATAGAGGTGAGGAAACAAGGCGCCGCCCCGCGAAGGCTCCCAGATCGGGGCGGGATCCAGCCGGTCTGCGTCGATGGAGATGAGCATCAAGTCATCCCGTCCGGCGAAATGCTTGCGGGCGGTGTCGCGCAACTGTCCCGCCTCGGAGAAATGGATGTAGCCGTCCGCCACATCGACTGCCGAGCCCTCGAACACGCCCTTGGCCACCGCAGCACGCCATTCGTCGCGACTGACGATCTTGAAGATAAGCCTCATATCAGGTCGCCGGGCCGCAGAAAGCCGTCATAGGCCAGCCGGCCCGAACTGTCGGCGGTGAAAACCACCGCCGAGCCCGGCGGGAATCCGCCCGAGAGACGTTCGAGGGTCGAGGGCGCGGCGGCCTGGTCGATCAACAGATCGACCGCCAGCCGATGGATCGCTGGATTATGCGCGATCAGGATCAGGCTTGTGCAACTGTCTTCGGCGTCTTCGATGCGATGACGCAAGGCGATGGAATCGGCGTCGTAGAGCCCGCGCTCGACCTCGGTGACGACGTCGCCGAAGGCGCCGCGCACGGCCTCCCAGGTTTCCTGCGCGCGCCGAGCCGACGACACGAGGGCGTGGTCGGGACGCGCGCTTCGCTCAGCCAACGCCCGTCCGATCGCCTCGGCGTCGGTCTGGCCGCGCCCGGTCAGGGCGCGACCGATGTCGCCTGTCTCGCTGGATGGCTGGGCCTCGGCGTGTCGCATAAGGATCAGTTGGCGCATGGCGTGGCCTTAGTCGGGTTCGCCGGCGATATCCATCGCGTCGGAGTCGATGAGAGCCCGCCCAGCCGGCTGAGGCGCCAGCCCCGGCGTCCGCCGCACCCGCGCGCGCTGGGCGACGGGCTTGGGGCGCAGCGCCAACTGGGACTTGATCGCCTCAAGCATGACCACGCCGGCCGCGCCGGGAGCCAGGCGGTCGCCCCAGGTTTCGAGGACATCGGCCATTCCCGACAGGCGGTCCCAGGGCGGAATGAACAGGGCCTGGGACCAAGCGAACGGCTCCAGTTCGGCCTCGCGGACTAGCCGCTCCAGCTGACCCCGGCTGTAGGGACGCCCGTCGCCAAAAGGGGTGTTCTCGCTTCGGGCCCACAGGCCGCCGCGGCCCGCCACCACCAGTACCAACCGGCCAGAGGGCTTCAGCACCCGGCCCAACTCGCGCACCAACGCCAGCGGATCGGGCGCCTCCTCGATGGCGTGGACCGCGACAATCCGGTCGAACACGCCGGTAGAAAAGGGCAGGGCGTCCTCCTCGACCAGGGCGGTTCGGCAGCGGGCGGGTCTCGGCCAGGCCTCGGCGCCCTGACTAAACGGCATGGCGCAAACGGCCCGCCGCGCATCTCGCATCTCGTCAAGCCACGGTGCGGCGTAGCCGATGCCGAGCACATCCTGTCCGGTGAGCGGCCCCCACGCGTCATTGAGGCGCGCGCCAATCAGCCGAGCCGCCATCTGGCCCAGCTGCGTCCCGTAGAAGCGGCGAATCTCGGTCACGTCGCGGCGCATCAGACCCTATATAGGGCAGATGACCCTTTCGATCCGCCAATTCCCGTGCCTTGACGACAACTACGGATTTCTCATCAAGGATGACGCGTCTGGCCTGACCGCCGCCGTCGACACGCCGGACGCCGAGGCGGTGCTGGCCGACCTCTCGGCGAGCGGGTGGGGGCGGCTCGATTTTACCTTCAACACCCATTGGCACCCCGACCACGCCGGAGGCAATGAGCGGCTTCAGGCGCTGACCGGATGCGAGATCGTCGGCCCCGAAGAGGTCCGGCGCATCGCGCCCCTGGATCGCGTTGTGGCGGCGGGTGATCAGATTGCGCTGGGCGAGACGGCGTTTCGGGTTCTGGATGTCGGCGGCCACACGCTAGGCCATGTCGCCTGGTGGGCGCCGACGGCCAGGGCCGCCTTCGTCGGCGACAGCCTGTTCGCCTTGGGGTGCGGTCGGATGTTCGAGGGAACGCCGGAGCAGTTCTGGGCCAGCCTGCAGCGTCTCGCCACGCTGCCGCCCGAGACGGCCATCTACTGCGCCCACGAGTACACCGCCGCCAATGCGCGATTTGCGCTGAGCGTTGACGACGATCCGCGCGTCGCGGCGCGAGCCGACGCGGTTTTCGCCCTGCGCGAGAACGGCCAGCCGACCGTGCCGACGACCATCGCGCTAGAGTTGGCGACCAATCCATTTCTGCGAGCGCCGCATCTGATGCCGGAGCTTGATCCGATTTCGGCCTTCGCGGCGATGCGCGCCGCCAAGGATGCTTTTCGCGGCTAGCGCAGGGCGCGCATCACGCGGGCGGATGACGGCCGGCCGGCAAGCCCCTGCGACGGTGCGATCGTAACAATCAAGGTGTCGCCATCGCGCTGGACGTTGGCGCCCATGCCTTCAACGATCGACAGGATGCGAAGGCCCGCCAGGCGATCCCGTCCGTTGCGGCTTTGGCTTAGCCGCACGATGCCGTCGACCGCCACGGTGGCGGTATCGCCATAGAGGTCATCGGTCGCCGGCTCGACGTCTTGGGCGCGAATTTCAAGCTGACCGTGAAGGGCCTGACCGCCGCGGGCGGCCTCGCGCAGCATGTGACGAAAGAGTGAGCGCACATCATGACGCGCGACCTCCAGCCGACCCGCCTCTCCCTCCACCGCGCAAGGTAGGCCGCCGGGCGCGCTGGAGGTGTAGAGCGTCAGGCCGCCCATGCGCGTGGCGCGTAGCACCACCTCGCCGATGTCGTTGCGGTAGTAGATGTCGCCGCGGATCCCGGCGCTGGGCCGAAGCGCCCAGATCTCGCTGGATTGCTCGTACTTTAGCAGGGGACGGCTAGGGTTGGATTGATCAAGAATGAAGGTGGGCCCGCCGCCACTCGAAATGCGAGCAACGGCGACCTCATTGCGCTGGCCGCCCCGGCCGAAAACGCGATCACGAAAGGACGGCCGCTCCTGGCTGGCGAGCGTCCACCAGAGAGTCTCGATCTGGCCCTGCAGGTCCAGCCGCTCTGCGCGCGCAGGCACGGCCGCAGACCCGATTGCGCACGCAACCAGGAGCACGAGGAACCAGGAAATTCTCGGGCGCCGTCCGACCATCGCCAGATCAGTGGAGCCGCAGCACGGCGGATTTACGGCGGCGCGGCGCCGTGTCTCAGCCCAGCATGTACTGGCCGCCGTTGGCGGAGATGGTCGAGCCGGTGATGAAGCTGGCGTCATCGCGGACAAGGAAGGCCACGCACGCGGCGATTTCTGCGGCCTCGCCCAGTCGCGACACCGGGATATTGCCGACGATGGAGGCCATGACGTTCTCGGGGATCGAGTCCATCATCTCGGTGTTGATATAGCCCGGGGCCACGCAATTGACGGTGATGCCCTTGCGCGCATTTTCCTGGGCCAGGGCCTTGGTGAAGCCGATCATCCCGGCCTTGGCGGCGGAATAGTTGGTCTGGCCGGCCTGGCCCTTCTGGCCGTTGATCGAAGAGATGTTGACGATGCGCCCGAAGCTGCGCTCGCGCATCCCCTCAATGACCTGGCGGGTCATGTTGAACAGGCTGTCCATATTGACGCTGACCACCTGGCTCCACTGGTCGGGCGACATCTTGTGAAAGAAGCCGTCGCGGGTGATGCCGGCGTTGTTGACCAGGATCTCGACCGGGCCGAAACGCTCTTCAACCTCGGCCACGGCGCGCTGACAATCCTCGAACTTACCGACGTTGCCCTTGACCACCATGATGTCCAGCTCTTCGGCGGTGGCGCGTGCGGCGTCGTCATTGCCGGAATAGCCGGCCGCGACATTGAAGCCGTCCGCCTTCAAGCGGGCCGAAATCGAGCGGCCGATGCCGCGGGTGCCGCCAGTGACCAGAGCGGTGCGAGCCATGGGTGTTTCTCTCCGTTTCAATGAGCGTCTCTTGCGGACGCGTGTTCTTTAAACGCCTTAGCGCGAGGAATGGGCCCGGTGAAGGCCCTCAATCGCGCTCGACGCACATGGCCACGCCCATGCCGCCGCCGATGCACAGCGTGGCCAGGCCCTTCTTGGCCCCCGACCGCTTCATCTCGTGCAGCAAGGTGGTCAGGATGCGCGCGCCCGAGGCCCCGATCGGATGGCCGATGGCGATGGCCCCGCCGTTGACGTTGACCTTGGTCGGGTCCAGCCCCAGCTCCTTGGTCACGCACAGGCTCTGGGCCGCGAAGGCCTCGTTGGATTCCACCAGATCCAGGTCCGCCACGCTCCAGCCGGCCTTCTCCAGCGCCTTTTGCGAGGCCGGGATCGGGCCGGTGCCCATGATCGCCGGATCGACGCCCGCCGTCGCCGACGAGACGATCCGCGCCAGCGGCGTCAGGCCGCGCCGCTCGGCTTCCTCGGCCGACATCACCACCAGGGCCGCGGCCCCGTCATTGAGGCCCGAGGCGTTGGCGGCGGTGACGGTGCCTTCCTTGTTGAACGCCGGGCGCAAGCCCGACATGGCCTCCAGCGTCGCGCCGTGGCGGATGTATTCGTCCTGGTCGACCACGGTGTCGCCCTTGCGGCCCTTGATCGTCACCGGCGCGATCTCGTCGGCGAACTTGCCGGCCTTCTGGGCGGCCTCGGCCTTGTTCTGGCTGGCCACGGCGAAGGCGTCCTGCTCCTCGCGCGTGATCTGCCAGCGCTGGGCGATGTTCTCGGCGGTCTGGCCCATATGATAACCGTTGAAGGCGTCCCACAGCCCGTCCTTCACCATGGTGTCGACCATGCCCAGATCGCCCATCTTCTGACCGGCGCGCAGGGCGGCCGAATGATGCGACTGGCTCATGCTCTCCTGGCCGCCGGCGACCACCACTACGGCGTCGCCCAGCTGGATTTGTTGGGCCGCCAGCGCCACCGCCCTCAGGCCCGAGCCGCAGATCTGGTTGATGCCCCAGGCCGCCGCGGCCTCCGGCACGCCGGCGCCGATGGCCGCCTGGCGGGCAGGCCCCTGGCCCTGACCGGCGGTCAGCACCTGGCCCAGGATCACCTCATCGACATCGGCGGCGTCCACGCCCGCCTGCGCCAGCGCCGCCTGGATCGCCGTTTCGCCCAGCTTGGAAGCCGGCAGAGAGGACAAGCCCCCCATGAACGAGCCGACGGGGGTGCGGGCGGCGGCGACGATGACGGCCTGGGTCATGGGTTAACTCCTCGGAAAAAGGTTGTTGCGCTTTTGCCTCAGGAATTCGTCCGCGTCATCTGAATCGAGGGAATCCGCCTCGAATTCACCGTCATTCAGCTTTCCATGCCTATGGTGAATGCAACGGCCGCTAGAGCCGACGTGTTGGGGTAGTCTCATGTCTGAACCACGTCGTAGAATTCTGGATCGCCTGTGCGTCGCCGACGCGCTGGATTTCATCGAGCATTATCCGAACCGGGTCGAGCGCCTGGCCGATCTGTGGGTCCATCTGGTGGGCCTGGGGTTGGCCGGCGTCGGCGGGATCGTGCTGGCGGTCCTGTCCGCCTTCGTCGGCGGGCCGGGGATGATCGCCGCCACCGCCATCTATGCGGTCTGTCTGATCGCCATGCTGGCCTGTTCGGTGGCCTATAATTTGACCCGTCCGAGCCGGGCCCGGCCGTTGCTGCGCCGGCTGGACGAGGCGGCCATCTTCCTGATGATCGCCGGCTCCTACACGCCCTTCACAACCCAGCGTTTCGAAGACCCGGTCTGGTCGATCGGTTTTACCGCCCTGGTCTGGACGCTGGCAGTGGGCGGCGTGATCGCCAAGCTGTTTGCGCCGCGCCTGAACGACGTCTTCTGGAGCGTGGTTTATGTCATCTTCGGCTGGCTGGCGGTGCTGGCGATCCAGCCGATGATTTCGGGCGTTTCGCCCATCGCCCTGGCCCTGCTGATCATCGGCGGGCTGATCTACACGCTGGGCTGTTTCATCTTCGTGCGCCAGGGCCTGCCGTTCCGCCGCGCCATCTGGCACGGCTTCGTCGTAGCCGGCGCCGGGGCCCACTATGCGGCCGTCATGGTCGGGGTCGTTTTCGCGGCGCAATAACCGGGGCTTTCCACCGTCTCGCGGTTGCGGGATACTGGGGCCATCGTTCAGTGCACGGGAAAGCAGTGTGGCCGATCAGAACACCGGGACGGACAAGGCTCAGGGCGAGCGCGTCGTCATCAAGAAATACGCCAACCGCCGTCTCTACAACACCTCCACCAGCGCCTATGTGACGCTCGACAGCCTGGCGACCATGGTCCGCGACGGCATCGACTTCGTGGTGGTGGACGCCAAGTCCAATGACGACATCACTCGATCCGTCCTGGCCCAGATCATCTTCGAGGAGGAGTCCAAGGGCTCCAGCCTCTTGCCGATTCAGTTCCTGCGCCAGTTGATCGGCTTCTACGGCGACTCGATGCAGTCGCTCCTGCCCAGCTATCTGGAGCTGTCGATGGACAATTTCATCGGCCAGCAGGAGCAGTTCCGCAAACAGTTCTCCTCCACCTTCGGCGCCGCGCCAGGCGCCGCCATGTTCGACGAACAGGCGCGTAAGAACCTGGCCATGTTCGAGCAGGCGATGAAGATGTTCACGCCCTTCGCCTATCCGGGGGCGCCGGGCTCTGCAGGCGCCGACAAGGCCGAGCCCCGGCCTGCGCCTTCGGCCCCGCCCAACCCCCTGCTGGAGGCCCAGGCCGCCGCCCTGGAGCAGATGCGCCGCCAGATGGAGGAAATGCAGGCTCAGTTGTCGCGGCTGTCCGGGGCGCCGCCCAAGCCATGACCGATCCGGTTCGTCCGCCCGCACCCGCAGGCGACCGCCGGGGCGGTGACCGTCGCCAGAGCCTGCGCCGGGCCAAGGCCCTCGATGACGGCCGCGATCTGGTTCCGATCGAGCCGGTCAAGGAGCACAGCCCCTCTCCACCGCCCCGGAAGGATGACGGCCCGTCCGCGTTCGAGGCTCAGGTTCTGGGTCAGGGCGGGGTCAAGCGCGGCCTGAAGGGTGGGCAGGAAGTGCTGAGCAAGGCGCGTTCGACCTACCTTAACTCGGAATATTCCGGCGGGTCGGACCGTCGGCCCAAGCCAGGACAGGTCAAGAAGGCCGATATCTAGCGACCCCGGGCCTGTGGCCCGCTCCTTGCTTGGACGGCCCGGTCAAGCAGACCGGATTGATCCATGGCCGCCGTCCTCACCTTCGCCGCCCGCGCCCTCGACACCCTGGTGGTGGCGCTGATCTTCGTGGCCTTTGGCTAGACTTCGACGTCGCCGCCGATATCAAGATCGCGCCGCGCGGTGATGATAGTGATGATGAAGCCCGCCATCACGTCCAGCAGGACCATCATCGAGATCAGGAAAAAGGTTGAGGTGGCGAAGGACGGCAGCAGCAGGAACAGGATCAGGCAGATCACGAACAGGCCCATCGACAGGGCGTGATTGATGATCGCCACCCGCTGGCTCGACGTCGACTTCAGCAGCTCGAAAAACAGGAAAATCAGGCCGAAGAAGACGATCAGGTCGCCGACGCCCAGCGACCAGACGCCGCCCGAGGGCATGTTGATGCTGATCAGGCCGGCCTGCAGCGCGAGGTCCGGGTTGGTCGCGGCGGTGCCGGCCAGGCTGGTCAGGGCGTAGATGGCATAGACCACCACCGGGATCGTCAGCAGCGGAAAGGCGGTCAGCATATCAGGTCCCCCTCGGACTCGGCCGTGCTCGATCTTATCGCCGTTCGGCCGTGCTCGCCAAGCGATGACGCGCGCTAGGAGAGCGGTCCGCCTAGACCTCCGACACGTTTCCCGGATTGCGTGAGCGTGTGCGCAGCCACATCACGCCGATCATGTCCGACAAGGCCGCCCACAGCCGGCCCAGGTTGGTGTATTTGGACCGACCCGTCTCACGGTGGCGGTGGTCCACGTTCATGAACCGGTTCTGATAGCCTTCGCGGATTACCAGGGCTGGCAGATAGCGGTGGATGTGATCGAAGTAGGGCAGGCGTAAAAAGACATCCCGCCGGAACGCTTTCAGTCCGCAGCCGGTGTCGTCGGCGTCGTCCTTGAGCATCCATTTGCGAAAGCCGTTGGCCCATTTGGAGGCCCAGCGCTTGGCTCCGGAATCCTGGCGCTTGGCGCGCACGCCGCCGACCAGCGCCACCTCGGGCGGGGCCGCGATCAGGGCGTCGGCCAGTTTGGGGGCATCGGCTGGCGGGTTCTGGCCGTCGCCGTCCAAGGTGACGATGATCGATCCCCGCGCCGCCATGACGCCTGAACGCACCGCCCGGCTCTGGCCGGCGTTCCTGGCGTGGCTCAGCACCCGTAGCATCGGCAGCTCGGCCTTCAACGCCTCCAACTCGGCCAGGGTCGCATCCCTCGACGCATCGTTGACGAACACCATCTCGAAATTTCGACCCTTGAAGGCCTCGGCGATTTCGCGCGCCAGCGGCGCGGCGGCACCCTGTTCGTCATGGACCGGGACAACGATGGAGATTTCTGGAGTCATTTGCTCCCCATAGCCGGTTTCGTCGGCGTCAGCGAGGGCGCGACCTTCGCGGCCAAACGCGCTATCTGATCCGCATGAGCGAACCGAACACGCCCGCCCCCTTGCGTCTGTGGATGATCGACGCCTCGGCCTACATCTTCCGGGCCTATCACGCCCTGCCGCCCCTGACGCGCAAGTCCGACGGCCTGCCCGTCGGGGCGATCCAGGGGTACAGCAATATGCTCTGGAAGCTCCTGAAGGACATGAAGGGCGAGGCGGGGCCGACGCATCTGGTGGCGATCTTTGATCACTCCGAGAAGACGTTCAGGAATGAGATCTATGGGGAGTACAAGGCCAATCGGCCGCCGGCGCCGGAGGATCTGGTGCCGCAGTTTCCGCTGGTCAGGACGGCGACCAGGGCGTTTGGCGTGCATGGGGTCGAGCTGGCGGGGTTCGAGGCCGACGATCTGATCGCGACCTACGCCCGGCTGGCCCGCGAGGCCGGCGGCGAGGCGGTGATCGTCTCGTCCGACAAGGATCTGATGCAGCTGGTCGGCGACGGCGTGGTCATGTTCGACCCGATGAAGGACCGCCGTATCGACACCCCCGAGGTGATCGAGAAATGGGGCGTCGGCCCGGACAAGATGATCGATCTTCAGGCCCTGGTCGGCGACAGCGTCGACAATGTGCCCGGCGCGCCGGGGATCGGGCCCAAGACGGCGGCGCAGCTGCTGGAGGAATACGGCGATCTGGACACGCTGCTGGCGCGGGCCGGTGAGATCAAACAGCCCAAGCGGCGCGAGACGCTGATCGACTTCGCCGATCAGATCCGGCTGTCGCGTCAGCTGGTGCGGCTGGACGATCAGGCCCCGGCGCCCGAGCCGATCAGCGACTTCGCCGTGCGCGATCCCGATCCGGTCGAGCTGGCCGCGTTTCTGGATGAGATGGAGTTCCGCTCGCTCAGGAGCCGCGTCGGCGACGGCAAGGTCCCGCCGCCCCAGGCCCCGAAAGGCCCGGCCGCCAACGCCCCGCCCCCCAGCGCCCCGGTCGCCTCGCCCCGCTATGCGCCGACCGCGGCCGCCGAGCCGGCGCCCGGCGCCGAGGGCTTCGACCTGGACGCCTATGAGTGCGTCCAGACCCCCGAGCGGCTCGACCACTGGATCGCCCGCGCCCTGGAGGCCGGCGTCGTGGCGGTCGACACCGAGACCAGCGCCCTGTCGGCCACCCACGCCGATCTGGTCGGCGTCAGCCTGGCGCTGGGGCCCAATGACGCCTGCTACATCCCGCTGGACCACCGGCCCCGCGCCGCAGAGGCCGGCGGCGATCTGCTGAGCGGTCCGGTCGAAACCGCCGCGCCGATCCAGCAGGTCCCGCTCCCGCTCGCCCTGGAAATGCTGAAGCCGCTCCTGGAGCACCCCGGCGTCCTGAAGATCGGGCAGAATCTCAAATACGACCTGGCCGTGCTGGCGCGGCAGGGCGTCGCGGTCGGCCCCTATGACGACACCATGCTGATCAGCTATGTGCTGAACGGCGGCGAGCATGGGCACGGTATGGATGAGCTGAGCCGCCGGCATCTGGGCCATGAGCCGATCCCGTTCAAGGCGGTGTGCGGAACGGGCAAGAGCGAGATCAGCTTTCGCCACGTCGAGCTGGCCCCGGCCACCCGCTACGCCGCCGAGGATGCGGATGTGACGCTCAGGCTGTGGCGTTTGCTCAAGCCCCGGCTGGCGAGCGAACGGCTGATCAGCGTCTATGAGACGCTGGAGCGGGGGATGCCCGCCGTCCTGGCCCAGATGGAGCGGGCCGGCGTCCGCATCAATCCGGGCGAGCTGAAGCGGCTGTCCTCGGAGTTCGGTCTGGAGATGGCCCGGCTGGAGGAACAGGCGCAAGGCCTGGCCGGCCGGCCGTTCAACATCGCCAGCCCCAAACAGCTGGGCGAGATCCTGTTCGGCGAGATGGCTCTGCCCGGCGGCAAGAAGACCGCGTCCGGCCAATGGGAGACCGGGGCCGCGACGCTGGAGGCCCTGGCGCTGAGCCACGATCTGCCGCGCGTCATTCTGGAATGGCGCCAGCTGGCCAAGCTGAAGGGCACCTATACCGACGCCCTCATCAACGCCGCCGACGACACGACCGACCGGGTCCACACCTCCTATCAGCTGGCCGCCGCCTCGACCGGGCGGCTGGCCTCATCGGACCCGAACCTGCAGAATATTCCGATCCGCACCGAGACCGGCCGCCAGATCCGCAAGGCCTTCATCGCCGCGCCCGGCCATGTGCTGATCAGCGCCGACTATTCCCAGATCGAGCTGCGCCTCCTGGCCCACATCGGCGACATCCCCGAGCTGAAGGCCGCCTTCGCCCGCGGCCTGGACATCCACGCCGCCACCGCCAGTGAAATGTTCGGCGTGCCCGTCGAGGGGATGCCGGCCGAGACCCGGCGCCGGGCCAAGGCCATCAATTTCGGCATCGTCTACGGCATTTCGGCCTTCGGCCTGGCCAACCAGCTGGGCATCGATCAGGGCGAGGCCGGGGCCTATATCAAGACCTATTTCGAACGCTTCCCCGGCATCCGCACCTATATGGACCGGACCAAGGAGACGGTGCGCCAGCAAGGGTTCGTCACCACCCTGTTCGGGCGGCGCATCCACATTCCGGCCATCCATTCCAAGAGCGCCGCCGAGCGCCAGTTCGGCGAACGCGCCGCCATCAACGCCCCCATCCAGGGCAGCGCCGCCGACATCATCCGCCGGGCCATGATGCGAATGCCGGGGGCGCTCGTTGAGGCCGGGCTGGAGACGACAATGCTCCTCCAGGTCCACGACGAACTGGTGTTCGAGGCCCCGGCGGCGGAGGCGGACCGCGCCCTGCCGCTGATCCGGCGGGTCATGGAACGCGCGGCGGAACCGGCGGTGGCGCTAAGCGTGCCGCTGGATGTGGAGGCGAAGGCGGCGGGGGACTGGGACGGGGCGCATTAGGGGGTAGAGGGCGCCGCCGGGTATCAGGCGGCCCGGGAGGTGAGGCGTTCGATCTGGGCGTCGAATTCGGACAGGATGGCGGCCCGCTCGTCGGGGTCGAGCCAGCGCGTGGTCGGGGGCGCGACCGTGCGCCAGAAGCGCAGCTCCTTGTCAGTCAGCGGCATGGCGTCGGCCTCGCGCAGGGTGCGCAGCAAAGCCTGCATCCGCACACGCACCGCCGCAGGGTCCGGCTGCGGCAGGGGCTGGGGCGTGGCACCAAAGAGGTCCGGCTGCGACATGGGACGATATTCCGCCGATTCGATGCGGCGTCTAGCCTCCATCCCGGTTGCGTCGCTACGCTCCACAAGCGATCAAGGGCCTGTTCAAGTAACTGTGGATGACATTGACGCTCGACGAGGCCGTCTCGAAATTCGGCAAGGCCGCCAAGGACAAGCTGAATAATCCCGGCGCACATGTCGGCCATCTGGACCAAGGGATTGGGCGAGTCCGAGAAACGGCGCTCATGCACGGGAGGCACCAGCTAGCCTTAGCCAGCGGCGATTCTAGCTCCTCTCAAATGTTGGAGGCAAGCGTCCTGATCTTGTGCATCCATGAAGAGGAAGACGGGAGCCAGTACCACGCTAGGCGTATCCGCGACTGCTTTGACCACGCCAAAGGATTCAACAGCGCGACGGATAGCATCCGGCGTAAGCGCACTAGCTGATTGCAGGTAAGGGGTAATCGACGCCGAGCCTGACGAAATCCCGTAAGACACGACACGAAGCCGCCCCTGAACGTGATTGCGTTCTAGTGCGGTCGCAAGTGGCAACAATCCCGACAGGTTCACATTGCCTGCGGTCGTCGTGACGTCGGCAACGACAGTCATGACCACGCCGATGGCTAACGAGCCAGCGGCAGGATTTTGAGGGTCACACGCTTGGCTGCGAAACCTCCGCCAAGCATATGTAACGCGGTATCGCCCTCGACGTAGTCCGGCGGTCTGAGAGAGCAGGGAAAGTTGGCCTGCTGAGTTAATTTCCTCAACAGTGACTTCCTCCTCGATGTTGTTGAGCACGGCGCGAATGTCGTCCTGCTCAAGGGAGTCCCATCGAACTGACTGCCCGCCCCAGAGTAGCGTTTCGTCATCAACGGCGGTGGGAGCGAGAGCAAGACGGTCACCTTCCTCGCCTGGAAGGGCCACGTCCATCTCGGCCATCGTTGCACACCCTGCCAAGGCAAGTCCAAGCACCAATAGTGCGATTCCTGTCCGCTTCATGCTGTTTCCCCCCATGCCGAGCAAATTGACGGGGAATATCCATTTCACTGCTACGTAAGGCAGTCAATAACAATGTTCTTTGTAAGTGGGCGCTGTTGGCTTTCGCGCAGGCGAAGGTCCGAAGATGAGCCCCGACGGCTTTCTGTTCGACGAGCGGCCCAACACTAAGAGTGACCGCTCCTGGCGCCCCCATCGCGCATACCGCCTCTCCACCGCGCGAGGCTCCGACCATGTTCACCCGTTTCGCCCGTCCGGACGGCCGGGGGGCCGGGGTCAGGGCGTCGAGCATTCGGGCGATCACTGAGCGGGAGGATGCGGGCTGAGTGGGGCGTCGTCGCCAGCTCGTTCGCCATTTCGGCATTGCATACCAGTGACTAGAGACTGAGACGCTGTTCTTAGTCAGGGGCCCCAAATGTGCCGATTACAGAAGCGCCTGCGATAGTCGATACTAGGCTGGCGACACCGAAATCCCGCATCAAAATGAGCGACATGACATCGCCCACTATCGTCGCGATTGCGCAAATGCGCTGCTTCATACCGCGAAATTCATTCTGGGAAACCAAGCCTCCAGAATAGAGGCGCCGAGTGGCGGCCGCCATGTCCGCCCGCAACGACGATGCCGACTGGTCAAAATCCCCCACCCTCAACCCGGGATCCCCGACCAAATGTTGCTTAATCTTGGTAGCGTTTTCCTTTAAAAAGTTCATAATTATGGCTATAGAATTTTGATTAAATCCCATGTCTCTGAGTAAATCTGACTCGTGTATCAAGAACATGCCAAATATTATATCTATGGCGTGGGGAGTTAATCTGTAGTAGGGAACGGCATAATGGCGGTCCTTTTCTGCCTCTGTTAGTTCGCCCCACGGCTTCGGCTTCGACGCAAAACTTTCGCAATATTCTTTGGATCGAGGAAGAAACGCCATCGCAGTTGGGTCGTATAAGACCAAATGGAGGGCGCCTTTGTGACGATCCATAAATGTTATTGCGTCTTTTATAATATCTTCGGATATGAGCTCAATAAGCCTCTGAATATCCATTCTATACTGATCGATTTCAGAAGAGGAGAAGCTGGACGTTGCATCTTCGAGCCAGCCAAAGGGTGTATCGAAGATGCGGTTCATTGCCTCTACGGCTTGTTCAAGCATCTCCTGGTTTTCGCTTATCGACATATGCCTCTCGCGAATTTCAACGAGACATTATTCATCAGATTCGCCGCGTGAGGAAGAAGATCGCTGGATTCGCCCCGTCCGCTCCTGACGCCCCCATCGCACACACCCGCCTCTATCACCGCGCTAGGCTCTGACCATGTTCACTCGGTTCACCAGTCCGGACGTCCCGGCTCTTCGCCCGGGTCGAGCCCGGGGGCGGTGGCCGGGATGACAAGCTCATGGCCGGCTGCAGGCGGATGTGCGGGAGAGCCCGGAGGCGGTGATTGCCGTGCGGGTGATGGAGGGGGTGGGGTCGGGTGGCCTCACTGAGGCCGTCACCCTCGGGCCTGGCCCGAGGGCCCATCGGGACGCTGTCTAGTTGGTCGTTGTTGGAGCCCGGTCTCTCCGCAGTGCGATCTTTTCTGGCGCTAGAGGCTCGGTCGATCCATGGGCCCTCGGGACAGGCCCGAGGGTGACGGATGCTCGGTGTTTTGCGGGGGTTTAGGCTCGCTGCGCTCGACCCCTCATCCGGCAGGCTGCGCCTGACACCTTCTCCCACAAGGGGAGAAGGGATTTGGGGTGTGGGCGCTCGCTTTTTTGCGGGGATGAGCGGCTGCGCCGCCCCCTCCACCCCTTCGGGGTCCCCCTCCCCATTCGCTGTGCTCATGGGGAGGAGACTTGAGCGTGGCCGGCGGGAAATGCGGGTGTGGGGAACCGCGGAGGGGGCGCTTTGTCCCCGCCCGCGTGCGTGGCCGCACAATGCCGGGATGGGCAAGCTGACGGATAGGCAGTGGGAGGACCTGTTCGCGCGGGAGGCGCGCGGGGAGCGGCGGGGCGATCTGGCGGAGGTCTACGGCGTCAGTGAGCGGGCGATCCGGAATCAGGCTGCGAAGCGGGGGGTGGCGACGGATCGGCGGCGGCGGCCGCCGGGCGGCTGGCCGGAGGATCAGGTGGTCGGGCGTGCGGGCATGAGCCGGGCGCGGTGGCGCGAGCTGTTGGCGCGCTGGCACGCGGGTGAGCGGGACGTGGATCTGGCGGAAGACTACGGGGTCTCGGTCGGCTCGATCCACCGGGTGGCGCGCGAGCTGGGGGTGCGCAAGCGCGATTGCCCCGAGGCGGTGCGCAAGCGGACGCCCTGGCCTCGCCCCTCACGCGATCCACAGGTGCGGGCGGCGTGTCGGTTTGAGGCGGTGGCGGGGGATGTGGGCGGAAGCCTGGAGGCGCTGGACGTGACGCGGGCGAAGGCGGCGGCGCAGGGCGTGATCGAGGCGGTGGAGCTGTTGTCGCGAACGGAAGAGGCGATGTGCCGGGCGGCCGCGCAGCGGCGCAAGCTGGAGGCGGCCGGGACCGAGGCCGGTCGCGCCCCCTCCACCGGCTACGCCGGTCCCCCTCCCCCGCAAGCGGGGGAAGATCAGGCGCGCCTGGTTCTGCATCCGCACCAGAGGCCGCCGACCCGAGCGGAGGACGGGGGCGACTGGTCGACGTGGCTGGTGCTGGGGGGGCGCGGGGCGGGCAAGACGCTGGCGGGGGCGGCGTGGGTGGCGGCGCAGGCGCTCAGGCTGGGGGACGGGGGGCGGATCGCCCTGGTCGGGGCGACGATCCACGATGTGCGCGAGGTGATGATCGGCGGGCCGTCGGGGCTGATGAGCCTGGGGGTGTGGGGCGAGACGCGGCCGGTCTATGCGCCGTCGCGCAGACGGGTGCTGTTTCCGGGCGGGTGCGAGGGTTGGGTGTTCTCGGCCGAGGAGCCGGACCGGCTGAGGGGGCCGCAGTTCCACTGTGGCTGGGCCGATGAATTCTGTGCGTGGAAGCCGGGGTCGGGGACGCAGGATGCGCTGGCGATGCTGCGGCTGGGGCTGAGGTTGCGGGGATTGAGGCCGGCGCAGAGAGGCCCCTGCACACCTTCGGGGTCCCCCTCCCCATCCGAAGGGGATGGGGAGGAGACGTTTGGGCCGCAGCTGGTGATCACGACGACGCCCCGGCCGACGCGGGCGCTGAAGCGGTTGATGGCCGAGCCGGGGGTGGCGGTGACGCGGGCGGGGACGGCGGCCAATGCGGCGCATCTGGCGCCGGGGTTCGTGGCGGGGCTGACGGCGCTGTACGGCGGCACGCGGCTGGCGGCGCAGGAGATCGACGGCCAGGTGGTCGACGACGGCCTGGCCCTGTTCAGCGCCGAGATGATGGCGGGATGTCGGGGCGCGCGACCGGCGGCGCGGTTTGAGCGGGTGGTCGTGGGGGTCGATCCGTGCGTGACGGCGGGGGGCCACGCCTGCGGCATCGTGGTGGTCGGGCGGGCCGGCGGGCGGGCGTTCGTGCTGGCCGACCGGACGGTGAAGGGGGTGTCGCCCGAAAGCTGGGCGCGGGCGGCGGTGGCGGCGGCGCGCGACCACGGGGCGGCGGGGCTGGTGGTGGAGGTCAACCAGGGCGGCGAGCTGGTCACCGGGCTGCTCCGGGCCATCGGCGGCGGGGCCGAGGTCAGGCCGGTGCGCGCCAGCGTCGGCAAGCGGGCGAGGGCCGAGCCGGTGGCGGCGCTGTACGAACAGGGCCGGGTGATCCACGTCGGGGTCGGGCTGGAGGCGCTGGAGGAGGAACTGATGGGGATCGGCGAAGAGGCCGGGGATCTGGACCGGGCCGACGCCCTGGTCTGGGCGGTGAGCGAGCTGTTGCTGGGCGAGCCGGGGGCGACGCCGCGGGTCAGCGCGGCGGGGCCTGAGCCGCGACCCTGGGGCCTGGCGCGGGGGAGCGAGACGGATCTCAGCGCGCCGGGGCCGTGGCCGCGCCTGCGCTGAGCGGCTATCAGGGCGCGATGCAAGAGTTCGACGTCCTGATCGTGGGGGCCGGCGCGGCCGGGATGATGTGCGCCATCGAGGCCGGGCGGCGGGGGCGGCGCGTGCTGATCGTCGATCATGCGCGGGCGCCGGGCGAGAAGATCCGCATCTCGGGCGGGGGGCGGTGCAACTTCACCAATCTGGGCGCGGGGGTCGGGGCGATGCTGGGCGAGAACCCACGGTTCGCGACCTCGGCGCTGAAGCGGTTCTCGCAGAGGGACTTCATCGCGCGCGTCGATCGGGCCGGGATCGCCTGGCATGAGAAGACGCTGGGGCAGCTATTTTGCGACGGCTCGTCCAAACAGATCGTGGCGATGCTGACCGGGCAGATGGCCGAGGCGGGGGTGAGCTTGAGGCTGGGCGTCGGCGTGGCCGAGGTCGAGCCGGGGTTCCGGGCGCGCCTGAGCGACGGGGCGGCGGTTCGGGCGGGGGCGCTGGTGCTGGCGACGGGGGGCAAGTCGATCCCCAAGATGGGGGCGACCGGCTGGGCCTATGAGACGGCGCGGGGGTTTGGATTGCGGGTCACCGAGACGCGGCCGGGGCTGGTCCCGCTGACGTTTGAGGCGGGACTGCTGGAGGAGACCAGAGCGCTGTCGGGCCTGTCAGTGGATGCGGTGGTCTCAGGCGGCGGGACGCGGTTCCGCGAGGGCCTGCTGTTCACGCACCGGGGGCTGTCGGGACCCAGCGTGCTGCAGATCAGCTCCTACTGGCGCGAGGGCGAGGCGATCACGGCGGACCTGGCGCCGGACGCGGATGTGTTCGCTCTGTTGAAGGCGGCCAAACAGGCGAACGGCAAACAGGATGCGGCGACGGCGCTGGGGCACATCGTGCCCAGGCGGCTTGCGGACTGGATCTGTCAGCGGACCGGCGTGGAGGGGCGCCTCGGCGACCAGAAGGATCAGGCGCTGAAAGACCTAGCGGACGCGGTCAAGGTCTGGCGCGTCAAGCCGGTTGGCTCGGAAGGCTATCGGACGGCGGAGGTCACGCTGGGCGGCATTGCGACGGACCAGCTGGACCAGACGACGATGCAGGCCAAGGCGGCGCCGGGCCTGTATTGCATCGGCGAGGCGGTGGACATCACCGGCTGGCTGGGCGGCTATAATTTCCAGTGGGCCTGGTCGTCCGGCTGGGCGGCGGGGCAGGTCTGCTAGTCGGCCTTGTTCCCGCCGATGAACCAGCCGGCGATGCAGCTGACCAGGCCAGTGACGACGGCGGCGCCGACGCCGGGCCAGAAGCCGATGACGTTGAAGCCGCCCAGCATCATGGCGACCAGGCCGATGGTGGCGGCGTTCACCACCAGCAGGAATAGGCCGAAGGTGATGAAGGTGATCGGCAGGGTCACAAAGGTCAGGATCGGCCGCACCAGGGCGTTGACGATACCCAGCAGCACGGCGGCGGCGATCAGGCTGCCGGAGGAGAGCACCTCGACGCCGGGGATGATCTCGCTGGCGAGCCAGAGGCCCAGGGCGGTGACGACGGCTTGAAGGATCATACGAAGCATGGCGTCAGGATGCAGAGCGACCGACCCTGTGTCCAGCCGGTTCAGGAGTCAGGTTTGGAAAGTCGGTCCGACTTGACTCGACCCGTGCGCGACCCGACCTAGCCAGGGACGAGGGAGAGGCGAAGATGCAGGGAACGCTGAAGAAATTTGGCCGGCCGGCGGCCCTGGTGCTGGGCGCGCTGGCGTTTGTGGCCCTGGCCTTCAACGCCCTGACCTCGGGGCAGGGGCCCAATCCGGTCAGCGATGTGGGGGCCTGGACCGCCTGGGCCGGACGCGATCCGGTCAACGCCCTGGTGATGCTGGTGTCGGCGCTGCTGGCGGGCTTCGGGGCCTGGGGCACGGTGTCGAACCTGATCAATCCCAACGCCTCACGCGAGGATCTGGAGCAGCAGTCCGAGCAGACCCGCGAAGCGGTCCGCGCCGCCGGCGACGGTTCGGCGGAGCGGGACGCGGGGATGGCCGAGCACCTGCGCCGGCTGGAGGCCAAGCTGGACGCCATGGGCGCCGGCCAGGGCGCGGCCTTGCAAACAGGCGTCGGCATCAGCCCGGCCCAGACGCTGGCGACGGTGGCGGCCTCGACCGGACCGGAACTGGCCAAGGCGCGCGACGCGATCCGCAAGGAAGACCCGCGCGCAGTGGTCGCCGCCCTGATGGAGACGCAAGGCGAAGACCGCCGCGCCCGTCTGCTGGAGGCGGCCGGTCTGGCCGAGCGGTTCGACCTGAGGCTGGCGGTGCAGGCCTATGAGGCGGCGATGGAGATCGCGCCGGACGTCGACAATCTGAACAGGCTGGCGATGTATCGTGACATCCTGGGCGACGCCGCCGGTGCACGGGCGGCGGCCAAACAGGCGCTGGAAGCGGCCGGCGACGACGAGAGCCGGTTCACCGGTCTGATGAGCCAGGCCTGGACCCTGTTTGATCACGATCCGGTCCAGACCGCCCAGGTCATCGCCGAGGCCGACGGCCTGGTCGGTCAGTTGAAGAAGGCGGGCAAGTTGAACCGCTTGCAGCTGGCGCAGTTCAATCAGCAGAAGGGCAATCTGGCGCTGGCTCAGGGCCAGGCCAAGGCTGCGCGCGACCACTTCAAGGCCGCGCTGGATGATTCACGCGCCTACGCCGGGACAATCGACGACGTCGAATGGGGCCTGCTGGCGACGGGGATGCTGTCCGAGCGGATCGCCGATGCATCGCGCGCGGCCAAGGACTTGCCGGCGGAGCGAGCCGCGCGGGAAAACGCCCTGGTCAGCTACAACGACCTGCTTGAGCGCCAGGCGGACCATCAAGGCGCGCTGGATGGTCTGGGCCGGGTGCATCATGCGCTGGGCGACCTGTCCATCCTTGAGGAGGACGAGCCAAGCGTCGCCCTGGCGGCCTATCGACGGGCCGTGGCGGTGCGCGAACGACTGCACGCGGAGGATCCGGGCCGGACCGCCTGGCTGACCAATCTGCTGGAGAGCCGACGACGCGAGATGGTCGCCTTGCTCAAGGTCGGAGAGCGCGATCAGGCCGGCGCCAGCGTGGCGCGGCTGGTTGATCTGGCGGCGCAGGTTCCGGACGCCAAGAGTGCGTGGCTGGCGTCATTGGCCCGCTCGCTCGGGGCGCTGGGGCGGACCGAGCAGAATGACGGGCGAAGCGTCCAGGCGGTCGCGGCCCTGGAGCCCTCGGTCGCCATGGTGGAACGCATGAGCGCCCATGCCGAGGACGGGCACAGCTATATCTCGATCGGCTATCAGCCCTTTGAGGCTCTGTTGCTGGCGCGGCGCAGCCTGGGCGACCCGGCTGGGGCGGTGGCGGCGGCGGATCGGGCGCTGGGTCTGTATCGCATTCTGAGGTCACGCGCGCCGGACGACGCCGACGCCCTGCGCCAACAGGCCCGAATGTCGGCCATGAAAGCCGAGGCGCTGGAGCAGGCCGAAGACTGGACGGCGGCGGCGGCCGGCTTTGATGAGGCGCGCTCCGCCTTCCTGGCTCATGCCGCGATGGCGCCGGACGATCCTGAATCTCAGTCCAATGCACAGGTCTGCCTCGACCAGGCCGCAGAGGCTCGCGCAAAGGTCAAATAATGCGACGGTTTTCATCCGCTCGCGCGTTAGATGTGTCTCAGGCCCGGTTCATCGGGATGTTGCGACAAGGTCGGCATGACGCAGGCGAGATTGATGGGTTCCAAGCGGTTTAAAATGCCCGGCGCGGGCGGCCTGCGGCTTTGGTTGATGATCGCCGGCGGCGTGCTGGCCGTGGCGGCGGCCATCTGGTTTTTCTTCCTGCGCGGGGAAGAGGCCGAGCCCTACCGGACCGAGGCGGTCACGCGCGGCGATATCGTCAGTTCGGTGTCGGCCTCTGGCGCCCTTGAGGCGCTGGACACGGTCCAGGTCGGCTCGCAGTTGTCGGGCCAGGTGACCCAGGTGCTGGTCGATTACAACGACACGGTCCGGCGCGGCCAGGCGCTGGCCTATCTGGACGCCCAGACCTACGATTCGCGCATCGAGCAGGGCCGGGCCCAGGTCAATTCGGCCTCGGCCCAGGTCGCCCAGCAGCAGGCCAGTCTGGCCCAGGCGCGGGCCAATCTCGACCTGGCCCAGGCCGAATACAATCGCCAACGCTTCCTGTTCGACCGCGGCATCACGGCCCAGGCGGCGCTGGATACGGCCGAGGCTCAACTGTCGTCGGCGCGGGCCGGGGTGCAGACCGCCCAGGCCCAGATCCGCTCAGCCGCCGCCGGGGTGGCCCAGCAGCGGGCCTCGCTGAGCGCCGCGCGGGTCGAACGCGGCCGCACCGTGATCACCGCCCCGATCGACGGGGTCGTCATCGACCGCCAGATCGAACCGGGTCAGACGGTGGCGTCGGGCCTGAACGTGGCGGTGCTGTTCACCCTGGCGCGCGACCTGACCCGGCTGCAGGCCGAGCTGCTGGTCGATGAGGCCGACATCGGCCAGGTGCGCCAGGGTCAGCCGGTGCGCTTCACCGTCGACGCCTTTCCGGACCAATCCTATGAGGGCGTCGTCACCCAGGTCCGCGCCCTGCCGACGAACGAGAATAACGTCGTGGCCTATACGGTGGTGGTCGAGGCCGAGAACATCGGGGCGCGGTTGATGCCGGGCATGACGGCCAATGCCGACATCATCCTGTCGCGGCAGCAGAATGTGCTGCTGGTTCCGTCTTCGGCGCTGAGGTTTACGCCGGCGGGCGCGGATGTCGGGGATGTCTCGGGCGGCCGAAGCGGCTTTCGCGGCCCGCCGGGCGGCGGCGGGCTTCCGGGCATGGGCGGCGGCGGACGCGAGCGCGGCGGCGGCATGGCCGGCCGGGTGATCGAACAGCTGGAGCTGACCGACGCCCAGCGTCGCCGGGTCGAACCGATCCTGACCCGCGCGCTGCAGCAGGCCCGCCAGAGCGGCGGCGGCAATGGCGGCGGCGGGCGCGGCCAGCGCAGCGCGGCGCGGACCGAGGCGCTGAACGCCGCCTTCGACGAAATCCGGCCGCTGCTGAACGCCGAGCAGCAGGCGCGGCTGGAGACCCTGAGAACCCGCATGGCCGGCGGCGGCCAGCGTGGCGTCGTCTGGGTGCTGCGCGACGGCGAGCCGGTTCAGGCGCCGGTGCAGATCGGCGCCAGCGACGGACAGCGCACCGAGATCCTGTCCGGGGAATTGCGTGAGGGCGATCAGGTCATCACCGGCGGCGGCCCGCGCCCGGACCGCGCCGACCGCGAGCGGGCCCAGGGACAGGGCGGCGGCCGGGTGCGGCTGTGATCGGCCTGCGCGACCTGACCAAGACCTATGTGATGGGCGACGAGATCATCCACGCCCTGGCCGGGATCAGCCTGGATATCGGGCGCGGCGAGCACGTCGCGGTGGTCGGGCCGTCGGGCTCAGGCAAGTCGACCCTGATGAACATCCTGGGCGGACTGGATCGGCCGCAGGCCGGCGCCTATGACTTCGAGGGCGAGGCGGTCGCGGCCATGGACGACGACGACCTGGCCGCCTTTCGCAATCGCCGGATCGGCTTCGTCTTTCAGTCGTTCCAGCTGCTGCCGCGGTTGAGCGCGGTGCAGAATGTCGAGCTGCCGATGATCTACGCCGGGGTCGAACCCGGCGAGCGGCGCGAACGCGCCGTCGACCTGCTGGAGCGGGTCGGGCTGGGCAACCGGCTGATGAACAAGCCGACCCAGATGTCGGGCGGCCAGCAACAGCGCGTGGCCATCGCCCGCTCGCTGGCCAACCAACCGGACCTGCTGCTGGCCGATGAGCCGACCGGGGCGCTGGACACCACGACCTCGGGCGAGATTCTGGCCCTGTTTGAAGAGCTGAACAGCCAGGGCCTGACCTTGCTGGTCGTCACCCACGACAATGAGGTGGCCGAACGCGCCGCGCGGCGTATCGCCTTTCGCGACGGCAAGATCGTCTCGGATGACGGAGGTGTGGCATGATCCTTCCAACACCGCTCGTCCCCGCGAAAGCGGGGAGCCAGTCCTGTCCAGTAGATCGCCGGCGCCCCCGGACACCGGGGGGCGTTTCGCCTCGCGACCAGTTGGCGCCCAAAGCCCTGGGTCCCCGCTTTCGCGGGGATGAGCGGTGGTTCAATTGAGACCCGGCGAGCTGGCGCGGTTCGCGGTCGGGGCCATTGTCGCCCATCCGATGCGCTCGGCCCTGACGGCGCTGGGCGTCGTCATCGGCGTGGCGGCGGTGGTGATGATGACCTCCATCGGCCTGGGCGCCCAGCAGCGGGTGACCCAGGCGATCCAGGGCCTGGGCGTCAATATGCTGATCGTCACGGCCGGCTCGGGCGGCGGCGGTCCGGGCGGCTTTGCACGCGGCGGCGCCGGATCAGGGGCCAGCCTGACCGACGATGACGCCGAGGCGCTCCGGCAGATCGATGGGGTGATCGCAGTGTCGCCCGCCGTGCGCGGCTTTCAGCAGATCGTGGCCTCGGGCGCCAACTGGAACAGCCGGGTCGAGGGCGTGACGCCGGACTATCTGGTGGCGCGCGACCTGACCCTGTCGTCGGGCGAGATGTTCGACGACCGCGCCGCCCAGACCGGCCGCACGGTGGCGGTGCTGGGTCAGACTGTGGTGACGGAACTGTTCGGCGAAGGCGTTGATCCGATCGGCCAGCGGATCCGGCTGGGCCGGGTGCCCTTCACCGTGGTCGGGGTGCTGGACTCCAAAGGCCAGTCGGGTGTCGGTCAGGACCAGGACGACATCGTTCTGGTGCCGTTGCAGGCGGGACGCTCGCGCCTGTTCGGACGGCGGGTCAGCGGCGACGAGGTGCAGCAGATCTACGTCAAGGCGGCCGACGAGGACGTGCTCTATGACGTCGAAACGGCGGTGAACGAACGCCTGCGCGAACTGCACCGGATCCAGCCGGGCCAGGACGACGACTTCTCGGTCCAGAACATGACCTCGATCCAGGAGGCCGCCGGGGCCGCGACCCAGACCTTTACCGTTCTGCTGGCGGCGGTGGCGGGGGTGTCGCTGGTGGTCGGCGGGGTCGGGATCATGAACATCATGCTGGTCTCGGTGACCGAGCGGACGCGCGAGATCGGTCTGAGGATGGCCATCGGCGCGCGGCGCAGCGACATCCTGACCCAGTTCGCGCTGGAGGCGGTGGCCCTGTCGTTTGCAGGCGGCGTGCTGGGCCTGTTGATCGGGGTCGGCGGGGCGATGCTGATTTCAAAGCTCGGCGATTGGCCGAGCGCCATTCCGGTGTGGGCCGCGCCCGTGTCGCTGGGCTTTTCGATGGTCGTGGGGCTGGTGTTCGGGGCCTATCCAGCCTGGCAGGCCGCGCGGCTGGACCCGATCGAGGCGCTGCGGCGCGAATAGGGACGGCGGGGCTGACCCCACAGAACAAATCAGGTACCAGGGAGGGATGTCTGACCTCGTCCTTGATCGACCCGAAACGGGCGGCCCGTCCCTGATGGACGCGCGCCGGGTGCTCGGCGAGGTCTGGGGCCACGCCGATTTTCGCGGGATGCAGGCGGGGGTGGTGGCCGAGGTGCTGGCCGGGCGCGACGTCTTGGCGGTGCTGCCGACCGGGGGCGGCAAGAGCGTCTGCTATCAGGTTCCGGCTACCTTAAGGCCCGGCGTGGGGCTGGTGGTGTCGCCGCTGATCGCGCTGATGACCGATCAGGTCGAGGCGCTGGTGCAACTGGGCGTGGCCGCCGCACGGCTGGATTCCAACGTGGCGCCGGACGAACGCGAGGCGATCTGGAGTCGGGCGCGGGCCGGGGAACTGGACCTGCTTTATGTGTCGCCCGAGAGTCTGGCCAATCCGGGCATGGTCCAGCGGCTGATCGAGCTGGACCTGTCGCTGATCGCCATCGACGAGGCGCACTGCGTTTCCCAATGGGGCCATGACTTCCGGCCGGACTATCGCAGTCTGGGCCGTCTGGCCGAACTGTTCCCCGGCGTGCCGCGCATTGCGGTGACGGCGACGGCCGATCCGCGCACGCGTGAGGATATTCTGGCTTCGCTCAAGCTGGAGGGCGCGCGCGTCTTCGTCGACAGTTTCGCGCGGCCCAACCTGCGCCTGGCGGCCGAGCGCAAGGACGGCGGCCGGGCTCGCACCGATCAGCGCGTGGTCGAGCTGGTGCGGGCGCGGACAGGGCAGTCGGGCGTGGTCTATTGCGGCGCGCGCGAGGCCTGCGAGCGGCTGACCGAGGCGCTGGTCGAGGCCGGGATCCCGGCTATCGCCTATCACGCCGGCATGGCCGGGCTGGACCGGGACCGGCGGCTGAAGCGGTTCCTGTCCGAGGACGGGGCGGTGATGGTGGCGACCATCGCCTTCGGCATGGGCGTCGACAAGGCCGATGTCCGCTTCGTCATCCACGCCGATCCGCCCGGCTCGCTGGAGGCCTATTGGCAAGAGGTCGGGCGGGCCGGTCGCGACGGCGAGCCGGCGGACTGCATCACGCTGTACGGCCCGTCGGACATCGCCTGGAGTCTGCGGCGGCTCGAGCGGCAAGCCATGCCCGATGAGGTGCGGCAGGCCCAGGTCAAGAAGGCGCGTCAGCTGTACGCCATGCTGGACGGGGCGGTGTGCCGCCAGGCGGCGGTGCGGCGCTATTTCGCCGAGGACGCGGCTGAGCCGTGCGGCGTCTGTGATCTGTGCGATGCGCCGCCTGAGCTGTTCGACGGCACGGTGGCGGCGCAAAAGGCCCTGGCGGCGGTGCAGCGGCTGGGCGGCCGGTTCGGGCGCGGCCGGGTCGTCGACCACCTGACCGGGCGGACCAAGGAGCCGCAAGGCTGGGAGACGGCGCTGTCGACCTGGAGCGTGGGGGCCGACACCGCGCCGCGCGGCTGGCGCGAGGTGATCGACCATCTGTTGTTCGAGGGCCTGCTGGTCGAGGACCCGAACGAGGGCAAGCCGCTGCTGGGCCTGGGCGACGCCGAGGCGGTGCGCGCGGTCTATCGCGGCGAGCTTGAGATCCGCATCCGGCGGGCGCCGGACAGCTATGACGCCTCGACCCGGTCGGGCAATCCGCGCCGGCGTTCGGGCGTGCGCAGCCCTGGTCCCGCCGAGGTGCTGGCCCCGGAGGTCCAGGTCCGGTTCGATGCGCTGAGAGCGTGGCGGCGCGAACAGGCGGCGACCCAGCGGGTGCCGCCCTATGTCATCTTCCAGGACCGGACCCTGGCCGAGATCGCTCGCGCCGAGCCGGGCACGCTGGAGGCGCTGGGCCGGATTTCCGGCGTTGGCCAGAGCAAGCTGGCCCGCTATGGCCAGGCGGTGCTGGGGGTGCTGGCGGGACTGGGGTGACGGCTCAGTAGCCCACGCCGGTGAGATACAGGCCCTGAGGCGGCGCGACGGGGCCGCAGGCGGTGCGGTCGCGGGCGTCGAGCGCGGCCTTGACGTCGGCGCGGGTCCAGCGACCGGCCCCGACCTCGGCCAGGGTGCCGGCCATGGAGCGGACCTGGCGGTGCAGGAACGAGCGCGAGGCGAAGATCAGATGCACCTCCTCGCCGACGCGGCTGACGGCCGCCTGGTCCAGGGTCTTGATCGGAGATCTGGCCTGGCATTGCAGGTCGCGGAAGGTGGTGAAGTCGTGGTGGCCGACCAGGACCTGGGCGGCGGCGTGCATGGCCTCGGCGTCGAGCGTCTTCTTCAGATGCCAGACCCGGCCCTTGTCGAGCGACGGCGGGGCCGGGCGGTTGAGGATGCGGTAGAGGTAGCGGCGCTCGGTGGCGGAGAAGCGGGCGTGCCAGTCGCCGTCGGCGATCTCGGCGTCCAGCACCGAGACGGCTTCTTCGATCAGATGGGCATTCAGGGCGTTCAGCACGGTGCGGGCCGGCCAGGCCTTATCCAGATCGGCGTGGACCACCTGGCCGGTGGCATGGACGCCGGTGTCGGTGCGGCCGGCGGCCTGGAGCCGGACGCGCTCGCCGCAGAAGTTGAAGATGGCGGTCTCGACCGCTTCCTGCACCGAAGGCAAACCAGCCTGGGCCTGATAGCCGTTGTAGAAACCGCCGTCGTATTCCAGCGTCAGGCGATAGCGCGGCATCAGCTGACGACCGTGCCGGCGGCGATGGGGAAGCCGCGCACGAATTCGTCGTTCGATTGGCGGCCCTTGCCCTCGCGTTGAACCAGGGTGAGGCGAACGGCGCCGTCGCCGCAGGCGACTTTCAGCTGATCGTCCAGGGCCTCGCCGGGCGCGCCGTTTCCTTGCGACAGGCACGACATCAGGGCCTTGACCCGCACGCCCTCGATCTCGAACCAGGCGCCGGGGAAGGGCGACAGGCCGCGAATGTGGCGGTCGATCTCGGCGGCCGGACGGGTCCAGTCGATGCGGGCCTCGGCCGAGGTGATCTTCTTGGCGTAGGTCGGCTCGCCGGCCTGGGGCGTCTCGACCGCGCCGCCGCGTTCGATGGCCGCCAGGGCGCGCGGCAGGAGCCCGGCGCCTAGCCGCGACAGACGCTCGGACAGGGTGGCGGCGGTATCGTCCGGCGTGATCGGCGTCTCTTCGCTCAGCAGGACCGCGCCTTCGTCCAGGCCCTCGCTCATGCGCATGACCTGAACGCCGGTGGTGCGGTCGCCAGCCATGATGGCGCGCTGGATCGGGGCGGCGCCGCGCCAACGCGGCAGGAGGCTGGCGTGGACGTTGAAACAGCCCAGGCGGGGGGCCTCAAGCACCTCAGACTTGAGGATCTGGCCGTAGGCGACGACGACGGCGGCGTCCAGGTCGAGCGCCTGGAAGGCGGCGATCTCGGCTGGGTCCTTCATCGAGGCGGGGGTGCGGACCGCAAGGCCCAGGCCCCGGGCGAAGGCGTGGACCGGCGAGGGCTGAAGCTGCTGGCCGCGCCCGCGCGGACGCGGCGGCTGGGAATAGACGGCCACGACCTCATGGCCGGCGGCGACCAGCTCGGCCAGGGCCGGGACGGCGAAGTCGGGGGTTCCCATAAAGGCGAGGCGCATGGGCGCGGCCTCTAGCCGATGGGCCGGATCAATACCAGCGGGTCTCGACCCCGCCGCCCTCGTCCCATTCGCCGCCGGCGTCCAGCGTCTCGTCGAAATCGAGCAGGCGGTCGATCAGAATGCCGGCGGCCACGCCGACCAGGGCGAAGACCAGGATGGCCCCGACGCCGACGGCGCCGGCGGTCTCGGTGCGGGTCAGGCGGCGGCGAGGGGCAAGACGATAGCGGCGCATCAGGCGGCCGCCTTGGCGCGCATGGCCTTCTTGACCTTGGTGACGGCGCGGTCGCGGCGCAGCCGCGAGAGATGGTCGATGAACAAGACGCCCTCCAGGTGATCCATTTCGTGCTGGATGCAGGTGGCGAACAGGCCGTCAGCCTCTTCCTCCACGGGGTTGCCATTGTAGTCGAGCGAGCGGAGCCTGACCCGGACCGGGCGTTCGACCTCGTCGAAATATTCCGGCACCGACAGGCAGCCTTCTTCGTAGAGGCCGACCTCTTCGGACCTCCAGGTGATTTCCGGGTTCACGAAATAGCGCGGCTGGGGTTCCTCATCCTCGCGCGCCAGGTCCATGACGATGACGCGCACGGGCTCGCCGATCTGGACGGCGGCCAGACCGATGCCGGGCGCGTCGTACATGGTCTCAACCATATCATCCATCAGCCGGCGCAGGTCGTCGTCGACCGCCGGGACGGGTTCGGAAATGCGCTTGAGCACCGCCGTATCAGCGGGCGTGTCGCAGGTAAGAATGCGGCGAATGGCCATGCCGATCAGGTAAGCGCGGCGCGGGTCAGGGTCAAGGCGAGCGCGCCGCGCGGGCGGCGCGCTACAAGCGCCGCGTTTGGCCCTATAGGTGGGGAATGATCGCGTTCAATCTCGCCGCCTACGCCCATATGGGCATCGCCAATCCGGTGTCCGAGGCCGCGATCCGGGCGGCGCTGGATCAGACGGACCTGAAGCCGGGGGACCGGGCGGCGGAGCTGGGCTGCGGCAATGCGGCGGCGGCCATGGTGCTGGCGCGTCATGGCCTTCAGGTGCTGGCGGTCGATCGCGGCGAGGACATGGTCGGGCTGGCGCGGCGCAAGGTGGCCGAGGCGCGGCTGGATGACCGCATCACTGTGCGCCGGGGCGAGGCCGCCGAGATCGCCGGGGCCGAGGCGCCGTTTCGCCTGGTCGCCGCCCTGGGCACGACGGCGCTGGCGGATTTCGGCCAGTTGGCCTCATGGATCGCGCCGGGCGGATGGCTGCTGTGGGGGGATCTGCTGTTTCACGGCGAGCCGGTGCGGGCGTTCATGGAGGCGGGTCTGACCTACGACACCGATGCCGGCTGGCGTGCGCGCGGCCGGGCCGCCGGACTGAAGCTGGTGGATGCGCGGATCAGCGATGACGCGGATTGGGACGCCTATCTGGCCGATATGGAGACGGGGGCCGAGGCCTGGATCAGGGCCAACCCGGATCACCCCGGTCGACCGGCGGTGATGCAGCGCGCCGCGGGCCTGGCCGCGCTTTATGGGCCGGCCAGTCGCGCGACCCTGGGCTTCGGCCTGTATCTGTTCCGAAAGCCTTGATCCAAACCCTTCGTTAACCACGCGCTAGGCAAAACTCGCCGGGTTGTTTCCGGAGTGAGCGCGCGTGAACGGAGTCGAAGTCCTGGACGTTGGGCGGGACGCCATCTGGCTGACCATCCAGCTGTGCGCGCCGGTGCTGATCGTCGGCCTGATCGTCGGTGTGCTGATCGGCCTGATGCAGGCCCTGACCCAGATCCAGGAAGCGACCCTGATCTTCGCGCCCAAGATCCTGGCGATCTTCGTGGCCCTGGTGCTGTTCCTGCCGTTGATGGGGGCCATGCTCGGCGGTTTCTTCCAGCAGATCGCCGGCCGCATCGCGGGCATGTAGATGGAGCCGTTTGCGGCCGCCGACGAGGTCTGGCGCGCGGCTCTGGTGTTCGCGCGCGTCGGGGCCATCGTGCTTTTGATCCCCGGGATCGGCGAGAGCTATGTGCCGCCGCGCATCCGCCTGTCGTTCGCGCTGCTCCTGGCGCTGGCTCTGACGCCGGTGGTGCAGGCGGCGATGCCGGCTCTGCCCGCCACGATCAGCGGCATGGCCGGATGGATCATCCGCGAGGTCATCGTCGGTCTGATGATCGGCTCGGTGCTGAGGCTGTTCCTGTCGGCCCTGGGCGTGGCCGGCGAGATCGTCTCGCTGCAGACGACGCTGTCGTTCGCCCAGACCGCCAACCCGCTCCAGGCCCAGCCGGGCACGACCATCGCCGCCTTTCTGACGCTGCTGGGCGTGGTTCTGGTGTTCGCCACCAACCTGCATCACCTGTTCATCGCCGCCATGGTCGGCAGCTACGAGGTGATCCGCCCGACCGGCCCGCTGATCTATCAGGACGCAACCGAGCTGATTCTGCGCACGGTGGCGGATTCCTTCGCCCTTGGCGTGCAGCTGGCGGCGCCGGTTCTGGTCTTCGCCCTGATCTTCAACCTGGCGACGGGACTGGTCGGGCGGGTGATGCCGCAGTTTCAGATCTTCTTTGCGGCGACGCCGCTGAACGTGCTGCTCGGCCTGTCGGTGTTCGCCCTGTCGCTGGGCGTGCTCGGCATGGTCTTCATCGACCGTTACCGGACGGTCGCCTCGTTCTTTTCGGGGGGATGAGGCGTGGCGGAGGAACAGGACAAGTCCTCAAAGACAGAAGAGGCGACACCCCGCAAACTTGATGAAGCCCGCAAGAAGGGCGACGTCGCCAAGACCCAGGATCTGGCTTCGGTCCTGGCGCTGGCGGCGTCGATCGCGGTGATCCTGTGGGGCGGGGCCTGGCTGTCGTTGAACCTGGCTGAGACGCTGGTTCCGTTCATCGCCAATCCGCACGAGATGGTCGGGGCGCTGGAAGCCGGCGGCGGAACCGACATCGCCCGTCTGGCGGTGATGTCGCTGGCCCCAGCGGTCGGGCTGGTGATGGCGGCCACCATGCTGGCGGGCGCCGGCGGCAACATCGTCCAGTCCGGCTTCATGTGGACGACCGAAAAGCTCAAGCCGGAATGGTCGCGAGTGTCGCCGCTCAAGGGCTTTGGGCGGATCTTCGGGCCGGATGGCCTGGCCCAGTTCGTCAAGACCTTCCTCAAGGTGCTGGCCACCGGGGCCATCGCCTGGATCGCGATCAAACCCCATGCGGTCGAGTTCGCCGGGATGTCGGCCATGGCCCCGGCGGCGATCCTGCCCGCGTCGATGAAGATCGCCGGGTCGCTGATGATCGGCATTCTGTCGTTCCTGGCGGTGGTGGCCGGGATCGACTGGCTGTGGCAGCGGCACCGCTTCGCCGAGAAGATGCGCATGAGCCGTGATGAGCTGAAGGAAGACTTCAAACAGTCCGAGGGCGATCCGCACGTCAAGGCGCGCCAACGCCAGCTGCGGATCGAGCGGTCGCGCCGGCGCATGATGGCGGCGGTGCCCGAGGCGACGGTGGTGATCATGAACCCGACCCACTTCGCCGTGGCCCTGAAGTATGAGGCCGGCGAGACGCCGGCGCCGATGTGCGTGGCCAAGGGCGTCGACAGCCTGGCGCTGAGAATTCGCGCGGTGGCGGAAGAGGCCGGGGTGCCGGTCATTGAGGACGCGCCGCTGGCCCGCGCGCTGTACCCCGCGGTCGAGATCGACCAGGTCATTCCGCGCGCCCACTATGAGGCCGTGGCCAAGGTGCTCGGATTCGTTCTGGGCGCAGGCCGTCGGCGCGTTCGGTGATAGGGTGCCGATGACTGATTCGACCGGGAGCCCCGCCATGAGCCAGGCGATCCAGAAGCGGCGTTTCGACCCGTGGCTGTTCGTGGCTGCGCCTCTGTTCATGCTGGCGGTCGCGGCCGCAGCCTATCCGGCGTTCCGGGCCGACCCGGTTTCGGCCCCAGGCCTGCTGTTGCTGGTCGGCCTGACGGCGGTGGCGGTGATTGGTCTGTTCGCTTTCGGCCGGGTGTCGGAGGCGACGCCGCAGCTGGAAGCCGATGATCTGCTCGGCGCCCTGGAAGAGCCCTCGGCCATCGTCAGCCCCGATGGCCGCATCCTGGCCGGCAACGCCGGCTGGAAGGCCGCGGCGGCCGCAGTCCGGCGCCTGCCGCGCGGTCGCGCGGCTCCGGGCCTGTACCAGGCCTATGCTGAGGCCCGCGAAGGCGGCACCGGGCGCGCCCTGGCCCGGATCGAGGGCCAGGATTGGGAATTGCTGGTCTCGTGGGCGGGGGCGGAGCGGTATCTGGTGCGCGTGGCGCCCGAGGCGGTGCTGGCGCCGGTGATGCCGGTTCAGGCGGTGGAGCCGCCCCGCTCCACCGACACCGCCGGTCAGCGGGCGGCGGCGGCCGGCGCCCCGTTCGGCTCAGCGGTCGTGCGGGGATCGGACCTGTTCGAGGGGGAAATCGTCGAGTGCAATGCGGCGCTGCCGGTGCTGCTCGGCGGGCGGGCGCGGCCGAGCGCGCGGCTGGCCGATCTGCTTGATCCGGCGGGCATGGCGGATGCGCGCGACAAGATGGCGGCCGGTTCGGTCGGGCCGCTGGAGCTGACCACGCCGGGACCCGAGGCGCGGACCCTGCACCTGTACATCGCGCCCGAGGACGACGCGCGGCGCGTCTGGCTGTTCGACGTCTCGGATCAGAAGGCGATGGAGGTGCAGCTCAACCAGTCGGCCAAGATGCAGGCGATCGGCCAGTTGGCCGGGGGCGTGGCCCACGATTTCAACAACATCCTGATGGCGATCCAGCTGCGGCTGGATGATCTGTTGCAGCGCCATTCGCTCGGCGACCCCTCGTACGAGGGATTGAGCGAGATCCGCCAGAACGGGGTCCGGGCCGCCGATCTGGTGCGCAAGCTGTTGGCCCTGGCGCGCAAGCAGACGGTCCGCCGTGAGCGGCTCGACCTGGGCGAATTGATCTCGGAATCAGAGGTCTTTCTGCGCCGACTGATGCGCGAGGACGTCAAGCTGGAGACCGACTACGGCCGCGACCTGCCCGAGGTGCTGCTGGACCGCAGCCAGTTCGAGACGGCGTTGATGAACCTGGTGGTCAATGCGCGCGACGCCATGAAGGGACATGTTGGCCCCGGCGAAGGCCGGGTCCGGGTCCAGGTCCGCAAGGTCGATGGCCGGGCGGCGCGGGCGGGCGGCTGGGCCGAGGCGCCGGAAGGCGACCTGGCTCTGATCGAGGTGTCCGACAACGGACCGGGGGTTCCGGCCGAGCTGAAGGCCAAGGTGTTCGAGCCCTTCTTCACCACCAAGGCCGTTGGCGAGGGCACCGGCATGGGCCTGGCGTCGGTCTATGGCATCGTCGACCAGTCCGGCGGGCATATCGTGCTGGCCGATGGCGAGGCGGGCGGGGCGGTGTTCCGCATCTATCTGCCGGCGGCCAAGGCCCAGACCGAGGAGGAGCCCGCGCCGCGCCCCGTCGCCAAGGCGCCGCGCCAGCCGCGCGACCTGTCCGGGGCCGGGCGGATTCTGTTCGTCGAGGACGAGGACATGGTCCGGGGCATCGCCGCCAAGCTGCTGCGCGCGCGCGGCTACGAGGTGATCGAGGCGCCGGACGGCGAGGCGGCGCTGGAGCTGGCCAAGGAACACGCCGGGACCATCGACATGCTGATCTCGGACGTGATCATGCCGGGCATGGACGGGCCCAGCCTGTTGCGGCACGCCCGCGAATATCTGGGCGATGCGCCGGTGATGTTTATCTCGGGCTATGCCGAGGCCGAGTTCTCGGATCTGCTGGAAGGCGAGAGCAACGTGTCGTTCCTGCCCAAGCCGATCGACATCAAGACCCTGGCCGAGACGGTCAAGGACCGGTTGCGCGCAGGCCAGGCCGACGAGGTCCGGACCGCCGCGCCCGAGACAACGGCGGCCTGAGCGGGGATATCTCAAGCGCCGTGATCAGCCGGCGGATCGACGGGCCTGGCGGGTCGGCGGGGGCGTGGACCCGGCCGAGATCCGCACGAAACGGTAGCCGCGCCGATTGAGGTCATCGAGCAGGCCGGGCAGGGCCTCGACGGTGCGCGGGTGGATCTGGTGCAGGATCAGCACCCCGCCGTCGGTCTGCTCCAGATTGGCGATGGCGCGCCGGTGCACGCCGTCGGCGCCGATCGGCTTCCAGTCGTCGGCGTCGGCCTCGGCCCCGACCACGATGATCCCCTCCCGGTCCAGCCAGGCGCGCAGACGCGGATTGTCGTCCAGGCCGGGGAAGCGGAAGAAGGGCTCGGCCAGGCCGGGCGAGGCGGCCGCGTTCAACGAGACAAACCCACGATGGATCTGGGCCTGGCCGGCCTCATCGGACCAGCGCGACAGATTCATCGGATGCGACCAGCTATGGCTGGCGACGCCGTGGCCGCGCCGGATCGCCTCGTGCACCAGCTCAGGCCGGTTTTCGATCATGGTCCCGACATGGAAGAACACCGCGCGGATGCAGCGCTCCTCCAGAATGTCGAAGACCCGCTCGTCGCCCAGGGGCGCCGGCCAGGGCCCGTCGTCGAACGTCAGGGCCACCGTGTGCGGCGGCAGCGGCGTGCGCGGATACTGGATCGAGCCGTAGCCTTGGGGCGAGGGCTCCAGCACGATGACCTCGGTATTGGCCGGATAGGCCGGATTGGTCGGGCAGGGGCCGCCGGGGTCGAACGGCGGGGGCGGGGCGTCGATCTCGGCCCGAGACGGGGCTGCGGCCGCGACGGCGGGTCGGTCCTGGACGTCGCCGATGGCCAGGCCGTAGCCGAACACGACCGTAGCCGCCATGAGCACGAGCCGCCGCACTCAGGCCCGCCTCGTCGACGGACGCTGGACCGCGCGCGCCCAGGCGGCGCTGCGTCGTCGCGCATCTGGCATGACGATGTCCCCTCGTCTCACCCTGTGATCTCCAGACTGAGGGAGCGAAACTATCGTGTCGTCTCGATTCGCCTGAGACGTTAACATTGACGCCTTGAGCTCGAGCGCCGCAATCCGGCCCCGCTTGACCGCTAGCGGCGCCTCGCTCAGGGGTGGGCGATGGGACTGCTGATGGATCTGACACGGCGAACAATGGCGCTGGCGGGGGGCGCGGCGGCGGCGCTGGGCCTGGGTTCGCGCGCCCACGCCCAGGCGATGACCGGCCCGTTTGCCGACGCCCTGGCCTATTCGGATGAGCGTGGCGGGGTGTCGGTGCTGATCCAGCGCGGTCCCGACCGTCTGCTTGAGGCCTATTCCAACGGCGGCGGGGCCGACCGGGCCTGGCCGATCCATTCGGGGACCAAGAGTTTTTCGGGCGTCCTGGCCTGCCATCTGGTGCGCGAAGGCTGGCTGGATCTGGACCAGCGGGTCGCCGACGTGATCACCGAGTGGCGGGACGATCCGCTCAAGGCGACGATCACGGTGCGCCAGCTGCTCAGCCTCACCTCGGGCGTGGTCGCGGGCGGCTTCGGCGCGCCGCCCACCTATGAGGAGGCCGTCGCGGCGCCCCTGGCCACGGCGCCGGGTGCGCATTTCGAATACAATCCGGGACCGTTCCAGGTCTGGGGCGAGCTGGTCCGGCGGATGCTGGAGAGCCGGGGCTATCTGCCCGATCTGCTGGGCTTCCTGCGCTCGCGGGTGATCGACCCGGCCGGGGTCCAGGTCGCGGACTGGCGCCTGCACGGCGGCCAGCCGACCTTGCCGACCGGCGTGCGGATGACGGCGCCGGAATGGGCCAAATGGGGCCGCTGGGTGCTGGACGGCGCCGGCGGCGCGGAGCTGACGCCATGCTGGAGCGGGACCGAGGCCAATCCGGGCTACGGCCTGTGCTGGTGGCTGCTGAGGCCGGGCTTGATCGCGCCCAGTGCGCGCAGCGGCATGGGCGATGACGGGGCCGAGATGGCCGAGCGCGGCGAGGATATCCGTCTGGCGGCCGGGGCCGGAGAGCAGAAACTCTATCTGCTGCCCGCGCGGGATCTTTTGGTTGTTCGCCAGTCGCGCGGCTTCGGCTCGGCCCTGGCCGGATTCACGCCCGGCTGGTCGGACACCGAGTTCATGCGGCGGGTGCTGAGGGGGCTTTGACGGTCGCCCTGAAGGCCTTTGGACCATGGTGTGGCGGCCTGTGCTCCGCGCGCCGGCGATAATAGTCGCGTTCGGCCCGGTAGGCGTCACGCCGGGCGTCTTCGGCGGCGACCCAAACGGCGAATTCGGCGACCATCAGGGCGTCCTGCATCAGGTAAGGGTCATAGGTCACACAGCCCGACAGACCCAGCGTCCCGGCCAGCCCGACGGCGGCGAGGCGTAGACGCGCCATCCTCATGAATTTCATTTCAGCCTCCCTGCGGCCAGGGTGGACGGGCGTGACGCCCTCAACCACTGATCGAACATGATTCTGTCACGGCTCATCACCCTTACCAAGCTTTCACTCGCCCGTGCCGGGCGGCGGCGCTAGGGTTTGCGCCTGATTTCCAGGCTGGGAGGCCCTGACCATGATTGATCGTCGCCATCTGATGATGACCGCCGCCGCCGGCGGCGCCCTGGCCGCTTCGGGGTGCTCCATCTTGCCGGGCGAACCGGAAATGGCGTCGCCGACGCCGGCTCCCACGGGCGGCTCGGACCCGGCGGTCGCGGCGGCGGCCAATGCGCTGTATGATCGGGCCTTCCAGGAGGCGGTGGCGGACAGCGCCGAGGGCCTGACCAGCCTGGGCCTGGATCGTCAGCCTCAGTTCGCCTGGGCGCGCTCGCGTCTGGACGACCGCACGGTGGCGCATCTCAACCAGCAGGCCGATCAGAGCCGGGCCATCCTGAATGAGCTGAAGGCGCTGGACCGCTCGCGCCTGACCGGCATGGACGCGATCAACTATGACACCCTGGTCTTCGTGGGTGACACCTCCGAAGAGGGGCGCCGGTTCGACTATGGCGCGCGCGGCTTCCCCCAGGCCTATGTGCTGAACCAGTTGTCGTCGGCCTACACCAGCATCCCGGACTTCCTGGACAGCCAGCATACGGTTGAAAACGCCGAGGACATGGCCACCTTCCTCAGCCGCGTTGAAGCCTATGGCACGGCGCTGGATCAGGAGACCGAACGCGCGGTCGCCGACGCCGGGCGCGGCGCCGCCCCGACCGACTTCATGATCGACAAGACGCTGCTGCAGTTGCGCGGCGCACGCGCCGTGCCGGCCGCCGAGGCGGTGCTGGCCCAGGCGGCGACGCGCAAGGCGACCGAAGCCGGCCTGCCGGACGCGGGCCCTGAGGCGACAAGGATCATCGAAGCGAGCGTCTATCCGGCGCTGGACCGCCAGATCGCGGCGCTTGAGGCCATGCGCCCGACGGCCACGCACGACGCCGGCGTCTGGCGGCTTCCGGACGGCGAGGCCTACTACGATTGGGGGCTCAAGACCTTCACCACCACGACGATGACCGGCGAAGAGGTCCATCGGATGGGCCTGGAGCAGGTGGCCGAGATCGAGGGCCGCATGGACGCCTTGATGCGCGAAAACGGCCTGACGCAAGGCACGACCGGCGAGCGTCTGACGGCGATGGGTCGTGATCCGCGGTTCCTGTATCCCAACACCGACGAGGGCAAGGAGCAGCTCCTGGCGGATCTGAACCGCCAGATCGAGGTGGTGACGCCGCGCCTGACCCCGCTGTTCGGCCAGCACCCACGCGCCGCAGTCGAGGTGCGCCGCGTGCCGCCGTCGATCGAGGCGGGCGCGCCGGGCGGCTACTACAATCGGCCCTCGCTCGACGGGTCGCGGCCGGGCGCCTACTACATCAACCTGAGGGATACGGGCGAAAACCCGAGCTGGACCTTGCCGACCCTGACCTACCATGAGGCCAATCCGGGCCACCACTGGCAGATCGCCCTGGCTCAGGAGGCCGAGGGTATTCCGATGCTGAGGAAGGTCGTGGGCTTCTCGGCCTATTCGGAGGGCTGGGCCCTCTATGCCGAACAGTTGGCCGACGAGATCGGAATGTACGCCGACGATCCGTGGGGCAAGATCGGCTATCTGCAGTCGTTCCTGTTCCGGGCCGTGCGCCTGGTGGTCGATTCCGGGGTGCACAAGCTGCGCTGGAGCCGCGAACAGGCCATCCGCTACATGACCGAGCACCTGGGCGAGCCGGAATCCAACTGGGTCACCGAGATCGAGCGTTATTGCGTGTGGCCGGGCCAGGCCTGTTCCTACAAGGTCGGCCAGACGGTGTGGGACAATCTCAGAACCGAGGCGCGCCAGACCATGGGCGACCGCTTCGACCTGGCCGGCTTCCATGACGCGGGCCTCCTGGCCGCCGCCATGCCGATGGCGGTGCTGGAGCGCCGCATCCGCGACTGGGCGGCGGGGGCGTAAGGGGCGGGTGCGGCGTCTTCTCCACATCCTTGATGGGGAGGGGGACCCCGAAAGGGGTGGAGGGGCATCTCTGCGCCGCACGGAAGTCTTTAGTGACGCACCGGCCGACGGCGGCGCAAGCGGCGGGGGCGGATTTCCCCTCCACCGCTTCGCGGTCCCCCTCCCCAACGGCTTCGCCGTCAGGGAGGAGACTTGTCGTTACCCTCCGTCGGTCCAGACGGTCTTGTAGAGGTCGAAGCGGCGGTCGCGCAGGTTGCGGACGGTGCCTTGCGACTTGGCCCAGGCCAGGTCGGATAGATCCAGGTCGGCGACGGTGATGGTCTCGACGTTCTCAGAGGCCTCCGCCGCGATGCCGTCGCGCGCGAACGGGAAGTCGCACGGCGTCAGGATGCAGGACTGGGCGTACTGCACGTCCATGTTCTCGACATTGGGCAGATTGCCGACATTGCCCGACAGGGCGACGTAGCACTGGTTCTCGATGGCCCGGGCCTGGGAGCAGTAACGCACGCGCAGATAGCCTTGGCGGTTGTCGGTGCAGAAGGGCACGAACAGCATCCGCGCACCCTCGTCGACCAGGCGCCGCGCCAGTTCGGGGAACTCTGAATCGTAGCAGATCAGCACCCCGATCGGGCCGCAGTCGGTGTCGATGGCGTGGACCATGTCGCCGCCCTTGATGTTCCACCAGTGGCGCTCATTGGGCGTGGGGTGGATCTTCTCCTGGGCGTGGACCGAGCCGTCGCGCAGGAAGACATAGGCCACATTCTGGATGTCGCCGTCGTCAGTCCGGGTCGGGTGCGAGCCGCCGATGATGTTGATGTTGTATTCCACCGCCATCTTGCGCAGAGCCTCGATGAAGCGCGGCGTGTAGCGGGTCAGGGCCTCAATCGATTCGGCCGGGGTCAGGCGCCTGGTCTCCAGCGCCAGAAGCTGGAGCGTGAACAGCTCGGGGAAGATGACGAAGTCGGAGCGATAGTCCGAGGTGATGTCGACGAAATATTCGATGTTGGCGATGAACTCTTCGAACGACGACACCTTGCGGGCCTGGAACTGGACCGTGGCGATGCGCACGTTCTCCTTCATGGCGAAGGCCGCGCCCTTGCCGCTGTCGTCAGCGTGATACGGGTTGCGCCAGACCATGTGGGCCGCGTGGCCCCTGGAGGCGGTGTCGCTGGGCAGATAGTTTTCCAGCACGCCGATCGGCTCGAAGCCGGAGCGCAGGTGAAAGCCGATGACCGGGTCGCTCATCTTTCGGGCGGTGACGGCGTCCAGATAGTCCTTGGGATCGGAAAAGGAATTCTTCTTCTTGCCAAGGCCCGGCATCCGGCCGCCGAAGACGATGCCCTTCAAATTCAGGCTCTCGCACAGGTCGCGGCGAGCGTCATAGAGGCGCTGGCCGATGCGCAGGCGCCGGCGGTCCGGGTCGACACAGACCTCCATGCCGTAGAACCAATCGCCCGCGGGGTCGTGTCGCGCGGCGTAGCCGGCGCCGGTGATGGCGCTCCAGGTGTGCGGCTCCATCGCGGTCTTTTCGTCGATGCGGAAGCCGGCGGCGTAGCCGACGATGTCGCCTTCGTATTCGACGACGAACTGGCCGTCGCGGAAGGCGGCGATCTGGCCGCGCAGCATGCCGTCGGAATAGGCGGGCATGGTCTTATAGACCTTGGCGACCAGGGCCGAGATCGAGGCCAGGTCGGCCATGCGGGCGTTGCGGATGGTGAGGACGGGGGGTTTTTTGTTTTCAGTCATGGCTCTCCTAACGCCCAAGCTTGGCTGAGGATCAAAGAAAATCGGAGGTGACTTGCCGCCCGGGCGACTGACGGGTCTATTTCATCACGGTCGTTTTGGGAGGAACGCGATGCTGAACCGCCGCAATCTGCTGATGGGCGCCGCCGGCGCGGGGCTGCTGGCCGGGTGCGGGACGCTGCCCTCGGGTCCGGTTTCAGACGGCGGGGCCCGGGCTCAGGCGCGGGTGCTGTATGACGCGATCTTCGCCGACCTTCTCGAAGCGTCGCCGATGGGTGCGACCAGCCTGGGGCTGGACACCGGCGAGCACGCGGCCCTGAAATCCCGCCTGGACAGCCGCAGCTATGCGGACCGGCTGAATGTGCTGAAACCCCTGGCCCAGGCGCGCGGCGCCCTGGACGGGATCAACGCCGAAATGCTGACGGGCCGGGATCGGTCGGACTACGATTCGGTGCGCTGGATGAGCGGCATGGCCGGCGAAATCGACGGCTTCGGTTTCGGCGGCGTCGACAGTTATATGTACCCGTGCCCCTATGTGATCAGCCAGCTGACGGGGCTGTACCAGGCGGTCCCTGATTTCCTGGACAGCCAGCATTCGGTCGAGACGGCGGCGGACGCAGACGCCTATCTGGCCCGGCTGGAGAGCTTCGCCGAGGGGCTGAACCACGAGGCCGAGCGGGCTCGCGTCGACGCCTCGGATCACCGGATCCTGCCGCCCGACTTCGTGATGGACAAGACGCTGCGCCAGCTGTCGGCGCTGCGCGGCAATCTGGACGCGATGCTGGTCCAGCCGCTGGTGCGCAAGACCCATGAAGCCGGGGTGGCCGGCGGCTGGAACGTCTCGGCCGAGCGGATCGTGAACGGGGCGGTGGCCGGCGCGCTGGACGGCCAGATCGACTTTCTGACCCGGCATCGGCCGCAGGCGGTGCATGACGCCGGCATCGGCGCGCGCCGCGACGGCGAGCGATATTACGACATGTGCCTCAGGTTCCAGACCTCCACCGGCCTGAGCCCGCAGGCGGCGCATCAGATCGGTCTGGAGCAGGTGGCCCAGATTCAGGCGCTGGCCGATCCGCTGTTGCGCGCGCGCGGCTATACGGAGGGGTCGGTCGGCGCGCGGCTGACCGCGTTTGGGCAGGACCCGGCCTATCTCTATCCGAACACCGACGCGGGCCGGGCCGAGCTGCTGGCCGATCTGAACCGGCAGGTCGAGGCGGTGACGGCGCGGATGCCAGAGGTGTTCGCGCGGATGCCGCGAGCGCGGGTCGAGGTGCGCCGGGTGCCGCCGGCCATCGAGCTGGGCGCGCCGCGCGGCTATGCCCAGTCCGGGTCGCTGGATGGGTCGCGACCGGGCGCCTACTACATCAACCTGGCCGATACGACGATCTGGCCGAAATGGGCGCTGCCGACCCTGACCTATCATGAGAGCCTGCCGGGTCATCACCTGCAGGGCTCGCTGGCGCTGGAGGCGACCGATACGCCGCTGTTGCTCAAGACCCTGGGCTTCAACGCCTATGGCGAAGGCTGGGCCCTCTATGCCGAGCAACTGGCGGCCGAGCTGGGGATGTATGACGCCTTCCCCGAGGGGATGCTGGGCTTCCACCAGTCATTCCTGTACCGGGCCGCGCGCATCGTTATCGACACCGGCCTTCACGCCCTGGGCTGGAGCCGCGAACAGGCGATCACCTACATGATCGACACGGTCGGCCTGGCCCCCGGGGCAGCCGAGAGCGAATGCGAACGCTACTGCGTCTGGCCGGGCCAGGCCTGCGGCTACAAGATCGGCCACACCGAGATTGACCGACTGAGGACCGAGGCGCGCGCAACCTTGGGCGCGCGCTTCGACATCAAGGGCTTTCACGCCGCCGTGCTGGACGGCGGGGCCATGCCGCTGGAGGTGCTGGGCCGGGTGGTCCGCCAGTGGGCGGCGACGGCGTAGCGGCCCGGCCCGCTAGGCGTTCATCGGTTCCCAGGCCAGCGTCTCGGGGTTGCGGCAGAAGAACTGCTGATCGAATGAATGGGTGCCGACGCCCTGAACGGTCGCAGTGGTCTGGCGGGCTCGGCAGGTGCGGGCGCCGGTTTCCGGCGCGGCCGGGTCGGCGATATCAGCGGCGCTGACCTGAATAGTCCGGCTCTTTCCGTCCCGGCCGATGTAGGTCGTTTCGCGCAGTTGGCCCGCTTCCAGGGCGGCCAGTTCGACCTCGGCGATTTGACGCTGATCCTCTTCGGAGGCCAGAGCCATGGCGACGCCGCAGGCGAGCGTTCCGGCCACCAGACCGATCCCGGCGCCAGCGCCGGCGTCTCCACTGCCGGTATTGTTGCCGATGACGGCGCCGAGCAGGGCCCCGCCACCCATCAACAGCAGGCAGTGGCCCCTGGCCCGGTCCACTGCGGACCCCGTTCCTGTCGTGGCGCAGCCGGCAAGCGCCAGGCAAAGCGCCGACGAGGCGATCAATAGGCGCGACGTCATTCTAACCTCCATTGTTGGAATCGGATTGGGCGCGCCGGGTCAGGGTGAAACGCAAGGCGTTGAAGCCTTCGGGTGCGCCCTCGAAAACGGAAACGATCGGGTCGGAGATGGCGCCTTGCGCCGTCTCATCGGAAAGCGTGGCCTCAAAGGCGCGAAGGCCGCTGAGCGGCATGCTGGCCAGGAACTCGGGGTCTGGATCCGGGTCAGTCGACCAGGCCTGAGCAAGCCCCGTTCGGTCGCTGGTCAGCCGGCAGTCGGCGTCGGTGCACGACATGGACCCCGAAACCGGCGTAGCCCATTCGGCGTCGCTTGTGATGATGATCCAACTATTGACGAGACGGCCAGAGGCGTCGCTCGACACGCGCAAGGTCATCGGGAACCGGTCATGGGGATAGCTGATCTCGCCCACATATTCGCGGGTTTCGGTCGGCGCGGCGGTCAAGGCGCTGAACGCCGCTCCGCCCCATCCGAGCAGATCTCCCTGGGCCCCGAGGAAGAAGGCGTCGGCATAGTCCCGCGCGGCGCCGCCCTGGGACCGCCCGTCCGCCACCAGATAGACTTCCACCCCGCCGAGCTGGAGGCCCGACGCGCGGGCATCTTCGAAGCCGGTTGTCCGGGCGGCGGGAATATCGCCCGGCTGAGCAAATGATCGCAGGTCCGTCAGAATAAAGAGGCGCGCGGCCGGGCCGCCCTCAGGGGTGAGGCGCCGCACGGATGTCAGGGATTCCAGCAGGCTGCCGTCGGCGAACGGCCCGCCCCGGCCAGACTGCTCGGACCGGCGGGTCGCGGCTTGCGAAAGCGCGCCGAGAAGGGCGCTGTAGAATGCGGTTTGATCATCCTCCGCATCCTGTTGGGCCCGGTGGCCGAAGAACTCGTCGGACCGGTTTTGAACGCCGGACTGACCGCCATCGATCGAGGCCTGCTCTTCGTCGGTGACGCCAGGCAGGCATCCGCTGAAGATCATCTGCGGAGCCGAGCCCGACACGGGCGCGACATAGACGATCAGCCTTTCGCGCGCCGCCATCGCCCCGCTGCGTATGGCGATGGCGGGATTGCCAAGGCCGCTCAGCAGATCAAACAGCTGCGGATTGGTCTCGCGGATCGGCTGCCGCTCGGCTGAACGGACCAGGGAGCGTTCATCGACGACGACGACTGTCTGGCGCAGCGGCGCCGGCAAGTTGCGCCAGTTGCAGTATTCTTCCCGGACGACGGCGCCGTCGCTGGCGGCTCCGGTCGGTCCGCCGCCGCCCCCGGGGCAGGCGCCCAGAAGGGGCGCCAGCAGGGCGCTGGTGGCGATGATGCTCGCCGACTTGAGTGGCCGCCTCACAGTATCCCCCTACATTCTCAGCTTGACCGGACGGGCGAGAAACGCCTCGGCCGTCAGGGTCTCGACCCGCGCCGCGTCGTCGCGCGTGATGCGATCCTGGACGAAGGCGGGCGTCAGGCCCCGGGACCGCATGGATCTCACCAGGGCGGCTTTGTAGCGCGCCATCGTCGCCTCAACGCGATCATCGACGGACTCGAAGCGGGCGAGCATGGCGCTGTTGCGCTGGTAGTTCTCACTGGCGCGCTGGGCCTGGTGCATCGCCTCGATACGCGTGGTCTCCCGAGCGTATATCGCATCGGTCCGCTTGAGCTGGGCGTTGATCGCGGCGGTGACGTGAGAGAGCGCGCGCTCGGCCTGGTCGAGCGCTGACTTGACCTTTGGGTACTCCGGATTGCGATCGTGCAGCTTGAAAGAAAGGAACGCCCCGACGCCGTAGACGATCATGTTCGAGGCCGTCATGAAGGCGATGGACAAGAACAGGTTCGGCGGCGTCGATCCCGTCTGCTCGGCAAGGATCAACTGCGGCAGAATATAATAGTACCGGGACCAGGCGATGAGGGCGACCGAGGCGAAGAGCAGGGCACTTCCAACGCCAAGGTTGCGCCACCCCTGAAGCGCGCGCGTGTCGTCGTGGGACCCGAAATAGTAGTCCCACTGCTGCAGGAGTTCGCCGTGGATGTGAGCGGCAGCGCCCACGGCCGCGCCGACGAGGATCGTCATTCCCAGGGCGTAGGCCGGGCTTTGAACAAACGGGAGCTGCATCAGGCTCTCGAAGTTGATCATGGCCTCCAGAACCACCACGAAGGTGAGCGCGAGAAAATACCAGCGGGGGGTCATGTCCGGATCGCGCATGCCTTCGGCGGCCCGGAGCTGTTGAAACCGGGCAGCCTGGAAATCGCGCTTGTCGACCAGCTTCTGCTGGTTTCGACGAAAGTCCGTGTTGATCCGGGCGTATTCCGCCAGGCGTCTGCGGTCGGCAGCGGCGAGCTCGGCGGGCACGAGCGTCGCGAGTCCAACCTGTGTCTTGCCGATGGTGGATCCGCCGAACGCCGCCGCCACCTCCGCCAGGGCGTTGACCCGAAGCGGCGACACATTGGCGGCCAACCACGCCTGCATCTGCGGGGTCAGACCCGGCGGATCCGCGCCGAGCTCGTCAGTCAGGTGGCATGAGCCGCCCTCGCATTCTTCAGAGGCAACGTCGCCCATCAACAGGCCATCCAGAGCGCCGCCCTTGTCCAGGTCGAGCGCCGAATAGGCTTCCAGCGCCGAACGCTCGGCGCTTTCCGCATGGCCGCGTGCGGGCGTCGAAGGGACTGTATTCTCGCCGTCTTCGGACATCGTCTCAGGCCTCAGTGAAGGGGTGCCGGGATGGAGTAGGAGCGTTCGCGCAGCGAGATCGAAATCCGATCCGGCGTCTCCACGGCGGCCGTCCGAGAGCCGGTCGCTCCTGCGGAGCGGGCGCCGGGCCCAGCGACCGGCGCCCTTCGATTTGGCGGAGAGGACGGCGCGCGCCGCCGCGCCGGCGCATCGGCGCCGATGGCGCCGCGGTTCGGCCCCACGGCGACCACCTCATAGTCGTCACGCAGTTCCACCGGCCCGATGCAGGCGCTGGCCTCTGCGCGTGAGGCGGCCACACACGGGGTTTCCAACTGGGTGGTCAGAACCTCAAGCACCGCCTCGGTCCGGGCTGCGAAGAGAAACTCGACGCGACGATTGAACGCCATGTGTTCGTCGGAGTTGTTGGGGTACAGGGGCACCGCCTCGCCGAAGCCAACGCGCCACAGCACGACGCTGCCGATGCCTGCTTCAGCCAGGGCGTTGGCGACAGCTTCCGACCGACGGACGGACAGCTGGTAGTTGTAGGCCTCCGAACCGCGGCTATCGGTGTGGCCGGCGACGAACATCGCCACGTCGGGGGCCTCTCCGCGCACGGCCTCAGCTATGGCGACGACGACGGTGCGGCCTGACGGTAGAATCCGGCTTTGCGCGGTGTCGAAAAAGGTCCGCTCTGAGAAGGACACGCGAAGCACCGGCGTATCGACCCGGAATAGGCTGGGCATCTGGGCCGCCGGCACCAGGGTCGATGAAAAGTCGGGTGCGGGATAGAGACCAAGCCGGCGGGTGGCGCGCCGAATCCGCTCGACCCGGTCGTCGTGCTCAAGCCCAACGGTCTGCGACGGGTCCAGGATCAGCATCCCAGGCTGCGCTGCGGCGCGCGAGGCCAGACAAGAAGCGGCGGCCCCTCCCAAGACGAGTGATCGCCGCAGGACTCCCGCATTCGTAGATCGACGTAAAGTCACATTCAGCCCCCGACTATCGTTCTAATTGAAATACGGGGGAGCGCAACGGGCAATTCGAAGTTCACCGAACGTGCGGCAGACTTCGGAAGGACGAGGCCGGGCGCGTGAACGCCAACCTTCGCGCGCGTCTGGCGAGTGGCTCGAGCCAAGGAATGTCGCGCTGCACGCCGACGCCGGATTCCGCCGATTGCGGCACCGCTTCAACAGTCGCTGGGGCCAGCGCGGGTATTGGTTCCGATCCTGAGACGGCGCGTTCTGCGGGCGGGCGCACGGCGTGCGCCGGCGCGACCTGGGGCGAGGCCCCCGCCGCAGATCGGTCGCGGCGGGCGTTGGGAGACGGGCGCCGGGCCGTCGGCAGGTATGGTCAGGCCGGCACGGCGACCGGGCTGCGGACGGGGTCCTTGGCCGGTCGGGCGGCGGGCAGGGCCGCGACCGAAACCGAGCCGTCCTCTTCGGGGATCACCATCCAGCCGCGCGCGGCGAAGGCATCGCCCGCGCGCCGGCGCGAGGTCCACATCGCAATCCAGGGCGCCGCCAGCAGCGGCAGCACGATGGGGGCGAAGAACAGCGACAGGTCAGGACGGAAAGCCAGGGCGAAGGCGAACAGAGCGCCCACCACCAGTTGCCAGCGCATGGATTTGAAGGCGTCCCAGAACTCCAGGCCGTCGGCGTCGCGCTGCTGGGCCTGCCAGCCGGCGTCCTGGCCGCGCAGAATCTGCAGCACGGCCTTGGTGTTGGCCACCATCAGGATCGGCGCGAGGATCGCTGAGACGGCGATCTCGGACATGACGCCCTTGACCAGTTGCTGGGCGCCGCCGAAGGCGCGCACCTCGGCCGGGCGGCTCACGACCAGGGCCGCGCCCATGATCTTGGGCCCGATGAGCAGCACGCCGGCGAAGACCGAGGCCAGGGTGAAGGGCGTGAACTCGGGATTCAGGATGTACCACCAGCTGCCCCAGTCGACCGGGTAGCCGAGCTGGATAGCCAGGCCCGTCGCCAGCGACGCCAGCCACAGCGGCGACGACAGATAGGCGATGCAGCCGAGCACCAGCTGCAGGCGGCTCATCGGATGCAGGCCCTCGGCGCCGATCAGCTTGAGGTGCTGCAGATTGCCCTGGCACCAGCGGTGCTCGCGGCGAATGAAGTCGGTGATGGTCGGCGGGGTTTCCTCGCACGAGCCGTCCAGGGCGGCGGTGACGTGCACGGCCCAGCCGGCGCGGCGCAGCATGGCGGCCTCGACGACGTCGTGGCTCAGCACATTGCCGCCGAACGGCTTGACGCCCGGCAGGATCGGCAGGCCGGCGCACTCGGCGAAGGCGCGGGTGCGGATGATGGCGTTGTGGCCCCAGTAGGAGCTGTCAGACCCGGTCCACCAGGCCAGGCCGGCGGCGGCGACGCGGCCGTACAGCCGCACCGAGAACTGCGACACCCGCGCGAACAGGGTCGAGGCCTTGATGATGGTCGGCGTGGTCTGGATCAGGCCGACGCGCGGGTTCATCTCCATCGCATCGACGAGGCGCAGGATGGTCTCGCCGGCCATGGTCGAATCGGCGTCGAGCACGACCATCTGCTCATAGGCGGCCCCGAAACGGCGCACCCAGTCGCCCAGGTTGCCGGCCTTGTGCTCGGTGTTGGCGACGCGGCGGCGGTAGAACAGGCGGCTGGCGAAACGGGCGCGCTGCGAGACATAAACGGCGGTCTCGTGGGCGGCGGCGGCCGGCTGATTGGTGTCGGACAGGACGAAGAAGTCAAAGGCGCTGGAGGCGCCGAGCCGCGCCAGCGAGGCGTCCAGGTGGGCCAGGCGGGCGAACGAAGCCTGGGCGTCCTCGTTGTAAACCGGCATCAGGATGGCGGTGCGGCTCATCGGAACGTCGGGGCGCGCGGCGAAGGCCAGGTCCTGCTGCTCACGGCCGGTCGCCAGAACCCACAGGCCCATGCAAGCCGAGGAAAACCAGCACGAGATCGCCGTCAGCAGGCCGGTCAGGCACAGCAGGCCGACCACTTCCAGTCCGGTGAAGCCGTGGCGGGCGTACAGGACGATCGGGGCGGCGAGCGCCAGGGCCGACAGGCCCAGGGTGCAGGCCAGCAGCAACCAGCGGCGCCGGGCCACCGTCTCGGGCGAGGTCGGCAGCGGGCCGTCCGGCGCCTTGGGCGCCATCTCCAGCGATTGACGCGGCATGGCCAGGGGCGCCTCAGCCGGCAGCCAGGGCTGAGGGTCGATCCCCTCAACCTTGCGCAGGTCAGCGTCCAAGCGGAGCGCCAGATCGCCCATCGGCAGTACATCCCTCTATCGCGGTCGTCGCTGGATTCCGGGAGGAGGAGCGACGAGCGGTGCTGCGGCGCAGCATGAAACGGCAATGTGCATCACGACTTCGTGAGGCGCAATCACAGAATCGTGAAAAGCGCGACTTTTTTCAGGCCGGGATTGTGGCTGAGCTGCGGATTTCGGCCTCAGTGCGCAGCGCGCGCTCCAGCATCACCGCAGCGACCCCGGCCCAGCCGATCAGGACGGTGGCGTAGGCGGTCTCCCACAGGCCGACGTTCAGATCGTTGACCGTGCCGGGCAGGACCAGGTGCTTGGTGAACAGGGTCAAGACCGCCATTACGGCGAAGGCGCCCAAGAGGAACGCCTTCAGCCGCGGCACATCGGCCCGCTTGCGCAGACCCCACAGCATCAAGAGCGGAGCGATCTGGATGCCCAGGCCGAGCGATATGACCATGTGGCGCGGATCCGGCCAGGGATACAGGCTCGACGCCGACAGGCCGTATCCGGCCAGGATGAAGGCCGCCGCCGTCATCAGGCCGGTGACCCGGGCGCCGGTCAGCGCCATGATGGCCCAGCCGAAGCCAATGCCGGTCAGCGCCGCCATCACGCCCGAGATGAAGACCCCGACGTTGAAAATCTGGGGGAAACGCGCCTCGGCGCCGCCCAGCTCGGACAGATACTGGCTGGCGTGGTCAAAGCCCGGATAGGCCGCGACCGAAATCAGGAAGACGATCGCCACCACCAGGGGCGCCGTCGCGCCGATCGTCAGCAGGTGGCGGCGGCGGGCGAAGGGGGCGGGCGGCAGGGCGGGCGTGAACGGCTTGAGCCCCCACATCGGCCGGAGCCAGCCGACCCGGCGCACGACTTCATAGATCAGAAAGCTGCCGCCGAAGGTGACGGTCGCCAGCAGCGTGGCCTCCAGCACCGGCGGCAAGGCGGCGGGGCGCAGCAGCCAGACCGCGGCGACCAGGATGGTCTGATGGGCCAGGTACAGCGGAAACACCGCATCGGTCAGGTAGCGCAGCACCGGCCCGTCCCGGGTCCGCAGATAGCGGCTGCCATAGCCGAGGACGGCGGCGATCACCGCCCACTGATAGACGGCCTGAACGGCGAATTTGGAGGCGTCGTAGGGGATGCTGTCAGGAAAGTAGCCGGCCTGGAACACCAGGATCGGCAAGACCCCCAGCGCCAGGCCGAACGCCAGCCGGCGATGGTGTTCCAGCGCCCGCCAGACCGGCTCGTGCCGGGCGAGAAGAAAGCCAAACAGGAAGGCGCCCAGCGACTGGGCGTGATTGTACCAGTCGTCGACCAGGCCGTTGGTGACCCCGAACAGCGGATAGAGGGTCAGCCGGATCACGACGAGATAGGCCATCGGGACCCAGATCACGCGCGCGCCTTCGACCAGCGGAGCCAGCCAGGCGCGCATCCGTTCAACCCACTGTGGGCGCAGCATCAGGGCGACGATGACCAGGCTGTAGGCGGCGATGTAGTTGACGAACCACAGGTGGTTGACCGGCACGCCGTCCATCAGGCCTTGCGGGCCGAACTGTTCCCCGAGCCAGCCGAGGTAGTCCGGCCCCCACCAGCCATTGTCCATCGCCTCGATCCACGACTGGATCGAGACCAGGACCAGCACCCCCATCAAAAGGGGCGGTCCGAGCCGCTCAAAGCGCGCCTTCAGGACCTGGCCGGGCGTGCGCCGCGCGGTCATGAAGCTCATGGCGGCGCCCGACACCAGAAACAGAAGCGTCAGCCGCCACGGCCCGGTCAGGGTCAACAACTGGGGCATCCAGCTGAGCCGGTGTTCGGACTGGATGTGCCAGTCGTAGGGGGAATAGACGAGCGCCGTGTGAAACAGGATCAACAGCCCAAACGCCATCACCCGGATCCAGTCCAGGTCAGCGCGGCGGCTCGAAGAAGCGGCGGACGTCGTCACGGTCGGTCAAGTTCCGGGGAGGGCGAGCCCCTATGATCACGGCTTCGTGATCATTCGTCAATTGTCCGCCGTTTCCGGCGTCAATATGGCGCGCGGACGACCGGACCGGTCAGTAGTTGATGTTGAAGCCGACGAAGAGGCCCTCGCCGCGCGCGTCGCCCGAGACGCTGAACTGGTAGCCGAGAACGAAGTCGATCCAGGACGCCGGGGCGGCGTAGCCGCTCTCGCGGAACCAGTGACGCCAGGAAATCCCGGGTCCGGCCCCGACCGCGACCTCGTCGGGCAGGCTGCTGTCGTAGTAGCCGCGCACGGTGACGAACGGGGTGACGATGTCGCGGTCGGTCGTGCGCCAGGCGTGGCCGTAGCGGGCCTCGGCCACGCCCAGGGTCTGGTCGGCGTCGATCAGATGAGCGACGTCGCCATAGAGCTTCCAGGCGGCCCAGTCGGAACGGTCAAAGCGCAGATCGCCGCCCCGCTCAGCCGACCACGCGGCGCGCAGCATCCAGTCGTCGCGGGCCAGGTCGCCCAGCGCGACCATGCGGCTGGCCTCCAGCACCAGATTGGTCTGGGACAGCGGGCGATAGCGCAGGCCGACCCAGCCTTGGGCGGTGTCGCCCCCGGTCGGGCCGCCGAGATCGGAATCCAGCGTTGTGAACACCCGCGCGAAGACCTCAAGCGGGCGTCCGTTGTTGTAGCCGCCGATCCTGCGATAGATTTCGCCGCCCGCCTGGGTGACGGTGTCGGCCCCGACGAGGCCCGAGGCTACGGTCGCCGCCGAGCCATGGGAGACGGTGGCGGAGGCGCCCCAGGTGCGCTGCAGGGTCTCGATTTCACGTCGAATCTCGAAGCGGCGCTGCTCATCAAAATTGGGGCCGCTGGGCCAGCTGTCGAGACCCCGCTCGAACCAGTAGATGGCGGTCGCGTCGTCACCGATCCGGCGGGCGCTGTAGCCGGCGTTCAGGGCGTTGGCCCCGGTGAGCGCGGACAGGGCGTCGGCCTGGCGGAAGGCGGCCTGGGCTTCGGCGTCACGACCGACCGCGACGGCGATATTGGCGGCATCCAGCGGAGCCGGCCCCGGAAGGGCGCCCGAGGCCCAGTCCCGGTCGAAGGCCGCGCGGGCCTCCTCGAGGCGGCCCTGTTCGACCAGGCTCAGGATGTTGAGGCGCGATGCGTAGGCCAGGCTGTCGGCGTCCTGGGCGCTGGCGGAGGCGTCGCTCGCCTGGTCGACGGCGCTGGGGGTCTGGGCCGCAGCCGCAGATACGACCGACACGGCGGCGGCGGCGGTCATCAGCAAGGTGAAGCGGTGGCGCATGGATCAGTTCCTGGCGAAGGGCGGCGGGCCTAGTAGCCCCCGGATTGCTGTTCAACGAAGGCCTGGATCTCGGCCTGGCGGTCGGCGCCGAGGTCAGCCGGCCAGGCGTTCAGGGCCTGGCGGAAATAGGCCAGCGCCTGATCGTCCATGCCGAGCCGCTGGGCGGCGTAGCCGGCGTCCAGCGCTGCACGGCCAGGCAGGGGTCGGACGCGCGCGGCCTCGTGGAACGACCAGACCGCTTGAGCGTCCCGGCCGACAGCCAGCGCGACATTGGCGGTGTCCAGCGGCGCAAAGCCCTGGATCAGGGCGGCCGACCAGGCCTGATCAAAGGCGAGGCCGGCGTCTTCGGGGCGGTCCGCAGCCAGCAAGGCCATCACCGTGGCCCGCGAAAGATAGGCCCGGGCATCGCCGTCGGCAGCCAGGGATGCGGCGGTGGAGAAGGCCTGGGCCGCCAGATCCGGCTCGTCGCTGTCCCAGGCGGCCTGGGCCAGGCGGGTCTGGACGCGATAGTCCCGGTGATCCCGAAGAGGAACCAGCACTTCGAGGGCTTCCGGCGGGCGCCCGGCCAGGGTCAGGGAGTCCGCCAGCAAGAGGCGATATTCCAGATTGGAAGGGTTCTCCTCCACGGCGCGCAGGGCCGTGCGCACGGCGTCCTCCGCTTCGCCGGCGTTGTAGTGGGCGTAGGCCTGGGCCGCAGCCTGGGACGACGGGTCGAAATCCACCGACGCAATGGCCGGCGCGTAGGACAGGACCGCCGCAGCGGCGGTCATTCCAATCAGATGGGCGGGACCACTCATGAGCGGGCTCCTTTTTGGCGTTCAAACGATGACATGGACGCGGACTAACTCACAGGCTCAATTTCCTCAGCCGGGGCCTGGGCGATGGCGCGAGCGAGCGCATCATTGACCCAGTCGGCGGATTTCTGGCGGCGCAGGGCGGCGTCGACGGCGGCGCTGGAGGCCAGCCCCATGGCTGTGACGGTCTCGCCCAGATGGCGATTGTTGCGGCGGGCCGCCTCAAGCGCGGCCTGCAGGTCGGCGTGGCCGACCACGCCGTCACGCACCAGCAGGTCGCCGAGCCGCACATAGCCGGCGCGCACCGAACGCCACAGCAGAGCCTCGCGCGAGGCGTCGATATCGCCGTTGCGGCGCATCTGGGCCAGGCGGGCGCGGACCTGCGTGAAGGGGTCCTCGCTCCAGGCGAAACGCAGGGCGAAGGCGACGTCGGACAGCGGCGCGAACAGCACGCGAACGCCCTTGACCCCGCGCCGTCCGAGCAGGCGCTCCATCTCCTGACGCAAGGCCGGCGGCATCGGCTCGGCTACGGCCACGTCCAGGGCGCCGCCTTGGCGACGCAGCGGCACCGCGCCGAACCGGCGGGCTTCGGCTGCGGTCAGCAGATCGCGGACCTGAGGATCGATCTGGAAGGGGTCGAACATCGAGGCGTAGGTCTCGGACCGTTCGGCGAAAGCCTCCGAAAGGTGCTCGTCGTCGGTCGCGCCCAGATCCAGCAGCAACAGGCCAAGCGGGCGATACCGGTTCTTCTGGGCGGTCAGGGCGCGGTTGAGGTCGTCTTCAGACAGGGCGTTCCAGAAGCGAAGGGTCTCACCCAGCCGGCCCGAGCCCTGCTGCAGTTCGGACAGCGACGGATAGGCGTGCTGGGTCTTGTCCCAGGCGATCGGCCGGCCGGTGATCAGATGGCCCAGATACTGGCGGCTGGCGCGCCAGAAGGAGCCGAACGAGATCAGGTTCGACACCACGATGCGGATCGGCGTCAGCGGCACGTGGGCGATGCCGTGGTTGATTCCGGTGAACCAGGCCCGGTGCAGGATGCGGTTGACCAGGAAGAAGAAGTTGATGGTCACGATCAGCCAGACCCAGTCGTGTTCGATCACCGGCGGCAGATCGACCACTTCGGGCCAGATCAGCCTCAGACCCCAGTAGCCGAGCACCTGGATGACGATGAAGTAGCCGAACATCCCGGTCGGCGCCGTGAACAGCGCCTTGCGGTCGCGGAAGAGATAGTAGCGGTTGATCAGCGATCCGAACCAGCCCAGCTGGGTCCAGCCCATGATCGAAATGCCGAGCATCCAGCGCGCCTTCTGACGGACGCTGGTGGCGAACTTGTCGGGGAAGAACTCCCTGGTCGCCACCAGTTCGCGCGGATAGTGGGTGACCATGCCCTTGCGGAACCAGGCCTTGCGCTGGCGTTTGACCCGGGCGTGGTAGCGCACGAACTCGGACGGGAAGCCCATGGCCGACAGGCGGTGGCCGACGTCATAGTCTTCGGTCAGGCTGTCGGTGTTGAACGGCAAGCCGTTCTTCTCCTTGACCAGCGACAGCATGGCGGCGCGGTGAAAGGCCGTGGCCACGCCCGCCGAGGGCGTCATCCGGGTCAGGGCCGTGCGCACCGGCAGGTCCTTGGTGTGGAACTCGGCGAACTCGTCCATGTAGTGACACGCCACCAGCCGGTTCCAGGGCCGCTGCATGGACAGCACCGGCATCTGGATCATGGCGGCTTCGTCGATGAACCAGTTCACCGCCTTCAGGCCGAAGGGATGCACCACGTCTTCGGCGTCGTGCATCAGGAAGACATCGAACCGCTCCCCGGTCCGTTCCTCATGCAGCAGGATGTTCTGGACCAGCCAGTTCAGGCAGTCGGCCTTGGAGGTCGGGCCGTCGTGCGGCACCTCGGCGCGGTGAACATTGGGGAAGCGCCGGCGGATCTTCTCGACCTCGCGGCGCGTCTCGGCGTCGTTGGCGTACACGCCCACGAATATGTCGAAGGGGCCGTAGTCGAACGACTTGTTGGTGTTGGCCACCATATTGGCGATGACGTCGGATTCCTGCCAGGCGGGCACCATGATGGCGATGCGCTTTTGCGGGTGGCGGTCGAGCCATCTCTGGGGCGGGGGACGGTCCCAGAAGGTGAAGAAGCGGATGACCGACCGGGCCCAATAGGCCAGGTCGATGAACATGTCGTCGATCGACGAGATCAGGATCAGCACGGCCGAAACCATGATCGACCACTGGATGAAGCCCCAGTAGGCGACCAGCCACTGATAGGCGGCCTCGCCGGTCACGCCATGGGCGGCCAACCAGTGCGCGCCGTCCGACCAGGCGGTCTGCGCATCCTGAAGGAGGGTGGGTTCCATGGGGGTCAGACCGCCGCGCGCGATTGCATCGCGTCGTGCTGGGACAGCGGCGCGCTCTGCAGCAGGTCCACGATCCGGCGCGCGGCGTGGCCGTCGCCGAACGGAGAGACGGCGCGCACCATCTGCTGGCGCTCGGTTTCATCCATCAGAAGGCGCGAGGCGGTCTGGAGCACGCTGTCGCGCTCGACCCCGACCAGCCGCGCGACGCCGGCCTCCACCGCTTCCATCCGCTCCGTCGACTGACGCAGGACCAGGACCGGCACGCCGAACACGGGCGCTTCCTCCTGCACTCCGCCGGAGTCCGACAGCACCAAGGTTGAACTCTTCAGGAACGAGATGAAGGACAGGTAGTCCAGCGGGCCGACGATGCGGATGCGAGACTGCTGGCCAAGATAGGCGAAGACCCGTTCGCGCAGCATCGGATTCGCGTGGGCGACGAAGACGATCTCGATGTCGGGAACATGGTCGCGAAGCATCACCAGAGCCGACAGGATCCGGTCCAGGGCGCCTTCCCAGTTCTCGCGGCGATGCACCGTGACGAGCACGCGGCGCAGGCCATTGGTCAAGGGCTCGGGCCGGACGCGGTCGCCGGTCAGGCGCACGCTGTCGATGCCGGTGTTGCCGGTGACATGGACCTTGGACGGCTGCACGCCGGCCCGGATCAGATTGGTCGCGGCCGCCTGGGTCGGGGCGAAGTGGACGCTGGCGAGCTGGCCGACCACGCAGCGCCAGCCTTCCTCGGGGAAGGGGCGTTCCAGATCGAAGGTGCGCAGACCCGCCTCGACGTGGCCGATCGGAATGCGCCGGGCGAAGGCCGCCATGGCGCCGGCGGCGGTGGTCGAGGTGTCGCCCTGGACCAGGACGAAATCCGGGTCGAGCAGGCCGAAGGCTTCGTCGAGACGATCCATGACCTCGGCGAAGCGCCCGCCGAGCGACCGTTCGGCCGATGGCGGGGCCAGCACCAGATCCGGCTCCACCCCCATCACCTCCAGCGTCTGGCTGTTCAGGCTGGACTGCTGTTCGGTGGAAATCCACACGGGCTGGAACCCGCTGCGGTCCATGAGCGCGGCGCGCATCGGCGCCAGCTTGATGACCTCTGGCCGGGTTCCGGCCACGATCGCAACTTTCACGTCGACCCCCTCGGGGAGACGGGCGGAGCCGCCCCCCTGGCGGGCCCTATCCGTCTTGACGTGACCAAATGACGCACTGGTCATAGACCGAACCTGATAGCTCTGTTGTCTGGCGTTCATCACGAAGTCGTGATTGCCCGATAAGCGGCCTTATGAGGGATTTTACGGCTTTGACGAGGCCGCCCGCCCCTTTGAATCAGGAAGAGTCAGCTCCCGACACCACTATTGGACGTGTGGGATCCGGCGTCGCTGGAAAGTCAGCCGGACTTTATGTCTAGGGGGGTTGACATGCTGACGGATAGAAAAGTAAAACAACCTTGTCATTCTGAACAAATATCAGCTTAGCTTCACTCCCATGACCGTCTCCCGTATCGCGCCCTGGCGTTGGCTGGCCGCCTTGTTCGCGCTTGCGGTCGGGCTGGGCGGCCTGCTGGGCGTCGCGTCCTCGGTGTCGCGGGGGGCGAGCCTGGGCGCGCTGGCCCTGATGGCGCTGGCGACGGCCGGCTTGACGGCGCTCGGCGTGTGGTTGGCTGTCATGTACTGGCGCCGGCTCGATGAGGCGGCGAGGGAAGCCCACAAATGGTCGTGGTTCTGGGGCGGCAATATCGCCCTGATTCCTCTTCTGGTGGGCTTCTTCGTTCTGGTGGAGCGTCCGGAGTTCGGCGCGCCGCTGTGGCCAGGCCTGGAGGCGACGCCCGGCAACTATGTCGTGACGGGCGGCCTGGCGGTCGCTTTCGCCTTGATGGCCGGATATGGCGTGGCCTGGCTGTATTGGTGGCTCTGGAAGAGCCGCTGAGCATGAAAAACCGCCTCAAAGTTCTGCGTGCGGAGCGCGACTGGAGTCAGGCCGATCTGGCGGGGGCGCTGGGCGTGTCGCGCCAGACCGTCAATGCGCTGGAGACGGGACGATATGATCCGTCCCTGCCGCTCGCCTTCAGGATCGCCCGCGTCTTCAGCCTCCCGATCGAGTCGATCTTTCTGGACACCGAAACCACCTAATCCATCTACCAGCCTGGAGTTATTCATGTCGCTTCTATCCCACCTCAAGTCCGGCGCGGCGCAGATCGCGCGGCTGAGTCTCGGCGCCGCGCTCGGCGTCGGCCTATTTGTTTCCGCCGCCCCGGATGTCGCCTGGGCCCAGGCCGCCGAAGCGCCAGCCGCCGAAGCGATCACCCAAAGCCGCCCGGCCCTGTGGGTCGTGCGGGACGCGGATTCGACGATTTATCTGTTCGGCACCGTCCACCTGCTGCGCCCAGGCCACGACTGGATGACCCCCGAAGTGACCGAAGCCTTCAACGCCTCGCAGATCCTGTGGCTGGAGCTCGAGGACCCGACCGACCAGGCCGCAGCCGCGCCGTTGATCATGCAGCATGGCCTGTCGCCGGCGACGCCGCTGTCGAGCCGCCTGAGCGCGGAGGAGTTCGCCGAGCTGGATCGCGCCGCCCAGACGATCGGTCTGAGTGGTCAGGCGATGGACCCGATGCGGCCCTGGCTGGCCAGCATCAGCCTGTCGATGGCGCCGCTCGTTCAGGCGGGCTTTGATCCCGCGGCCGGGGTCGACGTCATGCTGCGGACGTACGCGCTGGAGGCCGACAAGCCGATCCGCGGACTGGAGACCATGGAGCAACAGCTGATGTTCTTCGCCAACCTGTCGCCCGAAGATGAGCTGGATTTCCTGCGTTCGAGCCTGGACGTCTTCGAGGAGGGCGCGGCGATGTTGGACCAGATGTCGGCGGCCTGGGCGGCCGGCGACCCGGACGCGCTCTATAATCTGGGCGGTGGCGAGATGAAGGCCGAGTACCCCAACATCTATGACGTCATCCTGACCCGCCGCAACGCCGACTGGGTCGATCAGATCCAGCAAGAGCTCGCCGGCTCGGGCACGGTGTTCATGGCGGTGGGAGCCTTGCACCTGGCCGGGCCGGACAGCGTCCAGGCTCAGTTGGCGGCCGAAGGCGTCAGCTCCGAACGCGTCCAGTAAAATAAGCTGTGGCGATGGATCAGGCGGCGGGGCGCACCCGCCGCCTTTTTCGTTGCCCGCCTGAACAGCCCGCTCTAGGACTGAGCCGTTGCGGGCGTAGTTCAATGGTAGAACGGCAGCTTCCCAAGCTGCATACGAGGGTTCGATTCCCTTCGCCCGCTCCAATCCCGCCAAGCGCGCCCGGTCCGACCGCAGGGGCGGCCCTGGACGGCGCGGGCGGTGTCCGACACGCGCCGGATGGCTCCTGTTCTGGAGCCGCAGTCAGCCGGCGGGCGCCTGTTCAGATGCGATCCATTCGTCAATGCGCTGTTCCAGAACGTTCATCGGCAAGGGGCCGCCGAGCAGGACGGCGTCGTGGAAGCGCCGCACGTCGAAGCGGTCCCCCAGCGCCTCTTCAGCGCGACGGCGCAGCCGCAGGATGGTCAGCTCGCCGATCTTGTAGGCCAGGGCCTGGCCGGGCCAGGAGATGTAGCGTTCCAGCTCGGTCTGGATGTTCAGCTCGGACAGCGCCGAGTTGTCGCGGAAACAGGCGCGAGCCTGTTCGATGTCCCAGCCCATCCAGTGAATCCCGGTGTCGGCCACCAGCCGGCAGGCGCGCCACATTTCATAGCTCAGCCGACCGAAGCGCTCGTAGGGCGTCCGGTAGATGCCCATCTCATAGCCGAGAAACTCTGAATACAGCCCCCAGCCTTCGACGAAGGCGGTGGCGTCGCCGTTGCGCCGGAACCAGGGCAGGTCGCCGAGCTCCTGTTGCAGGGCGATCTGCAGGTGGTGGCCGGGCACCGCCTCATGCAGGGTCAGGGCCGGGAGTTCATACAGCGGGCGCTGGTCCAGCGCCGAGGTGTTGACCATGTATCCGCCGGCCACGCCGTTGGCGTAGCTGCCGGGATTGTAGCGACCCGTCGTGTAGTTGGCCTCAATCTCGCGCGGCACCGGACGCACGCCATAGGGCAGGCGCGGCAGGGTGTTGAACAGGGCCGGCAGTTGGTCATCGGCGCGCTTGGCGATTTCCGAGGCGTGCATCAGCAGGTCTTCGCGGGTCGTGGCGTAGAACTGCGGATCGGTTCTGAGGAAGGTCAGGAAGTCGGCGAAGGACCCGGTCCAGCCGGCGGCGGCCATCTCGGTTTCCATCTGGGCGCGGATGCGCGCCACCTCGGTCAGGCCCAACTGATGGATCTCGTCGGGCGTCATGTCGGTGGTGGTGTACCAGCGCGCGGCGAAGGCGTATGCGTCGCGCCCGCCGGGGCGCTGGCCAAGGCCGATGGCGCCCGGCTCAGCCGGCGATGCGGGCAGATATTCGTCGCGCAGGAAGGCGGCCCAGCGTTGCCGAGCCGGCCGGATTTCATTGGCGATGATGGTCTCGGCGCGCCGGCGGAATGTGGCCCAGTCCGCTTCGCTAATGGATTGAGGCCGGTCTCTGAGCGGGCGCATCAGCGGCTCGGTCTCGGCGGTGAACTCTGTCGCCGCAGCGGTTGAGGCGACAACGCGGTCGGTGACGATCCGGGGCTGGACCATGCCGGTCTCAAGGCCGCGCCGGGCGTCGGCGAGCGAGTCATCGTAGAAGGCCACCAGGCCGCCCAGCCGCGTCAACCAGGCCTCGGCGTCGGCGCGCGTCGAAATCCGCGTCGATGAGGCCAGATAGCCAACTGTGGTCTCAGGGCCCCCTTCGGAATCGAACGCCAGGCGACCCCGATCCAGCGCGATCGACTCCAGGTCGATGGCGACAGATCGCGACAACAGGGCGTGATTGAGCCGCTCGTCCGAACTCAGCGAGGTCGTGTCGAGCGCGGCCAGGCGATCTCGGAATCGGCCGAGCGGCTCCCGCCGCGCCAGTTCCGCAGCGCGGCTGGTGTCCGGAAGCCGGCTCAGGGCCGAGCGGTCGCCCTCGGCGCCTGCGGTCCAGGGGTCCTCACCGGCGGCCCAGGTCTCATAGTCGGCGATGATCTGGGCCAGGTCCTGAGACGCCGGCGCCCGCTCGGCCGCCACCGTGGTCTGGGCCTGAGCCGGCGCCGCCAGGCTCGCCGCCAGCACCAAGGCCGCCGCCGCCGCCCCGATCAGTTTCGCCATGTCGTCTTCCTCCCTAGAGTCCGGTGCACGCTACAGGTCGCCGAATGTACGGCAAAGGCCGATGACGACGCGTGGAAACCCCCTATATGGTTCAACTGGCTGGCTAAGGGGTAAGAAATGGCTGACGGCGCGACGGCGGGACTTGGACTGGGCCACATCGCGGCCCTGCTGGCGGCGGGGGTCGTGGCGGTGCCGGTGTTCCGCAAGGCGCAACTGGGCTCGGTGCTGGGTTATCTGGCCGCTGGCCTGGCCATAGGCCCGTTCGGCCTGGGCCTGTTTCAGGAGCCCGAGATCATCCTGCACGTCGCCGAATTCGGCGTCGTCATCTTCCTGTTCATCATCGGCCTGGAGATGCGGCCGCGACGGCTGTGGAATCTCCGGCGCGATATCTTCGGCCTCGGCGCCGCCCAGGTGGCGGGGTCGGGCCTGCTGTTGACCTTCACCGGCATGGCGGCGGGGCTGCCGTGGCAGGTCGCCTTCATCGTGGCCATGGGCTTTGTCCTGTCCTCCACCGCCGTGATCATGCAGACGCTGGACGAGCGCAACGAGCTGAACACCCCTGGCGGCCAGCGGGCGGTCTCCATCCTCCTGCTTGAAGACCTGGCCATTGTGCCGTTGCTGGCGGTGGTCGCGGTGATCGCCTCGGCGACGGGCGCCTCGACCGAGTCGGGGCCGCCGCTGTGGCAGACCATCGGCCTGGCCCTGGGCGCGCTGGCCGTCGTGTTCTTCGCCGGCCGTGTACTGATGAACCCGGTCTTCGCCTTCCTGGCCCGCTGGGGCGGACGCGAGGTGATGACGGCGGCGGCCCTGCTGGTCGTGGTCGGCGTCGCCTGGCTGATGGACATGGGTGGACTGTCGATGGCGATGGGGGCGTTTCTGGCCGGGGTGCTGCTGTCGGAATCGAGTTTCCGTCATCAGCTTGAAGCCGATGTCGAGCCGTTCCGCGCCATCCTGCTGGGCCTGTTCTTCCTCAGCGTGGGGATGTCGTTGGACCTGGCGGTGGTGGCCCAGGACTGGGTTCGCATCGTCGGCGGGGTCATCGCCTTCATGGCGGTCAAGGCCGTGGCGATCTACGGCGTCGCGCGGCTGTTCCGCTCCAGCGAGCACGAGGCGATCGAACGCGCGGTGCTGTTCGCCCAGGGCGGCGAGTTCGCCTTTGTCCTCTACGCCGCCGCTCTGACGATGGGGGTTTTCGACGGCGAGATCTCGGCGGCGGCGACGGCGATCGTGATTCTGTCGATGGCGCTGACTCCGCTGACGATCTTCGTGGCGCGTCGGCTGCTGCCCAGGCACGTCGTGTCGCCGGACGACGCGGACGGGGTCGATCTGGCCTCCAATCTGCGCGAGCGGGTTCTGATCATCGGCTTCGGCCGGTTCGGGCAGGTCGTCTCCCAGCCGCTGCTGGCGCGTGACGTTGATGTGTCGATCATCGACAACGATGTGGAGATGATCCAGGCCGCCGGCACCTTTGGCTTCAAGGTCTACTACGGCGACGGAGCAAGACTTGATGTTCTGCGCGCGTCCGGCGCGGGCGAGGCTGAAACGATCGTGGTGGCTGTCGACAAGCCCGAGGCGGCCGACAAGATCGTCGAGCTGGTCAAGTCCGAGTTTCCCCTGACCAAACTGTTCGTTCGCGCCTTTGATCGCGGGCACGCGCTTCGCCTTGTCCAGGCCGGTGTTGAATATCAACTGCGCGAGACGCTCGAGAGCGCGCTGGAATTCAGCCACCAGGTGCTCATCGACCTCGGCTTCAGCCACGAGGAGGCGGCGGACACCATCGCCGATGTCCGGCGGCGCGACGAGGAGAGGTTCGACCTGCAGGCCGTCGGCGGCGATATCAGGGCCGGCGGTCATCTGATGCGCGGCAATATGGCCACGCCCAGGCCCGAGCCGATCGTCAAGCCCCGGCGCGAAGGGCGGGCGCTCAATGAGGAGGCCGCCGATGCGCTTGAGGAAGACGCCGCCCTGTCCACCGCCCGCGTCTCTCCCTAGGGGGAGACGCGCGACCGATACAACCACAAGGGCGTGGCCGTCGTCGCCTCCGACCGTTCAATTGGCCCGGATTTCGGAGTGATGCGGCGTGTCTGCGGCCCACAATATTGAGTCAGACCTTCTGGCGACCCGGTTGTCGGAGATCGACCGCCGGATTCTGCGCCTCGTGGCGGAAGGCCTCACCTCCAAGGAAATCGCCCGCGAGCTGGACCGTTCGCCGCTGACGATCGACAGCCGCCTGAAGGATGTTTGTCATCGCCTGGGTGCGGACACCCGCGCTCAGGCCGCCGCCATGCTGTCGCGTGAGGAGGCGGCTGCGACCACCCCAGAATTGGGGGGCGCCCCGGCGGGGGGGGTTGAACCGCGTCATCGCCGCCCGCCCCATGCGCGGGAGGACGGCGGTCCTCAAGACGGATTGATCAGGCCCAGCTCCAGATTCTCGACGGTGCTGTCGGATCCTCGCCTGAATAGGGTGGCGCTCAAGGTGCTGCTGGTCCTCGTCGCGGTTGCGACCGCCGCCTATCTCCTGGCCAGCGCCATCGAGGCGATCCAGGAGGTGTTCTTGACGGTGCTTCGGGGCTGATCTCAGCCCCAGATTGGGGACGGCCATGGCCAACAGTCCGACCACTTCGATTGACGCGGCGCTCGACTATGCGATGGCGGCGGTCGGCCACAAGAAGGCCGCCGAGCTGCTGCGCGCCGCCGCCTTCGCCGAATCCATCCGCGATGAGCGGACCCTGCGGCCGCAACTGGCCAACGCCCTGGTCCGGGCCGTCGAACGCTATCAGGACGAGGCCGCCTAGTCGGCGTCGCCTTTGCGCCGCGCCAGGGGGTGGCGGCTCTGCACCACCTCGGCCAGGCGATCCCCGGCGACGTGAGTGTAGATCTGGGTGGTGGCGATGTCGGCGTGGCCGAGCAGGGTCTGCAGGATGCGCAGGTCCGCCCCGCCCTCCAGCAGATGGGTCGCGAAGGCGTGCCGCAGGACGTGCGGGCTGATCCCGGCCGGGTCGAGACCCGCCTTGAGCGCCGCCGCCTTGAGCAACTGATCGAACCGTCGCGGCGTCAGGCGCCCGGTCTTGCCGCGCGACGGGAATAGCCACGGCGAATCCGGCGGAGCTCTCAGATCAAGCCAGGCCCGAATCGCAGACCGGGCCGAGTTGTTCAGCGGGGCCAGCCGCTCCTTGCCGCCCTTGCCGCGCACCATCAGATAGGCGGGGTCGCGCGCCACGGCCTCAAGTTTCAGCCCCAGCACCTCCGAGACCCTGAGGCCGGACGCGTAGGTCAGCTCAATCAGACATACGAGCCGCACCGCGCCGCCGGCTTCGCCGGCAGCGGCCAGCAGCCGTTCGACCGCCTCGCGGTCCAGCACCTTGGGCAGGGGGCGGCCCTGGCGCGGCGCTTCAAGCCGTTGCGACGGATCATCGATGCGCCAACCCTCTTCCAGGACGAACCGGTAGAACTGGCGCACCGCCGAGCGTCGCCGGGCCGCTGTCGCCGCTGACAGTCCGCGCCGTGAGAGACCGGCGTACCAGGCTTCCAGCGCCGCCCGGTCCGCCAGCATCAGGCCGCCCGCGACGGCTCTGTCGGCATCGGCCAGGTCGCGACGATAGGCGGCCAGGGTGTGCGGCGAGGCGTCGCGTTCGACCGCCATCATTTCCAGAAAGGCCTCGATCTGGTCGCTCATGGCGATCCTCTGCTGGCGAAGCGCCCCGCGCCGCGTCTATAGCTGATCCGGTTCATGGCTGACGCACCTGACATCACGCGCCGCACTATAGCCCTGGTCGGGCTGATGGGGGTCGGCAAATCCTCAGTCGGTCGTCGGCTGGCGACGGCGTTGAAGATGCCGTTCGTCGACGCCGACGCGGAGATCGAGGCCGCCGCCGGCCGTTCGGTTTCGGACATCTTCGCCGAGATGGGCGAGGTGGAGTTCCGCGCCGGTGAGCACCGGGTGATCAAACGGATCGTCGAGGGATTGCCGACCGTGCTGGCGACCGGGGGCGGCGCCTTCATCCATGACGGCACCCGCGACCTGCTGAAGGCCCACACCGTCACCGTCTGGCTCCAGGCCGAACTCGATGTCCTGGCTGAGCGCGCAACGCGGCGCGATACCCGACCGCTGCTGCGCGGCAAGGATCCGAAGGCGGTGCTCAGCCGCCTCGCCGAAGTCCGCTATCCGATCTACGCCCTGGCCGATGTCCACGTCATGACCGGGGAGGGCGCGCACCGCGAAGCGGTCCGGGCCGTGATGGGCGCGGTCCAGGACTACTACCGCAGGGCGGCCGCATGAAGACCCTCACCATTTCCGGTCCCGGCGTGACGCCCTACGAGGTGGTGATCGGCCGGGGGTTGCTGACCCGCGCAGCCGATCAGATCATCCCCTACCTGTCGGGGCCCCGGTTGGCGGTGGTGACGGACGAAACCGTCGCCGGGCTGCACGGGGCGGACGTGGTCAACGCCCTGGCCGCCGCAGGCGCCGAGGCCGACCTCCTGGCCGTGCCGGCGGGCGAGGGGTCCAAGACGATGGGCATGCTGGCAGGCCTGATCGACCAGCTCCTGGGCCTGGGTCTGGACCGCCAGTCGGCGGTGATGGCGCTGGGGGGGGGCGTCGTCGGCGACCTGGCCGGGTTGGCCTCGGCGCTGTTCATGCGGGGCGTTCCGGTGATCCAGGCGCCGACGACCCTGCTGGCCCAGGTCGATTCCTCGGTCGGCGGCAAAACGGCGGTCGACACCCCGCACGGCAAGAACCTGATCGGCGCCTTTCATCATCCACGGCGGGTGCTGGCCGACCTGGACGTACTCGACACCCTGCCGGATCGCCAGATGCGCGCCGGCGTCGCCGAGATCTTGAAGGCCGCCATGCTGGCCGACGCGGCGTTCTTCGACTGGTTGGAGAGCAACGTCGAGGGCGTGCTGGCCCGCGAACCGCAGGCGCTGGAGCAGGCCATCGCCCGCGCCGTCGAGATCAAGGCCCGGATCGTCGCCGAAGATCCCGCCGAGAAGGGCCGCCGGGCCCTGCTCAACCTAGGTCATACCTTCGCCCACGCGATCGAGGCGGAGGTCGGCTATGAGGATGACAGCGTGCTGCATGGAGAGGCGGTTGCACTGGGCTGCGTGCTGGCGTTCCGCCTGTCGGAAAGGCTCGGGCGCGTTTCGCCCCAGACCGTGCGCCGGGTCGAGCGTCTGACCGCCCTGGCCGGCCTGCCGACCGAGATCGAGGCGCTGGGCCTGTTTGAGCCGGACGCCCTGATCGGGCGCATGGCCGGCGACAAGAAGGCCGAGGGCGGCGTCCCGGTCCTGATCCTGGCGGACGCCATCGGCCAGGCCCAGGTGGTGCGCGGGGTCGAGCGCGCCGATCTGCGGGCCGTACTTCAATAGGGCTGGGGCCTAAGTCGTCGCCGGGTCGGATGAAGCCGGCGTCCCAGGCCCGCCGTCAGGCCGTGCGTCGGGCGCGCACCCGGCGCCGGTGTGCGGCGGCGCCCTGCGGCCAGGCGTGATCACGCTCCCCGCCGATCAACGTCGGACGCTCGCCGCCGGTCCCTTGGCCCGCCGCGCCCGAAAGAAGGCCTTGAGAAGATCGGCGGACGGCTCGGCCAGGACGCCGCCCTGGATCTCTGGCCGCCAGTGGCAGGTCGGCTGTTCAAAAACTCGGGCGCCGTGGGCCACGCCGCCGCCCTTTGGATCATCGGCGCCCCAGACGACCCGTCCGATACGGGCGTGGCTGATGGCGCCGGCGCACATCGCGCACGGCTCCAGCGTCACATAGAGCGTCAGACCGGTCAGCCGGTAGTTGTTCAGCACCTGGCCGGCGGCGCGGATCGCGGTGATCTCGGCGTGGGCGCTCGGATCGTGGCTGGCGATCGGTCGATTGGCGCCCTCGGCGATGACGGCGCCGGTGCCCGGATCAACGATGACGCAGCCCACCGGGGTCTCGCCGCTGTCGGCGGCGGCCTGCGCCAGATCAAGGGCGCGGCGCATGAAATCTGTGTCGGACAAGGGCGGCATGGCCCTTCTGTGTCCGGCTTTTCGGGTCTGCGCCAGTCCCTGATCTCGGCGAGGCCTTCGCGGTTGGCCTCGGCTCGTGTATGGCGCGGCCATGACAAAGCCGCCCGCCAAGCCCTTCGGCAAGGGCAAGCCGACCAAGCCCGGCAAGCCGAAAGAGACCACGCCCGCTCCTTCCATCCGCAAGGAGCGCATCGCCAAGCGCCTGGCGCGCGCCGGCGTCGCCTCACGGCGCGAGGTCGAGCGCCTGATCGGCCTGGGCCGCATCGCAGTCAATGGCCGGGTGCTGGACACGCCCGCCGTTCTGGTCGGCTCAACCGACATCGTCACCGTCGACGGTCGCCCGGTCGAGCGGCCCGAGGCCACGCGGGTCTGGCGCTTCCACAAGCCGGTGGGCCTGATCACCGCGGCCAAGGATCCTGCCGGACGCCCAACGGTGTTCGACGCCCTGCCCGAGGGCATGCCCCGGGTTATCAAGATCGGCCGCCTGGACATCAACTCCGAGGGCCTTCTGCTCCTGACCAATGACGGCGAGCTGGCCCGGGCGCTGGAGCTGCCGGCCACCGGCTGGGTGCGGCGCTACCGCGCCCGTGCGCGCGGCCAGGTGACGCAGGAAAAGCTGGATACGCTGAAGAACGGCGTCACCATCGACGGCGTCCGCTATGGCTCCATCGAGGCGACCCTGGACAAGGCCAAGGAAAAGACCGGCGACAAGGCCCCGGCCAATCTGTGGATCTCGGTGTCCCTGACCGAGGGCAAGAACCGGGAGGTCCGCAAGGTGCTTGAGCATCTGGGGGTGACGGTCAACCGCCTGATCCGCCTGTCCTACGGCCCGTTCCAACTGGGAACGTTGAACGAGGGCGAGGTCGCCGAGATCGGGCCGCGGGTGATCCGCGAACAGCTGGCCAGCATGATCCATCCCGAAAGCCTGCCGATGGGGGACGATGTCGAGCCGTTGGCGCCGACCCGCGGAAAACGCCGCGAGGGTATGGCTGATCCTTCGATGAAGCCATCCAAGGTCCGCGCCCACGCCGCCAAACAGGCCGCCCTGGCCGCCGGCCTCGCGGAGACCGCCGAGCGCCGCGAGCGGCGCCGCGAGGAGAGCGACACGCCCAGCCGGGACTTCAAGGGCCGCGACAACGGCCGACCGCGTCGTGACTTCAAGGCGCGAGACGGCGCGCCCGGCGACCGGCCCAAGCGTCCGTCCAAGCCGCGCGACGGCGAGGGCGCAGATCGGCCAAAGCGCGACTTCAAACCGCGTGCGGAGGGGGCGGGCGACCGGCCCAAGCGGTCGTTCAAACCTCGTGACGGCGAGAGTTCTGATCGTCCCAAGCGGGATTTCAAACCTCGTGGCGAAGCCTCCGGCGACCGGCCCAAGCGCGTCTACAAGCCGCGAGACGGGGAGGGGGGAGACCGTCCCAAGCGGGACTTCAAGCCCAGGGGAGGCCCCGGCGCTGATCGCCCGAAACGGGATTTCAAGCCGCGTAGCGGTCCCGCTGGACCGCGTCCTGGCGGCGGACGCCCCTCAGGTCCGCGCAAGCCGCGCGGCTGACTGTCGCCAGAAGCATCGGCCGCCCCTGACCAGGGCGGCCGCGCCGACGGCCTAGAACAGCTTGGGCATTCCGGGGATATTCATGCCGGCCATCGGGCCGGCGGCTTCCTTCATCAGGGCGTTGTTGGTCTCGTCCAGCTTGCGCTTGGCGTCGGCGTGGGCGGCCATGACGAGGTCGGCCAGGATCTCGGCGTCGCCATCGGCCAGCAGGCTGGGGTCGACCGCCAGGGCGATCAGGTCCGAAGGGCCTTTCAGCGTGACCTTGACCAGGCCTCCGCCTGATGAGCCTTCTGCGGTGGTTTCGGCCATCTTTTCCTGAGCTTGCTGGAGCTTGGCCTGCATGGCCTGGGCCTGCTGCATCAGGGCGTTGAGATCTTTCATCGGGGTCTCTACTCGTCTTCGGTCGGCTCGACGTCGCCGAGGACCGGGGCCTCAGCCGGCGCGGTCGCCAGTTTGCGGATATTGATCAGCTCGGCGCCGGGGAAGGCGTCGAGCACGGCCAGAACGAAGGGATCGGCCTGGATCGCCGCCTTCTCCTCGTTCAGACGCCGGCGCTCCTGTTCGTACAGGCTCTCGCCGCCGCCGCCGCCTTCGGTGGCGACCAGCCAGGGCCGGCCGGTCCATTCGCGCAGACGCCCGACCAGACGGCGGGTCAGGTCTGGCGGGCAGTCCGAGGCCGGCTCGAAGGTGATCCGCCCGGGCTGGAACGACACCAGTTTGACGAACCGGCGCACGTCCATCAGCAGCTTGACGTCGCGCTTGCTCTCGATCAGCGCCACCGTCTCGTCGAAGGTCTGCGGCGAGGCGAGCGCCTGGGCTTCAGCCCTCGGCTGGGCCATGGCCACGGCCCCACCCGATCCGCCGGCTGTGCGCCCGCCGCCGGGCGGCCCGGCTGTCGGGCCATCGCCGGACTGAAGGCGCCGGACCATCTCCTCGGGCGAGGGCAGGTCAGAGGCATAGGCCAGTCGCAGGATCGCCATCTCGGCCGCGGCCGCCGGGTCCGGTGCGCGGCGCACCTCTTCATGAGCCTTGAGCAGAAGCTGCCAGACGCGGGCCAGCACGCCGGCTGACAGATTGGCGCCGAGCGCGGCCATCCGCTGGGCCTGGTCATTGGGAAGACGCGTGGCCTGCGGCCCCAGGGTCTTGGCGACCGAGGCCATGTGGCAATGTTCGAGCAGGTCGTCGACGATCTGTTCGGGATCGGCGCCGAAGCCGTAGAGCGTCCGAAACGCCTCCAGCGCCTCCGCGGTGCGCGCGGACATGATCAACTCGAACAGCGCGATGGTCTGAGCCCGGTCGGCCAGGCCCAGCATATCGCGCACGGTCGCCGCCTTGACGGTCTGGCCGGCCTCGGCCTGGACCAGCGCCTGGTCCAGCAGCGACAGGCCGTCACGCACCGAGCCTTCGGCCGAGCGTGCGATCAGGGCCAGGGCCTCGGTTTCGACCAGGGAGCCTTCTTTGGAGGCCACCTTCTCCAGGTGGGCCGCCAGCACGTCCGGTTCGACCCGCCGGAGATCGAAACGCTGGCAGCGGCTGAGGATGGTGACCGGCACCTTGCGGATTTCGGTCGTGGCGAAGATGAATTTGGCGTGGGCCGGCGGCTCCTCCAGCGTCTTCAGCAGCGCGTTGAACGCGCCCTTGGACAGCATATGGACTTCATCGATGACATAGACCTTGTAGCGGGCCTCGACCGGCGCATAGCGCACCGAATCCAGCAGCTCGCGCATGTCGTCCACGCCGGTGCGACTGGCGGCGTCCAGTTCCAGCACGTCCAGATGCCGGCCCTCGATGATGCCGGCGCAGTGCTTGCCGTCGATCGTCAGGTCGACGCTGGGCCGATCGACCGTGTCCGTCTCGTAGTTCAGGGCCCGCGCCAGCAGTCGCGCGGTCGTGGTCTTGCCGACCCCCCGTACGCCCGTGAGCATGAAGGCATGGGCGATCCGGCCGGTCGAAAAGGCGTTGGTCAGGGTCCGGACCATGGCCTCCTGGCCGATCAGGTCCTCGAAGGTGCGGGGCCGATACTTGCGCGCCAGGACGGTGTAGGCCGGGGCCTCGTTGGCCATGGCGGGGGCGGCCTTGTGCGCCGGCGCAGGTTCCGAAGCGGGCTCGCCGCCGCCGAACATATCGGAGGTGTTCTCGTCGCGCTCGGGCGCGCCGTCCTCTTCGGGCAGGTCGTCGGAATCGAATTCAGGCGGGGCCATGGCCCCTACATAGCGGGTCGCCAGGGCGCTCGCCATGACGATCCGCTGATCCAGCTCGTCAGGGCGGATCTTCGAGAGGGTCGCCCCGCCGATGGCTGTCCGTGCAGCCGCAGACGCGCCGGGCGTGGGCGTCGATTCAGCCGGCGATCCCACGCGAGGCGCTCGAGCGCCTCACATTACAGGCCTGTAAGTGGCGATCCGTCGCCCGGGCCGCTAAGGGTTCGACCAGTCAGGTGAGGGGCCCCTTTGATATGAAGCCCATATTGTTGCTTTCGGCTGCGGCGTCGCTTGTTCTGGGCGCCGCGACGGCCCTGGCCCAGACCGGCCCCTTGAGCGAGGTCATGACCGCTGCGCCGGCAACGCCGGTCGCGCCGCCGCTGGACTACCAGCATCGCACGCTCGCCAATGGCCTTCAGGTCTATACGTTGCAGGACCGATCCTCGCCGACCGTCTCGGTGCAGGTCTGGTACAATGTCGGCGCCAAGGATGATCCGAACGGGCGCTCGGGCTTCGCCCACCTGTTCGAACACATCCTGTCGCGCATGACGCGCAACATTCCGCGTGGCTACATCAATACGCTGGTTGAGGATGTCGGGGGCTCGCGCAACGCCTCCACCGGGCCGGACCACACCAACTATTTCGAGGTGGTGCCGTCGCATTTCCTTGAGACCATGCTGTGGACCCACGCCGAGCGGATGGACCGGCTGGTCGTGGACCAGTCGATTTTCGACGCCGAGCGAGCGATCGTGCAGGAGGAGCTGCGCCAGCGTGTCCTGGCGGTTCCCTACGGGCGGCTGCAACGGTTCGTCATGATCGAGAATTCCTGGGTCGCCTTGCCGTATCATCGGCCGAGCATTGGCTCGCTGGACGAGCTCAACGCCGCGACCATCGACGACGTCCTGGCCTTTCATGACGCCTATTATCGGCCGGACAATGCGACCCTGATCGTGGCGGGCGATTTCGACCAGGCCCAATTGGACGGCTGGATCGACGAACACTTCGGCCCGATCACCGCCCCGGATCGGCCGATCCCACGCTTCGAGGCGACCGAGCCGGAGCGAGCCGGTCCGCGTCAGGTCACGGCCTATGCGCCGAACGTGCCTTTGCCGGCCATCGTCTGGTCCTATCCGGCCCCGCGCACCGACCACCCCGACACCGCCGCCCTGCAGGTGATGGACGCCATCCTGACCCAGGGTGACTCCTCGCGTTTCCACCAGGCCCTGGTTCGTCAAGGCGTCGCCGCCAGCGCCGGCGCCTACAACTATCAGCTCGAGGATGGCGGCTTCTATGGCCCGCAGGTGATCGTCGCCAGCGGCTCTACGGTGGAGGCGGCCGAGGCGGCGCTGCAGGTCGAGATCGACCGCATCCGCGCCGCGCCGGTCAGCGAAGCCGAACTGGCCGAAGCCCGAACCGAAATCCTGGCCGCCGCGCTGCAATCTCGCCAGACCGCGATGGGACGGGGCTTCGCCCTGGGCCAGTCGATCACCGACAGCGGCGATCCTGACTGGGCCGACCGCAATCTGGCCGCCGTCGCAGAGGTCACCGCCGCCGATGTCCAGCGCGTCGCCCAGGCCTGGCTCAATGACGCGCGAAGGGTCTCGATCCGGTATCTCGACGAGAGCCAGCGGCCGCAAGGCGCCTCCGACCCGGTCGCACCGTCGGTGGACCGCTACGGCCTGGACCTTCCGGCCAACCAGCGGCCCCTGGTCGCCCACGCGTCCGACGCGGAACGGGTGGCTCCGCCTGAGCCGGTCGCGCCACGCACCCCGACCCCGCCGCAGTTCGCCGAACGGACCCTGGCGAACGGCCTGCGCGTGATTGTGGCGCGGGCGGGCGACCAGCCCTGGTTCTCGTCGGTGCTGATGGTCGGCGGCGGCGACGCCGCCGAAGGTCAGCCTGGCGCCGTCAACGAATATATGGCCGAGATGCTGACGCGCGGCGCCGGCGGCCTTGGCGCCACCGACATCGCGGCGCGGATCGAACAGCTGGGCGGCTCGATCGGAGCCGGCGGCGGATCGGACCGTCAGACCCTGTCGGTCTCGGCGCCCGCCGTGAACGCCGAACAGGCCGCCGCCCTGATGGCGACCGTGGCCATGACCCCGACCTTCGACGCGGACGAGTTGGAGCAGTACCGGTCGGAAGCCATCGACGCCTATCGCGTCCAGATGCGTCAGCCGGGCACGATCGCCGCAGAGGTTTCATCGCGGCTGCTGTTTGGCGATGCGCCTTACGGCGAGGGCCGATCAACGGAAGACCAGCAGCGCGCCGTCACCCGCGAACAGCTCGAAGCGTTTCACCAGACCTGGTGGCGGCCCGACAACGCCACCTTGCTGATTGGCGGCTCGATGGACGCGGAGGCGGCGTTCGCCCTGGCGGAGCGGATGTTCGGGGGCTGGGCGGCGCCGCAGACGGCGTTGCGGCCGCTGTCGTCGCTGGCCGGCCCGCAGCGCGCACCGCAGGTCGTGGTGGTCGATATGGGCGAGGCCGCCGGCCAGGCGGCGGTGCAGATTTCACTGCGCTCCGCCGCGCGCGATGATCCGGACTACTACGCCCTGGCGTTGGGCAACGCGGTGCTCGGCGGCGGGTCCAACGGGCGTCTGTTCCAGGAGGTTCGGGCCCGGCGCGGTCTATCCTACGGCGCCTATTCATCATTCAGCCAGGCGCGGGAGGCGGGCCGGATCAGCCTGACCGCCCAGACCCGCAACGACGCGGCCGCTGAGACCACCGGGGTCATGCTGGACCAGCTCCAGAGCCTGATCGACACGCCGCCGGATCAGGGCGCTGTGGACCGGCGAACCAACTATCTGAATGGCGGCTTCGGGCGTCAGATCGAAACCACCGCCGGGCTGACCTCGGCTCTGGCGAGCCTGGCTGCGCTCGGCCTGCCTCTGGAAGAGGTTTCGCTCTATCCGCAGGCGATCGACGCGGTCACCGCCGAGGATGTCGCCCGCGTCACCGCCGCCCGTATCGACCCCGGCCAGGCCGTCATCGTCGTTGTCGGCGATGCGGATCAATTCTGGGACGCCCTGGTCCAGCGTTGGCCTCAGGCCCGGCGCATCGCCTCGAACCAGCTCGACTTTTCTCGCCCCGACCTCGGCCTGCCGGCCCAGTAAAAACCTCCAAGGATGTCCAATATGAAACGTCTCTTCCTCGCCACCGCCGCCGCTGCGGCCCTGATCGCCGGCGCGCCGGGTCTGGCCGCAGCGCAGGACGCCACGAGCCAGGGCGTCCAGATCGCCCCGCTGGGCTTCCAGCTCCGCACCCTGCCGAACGGCCTTCAGGTCTGGACACGCCAGGATTCGTCGACCGCCGATGTGACCGTCCAGGTTTGGTACCGCGTCGGCTCCAAGGACGATCCCGAGGATCGTTCGGGCTTCGCGCACCTGTTTGAACACATCATGTTCAAGTCGACCCGCAACCTGCCGGAAGAGACGTTTGACCGGCTGACCGAGGATGTCGGCGGCTTCAACAACGCCTCCACGGCGGACGATTTCACCAACTATTTCGAGGTGGTGCCGGCCAACCATCTGGAGCGGATGCTGTTCGCCGAAGCCGAGCGCATGGGCTCGCTGGTGGTCAATGAGGACAGCTTCGTCTCCGAGCGGGCGGTCGTTCAGGAAGAGCTGCGTCAGCGTATCCTGGCCTCGCCCTACGGCCGTCTTATCGGCCTTTATATGCCCCGCGAAATCTATCGCGAGCACCCCTACCGTCGCCCCGGCATCGGCTCGCTGGAGAATCTGGAGGCCGCGACCATCGACGATGTGCGCCGGTTCCACGAGACCTACTACCGGCCCGACAACGCCGTCCTGATCGTGGCGGGCGACTTCGACCAGACCCAGCTCGATGCCTGGGTCGACCGGTATTTCGCTCCGATCACCAATCCGGATCGCCCGATTCCGGCTAACCATGTGGCGGAGCCCGAGCCGACCGGCCCGCGCGAGGCGACCTACTATGCCCCCAATGTGCCGCTGCCGGCCGTGGTCGTGGCCTGGCACACGGTTCCTTACGGCCACCCGGACCGGGCGGCGCTAACGGTCCTGGACGGCATCCTGTCCACCGGCGAGTCGTCGCGGATGTACCGCGCCCTGGTCTATGAGGCGCAGATGTCGGTGGAGGCGGGCTCGATCCCGGACTTCGCCCAACAGGCCGGCAGCCTGGCCGCCCTGTCGATCATGTCTGGCGGACATACCGCCGAAGAAGGAGAAGCCGCCATCCTGGCCGAGATCGCCCGCTTCCGCGACGAGTCGGTCACCCAGGCCGAACTCGATGAAGCCAAGACCGAGCTGGTCGCCGGCATCCTGCGCGGTCGCGAGGGCGTCAACGCCCAGGCTTTCGACCTCGGCTACGCCCTGATGATGACCAATGACGCCTCGACCGCCGACACCGAGGTGGCGCGGATCCAGGCTGTCACAGTGGCGGATGTTCAGCGCGTCGCGCGTCAGTACCTGACGCCTGAGCGCCGGATCGTCCTGCGCTATCTCAACGAAGCCGAACAGCCTGAGGGCGTTCCGGCCGAGCCAACCGCCGCCCAGACAGCCGCCCCGGTGACCCTGGCCGATCTCGCTACGAATGTGGAGGTGATCGAGCTGGCTCCCGAAGGTGAGCGCCTGGCGCTGCCGGAGCCGGGGCCGGAGCGCACGGTCGAAACGCCCCAGGTGGTCGAGCGCACCCTGTCCAACGGCATGCGGGTTCTGGTCGCCGAGACCGAGGGGCTGCCGCTGATTTCGGCGCGTCTGTCGTTCCAGGCCGGAACCTCGGACGATCCGGCCGGCCGCGCCGGCCTGGCGTCGCTGACCGCCGGCCTGATCACCCAGGGGGCGGCGGGGCGCTCGGCGCCGGACATCGCCACCGACATCGAACGTCTGGGCGCCGCCATCGGCGCCAGCGCCGGCGCCGATTTCACCAGCGTTTACGCCAACAGCCCGTCCGACACCTTCGCCGACACCTTCGCCCTGATGACCCAGCTGGTGCGCTCGCCGGACTTCGCACAGGAGGAGCTGGATCGCCAGCGTGACCAGGCCCTGGACGGCTTGAGGGTCGGCCTCAGCCAGCCGGGTCCGATCGCAACTGCGGTCGCCGCCCGCGCGGTCTATGGTGATGCGCCGTACGGAGCGCCAGGCTCCGGCACCCTGACCAGCCTGCCGGCGATCACGCGAGAGGACGTGGCCGCCTTCCATGCCGGGACCTGGCGTCCGAGCCAGGCCACGCTGGTGTTTTCAGGCGACATCGACGCCGAACAGGCTTTCGCCCTGGCCGAGCAGGCCTTTGGCGGCTGGACCGGTTCCGGCGCGGCGACCGCCACCTCGGACGACCCCGCCGGCGCGGTGATCTCGCCGCGGGTGATCGTGATCGATCTGCCGGGATCGGGCCAGGCGGCGGTCTATGCCGCAGCGCGCGCCATCGACCGGGCCGGCCCGGATTACTATCCGCTGCTGGTCGGCAATGCGGTCATGGGCGGCGGCTATTCGGCGCGCCTCAACCGCGAAATCCGGATCGAGCGCGGCCTGAGCTACGGCGCCAGCTCCAGCTTTGCGGCTCGGCAGGATGACGGCATCCTCACCGCCCAGGCCCAGACCCGCAATGACGCCGCCGCCGAGGTCGTCAGCCTGATCCTGGCCGAGGTCACGCGCCTGGCCGCCGAACAGGCGACCCCCGAGGAGCTGGCGTCGCGCCGCGCCACCCTGGTCGGTGGATTCGCCCGGTCGCTGGAGACGGTGGACGGCCTGGGCGGGGCGGTCGCCGCCCTGGCCAACAATGGCCTGCCGATGTCCGAGATGGCCGGCTACGCCGCGCGCGTTCGCGGCGTCACCCCCGCCGACATCCAGCGCGTCGCCGCCGCCGAGCTGGACCCGGCGGAGTTCTCGATCATCGTGGTCGGCGATTCCGCCCAGTTCATCGACCAGCTGCGGGCGGCGCATCCGAACGTCGAGGTGATTCCGGTCGGCGAGCTGGACCTGGACTCGGCGACGCTTCGCTAACCGCGGCGCGAGGCGCGCCTTGGCGCGCCTCGCGGTCCGATCAGGCCGTCAAACACACTACCTGGGCGACCCGCAGGTCGCGACGCAGCGTATCGGCTATCGTGCCGTAGTTGCCCCGGTTGACGACGACGCCGGGCGCGTACTGGCCCGACAGGTCGAGCGGCCGCATCGCCTCGGTCAGGCTTTCGGTGGCGGTGGTGTAGATGCGGCCCCGGCGGGGCGCCTCGGCGATGGTGACGGCCATGACGCGCCCCTGGCTGTCCAGCGCAGGGCCGCCTGACAGGCCCGCCAGGGTTCCGTGAAGGTCCTCGGTGCGGCCAATCTCGGCCCAGGCCAGCACCGGCTCGTCGCGCTGGCCGCGCCCGCGCACCCTGAGAGTCTCGCGTCCGATCAGGCGTGAAGCCGCCTCGCCGGGCCGCCCTTGAGGGAAGCCCAGGTGATAGGCGCGCCGGCCAACCCTGAGCCGGTCGCCGGGCGGCGTCAGAGGCAGGGCGTTGGGTCCGCCTTCGGTCGTGAGCAGGGCGACGTCGGCGCCTTGGGACAGCCTGATTTCGGCCGAGACTGCACGTCCGCCGCCCACGACCAGGGCCACCTCGCGGCAGCCCTCAACAACATGGCGCGCGGTCAGCCACAGGCCGTCGCCGGAGATGGAGAAGGCGGTGCCGGTGGTCGGTTGCGCCGGCGCGTCCGAGGTCTGAACCACCACGGCCGGGTCGAACGGCGTGGCCGGGCCGAGCAGCCCGCCTAGTTCTTCCTCGCCCGCCATCGATGGCGCCGGCGGCGCATCGGCCCCGCCATTGAGCAGGGACAGGCCGACGGCGCCGGCCACCAGGCCGCCATAGATCAACCAGTCCGGGAGACGCGCCATGGCCTAGACAGTCACCGCCGCAGCCAGGATCAGGGCTACAGCCAGCTTGGCGGCGACGAGCAGTACGGCGGCGGAGATCTCACCTTCGCGTATGCGGTCCGGCAGCCCGGCCAGGATCATGTCGGTCAGGCGAAAGGCCAGCAGTTGGACGATCACCGTCGCAAGGCCCCAGATGATGATCTCGATGGTCGAGTTGGACGCCGACAGTGACGCCGCCAGCGGGATCGCCAGCCCGGCCAGCACCCCCCCGAAGGCGACCGCCGCAGCCGAGTTGCCGTTGCGGATCAGCGAGATCTCCTTCCACGGCGTCAGCATCGCATAGAGGGTGGCCCCGATCATTAGCATGACCAAGGTGACGCCGACGTGGACCATAAGGATGGGAAAGCCGGTGGCGAAGGCCTGCAGCTCGGCGGAGTTGAATAGCAAAAGCAGTTGCGACTGATCCATGTCCGAAACTGGGGCGGCACGGGCGTTCATGCCCACTATCACCGGTATGTGCAAAAGCGTCGCGCCATGGCGCGTCTCGAAACGAAAACGCCCGGCCGCATCGGCGGCCGGGCGTCCTCAGTCCGGGCGGGGGGACCCGCCGAAACCGCGTCAGGCTAGTCGATGGCCTTCAGATTGACGGCCGCTTCCTTGCCGGAGCGCTTGTCAGCCTGCAGTTCGAACTCGATCTTCTGGCCCTCGTTGAGGGACCTCATGCCGGACGCCTCGACGGCGGTGGCGTGAACGAAGGCGTCCTTGCCGCCCCCATCAGGTTGAATAAAGCCGTAGCCCTTGGTGGTATTGTACCATTTGACGGTGCCGGTCGCCATGGCAGCCTCCGATATGCGTTGCCCCCGAAAACCGCTTCCGAGGGCTGTCGGACCTGCAGAACTTAGGCTTGGGCCGGTCGTAACCAGACCGTGGGCGTAGGCATGGACAGTCGACGGGCGGATGTGTGGCGGAAATCCATTCGCCGCGCAAGCGAACCGGACGCCTTGCCGGTTGCGACCGGCCCGCTTTCGGCTAGTGTCGCGAGCCCAAGATGTTGAACGAGCGTGCGAGTCGCGCTGACGGGCCAAAAAGTATGCAACTGACCATCGAACGCTCCGCGCTTCTTAAGGCTCTCGGCCACGTTCAGAGCGTTGTCGAGCGGCGAAACACCATCCCGATCCTGTCCAATGTGCTGCTGTCGGCGGGACGTGATCGGCTCAGCTTCGCCGCCACCGACCTGGACATGGAGATGGTCGACGAGGCCGAGGCCCGAGTCACCCAGGAAGGTCAGATCACCGCGCCGGCCCATACGCTGCACGACATTGTCCGCAAGCTGCCCGAAGGCGCCGAGGTCGAGCTTTCCTATTCTGGCGATGATCCGCGCCTGACGGTCTCGGCGGGGCGCTCGTGCTTCAACCTGCCGGTGCTGCCGGCGGGCGACTTCCCGGTGATGTCGACCGAAAGCACGGGCGCGCGCTTCACGCTGCTCAAGGACGATCTGGCTCGCCTGATCGACAAAACCCGTTTCGCCGTCTCGACCGAGGAGACGCGCTACTATCTGAATGGTCTTTACCTGCACACGGTGTCCGAGGCGGGGCAGGCGCTGCTGCGCGGGGTCGCCACCGACGGGCATCGCCTGGCCCTGGCCGAGACGCCCGCGCCCGAGGGCGCGGCCGGCGGCCCCGGCGTCATCGTGCCGCGCAAGACCATTGATCAGGTCCGCCGCTTGCTCGACGACGGCTCCGGTCCGGTCGAGGTCCAGATCAGCCCCCAGAAGATTCGCTTCGAGTTCGACAAGGCGTCCCTGACCTCCAAGGTGATCGACGGTTCCTTCCCGGACTATGTCCGCGTCATCCCCAAGGGCAATGACAAGATCGCGGTTCTGGACAACGCCGTCTTCGCCCAGGCCGTCGACCGCGTCTCGACCATCTCGGCGGAAAAGTCGCGGTCGGTGAAACTGGCCTTTGATCAAGGCAAGGTGACCCTGACGGTGCGCAATATGGAGGCCGGTCAGGCCACCGAAGAGGTCGAGATCGACTACAACGAAGACGCCTTCGAGATCGGCTTCAACGCGCGTTACCTGCTGGACATCGCCGGCCAGATCGCCGGCGGCGAAGCGCAGTATTGCTTCGCCGACCCGGCCAGCCCGACCCTGGTGCTCGATCCGGGCGATCCCGGCGTCCAGTATGTGCTGATGCCGCTGCGGGTCTAGCGCCCCGCTCCGCGTGTGAATGGGGGGCCGGCCCGTCTTCTCAATCCAGCAGGCGGATTTGATCGGCGCTGGCGACCCGCAAGTGCGTCTGGAAATAATAGGCGCCTGTCGGCCGTCCTTGGGCAGTCATCAAAATGGTTTCGCGCCGGGCCAGGCCGCGAACTTCAATCCGTCGCCCAACCAGGCGATCGGGCTCGCCGAACCTCCGGCGAAAGCCGGGCTGGGCCTCGGGTTGAATGGCGATCGAGACATTGCGCTGGTCGCGGTAGTCGGCAAAGGCGTTGAGGAACAACACGCCCCGATCCTCGCCCGTGGCGGCCACGACGAACTGCACCGCTACGGAAACGGGCTGGCCTTCGGCCTCGGCCGCCAACTCAACGACGGCGCGCGGCGCGATGGACGGAGCCTCGGCCACATCGATCACCAGGTCTGGCGGCGGCGGCGCGCAGGCCAGCAGGCCCGCAGCCAAGCAGAGGCCGATCAGCAATCGGGAGTGGCGAATGAGGGCATGTCTCGTCATTCCTTTGACTTGCCACGGTAGCGGGGCGGGGCGGGCATGGCTATGACTTGGGCTTGATCACCGCCCTCACCCTCACCGATTTCCGCTCCTACGAAAGCGCACGGCTGGAGCCCGGCGCGGGCGTCACCGTGCTGCACGGGCCGAACGGGGCGGGCAAGACCAACGTGCTGGAGGCGATTAGCTTGCTGACGCCGGGCAAGGGTCTGAGGGGCGCGGGGGCCGCCGAGGTCGGCCGGCGCGAGCCAGGCGAGACGGCGGGCCGGGCCTGGGCGGTCGCTGTGGTGCTGGGTGACGACGAGCGACGTCTGGGCACCGGCGTCCAGGCGCCGGGCGCGGCGCGGCGCATCGTCCGGATCGACGGCGAGCCGGCTCAGCCGGGCGACCTGCTGGATCACATTCGCCCGATCTGGGCCACGCCCGAACAGGACCGCCTGTTCTCGGACAGTCGGGCCGAGCGGTTGAAGTTCTTTGATCGGCTGGTCTTTGCCGCGAGGCCGAGCCACGCCCACGCGGTCGCCGCTTATGACAAGGCGCTGCGCGAGCGGTTGCGCCTGCTGAGCGAGGCGGCGGACCGCCAGGCGCCGCCCGACCCTCTGTGGCTGGATGCGCTGGAGGCGCGGCTGGCCGAGAACGGCGCTCGCGCCGCGACGAGCCGGGCCGAAGCGTTGGGCGAGCTGCAAGGCGCCATCGATGCGCGCACCTCGACCCCATTCCCTCAGGGCGACCTTTCCCTCGTCGGCGAAGCGGAACAGCGCGCCCTGGACGGACAGGGTGAAGCCGCCATCGCTGCTTTTCTGCTCGACGGCTTCGCCCGCGCCCGCGCCCGCGACGGGGCGGCGGGCCGGTCGCTGTTCGGGCCCCACCGGACCGACCTGAGCGCGTTGCACCGCGAGAAGCGCCGCGCCGCCGCGGAAGGCTCATCCGGCGAGCAGAAGGCCCTGGTGCTGAACCTGATCCTGGCCCAACTCTCGCGTCTGTCCGATAGCGAACCCCGGCCGATCCTGCTTCTGGACGAGGCCCCCGCCCATCTGGACGACGCCCGCCGAACCGCTCTGTTCGACGAGATCGAGGCGCTCGGCCTGCAAGCCGTCATGACCGGCACCGAGCGCGGCCTGTTCGACGCGCTGGAGGACCGGGCGGCCTTTGTGCGGGTATCGGGCGGCGGGTTCGAGCCAGGGTGAACCGCGCTTCAGAGCGCGTCGTCGGCCGTGTCCAGTCTTGGCAGTCGCTCGGCGACGGCCCGCGAGACCGATCCATGGATATCTTCGTGGAAATCCGCCGGCATCCTGGCCCGGGCGCGTTCGAGGGCGCCGTGCGCTACATCCCTGACTTCATCGATGGCGCGCCGGGTTAGCGTCCGGCCGAGGCCGGCTTCGCGGGCCGTTTCGACGAAGTGGCGACCTTCGATGTTGAGAATCTTGTACTTCCGGCGCGCCCCAACGGACATGGCGAGCTTGTAGCTTCGGTGAGGGATTCGCTTGGCGTCGAAGGCTGGTTGAGCCGTCAGAACATCGTAGAAGGGCGTGAGCTCAAAACGGCCGCCGGGGCGCAGGAACAGGCTGAAATTCTTGCCGTGCCCATCCGTGGCCCCGATTAGCCAGAACAGGATCTGGCTTTTGAGGAAGGTGATTTGGTCCCGCTGAGGATCGTCCGCCTGCCTCAAGAGTTTGAGAATATCGACGGCGCTGGGGCCGCCATGGCTCTGGTATTTCTGCGCTGCGGGAATCCCAAGCGCTTGACAGCAGTCTTCCTGCGGCAGGCGAATAAGGCGTCCGTCATCGCGCCACTGACGATCGAAGCGCTCAACCACCAGCACCCGTTTCTGTCCGAAGTCCTCGATCCACGATTTGGCGACAGGCAGGCCGAACGCCTCGGCCAGCGTCAGGCAGTAGTGTTCGTTCTCGACGCTGTTGCTGAGGTCAATGATGCCGTCGGCCGTGGGAATTTGGCCGAGCTGGGGCTTTAGTATGTGGGTGGTCGGGGTAGCCCCTTGCGGTCGATGCCAATGGCCCTCGTGGAACAGCAGGGCCGTCTTTTCCTGCGCCCCTGCCAGAGAGATGCGGAAGTCTTCATCCGGGCTGACGCCCAGCGGCGCGCGGGCCAGGCCGTTGAGCAGGCGCTCGATGTCTGGGTCGCTGAGCCGGTGGCCGCGGATCTCAAACGCCGGCGGTTGTTCGGCGCTCTGGGCAATGAACTGCATCGCGCCGACGCAGTCTCGACCGATTTGCGAGAGCAGGCTGAATGGGTCGGTTCCGGCGGCGCCGGAGCGTTCCGCCACCAGTCTGCGGATGTCGGGATTGTCGGGCAAAAGATTATCGAACACCGCCTGAACGGGTGCGCCTGAATAGGCGTCTGTGCGCAAGGCGAGCGACAGGGAAATCGGAAACTGGTTCGGCCAATTGAGCCAGGTTTCGTCGTACTGGAAGCTGGTGGCGCCCCCGGCGGCCCGATCAAGTCGCCCAACTCTGCGACCGTTGATCAGCACGTTCAGAGGCGTGTGGGCCTTCACGCGCGCCATTAGAAGATGTCCGCGATGTCAGTCGCCGAACTGTGGCTGCGCGATTGAAGGACCACTTCGTGTTTGAGGGCTGCGAGTAGAGCGAAGATGGCTTCCAGATGGACGCCGGGGTGGCCTTGTTCGATCCGCGAAATGAGCTCCTGACGCAGCCCCGACAGCGCGGCGAGGTCGGCCTGGGTCAGCTTCTGTTCTTTGCGGAGGCGGCGCAGTCGGGCGCCCATTTGAACGGCGGACCTGACGGGCGTGGTCGTGGGGATGCTCATGGGTCCAATATATGCGATATTTCGCATAGAATGTAAATATGCTAATTATCGCATATCCTATTAATATGCGAATTACAGCATAAATATGAAATATGCACTAATTCGCATACGACCTTGTGAAGGCTGCACGGCGCTGGTGCGAGCTCACGCACCGCTTTCCCTCGCTTTTCCTGCGTGAATCCCTATATGTTCAAGGCTCGCAGCGGCGCGGATTCGCCAGCCGCCGCCTGATCCTTTTCAAGCCCGCGCCCGGGCCTTTCCGACAGACCGAATGACTGACGAAAACGACATGCCCGAGGCCGAGTACGGCGCGGAATCCATTAAGGTTCTCAAAGGCCTGGACGCGGTGCGCAAGCGCCCAGGCATGTACATCGGCGACACCGATGACGGCTCGGGCCTGCACCATATGGTCTATGAGGTGGTGGACAACGCCATCGATGAGGCCCTGGCCGGTCACGCCGACCTGGTTCAGGTGATCCTCAATGAGGACGGCTCGGTCACCGTCACCGACAACGGTCGCGGCATTCCGACCGCCATCCACGAGGGCGAGGGCGTCTCGGCGGCCGAGGTCATCATGACCCAGCTGCACGCCGGCGGTAAGTTCGACCAGAATTCCTACAAGGTCTCGGGCGGTCTGCACGGCGTCGGCGTCTCAGTGGTCAACGCCCTGTCGGACTGGCTGGAGCTGGTCATCTACCGCGACGGTAAGAAGCACCAGATGCGCTTTGAGCGCGGCGATACGGCCAAATCCCTGTCGGTGGTGGGCGACGCCCCGGTGCGGACCGAGGGCGGCAAGGCCGGCCAGCTGCTGACCGGCACCGAGGTCACCTTCTATCCGTCGCTCAGCACCTTCAGTCACATCGATTTTGACCTGAAGACGCTGGAGCACCGCCTGCGCGAGCTGGCCTTCCTCAACTCCGGCGTGGTCATCAAGCTGAGGGACCTGCGCGGGGCAGAGCCGTTCGAAGAGACCCTGCACTATGAGGGCGGCGTCGAAGCCTTCGTGCGCCATCTGGACAAGTCCAAACAGCCGCTTCTGAAGGACGTCATCGTCGTGCGCGGCAGGAAGGACGGGATCGAGCTGGACCTGGCCCTGTGGTGGAACGACAGCTACCACGAGACCATGCTGTGCTTCACCAACAACATCCCGCAGCGGGATGGGGGCACGCACCTGTCAGCCTTCCGCGCGGCGCTGACGCGGGTGATGGGCGGCTATATCGATCAGGCCGGCGCGGCCAAGAAGGAGAAGGTCTCGGTCTCGGGCGAAGACGCCCGCGAGGGCCTGACCTGCGTGCTCTCGGTCAAGGTGCCCGACCCAAAGTTCAGTTCACAGACGAAAGACAAGCTGGTCTCGTCCGAGGTGCGCCCCGCCGTTGAGGGCCTGTGCCAGGAGGGCCTGGCCCAGTGGTTCGAGGAACACCCCGTCGAGGCTAAACAGGTCGTCGCCAAGATCGTCGAGGCCGCCGCCGCCCGCGAGGCGGCGCGCAAGGCCCGCGAGCTGACCCGGCGCAAGTCGGCGCTGGATATTTCGTCCCTGCCCGGCAAGCTGGCCGACTGTCAGGAACGGGATCCGGCCAAGTCCGAACTGTTCATCGTCGAGGGCGATTCCGCCGGCGGCTCGGCCAAACAAGGCCGCAACCGTGAGAACCAGGCCGTCCTGCCGCTGCGTGGCAAGGTGCTGAACGTCGAGCGCGCCCGTTTCGACAAGATGCTGTCCTCGGACCAGATCGGCACCCTGATCCTGGCGCTGGGCGCCGGTATCGGCCGCGATGAGTTCAACGCCGACAAGCTGCGCTATCACAAGATCATCATCATGACCGACGCGGACGTGGACGGCGCCCACATCCGCACGCTTCTGCTGACCTTCTTCTATCGGCAGATGCCCGAGCTGATCGAGCGCGGGCACCTCTATATCGCCCAGCCCCCGCTCTATAAGGCGTCCAAGGGCAAGAGTTTCCGCTACCTGAAGGACGACGCGGAAATGAACGCCTTCCTGGTCGATGAAGGCGTGTCCGAAGCTGAACTGGACCTGGTCAACGGCGAGCGATTGACGGGGCAGGACCTGCGCCGGCTGGTCGATGAATCTCGCACCTTCAAAGCCTTGGTCGAGCGTCTGGCCCAGCGCGCGCCGGCCTTCGCCGTCGAACAGGCGGCGCTGGGCGGCCTGTTCGCCGAAGGCGGCTCGCCCGAGGCGGCGGGTCCGCGTCTGGATCTCTACAACGAAGAGGGCGACGGTCCCTGGACCGGGGCGCGCGGCGACGCCGGCGCAACGGTGTTCTCGCGCGTACGCCGCGCCGTGTCTGAACAGATCGTGCTGGAAGAAGCCCTGGTCCGCTCGATGGATGCCCGGCGCCTGGGCGAGCGCGCCGCGACTCTGGCGGAGGCCTTTTCGGCTCCCGCCGTGTTCCGCCGCAAGGACAAGGCGACGACGGTGCGCGGTCCGCTGGACTTGGTCCAGGCCGTCATGGACGCCGGCAAGAAGGGCCTGTCGATCCAGCGCTACAAGGGTCTGGGCGAGATGAACGCCGACCAGCTATGGGACACCACCCTGGACGCCAACGCCCGTACCTTGCTCAAGGTCCGGGTCGAACACGCCGACGACGCCGACGACCTGTTCGCCAAGCTGATGGGCGATGTGGTCGAGCCGCGCCGAGAGTTCATCCAGGACAATGCGCTGGATGCCGAGGTGGACGTCTAGAACACCCTTCTCCCGCAACGGGAGAGGGGATTGAGCTACAGAATGAACCGCGACAGGTCTGCGTTGCTGGCCAGCTCGCCGATGCGCTCGCGCACCAGCGCCGCGTCGATGATCACCGTCTCGCCGTCATGGCTGTCGGCCCTGAAGCTCAGCTCTTCCAGGGTCTTTTCGACCACGGTCTGAAGCCGGCGGGCGCCGATGTTCTCGACCGCGCCGTTGACCGCCACGGCGGCGTCGGCCAGGGCCTCGACGGCGTCGTCGGTGAAGCTGAGCGTGACGCCTTCGGTCGCCATGAGCGCCACTTGCTGGGCGATCAGATTGGCCTCCGGCTCGGTCAGGATGCGGCGAAAGTCGTCGCGGGTCAGGGCCTTGAGCTCGACCCGGATCGGCAGGCGGCCCTGGAGCTCGGGCAAGAGATCGCTGGGCTTGGCCACATGAAAGGCCCCCGAGGCGATGAACAGGACATGGTCGGTCTTGACCGGCCCGTGCTTGGTCGAGACCGTCGTGCCCTCGATCAACGGCAAGAGGTCGCGCTGGACGCCCTCGCGCGAGACGTCGGCGCCGCGCGCCTCACTGCGGGCCGCGACCTTGTCGATCTCGTCGATGAAGACGATGCCCTCGCTCTCGGCCAGGCGCACGGCCTCCTGAATGAGGCTGTCTTCATCCAGCAGCTTGTCGCCCTCTTCGGCGATCAGGGGCGGCCAGGCCTCTTTCACCGTGGTCTTCAGCGTCTTGGTCCGCTGCGGCCCCAGCTTGCCCAGCATTTCGGACAGATTGAGCACCCCGACATTGCCGCCGGGCATGTCCATGCCCTGCAACGGCGAGCGCGTGTCGTTCAACTGAAGCTCGATGTCCTTGTCGTCCATCTCGCCGGCGCGCAACTTCTTGCGGAAGGCTTCCTTGGTCGCCTCGCTGGAGCCGGCCCCGACCAGGGCGTCGATGATGCGGGTCTCGGCGGCCTGTTCGGCCTTGGCGCGGACATCGGCGCGGCGGGTCTCGCGCACCATCAGGATGGCGGCCTCCACGAGGTCGCGCATGATCTGATCGACGTCGCGGCCGACATAGCCGACCTCGGTGAACTTGGTGGCCTCGACCTTGAGGAAGGGCGCGCCGGCCAGCCGGGCCAGGCGGCGGGCGATCTCGGTCTTGCCGACGCCCGTCGGACCAATCATCAAAATGTTCTTGGGCGTGATCTCGTCACGGATGGTTTCGTCCGTGCGCTTGCGCCGCCAGCGGTTCCTGAGCGCCACGGCCACGGCCTTCTTGGCGTCGCCCTGGCCGACGATGAAGCGGTCCAGTTCGGAAACGATTTCGCGGGGGGAGAGGTCGGTCATCTATGGTCCGTCCGGGGAAAGTCTAGGTTCATCACGACGCGCACGAAGTCGTCACAAAGGGCACGACGGGTCAGAGGACCAGTCGGCGCAGGCCCTGCTTGAGCAGAACGGTGTTGAAGTTGATGAGGTAGCCGAGCCGCACATTCGAGAAGCGCAGATAGGTCAGGACCTGGGCCGTATGGATTGGCGCGAGCCCCTCGACCGATTTGATCTCCACGACCACGACCCCCTCGACGAGAAGGTCGAGACGATAGCCGACTTCCAACCTGGCTTCGCCATAGATGACCGGAACGCCGAGCTGGCGCTCGACTCTCAAGCCACGCAGTTTCAGCTCTTCGGCAAGGCAGGTCTCGTAGACGCTCTCAAGCAGACCCGGCCCCAGCGCCTTATGGACCGCGAACGCCGCATCCATCACCGCCCGCCCAACACGCTCTACGTTCGCGGGTATCGGCTCGATCCCTTCGTGGCCTTCGTGGGCTCCTTGTGCGCTTTGTGATGAACCCAAGTCGACGTTCACCCCAGCGTCTCCACCGTCAGATTGCCGTTCGTGTAGACGCAGATCTCGGCGGCGATCTTCATGGCCTCGCGGGCGATGGTTTCGGCGTCCTTGTCGGAATGTTCGATCAGGGCGCGGGCGGCGGCCAGGGCGAAGTTGCCGCCCGAGCCGACGGCGGCGACGCCGTATTCCGGCTCCAGCACATCGCCGACGCCGGTGACCGTAAATATCTGGGATTTGTCCGCGACCAGCAGCATGGCCTCGAGCCGGCGCAGATAGCGGTCGGTGCGCCAGTCCTTGGCCAGGTCGACGCAGGCCCGGGCCAGTTGGTCGGGATACTGTTCCAGCTTGCCTTCCAGCCGCTCGATCAGGGTGAAGGCGTCCGCCGTCGCGCCGGCGAAACCGGCCAGCACCTTGCCGCCGGCCAGGGTGCGCACCTTGCGCGCCGCGCCCTTGACGATGGTGGGGCCCATCGAGACCTGGCCGTCGCCGGCGATGACGGTCCGGCCGTCTTTGCGCACCGCGAGAATGGTCGTGCCGTGCCAGTCAGGAAAAGTGCTATCGCTCATACAGCACAGGTGGCGGCGACAGACGGATTTCGCAAGGCGAATGGAATTTTCAGACGAAGAGGTTGAACGCTATTCGCGCCAGTTGGTGCTGGCCGACCTGGGCGGGCAGGGCCAACAGAAGCTGAAGGGCGCCAAGGTGCTGATCGTCGGCTGCGGCGGCGTGGGCGGTCCGGCGGCGATGTATCTGGCGGCGGCGGGCGTGGGCCACATCACCCTGATCGATGGCGACCGGGTGGCTTTGTCGAACCTGCACCGCCAGATCCAGTTCGCCACCGCCGAGATCGGCGACGAAAAGACCGAGGCGACCGCTGGAGCCATGAAGGCGATCAATCCGAATGTGCGGGTGTTCCAGATCTTCGCGCCGCTGGACGCCGACAACGCCCCGACCTGGATCGCCGACCATGATCTGGTGATCGACGGAACCGATGATTTCGCGACGCGTCTGTTGGTGTCGGACACCTGCGTGATGCTGGACACGCCGCTGGTTTCTGGCGCGCTCGGTCGCTGGAGCGGACAGGTCGGGGTCTTCACGGGACGGCCCTGCTACCGCTGCCTGGTGCCAGATGTCCCGCCGGACGCCGAGACCTGTCAGCGGGTGGGCGTCGTCGGCGCCCTGGCCGGCGTGGTCGGATCCATGGCCGCGCTGGAGGCGATCAAGGTCCTCACCGGCGCCGGTGAGCCCCTGCAAGGTCGGCTGTTCATCTATGACGGCCTGAAGGCCGAGGCGCGGACCGTCGCGATCGCGCCTGACCCGGCCTGCCGGGCGTGCGGTGGCCGGCTAGCGCGTCCCGAATAGGCGGTCCCCCGCATCGCCGAGACCCGGCACGATGTAGCCGTGCGCGTTCAGGCCCTGGTCGATGGCGGCGGTCCAGACCGGCACGTCAGGGTGGTAGGCCTTGAGCCGCTCAATGCCCTCGGGCGAGGCGACCAGGCAGACGAAGCGCAGGTCGGTAACGCCGCGCTCTTTCAAACGCTCCAGCGCCGCGACCGCCGTATTGGCCGTGGCCAGCATGGGATCGACCACCACGACCAGACGATCGGCGATGTCTTCGGGCGCTTTGAAATAATACTCGACCGCGACCAGGGTTTCGGGATCGCGGTACAGGCCGATATGGGCCACGCGGGCGGCCGGGATCAGGTCGAGCATCCCTTCCAGGAGGCCGGAGCCGGCGCGCAGGATCGGCGCCAGGACCAGCTTCTTGCCGGCCAGACGCACGGCGTCGGTGGCCACCACCGGCGTCTCGATCCGCACCGTTTCCAGCGGCAGGTCGCGCGTCACCTCATAGCAGAGCAGGGTCGAAATCTCGCGCAGCAGACGGCGGAACTGGGCGGTGGAGGTGTCCTTGTTGCGCATCAGGCTGAGCTTGTGCTGGACCAAGGGGTGGTCGACCACCGTCACGCCGTGGCTCTTCTTCGTCATCAAAAGACCGTCCCGTCTGAGAGAATGGTGAGGGGCGGCCCGCCGCCCTCGCGTTTCGTCGCCGCCACGCGCCGACCGGCCGCCCAGGTGCCGCCTTCGAGCACGCTGGCCAGCGGCATCTGCTCGGCGCTGACGCCCAGCTCGGCCCGAACCAGGGGCGCAATGCGGTCGAGCAAGGCCACTGTCATTGATCGCCAGGCCACGATCAGCGGATCGGACACCGGCCAGGGCTTGGTCCCGGCCGCCGGATTGGTCAGCGCGACCACGCCCATGTCGAGGAACAGGCCGCCGTTGCGGTATTCGGCCAGGCCGGTCAGGCCGTCCAGATCGGTGACTTGGACGCCCGCCGCGATCAGCGGCTCGACCAAGGAGTAGCTGAGCCACTGGCTGAGTTTATGGATGGGAACCAGGCCGTCCGTCGCATCGTCGCGTTTCAGGGCCGGGTGCCGCCACGCATCACCCAGATCGACACCGCCGAGGCTGAGGCGGTCCTGCCAGACCGGACCCAGCGCCTCCAAGAGCACCTCCAGGATGACCGGGGCGGCCAGCTGTCCGCCGACCGCGCGGGCCTTGATCGCATCATAGAGGCCGCCCGGTCGCGGGCCGTCCTTCAGCGCGAACAGATCGGGCCGGGCTGCGGCCTGGTCGCCCAGCCGGTTCAGCAGGGCCGCGCGGCCTTCCAGTCCGGCCAGCGGGTTGTCGGGCGAGACCTGAAATCCCTCGGCCAGTTCGGTCGGCGACAGGGTCGCCAGCTCTCCGGCATCGGCGCGCAACGGCTGGTCCGCCGCGTTGGAAAAAGCTCCGGCCTGGAACATCCTGAGCGAGGCCAGCGCCAGGCCCTCGGAGCGGGCCGCCTCGATGCCGGCCGCTGCATCGCGATAGCGCCAACCGGGGCCAGAGCCGGCATCCAGCAATACCGAGACGATAGCCAGGTCAAAGGCCGCGCGGGCCTGGGCGTCGGCGTCTGCAAAGCCGGCCTTGGCCGCCATGTCAGCCCACAGGTCACGCCCCCAGAAGACGAAGTGCCGCCAGCGGGCGTGGAACGGCACCTTTAGGTCCGGGTACTGGTCACGGATGACGCCGGCGACGAACCGGGCGGTGTCAGGCAGCCGATCCAGATCGACCCGCCAGCCGTCGATCCGGCCCGCCAGCGCCAGGTCCAGCATCTCATGCGCCCGCTCGCGCACCGCCGCTGCGCTCAACAGGCTGAGCGCAGCCTCTTGCTCAGAACTTGCCAAGGTCGCGGCCCACCACCTTGGTCAGATCCTCTGCGGTCGGCGGCGCGTCGGGGGTGAAATAGCCGGCGGCCTTCTTGGCCTCCATCTCGACCGAGGCGTCGTCCGGGATCAGGTCGTCGGGAATCGGCACCCGTTCGCCGATCTCTATCCCTGAGCCTGTCAGGGCGTCGTGCTTCATGTTCGACATCGACACGAACCGGTCGATCCGGGTGATGCCCAGCCAGTGCAGCACATCGGGCATCAACTGCTGGAAGCGGGCGTCCTGGACCCCGGCGACGCATTCGGTGCGCTCGAAATAGGTGGCGGCCTGGTCGCCGCCCGGCTGACGCTTCCTGGCATTGTAAACGAGGAACTTGGTCACCTCGCCCAGCGCTCGGCCCTCTTTGCGGTTATAGACGATCAGGCCGGCGCCGCCGTTCTGGGCCTCGCGCACGCACTCTTCGATGCCGTGGGTCAGATAGGGCCGGCAGGTGCAGATATCCGAGCCGAACACGTCCGAACCATTGCACTCGTCATGAACCCGGCAGGTCAGCCTCTGGGTCGGATCGCCGATCTTGGCCGGGTCGCCGAAGACATACAGGGTGATCCCCCCGATCGGCGGCAGAAAGACCTTGATGTCCGGTCGGGTCACGAGGTCGGCGTACATCCCGCCGGTTTCCTCGAACAGGGTGCGGCGCAAGGCCGTCTCGGTCACACCGAACCGTTCGGCGATGCCCGGCAGCCACCAGACCGGATCGACCGCCGCCTTGGTCACGGCCACGTCGCGCGTCTCATGCACGATGGTCCCGTCAATGGAGAGACGCCCGGCGTCGATGGCCTGACCGATCTCCGGCAGGCTGAGCCGGGCCTTGGTCACCGCGATGGTCGGGCGGATGTCGACCCCGTCCCGCAGCTCCTCCGAGAAGGCTTCGGCAACCGTGTGGCCCCACGGATCGAGCGAGACGATCTTGTCGGCGTTTCGCCACTGGTCGAACGGCCCGAAACCAAAGGTGGGATAGGTGTCGGTCAGGTCCGGCCGCGTGCCGGCGTTCATCGCGCCCGATGAAATGGCCAGCGCCCGATAGAGCGAATAGGCCCCGCCGTGCGCGCCGATGGCGTTCCGATCGGCCCCGGCATGGGCCGACCCGATCACCGGCCCGCGTGATCGCGCATCGCCCGAGCCCCACTGGATCGGGAAGCGCCCGGCGGCCCCGCCGCCTGGATGAGAGTTGAGTCGAATATGTCCGCTGCGGTTGGACGTCATTGTTTTTGTTTCCTCCCTCGAAGCACGCCCGAGGAATCTCGCAGTCAGACATCACAGGGGATGACTGTCCAGCGCCGAATCCCCGCGCGCGACGATAGGCTCTGACGGAATCGTTCCTTTCGGCTAAACCCGCTTCATGGCTGCCTCCGCCGGACCCGAGATTGAACGCCTGATCAGCCTGCTGGCCAAACTGCCGGGCATGGGGCCGCGCTCGGCCCGCCGGGCGGCCTTGGCGCTGCTCAAGAAGCGCGAACAGTTGATGGAGCCTCTGGCCCAGTCACTGGCCGAAACAGCTTCCAAGGTGCGGCCCTGCTCGGTCTGCGCCGCGCCGGATACGCGCGATCCCTGCTCGATCTGTTCAGACGCCGCGCGCGACCAGAGCCTGATCTGCGTGGTCGAAGAAGCCGGCGCCCTGTGGGCTATGGAGCGGGTCGGGGCCTACCGGGGTCGCTATCACGTTCTGGGCGGGCTGTTGTCGGCGCTCGATGGCGTGGGGCCGGACGCCATCCGGGCCGGCGAACTGGCCCAGCGGGTCGAGGCCGGCGGCGTCGCCGAGGTGATCCTGGCCCTGCCGGCCACAGTCGACGGCCAGACCACGGCCCACTATCTGGCCGAGCGGCTGGCGGCGTCGGGTGTCGCCGTGACCTCTCTGGCGCGAGGCGTGCCGGTCGGCGGCGAACTGGACTGGCTGGACGACGGCACCATCGCCCAGGCGCTCAGGGCTCGGCGTCCGGCCTGAGGTCTAGCCGCCTGGCGGGTGCTCATTGACGATCTGGCAGGTGGTCGGGCGGGCGGCGACGTGGAAACGGTATTGGGCGCCCGCCGGAACCCGTACGAACCGCGTCTGGCCGCCTTCCAGGGTGTAACGGATCACCAGATCATTTGGGCGTCGGCAGGGGCGCAGGGCGCTAGTGAAGGTGGCGCAGTGCACGACGCCGGGACCGAAGCGCAGATCGACCATCCCCGATGAGTGAATCACGGCGTCGCCGCGCGCCGCACCATCGCGCAGGGCGGCCTCGAAAGCGGCCTGGTCGATCTCGGGGCAGGGCCGCGAGGGTGCGTTGGCCGGCGCATAGGAGGGGCCGCAGGCCGCCAGACATGCACCGACTATCCAGACCGGGCTCGGCCTGAGAATGGCGCCAAAAATCATCGTCGGGCCTCCCGTCAGCCGCAGCTGGACTATCGGCGTTCGGCAGGCCTCGGCTGTCAAGAGACCGAAAGCTGAACCGGCGCCGTGCATCCATCCGGCACGACGGGGCGTATAAGCGGTTATGGCCAAGCTGATTGATCGTCGTGGGCTGCTGGTTTCCGGCGCCGCTCTTGTCACCACCGCCTGCACCGGCGGCCGGGCCGAGGCCCAGTCGAGCGGGGCCGAGGCGGCCTATGCGAATTCACCGATCCGGAGGATTACCGACGCCCAGTGGCGCGAACGGCTGTCGCCGCTGGCCTATCGGGTGCTCCGGCACGAGGCGACCGAACGACCGGGAACCAGCCCGCTCGATGACGAGCATCGGCGTGGGGTGTTTCACTGCCGTGGCTGCGACCTGGCGCTGTTCCATTCGCGGTGGAAATTCGACAGCGGCACCGGCTGGCCCAGCTTCCACACCGTGATCGGCGGCGCGGTCGCGACCCAGTCAGACTATGCCCTCGGCGTGCGACGGACCGAATACCATTGCGCCCGGTGCCTTGGGCATCAGGGCCATGTCTTTGAGGACGGGCCGCGTCCGACCGGCCTGAGATACTGCAATAACGGCGTCGCCCTGACCTTCCGGCCGGCCTGACCATGACCCTGATCCTGATCGCCTATGTCGGCGGGGTGCTGACCATCCTGTCGCCCTGCATCCTGCCGGTGCTGCCGTTCGTGTTCGCGCGGGCCGGGAGACCCTTCCTGACCTCGACCCTGCCGATGATGGCCGGCCTGGCCCTGATGTTCGCCGGGGTCGCCACCCTGGCCGCCATCGGCGGGGCCTGGGCGGTCCAGGCCAATCAGTGGGGCCGCTGGATCGCCCTTTGCCTGCTGGCGGCGTTTGGTCTGATGATGCTGTTTCCGGCCTTCGGCGACCGGGTGATGACGCCGCTGCAAGGGTTGGGCGCGCGCCTGTCCGAGCGGGTGCGGCCCGGCGGCGCCGAAGGGCTGAACGAGGTCGGCGGCTCGCTGATCCTGGGGTTGGCCACGGGCCTGCTCTGGGCGCCGTGCGCCGGGCCGATCCTGGGCCTGATCCTGACCGGGGCGGCCCTGAACGGGGCCAGCGCCTCAACCAGTCTCCTGTTGCTGGCCTATGCGCTGGGCGCCGCCACCTCGATGGCCCTGGCGTTGCTGGTCGGCGGCCGGGTGCTGAAGGCCATGAAGGGCTATCTGAAGCATGAGCGGATCGTGCGCCGGGTGCTCGGGGCGCTGGTGCTGGTCGGGGTGGCGGCCATCGCCCTGGGCCTGGACCGGGGCGTGCTGGCGCGGGTGTCGGCGGCCTCGACCGAGCATATCGAACAGGGCCTGCTGGGCGCCGGCGGCATGGGCCACACCGATCCCGAGGCTCAGAGCGACGATTTCCGCGACTTCGGCCCGGCCCCCGAAATCACCGGCGTCACCGAATGGCTGCAGGGCGAGCCGACCACCCTGGCGGACCTGCGCGGCAAGGTCGTGCTGGTCGATTTCTGGACCTATTCCTGCATCAACTGCCTCAGGACCCTGCCGCACGTCATCGAATGGGACCGGCGCTATCGCGACCACGGGCTGGTGGTGATCGGCCTGCACGCGCCGGAGTTCGCCTTCGAACGCGACCCGGCCAATGTGCGCCGTGCGGTCGGCGACCTGGGCATCGACTACCGGGTGGCTCTGGACAATGACTTCAACGTCTGGCGCGCCTATCAGAACCGCTTCTGGCCGGCCCATTATTTCATTGACGCTGAGGGACACCTGCGCCACGTCCGCTTCGGCGAGGGCGAGTATGACCGGTCCGAGGCCATAATCCGCACCCTGTTGATGGAGGCCGGGGCCGAGAATCTGCCGCCGCCAGCGGGCGGATCGGACGCCGAGGGCGTGATGGCCGCCGCCTCGGGCGCGTCGGTATCGCCTGAAACCTATCTGGGCACCGACCGGGGCGTGAACCTGGCCGCGTCGGCCCGGGGCCTGGCACGCGACCACTGGGCGTTGGAAGGCGGCTGGAGCCGGGAGCCTCAGCGCGCCGTTCTGAGCGGCGGGACCGGCGCGATTAGCTATGCCTTCAGGGGCCGTGACGTGCATCTGGTGCTGGCCTCGACCACGGACCGGCCGGTGCGATTTCGCGTGACCCTCAACGGCCAGCCGCCGGGCGAAGCAGCCGGCGCCGATGTCTCACCGTCCGGCGACGGCGTCATCCGGGGCCAGCGGCTGTACCAGCTGATCCGTCTGCCGAGCCCTGGCGAGGGGGGGCTGAGGATCGAGTTCCTCGATCCCGGAGCGGCGGCCTACGCCTTCACCTTCGGCTAGATGCGTCCAGATCTGGCGTAGCCCCCAATCAGGTTGGAGGCTGGCGGGACTCCGACTAGGACTGGGTCATGAACGAGCAGGCATGGATGATCGTCGCCGGCGCGGCGGCGGTGGTGGCGTTTCTGGCCCTGATCTGGGCCGTGATGGAGCGTCGGCGGGCCTCGGCTGCCGAGGCGCGCGCCTGGGGCCTGCATGAGGAGCACGGCAAGCTCCTGGCTCGAGCCGAGGTCATGGAAGACGCCGCCGCCGCCAACGCGGAACTGGTCCGGGCCCAGGCGGCGCAGTCGGCGCAACAGGTGGCCGAGGCCCTGCTGAAACAGGCCGATGAGCGGTTCGCCTCGCGCGATCAGCTGTCTCACGCTCGATTGGAGGCCCAGTTGAAGCCGGTGGCCGAGACCCTGACCAAGTTCGAGGCCCAGGTTCAGGCGCTGGAAAAGTCCCGCGCGGAGGAAACCGGGGGGCTGAAGGAGCAGCTTACCTTGCTGATGTCGGCATCCAACGCCACGCGCGACGAGGCCCGCAAGCTGACCGAGGCCTTGCGAGGCAATACCGGGCGTCGGGGGCGCTGGGGCGAGCAGACCTGTCGTAATGTGCTGGAAGCCGCTGGCATGGCGGGTCGCTTCGATTTCGTCGAACAGTCGGGGCAAGCCGACGACGACGGCGCGCTCAAGCGCCCAGACTTTCTGGTCAAGCTGCCAGGCGGCGGCCTGTTCGTGATCGACGCCAAGGTCCCGCTCGCGCTTGATGACGGTAGCGAGGCGGACGAGGAGGCCCGTGCGCAGGCGCGGTCCATTCGAATAGCCACCAGCGTCAAGACGCATGTGCGTCAACTGGCTTCAAAGGGATATCAGGACCAGTTCAAGCCGAGCCCAGACTTCGTGGCCCTGTTCGTGCCGGGCGATGCGTTCCTGGCGGCGGCGCTGGACCATGAACCGGAGCTGATGAACCAGGCCATGTCGAACCGAGTGCTGATCGTCACCCCCACGACCCTGTTCGCCTTGTGCAAGGCGGTCGCCTATGGCTGGCGTGCCGAGGAACAGACGAAATACGCCGATGACACCGCCAAGCTGGGGCGCGAGCTGTACAAGCGCCTGTCGGTGATGGGTGGTCACGCCGCCTCGGTCGGCAAGGCCCTGGGGGCGGCGGTGGACCGTTACAACGCCTTCGTCGGCTCTATGGAGAGCCAGGTCATGGTCCAGGCCCGCCGCTTTGAAGAGCTGGCCGTCGACCACGAGGGCAAGGACATTCCCGAGATCGCGCCGGTCGAGGCGGCGCCGCGCGCGCTCAGCCGGCCTGAGCTGGTGCAATCGGCCAGGGAGCCCGCCGAGTGAGCGGCTGGGTCTGGACGGCGCTGCTGTTGACGGTGTCGAACGCCTTCATGACGCTGGCCTGGTACGGCCATCTGAAGTTTCCGGGCCGGGCGCTGTGGCTGGTGGTGCTGGCCAGCTGGGGTATCGCCTTTTTCGAATACTGGTTCGTCATCCCGGCCAACCGGATCGGCTATGCGTCCGGCCTCACCCTGGCCCAGCTGAAGATCCTGCAGGAGGTGATCACCCTGGTCGTCTTCGCCGCCTTCATGGTCTTGGTCATGGGCGAGCGGTTGAAATGGAACCATGCCGCAGCCTTCCTGTGCATGATCGCGGCGGTGGCCTTCGTTTTTCTGGACAAGCTGCGCCCGGTATGATGGCTGCGCCGCATGACCGACGAAGACCGCAACCGCCCGCCCGAAGGCCCGCCGCAGATCCGGGTGATCGCCATGCCGTCGGACACCAATCCGAACGGCGATATCTTCGGCGGCTGGCTCCTGTCGCAAATGGACCAGGCGGCGGCCTCCGCCGCCTATGAAGCGGCGCAAGGGCGCTGTGTCACCGTGGCCGTGGACGCCATGGTTTTCCATCATCCCGTCTTCGTGGGCGACGTCGTCAGCCTCTACGCCCATGTGGTGCGCCGGGGACGCACCTCGGTCGGCGTCTTTGTCGAGGCCTGGCGCAGCCCGCGCGAACGCAATGCCTCCGAGAAGGTCACCGAGGGCGTCTTCACCTTCGTGGCCATCGATGGAGACAAGCGCCCGCGCGTGCTGCCGGACGCCTGACGGACACTGGCGCGGCGGATCGGCCATCGCTATCTTTCGCCCGATGATCGACGCCCTGTACAGCGACCGGATCCTGAAGCTGGCGGCCCATATGCCGCGGGCCGGGCGGCTGGCTGAACCGCAGGGGTCGGGCGAGCGCGTCGCCAAGCTGTGCGGCTCGACCGCCGTGGTCGACGTGGTGCTGAACGCCGACGGACGCATCGCCGACTTCGCCCAGGACATCCGCGCCTGCGCGCTGGGCCAGGCCTGCGCCGCCATCGTCGGCGAAAGCGTCATCGGCGCGACGATCGAGGAGCTGGAAACGGCCCGTAATCAGCTGAAAGCCATGCTGAAAGAGAACGGCCCGGCCCCGACCGGACGCTTCGCCGGCCTGGCCATTCTGGAGACGGTTCGCGACTATCCGGCCCGTCACGCCTCGACCCTGATCCCGATTGAGGCCGCGGTTGACGCCGCACGCCGGGCGCTGGAGCGAACTCGGCTCGCCGGCGCGGCTTGATCCTTTCATTTCGCAAGTGCGATAAGCCTGCGAACGAATTCGACCACGAGCGCCGGCATGGGCATCTATGAATCCAGCGTCCGCTGGGGCCATCGCGCCTACAAGCTGACGCTCTCTCCGCTGATCGGGAACCAGTGCCGTTTCCTGCCGACCTGTTCGGACTATGGAAAACAGGCGCTGCTCGATCATGGCCCGGTGCGCGGCGGCTATCTGACCGTGCGGCGCCTGTGTCGCTGCAATCCGTGGGGTGGCTCGGGATACGATCCCGTTCCGCCCAAGAAAGACTGAGACGATGATCGACCTGATCTTCCCCGATGGAAACAGCCGCCAGTATCCGGACGGAACCACGGCGCTGGATGTCGCCAAATCCATCGCCCCGTCGCTGGCCAAGCGGGCGGTGCTGGCCGAGCTGGACGGCGAGCTGCGCGACATCAACCGCGAGATCGAAAAGAGCGGCGCCTTCCGCCTGATCATGCGCGACGACCCCGAGGCGCTGGAGACCATTCGTCACGATACCGCCCACGTCTTGGCCGAGGCGGTTCAGGAGCTGTTTCCCGGCACCCAGGTCACGATTGGTCCGGCCATTGAGGACGGGTTCTATTACGATTTCGCCCGCGAGGAGCCGTTCTCGACCGACGATTTCGACAAGATCGAAGCCAAGATGCGCGAGATCGTCGACCGCGATGCACCGATCGTGCGCGAGGTCTGGGACCGCGACGCCGCCATCAAGCACTTCGTGGACGTCGGCGAGACCTACAAGGCCGAGATCATCCGTGATCTGCCGGTCGGAGAGCCGATTACGATCTATAAACAGGGCGACTGGGCCGACCTGTGCCGGGGCCCGCATTTCCCCTCGACCAAGCACGTCGGCAAGGCGTTCAAACTGACCAAGCTGGCCGGCGCCTACTGGCGCGGCGACCATAGGAACGCCCAGCTTCAGCGAATGTACGGCACCGCCTGGGCCAATGAGGCGGACCTGAAGGCGCACCTGGAGCGTCTGGAAGAGGCCGAAAAGCGCGACCACCGCAAGGTCGGCAAGCAGATGGGCCTGTTCCATATGCAGGAGGAAGGCCGCGGCATGGTCTTCTGGCATCCCAAGGGCTGGCGCCTGTGGCAGACGCTGGAAGCCTATATGCGCCGCCGCCTGAACGAGGCCGGCTATGTCGAGGTCAAGACGCCCCAGGTGCTGGACCGCACCTTCTGGGAAAAGTCCGGCCACTGGGACAAGTACCGCGAGAACATGTTCGTCTGTGAGACGGTCGAGGGCGAGACCCTCAGCCTCAAGCCGATGAACTGTCCGGGCCACGTCCAGATTTTCAACGTCGGCCAGCGGTCGTACCGCGAATTGCCGATCCGCATGGCCGAGATGGGATCGTGCCATCGCTATGAGCCGTCCGGCTCCTTGCACGGCTTGCTGCGCGTCAGGGCCTTCACCCAGGACGACGCCCACATCTTCTGCCGCGAGGACCAGATCGAGGAAGAGACGGCCCGATGGATCGAGCTGTGCCGCTCGGTCCATCAGGATTTGGGCCTGACCACCGACTATATCTCGCTGGGCACCCGGCCCGAGCTGCGCGCCGGCGACGACGCCTTCTGGGACAAGGCCGAGCAGCAGATGCTGAATGCGGCGCGCCAGGCCGGGGTCGAGCCGGTCATCACCGAGGGTGACGGCGCCTTCTATGCGCCCAAGCTGGACTTCGTCGTGCGCGACGCCATCGGCCGCCAGTGGACCTGCGGCACCATCCAGCTGGACTATGTCCTGCCCGAGCGGCTGGGCGCCGAATACATCGGCGAGGATGGCCTCAAGCACCGGCCGGTGATGCTGCACCGGGCGATCCTGGGCTCGTTCGAACGCATCCTGGGCATCCTGATCGAGAACTACGCCGGCGCCTTCCCGCTGTGGCTGGCCCCGACCCAGGTGGTGGTGGCGACCATCACCTCCGATGCCGACGACTACGCCCACAAGGTCGCCCAGACCCTGCGTGATGCCGGTCTGAGGGTGGAAACCGACCTCAGAAACGAGAAGATCAACTACAAGATCCGCGAACATTCTCTGGTCAAGACGCCCGTGATCGCGGTGGTCGGACGCAAGGAGGCCGAGGACGGCACAGTCGCCCTGCGACGCCTTGGCGCCGGAAACGCCCAGGAGTTGCTTTCTCTGGACGAAGCGGCGCAGCGGTTGTCGAATGACGCCACCCCGCCGGACCTACGTAGGGAGCCGGGGGAGTGGTGACCCAATATGGCGACGTTTGAAGCCGCACAGGGTGTTGAGAATGCGAGTGCGCGCGTGAACAAGATCGTGCCGATCCGGAGGCTGCTGGCCTACGAGCTTGAAGACCCGTCTGCGGAAATCTCGGTGATCATGGTCGTCTATATGACCGGTCCCGCCCTCTTTACGTCGATCGCCCGCGTTCTCGCCGATCCGGACGTGGGGGATTTCGTCATCGTCGACAACGGTTCGACCGAGAAGGATCAAGCCCGGCTGTTCGCGATCAGCCAGACCGATGACCGCATCCGCCTTTTGCAAGGGCACGGCAACATTGGCTTCGCGCGCGGAGCGAATCTCGGGGCCTCGGCCGCGCGCGGTCGGTTCCTGGTGTTTCTCAATCCCGACGCCTTCCTTGAGCCGCAGTGCGTACGCCGGCTGGCCGATGCGGCCCACGATCAGCCCAGCCCGTGCATCGTCGGGGCCCGCGTGCTGAACGAGGACCGCACCGAACAGCGCGGCGCCCGCCGCTATGAGGTGACGCCGGTGACCACCCTGATGAGCTTCACCCGGCTCACGGGACGAATTCCTGGCCTTCGGCGCTTCGAGATTCACCTCGAGGATCAGCCCGTGCCGGACGCCCCCATCGCCGTGCCGGTGATTTCGGGGGCCTGTTTCGGCGTCAGCCGAGCGGATTTCCGCCGGTTGAAGGGATTTGACGGCGGCTTCTTCCTGCATGTGGAGGACATCGACCTGTGCTGGCGCACACGTGAGCTGGGCGGCGAGGTCCTGTTCCACCCGACGGCTGAGGTCGTGCATCTGGGCCACACCAGCCTGGTGGAGCCCTTCTTCGTGGAATGGTTCAAGGGACTTGGCCTGGCCCGGTACTTCGTCAAGCGCGCCGACACCCTGCCTCGAAAGCTGATCGCCTATGCGCTGGGCCCGATCATCGTCGTCGCCTCGGTCGGCCGACCGCTTCTCAGGAAACTCACCGGTCGCAGCTAGGGCCTGAAGCCGGATTTCGCCGGAGCCTGATGCTCAAGGTTGGCGTGCCTGCGAAATCGCGAGGCGCCGCCTCCCGCGGGACCGCCATCTAGGCGGCGGCTGGGTCGCCGCCGTCGCCTTTGCCGCCGTACCAGTCGATGTTGCGCGTGAACCACATCACTGCAGCGATGGCTGTGAAGCTGGCCAGCGCCCCCACGAGCAGGGCGTAGTCTTCCAGCCGCATGAGCACATAGATCAGACCGTACAGGAAGGTGAAGGCGAGCAGAGCCCGCACGCCCTGGCCGCGGCTCTTGAAGGTCCAGCCGGCGTAGGCCGAGATCAGCGCCACCGTCGCCGCCGCAGCGATGCCGAAGGCCGTGTCGAAGCCCGTGTGCTCGGCGATCGACAAGAGCAGCATATAGAAGATCACCTGGGCCAGGCCGACCAGGATGTACTGGGCCGGGTGGACCCGCTTGCCGGTCGTGGTCTCGAACAGAAAATAGGCCAGGAAGACCAGGCCGATGAACATCGGGGCGTATTTCAGCGACCGACTGACCGACTGATAGGGATTGGCCGGCTCGACGAAGCTGACAGCCAGCTCGGTCGCGGCCAGGCGCGACAGGGTGTCGGTCCCGCCCTCGGACGGCACGCCGCGCGCGACATAGGGCACTGACCACTGGGCCGAAAAGCCGGGCCCTTCAGGCGCGGGCTCCTGCTCGGCCGGGAGGAAGCCGCCGCCATAGGAGGGGTGCGGCCAGTCGCCGGTCATCCGCGCCGTGGTCGTTCGGGCGAAGGCCAGGATCGACATCCGCTGGGCGCCCGAGAACCGCGCCTCCCCTCTGACCTCAAAGGGGCCGGCGGCGCGGTCGACCTCTCCCAGGGCCGTCGAGAACAGGCCCAGGGTCGGTGGACCCATGTTTTGCGCCGACGCGTCCGGGTAGCTGCCCATATCTCCGGCCAGCGACAGGTTGGACAGCAGATTGGCCGGCTCCAGCGCGCGTACCTCGCCGGCGCCGATCTGCAAGGTCAGATCAGACCTTGCGCCGCGCACGCCCGAGGCGCCGACGATGATCTCGGCGCGCGACCAGTCCAGCACCGCGCCGGTCGGCGCTTCATCGCCGGCGCCCGCCAGATCGAAACGGGCGGCGTAGCCGACGTCGGCCTCATAGACCGGCACCCTGAACAGCGAGCGTTTGCGCACCTCGGATTCCGACGAGATCGTCATCTCGCCGGTCTCGGGATAGATGATCCACAGCGATTGGGTGGTCTGGGCCGGCTGCCCGGCCTCGGCGGCGCGGGTCACGGAATAGGGCACCGCAATCACCGGCCCCAGGAAGGTCTGGGGTCCGCCCAACAGGCCGCCGACCTCGGCCGCCACGGTCTCGGCCCGGTTGGTGCGGTCCATCAACAGGCCGAACACCATCAGCGCAGGGATGCTCATCAACAGCGCCAGTCCGCAGACCAGCAGCAGCTTCAGCCCCAGCGAACGGCGCGGAAAAGGCAGTTTGAGCGTGTTGGCGTCGGCCATGTCGGTGTCTCCGTCCCAGCGCGAGGCGACACCTGTTGCACGGCGAAATCAAGGCCGTTGGCGGTCGCCGCAGCCTGACGGAGTCTGACGGGCGCATCGCTTGACGCCCCCCCTACAAACCGTCCGCTCTTCCCGGCGAAGGCCGGGATCCAGATCGTATGGCTTCGCGCCGGTCGACTATGCTCCGATTCCAGCTGGATCGACGACAGGGTCCTGTCATCTGGACCCCGGCGTTCGCCGGGGTGAGCGGTCGGAGAGGCGAGCCCCAGGCCTGGCCGGACCTAATACTTGCGCGCCATCGGCGGGAACGGCTTGACGTCCTGGGTCAGGGTGAAGTCGTGCACCGGCCGCTCGCCCAGCGTCACCTTACCCTTGGCGTCGCACCAGGCCAGGGTGTGCTTCATCCAGTTCTTGTCGTCCCGATCCGGATAGTCCTCGCGGGCGTGGGCGCCGCGGCTCTCGGTGCGGTTGGCGGCGCCTTCGATGGTGACCAGGGCCTGGTCGATCAGGTTCATATATTCCAGCGTCTCGACCAGATCGGTGTTCCAGATCATGGTCCGGTCAGTGGTCTTGATGTCGTCAGAGGCGTCGCGCACGGCGTGGACCGCCTTGACCCCCTCGGCCAGGGTTTCGCCGGTCCGATAGACCGCCGCGTCCTTCTGCATGGCCTTCTGCATCCGCAGGCGCAGGTCAGCGGTCGGCGTCGAGCCGTTGGCGTGACGCAGGGCGTCCAGCCGATCGAGATGCGCTTCGGTCGCGCCGGGCGAGACTTCGGCGACGGCGCCCTTCTCAACCACATCAGCGGCCCGCAGACCCGCCGCTCGGCCGAACACCACCAGGTCGATCAACGAGTTGGACCCGAGACGATTGGCCCCGTGCACCGACACGCAGGCCGCTTCGCCGACCGCCATCAGGCCCGGCACCACCTTGGAGTGGTTGTCGCCGTCCCGCGTCAGGACTTCGCCGTGGAAGTTCGTGGGGATGCCGCCCATGTTGTAGTGGACGGTCGGAATGACCGGGATCGGCTCCTTGGTCAGATCGACCCCGGCGAAGATCTTGGCGCTCTCGGAGATGCCGGGCAGGCGCTCGTGCAAGATCTTCGGATCCAGGTGATCCAGGTGCAGATAGATGTGGTCCTTGTTCGGGCCGACGCCGCGGCCGTCGCGGATCTCCATGGTCATGGCGCGGCTGACCATGTCGCGCGGAGCCAGGTCCTTCACCGAGGGCGCGTAGCGCTCCATGAAGCGCTCGCCGGCGCCGTTGGTCAGATAGCCGCCTTCGCCACGCGCGCCTTCAGTAATCAGGCAGCCGGCGCCGTAGATGCCGGTCGGGTGGAACTGGACGAACTCCATGTCCTGCAACGGCAGGCCGGCGCGCAGCACCATGGCGTTGCCGTCGCCGGTGCAGGTGTGGGCGCTGGTGGCCGAGAAATAGGCGCGGCCATAGCCGCCGGTCGCCAGGATCACCAGCTTGGCGCGGAAGCGGTGGATGGTGCCGTCGTCCAGCTTCCAGGCGGTGACGCCCCGGCACGCGCCGCCTTCCATGATCAGGTCGAGGGCGAAATACTCGATGAAGAAGTCGGTCGAATGCTTGACCGACTGGCCGTACAGGGTGTGCAGCATGGCGTGACCGGTGCGGTCCGCGGCCGCACAGGTGCGCTGCACCGGGCCGCCCTTGCCGTAGTCCTTGGTCATGCCCCCGAAGGCGCGCTGATAGATGCGGCCGTCATCGGTGCGGCTGAAGGGCACGCCCCAGTGCTCCAGCTCATAGACCGCCTTGGGCGCCTCGCGGCACATATATTCGATGGCGTCCTGGTCGCCGAGCCAGTCCGAGCCCTTGACGGTGTCGAACATATGCCAGCGCCAGTCGTCCTCGCCCATGTTGCCGAGCGAGGCGGCGATGCCGCCCTGGGCCGCCACCGTATGGCTGCGGGTCGGGAAGACCTTGGTGACGCAGGCGGTCTTAAGGCCGGCCTGGGCGCAACCGAGCGCGGCTCTGAGGCCCGAGCCGCCGGCTCCGACCACCACGACATCATAGGCGTGATCGACGATCTGATAGGTGGTCACGATGTCAGGCTCCGGCCGGCGCTTGCGCCAGCGCGATCAGGATAATGAAGGTCAGTCCGGCGCCCGCGAGCGCCAGGCAGCCGAGAAGATTGAGCATCAGCGCCAGCTTGCCGGCCGAGCCGTGCACATAGTCCTCCACGATCACCCGGATGCCCAGGTGCAGGTGATAGACCGCGACCAGCAGGCCGACCGCCATCAGCATGGCGTTGGTCGGCTGGGCCAGCCAGCCCAGGGCCTGGGCGTGATCCAGCCCGGCCAGGGTCGCGCCGGCGACCAGAGCCCACAGCATCAACGGGATCAGAACCAGCGCCGAGGCCCGCTCCTTGATCCAGGTCCAGGCGCCGGTTTTTTCAGAGCTCTTGACGTGGGTGCTGCTCATCAGACCGCTCCCGCGCGCATCAGGAGGAACCAGAAGACCGCCGCGCCGCCGATGGAAAATCCGATGGAGGCCCACGACAAGGCATTGGCTGTGCCCGGGGCGAAGCCGACGCCCGCGTCCCAGATCAGATGCCGGATGCCCGAAGCCAGATGGTAGAAGGCCGACCAGGATACCCCGATCCAGACGATCAGACCGATCCACGATCCCGACAGGCCGGCAAAGGCCGCATAGGCCTCCGGCCCGGCCATCAGACAGGCTAGCCAGGCCACGACCAGCACGGCGCCGACGGCCAAGCCGATCCCGGACACGCGGTGCAGGATCGAGGCCGCCATGGTGACGTGCCAGCGCCAGATTTGAAGATGTGGCGACAACGGGCGGTGCGGCGTCTCTGTCATGCGGAGCGCGACTCTCAAAAGGCTGCAACGAAGCGCCCCGCTTTTGGAACCCGGGGACGGGGTGTGTCAACGCAAGGGCCGGTCAAATCATGCGCCGGTCGGCCTCCACTAGCCTTGTGCGAGGCGGCGGAACCTAAGCCAGCGCCTGCGCGCAGCGCTGGACCAGCTCGGCCACATCCGTTTCGTCCTGATAGACGCCGAAGCCGAACCGGATGGTGTCGGCCCGGACGTCGGTGACGACATCCGCCTCGATCAGGGCCTGGCGCCAGGCCTGGGCCTGGGGGTGGCGCAGCGCCAGAAAACGCGCGCGCGGCCCCTCGTTTCCGACCGGATTGATCAGCTCGGCCTGGCCCAGGGCGCCGGCCTCGCCGTCGGCGAGCGCCTGTTGGAACTGACGCATCAGGCCGTGCGCGTGTTCGGAAATGGTCGCAGTGGTCAGGCCCTCACGGGCCAGCATCCGCTGCACGGCGTTGAACCGGTACAGCGGCGTCGGCTCGAAGGTGGCTCCCCAGAACCGGCCGGCGTCGCCGCGGTACTGGATGCCGTCCGGCGGCCCCATCAGATTGCCGAACTCAGCGAACCAGCCGGTGTTGACCGGCCGGGGGCAAAACCCCGGCGGTGCGTGCAGGATGCCTGCGCCTTCGCCGCTCATGGCGTATTTATAGCCGCCGGCGACGTAGAAGATCCGGTCTTCAACGGCGCTCAGATCGGTCGGCGTGGCCATGAAGCCGTGGTAGCCGTCCACCAGCACCCAGGGCCCGGCCGGTCGGGCCAGCGCCGCCAGCTCGTCCAGGCGATCAAACAGCTGGCCGGTCTTGAAGAAGACCTGGCTGAGCACGATCCAGTCCCAGTCGCCGTTCCTGGCCGTCTCGATGAAGCGGTCGGCGAAACCGTCGAACGGCTCCAGCGGCACGCGGGTGATGGCCGCCTGACCCGCCTCTTGCCAGCGGTCGCCCTGGCGGCGCAGCGAGTGGAACTCGCCGTCAGTGGTCAGGATCCGCACCGGCGTCCGGTCGAAGCCTGAGAAGATCCGCAGCAGAAAATCATGGGTGTTGGGCGCGAACACCACACTCTCGGGATCGGACAGGTTCAGCTCGACGGCGACGTGCGCCTGCGCCTCCGGCACCACCTCGCCGAACACCCGGTCCCACTTCCTGTCGGCGTGCCGATTTGCCTCGTCCCAAGCTTCGGCCTGTCCCTCGAACGAGGCGTTCGGCCAAAGATGATGGCTGTGCGCGGCGAAATGCAGCCGGCTCGGGGCCAGGCTGAGCGCCCGCGAGAACAGGGGCTTGAAACTCACAGCGCCGTCCTCAGCGTCCAGAGCTCCGGAAACGCCCGCTTGCTCAGGGTCGAAGCCAGGTAGGCCACACCCGGCGTGCCGCCGGTGCCCTTCTTGCCGCCGATGATGCGCTCGACGGTCAGAACATGTTTGTGCCGCCAGGTGATCAGGGCGTCGTCCAGGTCCATCAGCTTTTCGGCCAGCTGATATAGCTCCCACCATTTGCGGGTGTCGCGATAGACCGTCAGCCAGCAGGCCTCGACCTCGGCGGACGGCGCATAGGCCTGGGTGACGTCGCGGTTCAGGACGCTGTCCGGAACCGGCAGGCCGTGCCGGGCCAGTTGGAACAAGGCGTCGTCGTAGAGACTGGGCGTCTCCAGCGCCTCGACCAGGGCTGCGTGGGCGGCGGGCCGGTCAGTGTGGAAGCGCAGGAAGGCCGGATCCTTCAGCCCCAAAAGATACTCCAGCCGCCGGAACTGATCGGACTGAAAGCCCGATGAGCCGCCCAGCTTTTCGCGGAAACTGAGATAGTCCGCCGGGGTCATGGTCGACAGGACGTCCCAGCTCTGGGTCATCACCGCCTGGATCCGCGACACCCGCGCCAGCGATTTATAGGCCGGCGTGAGATCCCCGGCCCGGATCAGCCGCTTGGCCAGGGCGACCTCGTGCAGGATCTGCTTGAGCCACAGTTCCTTGGTCTGGTGGATGATGACGAACAGCATCTCGTCGTGCTGTTCGCTCTGCGGGTTCTGCGCCGTCAGCACCTGATCCAGGGTCAGGTAGCGGGCATAGGTCATGTCGGTCATGGCCTCGGTGTTTAGGCGTGTTCAGTCCATCCGTCATCCCGAGCGAAGCGGAGGATCGTCGAGGCGTCCATGCTCTTCCCCACGCGCCAAGCGAAGCGGGGCAGGGGGAGGGGAGCTTCAAAGCCTCTCAAATCGGTAAGTGGACGCCGGCCGCACGCGGCCTATGGTCGCTGACCGCATCTGGAGGAGTCCGCCATGTTCGACCGCCGCACCGTCCTTCTGGGCCTGATCGCCGCCGCCTCGGCCCCGGCCACGCAGGCCCTCGCCGCCCAAACGGCAGGCGCGGATGACGCCGCCCTGGTCGCCGCCATGGACGCAGCCTTCATGGAGGCGGCGCGTCAGTCGCCCGAGACCCTGACCCAGCTGGGGATCAAAGACCGCTATGACGAGCTGGATGATTACACCGACGCTTCGGCTGTCGAAGGCCTGGCTCTGGCCGAGCGCCAGCTGGCCGACATCGAGGCGCGCTTCGGCCAGGCCGATCTGTCCGAACAGGGGCGGCTGTCGCTGCGGCTGCTGCGCGATGGGGTCGAGCTCCAGCGCGAGCTGTTCCGCTGGCGCCATCATGGCTATGTCGTCTCCACCAACGGCAGCGTCATGGGCTCCTTGCCGGTGATGCTGATCAATACGCACCGGGTCGATTCCGTCGCGGACGCCCGCGCCTATATTGCGCGCCTGAATGCGGTTGAGCGGGTGATGAACGAGGTCGCAGACGATTTCGTCGCGCGCGCCGCCGACGGCATCAAGCCGCCGGCCTTCGTCTATGAACCGGTGGCCCGCGATGGACGAAACGTCATCACCGGCGCGCCGTTCGATGACGGCGGCGCCTCGCCCCTGTGGGCCGACATCCAGACCAAGGTGAATGGGCTCGACATCCCCGAGGGCGAAAAGGTCGAGATTATCGGCGACGCCCGCGCCGCCCTGACCGGCCCGTTCAAGGCCGGCTACGAGCGCCTGTTGGCCGAGGTCGAGCGCATCGGCGCCACCCAGGACCGCAATGACGGCGTCTGGGCCCTGCCGGACGGCGCGGCCTACTATCAGGCCTCGCTCAAGCTCTACAACTCGACCGACGACACCGCCGACTGGATCCACGAAACCGGCCTGTCGGAGGTCGCGCGTCTGCATGGCGAGATGGAGGTCATCAAGGCCCAGGTCGGCTATGACGGGACGCTGCGCGCGTTCTTTGATCACCTGAGGACCGACCCTCAGTTCCAATATTCCAACGACGAGGCCGGCCGCGAGGCCTTCCTGGCCGACAGCCGGACCTATATCGCCCAGGCCATGGCCGCCGCGCCCCAGTGGTTCCACACCCTGCCGCAGGCCGCGCTGGAAGTCCGCGCCGTCGAGGAATGGCGCCAGGCGACCGCCTCGACCGCCTTCTACAACCGCCCCTCCGCCGACGGCTCACGGCCGGGCATCTACTACGTCAACCTGGCCGACATGACCCAGGTGTCCAAGCCCCAGAACGAGGCCATCGCCTACCACGAAGGCGCGCCGGGCCATCATTTTCAGATCGCCCGCGCCGGCGAGCAGCAGGGCCTGCCGATGTTCCGCAAATACGGCTTCTACGGCGCCTATATCGAGGGCTGGGGCCTGTACGCCGAAAAGCTCGGCAAGGAGATGGGCTTCTATCAGGACCCCTATTCGGACTTCGGGCGGCTGTCGCTGGAGATCTGGCGCGCCATCCGCCTGGTCGTGGACACCGGCATCCACACCCGCCGCTGGAGCCGCGAGGACGCCATCACCTATTTCCTCGAAAACTCGATGATGTCCGAGCTGAACACCACCCGCGAGGTCGAGCGATACATCTGTCGCCCCGGTCAGGCGACCAGCTACAAGGTCGGCCAGCTCAAGATCCTGGCCCTGCGCGCCGCCGCGCGTGAGGCCCTGGGCGCCCGCTTCGATATCAAGGACTTCCACGAAACCGTGCTGGCCGCCGGCCCCCTGCCGCTGGGCGTGCTGCAAGAACGGGTGGACGCCTGGAGCCAGGCCTGACCCCGCAAGAGGGGGCATTGAGAAAGCAAGGGGGCGCTCGAGATTGCCTCTAGCGACGCCTCCGAATGAACCGATCAGCGCGCTCGCCCTCTGGGTCGCCAGCCTGGCCGAACCCGGCATTGATCCCCCCGTGATTGTCATCGGGGTCGGCCACAACGACCGCACGGCCACCGGCACGGTTCAGCGCTTGGGCCAATCCCTCGCTCTGGCCACGGGAATCCTGGCGGCTGGCGACATAGAAGATCAGATAGGGCGGGTAGCGTTCGCCCGAACGAACGAGCAGGGTCGGCGACAGTTCGGTCGCCTGATCGCCGAAAGCCTCTTCATAGAGGTCGCCCAACGCCTCCCCGATCCGACCCGGCGGGCGAGGCAGGGTCGCGTCATAGCCGGCGCCGTCCAACAGGATCACCCCGCCAAGCTCCGCTGGATGTATGCGGTGTGCGCCGAGGTAGGTTTCATCCACGCCGACCAGGGCGGCCAGATGCGCGCCCGCGGAATGCCCGAGCAGGAAGATCGGGCGGCCAGGATGCGTCCTGATCAGATCCGCGATGGCGGCGGCGACGTCCTGCGCCTGCTCTCGCGGCGTGACTTCCGGCACGAAGCGGTACCCGATGGACGCCAGGGTCAGGCCATGGCGGTCAGCATATTCCGGCAGCAGGTGGACGATCCCCTTATCGCCACGGCGCCATCCGCCGCCATGAATATAGGCCAGGATCGGGCCGTCCGACCGCGCCGAGCGATACAGATCGTACGCCTGCAGGGGATCGCGTCCGGTCGAGATGGTCGTATGCGGCGCATCGGACCGTCTGGGGATATCGTCGTCCTGCTCGCCTCTGCGGCGGCGGCGCGGACGGCGCCTGTCCTGGGCTTGCGCCGTTCCGGCGAGGGCGATGGCGAGAGCGGACAGGATCAGTCCGCGGCGATGATGATGCATGGTTCGCGCTCCGAATGACCCCCGTCGGAACAGTGGCACGCGCGGAGCAGCGGAAATCCGTCGCACGGCGGGCTGATGCCAGTCGATCATCGAGCGGCCCGCACTCAGATCGTCGGCCATTCCTGCCACGGGGGCGTGGTCGGTCCAGCGCGAACAAGTCTCCGCTCGGGGCCGCCGGAGACGGCGGCGCGGCTGGCGGTGCTGTCAGTCGAACGCTAACAAGTCTCTGACGAGGAGCTCGCCACGGGCGCTTTCGCGCCGAAGCCGACGCTGCCTAGGCGGCGGCGGCCGTCTGCGGCTTGTTTAAGATAACTGCGGGAGGGCTCAGTTAACCTGACAGCACCCTACACGCTCCTCCTCAAGGCCGCGCATACCGCTTCAACCTCATCATCTTGGAGATAAGGATGCATCGGCAGGCTGAGGACCCTCTGGGAAAGCCGCTCCGCCTGCGGGAGTGATCCTGGCCCATCTCCGAATTCGGCGTAGGCCGGCTGCAAGTGCATGGGACGGGGATAGTAGACGTTCGTCGGAATCCCTACCGCCTTCAACTCAGCTTGCACGCGGTCCCGCTCGTCTAGCTGAATCGTGAACTGAGCCCAAGCATGAAGGTCTCCTTGTTTAGGGAGCATTGGCGTTTCGCTAAGCGATCGGAGTCGCTCCACATAAGCGCGAGCGATCCTGTCACGGGCCCTGAGTTCATCCTCGAATACGGACAGCTTCGCGATAAGGACAGCGGCTTGGAGAGTGTCGAGTCGGCTATTCATACCGATCCGAACAACGTCGTATTTCTCCTCCCCCTTACCGTGTAGGCATATGGACCGGATAGCATCCGCGATCTCGCCCTGGTCGGTGAACACAGCGCCGCCGTCGCCATAACAGCCAAGGGGTTTGGCGGGGAAAAAACTGGTGGTCGTGACATCTGCCAGGCCCGAGCCGACCCTGTGACCTTCGAAGCTCGCACCAAACGCTTGAGCGGCGTCCGAGATGAAGACCAGGCCGAACTCGTCCGCCAACGCCCGCGCGCGGGTGTAGTCAACGGGCTGCCCGAACAGGTCGACGGTCAGCAGCGCAGCCGGCCGAAGGCTTCCCCGGACCTGCACCTTCTCAATGGCGCGGCGAGCGTCCTCAAAGCAGATGTTGAAAGAAATGGGGTCGCTTTCCACGAACACCGGCCGTGCGCCCAGCAGCAGAATGACCTCGGCTGTAGCGGTGTAGGTGAAGCTTGGGACAAAGACCGCGTCGCCCGGCCCTATCCCATACGCCATTAAGGCTAACTGGATGGCGTCAGTGCCGTTGGCGCAGCTGACGACACGTCTAGCACCACAGAAGGCGGCCAGTTCGCGTTCCAAGGTCGCTACCTGAGGACCTTGGATGTAGGCCTGCGAGGCCAAGACCTCCTGGATGCCCCGGTCGATCTTTTCAGACAGGCGCCTATGCTGGGATTTCAGGTCAATGAACTGCACTAGGAGCCCTATCGTATGGCTTTGATGTGGGAGAGAAACCGCTGGTGGTCGATGGCGAAGTTTCCAGTCACACGCCCGCCTTCAGGCACATCCCGGGTCACTACGGCGCCCATGCTCACGCGCGCGTTCGGGCCGACGCGGGCCCCGTTTATAATCACTGAGGACGGGCCGATATAGGCGTCTTCGCCGATAATGACGCGGCCTAGGATATTGACCATCGCGCAGATTTGGACCCGTGCGCCGATCTGGGCATCGTGTGCGATATAGGTAAGATTGTCGATCATAGCTTCCTCGCCGATGGTCGTATCGCCGCCGAATATGGCTCGGGCGATCGTGACGTTGGCGAGGATCTCGACATGGGACTTGATCCTTACCCCGCCGAGCTGGGGCACGATGCGTTGCCGGCCGCCCATCTTCCCGACGTTGAACCCGGGCGAACCCAGCACACAACCGGCATGGATGATGCTCTCGCTCTCGATCGTCACACCAGGGTAGATTGCGACGAACGGACCGATCTTGGAGCCGGGACCGATCGTGACGCCGTAGGGAGCGATACTGGCCCTGGAGTCTACCTCGGCGGTCGAAGCGATCTCGTTAACCCGGCTGCGCAGCTCGCCCTCTCGCCGCACTGCAATAGCAGCGTGTAGTTCCGCATGAGCATCGTCCGGCCTGGCCGACACCGCCACGGCCAGGCGAGGGTGGATCAGCGGCGCGAGTTCCGCCGTCGTGATCACAGCTGCGGCGCGCTCCAAGCTGTTCACGGCCTCAACATAGGCGGCCGAGCGCAACGGCACGCAGAGACCTTCGAGAGGCGTCGACAACTTGCCTGTGACCAGGAACGTGCCATCTCGAATGATGGCCAGACCCGCCACTTGGGCGAATTCAGAAAGTCTATGCATAGCGCTTCGTCTCAGCTTCTGCCATCTGCAACAAGCGCAACACGGGGATGGCCTCGTCCGGACCTGTGACAGAGCCGGGATCGCCGCGACATTCGGCCAGAAATGCCTTCATTTCTTGGATGAGCGGTTCGTCATCTTCATAGGGTACGGTCACGCCCGCACCCTTGTTGAACCGTGGCATCGGTCCTCCTCGGTCGATATAGTCCGGATAGTAGACGAGCTTGTGCTCGGGCTCTCTCGCCGTGTCCTCGAACACCAAAGCCCCGCTCGTTCCAAGAACCGTTAGCTTGTGTTCCTTGAACGGGGAAAGCCACGACAGTTGGACGCTGGCGGTCCGCCCGCCCGGGAACGCCATCTGTACATGGTATTGGTCCGGCACCGTGGGATCGACAATTCGGACAGGCAATGCCGAAACTATGGTCGGCTCGACGCCCATTAGCCCCAGGATCATAGAGAAGTCGTGCGGCCCCATGCTCCACAAGGCAGTTTCCTCATTGCGGATAGCGCCCGGGTTCAATCGGTTGGACGAGACATGGCGTAAGTCGCCGATCGCGCCTGCCGCCACCATCCGCCTCATCGTCACAAACGCTGGGTGGTATTGAAGCAGGTGGCCCACCATGAGCGGACGGCCGACTCGGCGAGCGGCCACAGCGACGTGCTCGGCGTCCTCCACCGTCAGCGCCAGCGGCTTCTCGACAAAAACGGCCTTCCCCCTTTCGAGCGCCTGCTGGGCCAACCTAGCATGGTCCACGGCGGGAGCGGCGATGGCCACCCCGTCGATTCCCGCTGCGAAAGCTTCCGTCAGGTCTGCGCTGACGCGAGCGCTAAGTTCGGCGGCGAAGTCGGTCTGGCTAGAGGCCGCCGGGTCTACGATGACCTCGAGCGCGCCCAAACGGCTGAGGGCGCGCGCGATGTTGCGCCCCCAACGCCCGCATCCGACCAATGCGACCCGCGGACCTTCTGTAGCCATCACAAGTTCCCCACCATGCCTTGCAGCGGAGCCAATTGGCTCAAAGCTAAACCGACTACCTATCCCGCCTACGACTGTACTTACCGCGTTCCTCGTCGCCTTCCTTCGCCCTCTGTAGCTCTGCTGAGCGAAGCTGCCGTTCGTGCAGCCACAGACGTAAGGCGTCGCGAACCACCTCACCGGGCGACAGAAACTCCCCCGCCTCGATAGCTGCAGTCATAGCTTTGGCCATGGGCGGGGGAAGTGCGATTGTGACCTCTTCGACGTCGGACATCTCGTCTCCTAGAACAATCGTGCGAGGCGTCGGGCCATACGCGCGACCAAGGCGTCGACCCCGGGCTCCCCATCGAGCCCATGCGGGTTGCTGATAAAAAGGAAGCCGTGCTGCTGATGAAAATCCGCAAGGTCCAAGCCGTGGGCCACTCGGTCCGCCACGGGCACCCCGATGCTAATCCAGTCGTCAACTTCGCGGACCATCGTGGCGGGGTCTAGTCCCTTGGCTGAAGCGACCTGACCGTAGGCGTTGGCGATCACCTCGGCGAGCCTGTTGTCGTCGCGCAGGGCGTGGATCACATCCGAAGTGTTGGAATGGTCTTTCTTAAGCGGCAGGTAGTGGACCCACGGCTCGAAGAATCCTGAGTAGCTCCCTTCATACATGATCAGGCCGGTTCGAAGACTCGCCGCCTCAATCGTCCTCGGGGACAGCTGCATGGACGTTGACGGAGGCTCATCTCCTCCGAAAAATCTAGCCTGCACGGCAGAGTAACTTGGCTTCCTCAACTTGCCTCGGCGATCCTGCCGACTGGCTAGCCGCTCGAACGTCTCAACCTTGGCCGCCACGCTCCCATCTGGGTCAAGTCGGCCAATCGCCGTCTCAGTTGACAGGACCGCCCGGCAACGTTGCTGAAAGCGCATCCATCGATAACCGTATAGGCGTTCCTTTTCCTGCCAGGCAACATCAAGGCGAAGCGACCTTGCGCGCGGATCTTCCTTAAAGCGGCGTCCGATTTCCGTCTTTTCCTGGGCCGATGATCCCAACCACGCCGAGTAGTCCCGGCCCCGATAACCAACATCAATCGATCGGCGAACTAGGGGTATCGGCTCCTCGGCCAGCAGCCATTTGGATACGTAGCCGGTCAGTACCCGCGTGAAGCTCACCCGTTCCACGACGGCTTCACCATAGACGCGGCCCAGGTCCTCCGGTTCAAGGCAGGTGAATACGCGGTCAATCCCGCATTCGATGACCACCTCACGGGTCTGGCGGAAGAACCTGTATTCGTCTTGGATGAAGGCCGCTTTCCGAGCTCGGCTTGCGGCAAGCCGGCGGCGGTCTCGCAAGGTCACATAGCTCGGAAGCGCCAGGGCGAGGGAATAGTGGACGATGATGCAGTCAAAGGCATCCAGATCCAGCTCTTCGGGCATGGGACCGACGCGCGGGTAGACGAACACCTCGTGCTGCGAGAGGGTGTAAATGGCGTTGATGTGGTCAGAAATCGTCGCTGCGGTGCCCGGGCGATAATCGCACCACAAAAGGACCCTTAGCCGTTTCGCTCGGCGCTGCTCTGCGTGCGCAAGATCAGATGGCGCTTCCTGAATGCTTCTCATCGGCGCTGGTGCCTTGCTCATCCTAGGACCTGCAATCGCCAGCTTCGGCGTCTCGATACCGCCCGATCGCCCCACGCCTCAACTCCTCGACTTCGGCCTGCGTAATTGCTCCCTGCCTTTCCAATACCTCCAGGTCACTCAGTTCTCGGGCGAGCACACTGACGCAAACGCTTCGCGGCGAAGTCCCCAGGCTGAGCGTCCCCGGCTGCCGCCGGCTGAGCGGATTGGTGACCCAACCGATCGCAATCGCACCCGCCAGCGCGAGGCAAAGGAACCCCAGCCCAAGCCCGATACGCGCAGTGTAACGGTTAGGAGAACTTAAGGCCCCTACGATAAGCCCGGCGAATATAGCGACCGGCCAAGGGATAGAGGCCAACATACAGGCCATGCTCACGAGGGCAGCCACGACGGTGCTGTCAGGCTAACGCTAACAAGTCTCCCGTCATGGCTGCCGCGAGCCGTTGCCGATTGGGATGATGAAGCCACTTTCTTTCAAACGCCACCGTTTCCC